>Ga0233424_10000005_pt1 | contig 384027 bp, 356 predicted proteins | sample Watercolumn_Towu_FD_181011 | JGI IMG/M metagenome (GOLD analysis project Ga0233424, IMG submission 181011) | Freshwater microbial communities from Lake Towuti, South Sulawesi, Indonesia - Watercolumn_Towuti2014_125_MG | ecosystem: Environmental > Aquatic > Freshwater > Lake | place... | reverse complement strand
AAGGCGTCGTGATTGCCAAGCGCAACCGCGGCCTGAACAGCAGCTTCATCGTCCGCAAGATCTCGAGCGGCGAAGGCGTTGAGCGTACCTTCCAGCTGTACAGCCCGCTGATCGCTTCGATCGAAGTGAAGCGCCGCGGTGATGTGCGCCGTGCCAAGCTGTACTACCTGCGCCAGCGTTCGGGCAAGTCGGCTCGTATCAAGGAGAAGCTGGCTTAATTGCCGCTTTCCCTTCGCAGAAAACCGCCTCTCGGGGCGGTTTTTTGTTTTCCGCCTTAAGCTTGCTGCCCATGTCCCGCCCGCCGATCCTGAATCCGCAAGCCGTGCCCGTGACGGGCGTTGACACCCATCTCCCTGCCGTGCCGGCCGCGGCCCTGAGCCCGGCGGCCCTGCGCCAGCGCTTTGCGGCACCGCCGGCCTGGCAGCCCGAGATTGCGGGCGATGGCGGGCGCTTTGCCCAGCGCGAGCCGGCCTCGGCCGCGGTGCTCGTGCCCCTGGTGATGCATGAGAGCGGCCTGCGCCTGCTGCTGACCCGGCGCACCGCGCATCTGCGCTCGCACGCGGGCCAGATCAGCTTTCCCGGCGGCCGGGTCGAGCCCGAGGACGGCGGTGTGGTGGCGACCGCGCTGCGCGAGACGGCCGAGGAGATCGGCCTGGCGCGCGAGCAGATCGAGGTCATCGGTCAGCTGCCCGTCTACACCACGGTGACGGCCTTCGAGGTCACGCCCGTGGTGGCCCTGGTGCAGCCGGGCTTCACGCTCACGCTCGATGCCGGCGAGGTGGACGAGGCCTTCGAGGTGCCGCTGGACTTCCTGATGAATCCGGCCCACCACCAGCGACACACCTTCCACTGGGAGGCGGGCGAGCGCCAGTTCCTGTCCATGCCCTGGCAGCAGCGCGACGCGGCCGGCGTGTTGCGCGAGTACTTCATCTGGGGCGCCACGGCCGCGATGCTGCGCAATCTCTACCGCTTCCTGAGTGCCTGATCGCCCGAGTCGGCCCGCCGAGCCCGGCAAGCGCGCGAGCCGCGGCTATCATCCCGGCCCATGAACTTCTTTGCGGTCTTGTTCGCGCTGATCTGCGAGCAACTCAAGCCTCTGCCTCATGGCAATCGCATCCACGACGGCGTGATCTCCTGGGTCCGCTGGACCGGGCGCAACTTCGATGCCGGCCGCGAGCATCATGCCGGTGTGGTCTGGGCCATCACCGCCATCGGTCCGGCCCTGCTGACCGCGGCCGTCTATATCGCGCTGCGCCAGTTCAGCGTGCTGCTGGCCCTGGCCTTCGATGTGCTGCTGCTGTATCTCACCCTGGGCTTCCGGCAGTTCAGCCACTACTTCACCGACATCCGCGACGCGCTGGAGCGGGGGGACGAGCTGGAGGCACGCCGCCTGCTGGCCGAGTGGCGCCATCTGGATGCCAGCGAGCTGCCGCGCACCGAGCTGCTGCGGCATGTGATCGAGCATTCCCTGCTGGCCGCGCATCGCCATGTGTTTGGCGTGTTCTTCTGGTTCGTGCTGCTCTCCACCCTGGGCCTGGGCCCGGCCGGCGCGGTGCTCTACCGCATGGCCGAGTTCGCCAGCCGCTACTGGGCCTTCAAGAGCCGCACCCTGGACGCGCCCACCAATGAGCGCCTGATGCTGCTCTCGCGCCAGAGCTTCGGCTGGATCGACTATCTGCCCTCGCGCCTGACCGCCACCGGCTTTGCCATCGTGGGCAATTTCGAGGAGGCGGTGAATGGCTGGCGCCGCGATGCGCGCCTGTGGCTGCATGCCAACGAGGGCATCATCCTGGCTGCGGCGGCGGGCGCCCTGGGCGTGCAGCTGGGGGGCTCGGCCGCGCCGGGCGTGACCCCAGACCGCAGCAAGACCTTCGAGGCTGGCGGCGACGCCGAGGCCACCAGCGCCCAGGGCTCCACCCCCGGCCAGGCGCCCATGCTCGGCCATCTGCAGAGCGTGGTGGGCCTGGTGTGGCGCTCCGTGGTGCTGTGGATGCTGCTGCTGGCCCTGTTGACGTTGGCGAACCTGGTCGGCTGAGGGCCCGGCGCTCCCGCGGCTACCCACCGGCCCTGCGCCTTTGATGAACGCCCGGTCCAAGCTGCCGTCCTTCAAGTTCCTGCTGGGCTTCGAGGCCGCGGCACGGTTGGGCAACTACTCGCGTGCCGCGGATGAGCTCTGCCTCACGCAGTCGGCCATCAGCCACCAGATCGCGCAGCTGGAGCAGCAGCTGGGTCAGCCCCTGTTTCGCCGCAAGGGGCGCGGCGTGGAGCTCACGGTGGCCGGTCGTCTGCTGCTGGACAGCGTGGGCAAGTCCCTGGACCAGTTGCGCCAGGGGCTGAATCGCATCGAGACCTATATGGACGACCAGCTCGTCACGGTGGTCTGCCCCGCGCCCGTCGCCACCGGCTGGCTGCAGCCCCGCCTGGAGCGTCTGCAGCAGGATCACCCGGGTCTGTGCCCCATCATCTCGGTGGACGAGAGTGCCCGCTATGTGGATGAGCTGGATGTGGACATCCTGATCACGGCCCAGCCGCTGAAGCAGCCCGGCCTCGTGGCGCTGCCGCTGCTGAGCGATGCGCTGGTGGCGCTCAGCGTGCCGCCGCCCGAGTCTGTCTCGCCGGCCTACACACCCGGCCTGCTGTGCCTGGAGAGCGACCTGACCAGCGACCGGGTCGGCCCCTTCATCCGCGAGCATTTCGGCGGCCTGCGCAAGCTGGCGATCTACGACGATCCGCGCCTGCTGTTGGACGCCGCGCTGCGTGGCCGGGGCCTGGCGCTGCTATCCCGGCTGCTGGCCGACGAGGCCCTGGCGAGCGGCCGGCTGCGCCAGCTGGAGGGCAGCCCCAGCCTGCCGCTGGAGGCGCTGTGGATCAGCCGCGCCGAGGGCGAGACCCGCTCACCCCTGGTGCGCGGCGTGTTCGACAGCCTGCTGGCTTATGCCCAGGGCGATCTCATGAAGCATGAGAATGGCTGATGAATTGATCAAATAAACATCAGTTTTGTAAATGAATCAAAGTCGCAAGAATGCGTCTTCCTGGTAAAAACCCTGAAGACGATGAATGTGCGACGTAGCCTGCTGGGCTTGGGCGGCCTCGGCCTGATGAGTTCTCTGTTGAGCGCCTGTGGTGGCGGTGGTGGTGACACGGGAGGCGGTACCTCGCCCGATCCCAAGCCCACGCCGGACCCTGAGAGCTGGCGCATGCCCGACGAGGGCGGCGAGCCCCACCGGGCGGTCTGGATGGCTTTTGCAGCGCGCGCCTCGGTCTGGGGGCCCGAGCTGCGTGAGCCGGTGCTGCAGACGCTGGCACGCATCGCCAATGCAATCGTGGCGGTGGAGCCGGTCAAGATGCTGGTTGGCACCGCCGACCTGGCCCTGGCCCGGCGGCTTTGCGACCCGGCGGTGCAGCTGATCGAGCATGAGATCGACGATCTCTGGATGCGCGACACCGGCGCCGTCTTTGTGCGCAAGGGTCGCGGCGAGCGTGCCGCGCTGAGCTTCAACTTCAATGGCTGGGGTGGCAAGCAGGCTCATGCCCGCGACGCCACGGTGGCGGCCCGCATGGCCGCGCTCAGCGGCGTGCCGCTGCTGTGCAGCCGCCTGGTGCTGGAAGGTGGCGGCATCGAGGTGGACGGGCAGGGCACGGCCCTCATCACCGAGAGCTGCGTGCTGAATGCGAACCGCAATCCGGGCGTGAGCCAGGCCGAGGCCGAGCAGGAGCTCAAGCGCCTGCTCGGCCTCGAGAAGATCATCTGGCTGCCGGGCATCGCCGGGCGCGACATCACCGACGGCCATACCGATTTCTATGCCCGCTTCCTGAAGCCTGGCGTGGTCGTCGCGGCGCTGGAGAGTGACCCCAAGTCCTTCGACTACGCGGTGACGCGCCGCCACCTTGAGCTGCTGCGCGGCGCCAGCGATGCGCGCGGCCGGCCGCTGCAGATCGTTACCCTGGAAACGCCCGGGCGCGTGCGGCCTGAGTTCGCCGGCAAGGACTTTGCCGCCGGCTATGTGAACTTCCTGCTGACCAGCAAGGCCCTGTTCCTGCCCGAGTTCGGCGATGCCGCGGCCGACCGCGCGGCCCGCGAGGCGCTGGCCGCGCATTTGCCGACGCACCGCATCGTGCAGCTGAACATCGACGCGATCGCCGCCGGTGGTGGCGGCATTCATTGCACAACGCAGCAGGAACCGGCCTAATGCAGCGCAGCTCGGAGACCACCGCCATGCCGACCCACGCCCTGTCCCGCCGCCGCCTGCTGGGCGGCCTGCTGATGAGCGGCCTGACGCCTTTGACGCTGGCGGCCGACGAGAGCTGGCGCATGCCCGACGAGGGCGAGCCGCACCGCGCCACCTGGATGGCCTTTGGCGCCAGCGAGCGGGTCTGGGGCAAGCGTCTGCTGCGGCCGGTGCGCGAGCAGCTGGCCGGCATCGCGCGTGCTATCGCCGCCTTCGAGCCGGTGCATATGCTGGTGCGCGAGGAGGAGTACGAGCTGGCCGAGCGCCTGTGCGGCGGCAAGGTGCGGCTGGAGGTCTTGCCGGTGGATGATCTCTGGATGCGTGACACCGGCGCCGTGTTTGTGAAGAACGCGGCCGGACGACTGGGTGGCGTCGACTTCAACTTCAATGGCTGGGGCGAGAAGCAGGCCTACGCGCGTGATGCCGAGGTGGCATCTTTCGTGGCCGAGCGCGCCGGCGCCCCGCGTCTGGCCACCGAGCTGGTGCTGGAGGGCGGCGGCATCGAGGTGGACGGGCAGGGCACGGCCCTCATCACCGAGAGCTGCGTGCTGAATGCCAACCGCAACCCCGGCCTGTCCAAGGCCGCCTGCGAGGCCGAGCTGCGCCGCCTGCTGGGCCTGCAGAAGATCATCTGGCTGCCGGGCATCGCCGGGCGCGACATCACCGATGGTCATACCGATTTCTACGCCCGCTTCGCCGCGCCGGGCGTGGTGGTGGCGGGGCTGGACGAGGATCCGGCCTCCTACGACCATGCCGTGACCCGCCGTCATCTGGAGATCCTGCGCGGCGCCACCGATGTGCGCGGCCGGCGCCTGCGGGTGGCGGTGATGAAGGGCCCGGAGCAGGTGCGCCGCGAGCTGGAGACACCGGAATTCGCGGCCGGCTATATCAACTTCTATGTCTGCAATGGCGCGGTGATCGCGCCGCAGTTCGGCGACGCCCGGGCCGATGCCAATGCCCGCGCTCTGCTGCGCGAGCTCTTTCCCGGACGCGAGCTGGTGCAGCTCAATATCGATGCCATTGCCGCCGGCGGCGGCGGCATCCACTGCACCACCCAGCAGCAGCCGCGCTGAGCCCGGCGCGGCATCGCCCCTTCAGCCGCCCAGCATGACCGGCACCAGGGCCCGCATCACCTGCTCATGCACCCGGTTGAGCGTGCTCAGGGGCTGGGTGGAGCCGCTCATGTAGACCGCCACCAGCCAGGGCGCGCGGCCGGGCGGCTGGATCAGGGCCACATCGTTGGCCGCGCCGCGGGTGCCGGTGCCGGTCTTGTCCCCGGCCGTCCAGCCCGCGGGCAGGCCGGCGCGCAGGCGCTGCAGGCCGGTGGGGGAGCGCTGCATCCAGTCCAGCAACTGGGCCCGCGAGGCGGCTTGCCGGAGTGCCGTCTCGCCCAGCAGCAGGCGCTGCAGGGTGGCGGCCATGGCGGCGGGCGTGCTGCTGTCGCGCGGGTCGCCAGGGATGTTGCTGTTGAGCTCGGGCTCGCGCCGGTCCAGCCGGGTGATCGTGTCACCCAGACTGCGCAGCCAGGCCGTCAGGCCGGCCGGGCCCTCGCTGAGGTCCAGCAGCAGATTGGCCGCGGCGTTGTCGCTGAGCTCCACGCTGGCGGCGCAGAGCTCGGCCACCGTCATCTGGCCACGCGCCAGCTGCGCCTCCACGGCCGGGGCATAGGGCACCAGATCGCTGCGGGCGATCTTCACGGCCTGATCCAGGCGCAGGGCGCCGGCCTCCACCCGGGCCAGCACATGGCCGGCCAGGAGGGCCTTGAAGGTGGAGCACATCGCGAAGCGCTGGTCCAGGCGGTGGCCCAGGCGCCGGCCGCTGGCGCTGTCCAGGGCGCAGACGCCCAGCTCGCCGCCGCTCTCGGCCTCCAGCGCGCTCAGTCGCTCCGCCAGGGCCGCATCGCCCCGCGGCTGGGCCGCCGCATGCAAGGCGGGCAGGGCCAGGCCGCTGGCCAGAAGAAGCTGGCGCCGCCTCATTTCAGCAGGGTCTGCTGCATGAAGAGGATGCTGGCGTAGAACTGGTAGTCGGCGTTCTCCTTGCGGGCGAAGCCGTGACCCTCGTTCTCGGCGCGCAGATACCAGACCGTGCCGCCCTTGGCGCGCACCTTGTCCACGATCTGCTCGGCCTCGGTATAGGGCACGCGCGGGTCGTTCTTGCCCTGCACCACAAAGAGCGGCTTGCTGATCTTGTGCGCATTGCTCAGGGGCGAGATCTTGTCCAGGAACTCGCGCATGGCCGGGTCGCGCTCGTCCCCATACTCCACGCGGCGCAGATCGCGGCGGTAGCTCTCGGTGTTCTGCAGGAAGGTGACGAAGTGGGAGATGCCCACGATGTCGATGGCGCCGGCAATGCGGTCCGCATAGTGGGTGGACACGGCCAGGGTCATGTAGCCGCCGTAGCTGCCGCCCATGACCAGCACGCGCGAGGCGTCCAGATCGGGCTGGGTGGCGATCCAGTCCAGCAGGGCGCCGATGTCCTTGACCGAGTCCTCGCGCTTGTAGCCGTTGTCCAGGGCCAGGAAGCTCTTGCCATAGCCCTCCGAGCCCCGCACATTGGGCTGCAGGAAGGCGATGCCCAGCTCGTTGACGTAGTACTGGTTGCGGCCCAGAAAGCCCACCGTGGCCTGGCCCTCGGGCCCACCGTGGATGGCGATGATCACCGGGCGCTTGCCGGGGAAGCGCTTGGCATCGGGGCGGCTGAGCAGGCCCGAGATGCCCAGGCCGTCAAAGCTCTTCCAGCGCACGATCTGCTGGCCGGCGAACTGGCGCGTGTCCACGCCGGGCGGGGCATAGGGCTGGGTCCAGGCCTGGGTGCGACCCTGGCTGTCCAGGGTGTAGAGCTGGCTGGGGCCTTGGGCATTGCTGAGGCTGAAGACCAGCTCGCCCAGGCTGCGGTGGTAGGCGGTGCTGCCCACGGCCCCCTCGGGAATGCGCGGCGCGGGCAGTTCCTTGAGGCTCTGGCCATCGAAGAGGCGCAGCTCGTCGCGGCCGTCCACATTGATCTGCAGGGCCAGCTGGCGGCCATCTTCGGTGGCGCTCACGCCGCTCACATCCCAGGGAATATGGTGGGTGATGCGTTCGAGGCGGCCGCTGGCCAGCTCGTAGCGCATCAGCTCACGAAACTCGCCGAAGCGGTCGCTGATCAGGTAGAGCGAGCGGTTGTCGCGGCTGAAGGCGCCGGCAAAGTGCACGGCCTTCAGGCCCGGCTCGTTCGCGGCGGGCAGCAGCTGGCGGGTGGCGCCGCTGGCCAGATCCAGCAGCCAGACCTGGGACTCATTGGCCGAGATATAGCGCACCAGGGCCAGCTGCTTGTCGTCCCAGGAGGGCTTGCCGGCAAACCAGCCGGGGCCGGGCAGCTCGGCGAGCTTGCGGCGGCTCTCGGGTCGGGCCGGGTCCACCGACCACAGCGCGGTACTGATCTGGGCACGGCTGCCGCCCTGGGCGGTGCGGTCCAGGGGCACGGCGGTGTAGAGCAGGCGGCTGCCGTCGTGCAGCCAGCCCACCATATCGTTGCGCTCGTCGGGGTTGCTCAGCAGCACGGGTTCGCGGCCGGGCGCGTCCAGGCGGTAGAGCTGGGCCACCTCGGAACCGCCGGCGCTGCGCTCGAACACGATGTAGCGGCCCTCGCGCGGCTCGTAGCTGGCCTGGGTCACCGGGTCGGCGCCCTCGGTCAGGGCCACGGGCTCAGCCAGGGGGCCGTCCACGCGGAAGAGCTGGGCCGTGCTGGAGCCGGCCTTGCGGTGCGAGACCAGCATCTCGCGGCGCAGCGGATGCCAGTCCACGAAGCTGTGACCGCGGAAGTCGGTGTAGCGCTCCACCTGACGCACCAGGCTTTGCGGAACCGGGGGAATGCCCTGCACCAGCAGATTGGCATTGGGCGCCAGCACGGCCTCAGGCGCGGCGACGGCGGGCTGTTGCGGTGCCTGGGCGCAGGCGGCCAGGAGCAGGGCGCCGAGCAGGGCGCTGAGCTTGGCCTTCAGGGCCAGCAGAGAGCGTTCAGGTGTCTTGGACATGATTCGGGCCAGAAAGGGCGGTGTGCCGCATTCTGGCCCGAGTGGGGGAGGATGACTTTCGTCATCCCTCAGGGTTTTTACATTCAGGCCATGGCCTGGATGCCGGCAATCGCCCATTCGCGGCTGCCGTCCAGCGGGCGCACCAGGTGCCAGACCTCGTCGAAGTTCTCGGCGGCGGACTCGCTCTGCTCGCGGATCAGGCCCCAGAAGCGCACGCTGACGATCTGCTCGCCATGCTCTTCCACGCTCTCCAGCACCTGGGCATCCAGCTGCAGCACATCGGTGCGCTGGGTCGCGCCCTTGCGCGCCAGCAGCTCGCTCTGGATGGAGGCGTACATCTGCGGCGTGGTGAAGCGGCGCAGATCGTTCTGGTCGCCGGCGTCATTGGCCGCCTGCATGCGGATGAAGACCTGCTTGGCGATCTGCTCGAAGCCCGCGGCATCGAAGCCGGCCGGTACGGCCGGTGTGGACGGTGCAACGGGCGCCGCGGCGCTCAGCGGGGCGGCCGGGGCGGCGCTGCCGGTGGCCTGGGGCTGCCAGGCCGGCTGCTGCACCGGGGGCGGGTTCTGGCCGGGGAAGGGCGCGCCGGCACCGGCGAACTGCAGGCCTTGCGAGGCCGCCTTCTTGGCCGCGAAGCGGCGCATCACAAAGCCGATCACCAGCATCAGCACCAGGCCCAGCAGGACCATGGTCATGATATTGGCCAGGGCCTCGCCAAAGCCGAAGTGGCTGGCCAGGGCGGCCAGACCCAGGCCGGCGGCCAGACCGGCCACCGGGCCCAGCCAGCTGCGCTTGGGTGCGGCGGCCGCGGCGGCGGCACCACCGGCCACCGGAGCGGCGGCCTGCTGGCCCGGCTGCTGCTGGGGCGCGGCATTCTGCTGCTGGGCGGGGGCGTTGTTCTGTTGCGGCGCGGCCGGCTTGCCCGGCTGGGTGGGCGCCGGCTGGGCCGGCACGCTGCGCTTCATGCCGCCGCCGCTCAGGCGTTTGGCCTCGACCTCGGTGGCCGTCATCAGGCCCAGGCTCACGAGGAGCGCCAGGGCGCTCAGGGTGAACTTGTTTGTCGTCTTCATCATCGGGCCGTCTCTCCTCGTGGCGTGGCGGTGGGGGTTCTGGGCTGCCGGGGGCAGATCGCTTCCGGCAGTGCCGCGGCATATGGGGGCGCGGCGCGGCATTTCAAGAGCGGGTGTGCGGCTGGCGTTTCAGGCCTCGCGCACATCGGCCAGCACGGTGCTGCCGAAGTCCGGGCGGGCCAGGTAGCGCAGCACCTTGGCGGCGGCCTGCTCGGGGCTGTCCAGCTGGCCGTCGCGCTTGAAGCCGGCAAAGCGGGCCTGCTCGGGGAAGCGGGCCGGGTCGCCGCTGCGCAGCTGCAGCTGCATCTCGGTGTCGATGATGCCGGGCGCCAGCGAGACGATGCGCGCGCCGTTCGCGCGCTGGGCCTCGTCCAGGGCCATGGCCCGCGAGAGGTTGTCCATGCCGGCCTTGGCCGCACAGTAGGGCGCACTGCCGGCCATGGCGCGCCGGCCCAGGCCCGAGGAAATGTTCAGGATCTTGCGCGTGGCCGCCCAGCCCTGGGTGGCGGCCAGGAAGGCGCTGGACAGCAGCAGGGTGGCCTCCAGGCCCACGCGCAGGGCGCGGGAAAGCTCGGCCAGCGGCACGCCGTCCACCGGGCCGGGCTCGGTCACCACGCCGGCGTTGTTGATCAGGGCGACCTCGTCGAACTGAGCCGGATCCTGCGCCGCCAGCCAGGTCTGCAGGCGCTCGGCCACCGGCAGGGGCTCGGCCAGATCACAGCGCCATTGCGCCAGGCCACCCGGCGTGGCCGCCTGAGCCAGGGCCGGGCTCTCGCCGCGGGCCAGGCCCAGCACCAGGTGCTGCGGTGCCAGCAGCTGGCGGGCGATGGCCTCGCCCATGCCGCGCGAGGCGCCGGTGATGATGAAGAGCTTGTTCGGTGTGTTCATGGTGGGCTCGTAAGCGGTGTCAGGCCGGGCGGGCAAAGCCCAGCAGCAGATTGTTGGCGGGCATGTCCTGGCGCCGCGCCAGGGCCAGACCGCGCGCGGCGGCGGCTTCGCTCAGCGCCTCCAGCCGGCGCAGGCCCCAACGCGGGTCGCGCGCACGCAGATCGGCGTCAAAGGCCAGATTGCTGGGGGCGGTGGGCCGATCGGCCTCGATGAAGGGCCCGTAGAGGGCCAGCAAGCCGCCGGGCGCCAGATGGCGGGCGGCACCTTCCAGCAGGGCGTCCATCGAGCTGGCCGGCGAGATGTGCAGCATATTGGCGCAGAAGATCAGGTCCAGGCGCCGGTGCGAGGCGGGCAGACCCCAGTCGGCCGCATGCACATCCAGGGCCAGGGCGGGCGGGCCCTCCGGCCAGAGCGCGGCAATCGAGGCGCGTGCCTCGGCACTGGGGTCCGAAGCCAGCCAGCGCCAGCCGGGCAGGGCCTGGGCAAACAGGCTCACATGCTGGCCGCTGCCGCTGGCAATCTCCAGGGCCAGGCCTTGCGCGGGCAGCCAGGCTTGCAGGGTGTCCAGAATGGGTTGGCGATTGCGTTCGGCGGCGGGGCTGTGCAGGGCGCTCATGGCTTGGCTTGGGCGTATCAGAAATCGGCGGGGCAGTGCAGGGCCAGGCCGCGTGCGGGCAGGGCCAGGGCGCAGGCATGCAGCATCAGGCGCGGCGCGGGCGCACCGCCATAGAGGCTGTCGCCCAGGATGGGGTGGCCCAGGGCCTGCAGATGCACGCGCAGCTGGTGGGAGCGGCCGGTCACCGGCTCCAACTCCAGCCGCGTGCTCTCGCCCTGATTGTCATCCTCATGGGCCAGCACCCGCCAGCGGGTGCGCGAGGGCTTGCCCAGGGCCAGATCCACCTTCTGGCGCGGGCGGTTGGGCCAGTCGGCGATCAGGGGCAGATCGATCTCGGCCCAGCCCTGCGTGGGGCCTTCCAGCCGGCCCTGGACGCGGGCCACATAGCGCTTCTCCACCCGGCGTTCGGCAAAGTCCAGGCTCAGAGCGCGCTGCATCTCGGGGCCGCGGGCAAAGAGCAGCAGGCCCGAGGTGGCCATGTCCAGGCGATGCACGACCAGGGCGTCGGGCAGCTGCTCGCGCAGCCGGGCCCAGGCGCAGTCGCTTTCCTGGCGGCCGGGCACGGAGAGCAGGCCGCTGGGCTTGTTGACCACGGCCAGCCCGGCGTCCACATGCAGCAGCTGCATCAGAACTGGTCGATCCAGCCCGACTGCAGGGCGGACTGGGGATTGGACCCGGCGGCGCGCACCTGGCGCAGGGCGGGCTCGCTGGCCTGGCCCAGGCTCTTGAGCACGCAGGCGGCCACCGTGCCGGTGCGGCCGATGCCGGCGGCGCAGTGCAGCAGCACGCTCTCGCCCAGGCGCAGACCCTGGGCGATCTGCTCCACCCCGCTGCGGAAGGCCAGCGGGTCGCTGCCCAGGCCGAAGTCGCGCATGGGCAGGTGCAGCCAGCGGAAAGGCAGGCGGCCCTCGGTGATGGCCTTGTGGTAGCCGGGCGAGAGCTGGGCCACCTCTTCCAGCGGGTTCAGGCAGACCACCAGATGCAGCTGGCGCAGCCGCGCCTCGTCCAGAAAAGCGCCCCAGCTCTCCAGGCGGCCGGGCATGGATTGCAGCCAGAGCCGGCCGGGCAGATTCGCGTCGGGCAGGGGAAGGGGGCGAAAAGGCATGGCGCTATTGTCAGTCAGGCCCGCACGCCCTGCCGCAAGCCATGGGCCCGCTATCGGCATGGTTTATAAACAATTTGTTTATTTATTGAGGGGCCCGCGGCAAGATGCCGTGCATGCAGTTTCGACCCGCCATCGCCCGCGCCAGCCGCGCCTTGTCCACATGAGTGCCGTGCTCACGCCCGCAAGCGCTGCGGTGGCGCCGCTGCGCCGGCCGCAGTGGCTGCTCTTTGCGCTGTGCGCCATCGCGCTGATGAACACGGCCGGGGTGGCCATGCCTTACCCCATCCTGGCGCCCATCTTCGTGCAGGGCCCGGCCGATGCCTTCACCCACTGGCTGGGCCTGCCGCCCAAGCTGCTGATGGGCCTGGCCCTGGCGGCCAATCCCCTGGGCATTCTGCTGGGCAGCCTGGTGCTGGGGCCGCTGTCGGATCGCTACGGGCGCCGCCGCCTGCTGCTGCTGTGCCTGCTGGCCACCCTGGTCTGCCAGCTCGCCAGCGCGGGGGCACTGCTGCTGCGCGACTACCCGCTTTTTGTGCTGACCCGCCTGGCCACGGGTCTGGCCGAGGGCAGCGTGGCCATCAGCCGCGCCCTGCTGGCCGATCACCACGCGCAGATCGACCGCAGCCGGGCCTTTGCCTGGCTGAATGCCTGCCTCTATGGCGGCTGGCTGCTGGGCCCGCTGATGGGCGGCCTGGCCTGGCAGGGGGGCGAGGCCTTGCCCTTTGCCCTGGCGGCCCTGGCCCCGCTGCCCTGCCTGGCCGTGCTGCTCTGGGCCTTGCCGGCCCAGGCCGGTCTGGCCCAGGCCGGCGGCGGCTTCTGGCAGGCGGTGCGCGAGCAGCAGACCCTGGGCCTGCTGCGCCAGGACCCGCTGCTGCGCCGCCTGTTCTGGCTGCAGCTGGCCTACACCACGGGCGTGCATGCGCTGTATGAGTTCGCACCGCTGTGGCTGCTGGAGAACCTGGGCCTGGATGGGCGCGGCATTGCCTGGGTCACGGCCGCGCAGTGCACGAGCATGGTACTGGCCAGCGTCTGGGTCTCGCGCCTGCCGCGGGCGGCGCGGCCGCTGCGCCGGGCCGCGCTGCTGGCTCTGCTGGCGGCCCTGGGCCTGCTGCTGCTGGCGGCCGTGCCGGGCTGGGCCGGCGCGGCCGTGGTGGTGGCCCTGGGGGCGCCGCTGGCGCTCTACAACGCGCTGCTGCCGGCATGGCTGTCGGAGCGCTTTGCCGCGCACGGCCAGGGCCGGGTGATGGGGCTGTGGTCCACGGTGTTCTGCCTGGCCAATGTGATGGTGGCCCTGGGCGGCGGCGCGCTGGCCCTGCTGCAGACGCGCTGGGTCATGGCCCTGGGTGGGCTGGCCGCCTGCTGGGCGGCGTTCAGCCTGCTGCGCCTGGCGCGGGAGCTGCGCACATGAGCACGGTCAACCGGGGTGAGGCTCTGCTCTACGCGCTGAAAAGCCGGGGCCCGCAGTCGGCCGCCACCCTGGCCCAGGCCTGCGGGCTCAGCACCATGGGCGCGCACAAGCAGCTGCAGGCCTTGCAGGCCCAGGGCCTGGTGGACTTCAGCGAGCAGCGCCAGGGTGTGGGCCGGCCCGCGCGGCTGTGGGCGCTGAGCGCGGCCGGCCATGGCCGCTTCCCGGACCGCCACGGCGAGCTGGCGGTGCAGCTGATCCGGCAGATGGGCCAGCTCATGGGCGAGGCCGGGCTGGAGCGCCTGATCAGCGCCCGCGAGCGGGAGCAGGCCGCCCTTTATGCCCAGCGCCTGGCGGGCCTGGACGGGTTGGCCGCGCGGGTGCAGGCCCTGGCCGCGCTGCGGGCGGAGGAGGGCTATCTGGCGCGGGCCGAACCCGGGCCGGAGCCCGGGGTCTGGTGGCTGATCGAGGACCATTGCCCCATCTGCGCCGCGGCTCAGAGCTGCCAGGGCTTCTGCCGCTCGGAGCTGGCCCTGTTCCGCCAGATCCTGGGGTCCGGGGTCCGGGTGGAGCGCCGCGAGCATCTGCTGGCCGGCGCGCGGCGCTGCGCCTACCGCATCGAGGCCGCGCCGCCGCCCGCGCCCGGGTCCAGCTCGCCAAACTGAGAGGCCTGGCCCAGGCGCTGGCGACGTGCCTGCAGGCGGGTGGCGTCGCGCCGTGCCAGGGCCTGGCTCAGCAGGGCCTCCACGCGCTCGGCCTCGGGCCGCTGGCCCAGCATGCGATGGCAGGCCAGGCGGCAGCGCAGCTCGCCCACCTGCAGGCAGCCGCCATCGCCCTCACCGGGCGCAGGCAGCAGGGGCAGGGCCTGCTCGGGCTGGCCGCGGCGGCGCAGCAGCTCGGCCAGGCTGAGGCGCCCGCCGCGCAGATAGTAGTGGCCGCCCATGGCCTCGACCTCGGCAATGCCCTGGCGCAGCATGGGTTCGGCCTCGTCCAGGCGCCCTCCGTACATCAGCAGCCGGCCCAGCATCAGGCGCAGGGTGCTGTGGCGCTCCTCGCCCAGGCGCTCGTCCTGGAGCAGGCTGCGGGCATGGCTGAGGTAGTGCAGGCCGCGCAGCAGGGCGGCACGGGCGGCCTCGGGCTGCTGCTGCTCCAGCAGCTCCTCATGCGCCATGGCCGTGCTCAGCAGCAGATTGCCATAGGCCTGCTGCAGGCCCGAGGGGTCCTTGACCTCGCGGGCCAGGGACAGGGCCTGCATGTGCAGGGGTTCGGCGTGCTCCAGATCGCCCAGGCGCGCATAGACATGGGCGGCGCAGCTCAAGGTGCGGGAGAGCAACTCGTGCTGCTCGGGCCGGCTCGCCAGCTCCAGAGACTGCAGGGCCAGGGGCAGGGCCTCGTCGGCCAGACCCAGCTCGGACAGGGTGAGCGCGGCGATGTTCAGGGCCTGCACGCGCAGGGCCGGCGGGCCGGCCAGCACGGCGGCGCGCAGGGCCGGACGGTGCACGCGCTCCAGCTGGCCCTGCCACCAGCGGGCCTGGGCCAGCAGCAGCTGGGCCTCGCCCAGGGCGGGGCCGGCCAGGCCCGCGGCAAGCGCGGCCTCGGCCAGCTGCTGGGCCTGTTCCCAACGACGCGCCTGCAGCGCGTTGCGTATCTGCACCAGCGTGGCCTCGGCCTGGTCCGGGGCCAGCGCAGGGCAGAGGGGCGGCGGTTGTGTCTGCGTGTTCATGGCGTGCCGCCAATCGTTCTGTTCTGCCTGTATGTGCTTTATCGGGCTTTTTGCCGCGCCCGTGCCTGGGGGCTATCCCGGAGTCCGGCCCGCCGGCCTGTGCGAGACTGCACGCGCCTTGAGGCAGCCGTATCAGGAGTGAACATGGAGTCGGGCGTGGGACGAGCCGCGGTGGCGGCCGGTGGGGAGGACACACAGACAGGGGATTGGGCGCAGCTCTTCGAGCTGGCGCCGGTCTCGCTGTGGCTGGAGGATTTCAGCGGGCTGCGCCGGCTGTTCGATCAATGGCGGGCCCAGGGGGTGAGCGATCTGCGCGCCCATCTGGCGGCCGATCCGGCGCGGCTGCAGCAGTGCAGTCAGGTGCTGCGGGTGCTGAGCGTGAACCGCCAGACCCTGCAGATGTTTGGCGCCCAGGACCTGGCCGCCCTGCTGGAGGGGCTGCCTCGCATCTTCCGCGACGAGATGCTGGCCCACCACGCCGAGGACATGGTGCGGCTGTGGGGCGGCGAGCTGGAGTACCGCAGCCAGACCGTGAACTACACCCTGGACGGGCGCCGCCTGGACGTGCTGCTGCATGTGCGGGTGCTGCCCGGCCATGAGCAGGACTGGGGCCGGGTGCTGCTCTCGCTGGAGGATGTGAGCGAGCGCGAGGCCGCGCGCCGCGCCCTGCTCAGCAGCGAGCGCTATGCCCAGGGCCTGTTCGAGCATTCGCCGGTCTCGCTATGGGTGGAGGATTTCAGCGGCGTGAAGCGCCTGCTGGACGAGGTGCGCGAGCAGGGCGTGAGCGACTTTCGCACCTTCACCGATGTGCATCCCGACTTCGTGGAGCGCTGCATGGCCGAGATCCGGGTGCTGGACGTCAACCGCCAGACCCTGCGCCTGTTCCGCGTGCCCGACAAGGCCAGCCTGATCGCGGCCCTGCCGCGCCTGTTCCGCGACGAGATGCGCCGTCCCTTCACCGAGCAGCTGATCGAGCTCTGGAACGGCGAGCTGCTGCAGCAGCGCGAGACGGTGAACTACAGCGCCGAAGGCGAGCTGCTGCATGTGCATCTGCAGTTCTCGGTGCTGCCGGGGCATGAGCACGACTGGTCTTTGGTGCAGGTCTCGCTGACCGATATCAGCGCACGCAAGAAGGCCGAGGCCTATCTCGAGTTCCTGGGCAAGCATGACGCCCTGACCAAGCTGCGCAACCGCAGCTTCTTCAATGACGAGCTCAACCGCCTGGAGCGTCGCGGCCTGGGGCCGGTGGCGGTGCTGGTGGTGGATGTGAACGGCCTCAAGGCCGCCAACGATGCCTACGGCCACGCGGCCGGCGACGCCCTGCTGCGCCGCGCCGGCGAGGTGCTGGCCAAGGCGGTGGAGCCGCCGATGACGGCCTCGCGCATCGGCGGCGACGAGTTCGTGCTGCTGATGCCGGGCCTGGACGAGCGCGGCGGCGAGCAGTTGCTGGCCCAGCTCCAGAAACTGCTGGAGCTCAACAACCAGTTCCACGGTGGCGATCCCCTGGACCTCTCGCTGGGCCTGGCGGTCTGGCGCACGGGCGAGCGCCTGGAGGCCGCGGTGCACCGCGCCGACGCCCTGATGTACGAACACAAGCGCCGTTACTATCAGACGCGCGATCACGACCGCCGCGGCACCACAGGAGGATGAGAGCGATGAAGCGCATGAACCCGGGCCAGCTGCTGCTGGCCGCTGCGGCCGCCCTGGCCCTGCCGCTGCAGGCGGCCGACTTCGAACTCAAGGACGCTCAGGGGCGGCGTATCCTGCTTAAGGAGGATGGCAGCTGGCGCTATGTGGATGCGGCCCCGGTGGCAGCACCGGCCTCCGCCCCGGTGCCGGCGCCGCCGCCCGCCCAGGCCGAGCTGCTGCTGGAGCGCCGCCAGGATGCGCCCGGCGGCTGCCGCTTCGAGCTGGCGCTGAACAACAGCCTGGGCTATGAGATCCGCAGCCTGGTGCCCGAACTCACCGTCTACCGCAGCCAGGCCGGCAAGGACGTGCCTTACAGCGCTCAGCTGGTGGGCTTCGGCCCGGTGCGGCCGGGCGACGCGCACCGGCGCGCCCTGCAGTTTGCCGGCATCGCCTGCGCCGAGGTCTCCCGCCTGCAGGTGGGCGGCGGCGAGCGCTGCGAGATGGGTGATCTGAACAAGTTTTCCGACGCCCCCGGCCAATGCCTGGCGCGGCTCAAGGTCATGCCCAGCGAGTTGCTGCGCTTCGACAAGGCGCCGCCGGCCAAGAGCTGAGCCGGCGCGCGGCGCTCAGGACACGATGTAGGCACCGGCCCCGGTGGAGAGCAGGCGCCCGTCGGCGTCCAGGAACTCCATGCGCGTGCTGGCCACGCGGCTGCCCAGACGCAGCACCTGGGCGGTGGCGCTGAAGCGCGGGCCGGTGGCGGGGCGCAGATAGTCGATACGCAGGTCGATGGTGCCCAGCTTGCCGAAGCGTGCCAGGCGGGTGGCGGGCGCCTCGTCCAGATGGCGCGCACCGATGGCGGCCATCACCGCCAGGCCGCCCATGGCGTCCAGCGTGGCGCTGATGACGCCGCCATGCAGACGCTGGTGGGTGAAGTGCCCGATCAGCTCGGGCCGCATCGTGATGTGGGCCTGCACCAGCTCGGCCTCCAGCTCGTCGATCTGCAGGCCCAGCACCTGGTTGAAGGCGATATGGGTCTCGAAGATCTCGCACAGGGACTGGACGAACTCGGGCTCGAAGAGGCGGGAGGCGCAAAGCGGCATGTGGACGGCGATCAGGGTGGGTTGAGGTAGCTGCGGCGTATGTCCTCGGTCACGCCGCGCTTGCGCAGGCGTTCCAGCGCGGCCTGCAGGCGCTCGGCCAGGCCGGGCTCGGACTGCCGGTTGAGCGCGAAGTAGTAGGCGCCCTGGTCCGTGAGCTTCCACAAGGGTTGCACCAGACCGGGGTCCGACTGCAACTGCCTGAGGTTCCAGGCCATGCCCACCTCGGTGTCCACCACCGCATCTGCCAGGCCCGAGAGCAGCATGCGCAGGGCCGAGGCATTGCTGGTCTGCTCCGACAGCGCGGTCGCCGGCACCCCCGCGGCCAGCAGATCGCGCGAGGCGGCCTCGCCCCGCACCACGGCATAGCGCAGGCCGGCCAGCTGGCGAGCCTCGCCCAGGCGCTCCGCGCCGCGGCGTCCGTAGACCCAGGTCACGCGTGGCAGCAGGGGGCCGATCCAGTGAAAGTCCGCCTCGCGCTCCGGGAGTCGGGCCGTGGAATAGACCAGGGCGTTGGGTGTGTTCAGGGCATTGCGGTAGGCCCGCGCCCAGGGCACGGACTGGATGCGGCAGGCGATGCCGGCTTCCTGGCAGAGCGCTCGCAGGGTATCGGTGGCGATACCGCGGAGGCTGTCACGATCCGTGAAGTTGTAGGGCGCCCATTCCTCGGTGTAGGCCGTGAGCAAGGGCAGCCCCGCGGCATGGACTTGCCCCTGGGCAGCAAGCGCCCCGGGCACTGCGGACACCAGCGGCCCCAGGCTCATGGCCAGCAGGGTGCGCCGCTTGGGATGTGGGGTACAGCTCATGCCCCGGAAGCATGCCAGGGCCTCCGCCACTCGGCAGCCGAGGGAACCCGCAGCTTTCGGGGGGCATCCCCGCGCCTCAGGGGGCAGCCGGGCATGCAAGAAAAAAGCCTCGAAGCGGGGCTTCGAGGCTTTGGGTATCGGTGGTGGAGAGGAGGAGGATCGAACTCCCGACCTTCGCATTGCGAACGCGACGCTCTCCCAGCTGAGCTACCCCCCCCACTGCTGAAAAAGTATAGCAGCGCACTTTGGCATCTTGCAGCGCCGGGCCGGGCCTTGGCCGGGCGGGGCTTGCCGTTTCTGCGGGTTTTCTGCGACAGCGCAAAAGCCCTGCACTCTGGGACACTGGCCGGCGCTGTTTGGCGCCCGAGGCCGCGTCTGAATGAGAGGCGTGTTCCGGGCTTGTCTTGATTCCTGCAGGAGCGTTTTCATGGCCGGCCCCACGCCCCAGTGGTTTGATGCCCAGTACAACAACCGGGCCCGGGTGCCGGAGAGCACCCAGATCCTGGCGCGCTGTAGCGAGGCCTCGCGCCTGAGCCGCGAGCAGCTCGCGCGTGCCCGGCTGGACCTGGCTTATGGCGAGGCCCCCAGCGAGCGCCTGGATCTGTTTCCGGCCCAGGTGGAGCAGCCTGCGCCGGTGCTGGTCTTTCTGCATGGCGGCTACTGGCGGGCGCTGGACAAGGCGGATCATTCCTTTCTGGCTCCGGTCTTCTGCGATGAGGGCGCCCTGGTGGTGGTGCCCAACTACGCGCTCTGCCCTGCGGTGAGCATCGAGCACATCGCGCTGCAACTCAGCCAGGCCCTGGCGTGGGTCTGGCGCCATGCGGCCGATCATGGCGGCGACCCCAACCGCATCGTGCTGGCCGGGCATTCGGCCGGCGGGCATCTGGCGGCCATGCTGGCCTGTTGCGACTGGAAGGCGGTGGGGCGCGATCTGCCGCGCCATCTGGTCAAGGGCGTGCTGTCCATCTCGGGCCTGCATGACCTGGCCCCGATCCGGCGCACGCCTTTTCTGCAGACCGATCTGCGCCTGGACGCGCAGGCCGTGCGCCGGCTCTCGCCGGTGAACTTTCCCGCGCCCGAGGCGCCCATCTACTGCGTGGTGGGTGCGCAGGAGAGCGAGGAGCTGCGGCGCCAGAACCGCCTGCTGCGCCAGGCCTGGGGCGAGACGGTGGTGCCGCACTGCGAGGAACTGCCGGGACTGAATCACTTCGACATCCTGCACGATCTGGCCGATCCCGAGGGGCGCAGCCACCGTCTGGCCCGCAAGCTGCTGGAGCTGCGCTGGTATAGCGGTCTGCTATGAGCTGCATTGAAGCTATGTATTGGCTCCCGCTGCGCGCCTGAGTTAGCGTCGCAGAGCGCTGCCGAGACGGCGGTCCGGTGGGCGCGCACGACGACGGACCCACTCAGATCACACTGGAGAGCATCATGGGCTTGAAAGGATCGAAGACCGAGCAGAACCTCAAGGACGCGTTTGCCGGCGAGTCGCAGGCCAACCGGCGCTACCTCTACTTCGCGAACAAGGCGGACATCGAGGGCCAGAACGATGTGGCGGCCCTGTTCCGCTCCACGGCCGAGGGCGAGACGGGCCACGCGCACGGGCATCTGGAGTTCCTGGAGCAGGTGGGAGACCCGGCCACGGGCCTGCCTATCGGCGCCACGCGCGACAACCTCAAGGCCGCGGTGGCCGGCGAGACGCACGAGTACACCGATATGTACCCCGGCATGGCCAAGACCGCGCGCGACGAGGGCTTCGACGAGATCGCGGACTGGTTCGAGACCCTGGCCAAGGCCGAGCGCTCGCATGCCAACCGCTACCAGAAGGCCCTGGACGCCCTGGTGGACTGAGGTGCTTTGACCTGCTTGCCGCGGCGCCGGCTCAAGCGGCGCCGCAGTCTTGTGCGCTGGGCCGTTGCGGCCGAGCGCACAAGACTGCGCCCAGCCCGATCTCGATCCCGCCAGGAGTCCGCATGAGCACTCGCGAAGGCAATCTCGAAGCGCCCACCCGGCATCCGCTGGACTGGAAGAACCCGGCCTTCTACGACGAGGCCCTGTGTCTGCAGGAGATGGAGCGCATCTTCGACATCTGCCACGGCTGCCGGCGCTGCGTCAGCCTGTGCCAGAGCTTCCCCACGCTCTTCGATCTGGTGGACGAGGGCCCCACGGGCGAGCTGGACGGGGTGGACAAGCGGGACTTCTGGAAGGTGGTCGACCAGTGCTATCTGTGCGACCTCTGCTACATGAGCAAGTGTCCCTATGTGCCGCCGCACAGCTGGAACCTGGACTTCCCCCACACCATGCTGCGTGCCAAGGCCATCAAGTTCCGCAAGGGCGAGGTGGGGGCGGCCGAGCAATTCCTGGCCTCCACCGATGTGCACGGGCAGTTCGCCGGCATCCCGGTGGTGGTGCAGACCGTGAATGCGGTCAATCGCACCCGCCTGGCGCGTCGCGCCCTGGACGCCAGCCTGGGCGTGCACCCCGAGGCCTGGATGCCCGAGCTGGCGGCCTGGCGTTTTCGCTGGGGTGCGGCCCGCAGCCCGGCCTCGGTGGCCACGGCGGGCGAGCGCACGCCGGGCAAGGTGGCCATCTTCTCCACCTGCTACATCAACTATCACGAGCCCGGCATCGGTCATGACCTGCTCAAGGTGCTGGCGCACAACGAGATCCCCTATGTGATCGTCGAGAAGGAGGCCTGCTGCGGCATGCCCAAGCTGGAGCTGGGGGACCTGGAGACGGTGGAGCGGCACAAGAACGCCAACATCCCCGTGCTGCAGCGCTATGCCGAGCAGGGTTATGCCCTGATCAGCGCCATCCCCAGCTGCACCCTGATGTTCAAGCAGGAGCTGCCCCTGATGTTCCCGGACGAGGCGGCGGTGCAGCAGGTGAAGGAGGCCATGTGGGACCCCTTCGAGTACCTGGTGGCGCGCCACAAGGACGGCCTGCTCAAGACCGATTTCAAGACGGCGCTGGGTCGGGTGTCCTACCACGTGCCCTGTCACGGCCGGGTGCAGAACATCGGCCGCAAGACCGAGGAGATGTTCAAGCTCATCGGCCAGACCGTGGAGCTCAAGCTCAACACGGTGGAGCGCTGCTCGGGCCATGCCGGCACCTATGGCGTGAAGACGCCGTATCACCCCGTGGCCATGAAGATAGGCCGGCCCGTGTTCAAGGCCATGGCCCGGGACGAGCCCGATCACATCGCCAGCGACTGCGCCCTGGCCGGCCATCACATCGCCCAGGGCATGGCGCAGGCCGGCACGCCCGCCAGCAGCCTGGCGCATCCCCTGAGCCTCTTGCGCCTGGCCTACGGACTGGCCTGAGCGGTGGCTGCGAAACCGGAGAGCAGAGCATGAGCCACACCATCACCGCCGACAGCCTGATGAGCCTGGAAGCGTATGCGCGCCAGCGCAAGCAGGGGCAGGCCGGCATCATTGCCCACCGCCGCCTGCGCAGCGTGCGCCTGGGCGAGCATCTGAACCTGCAGTTCGAGGACGAGCGCAGCATCCGCTACCAGATCCAGGAGATGCTGCGCATCGAGAAGATCTTTGAGGAAGAGGGCATACAGGCCGAGATCGAGGCCTATGCGCCCCTGGTGCCCGACGGCACGAACTGGAAGGCCACCCTGCTGATCGAGTACCCCGACGCGCATGAGCGCCGGCGCGAGCTGGCCCGCCTGATCGGGGTAGAGGACCGGCTCTTCGTGGAGGTGGAGGGCCATGAGCGCGTCTACGCGATTGCCGACGAAGACCTGGAGCGCGAGAACGCCGAGAAGACCTCGGCGGTGCACTTTCTGCGCTTCGAGTTCACGGCCCCGGCGCGCCAGGCGCTACGGGCCGGGGCCCGCGCCAAGCTGGGCTGCGACCACCGGCACTACCCGGCCCATGTGGACATCGTGCCCGAGACCTTGGCCAGCCTGGCCGGCGATCTGCAGCCCTAGGCCGCGGCCGCGGCCCCGGCCCCGGCGACGAGCCGCCTCAGTGCTCGATGCCACCCAGGAAGTACTTGATCACGCCCTTGGCCGCGAAGCCCACCAGGCCGAAGCCCAGGCCCAGCAGCAGGATGAAGGTGCCGAAGCGGCCGGCCTTGGACTCGCGCGCCAGCTGCAGGATGATGAACACCATGTAGAGCATGAAGGCGCCGACCCCGAAGCTGAGGCCGAAGGCGGCGATCTGCTCTTCGCTATAACCAAACATCAGAGCGCTCGCACCAGGTCGCGGTAGGCATGCCAGCTGGCGTGGCCCAGCAGGGGCAGCAGGGGAATCAGGCCCAGCATCAGGGTGGCCATGCCCAGCAGGGTCAGGCTCATCAGCAGCAGGGCCCACAGGGCCACCGGCGCGGGATGCTCCATCACCACGCGCCAGCTGGTGTAGACGGCGCCCAGCACCGAGATGTCCCGGTCCAGCAGCAGGGGAATGGCCACCACGGTGGAGGCGAAGACCGGCGCGGCCAGCAGGGCACCCAGGCCCAACCAGGCCTCGAACAGCAGTCCCTGCTCGCTCAGCACCACCTGGCGCACAAAGTCCAGCGGTGTGTCCACCCGCCCCGGGGCCAGGGCCGTGATCAGGGAGGCCGAAGTCATGACCCAGCCGGTGCCGGCAAAGGCCAGCAGCACGCCGAAGATCACCAGACGCCCGCCGCGCTCGCGCTGGGGCCGCCAGGCGCTGCGCACCGTGTGCCAGCCGGGCTGCTCGCCGCGCTCCAGCGCCCGGCTGATGGCATAAAAGCCCGTGGCCAGCACCGGCGCCACCAGCAGAAAGCCTGAGAAGGCCCCGGCCAGCAGCCAGAACTGCTGGCGCGCCAGAAAGACGATCAGGGCACCCGCCAGGGCCATGAGCAAGCCCTGGCACAGCGAGGGGCCGGGGCAGGCCAGCAGGTCATGCCAGCCACGCGCCAGCCAGCCCAGGGGCCGCAGCAAGGGAATGGGGCGCACGCCGAAGGCGCGTGATTCCTGCAGGGCTTTCTCGGTGCTTCGCATCGTGGCGCCATGCTGCCAGGGCCGCGGCTGCCGCGGCTTGATGCGGATCAAGCTGCGGCGTTGGGCAACTGGCGCAGTAGCTCGCGCGCGGCCGTCTGCAGATCGTCGGGCTCGCCGCTGGGCAGGGCCAGGCTGAGGGCCTGGGGTAGCAGGCGGTAGTGGCCCTGCAGGGATCGCTCGTAGCCAGGGTCGTAATGCTCGCGCATCAGGGCCGCAAAGACCTGGGCCCATTCGCCCGCCAGGGCCTGGGCCTGCCAGCGCCGCACCGTCTCGCGGCCGCGCAGCTCCACCAGGCCGTCCAGCAGGCGGCAGAAGGCCTCGGGCGCCGCGGCGAAATGCGCGTAGTCCTGCAGCAGCAGCTGCACCCGGGCGGCTTCGGGCATCTCGATCCAGAGACAGTGGCCCTGCTCGCGCATGCGCCGGTGCAAGGCCTCGGGCACGCGCAGCTGGCCGATCTTGCGGCTCTCGCTCTCCACAAACACCGGGCGGGCCGTGTCCAGCGCGCGCAGCTGCACCCAGAGCTCGGAGTCGAAGGCCTTCTGGCTGGGCTGCGGCTGCTCGGGCAGGCTGCCCAGCACCGAGCCGCGATGCCGGGCCGCACCCTCCAGGTCCAGCACCTGGGCGCCCTCGGCGGCCAGGGCCTGCAGCAGGCGGGTCTTGCCGCTGCCGGTGCGGCCGCACAGCACCCGCAGGTCCAGGGCCAGGGGCAGCTCATCCAGATCGGCGCGCACGCGCTCGCGGTAGGCCTTGTAGCCGCCCTGCAGCTGGCGCGAGCGGAAGCCGATCTGGCCCAGGAACCAGTTCATGGCGCCCGAGCGCTGGCCGCCGCGCCAGCAATAGACGAGGGGCTTCCAGTGCTTGGGCTTGTCGCGCACGCGCTCGTCCAGATGGCGGGCGATATTGCGGCCCACCAGGGCGGCACCGAGCTTGCGGGCCTCGAAGGGCGATTCCTTATAGAGCGTGCCGACGATGCGGCGCTCCTCGTTGTCCAGCACCGGCCAGTTCACCGCGCCGGGCAGGTGGTCCTCGGCGAACTCTGCGGGCGAGCGCACATCGATGATGCTGTTGAACTGGTCCAGATCGGCCAGGGCCTCCTCGGCCTTGATCAGATAGCCCAGGCTCATGCGGGTAGCGAGACTGCGTCGAGCAGCTCGGTTTCGATCTGCAGCTGGGCCTTGTTCTGCTGCAGGGCCGGGCCGTCGACCAGGAAGGTGTCTTCCACGCGCTCGCCCAGGGTGGAGATCTTGGCCAGCTGCAGATTGATGCCGTGACGGGCCAGCACGCGGGCGATGGCGTAGAGCAGGCCGGCGCGGTCGCTGGTGCTGATGGACAGCAGCCAGCGCTGGGCACGCTCGTCGGGCCGCAGCGCGATGCGCGGCGTGAAGGGGAAGCTCTTGACCCGGCGCGAGAGCCGGCCGCGCCGCGGCTCGGGCAGCGGGCCCTCGCTGGCCAGGGCCTGGCCGAGTTTGGCTTCGACCAGGGAAACCAGGTCGCGGTGGTTCAGGTCCTGGTCGGGGCTGATGACCTGGAAGGTGTCCAGCGCATAGCCGCTGCGTGTGGTGTGCACCTTGGCGTCCAGGATGTTGAAGCCGGCGCCGTCGAAATAGCCGCAGATGCGGGCAAAGAGATCCTGGCGGTCGGGGGCGTAGACCAGCACCTGCAGGCCTTCGCCCACCGGCGAGGGGCGGGCCCGCACCACGGGCGCGCCGCCGTCCACATGGCGCCACAGCGAGCGCGCGTGCCAGGCCAGGTCGCCCGCCTCGTGGCGTGCGAAATAGCTCAGCTCCAGCGTGGCCCAGAGCGGGGTCTCGGTATCGGGCAGCATGGCGTGCAGGGCCAGCAACTGGCGGGCCTCCTGCTTGCGCGCCTCGATGTCGGCATCCAGATTCGGCCGGGCCCCGCCCAGGGCGCGCAGCGTCAGGCGGTAGAGGTCTTCCAGCAGCTTGCCCTTCCAGGCGTTCCAGACCTTGGGGCTGGTACCGCGGATATCGGCCACGGTGAGCAGGTAGAGCGCGGTGAGGCGGCGCACATCGCCCATGCGCTTGGCAAAGGCGGCCACCACCTCGGGGTCGGAGAGGTCTTCCTTCTGCGCCACGCGCGAGAGCGTCAGATGCTCCTGCACCAGGAAGACCACCAGGGCCGTGTCCTCGCGCGAGAGCCCGTGCTCGCGGCAGAAGCGGCGTGCCTCGGTGCCACCCAGCTCGGAGTGGTCGCCACCACGGCCCTTGGCCACGTCGTGGAAGAGGGCGGCGATGTAGAGCAGATGCGGCTTGTCGAACTGCGCGGCCAGCTGCGAGCAGAAGGGGTATTCGTGGGCGTGCTCGGGAATGAAGAAGCGCCGCACATTGCGTAGCACCATCAGGATGTGTTGGTCCACGGTGTAGACGTGGAAGAGGTCGTGCTGCATCTGGCCCACGATGCGGCGGAACACCCAGAGGTAGCGACCCAGCACCGAGGTCTGGTTCATCAGCCGGAAGGCATGGGTCTGGCCCTCGGGCTGCTGCAGGATGCGCATGAACATGGCCCGGTTCGCCGGGTCGCGCCGGAAGGCGCCGTCCATCAGGCCGCGCGCGTTGTAGAGCGCGCGCAGGCTGCGGGCCGAGAGCCCCTTGATGCCGGGCGTCTGCTGGTAGACCAGAAAGGTCTCCAGGATGGCGTGGGGCTGGCGCTCGTAGAGATCGTCGCTGGCCACTTCCAGCATGCCGGCGCGGTCCAGGAAGTGCTCGTTGATGGGCCGCATCAGGCCCTGCTGCGAGCCCATGATCTGCTCTTCCAGGTTCAGCAGCAGGATCTGGTTGAGCTGGCTCACCGCCTTGGCCGCCCAGTAGTAGCGGCGCATCAGCACCTCGGAGGCGCGCTGCCCGTCGGTGGAGGCGTAGCCGAAGCTTTGGGCAACGGCGGTCTGCAGGTCGAAGACCAGGCGGTCCTCGCGCCGGCCCGCCACCGCATGCAGGCGGCAGCGGATCAGGGCCAGCAGGCCCTCGTTGCGCTGCAGCTGGCGGCTCTCGAAGGGCGTGATCAGACCGCGTGTGCTGAGCGCGTGCCAGGTCTTGCCCAGCCGGGCTGCGCGAGCAATCCAGATCAGCATCTGCAGGTCACGCAGGCCGCCCGGGCTTTCCTTGCAGTTGGGCTCCAGGGCGTAGGGCGTGTCGTCGTACTTGACGTGGCGCTGCTGGGCCTCCAGGCGTTTGGCACGGAGGAACACACGCGCGTCCATGGCCTGCATCAGCCGGTGTTCGAACTGCTTGAACAGCGCGCGGGCGCCGGCCAGGGGGCGGGCTTCCAGCATGGCGGTCTGGACGGTGACGTCGCCCGCGGCCTCGCTCACGCATTCGCCCAGGGTGCGCACCGAGGAGCCGATCTCCAGGCCCACATCCCAGCAGGCGGTGATGAAGCCCTCGATGGCGCTCTTGAGCACGCCGGGTTGGTGCGCCTCCAGCCCGTCGGGCAGGAGCAGCAGCACATCGACGTCGGAATAGGGAAAGAGCTCGCCGCGGCCATAGCCGCCCACGGCCACCAGGCAGGCCTCCTCGGGCAGGCCGGCATGGGCCCAGAGGGCCTGCAGGGTGGCGTCCACCTGGCGCGCCAGCTGGCGCATCAGGCGCCGGGCCCCGGTGACGCTGGCGCGCTGTTGCAGGAAGTCTGCCAGCAGGGCCTGCTTGCCCTGCTTGAACTGGCGCCGCAGCTCGGCGATATCCGGGCCCTGGCTCATCGGCGGGCGCCGCCTCAGGCCGCGGCGGCGGCGGTGATGAAGTCGGGCGGCGGCGGGCTGCCGGCGGAGAGGGTCAGCACCTCGTAGCCCGTGTCGGTCACCAGGATGGTGTGCTCCCACTGGGCGGAGAGCGAGCGGTCCTTGGTGACGATGGTCCAGCCATCGCCCATTTCGCGAATCTCACGGCGGCCGGCGTTGATCATGGGCTCGATGGTGAAGATCATGCCGGGCACCAGCTCCTCCAGGGTGCCGGGGCGGCCGTAGTGCAGCACCTGGGGCTCTTCGTGGAACTTCTTGCCGATGCCGTGGCCGCAGAACTCGCGCACCACGGAGAACCCGGCGTTCTCGGCAAAGGTCTGGATGGCGTGGCCGATATCGCCCAGGCGGGCGCCGGGCTTGACCTTCTGGATGCCCTTCCACATGGCGTCGTAGGTGAAGCTGCACAGGCGCTTGGCCGCGATGGAGCCTTCACCGGCGATGTACATGCGGCTGTTGTCGCCGTGCCAGCCGTCCTTGATCACGGTGACGTCGATATTGACGATGTCGCCGTTCTTCAGCGGGCGGTCATTGGGAATGCCGTGGCAGACCTGGTGATTGATCGAGGTGCAGATGGACTTGGGGTAGGGCGTGTAGCCCGGCGGCTGGTAGTTCAGCGGCGCGGGAATGGCCTTCTGCACATTGACGATGTAGTCATGGGCCAGCTTGTCCAGCTGCTCGGTGGTGACCCCGGGCTTCACATGCGGGGTGAGCATGTCCAGCACTTCGGAGGCCAGGCGCCCGGCGATGCGCATGCCGTCGATGTCGGCGCCGGTCTTGATGGTGATCGTCATGGGGGAATTTTAAGGCCTGGCGGCAGGGCCTGCCGGCTCAGGCCCTATTGCCGTCCTGCTCAGTCCGCCCAGACCACCAGGCCCGTCCAGGCCGTGGCCAGGACCACGATGCCGAAGGCGATGCGGTACCAGGCAAAGGGCACGAAGCTGTGGCTGGAGATGTAGCGCAGCAGCCAGCGCACGCAGATCCAGGCGCTGATGAAGGAGAAGAGCAGGCCGGTGGCGAAGAGCGGAATGTCGGCCGCCGACAGCAGATGACGCTCCTTGAACAGGCTGTAGACGCCGGCACCGATCAGGGTGGGGATGGCCAGGAAGAAGCTGAAGTCGGTGGCCGCCTTGCGCGACAGGCCCAGCAGCATGCCGCCGATGATGGTGGAGCCCGAGCGGCTGGTGCCCGGCACCATGGCCAGGCACTGCACCAGGCCGACCTGCAAGGCCTGCAGGGGCGTCAGGTCATCCACGCTGTGCACCTTGACGGCGGTTGCAGGGCGCTTCTCGGCCCACAGGATCACGAAGCCGCCCAGGATGAAGGTGGTGGCCACCACGGTGGGCGTGAACAGATGGGCCTTGATGGCCTTGCCGAAGAGCAGGGCCAGCACCACGGCCGGCAGGAAGCCGATCAGCACATTGAGCACGAAGCGGCGCGAGCGCGGCTCGCTGAAGACGCCGGTAGCCGTCTCGGCCAGGCGCTGCCAGTAGACCAGGATCACGGCGAAGATGGCGCCGGTCTGGATCGCGATGTCGAAGACCTTGCTCTTCTCGTCGTCGAAGCCCAGCAGGGCGCCGGCCAGGATCAGGTGACCGGTCGAGGAGATCGGCAGGAATTCGGTAAGGCCTTCCACCACGCCCATGATGGCGGCCTTGATCAACAGCAGCAGGTCCAACGCTTGTACTCCGGGAAAACTAGATGCGGCGGCGATGATAGCGGCCCCGTATGGCTTGACCCCCGGGAGTCCCGTGCATACATTACTGACTAGTCAGTCAGTATTTCTCCATGTCCAAGCCCGCCGCCAAAGCCCGCGCTCCCGCGTCCCGGTCCGCGTCCACCGACGCGCGCCAGCCGGCGCCCCTGCGCCAGCGTCGCAAGGAGGCCCGCCCCCAGGAGCTGCTGGCTGCGGCCCTGGAGCTCTTTGTGGACAAGGGTTTTGCCGCCACGCGCTCCGAGGAGGTGGCGGCCCGTGCCGGCGTCTCCAAGGGCACGCTCTACCTCTACTACCCCAGCAAGCAGGAGCTGTTCAAGGCCGTGGTGCGCGAGAACCTGGCCGTGCACATTGCCGAAGGCCTGCAAATCGTGGCTCAGCACCAGGGCAGCATGGCCGATCTGCTGCGCTTTGTGATGAGCGAATGGTGGCGCCGGGTGGGGCAGGGCGGGGCCGCCGGCATCTGCAAGATCATGGTGGCCGAGGCGCGCAACTTCCCCGAGCTGGCCCAGTTCTATGTGGACGAGGTGATCGAACCCAGCCATCAGCTCATCGGCAGCGTGCTGGAGCGCGGCATCGCCAGCGGCGAGTTCCGCCCGGTGCCCCTGGACGAGACGGTGCAGGTCATGATCGGCCCGGTGCTGCAGCAGATGTTGTTCCAGAGCTCCTTCGGGGCCTGCCAGATGCACCGGCCGCTGCCGGAACCGGCGGCGGTGCTGCAGATGCAGATGGATCTGATGCTGGAAGGCCTGCTGCAACGGCCACCGCCTCGCTGAGGCGTCTGCCCGCACGAGCGTGGCGCCGCCACATCACCGGGCGCGGGCGCCGAAATAGAATCCGCGCAGCATGAATTTGAAGGACCGTCCCACCATGAACATCGAACAAGCCCGCTTCAACATGATCGAACAGCAGATCCGTCCCTGGGACGTGCTGGATCAGGGCGTGCTGTCCCTGCTGTCCCTGGTCAAGCGCGAGTACTTCGTGCCCGCCGCCCACAAGGCCCTGGCCTTCATGGACACCGAGATTCCCCTGGGCCATGGCCAGGTGATGCTGGCCCCGCGCGTCGAGGCCCGCCTGCTGCAGGAACTCAAGGTGGCTCGCCATGAAAAGGTGCTGGAGATCGGCACCGGCTCGGGCTATATGTCGGCCCTGCTGGGCCACAAGGCCCAGAGCGTGATCAGCCTGGAAGCCCAAGCCGAGCTGGCCAAGCAGGCCGCCGAGAACCTCAAGCGCGCCGGCGTGCTGAATGTGAAGGTGCTGAACCAGGACGGCAGCCAGGGTCTGGCCGCCGAGGCGCCCTTTGATGTGATCCTGCTCTCGGGCTCGGTGGCCGAGGTGCCGCATGCCCTGCTGGACCAGCTCAAGCCCGGTGGTCGCCTGGCTGCCGTGGTGGGCCGCGAACCGGTGATGCGCGCCATGCTCTACACCCGCGTGGGTAATGAGTTCAAGGCCGAGCCCCTGTTCGACACCGTGACGCCGCGCCTGGCCGGTTTCGCCGAAGCCTCCGCCTTCAGCTTCTGATGCTGCTGCGCCAGCTCCCGGCCCCCGAGGCGCATGCGCACCTCACGGGCGAGGCGCCACCCCTGCTGCTGGATGTGCGCGAGCCCTGGGAGGCTCAGACCGCGCGCATCCGCGTGCCGGGCGAGCAGCGCCTGATCCCCATGGGTCAGCTGCCGGCGCGCCTGGACGAGCTGGATCCCGCGCAGTCCGTCGTGGTTTATTGCCATCACGGCATGCGAAGTCTGCAGGTCGTCGCATTTCTGGAGCGCCAGGGCTTCGAGTCGGTCTATAACCTCGCCGGCGGCATCGAGGCCTGGTCGGTGGAGGTCGACCCCCAGGTGCCGCGCTACTGATCCCTCGTCCGAGACATTGCTCATCACGAACCCGCTCTAGCAAGGAAGACTCATGCCCGCCGATCACAAGAAGACGATGAACCCGATGAATCGCCTCGCCCAGGCCCGCTTGCGCATCGGCCGTCTTCCCCTGGCCCTGGGCCTGCTGTTCGCCGCCGCCGGCGCCCAGGCCCAGAGCCTGCAAGAGCTCTACGACGCGGCCCGCGCGTTTGATGCCACCTATCTGGCCGCACGCGCCCAGGCTGAGTCGGCCCAGTACAAGGCCGAGCAGGCCAATGCCCTGGCTCGCCCGACCCTGGGCGTGGGCCTCAATGGCACCCATCAGCAGGCCGATCCCCCGACCAGCTACAGCACCGTGGGCGGCCAGCGCGTGCAGGTCACCGGCGACCGCGTGGGCACCACCACCTGGCAGAGCGGACTGAACGCCAAGTACGCGCTCTACAACCGTGCCAACGCGATCACCATCGAGCAGTCCCGCCGCTCGTTGAGCGTGGCCCAGTCCGATCTGGAAGCCGCCGAGCAGGACCTGATCGTGCGCGTCTCCCAGGCCTATTTCGATGTGCTGGCGGCCCGCGATGTGCTGGCCGCCACCCGCGCCAACAAGGCCGCCAATGCCGAGCAGCTGGCCTCGGCCAAGCGTAATTTCGAGGTGGGCACCGCCACCATCACCGACACCCGCGAAGCCCAGGCCCGCTACGACCTGAGCACCGCCCAGGAGCTGGCGGCCGAGAATGATCTGCGCGTCAAGCGCGTCACCCTGGACCAGATCGTGGGCCGCGCCGGCGTGGAACCCAAGCCCCTGGCCCTGCCGGTGGCCCTGCCGGCCGTAGCACCCGTGACGGTGGACCCCTGGGTGGCCCAGGCCGATGAGCTGCATCCCCTGGTGCGCAAGGCCCGCCTGGGTCTGGAAGTGGCCCAGCTGGAAACCGGCAAGGCCCGTGCCGCCGACGGCGTGACCGTGGACCTGACCGGCACCCTGGGCGTGTCCAACGTCAAGGGCTCGGGCGCCCAGCTGCCCGGCACCACCACCTCGGGCACGGTGGGCGTGCAGGTGAACATGCCGCTGTACACCGGCGGCTACAACCAGAACCGCATCAAGGAAACCCTCTCGCTGGAAGAGAAGGCCCGCAACGATCTGGAGTTCGCGCGCCGTTCGGTCGCCGAGGGCACGCGCCGCGCCTTCCTGGGCGTGCAGTCGCTGCAGGCCCAGGTCAAGGCCTACGAGGCCGCCGAAGCCTCCAGCAAGCTGGCCCTGGAAGCTACCCAGCTGGGCTACAAGGTGGGTGTGCGCGTCAACCTGGACGTGCTCAATGCCCAGAACCAGCTCTACAGCACCCAGCGCGACCTGGCCAAGGCCCGCTATGACACCGTGCTCACCGGCCTGCGCCTGCGCCAGGCCTCGGGCCAGCTGCGTCCCGAGGATGTGGCGGCGGTGAACCAGCTGCTGGCCAAGTAAGCCGTTTCCTAGCCTCTTGCGCACCCCGCCGCAGCAGCCCTGCGGCGGGGTGTTTCACTTTCCGAAGAGCCTGCCGCGGGCAGCCTCGGTGATGGCCACCACGCCGGGGTGGGTGAGGCGGCGCTCCACCGAGATGGCGTAGAACTCCTCCACCAGATCCTGGCTGCGGCCCAGCACCTCCACGCCGTACTGCGCGCAGGTCTCCTGCTCCAGCACCGAGGGGGCGGTGAACACGCCGCGGCCCTGGCGGCCGAAGGCATTCATCAGCGCACCGTCATCGAACTCGGCCAGCACGCGCGGGTGCAGATTGTGGCGGGTGAGCCAGGCCTCCAGCAGGGGGCGAACGGCGGCGGCCTGGCCCTGGATCAGCAGGGGTGCGTCATTCAGGCATTCGGGGAAGCGGCCCTTGAGCTGCTTGCGCAGGGCCGGGGCGGCGAAAAAGCTCAGGGGGCTGGCGCCCAGGGCGTGGTTGAAGGCCTTGACGCTGACCTTGTGCGGCAGGGGCTCGTCGGCCAGCACCAGGTCCAGCTTGTGCACCGCCAGCTGGCCCAGCAGGTCCTGGAACTTACCCTCGTGGCAGGAGAGGTGCAAGTCTTCCTCCACATCCAGCGCCGGCTCCAGCAGGCGGTAGGCCACCTGCTTGGACACCGAATCCGCCACGCCCACCTTGAGCTCCACCTGACGCCGCCCCTGCTTGGCCTGGCGCAGCTTGGTCTCCAGGTCCTGGCCCAGGGCGAAGATCTGGTCTGCATAGCCAAGGGCCAGACGCCCCTCGTCGGTGAGCTCCAGGCGCCGGCCCGCCTTGCGGAAGAGCTTGCGTCCGAGGCGTTCCTCCAGCAGCTTGATCTGGCTGGACAGGGTCTGGGGCGTGGTGTTGAGCTGCTCACCGGCGCGCACAATGCCGCCGGCCTTGGCCGTGACCCAGAAGTACTGCAGGTGCTTGAAGTTCATGAAGGCGTCTCCTTGATTCGATTTTATCGAAACGAGAAGCTTGAAAAATCGAATTTACGCGAAGTGTTGTGCCGCCTACATTGGCGATGGGCGAGAAGTTTTCGCCCCGTCTTGAAAGGACATGAGCATGAACTCCCCGCGTGAACCCTCCCAAGCCAGTGTCGCGGTGCTGCCGCTGCAGCAGGCGGCCGGGCGCCGCGACTCCCTGTTGGCCAGCCACCGCGTGCTGCGCAACACCTATGCCCTGCTGGGCATGACCCTGCTGTGGGCCGCGGCCGTGGCCGGCGGCACCGCCGCGCTGGGCCTGCCGCATCCCGGGATGCTGCTGACCCTGGGTGGCTATTTCGGCCTGCTCTTCCTGACCTACAAGCTGGCCAACAGCGGCTGGGGTCTGCTCTCGGTCTTCGGCCTGACGGGCTTCATGGGCTACACCCTGGGTCCCGTCATCAGCCACTACCTGGGCATGAGCGGCGGCACCCAGATCGTTACCCTGGCTCTGGGCACGACGGCCGTGACCTTCTTTGCGCTCTCGGCCTGGGCGCTGACGTCCAAGCGGGACTTCAGCTTCATGAGCGGCTTCCTCTTCGCCGGCATGGTGGTGGCGCTGCTGATGGGTCTGGCCGCCATGTTCTTCGAGCTGCCCGCGCTGTCGCTGGCCGTCTCGGGTCTGGTGGTGCTGCTGGCCAGCGGCCTGATCCTGATGGAGACCAGCCGCATCGTGAACGGCGGCGAGACTAACTACATCCTGGCGACCGTGGGCCTGTTCGTCTCGATCTTCAACCTGTTCTCGGCCCTGCTGAGCCTGTTCGGTTTCGGCAGCAGCAACGAGTGAGCGCCCGCTGAGGCGCAACGATTGTGTGAGGACTCCCTGAGTCTTGGGCTGACGGCCTGAAGCGATTCAAGTCAATGAGCCACGCCGGCGCCGCTTGACCGCGGTGGCCGGCATTTTTTTTGGCCTCGCCGCCTGGCTGTTTGCGCGACGCAAGGCCTGGCTGCGGCGAGTGTGGACGGGGCGCGGCACAATGCCGCCCCATGCTTTATCTGCTCTCGCCTGCCAAGTCGCTCGACTATGAAACTCCCGTGCCGCCCGCGCTGGCGGCGCTGGCCACCGAACCCCAGTTCATTGCCCAGTCCCAGGCCCTGATCGAGGTGCTGCGGGGCAAGAGCGTGGCCGATATCTCGGCCCTGATGGACCTCTCCGAGGCCCTGTCCACCCTCAATGTGGAACGCTATCGCGCCTGGCAGCCGCGCTTCACCGAGGCCAACAGCCGGCCCGCGGTGCTGGCCTTCAACGGCGATGTCTACGAAGGTCTGCAGGCCGGCAGCCTGAGCCTGGAGCAGATGCAGTGGGCCCAGCAGCATGTGGCGATTCTTTCAGGCCTGTACGGCGTGCTGCGCCCGCTGGACCGCATGCAGCCCTACCGCCTGGAAATGGGCACCCGCCTGGTCACGCCACGCGGCAAGAGCCTCTACGAATTCTGGGGCGACAGCCTGGCCGAGCATCTGAACCGTCGCGCCGCCGAGCAGCAGGTGCCGGTGATCGTGAACCTGGCCTCGCAGGAGTATTTCCGGGCGGCCGACCGCAAGACGCTGCAGCCGCGCGTGCTGGAGTGCCAGTTCGAGGACTGGAAGAACGGCCAGTACAAGATCATCAGCTTCTTCGCCAAGCGCGCGCGTGGCCTGATGGCGCGCTACTGCATCGAGCAGCGTGTGGACCGGCCCGAGGGCCTGCGCGACTTCAGGCTGGAGGGCTACGCCTTCGAGGCCGGGCTTTCCACGCCCGAGCGCCTGCTGTTCCGGCGCCGTCTGGCCGACTGAGCGTCACGGCACATGCTGCAGAATTGCGGCTCATGAGTGCCGCACAGTCCATCACCCCCGAACTTCGTCAGTGGATCGTCGAGCAGGCCCGGGCCGGCGTAGCGCCCGAGCAGGTGCTGCAGGCCATTGTCAGCAGCGGCTGGGAAGAGGGTGTGGCCATACAGGCCCTGGAGCAGACCCTGGAGGGCTATCTGCACGAGCACGCCAGCGCCAACGGCCTGCCTCCGCCCTCGCGCGTGCCCCTGCCCGATCTCGGTGGCGCGCCGTCCAGCCTGGTGGTGGACGGGCATGAGATCAAGGTGCTGCTCACGCTGAAGAACCCGCAGCTGGTGCTCTTTGGCCAGTTGCTCAGCGAGGCCGAGTGCGACACCTTGCGCGAAGCCGCCGCCGGCCGCCTGGCCCGCTCCGAAACCGTGGCCACGAGCAATGACGGCAGCGAGGTGAATGCCGCGCGCACCAGCGAGGGCATGTTCTTCGAGCGCGGCGAGAACGAGATCTGTGCCCGCCTGGAGGCGCGCATCGCGGCCCTGCTGAACTGGCCGGTGGACCATGGCGAGGGCCTGCAGATCCTGCGCTACCGCCCCGGGGCCGAGTACCTGCCGCATTACGACTATTTCGACCCACGTCACGCCAGCACGCCGGCCATCCTCAAGCGCGGCGGCCAGCGCGTGGCCACCCTGGTCATGTACCTGAACACGCCCGAGGGCGGGGGCGGCACCATCTTTCCGGACGTGGGTCTGGAGGTGGCGCCGGTCAAGGGCAATGCGGTCTTCTTCGCCTATGACCGACCGCATCCCATGACCCGCAGCCTGCATGGCGGCTCGCCGGTGCATGCCGGCGAGAAATGGGTGGCCACCAAATGGCTGCGCGAAGGGCGCTTTGAATAAGGGACAGCGCTTCTTGCGCCCGCTTAAGTTGACGCCAAGGACGGGCGCCTAGAATGCGGCTGTCCTCACCGACGCAAGACCACAAAGCATGAAAAAGAACCTGCTGATCCTGGCCCTGAGCGGCCTGCTGTCCCTGGGCGCCAATCTGGCCCAGGCCCAAACCCAGGCTCAAGGCGCGCCGGCCACCCCCGGCGCCTGGACCGAGTCGGCCGACGGTCGCGCCCTGGGCGCGCAGAAGAAGGTCAAGGCTGCCAAGAAGAGCCATGGCGCCAAGAAGGCCGCCAAGAAGAAGGGCAGCAGCGCCAAGAAGGGCAAGAAGGCCGGCGGCAAGGCCAGCCTGCACGCTGCCAAGGCGCGCCGCGCCCCGTCGCATCTGCACTGAGCCATCAGCGCTGAGACGCAGCCGGCCCGGGGCGCCCCCCGGGTCGGGTGCTAGCGGCGCAGCGGCAACTGGCTCTGCTTGAGCTGGCGCAGCACGAAGCTGCTCTTGCTGTGCCGGATACCCGGGATCTTGTAGAGCCGTTCACGCAGCAGGCGTTCGTAGTCGCGCGTGTCGGCCACGGCGATGCGCACGTAATAGTCGTAGTCGCCCGAGACCAGAAAAGCCTCCAGCACCTCGGGGATCTGCTCCAGGGCCTGGCCGAACTCGAACAGGGCCGCGTCCGAGTGGTCGTTCAGGGTCACCTGCACGATCACCGTGTCCGCCAGGCCGATCTGCGCGGCATTCACCCGCACCGAATAGCCCTCGATCACCCCCGCCTCCTCCATGCGCTTGATGCGCGTCCAGCAGGGCGAACTGGTCAGGCCCACGCGCTCGCTCAGGGCCTGCAGGCTGATGCGTGCATCCTGCTGCAGCGCTTCCAGGATGGCGATATCGAATTTGTCCAGTTTCATGCTGAGACGGGTTGGTGATTCGGAAAATTTTCCTGATTCTCCACCGTAATCCAGAAATTTCAGCAGCCTTTGCTGTGCCATCCTGGGCACAGTGAGGGCATGAATGCCTCCGTCGAAGCCCTTCAGCGCCCCGCGGCCGCTGCCGCCCTGATGCAAGCCGAGCCGGCCCGTGCGCCGCGCAACGGGGCCGAGGCCCTGATTGCCGGCCTGCTGGCCCTGGGCGTGGACACGGTCTTCGGCTACCCCGGCGGTGCGGTGCTGCCGCTCTATGACGCCCTGCACGGCGAGCCGCGTCTGCGCCATGTGCTGGTGCGCCACGAGCAGGCCGCGGTGCACGCGGCCCAGGGCTATGCGCGCAGCACGGGCCGCGTGGGCGTGGTCTTCGTGACCTCGGGTCCGGGCATGAGCAACACGACCACGGGTCTGCTGGATGCCCTGTGCGACTCGATTCCCGTGCTGTGCATCAGCGGCCAGGTGGCCACCACGGCCATCGGCACCGATGCCTTCCAGGAGTGCGATGCCCTGGGCATCTCCCGGCCCGTGACCAAATGGAATGCCCAGGTGCGCCGCGTTGAGGATCTGCTGCCCTTGCTGGGCGAGGCCCTGCGGCGCTGCCGCGAGGGGCGGCCCGGGCCGGTGCTGCTGGACTTTCCCAAGGATCTGCAGCTCGCACCCCTGGCCGAACCCTGGCAGGCGCCGGGCCTGGCGCCTGTAGCGCCGGCCGAGCCGCCAGCCGAGCGCGTGGCTGCCGCCCTGGCTCTGCTGGCCCAAGCGCGCCGACCGGTGTTCTATGGCGGCGGCGGCCTGATCAATGCCGGCCCGGCCGCCTGCGCGGAGTTCACGGCCCTGGTGCGGGCCTGCCGTGCACCCTGCACGCTGACGTTGATGGGTCTGGGCGCCTATCCGGCCGAGGATGAGCAGTTCCTGGGCATGCTGGGCATGCACGGCACGCTGGAGGCCAATCTGGCCATGCACGAGACGGATCTGGTGGTCTGCGTGGGCGCGCGCTTCGATGACCGGGTCACGGGTCGGCTGGAGGGCTTCTGCCCCGATGCCAAGGTCATCCATCTGGACATCGATCCGCGCTCCATCGGCAAGGTGCGCCGCGCCGAGGTGGCCTTGCTGGGCGACTGCGGCGCCAGCCTGAGGGCCCTGCGCCGCGGCCTGGGCGCGGTGCCCGATCTTTCGGCCTGGTGGGCGCGTATTGCCGGTTGGCGTGCGCAGCGCTGCCTGGACTTCGAGGACCGCGCCGACCTCATCCTGCCCCAGGCCCTGATGCGCAGGCTCGATGCGCGCCTGGCCGGCCGCGACGCCATCGTGGCCACCGATGTGGGCCAGCACCAGATGTGGGCCGCCCAGCATCTGCGCCAGCGCCGGCCCGGCCGCTGGCTGAGCTCGGGCGGGGCGGGCACCATGGGTTATGGCCTGCCGGCCGCCATCGGCGCCCAGATCGCGCATCCGCAGGACCTGGTGGTGTGCGTGAGCGGCGATGCCTCGGTGCTGATGAATATCCAGGAGCTGTCCACCGCCGTGCAGCACCGCTGCCCGGTCAAGCTGGTGCTGTGCAACAACGGGCGCATGGGCATGGTGCGACAGTGGCAGCAGCTGATCCACGGCAACCGCCTGAGCCACAGCTACACCGAGGCCCTGCCGGACTTCGTGGCCCTGGCGCGGGCCTTTGGCTGGTCGGCGCGGCGCGTGGAGCGGCGCGAGGCGCTGGATGCGGCCCTGGCCGAATGCCTCGACAGCGCCGGCCCCTTCTTCCTGGATGTGGTGGTGCAGGCTGAGGAGAACTGCTTCCCCATGATGCCCGCGGGCGCGGCGCAGCACGAGATCTGGCTGGGGGAAGGGCGGCCCTACGACTACCGGCCCGAGTGAGTAACCTCGGGCGGGCGGATCGATAAAAAACAAAAGGCGCCCGAGGGCGCCTTTGTGCTTGCAGCGAGCGTGGCTTAGACGCGCTTGCGGTACTCGTGGGTACGGGTGTCGATTTCGATCTTGTCGCCGTTTTCCACGAACAGGGGCACGGAGATCTCGAAGCCGGTGCCGACGATGCGGGCGGGCTTCATGACCTTGCCCGAGGTGTCGCCCTTGACGGCCGGCTCGGTTTCGATCTCGCGCACCACGCTGGTGGGCAGTTCGACCGAGATGGCCTTGCCGTCGTAGAAGGTCACTTCCACGGGCATGCTGTCTTCCAGGTAGGACAGGGCGTCACCCATGTTCTCGGACTCGACTTCGTACTGGTTGTACTCGGTGTCCATGAACACATACATCGGGTCGGCGAAGTAGGTGTAGGTGCAGGCCTTCTTGTCCAGAATGATCTGGTCCATCTTGTCGTCGGCCTTGAAGACGGTTTCCGTACCTGCGCCGTTCAGCAGGTTCTTCATCTTCATGCGCACGGTGGCCGCGCCGCGGCCGCCACGGCTGTATTCGGTCTTCAGCACGACCATGGGGTCCTTGCCCTGCATGATCACGTTGCCGGCGCGGATTTCTTGAGCGATCTTCATAGGGGTTCCGAGTCTGGTGGGATTGAGTGATGAGGGCTCTTCGGGTTCAGCAGCCCAGGCCTGGCCTGGGTTTGCGGGCTCCGAGGCCCGGCGCACGCCCTGTCCCTGATCTTCAATCACTCGGGCGGCAAAACCCCTGATTCTAGCCGCTTTCCGTGAGCTTTCTAGGCTTTGTCCCGGATGAACTGGCGCAGCTGGGTGAGCAGATCGGCCTGGGCCGTCAATTGCGCACGCCAGGCCTGGGCATGGGCCAGGGCGGCCTGGGGCTCGGGCAGGCGGGCGTGCGCCCAGTCGCCCAGGCCGTTCCAGGCCCTCCACAGGCCGCGCCAGCAGGCGGCCAGGGCCGGTTCGGTGCCAGCCAGCCAGTGCTCCATGAAGGCCTCGAGCTTGGGGCCATGTGCGCCATCGTCCTGCGGATAGATGTGCCAGAGCAAGGGCTTGCCGGCCCATTGGGCCCGCACAAAGGAATCCTCGCCGCGCACGCAGTTGAGATCGCAGGCCCAGAGCAGGCGGTCATAGTCGTCCTGGCTCAGATAGGGCAGGGCCTGCCAGCGCAGGCCCGGGGGCAGGGCGGGCGCATCCGGTGCAGCCAGCGCGGCCTGGGCCGCGCCGGGGCAGACCAGGAGCAGGGTGGGCGCCTCGCCCAGCCGGGCCAGCAACTCGCCCAGGCCCGCATTGGGGTAGGCGAAGAGGCTCACCAGGCGCTCGCCCGGCCGTGGGGCCATGCCCTGCTGCGCCAGCCAGGCCGGGGCATCGAAGGCTTGCTGTGTCGCCAGCAGGCCGGGCTCGCGCAGCAGGCCGCCGGTGCGCGTGCTGAAGCCGGGATAGAAGAAATGCTTGGACAGGCCCCGGCCGGGGCCGCTGAACTGGGGCGAGGCCAGGCCGTGGCTGCGCTCCACATAGCTTTCGGCGCTGAGGTATTCCAGATTGATCCAGGCCGGCGCCGGCTGCTGGCGCGCCATCAGGGCCACGAAGTCCTCGGGCAACTCGCAGCCGAAGGCCTCGATCACCACGGCGCCGCAGTCGCTCGCCTGCGCGGCCTCGGCCCAGGGGTGCACGCTCAGCCCCGGCGGCGGGCCCCCGGGTGCCATCCAGCGCAGGGCGCTGGCGTCGTCGATCCAGAGCCGCACCGGCGTGCTGCTGGCGGCCAACTGGCGCGCCAGGCGCCAGCACACGCCGATATCGCCGTAGTTGTCGATCACCCGGCAGAACAGGTCCCATCTCGCTTGCGTCATCACGCGCATTATCGAAGCCCGTGAAGTGCTGCCCGAAGTGGTTGCACAATCGCGGCCCATGCAAGAGAGTCCTGCCGCGCCCGAGTCCGCCGAACCGCTGGAGACGCCTGCCGACGCAGCGCCCCAGGCTCGCGAGCGCCTGCTGGCCGAGGTGGCGGCCCTGCCCAGCCTGCCCGGCGTCTATCGCTATTTCGACGCCCAGGATCAGGTGCTCTATGTGGGCAAGGCCAAGAACCTCAAGCGCCGCGTTTCCAGCTATTTCCAGAAGGACCATGGCGGCAGCCGCATCGGCCTGATGGTGGCGCGTATCGCGCGCATGGAAACCACGGTGGTGCGCACCGAGGCCGAGGCCCTGCTGCTCGAGAACAATCTGATCAAGGCATTGAACCCCAAGTTCAACATCCTGTTCAGGGACGACAAGAGCTACCCCTATCTGCGCCTCTCGGGCCATGCCTGGCCGCGCGTGAGCTACTACCGCGGCGCGGTGGACAAGCGCCATCGCTACTTCGGGCCCTTCCCCAGCGCCTGGGCGGTGAAGGAGTCCATCCAGCTGATCCAGAAGGTCTTTCGCCTGCGCACCTGCGAGGACACGGTCTTCAACAACCGCAGCCGGCCCTGCCTGCTCTACCAGATCCGCCGCTGCTCGGGCCCCTGCGTGCCCGAGGGCCAGACCGAGGACTATGCGCGCGATGTGCGCCATGCCGAGCGCTTTCTGCTGGGCGAGACCCAGGAGGTGCTGGACGGCCTGCAGGCCCAGATGATGGCCCATGCCGAGCGCTTCGAGTACGAGCTGGCGGCCGAGCTGCGCAACCAGATCCAGGCCTTGTCCAAGGTGCTGCAGCAGCAGGCGGTGGACGAGAACAGCGCCACCGGCCGCGACCGCGATGTGGACATCCTGGCCGTCAAGGTGCAGGGCGGGCGTGCCTGCGTGAACCTGGCCATGGTGCGCGGCGGCCGCCATCTGGGCGACCGCGCCTACTTCCCCAAGCATGTGGAAGACGCCACCGCCCTGCAGCTGGCGGCGCTCGAGGCCGAGGCCGCGGAGCAGGAGGGTGACGACGCCCCCCCGGCTGCAGAGCGCCCCAGCCCCGAGCGCCAGGTGCTGGAGGCCTTCATGGCCCAGCACTATCTGGACGCCCAGGTGCCCTCGCTCATCGTGCTCAGCGAGGCGGTGGACGAGGCCCTGGCCGCCGCGCTCACGGCCCAGGCCGGCTACAAGGTCACCACCCAGGCCCAGCCGCGCGGCCAGCGTCGCGTCTGGCAGGAGATGTGCGTCAAGGGCGCCGAGCTGGCGCTGGCCCGCCTGCTCTCCGAAGAGGGCTCGCAGCAGGCGCGCACCCGCGCCCTGATCGAGGCCCTGGACCTGAGCGTGGCCGAGCCCGAGCAGTTCCGCATCGAGTGCTTCGACATCAGCCACACGGCAGGCGAGGCCACCATGGCCTCCTGCGTGGTCTTCGAGGGCCACCAGATGCAGAGCAGCCAGTACCGTCGCTACAACATCGAGGGCATCACCGGCGGCGACGATTACGCGGCCATGCGCCAGGTGCTGACCCGACGCTACAGCAAGCTGGCCGAGGCGGCCCAGCTGGGCACGGGTCGCCTGCCCGATCTGGTGCTGGTGGACGGCGGCCGTGGCCAGGTGGCCATGGCGCGCGAGGTTTTCGAGGAACTGGGCCTGGACCTGTCACTGATCGTGGGCGTGGAGAAGGGCGAGGGCCGCAAGGTGGGTCTGGAGGAGCTGGTCTTTGCCGACGGGCGCGAGAAGGTCTACCTGGGCCGTGACTCGGCCGCCCTGATGCTGGTGGCCCAGATCCGAGATGAGGCGCACCGCTTCGCGATCACCGGCATGCGCGCCAAGCGCGCGGCCACGCGCACCGGCGGTTCGCGCCTGGAAGATGTGCCGGGGGTGGGCCCGCGCAAGCGTGCGCTGCTGTTGCAGCGCTTTGGCGGGGTGCGCGGTGTGGCCGCCGCCAGCGTCGATGATCTGGTCGGGGTCAAGGGCATCTCCCGCGAACTGGCCGAGGAGATTTACCGTGTCCTTCACTGAACTCATACGCCGCCTGAGTGCCTGGGCCGGCCTGGGCCTGCTGCTGGGTTGGCTGGCCGGCTGCGGCGGCCCGCGCGTGCCGCTGAATCCCTCGCCCGGTGCCCAGCCCGGCAGCACGGCGCCCGCGCCGCAGCCTGCCGCGGGCGAGGGCCCGCGCGCGGCGGCGCCCGGCCCGGCGCCGCTCGTGCCCAAGCTTGGCCCGCCGCGCCCGGTGCGCACGGCCACCGAACTGCGCCAGCAGGCCGCGGAGCGCCTGGTGGCCGCCAACCCCGAGCGCAGCTATCTGGGCCCTGTGCCCGAGCCCCTGCTGGCCATTCCGGTGCTGGAGGTGGAACTGCATGCCGATGGCCGGGTCAAGCACATCGCCGTGCTGCGCCGGCCCGGTCAGGCGCATGACACGGTGCAGCTGGCCATCGACGCGGTGCATCGCGCCGCGCCCTTTGGCGATGTCTCGCGCATGCCGCGACCCTGGAAGTTCAGCGAGACTTTTCTGTTCAACGATCAGCGCCATTTCAAGCCGCGTACCCTGGACCAGTGATGGTGCTGTGAAGCGCAATTCACTGGCTTTCGCATGAAAGAGACAGCCCGCGGCAGGCCGCCTGCCTCGGGCACAATGCCCGCATGTTTTTCACCCTGCCAACCCTGCTGACCTGGGCGCGCATCGTCGCGATCCCGCTGATCGTCGGCGTGTTCTATCTGACGGAGATGGCACCGGCGCATCGCAATCTCTTCGCCACCGTGCTCTTCGTGCTGGTGGCGCTGACCGATTGGCTGGACGGCTACCTGGCCCGCAAGTTGAACCAGACCTCGTCCTTCGGGGCCTTTCTCGATCCGGTGGCCGACAAGTTCCTGGTCTGCGCGGCCCTGCTGGTGCTGCTGGAACTGGGCCGGGTGAATGCCCTGGTGGCCCTGGTGATCGTGGGTCGCGAGATCGCGATCTCGGCCTTGCGCGAGTGGATGGCTCAGATCGGCGCCTCGCGCTCGGTGGCCGTGCACATGGTGGGCAAGCTCAAGACCACGGCCCAGATGGTGGCCATTCCCTTCCTGCTCTTCGATGGCCCGCTCTTCGGCGTCATCGACACCCGGCTGTGGGGCACCTGGCTGCTCTACATCGCCGTGGTGCTGACCATCTGGTCCATGGTGTACTACCTGCAGAAGGCTCTGCCGGAGATCCGCGCCAAGGCCAAGTGAGGGCGGAGCGACGGGCGCTCGCCGCCCGCGCTGGGCGACCCGCGGCGAGTCGCTTTGTATCGGGACTTGCCCCGGCTCAGCGCCCGTGGGGATTGCGTCTAGAATCCGCTTCCCCGAGTTCCAGCCAGGCGTGGCCGGCGTGCGGCACGCGAGCCATCTTCAAATCCTTTTGAGGGGTTTTTTGTGAACAAGTCCGAACTGATCGAGCACATTGCCAAGCAGGCCGATATTTCCAAGGCAGCCGCCGGGCGCGCGCTGGAGGCCCTGATCGGTGGCGTCAAGACGACGCTCAAGAAGAATGGCAGCGTGTCCCTGGTGGGTTTCGGAACCTTCAGCGTGACCAAGCGTGCCGCCCGCAGCGGTCGCAACCCCCGCACCGGCGACGCCATCAAGATCAAGGCGGCCAAGGTGCCCAAGTTCCGTCCGGGCAAGGCCCTCAAGGACGCGATCAACTAAGATCCGCGTTTCACCGGTTTAGACCGGGTGCTTAGCTCAGTTGGTAGAGCGGCTCCCTTACACGGAGTAGGTCGGCGGTTCGAGCCCGTCAGCACCCACCATCTGCATGGCTAGAATGCCTGCGCGCAAAGGCGAACCGTGGTTCGCCTTTGTCGTGTTTGAGCGCGGCACCCCGACCAAGACCGCGCCGCCCTCCGAGGATCCCGATGTTTGATTTCGTTCGCAAGCACAACCGCCTGTTCCAGCTGATGCTGCTGATCCTGATCCTGCCGGCCTTCGTGCTGGTGGGCGTCGAGGGCTACTCCCGCTTCATGGACGGCAGCAATGCCGGCGTGGCGACGGTGGACGGTCGCAAGATCACCCAGTCCGAATGGGATGCGGCCCACCGCAACCAGGTGGACCGCCTGCGCTCGCAGATGCCCAATCTGGACATGAAGCTGGTGGACACGCCCGAGATGCGCCGCGAGAGCCTGGACCAGCTGGTGCGTGAGCGCGTGCTGCTGGCGGCGGCCAATGGCCAGCATCTGAACATCAGCGATGAGCGCCTGCAGCAGCTCTTCCGCACCGACCCGCAGTTCGCCTTCCTGCGCAACCCGGATGGCACGGTCAACAAGAACCTGCTGCTGGCCCAGGGCATGAGCTCGGAGATGTTCGTCCAGCGTCTGCGTCAAGACCTGACCCTGCGTCAGGTGATGCTGGGCGTGGCCGGCACGGCCGTGGCCGGCAAGGCAAACGCCGGCGTGGCCTTCGATGCCCTGCTGCAGCAGCGCGAGGTGCAGCTGCAGCGCTTTGAGGCCAAGGACTTCCTGGCCCAGATCAAGCCCAGTGACGCCGATCTGGAGGCCTTCTACAAGGACCCCGCCAACAACGCCCGCTTCAAGCTGCCCGAGACGGCCCAGATCGAGTACGTCGTGCTGGACCTGGAGTCGCTCAAGGGCGGCGTGACGGTCAGCGAGGACGAGCTCAAGAAGTACTACGAGGAAAACCAGGCGCGCTACACCGTGGCCGAGGAGCGTCGTGCCAGCCACATCCTGATCAAGGCCGACAAGGACACGCCGGCCCCCGAGCGCGCCAAGGCCAAGGCCCGTGCCGAGGAGCTGCTGGCCCAGGCCCGCAAGAACCCCGCCGGCTTTGCCGAACTGGCCCGCAAGAACTCGCAGGACGAAGGCTCGGCCACCCGCGGCGGCGATCTGGACTTCTTCCCGCGAGGCGCCATGGTCAAGCCCTTCGAGGACGCGGCCTATGCGCTCAAGCAGGGCGAGATCAGCAATGTGGTGGAGTCGGACTTCGGCTACCACGTGATCCAGCTCACCGGCGTGCGCGGCGGCGACAAGAAGAGCTTCGAGTCGGTGCGCGCCGATCTGGAGCAGGAAGTGCGCCGCCAGCTGGCCCAGAAGCGTTACGCCGAGCTGGCCGAGCAGTTCAGCAACACGGTCTACGAGCAGTCGGACAGCCTCAAGCCCGCGGCCGACAAGTTCAAGCTCGCCGTGCAGACCGCCGTGGTGCAGCGCCAGCCGGCGCCGGGCGCCACCGGCCCGCTGGCCTCGGCCAAGCTGCTCGAAGCCGTGTTCGGCAACGAGGCCCTGCGCAACAAGCGCAATACCGAGGCTGTGGAAACCGGCCCCAGCCAGCTGGCGGCCGCCCGCGTGGTCGAGCACAAGCCCGCCCGCCTGCCCGAGCTGGCCGATGTGAAGGCCGAGGTGCGTGCCCAGCTGATGAACAAGCTGGCGGCCGAAGCCGCTGCCAAGCAGGGCAAGGAGCGCCTGGCTGCGCTGCAGAAGAGTGGCGAGGCCACGGGCCTGGAGCCGGCGCAGCTGATCTCGCGCGCCCGTCCCGCCAATCTGCCGCCCAAGGTGCTCAACGAGCTGCTGCGTGCCGATGTGAGCAAGCTGCCGGCCTATGTGGGCGTGGACAGCGGCGAGGGCGTCTATGTGCTGGCCCGTATCAGCAAGCTGCTGCCGCGCGATCCGGCGGTGATCGACGAGCAGCGCGCCACCCAGCAGTACGCACAAGCCTGGGCGGCGGCCGAGTCCCTGGCCTACTACAACGCGCTCAAGACCCATTACAAGGTCAAGATCAACGCCCCGGCGACCGCGGCTTCGGCCGTGGCGCCCTGAGCGTTCGGGCGGTGGATTGAAGGCTGGAAGCGCTTCGCTAGATTTTTTTGAGTCAGTCTCGCGAAAATCTCTTCCCAGCGCTTAATTTCTGTCTATAATCTATGTCTCTGCGGTGGCTATAGCTCAGTTGGTAGAGTCCCAGATTGTGATTCTGGTTGTCGTGGGTTCGAGTCCCATTAGCCACCCCACCCAAAAATGAAAAGGTCGACATCGCAAGATGTCGGCCTTTTTGCTTTGTGTGCTGCGCCTGTCCGGCCCGCCTACTTCAGGCACTGCAGCTGACTGCTGCCATAGGCCACGCATTGCAATGTGCCGCACTGGCAGTTGGAGATGGGCGTGTAGCTTGAGCCGCCGATCTTGAGCTCGCTCACGGTGCACTGGCAGGCGGGCGGGGCCAGTGGTACCGGCGTCTGCGCTTGGGCAGGGCGGCTGGGGCTCAGCCACAGGGCGCCGGCCGTGGCGGCAAGGCCCAGCAGGGACAGCAGGCCTGCGCCCGCCAGCAAAGCCAGGCGAGGGCGCTTGGGCGCGTGTTTGACGATCCGATCCATGCGCAACTCCATCGGGTTCTGAGGCCTGCCAGCATAGGCTTCGCACGCCATGGACGCAAAAAAGCCCGCCGAGGCGGGCTTTGCAGATTGTGGAGAGGGCCAGGTCTTGCTGTGTCTCTCCGGGGCGGCCTCCAAGGCCTTAGACCAGGCCCTGCTTGCTGGCCAGCACGGCAGCTTCGGCGCGGCTGGACACATTGAGCTTCTTGTAGATGCTCTTGATGTGATCGTTCACCGTGAACCACTTGATGCCCATGAGGTTTGCGATCTCCTTGATCGTGAAACCCTTGCTGAGATAGGTCAGCACCTCGTTCTCGCGCGGGGTCAGGCGCTCCCACTCGGGCGGCGGGTCCAGCACCACGCCGCGGGCGCCGTGGCTGTTGCCGCTGGAGGAGGACAGGGGGCTGAAGCCGGAATTCAGGCCGCCGGACAGGCTCATGGGGCCGGTATCGCCCGAGGAGCCGGGGCGGAAATGCGAGAGCAGGCGCCGCGCAATGGCCGGCGAGAGTGGCGGCTGGCCGCGCACGATGCGCTGCAGCTCTTCCACCAGCACCTCGAAGCGGTCTTCCTTGAGCAGATAGCCGTCGGCGCCGCATTGCAGGGCGGGGAAGAGGTGGTCGTCGTCGGAGTAGAGCGTGGTGACGACCTTGACGGCGGGCGAGCCGGCCAGCTCGGCCAGGAACTCCATGCCATTGCCGTCGGGCAGTTCGAGGTCGACCAGGATGAGCTTGAAGCCCAGCTCGGGGCTATCGGCCTTGAGGCGGGCCACATGACGGCGGGCCCCCTCCAGATCGCCAGCCTCTGTGATTTCCATGGCGTCGCTGAAGCTTTCGCGCACGACGCGGCACAAGAAGCTGCGAGCAACGGGGTTGTCTTCGATGATCAGTACTTTGACGGCCATGGTGCGAGGGGGTTCCGCTCAGCGCGCCATCCTAGCGCACAACGCCTGTGGCGCATGCCCCGCAAAAGGAGGGCATGCGTTGCGAGATGTTGCCCAGCGGATGGCCGCAGGCTCGGGGGCTGGCGCGCTCAGGTCGGCATGCGCAGCACCAGCTTGCCCACCACCTGGCGGCTGCTCATGCGGGCAAAGGCCGCCGGCAGCTCCTGCATGGGCAGCACCGCATCGAGCACAGGCTTGACCTTGCCCTGGGCGTACCAGGCGGCCAGCTCGCCCAGCATCTGGGCGTTGCGGGCCGGTTCGCGGCGCGCGAATTCGCCCCAAAACACGCCTACCAGGGAGGCGCCCTTGAGCAGGGGCAGGTTCAGGGGCAGGGCGGGGATCTGGCCCTGGGCAAAGCCCACCACCAGATAGCGGCCGCGCCAGGCGATGCTGCGGAAGGCTGCCTCGGCCAGATCGCCACCCACGGGGTCGTAGATCACATCCGGCCCGCGTCCCTCGGTCAGGGTCTTGAGCTCCTCGCGCAGTTGGCCGCGGCTGTAGTTGATGACGGCATCGGCACCCAGGGCCAGGCAGCGGGCATTCTTCTCGTCGGAGGACGTGGCCGCGATCACGCGCGCGCCCGCGGCCTTGGCGATCTGGATGGCCGCCGTGCCCACGCCGCCGGCCGCGCCCAGCACCAGCACGGTTTCGCCGGGCTGCAGGGCGGCGCGGTCCAGCAGGGCGTGGTGGCTGGTGGCATAGGTGCAGAGAAAGGCGGCCGCATCCTCGAAGGGAAAGCCCGGCGGCAGGGGCAGGGCCTGAGCCGCGGGCAGGCAGGCATGGCTGCCGAAACCGCCGGTGCCGGCAAAGGCCGCCACCGCATCACCGGGCTTGAGATGGCGCACGCCTTCGCCCACGGCCTCCACCACGCCGGCGAACTCGGCGCCCGGCACAAAGGGCGTGGGCGGCTTGACCTGGTACTTGCCCTGCACGATCAGCAGGTCGGGGAAGTTGAGGCTGGCCGCGCGTATGGCCACGCGAATCTCGCCCGGGCCCGGCTCCGGCGTGGGCAGTTCCTTCCAGCTCAGGGCATCCACGCCCACAGGGTTTTCGCACAGCCAGGCTTGCATGGTGTTCGCTCCTCGTCAGTTCCGGCGGGCGATGATAGGCAGGGGCGGGTTGCCAAGGGGTCGCGCAGGTGACGCGCTGCCTACAATGGCCGCATCATGCGTATCCTCATTGCGAACGACGACGGTTATCTGGCGCCGGGCCTTGCGGCCCTGGTGAAGGCTTGTGAAGGGCTGGGGCAGATCGATGTGATCGCCCCCGAACAAAACGCCAGCGGCACCTCCAATGCCCTGACCCTGGGCCGGCCCCTGTCGGTCTACACGGCGGCCAATGGCTTCCGCTATGTCAACGGCACGCCCTCGGACTGCGTGCACGTGGCCCTGACCGGCCTGCTGGACTACCGGCCCGACCTGGTGCTCTCGGGCATCAACAACGGCGCCAATATGGGCGACGACACGCTTTACTCCGGCACCGTGGCAGCGGCCACCGAAGGCTTTCTCTTTGGCATCCCGTCCATCGCCTTTTCCCAGGCGGACAAGGGCTGGGGCGAGCTGGAGGCTGCAGCGCAGGCCGCGCGCGCCATCGTCGAGCAGGTGATCGCGGGCGGCCTGGGCCACCCCTTCCTGCTCAATGTGAACATCCCCAACCGCGCTGATGCCGCCAGCCTGCCGCGGCGCATCACCCGGCTGGGGCGCCGCCATGCCAGCGAGGCGGTGATCCGCCAGACCAATCCGCGCGGTGAGCCCATTTACTGGATCGGCCCGGCCGGTGACGCCCGCGAGGCCGGTGAGGGCACGGACTTCCACGCCACCGCCAATGGCCAGATCTCGATCACGCCGCTGCAGGTGGATCTGACCGACCACGCCGGCCTGCCGGCCTGGCGTCAGCGCCTGGGGCTGGAGGCGTGATGCGAGACACGGCTGCGCTTCGCCGCTCAAGGACCGCGTCATGAGCGAGGCGCCCAAGCGCCGATTTCCGCTGCCGCTGGACAAGCTGGGCTCGCAGCCGGCGCGGCCCGCGCGCGAGCTGCTGCGCCCGCAGCGCCCGCTGCATCAGGCCGCCCAGGACGCGGCGCGCCTGAGTGCGCCCAGCGGCCTGGGGCTGGACTCGGCCGGCGTGCGCCTGCGCATGGTGCAGCGCCTGCAGCGCGAGGGGCTCAAGGACGAGCGCGTGCTGCAGGCCCTGGCCAGCGTGCCGCGCCACGAGTTCGTGGACAGCGCCCTGGCCATCCAGGCCTATGAGGACACCAGTCTGCCCATCGGCCATGGCCAGACCATCTCCAAGCCCTCGGTGGTGGGCCGCATGATCGAGCTGCTGATGGCCGGCGCCACCGCCCGCAGCGCGGGCCAGCTGGGCCGGGTGCTGGAGATCGGCACCGGCTGCGGCTACCAGGCCGCGGTGCTGGCGGCACTGGCGCGCCAGGTGGTGAGCATCGAGCGCCTGCGTCCCCTGCACGACAAGGCCCAGGGCCATTTGCAGGGGCTGGGTCTGCTGCGCCAGATCCGCCTGATCTATGGCGACGGGCGCCTGGGTCATGCCGGCGCCGGCCCTTATGACGCCATCATTGCCGCGGCCGGTGGCGAGGACCTGCCCGAGCCCTGGCTGGCCCAGCTGGCCCCGGGCGGACGTCTGGTGGCGCCCATGCAGGCGCCGGGCGGCCGTGGCCAGGTGCTGGTGGTGGTGGACCATGTGGTGGAGGCCGGTGCCTCGCGCCTTGTTCGCACGGTTCATGAACCGGTGCTGTTCGTGCCCCTAAAATCGGGCGTCATGTGAATTCCGCGCCTTTACCGGCGCCTGGAAACGCTTCAAGCATGCAATACAACACGAACCGGATTCCGGCGGCCCTGTCCGCTCTCGCACTTGTGTCCATCCTGGCGGGCTGCGCCTCGCCCAAGCACAAGGCCCCTGTGGAGGACCGGCCCATCAGCGGCGGCGCACGCAGCAGCGTGCCGGCCCCCGCGCCGAGCCCGGCGCCCACGACCGACACCAAGCCGCTGCCCGGCGCCGAGAACGCCGGCAAGCCCGGCTACTACACGGTGAAGCAGGGCGACACCCTCATCCGCATCGCGCTGGAGAACGGCCAGAACTGGCGCGATCTGGTCAAGTGGAACGAGCTTGAGAACGCCAACCGCATCGAGGTGGGTCAGGTCTTGCGCGTGGTGCCGCCAGGCATCGACGCCGGCGCCGTGAGCGCGCGCCCGGTGGCCTCGGCCAAGGTCGAGAGCCGTCCGCTGGACAGCAAGCCGGCAGCCTCCGCCGCGTCAAGCGCGCAGTCGCCCGCCGCCTCGGCGCCCAGCACACCCGCACCGGCGCCGGCTGCTGCCGGCGGCGATGATGATCTGCCCTGGGGCTGGCCCGCCAGCGGCCCGGTGACCGCCGGATTCGACGAGGCCCGCAACAAGGGCTTGGCCTTCGGTGGCAAGGCCGGTGACCCGGTGCTGGCCGCGGCCGATGGCCGCGTGGTTTACGCGGGTTCGGGCTTGCGCGGCTACGGCAATCTGGTCATCATCAAGCACAACGCGACTTACCTGACGGCCTACGCGCACAACCAGACCTTGCTGGTCAAGGAGGATCAGGCCGTGCGCAAGGGGCAGAAGATTGCCGAGATGGGGGCCAGCGACGCCGATCAAGTGAAACTTCACTTCGAGGTGCGCAAGCAGGGCAAGCCCATCGATCCGGCCAAGCTGCTGCCAGCCCGTTAGGACACAGCATGGGGGCGATGAGCAAGGATCATGAAGCAGTCTTCTTTGCACACAAGCCCCGCGGCGCGGCCTGCCGGATTTGTTCCCCCCGGGCCGCTGCGCCTGCACGATCTCGAGGCCCTGCCGGTCGCGCTTCCTGACGAAGATGATGTTGGTGCCAGCGCGGCGCCACCTCCCGCGCCCAGCGAGGAGGACGAGGACGCCGAGGCGCTGCGAGCCAGCGGTGCAGCCCGCGCCGCCGGCGCCCCTGGCACCGAGCTGGAGCTGGGCAATGCGCTGCAGGCCTATCTGCGCGACATCCGCCGCACCCCGCTGCTGACCCCCCAGGAAGAGTACGAGACGGCGGTGCGCGCCCGCGCCGGCGAATTCGCCGCGCGCCAGTCCATGATCGAGCACAACCTGCGGCTCGTGGTCAGCATTGCCAAGAACTATCTGGGCCGCGGCCTGCCTATGAGCGATCTGATCGAGGAGGGCAATCTCGGTCTGATGCATGCCATCGGCAAGTTCGAGCCGGAGCGCGGTTTCCGTTTCTCCACTTATGCCAGCTGGTGGATACGCCAGAGCATCGAACGCGCCCTGATGCACCAGGCGCGCCTGGTGCGTCTGCCTGTGCACATCGTGCGCGAGCTCAACCAGGTGCTGAAGGCGCGGCGCGCGCTGGAGGCGCTGCGCAGCCAGGACGGCCAGGAGGCCGTGGTGCGCGCCGAGGAGATCGCCGCGCGTTTGAACCTGCCCCTGTCCCATGTGTCCGATCTGCTGGCCTATGCCGAGCTGCCCAGCTCGCTGGACTCGCCGGTGGACCGCAATGGCGAGGGTGGCGAGTCCATGATGGATCTGGTGGCCGACGAGCAGGCGGTGGATCCGCTGGGCCACCGCCTGAGCCATGAGCTGGAGGCCTTGCTGGCCCACGGCATGGCGGCGCTCAATGAGCGCGAGCGCGAGGTGCTGGCCGGCCGCTATGGTCTGGCGGACCGCGAGCCCGAGACCCTGGATGTGCTGGCCATCCGCCTGGGGTTGACGCGCGAGCGCATCCGCCAGATCCAGATCGAGGCGCTGAACAAGCTCAAGCGCAATATGCAGCGCCACGGCATCAATCGCGACGCCATCTTCTGAGGCCTGCGCCGCGTCCCGCGCGGGCGCACCCGGCGAGCCTGGGATAATCGCGCGCCATGACGCAAGAGAACGAATGGCTGAAGGTCGAGGCCCTGGACCTCGAGGCGCAGGGCGTGGCCCGCAATACCGAGGGCAAGGTGGTCTTCATCGATGGCGCCCTGCCCGGCGAAGAGGTGCAGGTCAGCGTCGGCCGCAAGAAAAACAACTGGGAGCAGGGCACGCTGATGGCCCTGCGGCGCGAGAGCTCGCAGCGCGTGACGCCGGGCTGCCCGCATTTCGGCCTGCATGCCGGCGCCTGCGGCGGCTGCAAGATGCAGCATCTGCACGCCGGTGCCCAGGTGGCGGTGAAGCAGCGCGTGGTGGAGGACAACCTCTGGCACCTGGGCAAGGTCAAGCCCGAGACCCTGCTGCGCCCCATCGAAGGTCCCACCTGGGGTTACCGCTATCGTGCGCGCCTCTCGGCGCGCTATGTGGCCAAGAAGGGCGTGGTGCTGATCGGCTTCCATGAGCGCAAGAGTCGCTATGTGGCCGATATGCAGGTCTGCAAGGTGGTGCCCGCCAGCGTCAGCGATCTGCTGATGCCGCTGCGCGAGCTGATCGCCAGCATGGAGGAGCGCGACCGCCTGCCGCAGATCGAACTGGCCATGGGCGACAACGGCGAGGCCACCGTGATGGCCCTGGTGCTGCGCCATCTGAATCCGCTGCCCGAGGGTGACAAGGCCAAGCTGCGGGCCTTCGCCGCGGCCAACCCGGCGGTGCAATGGTGGCTGCAGCCCAAGGGCCCCGATACCGTGCAGCTGCTGGACGAAGGCGGCCCCGAGCTGGCCTACACCCTGCCCGAGTTCGGCGTGCGCATGCCCTTCAAGCCCACCGACTTCACCCAGGTGAATCCGCACATCAACAGCGTGCTGGTGGGCCGCGCGCTGCGCCTGCTGCAGGTGCGCAAGGATGAGCGGGTGATCGACTGGTTCTGCGGTCTGGGCAACTTCACCCTGCCGCTGGCCACCCAGGCGCGCGAGGTGCTGGGCATCGAGGGCAGCGAGGCTCTGGTGCAGCGCTCGCGGGAGAACGCCCGCCGCAACGGCCTGGAGGCCAAGACCCGTTTCGTGGCGCGCAATCTCTTCGAGATGACGCCCGAGCTGCTGGCCGCCGATGGCGTGGCCGACAAATGGCTGGTGGACCCGCCGCGCGAGGGCGCCTTTGCCCTGGCCAAGGCCGTGGCCGACATCGCCGAGAACCCGGCGCTGGCGCCGGGCTGGACCCCGCCCAAGCGCATCGTCTATGTGTCCTGCAACCCGGCCACCCTGGCGCGCGATGCGGGCCTGCTGGTGAATGTGGCCGGCTACCGCTGCACGGCGGCGAGCGCGGTGAATATGTTCCCGCACACGGCGCATGTGGAGAGCATTGCGGTCTTCGAGCGCTGAAACAGAAAAAGGGCCGTGAGGCCCTTTTGCTTTGCGCCACGCAGTGGGCGCTTCATCCAGCGGGTGCCGCTGATCTGGCTCTGCCAGTCAGCCGGCACCGCCCCCTTGAGGGGGCCGGCGCAGCCGGTAGGGGGTGTTAGTCCCTCTCTCCGCCAAAGATGCCCAGCAGAGACAGCAGGCTCTGGAACACGTTGTAGAGATCCAGATAGATGGCCAGGGTGGCGCTGATGTAATTGGTCTCGCCGCCGTCCAGCACGCGCTTGATGTCGTAGAGCATGAAGGCCGAGAACACGGCCATGCTCAGCACCAGCAGGGTCAGCATCAGGGCCGAGGACTGCAGGAACATGTTCACGACGCCGGCCACCAGCATGATGATGGCGCCCACGAACAGGAACTTGCCCAGGCCCGAGAGATCACGCTTGATCACCGTGGCCAGGCTGGCCATGGCGAAGAAGATGGCAGCGGTGCCGCCAAAGGCGGTCATGATCAGGCCAGCGCCGTTCTTGAAGCCCAGGATCTGGGCCAGAAGGCGCGAGAGCATCAGGCCCATGAAGAAGGTGAAGCCCAGCAGGGCCACCACGCCGGTGCTGCTGTTCTTGGTCTTCTCGACCACGAACATCAGGCCGAAGGCGCCCACGAAGAAGATCAGGGTCGACAGGCCGAAGCCCATCTTGGCCATGATGCCGGTGGACACACCGATCCAGGCGCCCAGCACGGTGGGCACCATGGACAGGGCCAGCAGCCAGTAGGTGTTGCGCAGCACGCGCTGGCGGTCGCTGGCCAGCGCGGAGCCATAGGCGGCGCCGTATTGGTTTTGCAGGCTTTCGTTCATAAGTCCTCCGAAGATGTCATCGTTGGCGCCCTGGCAGGCCGGGCACCTGGCGCGATTCTAGTCACAGCCTCGCGTTCGGACCGGCTGTTGGCACCCGGAATGTCCAGGGCGCACGGGTCGTGGTCGTTTCAGCTTTGCACCCGGAGTGTGAATGCCCTGGCTCATGGGCGCTACAGTGGGCGCTTCACCCTTGGATTTCAAGAGCAAGACCATGAAGCAAAAGCCCTATCTGACCCTGGATGACGTCAAGCGCATTGCCGCGGCCGCCGAGGCCGAGGCCCGCAATAACAGCTGGGCCGTGAGCATCGCCATCGTGGACGACGGCGGTCATCTGCTGTGGCTGCAGCGCCTGGATGGCGCCGCGCCGGTGTCGGCCCAGATCGCGCCGGCCAAGGCCCACACCGCCGCTCTGGGCCGCCGCGAGTCCAAGATCTATGAAGACATGATCAACCAGGGCCGCGTCTCCTTCCTGAGCGCGCCGGGCCTGCAAGGCCTGCTGGAGGGCGGCGTGCCCATCCTGGTGGACGGCGCCTGCCTGGGCGCGGTGGGGGTGAGTGGCGTCAAGTCCAGCGAGGACGCCCAGATCGCCCGCGCCGGCATTGCGGCCCTGGCCTGATCTCTGCACCTGGGTGGCGGGGCGACGGCCGGGAGGCCGCTCGTGCCCGCGGTCCTCGCCGGTCTAGATGGCCGCGAGGGCCGGGCGTATCGCCCTGCTGATGCTGCCTTGTGCGACCTGCGTTCGCTCCTGGGGCCGGGGGCCGGGCGTTGACACCCGCGCGTCACGCAAATATTTGCGCAAACCAACTCGGTACTAACCCCTGGCGGGTTATACTTTGCAGGTTTACCCGCAACCACCGCTACCCCAGCGAAACATCCCCCGTTTCCCCTACCGGACTCAGGCTTTCGGCGACCCCTTGGCGGGTAGCGATATGGAGCAGAGCTGGGCGCGCGCACAATAAACGGAGTTCCCCGTGCTGCCCGATCTGCTTTCCTCCCCCCCAGCGATCCTCGCCCTGGCAGACGGCACGGTCTTCAAAGGCAACGCCCTCGGCGCTGCCGGCCACACGGTCGGCGAAGTGGTGTTCAACACCGCGCTGACCGGCTATCAAGAAATCCTCACCGACCCCAGCTACTGCCGGCAGATCGTCACGCTGACGTATCCGCACATCGGCAACTACGGCGTCAACGAGGAGGACGTCGAGGCCTCGAAGATCTTTGCCGCAGGTCTGATCATCAAGGAGCCTCCGATCCTTGATTCCAACTTCCGCAAGAGCCGCACGCTGGCGCAGTACCTGCGTGACGAGGGCACGGTGGCCATCTCCGGCATCGACACCCGCCGCCTGACTCGCGTGCTGCGCCGCACCGGCGCGCAGAACGGCTGCATCCTGGCCCTGGGCGCCGGCGAGCAGATCACCGATGCGCATATCGCCGAGGCGATTGCCAAGGCTCAGGCTGCGCCCAGCATGGCCGGCCAGGATCTGGCCAAGGTCGTGAGCCGCAGCGAGCGCGAGACCTGGACCCAGACCGAGTGGGTGCTGGGCCAGGGCTATGGCGAACAGACCGCGCCCAAGTTCCATGTCGTGGCCTACGACTTCGGCGTCAAGAGCAATATCCTGCGCATGCTGGCCTCGCGCGGCTGCAAGATCACGGTGGTGCCGGCCCAGACCCCGGCCTCCGAGGTCTTCGGCCTGGAGCCGGACGGCGTCTTCCTGTCGAATGGCCCTGGCGATCCGGAGCCTTGCGACTACGCCATCAAGGCCGCCGCCCAACTGATCGAGGCGGGCATTCCCACCTTCGGCATCTGCCTGGGTCACCAGATCATGGCCCTGGCCTCGGGCGCCAAGACCTTCAAGATGAAGTTCGGCCACCACGGCGCCAACCATCCGGTCAAGGACCTGGACAATGGCCGCGTCAGCATCACCAGCCAGAACCACGGCTTTGCGGTGGATGCCGACACGCTGCCGGCCAATCTGCGCCCCACCCACATCAGCCTGTTCGACGGCACGCTGCAAGGCCTGGCCCGCACCGACAAGCCGGCCTTCTGCTTCCAGGGTCACCCGGAAGCCAGCCCCGGCCCGCACGATATTTCCTATCTGTTTGACCGCTTCATCGGTCTGATGGCCAAGGCCTGATGGAGTAAGACAATGGCAAAACGTACCGACATCAAGAGCATCCTCATCATCGGCGCCGGCCCGATCATCATCGGCCAGGCCTGTGAGTTCGACTATTCCGGCGCCCAGGCCTGCAAGGCCCTGCGCGAAGAGGGCTACAAGGTCATCCTGGTCAACAGCAACCCGGCGACCATCATGACGGACCCGGACACGGCGGACGTCACCTATATCGAGCCCATCACCTGGCAGGTGGTTGAGAAGATCATCGCCAAGGAGCGGCCCGACGCCGTGCTGCCCACCATGGGTGGCCAGACCGCGCTGAACTGCGCCCTGGACCTGCATCGCCACGGCGTGCTGGAGAAGTACAAGGTCGAGATGATCGGTGCCAACGAGCACGCGATCGAGAAGGCCGAAGACCGCCTGAAGTTCAAGGACGCGATGACCAAGATCGGCCTGGACTCGGCCAAGTCCGGCATCGCGCACACGCTGGAAGAGGCCTGGGCCGTGCAGAAGCGCATCCAGGCCGAGATCGGCGGCAGCGGCTTCCCCATGGTGATCCGTCCCAGTTTCACCCTGGGCGGCACCGGCGGCGGCATCGCCTACAACCCGGAAGAGTTCGAAGAGATCTGCAAGCGCGGTCTGGACCTCTCACCGACCAATGAGCTGCTGATCGAAGAATCCCTGATCGGCTGGAAGGAATACGAGATGGAAGTGGTCCGCGACAAGGCGGACAACTGCATCATCGTCTGCTCCATCGAGAACCTGGACCCCATGGGCATCCACACTGGTGACTCCATCACCGTGGCCCCGGCCCAGACCCTGACGGACAAGGAATACCAGCTGCTGCGTAACGCCTCCATCGCCATCCTGCGCGAGATCGGCGTGGACACCGGCGGCTCGAACGTGCAGTTCTCGATCAATCCGAAGAACGGTCGCATGATCGTGATCGAGATGAACCCGCGCGTTTCGCGCTCCTCGGCCCTGGCCTCCAAGGCCACCGGCTTCCCGATCGCCAAGATCGCGGCCAAGCTGGCTGTGGGTTACACGCTGGATGAGCTGAAGAACGACATCACCGGTGGCGTGACGCCGGCGTCCTTCGAGCCCTCCATCGACTACGTGGTCACCAAGATCCCGCGCTTCGCCTTCGAAAAGTTCCCGATGGCCGATTCGCGCCTGACCACGCAGATGAAGTCGGTGGGCGAGGTGATGGCCATGGGCCGCACCTTCCAGGAATCCTTCCAGAAAGCCTTGCGCGGCCTGGAGACCGGCATCGACGGTCTGACCGAGCGCAGCACGGACCGCGAGGAGATCGTGCAGGAGATCGGCGAGCCCGGCCCCGAGCGCATCCTCTTCCTGGCCGACGCCTTCCGCGTGGGCATGAGCCTGCAGGAAGTGTTTGACGAGACGGCGGTGGACCCCTGGTTCCTGGCCCAGATCGAGCAGATCGTGAAGATCGAGGCTTCGATCAAGGGCCGCACGCTGGAATCTCTGTCCACGGCTGAGCTGCGCCTGCTCAAGCAAAAGGGCTTCTCGGACAAGCGTCTGGCCAAGCTGCTGGGCACCAACCAGCACGAGGTGCGCAAGGCCCGCCACGCCCAGGGCGTGCGCCCGGTCTACAAGCGCGTGGACACCTGCGCGGCCGAGTTCGCCACCGAGACGGCCTATATGTACTCCACCTATGACGAGGAGTGCGAGGCCGAGCCCACCGACAAGAAGAAGATCATGGTGCTGGGTGGCGGTCCGAACCGCATCGGCCAGGGCATCGAGTTTGACTACTGCTGCGTCCATGCCGCCCTCGCCATGCGCGAAGACGGCTACGAGACCATCATGGTCAACTGCAACCCCGAGACCGTGTCCACCGACTATGACACCTCGGACCGCCTCTACTTCGAGCCGGTGACGCTGGAAGACGTGCTGGAGATCGTGGCGCTGGAGAAGCCGGTCGGCGTGATCGTGCAGTACGGCGGCCAGACCCCGCTGAAGCTGGCCCTGGACCTGGAGGCCAATGGCGTGCCTATCATCGGCACCAGCCCCGACTCCATCGACGTGGCCGAGGACCGCGAGCGCTTCCAGAAGCTGCTGCACGAGCTGGGTCTCAAGCAGCCGCCCAACCGCACCGCCCGCAATGAAGAGCAGGCCGTGGCCCTGGCCAATGAGATCGGCTACCCCCTGGTGGTGCGCCCCAGCTATGTGCTGGGCGGCCGCGCCATGGAAATCGTGCACGGCGACAAGGACCTGGAGCGCTATATGCGCGAGGCCGTGCGCGTGAGCGAGAAATCGCCCGTGCTGCTGGACCGCTTCCTGGAGGATGCGGTCGAGGTGGACGTGGACTGCATCTCCGATGGCAGCGATGTGATGATCGGCGGCATCATGGAGCACATCGAGGCGGCGGGCATCCACTCCGGCGACTCGGCCTGCTCCCTGCCGCCCTACACCCTGGCCGCCGACATCCAGGACGAGCTGCGCCGCCAGACAGCCGCCATGGCCAAGGCTCTGAAGGTGATCGGCCTGATGAATGTGCAGTTCGCGATCCAGGGCGATGTGACCAAGGGCCTCGCGGCCTGCACCGTCTATGTGCTGGAAGTGAACCCGCGTGCCTCGCGCACCGTGCCCTATGTGTCCAAGGCCACCGGCCAGCAGCTGGCCAAGATCGCCGCGCGCTGCATGGCGGGCGTCAAGCTCAAGGACCAGAAGGATCGCAAGGGCCGCGCGCCGGCCGAGGTGGTGCCGCCTTACTACAGCGTCAAGGAAGCTGTCTTCCCCTTCAACAAGTTCCCGGGCGTGGACCCCATTCTCAGCCCCGAGATGCGTTCCACTGGTGAGGTGATGGGTGCGGCCAAGACCTTTGGCGAAGCCATGCTGAAGAGCCAGCTGGGTGCGGGCAGCCGCCTGCCGCGCCAGGGCAATGTGCTGATCACGGTCAAGAATGCCGACAAGCCCCGCGCCATCGCGGTGGCCAAGGACCTGCACGCCCTGGGCTTTGGCGTGGTGGCCACCAAGGGCACGGCCGCGGCGATTGCCGAGGCCGGCGTGCCGGTGACCGTGGTCAACAAGGTCAAGGACGGCCGTCCGCACATCGTGGACATGATCAAGGGCGGCGAGATCCAGCTGGTGTTCACCACTGTGGACGAGACCCGCACCGCCATCGCCGACAGCCGCCACATCCGCCAGGCGGCCCTGGCCAATCGCGTGACCTACTACACCACCATGGCCGGCTGCGAAGCTGCCGTGGAGGGCATGAAGCACCAGGATGGCCTGCTGGTGCAATCCCTGCAGGAACTGCACGCCGAACTGAACTAAACTCCGCTCCCAGAAGATCCGCCGCCGCGCCTCAGGGGCTCCTGAGCGGCGGCGGATTCATTTTGTCTTCTCTCTAGTATTTTGATAAAGATGGCCACGATCCCTCTGACCAAGCGCGGCGCCGAGAAGCTCAAGGAAGAACTGCATCGACTCAAGACGGTCGAGCGTCATGCCGTGATCAACGCCATTGCCGAAGCGCGTGCCCAGGGCGACCTGTCCGAGAACGCCGAGTACGACGCGGCCAAGGACAAGCAGGGCTTCATCGAGGGCCGCATCCTCGAGATCGAGGGCAAGCTCTCGACCGCCCAGATCATCGACCCCTCCGAGCTGGATGCGGGCGGCAAGGTGGTGTTCGGCACCACGGTGGATCTGGAAGAAGAGGAAAGCGGCGCCGCCGTGACCTATCAGATCGTGGGCGACGACGAGGCCGACCTGAAGCAGGGCCTGATCTCCATCTCCTCGCCCATCGCGCGCGCGCTGATCGGCAAGGAGGCCGGCGATGTGGCCGAGGTGCAAGCCCCCGGCGGCATCAAGCGCTACGAGATCGTCGAGGTTCGCTACCAATAAGCCGGGCCCGATGCTGCAGCGTGTCCAAGCCCTGCTGGCCGCCCTCTGGGGCGGCCTTCTGCTATGCGTGGCCGGTCTGGCTGCGCCCAATGCTTTTGCCGTGCTGGAGCGCGCGCAGGCCGGCGCCTATGTGGGGCGGCTGTTCTCGCTGGAGGCCAATACCAGCCTGGCCCTGGGCCTGCTGCTGGTGCTGATGGCGCGACGCCTGGCGCGCGATGGTGAGGGCAAAACGCTGTCGCTGGATCTGCTGCTGCCGGCCGGCGCGCTGTTCTGCACCGTGGCGGGCTATTTTGCGCTGCAGCCTATGATGGCGGCAGCCCGGGCGGGGCAGGGGGCTTTGTCCTTTGCTGCCCTGCATGGCATCTCGCTCGCCCTGTTCGGGCTCAAGATCCTGCTGGTGCTGGCCCTGGCCTGGCGCGCGAGCGCCAGGCGCTGAAGGCGCCGGGGCGGGCGCCCCGGTCGCGGGACTTCAGTCCCGGGCGTTCTTCTTGACGCTGGTCTGGCGCTTCTTGGCGCGCTTGAGCTCGCCACCCTGGGCGACGCGCTGGTTGCCCAGCACATTGAGCTTCTTGATCTGCGGGCGGCCGTTGCCGTTCTTGGAGAACTTCACGATCTTGACCACACGCGGCGCGGGCATGCTGTCCTCGCGCTGGGTCTTTTCCTTCTCCGGCATGGGGCGCCACAGCACCAGCAGCTTGCCGATGTGCTGGATGGGGGCGGCGTCGAGCTGGTCGGCCAGGACCTGCAGCATGCCTTCACGGGCGGCGCGATCGTCGGAGAACACGCGCACCTTGATCAGGCCGTGGGCCTTCAGGGCGGCGTCGATTTCCTTGCTCACGGCAGGGGTGAGGCCATCGGCACCGATCATCACCACCGGATTCAGGTGATGGGCATCGGCGCGCTTGTCCTTGCGCTGGGCAGGGGTCAGTTGAATTGCGGGCATGCCCGTATTATCCGTCCAAGATGAAAATTCAAACCAAGAGCAAAAAAGTCAACAAGGCGTGGCTGAACGACCACGTCAGCGACCCTTATGTGAAGCAGGCTCAGAAAGAGGGCTATCGCTCCCGTGCCGCCTATAAGCTCAAGGAGATCGACGAGGAGCTGCGCCTGGTCAAGCCCGGCCAGGTGGTGGTGGACCTCGGGGCCGCACCCGGCGCCTGGAGCCAGTATCTACGCCGGCGCTTTGCACCCAAGGCGGCGGGTGTCGGTGGCGCGGCCGTCGGCGAGCTCAATGGCACCATCATCGCGCTGGATCTGCTGGACTTTGAGCCGATTGAGGGCGTGCACTTCATTCAGGGTGATTTCGAAGACGAGGCCGTGTTGCGACAGCTTGAGGCCGCCGTGGGCGACCGGCCCGTGGATCTTGTGGTTTCGGACATGGCCCCCAATCTGTCCGGGGTGGAAATCACGGACGCGGCGCGCATCGAGGCCCTGGTGGAGCTGGCCATCGATTTCTCGCGTCAACACCTCAAGCCCGAGGGCGCCCTGGTGGCCAAGGTCTTTCACGGCAGCGGCTATACCCAGCTGGTGGAGGCCTTCAGGAAGGCCTTCAAGAAGGTCAAGCCCATCAAGCCCAAGGCCTCCCGGGATCGCTCGGCCGAGACTTTCCTGGTGGGCATTGGCCTGAAGTAGCACCCGGCGGGGAGGCTGCGGGGCGTGAAGCCTTGGCAATCTCTATGGGCCCGTGTGGGAAAGTCAATCGGGCCGGGGGCTTGACTGCAATAGAATCAACCCCATATGCCGTGCAAGTGCCGCCGTTGGAGCGGTGCAGCTGAATGAATCAAAGGAGTCGCGGTGAACAATCAGTGGTTCTCGAAGGTAGCTGTTTGGATGGTGATAGCCCTGGTGCTATTCACCGTTTTCAAGCAGTTTGATCGGGGCGCGACTCAGGGTAACCAGCTGGCTTACTCGGACTTCCTGGAAGAGGTGCGCTCCAAGCGCATCAAGCAGGTCACCCTGCAGGAAGGCGCCGGCGGTACCGAGATCGTTGCCATCCGCAACGACGACAGCAAGGTGCGCTCCACAGCCACCTATCTGGACCGCGGTCTGGTCGGCGACCTGATCAACAACGGCATCAAGTTCGACGTCAAGCAGCGCGAGGAGCCCTCTCTGTTGATGAGCCTGCTGGTCAGCTGGGGCCCCATGCTGCTGCTGATCGGGGTCTGGGTGTACTTCATGCGCCAGATGCAGGGCGGCGGCAAGGGCGGTGCCTTCAGCTTCGGCAAGTCCAAGGCCCGCATGCTGGACGAGAACAACAACAACATCACCTTTGCCGATGTGGCCGGCTGCGACGAGGCCAAGGAAGAGGTGAAGGAACTGGTGGACTTCCTCAAGGATCCCCAGAAGTTCCAGAAGCTGGGTGGCCGCATCCCGCGCGGCGTGCTGATGGTTGGCCCTCCGGGCACCGGCAAGACCTTGCTGGCCAAGTCCATCGCGGGCGAAGCCAAGGTGCCCTTCTTCACGATCTCGGGTTCTGACTTCGTCGAGATGTTTGTCGGCGTGGGCGCGGCGCGCGTGCGCGACATGTTCGAACAGGCCAAGAAGAGCGCCCCCTGCATCATCTTCATCGACGAAATCGACGCCGTGGGTCGCCATCGTGGCGCGGGCCTGGGCGGCGGCAATGACGAACGCGAGCAGACCCTCAACCAGATGCTGGTGGAGATGGACGGCTTCGACACCAATCTTGGTGTGATCGTGATCGCCGCAACCAACCGCCCCGACATCCTGGACCCGGCCCTGCTGCGTCCCGGCCGCTTCGACCGCCAGGTCTATGTGACCCTGCCGGACATCCGCGGCCGCGAGCAGATCCTGAACGTGCACATGCGCAAGGTGCCCATCGGACAGGACGTCAATGCCTCTATCCTGGCGCGCGGCACGCCGGGCATGAGCGGTGCTGACCTGGCCAATCTGGTCAACGAGGCCGCGCTCTTCGCTGCCCGCCGCAATGCGCGCACCGTGGAGATGATCGACTTCGAGCGCGCCAAGGACAAGCTCTACATGGGCCCCGAGCGCAAGAGCATGGTGATGACCGAGGACGAGAAGCGGGCCACCGCCTATCACGAGTCCGGTCACGCCATCGTGGCCGAGATGCTGGAAGGCACGGACCCGGTGCACAAGGTCACCATCATGCCGCGTGGCCGTGCCCTGGGCGTCACCTGGCAGCTGCCCGAGCGCGACCAGTACAGCAAGTACTACAAGCAGATGCTCAATGAGATCAGCATCTTGTTCGGTGGTCGCGTGGCCGAGGAGCTCTTCCTCAAGGACATCTCCACCGGCGCGTCTAATGACTACGAGCGTGCCACCCGCATCGCCCGCGATATGGTCACCCGCTACGGCATGAGCGAGGTGCTGGGTCCCATGGTCTATGCCGAGAATGAGGGCGAGGTCTTCCTGGGCCGCTCCATGACCAAGACCACCAATATCAGCGAGACCACCCAGCAGAAGGTCGATGCCGAGATGCGCCGCATCCTGGACGAGCAGTACGCCATCGCCAAGCACATCCTGGAAGAGAACCGCGACAAGGTGGAGGTCATGACCGATGCCTTGATGAAGTGGGAAACCATCGACCGCGACCAGGTGGTGGACATCATGGCCGGCAAGCCGCCGCGCGGCCCCGGCGAGCCGCTCAACCCCAGCAGCGGCCCCAGCAATGGCGGCACGCCGCCGGTCAGCACGGACGGTGCTCCGGCCGCCGCCTGACCCTCCCGCATTCCTGCCCAGGCCTGTCTCGCTGAGACGGGCCTTTTTCTTTGTCTCTTCTTTGTCTCTTCGCTTCCCCTGAGCACTATGTTCTGGCAGACCACGCGCTACCGCATCGACCTCCGCCGTCCGCAGGTGATGGGCATCGTCAATCTGACGCCCGACTCCTTCTCGGATGGCGGCCTTCACGCCGATGCGCGGGCCGGCTTGGCTCATTGCGAGCGTCTCGTGGGGGAGGGCGTGGACATCCTGGACATCGGCGGCGAGTCCACCCGGCCGGGCGCGGCGATCCTGAGTGCGGACGAGGAGTGGGTCCGTGTCGAGGGCGTGCTGCGCGGTGCGCTGAGCCTGGGCGTGCCCGTCTCCCTGGACAGCTGCAAGACCGAGGTCATGCGCCGCGCGGCCGATCTGGGGGTGGACATCCTCAACGATGTGCGGGCCCTGCGCGACGCCGGGGCCGAGCAGCTGATGCAGAATCATGCGCAGCTGGGCGTGTGCCTGATGCATATGCGCGGCGACCCGGGCAGCATGCAGTCCCTGACCGACTACGACGATCTGCTGGGCGAGGTGAGCGAGTTCCTGGCCGCCCGCGCGCAGCGCCTGCGCGAGCAGGGCGTGGCGGCCGAGCGTATCGTGCTGGATCCGGGCTATGGCTTTGCCAAGACGTCGGCGCAGAACTGGGCCCTGCTACGTGAGCAGCGCAGCCTGCTGGGCCTGGGCTATCCGCTCCTGGCGGGCTGGTCGCGCAAGCGTGCCCTGGGCGAGCTGACCGGTCGGGCCGTGGGCGAGCGCCTGGCCGCGAGCCTGGCGGCGGCCCTGGCGGCCGTGGCGCATGGGGCGCGCATCGTGCGGGTGCACGATGTCGCCGCAACCGTGGACGCGCTCAAGGTCTGGGCCGCGGCCGCGGGTCCCGGCTTGGGCGAAAATAGCGACCATCAAGACATTCAGGAGGCTGCTCGCAATGAGCCGTAACTACTTTGGCACCGATGGCATCCGTGGCACCGTGGGCCAGGCGCCGATCACGCCTGACTTCATGCTGCGCCTGGGTCATGCCGTGGGCCGCGTGCTGCGCAAGGAATCGGGTGCCAGCCGTCCCAGCGTGCTGATCGGCAAGGACACGCGCATCTCCGGCTACATGCTCGAATCCTCGCTGGAGGCCGGCTTTGCCTCCGCCGGTGTCAACGTATTGCTGACCGGCCCGCTGCCCACGCCGGGCGTGGCCTACCTCACGCGGGCGCTGCGTCAGCAGCTGGGCGTGGTGATCAGCGCCTCGCACAACCCCTTTGCCGACAACGGCATCAAGTTCTTCTCGGCCTCCGGTGAGAAGCTGCCCGACACCTGGGAAGTGGCCGTGGAGCAGGCCCTGGAAGAGCAGCCCTCCTGGGTGGATTCGGCCAGCCTGGGCCGGGCACGCCGCATCGAAGATGCGCGCGGCCGCTATATCGAGTTCTGCAAGAACTGCTTCGGCTCCGATCTCTCGCTGCGCGGCCTGAAGATCGTGGTGGACGCCGCCAACGGCGCGGCCTATCACGTGGCGCCGGATGTGTTCCATGAGCTGGGCGCCGAGGTCATTGCCATCGGCTGCAAGCCCGATGGCTTCAATATCAATGCCGGTTTCGGTGCCACGGCACCGGCTGCGCTGGTGGCTGCGGTCAAGGAACATGGCGCCCACTACGGCGTGGCGCTTGACGGCGATGCCGACCGCCTGCTGCTGGTCGATGCCCAGGGCCGTGTCTACAACGGCGATGAGCTGCTCTACGTGATGGTGGCCGACCGCCTGGGGCAGGGCCTGCGTGTGCCGGGCGCCGTGGGCACGCTGATGACCAATATGGCGGTGGAGCTGGCCCTGAAGTCGCGCGATGTGGACTTCGTGCGTGCCAAGGTGGGCGACCGCTATGTGCTGGAAGAGCTGGCCGCGCGCGGCTGGCAGCTGGGCGGCGAGGGCTCGGGCCATCTGCTGGCCCTGGACAAGCACACCACAGGAGACGGCATCGTCAGTGCCCTGCTGGTGCTGCAGTCCATCTGCCGCACGGGCAAGAGCCTGGCCGAGCAGCTGGCCGGCGTGGACCTGTTCCCGCAGACCCTGATCAATGTGCGCCTGCAGGCCGGCCAGGACTGGAAGAGCAATGCCCATCTGGCCCGCGAGCAGGCCGAGGTCACGGCCGATCTGGGCGCGCGCGGCCGGGTGCTGATCCGTGCCTCGGGCACCGAGCCTCTGCTGCGGGTCATGGTGGAGGCCAGCGACGCCGCCCTGGCCCAGCAATGCGCCCAGCGCCTGGCGGATGCCGTGCGCGCCTGAGAGCCCGGCCTCCCAAGTGAAAAGCCCGCCAATCGGCGGGCTTTTCTGCATTGGAAGATCGCGCGGTGCGATTTACTTCTTGGGCGGCATCAGCACGCGGTCGATCACATGGGCCACGCCATTGGTGGCGCTGATGTCGGCGCGCTCAACCAGAGCCTCTTCCACGGTCAGAAAGCTGCCGGCCTTGGCCAGAGCCACATTGGCACCCTGCAGGGTCTTGGCATTGCCGTTGGCCACTTCGGCCGAGGCCAGCTTGCTGGCCACGATGTGATAGCTCAGCACGGCCTTGAGCTGCTCCGGATCCTTGGACAGGGCTTCCAGGGTCTTGGCCGGCACGGCCTTGAAGGCCTCGTCGCTGGGGGCGAACACGGTCAGGGGGCCGGCGCCGCGCAGGCTGTCACGCAGACCAGCCTGCTCGACCAGGCGGTTGAAGGTGCTGAGCTGGGGCTCGCGGCCCAGGGTCTCGGCCAGCGGGGCCGGGGCAGGGGTGCTGGCGCAGCCCAGCAGCCCCAGGCTCAGGGCGCTCAGCGCGAGAAAGTGCGTGGCTTTGTTCATCATGATCTGAGATCTCCGATCCGGGGCAAATGCCCGTGGCTGCGGACTCTAGGCAGGCCATGTGACAACGGGGTGAATCAAAAATGACAGGAAAACGGCGCAGGCCTCACCTCTGGCGCGATGGTCACGGACCTGTCATATTGAATTCATAGGATGGCGAACATCGTCAACCAAGCACTTCGATAGGGCTGCTATGAATATCGTGCGACTGAGCAAGGGTTTTGTTTTCGCGGCGGGTGTGATTGCCGCTCCCCTGGCCCTGGCACAGGACGTGACCGGCGCCGGCGCCTCCTTCCCGGCTCCCGTGTATGCCAAGTGGGCCGATGCCTACAACAAGGCCACCGGTGCACGCATCAACTACCAGTCCGTGGGTTCGGGCGCCGGCATCCGCCAGATCAAGGCCAAGACCGTGGACTTCGGTGCCTCCGACGCGCCGCTGAAGGACGATGAGCTGGCCAAGGACGGCCTGGTTCAGTTCCCCACCGTGATCGGCGGCGTGGTGCCGGTGGTCAATATCAAGGGCATCACCCCGGGCCAGATCAAGATGACCGGCCAGGTGCTCGGCGACATCTACCTGGGCAAGATCACCAAGTGGAACGACCCCGCCCTGGTGGCCCTGAACCCTGGCGTGCCTCTGCCGGGCGACGCCATCGCCGTGGTGCGTCGCGCCGACGGTTCCGGCACCAGCTTCCTGTTCACCAACTACCTCTCCAAGGTCAATGCCGAGTGGAAGGCCAAGGTGGGTGAGGGCACGGCCGTGAACTGGCCCACCGGTGCCGGCGGCAAGGGCAATGAAGGCGTGTCCTCCTATGTGCAGCGCCTGCCCAGCTCCATCGGCTATGTGGAGTACGCCTACGCCAAGCAGAACAAGATGTCCCATGTGCTGCTGAAGAACCAGGCCGGCAACTTCGTCGCCCCCAGTGATGACGCCTTCAAGGCTGCCGCTGCCGGCGCCGAATGGGCCAAGAGCTTCTACCAGGTGCTGACCGAACAGGCCGGCAAGGACAGCTGGCCCATCACCGGCGCCACCTTCATCCTGATGCACAAGGTGCAGGACAAGCCCGCCAGCGCCAGCGCCTCCCTGAAGTTCTTCGACTGGGCCTACGGCAGCGGCGACAAGATGGCCGACGACCTGGACTATGTGCCCCTGCCCGCCTCGGTCAAGGATCTGGTGCGCAAGCAGTGGGCCGACAACATCAAGGACGCTGCCGGCAAGCCGGTCGCCTACAAGTAAGCTGAACCGCGTCGACCCCGACCCACAGCCCGGCAGTCTCACCAGCCTGCCGGGCTGTTGTCGAATCCAGCGACCCGACCTCCCGAGGAGCCCGCAGTGGCCGCAATACTTCCCGCCAACACCTACGACCCGGAGCGTGCCCAAGAGCGCGCCCAGCCCCAGGGCAGCCCGCCGCCGCGCCGCAAGACCGCACCCTGGGCCGATACCCTGTTTGCCGTTCTGGCGCATGGCGCGGCCTGGCTGACCCTGGCCCTGCTGGCCGGCATCATCATCTCCCTGCTGATCGGGGCGGCCCCGGCCATCCAGCACTTCGGCCTGTCCTTTCTCTGGACCAGCGAATGGGATCCGGTGCAGGAGAAGTTCGGCGGCCTGGTGATGATCTACGGCACGCTGATGACCTCCTTCATCGCGCTGCTGATCGCGGTGCCGGTGAGCTTCGGCATTGCCCTGTTCCTGACGGAGCTGGCGCCGCTGTGGCTCAAGCGCCCGCTGGGCGTGGCGGTGGAACTGCTGGCCGCCGTGCCCTCCATCGTCTACGGCATGTGGGGCCTGCTGGTTTTCGGCCCCATCCTGGCCACCTATGTGCAGCAGCCGCTGCAGGCCCTGTTCGCCGGCGTGCCCCTGCTGGGTTCCCTGGTCTCGGGCCCGCCGGTGGGCATCGGCATTCTCTCGGCCGGCGTGATCCTGGCCATCATGATCATTCCCTTCATCGCCTCGGTGATGCGTGACGTCTTCGAGGTCACCCCGCCCATGCTCAAGGAATCGGCCTACGGCCTGGGTTCCACCACCTGGGAGGTGGTCTGGAAGGTGGTGCTGCCCTACACCAAGACCGGCGTGGTGGGCGGCGTGATGCTGGGTCTGGGCCGCGCCCTGGGCGAGACCATGGCCGTGACCTTCGTGATCGGCAATATGAACCAGCTCAACTCGCTCTCGGTCTTCGAGGCGGCCAACAGCATCACCTCGGCCCTGGCCAACGAGTTCGCCGAAGCCGGCGAAGGCCTGCACCAGGCCTCGCTGATCTATCTGGGCCTGGTGCTGTTCTTCATCACCTTCGTGGTGCTGGCCTGCTCCAAGCTGCTGCTCAACAAGCTCAAGAAGAACGAAGGAGCCCGCGCATGAGCACCGTGATGGACGCCAAGCGCCTGGCCATGCACGCAAGGCGCAAGCGCATCAACACCCTGGCCCTGGGCCTGTCCATGGCCGCCATGGCCTTCGGCGTGTTCTGGCTGCTGTGGATCCTGTTCGAAACCGTGCGCCTGGGCGTGGGAGGCCTGACTCTGGCCACCTTCACCGAGATGACCCCGCCGCCGCAGGCCGAGGGCGGCGGCCTGGCCAATGCCATCTTCGGCTCCATCGTGATGGTGGGCCTGGCCACGCTGCTGGGCACGCCCATCGGCGTGCTGGCCGGCGTCTACCTGGCCGAGTACGGCCAGAAGAGCTGGCTGGGCGCCACGGTGCGCTTCATCAACGACATCCTGCTCTCGGCCCCCTCCATCGTGGTGGGCCTCTTCATCTACGCGGTCGTGGTGGCCAAGATGAAGAGCTTCTCGGGCTTTGCCGGCATCCTGGCCCTGGCCCTGATCGTGATCCCGGTGGTGATCCGCACCACCGAGAACATGCTGAGCCTGATCCCCAATGCGCTGCGCGAGGCCGCCTACGCCCTGGGCACGCCCAAGTGGAAGGTGATTCTCTCGGTGACGCTGAAGTCGGCCCGCGCCGGCGTGCTCACCGGCATCCTGCTGGCCCTGGCTCGCATCTCTGGCGAAACCGCGCCCCTGCTGTTCACCGCGCTGTCCAACCAGTTCTGGACCAGCTCGCTGGGCGAGCCCATGGCCAGCCTGCCGGTCACCATCTTCAAGTTTGCGATGAGCCCCTACGAGAACTGGCAGAAGCTGGCCTGGGCGGGCGTGTTCATCATCACCATCGGCGTGCTGCTGCTCAATATCCTGGCGCGCGTGCTGTTCAAGAACAAGCATTAAGTACAAAGGAAAGGCATCAACCATGGACGCCAAGGTCGATATGCCCGTGACCGAGAAAGCCAAGCTCTCGGTGCGCAATCTGAACTTCTACTACGGCAATTTCCACGCCCTGAAGAACATCAATCTGGATATTCCGGAAAAGAAGGTCACCGCCTTCATCGGCCCCTCGGGCTGCGGCAAGTCCACCCTGCTGCGCACGCTGAACCGCATGTTCGAGCTCTACCCCGAGCAGCGCGCGGAAGGCCAGATCCTGCTGGACGGCGGCGACATCCTGACCAGCAAGGAAGATGTCTCCCTGATCCGCGCCAAGATCGGCATGGTCTTCCAGAAGCCCACGCCCTTCCCGATGTCCATCTACGACAACATCGCCTTCGGCGTGCGCCTGTTCGAGACCCTGCCGCGCGTGGAGATGGATGAGCGCGTGGAATGGGCGCTGAAGAAGGCCGCGCTGTGGAACGAGGTCAAGGACAAGCTCAACCAGAGCGGCTCCGGTCTCTCCGGCGGTCAGCAGCAGCGTCTGTGCATTGCGCGCGGCATCGCCATCAAGCCCGAGGTGCTGCTGCTCGACGAGCCCTGCTCGGCCCTGGACCCGATTTCCACCGGCAAGATCGAAGAGCTCATCCACGAGCTCAAGAGCGACTACACCGTGGCCATCGTGACCCACAACATGCAGCAGGCCGCGCGCTGCTCGGACTACACCGCCTATATGTACCTGGGCGACCTGATCGAGTTCGGCCCGACCGCCGAGCTCTTCATGAAGCCCAAGCGCAAGGACACGGAGGACTACATCACCGGACGCTTCGGCTGAAGCCGAAGCCCCGGTGATGTAGCGGCGAGGCTAACTTCGCGTCAGCGAAGTTAAGCGAAGCGGCCGAAGCCACTACAAAAGCCTGCCCCACAAGGAGCAAAGAATGAGCGACAAGCATCTCTCCACCCAATTCGACGCCGAACTCAGCGGCATCTCCACCCGCGTGCTCGAGATGGGCGGTCTGGTCGAAGCCCAGGTGGCCCAGGCCGTGGAAGCCCTGGTGCAGTTCAGCAACGAGCAGGCCCAAACCGTGCTGCGCACCGAGGAGCGTGTGAATGCCATGGAGGTCGAGATCGATCACGACCTGCACAGCATCATCGCCCGGCGCCAGCCCACGGCGCGCGATCTGCGCCTGCTGATCGCGATCTCCAAGACCATCGCCAACCTCGAGCGCGTGGGCGACGAGGCCTCGCGTGTGGCGCGCACCGTGCAGCGCCTGGTGAATGCCGGCGTGTCCAGCCGCCTGCGCCTGCCCATGTCCGACCTCAGCTTCGAGGCCGACCTCGCCGTGGCCCAGCTGCGCAAGGCCCTGGACGCCTTTGCCCGCCTGGACGTGGACAAGGCGCTGGAAGTGCTCAAGCAGGACGACGCCATCGACAAGGAGTTCGACGGCCTGCTGCGCAAGCTGATCACCTACATGATGGAAGACCCGCGCACCATCTCCTCCTCCATCGACCTGGTCTTTGTGGCCAAGGCCATCGAGCGTGTGGGCGACCACGCCAAGAACCTGGCCGAGGCCATCATCTACGTGGTCAAGGGCACGGACGTGCGTCACAACACGCCCGAGGCCGCCGAGAGCATGGTGCGCTGAGCCCCTGGGGCCTCACACGCAAAGAACGACGACAGGAGTACAAAACAATGAGTCGAATCCTGGTGGTGGAAGACGAATCGGCCATTGCCGAGCTGATCTCCATCAATCTGCGCCACGCCGGTTTTGAAGTCACCCTGGCCGGCAGTGCCGACCAGGCCCAGCTGGAAGTGGACCGCGTGCTGCCCGATCTGGTGGTGCTGGACTGGATGCTGCCGGGCCAGTCCGGCCTGGCCCTGGCCCGCCAGTGGCGCGGCGCGGCCCGCACCAAGGAGCTGCCCGTCATCATGCTGACCGCCCGTGCCGACGAGACCGACAAGGTCTCGGGCCTGGATGCCGGCGCCGATGACTACCTGACCAAGCCCTTCTCGACCAACGAGCTGCTGGCCCGCATCCGTGCGGTGCTGCGCCGCAAGGCACCCGAGGCTCTGGACTCGGTGGTAGAAATTGCCGGTCTGAGCCTGGACCCGGGCACGCGCCGTGTCAGCCGTGCGGGCGTGGAGGTCAAGCTGGGCCCCACCGAGTTCCGCCTGCTGCACTTCTTCATGACGCACCCCGAGCGCGTGCACAGCCGCTCCCAGCTGCTGGACCGCGTCTGGGGCGACCATGTGTTCATCGAGGAGCGCACGGTGGATGTGCATGTGAAGCGCCTGCGCGAGGCGCTGGAGCGGGTGCAGTGCGCGCGCATGATCGAGACCGTGCGCGGCGCCGGCTACCGCCTGACGCAGCAGATCAGTGCCGTCTCGGCTTGAGCTGGACCACGGCGTGGCTGAATCCCTGAACTGGTTGGTGCCACGCCTGCTGATCGCGGCGCTGGCGGTGGCGGTCGGTACCTTTGTGGGCAATCTGGCCGGCAACTGGTCCAGCCTGCCCATGCTGGGCGAACTGCTGGGGGCCGCCGGCGGTGTCGGCGCCCTGGTCTTGCTGGACGCGGTGCGCGGCCATCGTCTCATCCAGTGGCTGCGCGGCAGCCAGCAGGGTGGGGCACCGCGCGACACGGGCTTGTGGGGCGAGCTGGGCTACCGGGTCGAGCGCGCCATCCGCGACCGCGATCGCGCCCTGGCCCGCGAGCAGCAGCAGCTGCAGCAGTTCCTCTCCGCCATCGAGGCCTCGCCCAATGGCGTGCTGATGCTGGATGCGCACGACCAGATCGTCTGGTGCAACCGCGTGGCGGGCGATCATTTCTCGCTCGATCCGGTGCGTGATCTGCGCCAGCGCATCACCAATCTGGTCCGCTACCCGGCCTTTGTGAGCTATCTGCAGGCCGGCCACTATGCCGAGCCTCTGATGCTGGCGAACGCCCGCGGCCGAGCCACGCTCTCGGTGATCGTGCGGGCCTATGGCGAAGGCATGCGCCTGGTGCTGAGCCTGGACGTGACCGAGCGCGAGCGCGCCGAGGCCATGCGCCGCGACTTCGTAGCCAATGTCTCGCACGAGATCCGCACCCCGCTGACCGTGCTGACCGGCTTCATCGAGACCATGGCCAGCCTGCCGCTGACCGAGGCCGAACGCAAGCGCGTGCTGAGCCTGATGGATCAGCAGACCCAGCGCATGCTCAGCCTGGTCAGCGATCTGCTGACCCTGGCCACGCTGGAGGGCAGCCCGCGCCCCGCGCCGGACCGCTGGGTGGCACTGGATGCGTTGCTGCTGCGCGTGTCCAACGACGCGCAGGCCCTCTCGGCCGGCCGGCATCGCATCCAGGTGGCGTCCGGCACCCAGGTGGAGCTGGCGGGCGTGGAGTCCGAGCTGCTCAGCGCGGTGGCCAATCTGGTGAGCAATGCCGTGCGCTACACGCCGGAGGGCGGGGAGATCGAGGCCAGCTGGCGCCTGATGCCCGATGGGAGCGGCGAGATCTGCGTCAGCGACACCGGCCCCGGCATCGCCCGCGAGCACATCCCGCGCCTGACCGAGCGCTTTTACCGGGTGGATGGCAGCCGCTCGCGCGAGACCGGCGGCACGGGCCTGGGCCTGTCCATCGTCAAGCATGTGGTGCAGCGCCATGGCGGCGAGCTGCAGATCCAGAGCGAACCTGGCAAGGGCTCGCGCTTTCGCCTGTTGCTGCCCGCGGTGCGGGTGCGCAGCCGGCACGGCGAGGCCGAGGTGGGGGTGGAAGCGGCCATGCCCGGCGGTGGCGGCTGAACTTGCCCGACGGCGCATGAGCAACAAGGCCCCGGCACCGGATGGTGCGCGGGGCCTTTTTCTTGCTGCGGCCTGGCGTGGGGCTCAGTCCGCGCGGCGCAGGATCAGGTAGTGCTGGCTGCGGTCGGTGGGGCGGGCGGCCTGGCCGGCCAGCACCCAGCCGGCGGGCAGGGCAGGCCGGACCTGACGGTCGGCCAGCAGCAGGGCATGGCTGCAGGGGCTCTCGGCCAGGGGGCGGCGGGCATCCACGGTCCAGCCGCCCTGGAACTCCAGCGCCGCCAGCAGCGATAGCGGCTGGCCCGGTGCGGCCAGGCAGCTCGGCGTGTTGCTGCCCAGCTGGGCCTGCAGGCGCTCCACCAGGGGGCGGTTGCTGCGCGCATAGTCCAGCACCGGCAGCCACAGGCTCAGACCCAGCAGCCAGACCAGGGCCACACCGCCCGCCGGCAGCACCAGGCTCTTCCACAGCGCATGCTGGTGACGGGCGGTACGCCAGCGCACCAGGCCCAGCCAGGCTGCCGTGCCCAGCAGGGCCACGACCAGGGCCAGGGGATGGAAGCTGGGCTCGAAGCCCTGGGCCAGCTTGCGCACATTGGCCAGGGCCTTGGGCGGCCAGCCCAGCTGCATGGAGGCGTAGTAGATCCAGATGAACAGGGCCACGGCGCTGAAGAAGAAGACCGCGAACCAGTCCATGGCCGCGGCCACACCGCGGCGCAGCGTGGGCAGGGCAAAGCTGGCCAGCACCGCCAGAGCCGGCAGGCCCAGCAGCAGGGCGCGGTCCGAGCTGTTCATCAGCAGGCAGGTCACCAGAGGGACGCCGAAGCCCAGCAGGGGGGCGCTGACATGGCGGTTGGCCCAGTGCAGACGCCAGCGCCACAGGGTCCACAGGGCCAGCGGCCAGGCCGGCCAGCAGAACCAGGCCAGCAGGCTGAAGCCGCGCAGCGGATCCTCGGCATAACCGTCCAGGCCGACGCGCCAGGCCCAGCCCTTGAAGGCCCAGGCACTCAGGGCGCTGAGCACGGTGGCGGCCAGCAGCCAGACGCGCAGGCGCCGTGCGTCCTCGAAGCGCGAGAGATGGTTCAGCACCATGCCGCCCAGACCCAGGGCCAGGGCCACGGCCGGCGCACCGCTGGCGGCCAGCACCGGCAGGGCGATCAGCACCGCCAGCCGCGCCTTGGTCTGGCGGAAGGGGGAGGCCGCCAGGCCATAGAGAAAGAGTGTGCAGGCCAGCAGCTGCATCATCTCGGGCGTGGTCTCATGGCCCAGCTGCAGCAGGCCCAGGCAGGCCACCAGGGCCAGCAAGGCGCCATCGGCCAGGGCGCGGGCATAGTCCACCGCATGGGCCTCACCGCCAAAGGCGAAGGCCACGGGCTGGGCGGCATCGGTGCGCGCCAGATGAAAACAGCTGTACCAGACCAGGCAGAGCACGCCGACCAGGGCCAAGCCGAAAGGCAGGCGGGCCGCCAGGGCCGGGTCGAGGAAGGGCAGGGCCTTGATGGCCACGGCGCCCACCCAGTAGGGCAGCAGCCCGCCCTCGGCCGGCAGACCCGCGATGGCGGGCTGCCACCAGGGGGCATGGCCCTGGGCGATGCTGGCCATATAGCCGAAGGCAGTCAGGTCCGCATTGCGCCAGGGGTCGCGACCGAAGAGGCCGGGAATCACATAGGCGGCGCAGAACAGCAGCAGGGCCAGTCGCGGCAGGCGCTGAGCGCCGCGCTCGGGCACGATGGCGGGGTTCGGCAGGTTCACGCGAGGTGTTCTCTTGTACTCCGGGCCGGATCATGCCCGAAGAAGGCTGGACAAAACAAAAGGCAGCCTAGGCTGCCTTTGTGTTGAGTGGCAGCCTGGGCTGCCTTTGTATGAGAGGCCGCCTGGGCTGCCTCTGTCACGGAGATGCAGGCTTGCGGCGCTGCATTCCGTGGCCCGCATCAGTTCGGGCTCGTGAAGAATTACTTCTTCAGGTGAGCGAACTTGTTGCGGAACTTCTCGACGCGGCCGCCCAGATTGTCGATGCTCTTCTGGGTGCCGGTGTAGAAGGGGTGCGATTCGCTGGTGGTTTCCAGCTTCACCAGCGGCATGGTCTTGCCGTCGATTTCGATGCTTTCCTTGGTCTGGACGGTCGAGCGCGTCACAAACTGGAAGCCGTTGGACTGGTCCACGAAGACAACTTCGCGGTAGTTGGGGTGAATGCCATCTTTCATGGAAACCTCTCGCCTGTGGAGTTCAATGCCGGGAGCCACGCACACACCATGCGCGCGCACTTTCTGGCGGCGGAAAAACGCGGATTGTAGCCTAAAACGGCAACGCCGCCCAGAGGGCGGCGTTGGGAAGGCAGGCTTGAATGACCCGGCCGGTTCGCGCAGGACGCGCTCCGGCGTTCATGAGGCCTCGGACATGCCGCAGGGCATGTCCGAGGTCCTCACTCAGCCGCCTCGACGCATCATGTCGAAGAAGTCGAGGTTGTTCTTGCTGGCCTTCATCTTGTCGAGGATGAACTCCATCGCCTCGATCTCGTCCATGTTGTAGAGCAGCTTGCGCAGGATCCAGCTCTTTTGCAGGATCTCGGGCTTGAGCAGCAGCTCTTCGCGGCGGGTGCCGGACTTGTTGATCTGGATCGAGGGGTAGACGCGCTTCTCGGCCATGCGACGGTCCAGATGGATTTCGCAGTTGCCGGTGCCCTTGAACTCCTCGTAGATCACCTCGTCCATCTTGGAACCGGTGTCGATCAGCGCCGTGCCGATGATGGTCAGCGAGCCGCCTTCCTCGACATTGCGCGCCGCGCCGAAGAAGCGCTTGGGGCGTTGCAGGGCGTTGGCATCCACGCCGCCGGTCAGCACCTTGCCGGAGCTGGGCAGCACATTGTTGTAGGCACGGGCCAGGCGGGTGATGGAGTCCAGCAGGATCACCACGTCCTTCTTGAGCTCGACCAGGCGCTTGGCGCGCTCGATCACCATCTCGGCCACCTGCACGTGGCGGGCGGCCGGCTCGTCGAAGGTGGAGGAGATGACCTCGCCGCGCACGGTGCGCAGCATCTCGGTCACTTCTTCCGGACGCTCGTCCACCAGCAGCACGATCAGATGGCAGTCGGGATGATTGGCCACCAGCGCGTGCGCGATGCTCTTCATCATCTCGGTCTTGCCGGTCTTGGGCTGGGCGACGATCAGGGCGCGCTGGCCTTTGCCGATGGGCGCGATCAGGTCGATGATGCGGCCGGTGATGTTCTCGTCACCCTTGATCTCGCGCTCGAGCTTGAACTGCTCCTTGGGGAACAAGGGCGTCAAGTTCTCGAACATGATCTTGTGCTTGGACTCCTCCGGCGTCAGGCCGTTGACGCGGTCCACCTTGACCAGGGCAAAGTAGCGCTCGCCGTCCTTGGGCACGCGCACCTCACCCTCGATCATGTCGCCGGTGTGGAGATTGAAGCGTCGGATCTGGCTGGGCGACAGATAGATGTCGTCCGTCGAGGCCATATAGCTGGTCTCGGGCGAGCGCAGAAAGCCGAAGCCGTCTGGCAGCACTTCGAGCACGCCGTCGCCAAAGACCTGTTCACCGGCCTTGGCGCGCTTTTTCATGATCGCGAACATCAGCTCCTGCTTGCGCATGCGAGCGACGTTGTCGATCTCCAGCTCCTCGCCCATCTTGATCAGGGCCGAGACGTGAAGCGCTTTCAGTTCTGAAAGATGCATGGGTTGAAAACCCTCGGGGATAGCGTCCAAGACCCTGCCAAGGGTCGGGAACCGTGACTCCGATACCCAAGCCGCCTGCAACTGCCTCCAGCGCGGCACCGATCATTCAGATCAGCAGCTCGGCCGGGAAAAACTCGGGAAAGAGGCGGGGGGCTTGGGTGCCGGGTCCATGCGCCGAAAAGACACCCTGTACGGGTCGGGCATGGTGGCAATCTGCTGCTTGCGGTCCCGGGCGGGAACCCAGGAGCCGCGAGCAGGTGAGGAAGATTATAGGTTAGCGTCCAGGAAGGCCGTCAACTGGGCCTTGGACAGAGCGCCCACCTTGGTGGCGGCGAGCTGGCCGTCCTTGAACAGCATCAGGGTCGGGATCCCGCGGATGCCGAACTTGGCCGGCACTTCGCGGTTCTCGTCCACATTCATCTTGGCGATCTGCAGCTTGTCCTGATAGGTGGCCGAGACCTCGTCCAGGATGGGGGCGATCATCTTGCAGGGACCGCACCAGTCGGCCCAGTAGTCAACCAGCACCGGCTTGCCGGCCTGGATCACGTCGGCTTCGAAAGACGCGTCGGAAATATGTTTGATCAGTTCGCTGCTCATGGCTTGTCCTTGGGCTGGCCGGCTGACTCAGCCGGCAACAGGGCACAATCATTCTGACATAAAGCCCCGCTGCCCGAGGGAGCCGGGGCCAAGGTCCAGATCGGGCCCGACAAGAACAAGACAAGACACGCTTCCATGGAGCACAGCATTCACCATTTCCCGCTTGACGCGGCCCACGGCAGCGCCCAGTTCTGGTCGCAGCTCGCGACCCGGGTCTCGGCCTGGCTGGACGAACAAGGCCTGTCCGCTCGCGACGCCGTGCTGCTGCTGCCCTTTGCCCAGCATCTGGCGCCGGCGCGGCGGGCGTGGATCGCCCAGGCGCACACCCAGGGGCGCCCCGGCTGGCAGCCGCGCATCGAAACCACCCACAGCCTGGCCTCGGCCCTGGGGCCCAGCGCCTTGCCCCAGGCCCAGCAGATCAGTTTTGACGCCGCCATCGACGCCCTGGCCGCCCGCCAGCTGCTGCAGGGCCAGAGCTGGGCCCAGGCCCTGCAGCGCAGCGATCCACGCGCCTACGAGCTGGCGGTGCAGCGCCTGGTGGAATGCGCCCATGCCTTTGCCCGCGCCGCGGCCCTGCGCGCCCCGCAGGAGCGGGCTGAGTTCTGGGCCCAGGGCCGCGAGGCCCTGCAACTGCAGGCCGGCCCCGGCGGCCTGGAGCGCGCCCTGGCCCTGGTGGCCCTGGAATGGGCGGCGGCCGACCCGCGCAGCCCCGCCACCGATGCGCTCTTCGCGCTGCGCCCCAGCGCCTGGATCCATCTGCAATGCGGTGGGCCGGATCGCCTGGCCGCGGCCTTGCTGGGCCGCGCCGAGGCCGCGGGCCTGCCGGTGCTGCGTCTGAGCGCCGACCTGGACCTGGACCAGGCTTTTGCCGCCGGCCCCCCGCCCGGCCGGGTGGAACAGGCCCTGGGCCGCGATTTCGAGGACCTGGCCCAGTGCAGCGCCGCGGCGGTGCTGGGCCATCTGAACGCCGGCCGCGCGCCCGTGGCCCTGATCGCCCAGGACCGGGTGCTGCTGCGCCGCGTGCGCGCCCTGCTGGAGCGTCAGGGCCTGGTGATTGCCGATGAAACCGGCTGGACCCTGGCCACCACGGCCCCCGCCGCCCAGCTCATGGCCCTGCTGCGCGCCTGCCGCCGCGAGGCCAGCCTGGACGACTGGCTGGCCTGGCTCAAGACCGATCTGGCCGCGCCCCTGGCCGAGCGGGCCGGCAGCGGGGCGCTCACGGCGCTGGAGGCGCGCTGCCGCGCTCGCGGCTGGTCGCGGCCCCAGGCGCTCAAGCCCGAGAAGCTGCCGCCCGGCGCCGCCCGGCTCTGGACCCTGGCGCAGGAGGCCATGGCGCCCCTGCTGCAGCCCGGCAGCGCCAGCCTCAGCCTGGCCCAGTGGCTGGAGCGCCTGGGCGAGCTGCTCCTGCAGCGCCTGCAGGCCCAGGCGCGGCTGGAGGCCCAGCCCGCCGGCCCCGAGCTGCTGGACGCACTCTGGCTGCGCCGCCAGCCCTGGCCGGACTCCGCGCACGAGGCCGTGCTGCAGCGCTCGCCGCTGGACCTGGCCGACTTCACCGCCTGGGCGGACGCCACCCTGGAGGCCGCCCAGTACGTGCCCAAGGCCGAGGGCCAGGTGGAGGTGATGATCACGCCCCTGGCCCGCGCCATGCTGCGGCCCTTCGGTGCCATCGTGCTGCCCGGCGCCGACGCCGGCACCCTGGGCCCGGTGCCCGCCGGCCCGGCCCTGCTCAGCGATGCCCTGGTGCAGCGCCTGGGCCTGGAAAGCCTGGAAGACAAGCGCCGCGCCCTGGCCTGGCAGTTCGCCCAGGCCCTGCGCGCGCCGGTGCTGACCCTGCTGCGCTGCCACCAGCGCGGGGCCGAGCCGCTGGCGCCCAGCCCCTTGCTGGAGCGTCTGCTGCTGGCGCGCCAGGCGGCGGGCCTAGGCCCGCTGCCCGCCTGGGTCGATACGCGTGAGCGCGAAGTCCTGCCCGCAGCGCCGCGCGGCCGCAGCGCCGCTCAAGGCGGTGGCCGCCTCCCCGCAGCCCTGAGCGCCAGCGCGGTGGATGCGCTGCGGCGCTGCCCCTACCAGTTCTTCGGCCGCGTGCTGCTGGGCCTGCGCGAGCAGGACGAGCTAGAGAAGGAAGCCGACAAGCGCGACTACGGCACCTGGCTGCACGCCGTGCTGCACCAGTTTCACGAGGAGCGCCTGGCTGCGGTCGAGCCGCTGGACGATGGCCAGCGCCTGCAGCAGGCGGCGCAGGCGCAGATGCGTGCCCTGGGCCTCTCGCCCGCGGAGTTCTTGCCCTTCTCGGCCAGCTTCGCGCGCTTTGCGCCGCGCTATCTGGCCTGGCTGGCCGAGCAGGAGGCGGCCGGCCGCCACTACCAGGCCGGCGAGCTGGACCGCGAGGTTCACCCCTGGCCCGAGGACGAGCGCCTGAGCGGCCTGCGCCTGCGCGGCCGCATCGACCGGGTTGACCTCGCGGGCGACACGCGCCTGCTGGTGGACTACAAGACCGGCAGCGTGGCCGGGCTCAAGGCCAAGGTGGCCCAGCCCCTGGAAGACACGCAGCTGGCCGTCTATGCCGCCCTGATGCACGGCGCGGGGGAGGGCGCCGCGCTGGCGGCGCAATACCTGGCCCTGGATGACGCCAAGGGTCTGGCGGCGGTGGAGCACCCCGAGGTGGACCGCAGCGCCGCGGTGCTGCTGGCCGGCCTGCGCGAGGACCTGCGGTCCTTGGCGGAGGGCGCGGCTCTACCGGCCCTGGGCGAGGGCCTGGCCTGCGCCTACTGCGAAATGCGCGGCCTGTGCCGCCGTGATGACTGGGATGAGGTGGCCCTGTGAGCCCTCAGCAAGCGAAGAATCAAGCCGCCTACACGGTGGACGGCGCGCCGGTGGCGCGCGAACGTTTCTATGCCCTGGCCTGCGACCCGCGGCGCAGCGTGGTGGTGGAGGCCTGTGCCGGTGCGGGCAAGACCTGGATGCTGGTCTCGCGCATCCTGCGCGCCCTGCTGGATGGGGCGGAGCCGCAGCAGATCGTGGCCATCACCTTCACCCGCAAGGCCGCGGGCGAGATGCGCGAGCGTCTCTCGCAGTGGCTGGCCGAGTTCGCCCAGGCCAATGAGGCCGGCCGGCGCGAGGCCCTGGTGCAGCGCGGCCTGCCGCCCGAGCAGGCGCAAGCCCTGGCCCCGGCCCTGGCCGGCCTGCAGCAGCGCCTCTTGCAGCAGGGCAGGGCGGTGGAGATCCGCACCTTCCACGCCTGGTTCTCCCAGCTGCTGCGCGCCGCGCCGCTGGAGCTGCTGGAGGCGCAAGGCCTGGCCCCCGAGCTGCAGCTGCTGGAGGACGAGGCCGAGCTCATGCCCGAGCTGATGGCCCGCTTCCAGAGCGCGGTGCTGGCCGATGCCGCGCTGCTGGCCGACTACCAGGACCTGGTGCTCAGCCAGGGCCGCAACAAGCTGCAGGCCTGGCTGGAGGCGGCCTTCTCCAAGCGGGTGGAGATCCGCCTGGCTCACGCCGCTGGGCGCCTGCTGGGCAGCGTGCCGGATGCCGCGCTGGATCCAGCCGCCGCTTTTGCGGCCTTGGCCGCGTCGCTGCAGGCCCTGGCGATTCAGCTGGGTCAGGCCAAGACCGCCACGCCCAAGAAGGCCGCGGTGGCGGTGGAACAGGCGCTGACGGCCTGGGGTGGCGCGGCCGATGCCGGCGCCACGCTGGAGGCTTTCGAGGCCATCTGGGCGGCGCTCTTCACCGCCGGCGGAGGGCTGCGCAAGAACCTGGGCGAGGCGCCCGAGCTGCTGGCTGCGGGCGACGCCCTGTTGCAGATCCGCCAGGCTCGCGAGCAGGCCCAGGCGGCGCGCTGGCACCGCCAGATGTGCGGCCTGGCCCTGGCCCTGCTGGCCGAGTTCGAGGCGCTCAAGCGCGAGCGCGGGCTGGTGGACATGAACGATCTGGAGCGCGGTGCCCTGGCCCTGCTGTCCGACCCGGTGCTGGCTGGCTGGGTGCAGGAGCGGCTGGACGGGCAGATCCGTCACCTGCTGATCGACGAGTTTCAGGACACCAGCCCCTTGCAATGGCATGCGCTGCACGCCTGGCTGGCCGGCTATGCCGGTGCTGGCGGTGGCGCCAGCGGCCAGCGCCCGCCCGCGGTCTTCATCGTGGGCGACCCCAAGCAGAGCATCTACCGCTTTCGCCGCGCCGAGCCGCGGGTGTTTGCCGCCGCGCGCGACTTTGTGCGCGAGGCCCTGGACGGCGTGCTGCTGGCCTGCGACCACACGCGCCGCAACGCGCCCCAGGTGCTGGCCGCGGTGAACGCGGTGTTCGACAGCGCCAGCCGCGCGCAGGAGTACAGCGGCTTCCGCGCCCACACCACCGAGTCCGGCGGGGCCGCCTCGGCGCTGGAAGGCGTCTTCTTTCTCGAAGACGGTGGCGCGCAGGCGGATGCCGAGGCCGAGGCCCCGCAAGACGCTGCGCAAGAGGGCGCCTGGCGCCCCAGCCTGACCCAGGCCCGCGAGGAGCCCGAGCTGCACCGCCGCGCCGCCGAGGCCCAGCGCCTGAGCGCCTGCATCGCCGAGCTCATCACCCAGGGCCAGGTCTTGCCGGGCGAGATCTTTGTGCTGGCGCGCAAGCGCGAGGGCCTGCGCGTGCTGGCCCAGGCGCTGAAGGCGCGCGGCATTCCCCATGTGGCGCCCGAGGAGCAGCCGCTGCTGGAATCGCCCGATGTCTGCGATCTGCTGGCCCTGCTGGATGCCCTGGCCTCGCCAGGCCACAACCTCTCCCTGGCCCATGCCCTGCGCAGCCCGCTCTTCGGCGCGGACGAGGCCGATCTGCTCTGGCTGGCCGAGCGCTCCGGCAGCGCCGACTGGCTGGACCGCCCCGCGCCCACCGAGCGCTGGTCCTGGTGGGGGGCCTTGCAGGAGGCCGCGCCCGAGCAGCTCTCGCCGGCCCTGGCCCGCGCTCAGGGCCTGCTGGCCCGCTGGGCCGAACTGGCGCTCGCGCGCAGCCCGCATGATCTGCTGGATGCCATCCTGGCCGAGGGCGAGCTGATGAGCCGTCTGGCCGTGGCGGTGCCGGCCAGTGAGCGCGCGGCGCGCCTGCATGCGGTGGAAAGCCTGCTTGCCCTGGCCCTGGATCTGGATGGCGGCCGTTACGCCGGGCTCTACGGCTTTGTGCGCGCGCTCAAGAGCCGGGCTCTGACCCTGGCGGCGCCGGCCGAGCCCGAGGCGGTGCAGCTGCTCACGGTGCACGGCGCCAAGGGCCTGGAGGCGCGCGTGGTCTTCCTGATCGACGGTGAGGCCGGCCCGGCCCGTGCCGAGAGTTCCAGCCTGGCCGTGGCCTGGCCGGTGCAGGACAGCGCGCCGGCCACCGTGGCCTTTCTGGCTTCGGAGAGCCGGCCGCCGCCCTCGCTGCAGGCCCTGCTGGACGATGAGCGGGAGCAGCGCCAGCGCGAGGAGCTCAATGCCCTCTATGTGGCCATGACCCGGGCGCGCGAGCGCCTGCTGATCAGCCGCACGCCGGCGCGCCGCGCCGCCGCGAGCGCCACTTGGTGGAGCCGGCTGCAGCCCCTGGCCGCGCCCCTGGCCGTGCCGCCCGAGCCCGAGGCCAGCAGTGCCGCCGCCAGCGAGGCCAGCCTGCTGCGCCTGCCGCCTGCGCCGCCGCGTCAGGCGCAGTCCGGGCCCGACGCCGAACTGGCCCACAGCCTGGGCCAGGGCCCCGAGGTGGTGGACGACAGCGCGGCCCTGGGCGAGGCCCTGCACCGGGTGCTGGAGTGGTGGAGCGGGCCGCAGGGCCTGCGCCAGCCGCTGGAGCGTCTGATGGCCGCGGCCAGCCAGATGTATGGCCTGGACGCGCGCCGCAGCGAGCGCCTGGAGCGCAGCGTGCGCGCCATCCTGGCCAGTGCCGACTGTGCGCCCTTCTTCGAGGCCGCGGCCCTGCGCTGGGCCGGCAACGAGGTGCCGGTGAGCTGGCAGGGGCAGGACATGCGCATCGACCGCCTGGTCTGCCGTGATGAGCCGGGCGAGGGCGCCGCGGTCTGGTGGGTGCTGGACTACAAGCTCAACCCCGCGCCCCACACCCAGGCTGAGTACCTGGCGCAGCTGCGTGGCTACCGCGCCGCGGTGCAGGCCATGCAGCCCGGCGAGCCGGTGCGCGCAGCCTTCATCACCGGCCAGGGGCGGCTGATCGACTGCACGCCGCTCGTCGCGGATTTGCCCGCCTGAGGTCCTGGTCCTCTTGGTGCGTCGAAGGCCGCTGGCCTGCTAGCGCGGCTGGCGTGGCTGGGCGAAGCAGTAGAACAGGCCGCCGCTGCCCAGCTCGGCCAGCCGCGCGGGGCTGCAGCCGCGCGTGCGGTGAGATGAGTTCCAGGAGCCGGCCCAGGGTTCGGCGATGGCGCTCACCCGGTCGTGGTGGCCCACCAGGGCGCCCTGGCTGGAACCGTCCTCGGCCGTGTCGGCGCTGCTGCGCCAGCCGCGGCAGCTCATGTCCGCGTCCAGCGGGGAGGGCGCCGTGCCGTCGGGCCGGCTGCCGGTGAGGATGTCGTGCACCCGGCCCGGGATGGGCTCGCCGCGCTCGCTCAGCGCGCTCTGGCGATTGATGCCGGCGAAGCCCGGCGCATGCAGCTCGTCCACCGTGCGGGCGATCAGCTGGCCCCGGGTGTTGTGCCAGGGCCCGGGGCCGATGCGCTCCCGCGCATGCACGGCCGGCTCGCCCTGCAGATTCTTCAGATTGGAGGCCTGGCTCAGATAGGCCCGCCAGCGCAGCGCGCCGGCGCCGGCGGCTGTGGCCAGGGCCTGGCAATGCGCGTCCGCGCCCTCCAGCCCACCCAGGTCGCCGCCGCGGCCGGGGCCCACGCTGGTGACGAAGAAGCTCATCGGGGGCGGCGATGGCGGCGAGGGCGTGGCGCAGGCGGCGAGCGCGAGGGTGGGCAGCAGTGCGAGATGGCGGATGGGGGCTTGCATGGCCTGCGAGTGTGGGCCGTCGGGGCGGTCTTCACTGCTAGGTTTTGCGCGGGGCCGGCCATGGGCGCGCGGCCGCAGTTCACGACCCCTCGTCAGGGTGTGGCGCGGTTGCCTATCTGCGTTTGCCAGCGCTGGACGGCGTGGGCATCATGCCGCCGGAGAAACATTTAAGGCCTGTCCGGATTTCGCCCATTTCTATTGCCTGAGAATGAACAAGTTGCCGCGAAAAGTCAGGTGAATCAACAGCTTGTTTCGCGCCGTTCGGATGGGTAAGTCCGACGGTTGGCGTGTTATCCGGCAGATGTTGTCTGCATATAATCAAGTTAGGCAACACTGAACAGCCAATACAACGCCATTTGGCCGCCGCCGTATTAAATTAAAGGTATATAAATGAACTACGTGCTGCCTGAAATTACCCTCGAAGCTTTTCATTGCCCTTACTGTGGCACATATGCACACATGGATTGGGCTTGGCTGGCAAACCGAGGACAAAAAACTAGTTATCTCGAAGCCACCTGTTCCAGGTGCCGCAAAGCAAGTCTTTGGCTAGCAAAAGAAACGAAGAATGTACACGGCTGTGTAAATCCAGCTTCGGGCGAGATGGTTTACCCAGATTTCGGCACAGCTCCCTTACCAGACGCCGACATGCCTACGGATGTGGCGAGCGACTATCAGGAAGCCGCCAGAATTTTTTCAAAATCTCCAAGAGGGGCCGCTGCATTACTTAGGCTTGGCCTTCAAAAACTATGTAAACATTTAGGAGAGGAAGGAGAAAACATAAATGAAGACATTAGATCCCTGGCTGCCAAAAACACACTGCCCCCTCTTGTTGTCAAGGTTGCAGATACAGTTCGAATAACAGGCAACAATGCAGTTCACCCAGGGGAAATGTGCGACGATGACTTTGATCACATTGCCTCGAAGATGTTTGAATTACTTAACTTCGTTGTCAAAAAAGGGATATCTGAACCAAAGGAGTTAGAGGCTCTTTATTCCATGATTCCCGAGGGACCCAGAAATAGTGCAGAAAGCCGTGACGCAAAATCGAAATCATCTGCGTAGATTGAAGCCTGAAGTTCAACACCGCGCCTTCGCGCCTCAGCCTAACTGGGCATTCAACGCGGACGCCAACACAGGCCATGCCTTCGGCATTCTCATGGCCTGTGTCGGTACCCTCCGCACTTCGTGCTCCGGCGCCGGGTAACTAGGGCGTTGGGCATCATGAGCAAAGTGTGTGGGACATGCGGCCGAGAGAATGCGGACGAGGCCTTTCAGTGTTACGCATGTCGTGCCCGTGACTTTGGCGACAACCCCTCGCGGGCTTACCTGCTTGCTCGGCGGACACTGTCGATGGAGCGAGAGACGAGGTTGATTGATGAGGCTATCGAGTCCTACAGGCAGTTTCCAGGTGCCCGCCACAAGTGGCTTATTGCAGCCGTTGCCATCGCTCTTATCGGCGGGGGCTTCACGGTGGCCCAAGGGGCGTTTGCGAAGGCGCTTCTGGCTGTTGGCCTCTTCATGCTTGGCTGGTTGATGTTGACCATCCAAGTAGATTCATGGCGCTCTCTTCTTGAGCGCAAACGAAGTAGGAAGGTTGGGGGGAGTTGATGCCCAGCCTGATGCCCAACCTTGCATTCAAGCGGACCTGCGCCAGCTACGCTGGCTTAAGCCACATGCGATCTGCAACCAGCATTCAGCTCTCGATACTGCAGTTTTTCTGCGCCGCTGCATTCGCACAACCAACCGATCATTGCACCCCAATGCTGGCACACAAGCACCTTAGCTCGTCGGCAGGGAACTCCTCGGGTTTCAGCGTCGGTATCGATGCTCGCGGCCAAGCAGGCTTCTCGCCTGCAGTCCTCGTTACCTTTACTGTGCCCGCTGGCGCACCGCCCGCTCAGTTCGTAGGTGCGATAGAACTGAAGTCGAGCAGCGGCTCCCAAGTGCTGGAGCTGCGTCGCGCGGAGTATTGGCTGCTGGGTAGTGCCCCAAGAGTTGCCACTCCGGTGAACGGCATGCCAACCCTCAGCCCTCGCGATGCAAAGGTTGATACGCTCTATCGGTTGTTCTTTGGTGTCCCGGAGAGTGCGCCTCCAGAGTTCACGCTGTTGCTACCTTCCCCCGTCCTTGAAGGTGAGGCTGTTCCAGTCCCGCCGCTGCGCTTTCGCCGCGCAGAAGGCAAGGGTGACTCCTACTATGCGCCACACAATGAGGCTTAACCCCTCGCTGCACTGGCATTGCTGCAGCGAGCTTCGCCCGCTTTCCGATCCCCGGTGAGCCGAAAGATGGCTATGCACAGTAGTGGCGAAGTCGTACTTGGCTTCTCTGACGCAGCAGCGAACGAGCAAGTTGCCCAAATCGCAGACACGCTGAGAGATAGGGGAGCCGTTCTTGTGAGGAGCGGCGACTGCAAGACCACATTCGCGTCTTGTACCCTTCATCTCGGGCCGAGCAGCTTTATCTTTCTCGGTAGAGGAGAGTTTGAGATCAAGTCCGAGGGGAAGAATAAAATACTTGTATTTGCTGTCGAGATCCCCCTGATCGATAACTGTTTCTTCGGGGTGATTTTTAGCTCGGTATTGGCGGCCATGGTTCTTTCAACGGGCGTAGGGTTCCTGTTGTCTTTGGTTGCGCTTTTGCTTTCACTTCTTCTCTATATTCTTTGGGTGCAAAAGCAGGCCGCTTTGTGGATGCGGTCCGCCGCTTTCGGGATCCGCGCGGATGCGTCAGAAGCCATCTAAGCTGGCGCTAGAGCTGATTCGCTTCTGCAGGCCGCCGCTCTCGGCTTGGTGGCTTTCACGTTGCGGCCGTCCAGCGCCCCGCCTCCCCTGACCGTCCCCCACCCCGCCAAGCCACCCCTCCCGCCCTGGGATAATCGCCGGCTATGACCGATCACGCCGCAAGTGCGGCCCGGGGCGCTCGCGCGGTTCCTGTCATCCCCGTGGATGACGCCGCCGACACCGCCACCGAGGCCCTGCGCTTCGAAGACTATTTCCGCGAGGGTGCCGCGCCGACCGAGGCCTTGCTGTGGTGGCAGCTGGAACGCAACGAGGCCTTGCTGGCCGCGCTGCGGGCCCTGTGCCATGGGCCGGCGGCCCTGGTGCGCCTGCGCACCTGGGTGTTCATGGAGCTGATGGCGCTGCCGGAGTCGCGCGTGGCGCGCGACACCCTGAACCGCCATTTCCACAGCCTGCGCGAGGAGGCCCTGGAGCTGGTGCTCAAGCGCCTGCGCGAGGCCGAGCTGCTGGCCTGGGACGGCTCCAACCAGGTCTACAGCGTCACGCCCCTGGCCCAGCGCCTGATGGGCGTGCTCTCGCCCCTGACCCAGGGTAATTCCGAGCACGACGCCGACCTGGCCGCCATGCTGGCCAATGTGGCCGGTGCCCACACCCTGGGCACCCTGGACCCGGCCCAGCTGCACCATCTGCAGGCCCAGCTGGCGCGGCTGTACGATGAGTTTGCCGACGCCATTGCCTCCGGCTCGGAGTTCCATCTGCGCCGGGCGCGCCAGCGTTTCGAGCGCGCGCTCAAGCTGGTGGAGAAGGCCAGCGATGCGCTCAAGGCCATCATCGAGCAGGCCGAGGCCCAGGGCAATGCACGCCTGGAGCGCCTGGCGCGCGAGCTGGGCCTGGCCCAGGCGCGCCTGCTGGCCATGGCCAGCCAGTTCAACCGCGCCCTGCAGCAGGTGGACCGCCAGCGCGTGACCCTGGGCTCTACCGGCATCACCACCACCGATGTGCGGCGCTGGCTGCAGAACGTGCCCTTCCTGGAGAACCTGTCCCTGGGCGCGCTTTCGCGCCCGGTGCATCCGGTGCTGGTGGCCCAGCACGAGCTGCTGGACACGACCGAGGCCGAGTTCGAGCGCGACCGCCCCAAGCCGCCCGAGGTGATGGCCCTGCCGCCGGGCCAGGCCGCGCCGCCGGGCCAGCTGGCCGTGCTGAGCCTGCCGCCCGAGATGGACGAGCTGCAGGCCCTGCTGGGCCGCTGGCACGAGGCCGGCCATGCCGAGCAAAACCTGGCCCCGGCCGTGCTGGGCGGGAGCTATGCGCGCGCGGCCTACCGCGCCCAGCTTCTGCCCCTCTTGGGCGATGCCCAGGCCCAGCAGCTGAGCTGTGCCACCGGCGATATGGCGCGCCAGCCCTGGCGGGTGCGCTGGTCGGCCGAGCAGGCGCCGGTGGACGATGAGTATGTGCAGTGGATGAGCCGCGGCGTGCTCTACAGCACCGAACGCCAGGCCGCGCCCACCCCCCCCGAGACGCCATCCCCGGCCGCCCCCGAGGCCGCCGCCGCCGCCCCTTCTTCCGAGACCCCATGAGCCAACACGCTTTCGACGAGGCCGCCCAGCTGGCGGCCCAACTGCTGGCCCGCCGCTGGCTGCCGCGCAACCATGCCCTGGTGCGCCGCGCCCTGATCGACACCGAGCTCTGGGCCGCGCTGAACCAGCGCCTGGCCGCCGTGGGCATGCGCGTGATCGACAACCTCTACGCCGATCACATCTGCCTGGCCATGCTGCGCCCGGCCGAGGTTTCGGTCTTCGGCGAGACGGGGCTGGCCGCCAACAACAATCTGGACCTGCCGCGCGACGGCGTGGCCCTGCTGGTGGTGCTGTGGTCCCTGATCGTGCTGCCCAAGCGCCAGCGCCAAATCGCCCGCGCCGATGCGCAGGACGGGGAAGGGCAGGGCGAGATGTTCGCCACCGACAAGCCCCTGCCCCTGGCCGCCAGCGTCTCGCCCACGGTGAGCTACCGCAGCCTGCTGGCCGACTTCGGCAACCAGCTGGGCAAGAAGATGCGCCTGGACGCCAACCTCAAGCTGCTGGAGCGCAACGGCTTCATCATCCGCCGCGGCGAAGACATTGCCGAGGGGCCGCTGCTGGACCTGCTGCTGGACTACGAGACCCTGGCCCCGCGCATCCTGGACGGCGCCCTGGCCGATGTGCTGGCGCGCAGCACCGACCCCACGGTGGCGCCCCTGCTGGCCAAGCTGCGCCAGGCCGAGCAGGAGGAGCTGCCCGACGCGCTGGATGAAGCAGAAGAAGCGCCAGCGCCAGCGCCGGCGGCGGCCACCGACGCCAAGAACAACGACAACAACAGCGAGTCCTGATCCACCATGTTTCATCTGCAATCGCTGGAGCTGCTGCACTGGGACTACTGCCGCCGCGTCTCCATGCCGCTGGATGGTTCCATCATCACCATCGCCGGCCCCAATGGCTCGGGCAAGACCACCTTGCTGGATGCCATGCGCACCCTGCTGGGCCTGGAGTGCTCGGGCGGCCGCACCTACAAGACCTATGCCCGCCACGCCAATGCCGAGACGGCCTGGCTGCGCGCCCTGGTGGACAACCGCCCGCGCGGGCGCCAGAACAGCTCGCGCCCCTTTGCCAGCTCCCTGCTCTATGCCGACCAGGTGACCCTGGCCTGCCGCATCGAGCGCCAGGGAGGCGACTGGGTGCGTCGCTACATCATGGTGGACGGCGTGCATGAGATCGAGGCCCTGACCGACAAGGCCGAGAAGGACTGGCTGGGCATCGAGGCCTGGAAGCGCCGCCTGGAGGCCGCGGGCCTGACCCGCGCCATCGGCCGTGTGCTGGCCCTGGAGCAGGGGCAGACCGACCGCCTGTGCGAGCTCAGCCCCAAGGAGCTGCTGCGCCTGGTGTTCGAGGTTTTTGGCGACCAGGAGGTGCTGGACCGCTACGACCAGGCCCGCAGCCACCAGCAGCAGCTGATGAAGGAGGTGGAGCAGGCCACCCATGAGCTCTCGCACGCCCAGGCCCAGCTCTCCGACCTGGCGAACCGCGTGAACAGCTATCAGCAGTACCAGCTGCGCCTGAAGGAGCGCGAGCGCCTGGCCACCGAGGTGGTGCCGGTGCTGCAATGGTCCGAGGGCCGCCAGCGCCTGGCCCAGCAGCTGCGCGAGCTGCACCGCCAGCGCCTTTTCGCCTCGGGTGACCGGCGCCAGATGTCGGCCAAGCGCGCCGAGCTGCATGCCCTGTTCGAGAAGGTGGAGGCCGCCAAGCGCCGCCTGCAGGAGCTGGAGAGCGAACGCAAGCAGGCGCGTGCGGCTTTTGACGCTGCACGCGAGGCCGAGCGCCCCATGGAGCTGCTGGCCAAGCGCGAGGAAGAGCTCAAGACCCTGGCCGCGGTGGAGACCGATGGCGCGGAGCTGAGCCAGCGCCTGGAACACCTGAGCAGCCAGCAGCATGCGCTGCGCGAGGCCTTCACGCGCCAGAACGACCAGTCGCGCAAGGCCCAGGCCGCCATGGACGCGCTCAGCGGCCAGCGCCTGCCGCCGCCGCCGCCCGAGGTCTCGCGCTTTCGCAAGGCGCTGGACGAGGCGGGCATTGCCCACCATGTGCTGGCCGACTGCATCGACATCGCCGACGAGACCTGGCGCGCTGCGGCCGAGGGCTTTCTGCGCCCCTCGCGCTGGGTGGTGGTGCTGGAGCGCTCGTCGGACGAGGGCCGCGCCTTCGGCCTGGCCGCCAAGGAGCGCTACCGCCACTATGTGGTGGGTGATGCCGAAAGCGCCCCGGCCCTGCCGCCCAAGGACTCCCTGCTGGCGGCGCTGAACATCAATGCCAAGCTGCCGGGCTGGCTGCTGCGCCAGCTGGCCAGCATCCGCTGCGTCAAGGACACCGAGACCGGCGCACAGTACTCCAAGTCGTCCGGCGGTGAGTGGATCACCCAGGACGCCTACTACCGCGACGGCCGTGGCGGTCGCAGCCTCTGGGTGGAGGCGCGGGACTACCAGTTCGGCGCCTCGGCCCTGGACTCGCGCCGCGCCTCGCTGGAGCGCGAGCTCAGCCGCTACGACGTGGAGCTCACCCGCATCGCCAAGGAGCAGGCCGAGGTGGAGCGCCAGCTCAAGGACGCGCAGAAGGCCGCCCAGGGCCATAAGGCCGCCCAGGAGCTGGCCGAGCGCGCCGCCGAGTTTGCCGAAGGCCGTGCCCGTCTGGCCGGCCTGCGCCAGGCGCGGGTGGAGGCCGCCGGCCGCATGGCGGCCCTGGACGGCGAGCATGACCGCGCCCTGACCCAGGCCACGCGCAGCGAGCGCGACTACGAGGCCGCCCAGGGCGGGCTCAAGGCCAGCGAAGACAATGTGCTGCGCGGCCAGCGCGAGCAGGAGCAGCGCCTGCAGGAGCTGCGCGCCAGCGCCCGCGCCTCGCGCGAGGCCGGGGCCAGGTTCCCCGCCAGCTGGGTCCAGCCGGCGCGCATTGCCCAGCTGCGCGACGAGTTCGAGAACGCCAAGCAGGCCGAGATTGCCATGCGCCATGTGCAGCAGGAGCTGGACACGGGCCTGAACAACGGCACCTGGGAAACCGATGTGGCGGTGCAGGAGCGCCATGCGCGCATGAGCGTCTCGGTGCTGGAGCAGAGCACCCAGCTGGACGACCGCCGCGCCAGCAACGAGATGGCGCGCATTGCCGCCTTCAATGCCCGCGAGCGCTATATCGATGTGCTGCGCGCCACGGTGCGCCGCTACAAGAAGAATGTGCAGGAGCTGGGCGAGCTGGCCGGCGTGATCGCCCAGGCCGAGCTGCCGCATCTGGACAACGACGATATGGTGCTGGCCCAGGCCGGCCTGCATGTGCGCTTCAACTTCGACGGCAAGGGCGAGGTGGGCCTGAACGACGGCGAGGCCTCGGGCGGCCAGCAGGTGCTCAAGAGCCTGATCCTGCTGGTGGCTCTGATGAAGGACGACGAGACGCCCGGCGGCTTTGTCTTCATCGACGAGCCCTTCGCCCACCTGGACGTGCGCAATATCCAGCTGGTCGGCCACTTCCTGCGCAGCACCCGCGCCCAGTACCTGCTGACCACGCCCATCACGCACAACGTGGAGGTCTTCGAGCCCAGCGAGATCACCCTGGTCACCAGCAAGAAGCCGCGCGGCGAACGCTGGGCCCCGCCCATCGCGGTGATCCAGCGCCGGCCCGAGAAATCGATCTACGACTGAGGCGTCTCGGCCTCACACCCGGCCCGGTGAGTCCACCTGGCCTTTGTTTCCCTCCTGTCCTGCCGTACCCCGATGTCTGCTGTTTCCGTCTCGTCCGCCGCCCCCACCGCCACCCTGGCCGATCTGCCCTCGCTGGCGGCCCTGCTGGACTGGCGCCTGGCGCAAAGCCCCGAGGGCGAGGCCTACCGCCAGTTCGACCGCGCGGCCGGCCAGTGGCGCAGCCTGAGCTGGGCTGCCACCGGCGAGCGGGTGCTGGCCCATGCCCGCGCCCTGGCGGCCCTGGGCCTGGCGCGCGGTGAGCGCGTGGCCCTGCTGCTGCCCAATGGCTTCGAGACCGTGTGCGTGGACCAGGCGGTGCTGCGCCAGGCCCTGGTACCCGTGCCCATGCACGCCATGGACAACCCGGACAGCATTGCCTACGTGCTGGCCGACAGCGGTGCGGCCCTGCTGGTGGCCCAGGAGGCGCGCCAGTGGCAGCAGCTGCGCCAGAGCCTGGCGGCACAAGGCCTGAGCCTGCCGGCGCTGCGCCGCGTGGTGCTGCTGGAAGGCGAGGCTGATGCTGCCGATGCCACCGATGCCGGCGCCGTGCCGGTGCAGACCCTGGCCGACTGGCTGGCCAGCGGCGCCGGCCAGACGGCTCCGGCCGCCCAGCCGCGCGCCGAGGAGCTGGCCGCCCTGGTCTACACCTCGGGCAGCACGGGCAAGCCCAAGGGCGTGATGCTCAGCCATGGCAATGTGATGTCGAATGTGCGCGCCACCCTGGCCCGGGTGCCGGCGCGCGCGGACGATGTCTTCCTGTCCTTCCTGCCGCTCTCGCACACCTTCGAGCGCACCGCCGGCTACTACCTGCCGATTGCCGCGGGCTGCTGCGTGGCCTTTGCCCGCTCGGTGGCCGAGCTCTCGGAAGACCTGCGCAGCCAGCGCCCCAGCATCCTGATCTCGGTGCCGCGCATCTACGAGCGGGTCTACAGTGCGTTGCAGAACAAGCTGGCCGCCGCGCCGCTCAAGGCCTGGCTCTTTGCCCAGGCCCAGGCCGTGGGCTGGCGCCGCTTTAGCCGGGCCCAGGGCCTGGCGCTGGAGGCGGGCGCGCCGCCGGCCTGGCTGGACGCCCTGGCCTGGCCCCTGCTGTCGCGCCTGACGGCGCAGCCCCTGCAGGCCCAGTTCGGCGGGCGCCTGCGCCTGGCCATCAGCGGCGGTGCCGCGCTCTCGGGCACCCTGGCGCGCTGCTTCCTGGGCCTGGGTCTGCCCATCCTGCAGGGCTATGGCATGACCGAGACCTCGCCCGTGATCGCCGCCAATGGCGTGGACGACAACGACCCCGCCACCGTGGGCCGCGCCCTGGACGGGGTGGAACTGCGCATCGGGGCGAACCAGGAGCTGCTGGTGCGCGGCCCCAGCGTGATGCAGGGCTACTGGAATCGTCCGGAAGACAGCGCCGCCGCCTTCAGCGAGGGCTGGCTGCGCACCGGCGACCAGGCCGCCATCGAGGGCGGCCGGGTGCGCATCCTGGGCCGGGTCAAGGAGATCATCGTGACCTCCACCGGCGAGAAGATCGCGCCGGCCGATCTGGAGCTGGCCATCCAGGCCGACGGCCTTTTCGAGCAGGCCTACTGCTTTGGCGACAACCGGCCCTTCATCGCCGCCCTGGTGGTGCTCAGCCGTAGCGGCTGGGCCAGCCTGGCCGCCGGCCTGGGCCTGGATGCCCAGGACCCCGCCAGCCTGGAGGCGCCGGCCGCGCGCGCCGCCGCCCTGGAGCGCATCAAGGGCCTCACGCGCAGCTTCCCCTTCTACGCCCAGCCGCGCGCCGTGGGCCTGACGCTGGAGCCCTGGAGCATCGAGAGCGGGCTGATGACGCCCACCCTCAAGCTCAAGCGCAAGAACCTGGCCGCGCATTTCGCGCAGCGCATCGAGGCCCTCTACCGGCGCTGAGACGCTGGCCGGGCCGGGGGCTTCAGCCGGCCCGCACCTCGATGCGCCGCGGCTGGGCATGCGCCTGCTTGGGAATGCGCACGCGCAGCACGCCGTCCTGTAGCTTGGCATCAATGCCGCTGCGGTCCAGCTCACGGCTGAGCGTGAAGCTGCGGCGCCAGCGCGGCACACGCAGCTCGGCATAGACGGCCTCCAGCCCCTGCGGCGTGCCGGGCTGCACCTGGCCCTCGATCAGCAGGGTGTCGGCCTCCACGCGCAGCTCCAGCAGCTCGCGCGGCACACCGGGCATGTCGGCCAGCAGGGTGATGCCGGATTCGTCCTCGTACACATCGACCAGGGGCTGGGCGCTGCGCATGTCGGCCTCACCCGGATTGCCGGGGGCGACGCCGGCGGCCTGGCCGCCGTGGGACAGTTCGTTCGGGGTCTCGATGGCAGGGGTGCTCATGGTGGTGTCCTCCTGTGCGGCGGAATTTACTGAACCTGGATGCGCTTGGGCAGCGCGGCTTCACGGCGGGCGATGCTGATCTGCAGCACGCCGTCGCGGTAGCTGGCCTGGACATGCTCGGGGTCCACATCGTCCGGCAGGGCTATGGCGCGGTCGAAGCGGCCGCTGGGCCGCTCGCGGGTGTAGACCTTGAGCTTGCGGCCTGGCTGGGGGGCGGGCAGCTCGGGCGTGCGCTCGCCAGCGATGTGCAGCACGCCGCGGTCCACTGTCACTTCGATCTTGCTGGCATCCAGCCCCGGGGCGAAGGCGTAGATCTCCAGGCTGTTGCTGGTGCGCCCGATATTGATCTGCGGCTGACTGCCGGCCGCGACCGAGCGGATGCTGCTGGGCTGGGCGCTGAGGCTGATGGCGTCATCCAGATCGCGACGCAGGCGGTCGAACTGGCCGATCAGGCTGATCGGGTAGTTCAGCAGTGATTCGTACATGGCGTTTCCTCCTTGCGGTGCAGACAAGTGCACCGGCCGGAGCGCCGGGCTGACAAGGAGAGACCCAGGGGCCCGGCCGGTCAAGGCGGATGTAGGGCGGGGCGCGCAGATTTCAAGAGGGCCGCGCCAGGCCTGCGGGGCCTCATTCCAGCGAGGTGGGCGTGGGCTGCCAGACGCCCTCGCTCACATGCTCGAAGAGCACGCAGCGCACCCAGCGGGGGCGCTGTGCGCCGGGCAGGGCCAGGTGGTGGCGCAGGAACTGCTCGGCCGCGCTGTCGGGCTCGCTGAACTCGAAACCGCTGCACAGGCCCAGGCTGCCCTGGGCCTGGCTCCACACGCGCCGTACCCGACCGCTGAATTGGGGCACACCCTCGTCTTCGCCCAGCAGCAGGCGCACCTCATAGAGCGTGCCGGCCAGGGGCTGCTCGGCGCGGGTGAGCACGCGGATGCCGCGCTCGCTCAGGTCCAGCACCACGCCGCCGGCGGCCTCGGCCTGGCTGGCGGGCTTGATGACCCAGACCGGGATCTGCTCCCGCGCCACCGGCACAAGAAAGAACTCCACCCGTTCGTGGCGGCGGCGTTGGGGCCCCTGCGGGGGCTGACCCGGGGTGGGCGAGGGCGAATCCATCAAGGCGTTCATGAGGGTGCGGGCTCCTTGGGGCTGGCGCTTGTTGTGGCGCCATTGCAGCAGGGCCAGATCACAGGGGCGTGAACAGGGGCCGCCCCGGCCTGGGCGGGCTTCAGTTGCGCGCGTGCGTGATGCGGTACTCGGCCACCCCGGGCAGTTCGCCCAGGCGGCTGGCGAAGCGGCTCAGGGTCTGGTCCTTGTAGTTGCGCCGGGCGGTGCAGACGAAGCGCCATTCCTCATGGCCGGCGCTGTGCTCGATGCTGAGCGAGCCGGGCGCGAAGCGGTAGCCCAGGCGCTCGGCAAATTCGGCCAGCTCGGCCTGCTGGAAACGCCGCTCGGGTGTGCCACGCAGCGTGACGGCGATGGCCGGGTGCGAGGGCAGGCGGGCTTCCAGCTTGGCGCCCCACATCATCAGGGCGGCGCACAAGAGGGTCAGGGTGATGGCCGCGAAATAGAAGCCCATGCCCACCACGATGCCCAGGGCCGCCGCGGCCCAGAGGGAGGCGGCCGTGGTCAGGCCCGAGATGTTCATGCCTTCGCGCATGATGACGCCGGCACACAGAAAACCGATGCCCGTGACCACGCCCTGGATCACCCGCGTGGGGTCGGTGAAGAGCGGGGCCAGACCGCTGAGCTGGCCGCCGAACCATTGCTGGGGATAGGCCACCAGCACCGTCACCGCGCAGGAGGCCATGCAGACCAGGGCATAGGTGCGCATGCCCGCGGCGCGGCCGTGGTAGGCCCGCTCATAGCCCAGGATCAGGCCCAGCACCATGGCACCCAGCAGGTGCATCAGCACCAGCAGATTGGCCTGCCACTGGCCCAGGGCCCAGTAGCGCAGCAGCTGTTCCAGATCGGGCATGGCAGTCTCCGGAGGTCGCCTGAGCCGCATGCTACGCCGCACCGGCCCGCGCGCCCAGGGGCGCTTGTCGACACCATGGGGGACAGGTCTTGCGGCCCCGACCTGGGTCGGAGCGGGTGATCCCGGGCCGGGCTGCGTCTCTTTTGCATTAGGATGCCGCCCGTTGGTGCTCGCGCGGCGTTCATGGCCGCGCAGTTAAACGGGAATCAGGAGGGCCTTGCCGGCCCAGCCTGAGCTGCCCCCGCAACGGTCAAACGGCCGGTGTTCCTCTCAGGTCTCGCTGTACAGGCGAAGCCGGTGGGCCACCCGCTCGCATCTGCCACCCACTGGGCTGTCGCCGCCTTCGCTGCCGCGGGCGGGCCTGGGAAGGGTTTGCGAGTCGTGCCGTCAGCCCGGATACCGGCCAACAAGGTGGTGCGTGCCGGCTCCCGCGGGAGCCGCGCGTGCTTTTGTGGTGCGGGCCTGCGGGGAAGCGGGGCTGCACGCCTGATTGCAGCCGCCCGTCCCGGCCGCTGCCCACTGCCATGCCCAGGCTTTCCTTGCCCTGTCCGATGCGGACCCGTCGCGCGCCCTGAGCGCCGCGGCCGGCGTCCGCACGCCCCTCCTTGTCTTGTTCCCCTCATCGGCCCGTCGCCGGCTTGCGCCGCGTCGGCGCCCAGCTTTGCGCCCTCCGAACGGGCCCGTCCACCCATGTCCGAACGCTCCTGCATTCCCTTTTCCCTCAGTCCCCTGCTGCTAGCCCTGGCCACCGGCGGCGCCCTGGCCCAAGAGTTGGCCGCCGAAGCCTCCAAGCGCCTGGCCCCGGTGCAACTGCAGGGCCAGGCGGCACGCCCCGCCGATGGCCTGCAGGGGCCGCAGAGCACGGCCTCGCGCCTGGACCTGAGCCCGCTGGAGATTGCCGCCAGCCTCGAGACCCTGGAGGTGGCGCGCCTGCGCGCCCGGGGCGATGCCGCGGTGTCCGAGCTGGTGGGGCGGGCCACGGGCATCAGCGCCATGGCCTCGCCGGGCTCGGGCAGCACCTATGCCAGCCGCGGCTTCAGCGGCAATGACTCGGTGGCCCAGGCCGAGGACGGGCTGCGCATGGCCACGGCCTCGGGCACCCAGTCCGGCCCCTCGGACAGCTGGGGCTATGAGCGCATCGAGCTGCTGCGCGGCCCGGCCTCGGTGCTGTTTGGCGACGGCGCCATTGGCGGCCTGCTCAATCTGGTGCGCAAGGCACCGCAGCGCCAGGCCCGCACCGAGCTGGAAGCCGGCCTGGGCAGCGAGGGCGAGTACCGCCTGGGCCTGGGCCTGAACCGCGCCCTGAGCGAGCGCACGGCCCTGCGCCTGGACGCGCTGGCCAAGGGCGGCGATGGCGCCATGGCCCGCGGCGAGCACCGCCAGCGCAAGCTGATGAGCAGCTGGCGCTGGGAGCCCAGCCAGGCCCTGCGCCTGGACCTGAGCCTGGACGTGCACCGCGAGCGGCCCAGCGCCTATTTCGGCACCCCGCTCAAGCCTGATGGCAGCCTCTGGCGCGAGCTGCGCCGCGAGAACTACAACGTGGAGGATGCGCTCTGGCGCATGGACCAGGAGCGCGCCCGCCTGCGCCTGGACTGGCAGCTGGCGCCGGAGCTGAGCCTGCGCAGCCAGGCCTACCGCTTTCTGGCCGACCGGCGCTGGCGCAATCTGGAGGAGTACGCCGCCACGGCCGATGGCCGCCAGATCGAGCGCCAGGGCTATCTGGGCATTGCGCACCAGCTGCGCCAGAGCGGGCTGCGCAGCGAGCTGCAGGGCCGGGCGGGCGCGGCGGGCCAGCTGCAATGGGTGGCCGGCGTGGAGCTGACGCGCCTGGACTTCGAGCACGCCAATGATCTGTACGACTACGACACCGTGACCCGCGTGCCCCTGCAGGACTTCGACCCGGGCCGCTACGTGGTGCGCGAGCCCGTGCTGCCGCGCCAGCGCTCCGAGATGCGCCAGCACGCGCTCTTCCTGGAAGGTGACTGGCAGCCCCTGGCCGGCTGGCATCTGGCGGCGGGCCTGCGCCAGGACCGCAGCCGGGTGGAGCGCGAAGTGCTGTCGCCCAAGCCCGATGCCTGGAGCGGCCGCTTCAGCCCCGACAGCTGGCGCCTGGGCCTGGTCTTCCAGCCCGATGCCGCGCAGAGCGTCTATGCCCAGTACAGCAGCGGCAGCGACCCGGTGGGCACCATCGCCACCCTGAGCAAGGCCAACCGCGAGCTGCGCCCCACCGAGGGGCGGCAGTTCGAGCTGGGCTACAAGCGCGCCGGCCGCAGCCTGGAGTGGAGCGCGGCGCTGTTCCAGATCCGCAAGGAGCACATCCTGACCCGCAACCCCGAGCGCCCCAGCGAGAGCGTGCAGGGCGGCAGCCAGCGCTCGCGCGGCCTGGAGCTGAGCGCGCGCTGGCTGCCCGCACCCGCCTGGCGGGTGGACGCCAATGCCAGCTGGCTGCAGGCGCGCTATCTGGCGCTGAGCAGCGTGGTGAACCAGCAGCTGGTCTCCTATGCCGGCAATCGGGCGGCCAATGCGCCCGAGCGCCAGGCCAATCTCTGGCTGGGTTATCAGCAGCCGGCCTGGGAGGCGGGCCTGGGCCTGCGCCATGTGGGCCTGCGCTACACGGGGGCCAGCAACAGCCGCAGCATGCCGGCCTACACCGTGCTGGACGCCAGCCTGGGCTGGCGCCTGAGCGAGCGCAGCCGCCTGCGCCTGCAGCTGCGCAATCTGGGCGACAAGCTCTACGCCAGCAGCGCCTACACCGACAACCAGGTCCTGCTGGGCCGCCCGCGCAGCGCCGATCTGGTGCTGGAACAGCGTTTCGAGTGATGAGGCCGCCCGCCATGCCCTCGCTCTCGCCGCGCGCCTGGCCTAGGCCTGGCAAGCGCCATCTGCACCTGCTGCACCGCTGGCTGGGCATTGCCCTGGGCCTGCTGGTGCTGGCCTGGCTGCTCTCGGGCCTGGTGATGCTCTTTGTGGCCCGGCCCGAGCTGGGGCCGGCCGAGCGCGAGCAGGCCCTGGCGGCGCCCCTGCAGCGCCCCACGGTCAGCGCCGCCGCGGCCTGGGCCTCGCTGCAGCAGGCCGGTGCGCCCGAGACCGTGAAGCTGCAGCAGCAGCTGGGCCGCCCGGTCTGGCTCTTTCTGGCTGGCAAGCGCTGGTGGGCGGTGGATGGCCTGAGCGGCCAGCCGCGCGCAGCGCTCAATGCGCAGCAGGCCGCCCAGCTGGCCCAGGACTATGGCCGGCGCCTGAGCGGCCAGGCCCTGGCCGTGCAGACCCTCGAACTGCTGGAGGCGCCGGACCAGTGGAGCGTCTACAGCCGCTTCAATGTGCAGCGCCCGCTCTACCGCGTGGCCCTGGACGATGGGCAGGGCCTGGAGCTCTATATCGCCCAGCGCAGCGGCGAGCTGGTGCTGGACACGCGGCGCAGCGAGCGGGCCTGGAACTGGCTGGGCTCGGTGACGCACTGGCTCTACTTCACGCCGCTGCGCGTGCAGGGCGCGCTCTGGCGCGATGTGGTGCTGTGGAGCAGCGCCCTGGCCCTGGGCCTGTGCGCCCTGGGCCTGCTGCTGGGCTGGCAGCGCCTGCGCCTGGGCTGGGGGCGTGGCGGCCGGCGCTACGCCAGCGGCAGCATCAGCCCCTACCGCGAGCGCTGGCAGCGCTGGCACCATCTGCTGGGCCTGCTGGGCGGCGGCGTGCTGCTCAGCTGGATCTTCAGCGGCTGGCTCTCCATGGCGCCCTGGGGCTGGCCGGGCAGTGATGGGGCTGCGGCGGCTGAGGAGCAGCGCCGCTGGCGCGGCCCCGCGCTCACGCGCGAGGCCCTGGCACGCCTGCAGCTGCCGCCCGCCTGGCCCCGCGACTGCGGCGAGCTGCTGGTGCAGCCTTTCCAGGGCGAGGCCTTGTGGCTGGCCAGCACGCCCGGCGGCACCCGGCCGCTGGACGCGCAGGGCGGCTGGCTGGGCGCGGGCCTGAGCGAGGCGCGCCTGCAGGCCGCGGCCCGCACGCTGCGCCCGCAGCAGCCGCTCACCGAGGCGGGCTGGCTCAAGGAACCCGACCTGCACTACTACGCGCTGCGCCACCAGCGCCGCAGCTTTCCGGTTTACCGCGTGGTGTTCGGCGGGGCGGGGGCCGACAGCGTGGCCTACTACCTGGACCCGCGCACCGCCCGCGTGGCCCTGCGGGTGGACGAGGCCGCGCGCTGGAACCGCTGGCTCTTCAACGCCCTGCATCGCTGGGACCTGCCCCCGCTGCTGAGCCTGCCGCTGGCGCGCGAGGCCCTGGTCATCGCGCTGAGCCTGCTGGGCCTGGCGCTCAGCGCCGCGGGCCTGCTGCTGGGCCTGCGACGCCTGGGCTGGCTGCCGCGACCCCAGCCCCAGATCCAGCCCCGACAATCACCGCATGAAGCAAGATCCCGATGAGCAGACGAGCGGCGCGGCCGCCGCGCCCCCTGAAACGCCCGCGCCACAGCGGCCCAGCATCCTGCCTTACCGGCGCCATCTGCTGGTCTGCACCGGCCCGCGCTGCACGGCCGACGGTCAGGCCCAGGCCGTGTTCGACAGCCTGGGCGAGAAGTTCAAGGCCGCCGGCATTCAGGACGGGCCGCTGCGCGTGAAGCGCAGCCGCGTGAGCTGCTTTGCCGCCTGCAAGGGCGGCCCGGTGATGTGCGTGCAGCCCGACGGCACCTGGTACTACGACGCCCAGGGCGAGAACCTGGACCGCATCATCCAGGAGCACCTGATGCAGGGCCGGCCCGTGGCCGAACTGGTCTTCCACCAGGGGCCGGGGGAGGGCGGGGAGGACGGGGAGGCGGCTTGAGCCCGCGGCGCCCTGGCAGCATGCAAGGCCACTGCAGTCAGAATCGAGGCGAGGCCGATGTAACAAGCTGCCGGATTTGCAGGCGGATTTAATGCTGTATGAACACGCAGAACAGCGCGGAGGCACCGTTTTGAATCAAGCACTTGGCGGCGCATCAGCGCCCGACCTTATGCAGCACGCGCCGACGTTAGGGCGCAGTGCTTGGCGCTCCATATCAATTCATGCGTCATAAGACTATGCCGGCACTTACGTATGCTCTTCTAGGCCCACCTCTCGGAGCAATTTCGTTCTGGGTATTCACACTCCTGCCAGGAGCACTTCTAAATTTCGAGAGCACTGCTTGGTCTGGTCTATTCAAGTTGCTTTTCGTTTTCGTGATTTACAGCTATGCATTGGGCGGAGTGCCCGCAATCGCTACAGGCTTCGGTCACATGCTTGTTCGCAACAGGCTCCCTACAGTGTTAAAGCGAATCGTCGCTATGGTGGGGCTCGGCGGGGCATTGCAAACGCTGTTTCTGCTGGTAGGCACAGGCTCTCGCTTCGTGCTCGGAAACCTGGAGAACACTGCAAGCCTTATAGCTGCGGCGGCAGTGTCTGCCGGGCTTGTCTCGTGGGCTATTGAGTCAATTCACGCATGGCGCTTATCTTCCTCTCCACACGCCTGACCTGGGACGTTTCGTGTAGCCATCCAGGCAGCGAGCCCCTTGACGATGTGCCCCCGGTAGAACAGTCGCGGCATGCCGAAACCGCAGCCCAACAGCCTCGGGCCCTGTAGGCGCACATTCCTTGAACAAGGGCTGCGATGTCTCGATCCGCCTCTTTGTCGCCCCTGATCCCGGAAGCCACGCCCGGTTGAGCCGCTGGCTACGCGGAACTGATCAACCGAGACACCACGGCGAGCGCCGGGCCTGCCCAGCGCTCGCCGCCGCGCTCGCTCAGGCGCCGGCGTCCGGCCTGCCGATCTTCGGCGCCGTGCGCACGCTCAGCACCATGGTCACGGCCAGGATGGCCACCACCACGCCCAGGGACACCATCACCGGGATCTTGTAGATGTCGATCAGCATCATCTTCACGCCGATGAAGGACAGCACCACCGCCAGGCCGTAGCTCAGCAGATGGAACTTGGTGGCCATGGCTGCCAGCAGGAAGTACATGGCGCGCAGACCCAGGATGGCGAAGATGTTGGAGGTCAGTACGATGAAGGGGTCGCTGGTGATGGCGAAGATCGCGGGGATGGAGTCCACGGCGAAGATCACGTCGGTGATGCCGACCAGGGCGATGACCAGCAGCAGGGGCGTGGCCAGGCGCTTGCCGTTCTTCATCGTGAAGAAGCGCTCGCCGTCGAAGTTCTCGCTGACGGGCATGAGCTTGCGCAGCAGCTTGAGGGCCGGGTTGCTCTCCAGATCGGGTTCCTGGCCGGCGGCCCACCACATCTTGATGCCGGTGATCAGCAGGAAGGCGCCGAACACATAGAGGATCCAGTGGAACTGCGCGATCAGCCAGCTGCCCACCAGGATCATCACCGTGCGCAGCACGATGGCGCCGATGATGCCGTACATCAGCACCCGCTTCTGGTAGGCCGGTGGCACCGAGAAGTAAGTGAAGATCATCAGGAAGACAAAGATGTTGTCGACCGCCAGGGACTTCTCGATCAGGTAGCCGGTGAGGAACTCGAGGGATTTGGTGGTCGCGAGCGCGGAGTCGCCGGTGCTGTCCTTGACGGCCCACCAGAACAGGGCGTTGAAGGCCAGGCTCAGGCCCACCCAGACCAGGGACCAGTTGATGGCTTCCTTGACGCTGACCTCGTGCGCGCCCTGCTTGCGCAGCACGACGAAGTCGACAAACAGGGCCGCCAGCACGCTGACGACAAAGAAGATCCAGAGCCACAGGGGTGCAATCGTGGTCATCGATTCAGCTTTCTACGAACAAGACGGTTGAGGGAACGCATGGCGGCTGCCATGAGATCCGAAAGGTCTTGCGGGGCAGAACCGGCCTGATGCCGGCAGCTGCGGGACCCGGGTGCACGCCTGAGTGGGCATGTACCGTATTGACGGGCCGCCGCCACGGCCTTGCACCGTGCAGCTACTCCCCTTGCGGAATGGCCGAAGTGTGCCCGATCTTGCGCGGGCGTCAAGCAGCATCCGGTGGCCGCAGCGGGCTTTTTCCACGGCGCATGCCGAGCAGGAAGGAAAAGAAAAGCCGGCCGGGCTGTGGGCCCGCCGGCTTGATGATCTGGTCGATCCAGTCGACCGGGTGCCCAGGCCCGCTCAGGGCGCAGCGGGGCGGTCTCAGACCGCCAGCAGCTCCACCTCGAACATCAGGGTGGCGTTGGGCGGGATCACGCCGCCGGCGCCGCGGGCACCGTAGCCCAGCTCGGCCGGGATCACGAGGATGCGGGTGCCGCCGACCTTCATGCCCTGCACGCCTTCGTCCCAGCCGCGGATCACCATGCCGGCGTCCAGCTGGAACTTGAAGGGGTCGCGGCGGTCCTTGCTGGAGTCGAACTTCTTGCCGCGCAGGCCGCCTTCGCCCTTGTAGAGCCAGCCGGTGTAGTGCACGGTGACGCGGGCGCCGCTCTTGGCCTCGGCGCCGTCGCCGATCACCTTGTCCTCGAACTGCAGGCCGCTGGCAGTGCTGGTCAGGTTCAGGCTCACGGCCTCTTCGCCGCCGGACACGCCCAGCAGCTCCACCTCGAACATCAGGGTGGCATTGGGCGGGATCACGCCGCCGGCGCCGCGGGCGCCATAGCCCAGCTCGGGCGGGATCACCAGCACGCGGGTGCCGCCCACCTTCATGCCTTGCACGCCTTCGTCCCAGCCACGGATCACCATGCCGCCGTCCAGTTCAAAGTCGAAGGGCTCGCCGCGGTCCTTGCTGGAGTCGAACTTCTGGCCCTTGATGCCGTCCTTGTAGAGCCAGCCGGTGTAGTGGACGCTGACGTCCTGGCCCGACTTGGCCTCGGGGCCGGTGCCCGGCGTGGTGTCTTCGTACTGGAGGCCGCTGGCGGTGGTGTGCATGATGGTCTTGCTGTCCTGCTGGGAGGATGAGGGGAATTCAAATGTGGCCGGCATCATAAGCCCCCGCCAGGCGGCCACGGCCTGCGCCAGGGTTTCGGCCAGGGGCAGGCCCGGGGTCAACGGGGGCAGGCCCAGGGCCGTGGCGGCCCGCTGCAGGGCGGCCACCGGCTCGCTCAGGTCCAGGGGGCGGGCGCCGTTCTGCTTGGAGAGCTTCTGCCCGTCTTCGGCCAGCACCAGGGGGGTGTGAAGATAGCGCAGTGCGGGCAGGCCCAGGCAGCGCTGCAGAAAGCGCTGGCGCGGCGTGTTGTCGGCCAGGTCTTGGCCGCGCACCACATCGCTGATGCCTTGCTCGGCATCGTCCACCACCACGGCCAGCTGATAGGCCCAGAGCCCGTCGGCGCGCCGGAGCACGAAGTCGCCCACCTCGGCTTCCAGGGCCTGCTGCTGCGCGCCCAGGCGGCGGTCCTGCCAGGCGATCAGGCCGGCGCCCTCGGTGAGCAGGCGCCAGGCGCGCGGGGCGCGTGTGCCCAGGCCGCCACGCGCGGGGCGGCAGCTGCCGGGGTAGACCAGCTCGCCGTGGCGCTCGGGCCCCTGGCCGGCGGCGGCCAGGGCCTGGGCAATGTCCTTGCGCGAGCAGGCGCAGCCATAGGCCAGGCCGGCCGCCTGCAGCCGCGCCAGGGCCTGGGCATAGCGCTCGCCGCGCTGCGACTGCCACAGCGGCGGCTCATCGGGCCGCAGGCCCAGACGGTCGAGCTGGGCCAGGATCTCCTGGTCGGCGCCGGGCACGCAGCGCGGCGTGTCCACGTCCTCGATGCGCACCAGCCAGCGGCCGCCATGGGCGCGCGCGTCCAGCCAGCTGGCCAGGGCGGCCACCAGGGAGCCCTCGTGCAGCAGGCCGGTGGGGGAGGGCGCGAAGCGGCCGCGGTAGCCGGCCCCAGGCCCAGGGCTCACAGCAGCAGGCCCTCGTGCTGGTGCACCAGGGCCTCCCGGGTCTTGGGCGCCTGCAACTGCTCCAGCCACCAGGCCAGGGCCTTGCCCGGGGGCTGGCCGGTGTTGCGCCAGGCGTAGTGCATGGGGAAGAGGCGCTTTTCCTGGTAGGTGGGCGGGGCCACCAGGCGGCCGGCCTCGATATGCCGGCGCACCATGGACACGGGCAGAGAGCCGCAGCCCAGGCCGCGCATCAGGGCCTCCAGCTTGGTGGCCATGGAGGGCACGGTGAGCACCTCCTGGCCGGGCATCACGCCCACGGTCATGGGCGCCAGGCTGCGCGCGCTGTCGGCCACGGCAATGATGCGGTGCTGGGCGATGTCGGCGGCCGAGAGCACGCCCTCCTGGCGCGCCAGGGCATGGTGGGGCGCCACGCAGAACACCATCTCCATATCGCCCAGCAGCTCACAGAAGACCGAGCTGCCCGGGGGCTGGGCGCTGGTGCCAATGGCCAGATCGGCCTGGCCGCTGAGCAGGGCCTCCCAGGTGCCGGAGAGCACTTCCACCCGCAGCTTGAGCCGGGTGGGCGGGCCGCTGGGCGCGCCGTCGCCGGGGCTGAGCTGGTAGAAGCTCTCCATCAGGTCGAAGAGGGCGCGGCGCGCCACCGCGTCGTCGATGGCAATCGTGAGCTCGCTCTCCCAGCCGGTGGCCACGCGGCGCACGCGGTTGGCCACGGCGTCCATCTCCTGCAGCAGGCGGCGGCCCTCGACCAGCAGCTCCTGGCCGGCGGCGGTGAGCTCGGCCTGGCGGGAACGGCGGTCGAAGAGCAGCACGTCCAGCGCTTCTTCCAGCTGGCGCACGCTGTAGGTCAGGGCCGAGGGCACCTTGCCCATCTCGCGCGCGGCTGCGGCAAAGCTGCCGCTGCGGGCAATGCTGTCCATCATGGCCAGGGCTTCGGGGGTGAGGACGCGGCGCTTGTCGGTCTGGGACATCGTGGGCGGGAGGGGCGGTGTGGGATCGTTCAGGCCAGGGCTTCATCTTATTTGAATGCTGGCTTCAGGCCCCCAGCGCCCGCTGCCCGGGCCGGCCTCCTACAGTGAGATCCATGGCGCCACCGCGCGCCCCACCCACAAGGAGATGAGCATGATTGAACTGATCAAGTCCGCCGACCGGGGCTATGCCGACCATGGCTGGCTGAAGTCCTTCCACAGCTTTTCCTTCGCCGACTACTACGACCCCAAGCGCATGGGCTTCGGGCCGCTGCGCGTGATCAACGAGGACCGCATCGCCCCGGGCACGGGCTTCGGCACCCATGGCCACCGCGATATGGAGATCATCAGCTATGTGCTGGAGGGCGAGCTGGCCCACAAGGACAGCATGGGCAACGGGCATGCCGGTGGCGCGCATGCCGGCGTGATCCGCCCCGGCGATGTGCAGCGCATGAGCGCCGGCACGGGCGTGATGCACAGCGAGTTCAACAACTCCAAGACCGGTGCCACCCATTTTCTGCAGATCTGGATCATGCCGGACCAGCGCGGCGTGGCCCCGGGCTATGAGCAGCGCCATTTCCCCACGGAAGACAAGCGCGGCCGCCTGCGCCTGGTGGCCTCGCCCGATGGCGCCGAGGGCTCGGTGAGCATCCAGTCCAGCGCCCGGCTCTATGCAGGTCTGTTCGACGGGGCGGAGTCCGCCGAGCTGAGCCTGGCGCCGGGTCGCGTGGCCTATGTGCACCTGGTGCGCGGCAAGCTCACGGTGAACGGCCAGGCCCTGCAGGGCGGTGACGCGCTGCAGCTTGCCGAGCTGGGCCAGATCGAGATCTCGGGCGGTGAGGACGCCGAGGTCCTGGTCTTCGACCTGCCGCGCTGATGCGCGCCGGCACCGCTGCCGGCGGTGCTGGAGTGCCGAGCGCACCGCGGCCGGCGGTGCCGGAGTGCCCAGCGCACCGCTGCCGGCGGTGCTTTACCTGAGATGGGCGGGGCCGCAGTCTGGATAGACTGCGGCCCATGCAAAATCTGCTGACCCTGCTGAAGTTTCTGCCCCTGATCGACTGGCTGGCGCTGGCGGTGTTCTTTGCGGGCTGGGTGGGCTATGCACGATTCGCCAAGCAGCGCTCGCTGACCAAGGCCTCGGTGCTGGGCGCCACCAACCGCGAGCGCCACCGCTGGATGCTGCAGACCACCTACCGCGAGGTGCGGGTGATCGATGGCGTGGTGGTGCAAAGCCTCTCCACCAGCCCCTCCTTCTTCGCCTCCACCACCATCCTGATCATCGGCGGCCTGCTGGCCGTGCTGGGCGCGAGCGACAAGGCCACCGAGCTGGTGCGCGAGCTGCCCTTTGCCGCGCGCACCAGCGCCCTGGTCTTCGACCTCAAGCTGGTGCTGCTGACGGCCATCTTCGTCTACGCCTTCTTCCGCTTCACCTGGAGCATGCGCCAGTACACCTTTGGCGCCCTGCTGGTGGCGGCGGCGCCGGAGTCCAAGCAGTTCGATGCCGACCCCAGCCTCTCACGCGAGGCCTTTGCCAAGCGGGCGGGCAAGGTGGTGGCCCTGGCGGCCGAGACCTTCAACGACGGCCTGCGCGCCTACTACCTGGCCTTTGCCGCCGTGTGCTGGTTCTTCTCTCCCTGGGCCTTCATGACCGGCACCCTGGGCGTGATCTACATCCTCTACCAGCGCGAGTTCCGTTCCGAGGTGCTGAAGGCGCTGGAAGGCGACGGCCGCGCGCTCTGAGCGCAGCCACCGCGCGCCCTCAGAACTGCAGAAAGCTCAGGCCCGCGCCCAGGCTGGTCTGGCGGAAGTTGTAGTCAGTGAGCGTCTCACCATAGCCGCGGAAGGCCTGCACATACCAGCGCAGGCCGTTGGGCTGGTCGGCATAGACCGGGTAGCTCCACTCCAGCTGCAGGGCGCCGTACTTGGCCAGATCGCGCAGGGTGCTGCGGTAGAGCAGCTGCACGGTGTGGGGGCCATGGGCCCAGTTCAGCTGCAGCTCGCTGCGGCCGCGGTAGTCCACCAGATCGGGGTTGTTGTCCTCGCTGCGCGCTTCCTTGAGGCGCTGGCTCATGCGCGCGATCAGGGACCAGGGGCCGCGTTCGAAGCCGGCCGCCAGGTTGATGCGGTTCCAGCTGCGCGAGAGCGGGTCGGACTGGCCGTTGGACTGGTGCGTCAGGCTCAGCTGGCCATAGCGCCACTGCCAGTCAAAGGGCAGGCGGCGCAGGCCCTCGGGCGTGGGCAGCACATAGATCAGCTCGGGTTCGTAATCGCTGTTGCGAAAGGGCTTGGAGTCCTTGCCGTTCCAGATCTGCCACATGGCCTGCTGGGTGTAGGCGGCCCAGAGGTCGCCGCCGGGCAGCAGAAAGTCCTGGGCCAGCTTGGTGCGCAGCGAGATCTGGAACTTGGCCTCCTCGCGCCGGTAGTTGGGCTGGGTCACGGCCGCCTGGGTGGGCGAGCTCGGCGCGCGGTTGATGCGGCTGGTCACATGCAGCGGCATCACGTAGCTGGGCCGGTAGCCCACGAAATTGAAGACGCCGCGCTTGGTGCCCGGCTCCAGCTCCCAGTAGCGGGCCAGCAGGCTGGGGGGCTCGGCGTCTCCCTCGCGCAGCGCCGCGGCGGCCGGCAGGGGCTCGCCCTTGGGGGCCAGCAGGGAGGTTGCGGCGGCGGCGGGTGCGGCGGCCGTGGGCGCCACCTCGGGCGCACGGCCCAGGGCCCGGTCGTAGCAGGCCAGGCGGTCGGCCGGTGCGCCAATCACGGCGCAGGCCTGCAGGGCTGCAGCATCGGGGGCGCTGCCGCCCTGGGCCTGGATCAGGGGGCTGCTGGCCAGCAGGCTCAGGCCAAGCAGGGCGGGGCGGGTCGACATGGGCACCCGACTACTTCAGTCCGCCGCTGAGGAACTGCTGCAGGCGCTGGCTCTGCGGGCGCAGCAGCACCTCGCGCGGGTTGCCTTCCTCCTCGACCTTGCCCTGGTGCAGGAACATGGTGTGGGTGGAGACCTCGCGGGCGAAACCCATCTCGTGCGTGACCACGATCATGGTGCGGCCCTCGGCCGCCAGGTCGCGCATGACCTTGAGCACTTCGCCCACCAGCTCGGGGTCCAGGGCCGAGGTGGGCTCGTCAAAGAGCATGACCTCGGGCTCCACGGCCAGGGCACGGGCGATGGCCACGCGCTGCTGCTCGCCGCCACTGAGCTGGGCGGGGTAGACGTTCTTGCGATGCGCCACGCCCACCCGGGCCAGCAGGGCTTCGGCCTTTTCCAGGGCCTCGGCCTTGGGCACGCCCAGCACATGGACGGGCGCTTCGATCACGTTCTCGATCACGCTGCGGTGGCCCCAGAGGTTGAAGTTCTGGAACACCATGGCCAGGCGCGCGCGCCAGCGCTGCAGCTGCTGGGCATCGGCCGCGCGCAGGCTGCCGTCGCGGTCGGGCACCAGGGCCAGGTTCTCGCCGTCCAGCGAGAGCGTGCCCTGGTGGGGTTGCTCCAGCAGGTTCAGGCAGCGCAAGAAGGTGCTCTTGCCCGAGCCGCTGGAGCCGATGAGGGTGATCACATCGCCCTTTCTGGCCGACAGGGACACGCCCTTGAGCACCTCGCGTTCGCCGTAGCGCTTGTGGAGGTCCTTGACGATCAGGCTGCTGCTGCTGTTGTTATTCGTACTACTCATGGTGTCCTCAATCTCCCAGCAGCTTGCCGCTGCGGCGGGCTTCCAGGCCCGCAACCTTGGCGATCTTCTGACCGGCGCGCACCAGGCGCACCGAGTCGCGCGCGAAGAGCAGGCCGTCCACGGGGCTGTGCAGGTCGGTCACCGCATTGCTGATCGGGTCGATCACCTGGGCCAGCACCTCGCCGGCCTGGAGCCAGTCGCCCGGCTGGCGCAGGAAGGTGAGCACCCCGCCCACCGGGCTCTTCACCGGCATGCTGCCGGCCAGGGGGCGGGCATCGCCCAGGGGATCAGGCAGGGCCGGCACCGGCTGCTCGATCAGGCCGCGCCAGGCCAGGAAGTTCAGCAGGTTCTCGGCGTCGCGTTCGGCCAGGGCATGCTCCACATCGGCCTGGCCGCGCAGCTCCACGGTCACCGAGAGGCAGGCCTGGGGGATGGGCATGCCCGCGGTCTCGAAGCGCCGGGCCCAGCGCCACCAGGGCTGGGAGCAGATTTCGTCAAAGGGCTTGTCGCCGGAGTCCAGGGCCAGCAGGGTCAGGCGCGAACCCAGGAAGCGGGCCAGGGGCTCGCAGGCCGGGGCGCAGGGCTGCTCGGTGTAGAGGTGCAGCACGGCCTCGGCATCGCAGTGCAGGTCCAGCACGATGTCGGCATCGCAGGCCAGCAGCATGAGTTCACGGCGCAGGGACTGCAGCTCGGTGTCCACCGGGCTCTGGGCGATGGCGCGGCGCAGGGCCTGCCGCAGCAGCTGCACATTGCGGGTGGCATCGGCGCCCAGGCTCGCCGCCACCTCGTCGGCCACGGCCTCGATCAGATCGGGGTAGTAGCGGTTGAAGTTCTCCCCCGAGGTGGCCTCGAAGCGACCCAGATGGCCGTGCAGCAGGTGCTGGGACAGGCCGATGGGGTTGGCCATGGGCACCAGCACGATCTCGCCCTTGATGCGGCCCTGGGCCTCCAGGGCGTCGAGCTTGCGGCGCAGATGGTGGGCCACCAGCATGCCGGGCAACTCGTCGGCGTGCAGCGAGGCCTGCAGATAGGCCTTGCCCGCGGCAGCGCCGGGCTGGCCGTAGTGCAGGGAGATCAACTCCCGGTGCGTGCCCGGCGTGGGCGGGAGCAGGGCGTGTGTGTGCGTTTGCATGGGAACAGCGGTGGCAGGGGGCTTCAGCGTGCCATCAGCGGGCGCAGCCAGCGGCGCTCGGCCAGATGGAACAGGCCCACCAGGCTGAGGGTGAGCAGGAAGTAGAAGACCGCGGCGGTGATGAAGGCCTCGAAGGGCAGGTAGTAGGTGGAGTTGACCTGACGGGCCGCGCCGGTGAGGTCCATGATGGTCACGATGCTGGCCAGCGAGGTGCCATGCAGCATGAAGATGGCTTCATTGCTGTAGGCCGGCAGGGCGCGGCGCAGGGCCGAGGGCAGCACGATGCGGCGCAGCATCACCCAGCGACTCATGCCCAGGGACTTGGCGGCCTCGATCTCGCCCGCCGGCAGGGCCTTGATGCTGCCGGCGATGATCTCCACCGTGTAGGCGCAGGTGTTGAGCGCGAAGGTCAGGCAGGCGCAGAACCAGGCCGAGCTGAAATAGGGCCACAGCGTGCTTTGCTGCATCCACTCGAACTGGGCCAAGCCGTAATAGACCAGGAAGAGCTGCACCAGCATGGGGGTGCCGCGGAAGATATAGGTGTAGAACCAGATCGGGCCCCAGATCCAGCGCTGGGGCAGGGTGCGCAGCACGGCCAGCGGGATCGCGAAGGCCAGGCCCAGGCCCAGGGAGATGAGCAGCAGCTCGAAGGTGGTCTGCGCGCCGCTCAGGTACAGCGGCAGGTTCTCGGTGATGGCGGACAGGTCCATGGCGGGATCTCAGAGCTGGCCTTGGCGCTGGCCCACGGACAGGCGCTTTTGCAGCCGGTCGAACACCAGTTCCGAAACCGTGGTGAAGCCCAGGTAGATCAGCGCCACGGCGGTGTAGAACACAAAGGGCTCCTTGGTGCTGCCGGCGGCCTGCTGGCCGCGCGTCATCAGATCGTGCAGGCCGATCACGGAGACGATGGCCGTGCTCTTGATCAGCACCAGCCAGTTGTTGGACAGGCCCGGCAGCGCGTGCCGGAACATCTGCGGAAAGCTGATGCGGGCGAAGACCTGCCAGCCGCTCATGCCATAGGCCAGGCCCGCCTCGCGCTGGCCCGGCGGCACGGCCAGGAAGGCGCCGCGGAAGGCCTCGGTGAGGTAGGCACCGAAGATGAAGCCGATGGTCAGAACGCCGGCCACATAGGGGTCGATGTCGATGTAGTCCTCATGGCCCAGGGCCAGGGCGAGGTTGTTCACCGCCACCTGGCCGCCGAAGAAGATCAGCAGCATCAGCACCAGATCGGGCACGCCGCGGATCAGGGTGGTGTAGACATAGGCCAGGCCGCGCGCCCAGCGCCAGCGCGAGAGCTTGGCCATGGCGCCCGCCAGGCCCAGCACCATGGCCAGGGCCAGCGAGGCCAGCGCCACGCCGAGGGTGACCAGGGCGCCCTCCAGCAAGCTGGGCAGAAATCCGTGTAGAAACATGAGTACTCAATCAAGCGCGCTGCCGGGATGGAGCGCCGGGCTGTGCCCGCGCGATTCATCGCACGGCACCCGAGGATCCGGCTTGGCCGGTCCTGCGGGTGCGCCCCCTCGAGGGGGCCGGCGTCAGCCGGTAGGGGGGGAGATTACTTCGGCGCGATGTCGTACTCGAAGTACTTGTCGTTGAGCTTCTTGAAGCTGCCGTTGGCCTTGAGCGCGGCAATGGCGGCGTTGAACTTGGCGGCCAGGCTCTTCTCATCGGCCTTGCGCAGGCCCACGCCCACACCGGTGCCGAAGTACTTCACATCGGTGTAGCTGGGGCCCATCAGTTCAAAGCCCTTGCCGGCCGGCGTCTTGATGAAGCCGGTGTCGGTGGCCACCATATCGGCCAGGGTCAGGTCCACGCGGCCGGACTTCAGGTCCAGGAAGGCCTGGTCCTGGGTGGCGTAGCGCACGATCTCGCTTTGCTTGAAGGTGGCGTCCACGAACTTCTCATGGATGGTGGCGCGCTGCACCGCGATCTTCTTGCCCTTCAGGCCAGCGGGCGTGAACTCGAACTTGGCGCCCGACTTGGCGGCAAAGCGGGCCGGCACGTTGTAGTAGGGGTTGGAGAAGGCGATGGCCTTCTTGCGCTCGTCCGTGACGGACATGGAGGCGATGATGGCGTCGATCTTGCGCGCCTGCAGGGCCGGGATCAGGCCGTCGAAGTCCTGCTGCACCAGGGTGCACTCGGCCTTCATCTCGGCGCACAGGGCCAGGGCGTAATCGATCTCGAAGCCTTTGAGCTTGCCGTCCGCGCCCACTTCGGAGAAGGGGGGGTAGGCGCCTTCCACGCCGATGCGGATCTTCTTCCAGTCCGGAGCCTGGGCCTGGACGGCGGTGGCGGCGCTCAGGGCCAGGGCGGCCAGGGCGATCAGGGAACGTCGTTGCATGGGAGGCATCTCCTGAGGGTTTTGTGCGGATTGCAGTGTTGCATGTCCAGGCTTCGCCCGGGCATCAGGGTTTGAGCGAATGCAAAAACTCGGCCACGGCAGCGACCGTGGCCGGCGCATCTTCCTCCTGGGGCAGGTGGCCCAGGGTGTCAAAGCGTTGCAGGCGGGCGCCGGGGATGGCAGCTTGCAGGGCCTGGCCATCCTCCAGCGGCAGCAGGTGGTCGCGGGCGCCCCAGAGAATCAGGGTGGGCGTGCGGCCCAGTCCGGCCAGAGGCGTCAGGTCTTGCGGCGCCCGACGCTGGTCCAGCAGCTGCACCAGGGCGGCGCGATTGCCCTCGCGCAGGGTCAGCTCGAAGTAGCGCTCCACGGTCTCGGCGCGCAGCCGGGCGGGCTGACCATAGGCCTCGCGCAGGGCCTGGGCCAGCAGATGGCGGGGCAGCAGGCCCTCGGCCAGCCAGCTCGCGCCGGGCAGCCGCGTCAGGGTCAAGGCCAGGGGCGCGGCCTCGGGGCGGAACTCGCGCGCGCCCGCATTGAGCAGTACCAGGCCTGCCGCGCGCTCGGGCTGCTTCAGGGCCAGCTGCCAGGCCAGCTGGGCGCCCAGGCCCTGGCCCACCAGCACAGCACGGGGCAGCTGGAGCTCCTGCATCAGGCGCTCCAGCAGGGCCAGATAGGCCGCGTCGCTGTAGTCGCCCGAGACGGCGGGGCCGCTCAGGCCGAAGCCGGGCAGATCCAGGCTGACCACGCGCCGGCCCTGCGCGCGCAGCGCGGGCAGCCAGCCCTCCCAGCTGTGCAGGCTGGAGCCGCTGCCGTGCAGCAGCAGCAGGGGCAGGGCGTCGTCCTTGGGGCCTTCGTCACGGTAGTGAAGCAGCTGCGGGCCCAGTTCCAGAAAGTCCGAGGGCGGGGGCGCCCAGCGCCCCACCAGGCTTTCCAGGCTGCGCTGGGGCGCGCGGAAGGCGGCGCTGAGCAAGGCCAGGGCCAGCAGGGCCAGGCCCAGCAGACGCAGCAGCCAACCCGCGGGGCCCAGTGCTTCGCGTTTCATGGGGTGTGGGGACCGTGGCTTGGGGAGGGCGAGGGGCTGCGGCAGCTCAGGCGGCGCGGTGGGCCTCGCTGGCGGGGCGCTGGATCTCGGTGGCCGGGGCCAGGCCGGCGTCCAGGGCTTCGCGCTCGTCAAACACGAAGCAGCTGCCCTCGTAATGGCGGCCGCCCACTTCCTCGAAGTACTTCAGGATGCCGCCTTCGAGTTGATAGATGGGCGTGTCGGCCAGCCCCTGCTCCGCCAGATAGAGCGCGGCCTTCTCGCAGCGGATGCCGCCGGTGCAGAAGCTCACCACGGTCTTGCCCTGCAACTGCTCACGGTGGCGCTGCACGGCCTCGGGAAACTCGCTGAACTTGGCGATACGCCAGTCCAGGGTGTGGGCAAAGCTGCCGTAGTCCACCTCGAAGGCATTGCGGGTGTCCAGGGTCACGACCGGGCGCCCCTGGTCGTCATGGCCCTGGTCCAGCCAGCGCGCCAGGGTGGCGGCGGGCAGGGCCGGCGCGCGTTCGGCGCGGTCCGGCCGGATGGTCGGGTGGTTCATGCGGATGATCTCGGGCTTCACCTTCACCAGCAGCTTGCGGAAGGGCACGGCCGCCGACCAGCTTTCCTTGGGGGCCAGATCGGCAAAGCGTTCATCGGCGCGCAAGGCGTCCACCCAGGCGCGCACGGCCTCGGGGGCGCCGGCCAGGAAGAGATTGATGCCTTCCTCGGCCAGCAGCACGGTGCCCTTCAGCTCAAGGGTCGCGGCCAGGGCGTGCAGACGCTCGCGCAGCGCCTCGCAGTCCGACAGGCCCACAAACTTGTAGGACGAGATATTGAGAATTTGTGTGTCTTGCATAACCAGGGCACGAATTGTAGGGGGGACGGCGAAACAGGCCCTGGCGGTCGAGGGCCCCCTGCATATGTGGGGGGAGGGCGGGGCCTGTCCCCAAAGCAGGTTTCAGCACGCGAGCAGTAATGCTTCTCAACGCTTGCCGGGGCCTGTGCGGCTTCACACAATGAAGCCACGCTGAGGCGATCGACAAGACGGACTCAGCACGCGGGGGCTCGCACCTCCGGCTACGGGACATGGGGGGAGACGGTTGCGACCTGCCTCGTCGCCGCACCGGCTGACCCTCCACGACGGGGCTGGAGTCGCTCATGAAGTTCAGCATCCCACCGCGTGCTGCCCGCGGCCGTTCACGCTGGCTGGCAATGGGACTGGGTGCGGCCTTGCTGGCCGGTGCCGCCATCGCAGCAGACCCGCCCTTCTTCAGCGGGCCGTCCATGGCCAAGCCATCCACCCCCACCGTCTTCGCAGGCAAGGGCTTCGCCCCGAATGCCTCGGTCACCCTGATGGTGCGCGATCCGGCCGGTAGCACCGCTGGCTACAGCGCTGTCACCAGTGCCGACGGGGCTTTGAGCTATCAGCTGACGCCCAGTCAGACCGGCATCTACACCCTGACCGTGACGGACAGCGGCGGTCGCCAGCTGGCTTCGGCCACGGTGTCGGTGCGCCCCTGAGCCGCCTCTCAGCCATGGAGTCTGTCGTGAAGCATCTGCACAAGATTCTGGGTCTGGGGGGACTGGCGGCGGCGCTGGCCTGGTCGCCCGCGCTATCGGCGCCAGGCGGCCCGGACGAGCTGCTGTTCGTGTCCAACCGCAGCGGCAATCTGTTCGAGATCTACCGCATGGCCGCCGACGGCAGTGCCGTCCAGCGCCTGCTGCCGGAGCGCGGCGAGGCCGGCGAGATGAGCTGGTCGCCCGATGGCAGCCGGGCGCTCTTCACCCGTTCCCTGCCGGGCCGAGGGCAGAACATCTACAGCGTCTCCCTGCAGGATGGCCGCGTGCGGCAGCTGACGAACGACCTGCTGCCCAATGCGGAGCCCAGCTGGTCGCCCGACGGCCAGCGCATCGCCTTCGTCTCCTCCCGCGATGGCAGCCGACGCCTGTACATCATGGACGCGGACGGCGGTAACCCGCGCCGCGTGACTGACTCCACCGAGGAGGACGAGACCGCGCCGCGCTTCTCCCCGGACGGAAAGCGCCTCGCCTACCTGGCCAACAAACCCGCGCATGGACTGCGGGTGGCCGTCGCTGAGATCAGCAGCCAGCGCTGGCAGGTGGTGAGCGACAACAAGGAGCGCAGCCACGAGACCCAGCCGGTCTGGTCGCCCGATGGCAGCCGTCTGCTCTTCAGCGTGATCAAGAGCCAGATTGCCCAGCTGGTCGTGATGGCCGCCGACGGCAGCGCGCGCCAGCAGCTGACCAGCGGCGAGGCGCGGCATGTGGCCGGCCAGTGGTCGCCCGATGGGCGGCAGATCCTCTACCTGGCGACACCCGGGAACGCCGCGCGGCAGAGCCTGCGCCTGATGGCGGCCGATGGCAGCGGAGCCCGCTCGCTGCTCCCGCCGGACAGCGATGTCATGAGTGCGCAGTGGTCGGCCGACGGGCGCCGGATTTTCTTCGTGGAGCAAACGGCGACGGGAGGAAAGATCTTCTCCATCGATACCGAGGGCCAGGGCCTGCGCCGCCTCTCGGGCAACGAGGGCTTCGATCTGAATCCCCTCGTGTGCTGCACCCGGCTGGCCGCGCGGCTGGCCAGCACGCACTGAAGCCCCGCTCCCTCTCCCACGGACTACCGCTCATCCTCTCCAGGAGGTCCCATGAAGATTCCCTGCTACACGCGTCGCCTGGTGGCCTCGGCCCCATGGCGCCCCACTCTGCTGGTTCTGGCCATGGCCGCCTTGGCACCCCAGCTGGGCCTGGCTGCCAGCAAGACCTACACCCTCAACGCCGACTTCTCCGCCGGCACGATAGAGAACCTCAACTTCACCGTGGTGCCCAACCAGCTTCAGGTGAATCTGGTGGGCGTGGGCTCCAAGTACATCTTTGTGGCCAACCACAACGAGGACTCGGTGTCCAAGTTCGACACCACCAATGTCATCGATGCCGGGACGGGCAATGTGCTGGCGCCGGGGCGTGAGGTCGCGCGCTACAAGACCTATATGGGCGCGCCGGGGCAGAGTCTGGGCGGCAATCCCTCGCGCATCGCCATCGATGTGGACGGGAATGCCTATGTGCTCAACCGCATGCCCAATATCGGGGCGCCACCCTATCTGATGAAGATCTTGGTGGACACGGCCATTGACCGCAATGGCTCGGGCACCATCAACACCTCGGAGGAAAGCAACGGCACGCCGGGCATACAGGGCGCTGAGATGATGCCCCTGACCAGCAACAGCAATGCCGGCATTGGTGACGAGCGTGTGGCCTGGATCGCGCCGATCGGTGCAGACACCTCCTTCGGCCGCTCCCTGTGCATCGCCCCGGACGGCAAGCTCTGGGTGGGCATCTGGAACCAGGCCCGCTACTACCGGGTGGACCCCGCCAATGGGGTCACGCTGCCCATAGGCCCCAGCGCCATGCCCTATGTGCAGCTGAACGGCTGGAACCCGTATGGCTGCACCGTGGACAAGAACGGCATCCTCTGGAGCGCCACCATAGGCTCGGGCGTGGGCGGCGTGGGCCGGGTGGACACCAACACCGGCGCGCAAAGCCAGATCGCCAGTCCCTACCACCCCTACAACTACGGCATCGCCCAGGGCAATGGCAAGATCTACCAGGCCCCCTATGCGGGCAACTACGGTTGGTCAGCCTACGACCCCGTCACCAACACCTGGGCGCGCAGCCCCCACAGCTACAGCGGGGCGGGCATTGCCGTGGATGGCGAGGGCAATATCCTCTCGACCGATTACTCGGGGGTGCGCAAGTACAAGCCTGATGGCACCCTGCTGTGGAGCAAGAGCGAGGGCGGGACGACCTATGGCGTGATGATCGACGGGAACAACGACGTCTGGGTCATGAACCTCAGCACCAACCGGGCCACCAAGTACCGTGGCAGCGACGGGCAGCTGATCGGCTTTCTGCCCACCGGCGCCTACCCCTATGTGTATACCGATGGTTCGGGTCTGACCACCAAGAACACCACCGTCAACAAGCTCGGCACCTGGACCGTCGTCTATGACAGCGGCGCCGCCGGCACCGCCTGGGGCCGGATCGGCTGGAACGATCTGGTGCCCAGCGGGGCCAGCGTGGAAGTGGTGGCCCGGGCTTCCGACAACCCGGCGGCCCTGGACCTGCAGACCTACGCGCCGGTGAGCAAGAACGCCAGCTTCACCGCCATGGGGCGCTATATCCAGGTGCGCACCCGGCTGCAGATGAATGCGCTCAACGAGACGCCTATCCTTTACGACCTGACCATCAACAGCGCCGTGCAGGTCTGTGATGTGGACGGTGACGGTGACGTCGACACCAACGATCTGGCCCTGATACGCGCCGGTATCGGCAAGACGCCGACTGCCAATGACCCGCGGGATGGCAACGGGGACGGCGTGATCGATGCGCGCGATGTGCGCGCCTGCACCCTCAAGTGCACCCGCAGTGCCTGTGCGACCGGACCCGCGGCGAACTGATTCCTGCCCTTGTTGACCTGACTTGACCTGACTCTTAGGAGACGTGCATGAAAGCAAAGTTCTTGACTCTGGGCTTGCTCGTGGCAAGCCTGCTGGGCGGCGCAGCGCAGGCCTCGGTGGTCAGCCTCAGCCCCAGCAGCCAATCGGTGCTGCTCGGCCAGTCCTTCACGGTGGACCTGAACATCAGCGGGCTGAGCAGCAGCGAAATCGTGTCCACCTTCGATCTCAATATCTATTTCGCGCCCGGCGTGCTCAGCGGCACCAGCTTCACCCTGGGAAGCGGACTGGGCGGGGCCTGGGATGCCAGCCTGAGCGTGGTGCAGAGCGACAACTTCGACCTGTTTGCCTTCTCGCTCGAGTACGACCCGCTGCGCAGCATGCAGGACAACGATGATGCGCTGGCCGCCCTGCAGGCCGATGGGGGCTTCACCCTGGCCACCCTCAGCTTCGATGCCACGGGCCTGGGGGTCTCGCAGCTGAGTTTCGGCAGCGGCCCCAATGAGCGCGATGTGGTGGGGCGCGATGCCGAGTTCCTGCGCAATATCAGCTTCCAGGGGGCATGCGTGGCCGTCAATGCCCAGACCGGGGGCAATAACAGCTGCGCCACCGTGCCCGAGCCGAGCTCTTATGGCTTGACCCTGGCCGCGCTGCTGGCCGCAGGCTGGGCGGCGGGCTGCAGCCGCAGGTCCCGCCCCAGCGCCTCGCAGGTCTGAGGACCTCGTCCGCTATTGCGCAGGCGCCGGCCGGCTGGGCACGCCGGCGCTGCAGATCTCGATATGGCCCGGGCTGTGCACAAACCAGCCGCCGCGGTGGCGGCGGGCGTCCAGCAGCTCCAGCCAGGTCTTGCTGTCGGTGCGCAGCAGCTGCAGCTTGGGGCGCTCGGCCTCGGGCATATCGGCCAGCAGGCGCAGGCGCGGGATGGCGCTGCGCTGCTCGGCCTGCTCGTAGAAGCCCATGTTCGGGCCGCCGCGTGGCAGGCTGGCCAGCAGCTCCATGCCCTTGATGACCCGGCCCACCACGGTGATATTGAGGTCCAGGCCACGCGGCGCATGGCCGATCACGGCGTAGAGCTCGGCGCCGGTGCTGGAGTCCACCTCATTGCCGCGGCCCGCACCCACCATGCCGTAGCAGTGGGCCAGCCAGGCCTTGTCGGCCTTGGGGTCGGCAGCCACGGGGAAACCGTCCACAAAACCTGTCACCGGTGCCCAGCCGTCCACATCGGGCAGGCGGCTGATGGGCAGGCCCTGGTAGGCGATGGAAAACTCGGCCGGCAACTTGGCCTGGGCCTGGCCCAGGGAGCGGGCCTTGGCCGGCTCGTCGCCGTCCGGGTCGCCCCATTGGGTGACGAAGTTGTCCTGCACCCGCACGACGGCCAGGCCGTCATAGAAGCCGGCGCGCGCCAGGGTGCGGATATTGGCGACGTGGCGGGGCGCAAAGCGCGGGGCCAGCTCGATCAGCACCTGGCCCGGGCCGCGCGGCGTCTGCAGGTCCATCAGCAAGGTGTTCTGCGGATCCAGCGTGCGCCAGTCGCCCGCCGGGGACTGGGCCAGGATCTCGGCGGCGCCGCGGGCGGGCTTGGCGGCCGGCGTCTGGGCGTGGGCGGCGGTGCCCAGGGCCAGCAGGGCGGCACCCAGCAGCGGGGCCACGGCGAAGAGCAGGTGTCGGGTCTTGCGCATGGGGCCGGAGCATAGCGGCGGGCACCCCTGCGCACAATTGCCGAAGGCGCTCGTCCGGCGGCGCGGGCCGGGGTGGCGCCAAGCCCCTCCGTACAATTGCCCGATGGCTTTTGTTCACCTGCGTACCCATACCGAGTTCTCCGTCGTCGACGGCACCCTGCGGATCGACGATGCGGCCAAGGCGGCCGCTAAGGACGGGCAGGTGGCCCTGGGCCTCAGCGATCTGGCCAATCTCTTCGGGGGCGTCAAGTTCTACAACGCCTGCCGCAAGAGCGGGGTCAAGCCGGTGCTGGGCGCCGACTGCTGGATCGAGCCCGAAGCCTCGGACAAGCCCGCCACCCGCCTGCTGCTGCTGGTGCAGAACTTCCAGGGCTATCTCAATCTCTGCGAGCTGCTCTCGCGCGCCTGGATCCAGAACGTGCAGCGCAACCAGGCCTGCCTGAAGTGGGAGTGGATACAGGAACTGAGCGAGGGCCTGATCTGCCTCTCCGGCGCCCAGTTCGGCGGCCTGGGTCAGGCCTTGCTGGCGGGTGACAAGGCCCGCGCCAGCGACTGGGCACGCCGCCTGGCCGCCCTCTACCCGGAGCGCTTCTACATCGAGCTGCAGCGCGCCGGCCTGCCCGGCCAGGAAGCCCTGGTGCGGGCCAGCGTGCCCCTGGCGGCCGAGCTGAATCTGCCCGTGGTGGCCACCCACCCCATCCAGTTCCTGAGCGAGGAAGACTATGAGGCGCACGAGGCCCGGGTGTGCATTGCCGATGGCGAGACCCTGGCCAATCCCAAGCGCGTCAAGCGCTTTCTGCCGGGTCAGTTCTTCCGCAGCCAGGCCGAGATGGAGGCCTTGTTCGCCGACATCCCCAGTGCGATTGCCAACACGGTGGAGATCGCGCGGCGCTGCAGCCTGACCCTGGTGCTGGGCAAGCCGCAGCTGCCCAACTTCCCCACGCCGCTGATGGAAGACGGCACGCCCATGCCCATGGCGCAGTACTTCCGTCAGCTCTCCTTCGAGGGCCTGGAGGAGCGCCTGCAACTGCTCTTCCCCGACCCCGCCAAGCGCGAGGCCCAGCGCCCGCGCTATGTGGAGCGCCTGGAGTTCGAACTGGACACCATCATCAAGATGGGCTTCCCGGGCTACTTCCTGATCGTGGGTGACTTCATCCGCTGGGCCAAGCTCAATGGCTGCCCCGTGGGCCCGGGCCGGGGTTCGGGCGCCGGCTCCCTGGTGGCCTATGTGCTGCTGATCACGGACCTGGACCCGCTGCAGTACAACCTGCTGTTCGAGCGCTTCCTGAACCCGGAGCGGGTGTCCATGCCCGACTTCGACATCGACTTCTGCCAGGGCAACCGCGACCGCGTCATCGACTACGTCAAGGACAAGTACGGCCGCCCCGCGGTGAGCCAGATCGCCACCTTCGGCACCATGGCGGCCAAGGGCGCGCTGCGCGATATCGGCCGGGTGCTGGGCATGGGCTTCGGCCATGTGGACTCCATCGCCAAGCTGGTGCCGGCGCCGCCGGGCAAGACCGTGACCCTGGCGCCCCTGCCGCCCGACTTCGATCCGGACAAGGCCAAGATGGTCTATGCCCGCCACGAGTCGCCGGAGATCGAGGAGCGCGAGAAGGAAGACGAGGAAGTGGCCGGCCTGCTGGCCCTGGCCGCCAGCGTGGAAGGCACGGTGCGCTCCATCGGCATGCACGCCGGTGGCGTGCTGATCGCGCCGGGCAAGATCACCGACTTCTGCCCCCAGTACCAGCAGCCGGGCTCCACCAGCGCGGTGAGCCAGTACGACAAGGACGACGTGGAGGCCATCGGCCTGGTGAAGTTCGACTTCCTGGGCCTGGCCACGCTGACCATCCTGGAGCTGGCCAAGGACTTCATCGTCGCGCGCTATCCGGAGCAGAAGGACTTCGCCTTCGAGAAGATCCCGCTGGACGACAAGAAGACCTACAAGCTCTTCTCGGACGGCCTGACCGAGTCGGTGTTCCAGTTTGAATCCAGCGGCATGCAGAAGATGCTCAAGGACGCGAAGCCCTCGCGCCTGGAGGACCTGATCGCCCTGAACGCCCTGTACCGCCCAGGCCCCATGGACCTGATTCCCACCTTCGTCGCGCGCAAGCACGGCAAGGAGGTGGTGGAGTACCCGCATCCCCTGACCGAGCCGGTGCTGGCCGAGACCTACGGCATCATGGTCTATCAGGAGCAGGTGATGCAGACGGCCCAGGTGCTGGGGGGCTACAGCCTCGGCGGCGCCGACATGCTGCGCCGGGCCATGGGCAAGAAGAAGGCCGAAGAGATGGCCATGCACCGCGAGATGTTCCGCAAGGGCGCCGCGGAGAAGGGCATCGACCAGAACAAGGCCGACGAAGTCTTCGACCTGATGGAGAAGTTCGCGGGCTACGGCTTCAACAAGTCGCACGCCGCCGCCTACTCCCTGCTGGCCTATCACACGGCCTGGCTCAAGGTGCATTTCACGGCCGAGTTCTTCGCCGCGAACATGACCATCGAGTCGGACGACACCGACAAGCTCAAGGTCCTGCTCAACGATGCCAAGCTCTTCGGCATCGAGTTCGAGCCGCCCAATGTCAATCTGGGCGTGCACCGCTTCGAGCCCCTGGGCCCCAAGAAGGTCAACTACAGCCTGGGCGCCGTCAAGGGCACGGGCGTGGGCGCCATCCAGGCCATCGTGGCGGCGCGCAATGAGGGCGGCCCCTTCAAGAGCTTCTTCGACTTCTGCGTGCGGGTGGACCGCAAGCAGGTGAACAAGCGCGTGGTCGAGGCCCTGATCAAGGCCGGCGCTTTCGATGTGCTGGAGCCCGACCGCGCCCGCCTGCTGGCCAGCGTGGCCCTGGGCTACACCTATGCCGAGAACCTGCAGGCCAATGCCAACCAGGGCGGTCTGTTCGACTTCGACGACAGCACCCACGGTTCCTCCACCGCCGAGCCGCCCCTGGTGGAGGTGGCGCCCTGGAGCATCAAGGAGAAGCTCAGCCACGAGAAGACGGCCATCGGCTACTACCTGAGCGGCCATCTCTTCGACCAGAACGGCGAGGAGGTGCGCCGCATGGTCAAGCGCCGCATTGCCGAGCTGCAGGACAGCCGCGATCCGGTGATGGTGGCCGGCATCGTCAGCGATATGCGGGTGATCAACGGCCACCGCGGCCGGGTCGCGATCTTCAAGCTGGACGACAAGAGCGATGCCATCGAAGCCGTGGTCAACGAGGAGTTGCTCAATGCCAACAAGGAGCTGCTGGCCGAGGACGAGCTGATCATCGCCTCGGGCAAGGTGCAGAACGACCGCTTCTCGGGCGGCCTGCGCATGAATATCCAGCAGGTCTGGAGCCTGGCGGCGGCGCGCGCGCGCTTTGGCCGCTATGTCTATGTGCCGGTGAAGCAGGCCCTGCCGCCCCTGGCCGAGCTGCTGCGCCAGTGGCCGGCCAAGCGGGTGGAGGGCGAGCAGGGCACGGTGATGCAGGGCCTGAAGGTGCGCACCCACCACTTCCTGGCCCAGGGCCAGGCCCAGCTGGACCTGGGCGAGGACAGCCGCTTCTGGCCCTGCGAAGAAGCCCTGCAGCTGCTGCAGCGCTTTGCGCCGGGGGCCGAGCCCGGTGCGCCTGCCGCCGCCAAGCCCGCCAGCCCGGGCGCCGCGGCGCTGCAGGGCGCCCAGATCGTCTACGACTAAAGCCGGCGCGCGCGGCAGCTGTCGCGCGCTCACGACTTCCCCGGCGGCTCCCCTGAAGACTCCCCCTGGATAGGGCCCCAGTTCGGGCCTTGCAAGGGCGCCGGGCGACGTAAGCTGGCGGGGTGCAGCTCGTCCCCAGCCCCAGCAGCGCCGTTCCTGGCGCCACCGGTCTGATACTGACCGGTGGCGGTGCGCGCGCGGCCTACCAGGTGGGGGTGCTGGCGGCCCTGGCCCAGCTGCGGCGCGATGCCGGCATGGCCGGTCCCGGCGCGCAGAACCCCTTTCCCATCATCGCGGGCACCTCGGCCGGCGCCATCAACGCCGCCACCCTGGCCAGCTATGCGGACGATTTCGATGCCGCGGTCGATGGTCTGATGCACATCTGGCAGAACATCCATGTGGACCAGGTCTATGCGGCCGATTCCCTGGGAGTGATACGCACCGGGGCGCGCTGGATGACCATGATGAGCCTGGGCTGGGCCCTGGCCCGCTGGCGCCGCAGCCGCCCGCGCAGCCTGCTGGATAACGAGCCCCTGCGCGGTCTGCTCAGCCAATGGGTGCGGCTCGAACGACTGGAGCAGATGCTGGGTGAGGGGCATCTGCATGCCCTGGCCATCAGCGGCTCCAGCTACACCACGGGCCAGCACGTCACCTTCTACCAGACGCATGCGCCCATCACGCCCTGGCAGCGCTCGCAGCGCCTGTCGGTGCGCACCCAGCTCACGCTCTCGCACCTGATGGCCTCCTCGGCCATTCCCTTCATCTTCCCGGCCGAGGAGATCGAGCTGGACGGCCAGGCCGAATGGTTCGGCGATGGGTCCATGCGCCAGAGCGCTCCCGTTTCGCCCGCCGTGCACCTGGGGGCCGAGCGGGTGCTGGTGATCGGTGCTGGCCGCATGCATGAGCCGCCCGGTCATCGCCAGGTGCTCAACGAGGGCCACCCCAGCATGGCCCAGATCGCCGGCCATGCCCTGTCCAATATCTTCCTGGACGCGCTGGCGGTGGATGTGGAGCGCCTGCAGCGCATCAACCACACCCTGTCCCTGCTGCCGCCCGAGGCGCGGCGCAATACCGCGCTGCGGCCGGTGGACGTGCTGGTGATCGCGCCCAGCCGGCGCCTGGACGATATGGCGGCCGAGCACCAGGGCAGCCTGCCGCCCAGCATCCGAGCCCTGCTGCGCAGCGTGGGTGTGGCGGGCGAGGGCAAGCAGGCCAGCGGCTCGGCCCTGACCAGCTATCTGCTTTTCGAGCCGTCGTTCACGGGCGACCTGATCATGCTGGGCATGGCCGACACCCTGGCGCGCCGCGCCGAGGTGCAGCGCTTCTTCGGCTGGCCGGCCCAGCCGCCCAGCGTGGACCCGGCCGTGATGCGGCGCCGGCGTGCCGGCTTTGCGGAGCCGGTGGCGGCCTGAGCCACCCGGTCGCCGCTCAGTGGGGCGGCAGCAGGGGCAATCGCAGCTCGGCGCGCAAGCCGCCTTCGGGCCGGTTGAGCAGGCGCAGGCTGCCACCCATGCGTTGCACCAGGTCGCGGGCGATGTAGAGCCCCAGGCCGCTGCCGCCGGTCTCGCGGTTGCGCGAGGCTTCCAGGCGAAAGAAGGGCTGGAACACCGCCTCCAGCTGATCGGCGGGGATGCCGGGGCCGGCATCGTCCACCCGCAGCAGCAGGGTGCCCGGCTCGCGCGCCAGGCCCAGGCGGATGGGGCCGGCACCGTAGCGCAGGGCATTGCCCAGCAGATTGTCCAGCACCCGTCGCAGGGCCTGGGGCTGGACCCGCGCCACGGCCGCTGCCTCGGGTGAGGCCCCCAGATCGGCCTGCACCGGCTGGCCCTGCTCGGCCAGGTCGTCGGCCAGGGCCTGGACCAGGGCGGCGATATCGGTGTCCTGCAGGGCCTCGTCACCCGCGCCGCGGAACAGGCTCAGGGTCTGGTCGATCAGGGCATTCATCTCGCGGATATCGGCCGCGGCGCGCTCGCGCTGCTCGGCCGGGGCATCCAGGGTTTCCAGGCGCATGCGCAGCCGGGTCAGCGGGGTGCGTAGATCGTGGGATATGGCGGCCACCATCAGGCCACGCTCGCTGAACTGGCGACGCAGGCGCTGCGCCATGCCATTGAAGACCCGGGCCGCCTCGCGCACCTCGCGCGTGCCGCGCTGCTCATCCAGGGCCTGGGGCCGGGTCGGGCCTTCCAGCGCGCCCGAGAGCTGCTCCGAGGCCTGCACCAGCTCGCGCATGGGGCGCGCCAGCCAGCGCGAGCCCCACCAGGCGGCCAGGGCGATCACCAGCAGGCGCACGCCATAGTCCAGCAGCAGCACGCCCGTGGGCAGGCGCGGCCCGGGGCGGGGGCCGTGATGGGGTGCTTCGCCGCCGGGTCCTCGCGGAGGGGGCAGGGCGGCGGTGTCCTCACCCAGAGCCGTGTCCTCGGCCTGCGAACCTTGCGGGACGGGCGCGCGCCGGGGCGGCGGCTGCAGGCGTTCATGCAGGGGGCGTTCGCCCAGGCCCGGGGTGGGCGGCAGCGAGGGCAGGGTGGGCAGGCGACCCGGCGCATGGGGGCCGAACTGCACCAGGTGCACGGCGGCATAGGCCAGCAGATGGCTGCCCACGAGCGCGGCCCACATCAGCAGGAACAGGCGCTTGGCCAGGGTGTCGGTGAACCAGCCCATGTCGCGGGCCTCAGCTGATCTGGACATCGAAGAGATAGCCCTCGCCCCGCATGGTGCGGATCAGGCGCGGCGGCGCATCGCCCAGCTTCTGGCGCAGGCGGGAGACGCCCAGGTCGATGCTGCGGTCGTTCACCTCCACGCCCGGGGCGCGGGTCAGCTCGATCAGCTGCTCGCGGCTGAGCACCCGGCCCGGGCGCTCGGCAAAGGCCAGCAGCAGGCGGAACTCGGCGCTGGACAGGGCCACCACCACGCCCTCGGGCGAGACCAGCTGGCGCAGCAGGCGGTCGAAGCGCCAGCCCTCGAAGCGGAACTCGCGCCGGGCGCTGCTGGCGGCCTCCTCGCCCCGGCCCAGGCGGCGACGGACGGCGTGGATGCGCGCCACCAGCTCGCGGGGCTCGAAGGGCTTGGCCAGGTAGTCGTCGGCGCCCATTTCCAGGCCCACGATGCGGCTGACCGGGTCACCCTGGGCCGTGAGCATGATGATGGCCGTCTCGCGGTGCTGCTGGCGCAGCCAGCGACACAGGGACAGGCCGTCCTCGCCGGGCAGCATCAGGTCCAGGATCACCAGATCGAACTCGCGGCTGCCCAGCAGGCGGCGCATCTCCACACCATCGGCCGCGGCCGTGACCTGCATGGCAAAGCTCTGCAGATAGTCCTGCAGCGCATGCCGGATCTCGGCATCGTCATCCACCACCAGGCAGCGCAGCGCGCCCGGGCCGCCCTTGCTCATCGAGGTCTCCTGCTGTGTCTCGAGCCCATCCGGCTCGGCGCACGATACACCAGGCGTGAGCTCGGTCATGGCAGGGCGGCTCAGGCGGCGATGGCCACGTTCAGGCTGGCCGTGTAGCCCGCCGCGATGCTGCCGCTGACGCTGGCCATCTGCAGGGTGACGCCGTCGCTGAAGACGTTGTCGCTGGAGAAGCTGATCTGGCCGAAGTTGCGCGCGCTCTCGCTGTAGCCGGTGGCGCCGGCATACACGGTGTTGCAGACCTCGGTGGGGAGGGCGATCTGCGAGGTGCGCAGCTTGCTCGTGTAGCTGCTGGCGCTGGCCAGGCTGCGGTAGATCTCGAAGTGCATATGCGGCATGCGGCCGGCATAGCAGCCCGGGAAGATGGTGGTGAAGGTGGCGATGCCCTCGCTATTGGTCTCCTGAACGCCCCGCAGATAGTTCTGCTGGGTGATGCCGCTGGAGTAGAGCGAGTAGAGGCCGTCGCGGGTGCAGTGCCAGAGGTAGATGGCATAGCCGGCCAGAGTGGCGCAGCTGCCATTGGTGTTGAGCAGGCGGATGCTCAGGCTCAGGGGCACGCCCTCGGCTGTGCCGCTGACGCCGGCCACGCTGGAGCGGATGTCGCTGCGCACGATGCCGGCCAGGGCCAGGGCATTGCTCACGCCGCTGCCGTTGCTGTTGGAACCGTCGCCGGGGTAGGGGCCGGCGGTCTCCTCGGGGATCACCGAGCAGCTGCTGGTGCTGGTGCCACCGCTGGAGCTGCCGCTGGAGCTGCTGCCCGAACTGCTGCTGCTGCTGCTGGAGGATGAGCTGCTGCTGCCCTCGTCACCCCCGCCGCCGCCACAGCCCAGCAGGGCCAGGCTGCCGGCACCGGCCAGCCAGCCCAGCGCGCGGCGGCGCTGCTGCAGGCGCAGCAGGGCGGGCAGGTCCTGGGCCAGGCCTTCGTGATGGTCCTCGTGCGGGGTGGGCTGAATGGCGCGCATGGGCTAACTCCTGGGTGTGGGTGGCGGGCGGACATCGCCCCGCCATGCCTGCATTGGAGTGGCCCGCCTTGTCAGCGGTTTAGCGAGTTTGTGTCGGGGCTGACAAAGAAGCCGCGTCCGCCTCGGGGGGCGCTTCGGTGTCGGCATACGCCTGCCCGTTCACCCGCAGCCCGGCGCCGGAAAGCCGCCGCGCCAGGCGCGGGCCCAGGCCGCGCACGCGGCGCAGCAGCTCAGGCCAGTGGGCGAAGGGCGCGCGGGCGCGCTCGGCCAGCAGGCGCTCGGCCAGCTGCGGACCGATGCCGGGCAGGGATTCGAGCTCGGCCCGGTCGGCCTGGTTGAGCTCCAGGGTTGCCGTCTGGGCCTGCAGACCCAGGGGCGACAGCCAGGGCGACAGCAGCAGTGCGGCCAGGCGCAGCCAGCGGCGGCGCGGGAGCTGAGCCGCGCGCGCCGGCATGGCTCAGTCGCCCAGCTGGGCCTGGACCATGGCGGCGTAGGCGCCATCGCGGCGCATCAGCGTGCCGTGATCGCCCGACTCCAGCACCCGGCCCTGGGCCAGCACATGGATGGCATCGGCCGCGCGCACGGTGGAGAGGCGGTGCGCGATCAGGATCAGGGTCTTCTTGCCCTGCCACTGCTCCAGGGCCTGCTGCACGGCGCGCTCGCTCTCGGTGTCCAGGGCCGAGGTGGCTTCGTCGAAGACCCAGATGGGCGCGTCCTTGTAGAGCGCCCGGGCGATGGCCAGGCGCTGGCGCTGGCCGCCGCTGAGCTTGCTGCCATTGGCGCCCACATTGCTGTCCACGCCCTGGGGCAGGCCTTGCACAAAGTCCCAGAGGTGGGCGGCGCGCAGGGCCTGTTCCAGCCGCGCGGCATCCAGGGGCTGGGCATAGGCCACGTTCTCGGCCACCGAGGCGTCAAAGAGCACGATGTCCTGCGAGACCACGGCGAACTGGCGCCGCAGATCGGCCTTGCGCAGCGCGGTGATGTCCTGCCCGTCCAGCAGGATGCGGCCGCCGTCCGGCTGGGCAAAGCCCAGCAGCAGGTGGATCACCGAGCTCTTGCCCGCGCCCGAGGCGCCGACCAGGGCCGTGGTCTGGCCCGCCGGGATGTGCAGGTCCAGGCCATCCAGGGCCGGGCGCTCGGCCCCGGGGTATTGCAGGCGCACGCCTTCCAGGCGCAGCTCGCCCTGAACCGGCTGGTTGGGGGGGGCGCGGCCGCTGTCGGACTCGGCCGGCAGGTTCAGCAGCTCCAGGCAGCCGCGCGCCAGCACCGTGGCATTGCTGATGGGGGTGGCCAGGTCGCTGAGGTGGCGCAGGCGCGAGATCAGCAGCAGCAGGGCGGTGATATAGGCCACGAACTCGCTGGCCGAGGTCTGGTCGGCCCGCGCCTGCAGCAGGGCGATGCTGGCGATCAGGGAGAGGCCCACGCTGGCCACCAGCTGGGACAGGGGCTGGTTCAGCGCCCCGGCCGCAGCCTGCTTGAGCGAGTTGCGGCGCACATCCATCGCGATCTCGGCGAAGCGCTCGCGCTCATAGCCAGCGGCGTCGAAGCTGCGCACCACGCGCCAGGCCCGGGTCACATCGTCCACCTTGGCCGCCAGATTCATCTGCGCGTCATAGCTCAGCGTGCCCATCTTGCGCACACGCTGGTTCACCTTCTTCACCACAAAGGCCATGGCCGGCAGGGTGACCATGGACATCAGGGTGAGCTTCCAGTTCAGGATGAAGAGGTAGCCCAGCATGGCCAGCGCCGGCAGACCGTCGCGCAGCAGGGTGCTCAGGGTGTGGCCCAGCAGGGACAGGGACTGCTGCGGGTCATTGATCACCTTGGTGACCGCCATGCCGGGCTGCAGGCTGGTGTAGACGCTGGCGTCGGCGCGCAGCAGGGCATTGACCAGGGCCTGGCGCAGATCGGTGACGCTGCGCAGCACCGTCCAGTTCAGCAGGTACTGGCCGGCGAAGCTGGTCAGGCCGCGCACCACATACAGGCCGATCAGGGTGGCGGGCACCCACCAGATGGAAAAGGTCTCCTGCTCGAAACCCGGCTTGAACACGCGTTTGAGCAGTTCCGGAATCAGGGGCTCGGTGGCCGCGGCCGCCAGATAGGCCAGCAGGGTCAGGGCCACGCCCAGGCGGTAGGGGCGCACAAAGGCCAGCAGATTCCTGAGCGTGTTGTTGGGGTCCGGAGCGGCTGACATCAGGGTAGGGTGGGCGTGGCAGGTAGATCGGGAGCGGTATTGTCGCTGCGAATGAGACCCGGGCGGTGGCGGGCCTGCCGCGATAATCGGACGCCGTGGCGGCCGCGAAACCCTGCCCGCTGCACTTACAACGCTTCAGACCCCGCCATGACTTCCTTGTTTCTCCGCAATCTCGACGAGCATCAGCAGCTGATGGCCGGCTTGCACGCGCTGGCGCCGGCCGTGCAGAGCGCCGGCGAGCGCCTGGCAGCCATCCTGGGGGCGGGGGGCAAGCTGATGTTCTGCGGCAACGGCGGCTCAGCGGCGGACAGCCAGCACCTGGCCTCGGAGCTGACCGGCCGCTTCATCAAGGATCGCCGCCCCCTGGCCGGCATTGCCCTGAGCACCGACAGTTCGGCCCTGACCTGCATCGGTAACGACTATGCCTTCGAGCAGGTCTTCGCGCGCCAGCTGCAGGCGCTGGGCCGGCCGGGCGACGCGCTGGTCGCCATCTCCACCTCGGGCAACTCGGCCAATGTGCTGCGTGCCGTGGAGGCGGCCCGGGTGCTGGGCATCTTCAGCCTGGGTCTGCTGGGGCGCGATGGCGGCCAGCTGGCGGGCCTGTGCGACGCATCCATCATCGTGCCGCACACGGTGACGGCGCGCATCCAGGAGGCGCATATCCTGATCGGCCACAGCCTGTGCGGTGTGATCGAGGCCCAGCTGGGCCTGGACTGAGGGGCGATCACCATGAGCTCGAACAAAAGCCTGGCCCTGCCCAGCCCGGAAGCCCTGGCCGCCTGCCGCGTGCTGGTGGTGGGCGATGTGATGCTGGACCGCTATTGGTACGGCGCGGTGGACCGCATCTCGCCCGAGGCACCGGTGCCGGTGGTGCGGGTGGAGCGCGAGGAAGAGCGCCTGGGCGGCGCGGCCAATGTGGCCCTGAACGTGAAGGTGCTGGGCGCTCGGGTGACGCTGCTCACCGTGGTGGGCCAGGACGAGCCGGCGCGCAAGCTGCGCGCCCTGCTGCATGCGCGTGGCGTGGAAACAGCCCTGCGCGACGATCCCCAGCTGCACACCATCGTGAAGCTGCGTGTGATCGGTCGGGCCCAGCAGCTGATCCGCGTGGACTTCGAGAACGAGCCCGACCACGAGGTCCTGGGCCAGATGCTGGACGCCTTCGCCGAACAGCTGCCCCGCCATGATCTGGTGCTGTTCTCCGACTACGGCAAGGGCGGCCTGACCCATATCCCGCGCATGATCGAGCTGGCCCGCGCGGCGGGCAAGCCGGTGCTGATCGATCCCAAGGGCCGCGACTATCGGCGCTATGCCGGCGCCAGCGTGATCACGCCCAACCGCGCCGAGCTGGCCCAGGTGACCGGCGCCTGGGGTGACGAGGCCGAGCTGGCCCGCAAAGTGGCGCAGCTGCGCGCCGAGATCGGCGTGGGCGCCGTGCTGCTCACCCGCTCGGAAGAGGGCATGAGCCTCTTCGAGGACGCTGGCGTGAGCCATGAGCCGGCGCGTGCGCGGGAGGTCTTCGATGTGACGGGCGCGGGCGATACCGTGATCGCCACCCTGGCCGTGCTGATGGCCGCGGGCCTGCCCCTGAGCCAGGCCATGCGCCTGGCCAACAAGGCCGGCGGCATCGTGGTGGGCAAGTTCGGCACCGCCACCGTCAGCTACGAGGAGTTGAGCGCATGAGCGCACGTGGGCTGGGCTGGGCCCTTGAAGACAAGCTGATCGATGCCGCGGCGTTGGATGATGCGGCCCTGGCGGCGCGCCTCGCGGCCCTGCCGCGGCCCCTGGTCTTCACAAACGGGGTGTTTGACGTGCTGCACAAGGGCCATGTGAGCTACCTGCATGCGGCGCGCCAGCTGGGCGGCAGCCTGATCGTGGCGGTGAATACCGATGCCTCGGCGCGCGGCCTGGGCAAGGGCCCGGAGCGACCGCTCAACCGCGATGTGGACCGCGCCTTGGTGCTGGCTGGTCTGGCTGCTGTGGACGCCGTGAGCTTTTTCGCCGAGCCCACGCCCGTGGCCCTGCTGGCGCGTGTACGCCCGGACCTTTATGTGAAGGGCGGTGACTACGATATGGAGACCCTGGAGGAGACTCGCCTGGTGCGGTCCTGGGGCGGCGAGTCCCTGGCGATTTCCTTTGTCCAGGGCTACTCGACCACGGCCCTGGTCAAGGCGATCCGAGGGACCAGCGAGTCATGACGACGCTTCGCAAAGCCGCGTTCCTGGACCGGGATGGCGTGATCAATCTGGATCATGGCTACGTCTACCGCTGGGAAGACTTCGAGTTCGTGCCCGGCGCCATCGCGGCCATGCAGCGCCTGCAGCAGGCGGGCTATGCCCTGGTGGTGGTGACCAATCAGTCGGGCATTGCCCGGGGCATGTACGGCGAGGCCGATTTCCAGGCCCTGAGCCAGCGCATGGCCGCGCATCTGGCCGAGCAGGGCCTCACGCTCGCGGCCATCGAACATTGCCCGCACCTGCCCGATGCCCAGTTGCCCGCCTACCGCCAGCATTGCGACTGCCGCAAGCCCGCGCCGGGCATGCTGCTGAGGTCGGCCGCAGCCCAGGGGCTGGACCTGGCCGGCTCGGTGATGTTCGGCGACAAACCCTCGGACCTGGAGGCTGCCGCGTCCGCCGGCCTGGGCCAGGGTTTTCTGCTGGCCCAGAACGGCGAGGGGCCGCTGCCGGTGCTGCCGACCTCGGTCGGTGCGGTGCCAGGTTTTGCGGCCCTGCCGGCCCAGAGCCTGGCGGCGGCGGTGGTGCAGCTGCTGGGCTGAGCAGGGGCCTCAGAGCGGCTGGCGTGCCTTGGCCAGCAGGTCTTCGGTGGCCTCGGCCCAGGACTTGAGCGGGGTGGCGCGGATGCGCGCTTCGCGTTCCTGCAGCAGGGCGGGGTCCTGGATGAACTGGACCAGCTTGGCGCGGATATCGTCCACATCCAGTGGGTTGAAGAAGGCCGCATGCTCGCCGGCCGCTTCCGGGATGGAGGCGGCATTGGAGGCCAGGCAGAACTTGCCGTAGCTGATGGACTCGGCCGCGGGCAGGCCGTAGCCCTCGATCAGCGAAGGGAAGACCGTGAAATAGCAGCCTCGGTAGAGCGCGTCCAGGTCTTCATCGGAGGCATTGCCGATGAAGCGTACGCGCTCCCGCAGCTGGGGCTTGGCCTGCAGCACCTCGTTGAGCGCGCGGTACTTCCTGTTCAGATGGCCCACGATCACCAGCTGCAGCCCGGCGTCCTGTCCGGCTTCCAGCACACGCGCCCAGGCCTCCAGCAGGCGGGCCTGGTTCTTGGACTCGGCCACCCGGCCCACGGTCAGCAGATAGCGCTGGGGCGCCAGGCCCTGCGGCAGCGGCGCCTTGGCCGTGCCTTCGGAGTTGATGTGGTGGCCGAAGAAGGACTTGACGATGGGCTTCTCGGCACCGGTGAACTCCAGCATGTACTTGCGGATCTCGCCGCGGTTGTACTCGGAGCTGGTGAAGAAGCGGTCGAAGGCCTGGAAGCTCTCCTTGATGAACTGCGTGAAGATGCGGCTCTCGCTGGACTTCTGGATATAGCCCACCGGGATCACATCGTGCAGCAGGATCTGGGGCGAGATGCCCCAGCGGCGCTTGAGCTTCTCGATGTTCTGTACATAGCCGCCGATGATCCAGCTGCGGCCCACATTGAGCAGCACATCGCCGGGCTTGAAGTCCGGCTGGGGCATGCGGCGCTGGAAGAGCAGCTGGGTCAGGTAGAACTGCAGGGCGCTGGCGGTGGTGTGCCAGTAGTACTTGGCGGGCTTGTCGCTGTACTTGTCGCCATAGTCCTTCCAGGGGCGCAGGCGGGCATTGGGGCAGAGGCGGTAGAGCCGCGCGTTGTCGATGGGAATCTGGCCCGAGAGCAGCTCGCCCATATAGGCAATCACCGCGGGGTCCACCAGGGCCACGCGGGCACAGGCCCGACCGTGGAACATGATGAACTTGACGCCGCGCTCCATGGCATGCAGCGCGTAGTTCAGATGCACGCGCTGGATGCCGGTGACGTTGTTGTGCTTCTTGACCCAGAGGATCAGGTCGGTGACATCCAGATAGACGGTGGGTGCGGCTGCGCTCATGGTGGGGATTCTCAGGGGGCTTCGGCCCGGGCTGTGGGATGGGGCGCGGACTCGGCCTGCATGCGTGCCAGCACCTGGCGCAGCACATCGTCGGGGCGGATGTCGGACAGCTGCGGCGCCTGCAGCAGCTTCATCATCTCGGGGTCGTGAGGCAGCACCGGCCGTGGGCCCAGCAGCACCCAGGTGGGCGTGCAGACACCGGCAGCGATATTGGTGGCCCCGGTGTCGTTGCCGATGCAGACCGTGGCCAGGGCCATGGCGGCCACGGTGTCGGCCGCGCTGCCGTCGGTCAGCGGCATCACGCGTTCGCGCAGCTCGGCCGGCACGCCGGCGATGATCTGCTGGGCCAGTTCTCCCTCCAGCGGCCCGCCGCTGAGAAAGACGCTGCCACCGGACTCCACCAGCAGACGGCTCAGCGCGGCGAAGTTCTCCGTGCCCCAGTGCTTCCAGGGCTCGGAGGCGCCGATGGCCAGGCCGAAGAGCGGGCGGGGCAGGGCGGCCAGGCGCTGCTCCATGCGCGCCAGCGCGTCCGGCCGCGCGTTGATGCGCGGCACGATGGGGGCGTCGCAGAATCCCTGGGCGATGGCGAAGCGGGTGGCCTCGTGATAGCTGCGCACATCCGGGCCTTGGTAGAACTCGATCCAGGGCGTCTTGCTCAGCATCAGGCGCTGCAGCCGCGTGGCGCCATAGCCGATGCGCTGGCGGATGCCGGCGCGCCAGCAGACGATGCAGGCGCGGCCCGGGTGATCGGAGAACATGATCATGCGGTCGAAGCGCTGGGGCGCCAGCTCGGCCCCCAGGCGCATCAGGCCATCCAGGCCGCTGTGGCGGCCGCGGCGCTGCTCCACCTTGCGCGGGCGGCGGTCGAAGTCCACCACCTCGCGCAGCCAGGGCTCGTGGCCGATCAGATCGCGCGCCATGGCGGTGGGCGGCGCCAGCAGCGTGACCTGCCCGTCACGGCTCTGGGCAGCAATACAGCGCAGGTACTGGGCATGCCAGACCAGATCGCCCATGCCGTTGAGCTGGATCTGGACGATGGTGTGGGGGCGGGTGTCGGTGCTCATCATCAGGAGATGGGGCGGTGAGATGGGCGATCGTGCTGGGTGGCCAGGCCGATCAGCAGGTCCTCGTAGCGCTCTTGCATCAGGGCCAGACTGTGCTGCTCCAGCGCCTGGCGGCGCCCGGCCGCTGCCAGGCGGGCGGCCTCTTCGGGCGCACGCAGCAGGGCTTCCAGTGCATCAGCCATGGCCTGGGGGTCTTGGGGCGGCACCAGGCGGCCATTGACGCCGTCCTGTATCAGCTCCTGGATGCCGGGTACGGCCGTGCCCAGCACCGCGCAGCCGGCGGCCATGCCCTCCACCAGGGACAGGGGCATGCCCTCGTAATGGCTGGAGAGCACGGCGATCTGGTGCTGCATCAGCAGAGCCGGCACGCTGGGGTGAAAGCCCAGGAACTGCACTTGCTCGCCCAGGCCCAGGCGCTTGACCAGGCGTTTGGCCGCGGCCTCGTGGTAGCGGCTGCCGCCGCCGGCCAGCAGCAGGGGCGGACGCAGGCCGCGCTGGGCCAGCAGGGCCAGGGCGCGTATCAGGGTCAGGTGGTCTTTCTGCTTGGCGAAGCGTGCCGCCATCACCAGGCCGGGCTGGCGCTGGGCATAGGGGTGAGACTCGGCTTCGGCAAAGGGCTCCAGGCGGATGCCGTTGGAGATGGCGATGCAGCGCTCGGCCGGCATGCCCAGGCGCAGCAGGCTCTGGCGCACGCCCTCGGAGCAGCCCACGATGCGGTCAGTGCGGCGCGCCAGGAACAGGGCCTGGGCGCGACGCCACAGGCCGTAGCGCTCACGCGAGTTGTGCTCCACATGCACGAGGTGCGGCACTCCGGCATACAGCCCGGCCCAGCGGCCCAGCAGATGCTCGGGGAAGCCGTGGGCCACCAGCACCTCGGGCCGCCAGCGACGGCACAGACTCCAGAGCGCGAACAGGGTGAGCAGGCGGCTGCAGCCGGGCAAGACCTCGATGGGCAGGCCCTCGGCGCGCAGGGCCTCGATGCGTGCCGGGTCGGTCTGGCGCTTGTGGCGCAGCACCAGCAGGGGCTGGTTGCGGCCGCTGGCCATACCAGCCCGCACCAGGTCCAGGGCCACCTGGGTGGCGCCGGAGAAACCGCCGGTGACGAAGTGCAGCACCCGGGGGGGGGCAGGGCGCATGGTGGGGCTTTCGCCTGAGCTCATTCGCGCCAGTGGTCCGCGATCCAGGGCGCGGGCAGGGGGCGGCGCCAGTTGCCGTTGTGGCGGCCGGCCAGGGCATCGGGTGGATTGACCACGCCGTGGAAGATCAGGATGCGGGCGCCCGCCGGAATGCGCGGGGTCTGCCAGTAGTTGCGCGGCCAGCCGGGGATGCAGTGGTACTTGTAGCTGGCGCACCAGGCGGCGTCCCAGTACTTGAGCAGGCCTTTTTGCTGCATCTCGTCGGAGAGGTAGGCCTGCTCATTGCGGAAGCGCTGGCGGATGGCGTCGAACTCGCGGCGGAACTTGGCCAGGATATCGGGGTGGCGTCCCAGTTCGAAGCGGTAGACCGAGGAGTTCCCGGTGATGCGCCAGGGGCGCTTCCAGTCGTGAATGATCAGGAACTCGCCCGGCACCTCGAAGAAGGGCGTGATGTCGTCCACGATCACCACGTCCAGGTCCAGGAAGAGGGCGGTGCCGCTCAGGCCGTACTTCTCGACCAGCTCATCGCTGAAGGTGGTCAGCTTGGTCCACCCACGCTCCGGGCTGCCGGGCGGCAGGTCCAGCGGCGGGATGGGCTGGCACTCGACCTCGGCGCGTATGCCCTCATTGCGGTCGGTCAGGCAGACGAAGCGGAAGTCGCCACGCAGGTGGCGGCGCACCATGGCGTAGAGCCGGTTGACGTACTCGGGGCCGTATTTGGTGCCCCACTTCATGCAGATGACGATTCTCATTGGAGCGACTTGGCTACCCTTCTGTATTCCCGCGCGACACCCACGGAGCCGGCTCGGCCTGGCCGTCGGATGCGCCCCCTTGAGGGGGCCGGCGAAACCGGTAGGGGGTGGGTCATAACTCTTCGACGTGGCGCGGGGGATAGCTGTCCCAGCTGAGGCAGCCCGGGCATTGCCAGAAATAGTGCTGGGCCTCGAAGCCGCAGGCGGCGCAGCGGTAGCGCTGCAGCGGACGCACCGCATGATCCAGGGCGGCGGTGAGCAGAGGGGCTTCTTCCTCGCTCAACTGAGCACCGCTTTGCTGCACCAGGGCGCGGGCGGCGGAGAGGCTGGGCTCGGCACGCAGATGCTGAACCAGGCGCTGGCGCTGGGCCGTGGTGTCCGGGTCCAGGCGTGCGATGGCGGCCAGCAACTGCATGCCGGGGCTGCGTTGGTACTGGGTTTGCAAGGTGGCCAGGGCCTGCTGCTCCAGACCGGCGCTCAGGGCCGCGTCCGCATAGTCGCGCGCCACCAAGTGGAAGGCCTCGGGGCTGGCGCTGAGCAGGCCGGCATAGGCGGCCATGGCCTGCTCCGGCTGGCCGCGCCGGGCCAGCATCTGGCCGGCCAGCACATGGGCGCGGGCGGCGCGCGGCGCCACCTTGCGGGCCTCGGCCAGCAGGGCCTGGGCCTCGGCATCATTGCCCTGACCCTGGGCCTCCTGGGCCAGTTCGCACAGGTAGTTGGCAATGCGGCCGGCAAAGCTGCCGCTGCCGCCCTGCTCCAGATGGCGGGCCACCTCGGCGGCCTTGCGCCAGTCGCGCGAGCGCTCGTAGAGTGAGAGCAGGGCGAGCTCGGCCTCGGTCTCGAAGGCGGTGCCTCGCAGGGCGGCATAGGCTTCCTCGGCGCGGTCGAAGAGGCCGGCCTTGAAGAAGTCCTGCGCCAGGGCGTACTGGGCGCGCTCGCGCTCGGCCAGGGGCAGGTCACCGCGCTGCAGCAGGTGCTGGTGCACCCGCACCGCGCGCTCGTACTCACCGCGGCGGCGGAAGAGATTGCCCAGGGCGAAGTGCAGCTCCGAGGTGTCGGGGTCGTTCTGCACCGCCTCGATGAAGGCGTCGATGGCCTTGTCCTGCTGCTCGTTGAGCAGCAGATTCAGGCCCTTGAAGAAGGTCTTGGGGGCATCGCGCTGCTCGCGCTTCCACTGCCGGGTGTCCAGCTTGGAAGCCAGCCAGCCCAGGGCGAAGGCGACGGGCAGGGCGATCAGCAGCCAGCGCAGGTCAAAGTCCATCGCGCACCACGCTGGCGTTGGGGGGCGTGGCCTCGGCGCTGGGCGCGCTGCCCGGCTCGCTCAGCTGCTGCTGGCGCTGCGCCACACGGCGGTGCTTCCACCAGGCCGGCACCATGGCAAGCACGCCCAGGGCCGCGCCGCAGCCGAAGGCCACGAGCACGATGATGACCATGGGCGCACGCCATTCATGGCCGAAGAACCAGCGCACTTCGGCCTCCTGGCTGTTGTTCAGCGCGAAGGCGAAGAGGGCGAAGAAGATGAAGGCTCGCAGGAGCCAGACGAACACACGCATTGCGGGATTCTAGGCGCCGGCTCGGGCGCGTCGCGAGGCTCAGGCCTCGGCCTTGTCGTCCACGGGCAACTGGGCGTCCACGGCTTCACGCAGGGCCTTGCCGGGCTTGAAGTGCGGCACCAGCTTTTCGGGGATCAGCACCTGGGCGCCGCTGCGCGGATTGCGGCCCATGCGGGGCGGACGGCGGTTGATCGAAAAGCTGCCGAAGCCGCGGATCTCGATGCGGTGACCCTTGGACAGGGCGTCGGACATGGCGTCCAGGATGGTCTTGACCGCGAACTCGGTGTCGCGCTGGGTCAGCTGGCTGAAGCGCTCGGCCAGGTGGGCAACAAGATCGGATCGGGTCATGACGGGAATGCTTGGCGGGGGAAGAAAGAAGGCTCGCCCTCGGTGAGAGTGGCGAGCCTTGGGCGTCACCAGGGCAGCAAGGCTAGCAGAGCCTTGCCGCCCTCAGAACAGGGTTATCAGCCGTTGTTCTGGTTGTCCAGCTTGGCACGCAGCAGGGCGCCCAGGCTGGTGGTACCGGCGTTCTCGCGCTCGTTGGTCGCGGACAGGCGCTGCATGGCTTCTTGCTGGTCAGCGTTGTCCTTGGCCTTGATCGACAGCTGGATGTTGCGGGTCTTGCGGTCGATGTTGACGATCACGGCCGTCACTTCGTCGCCTTCCTTCAGCACATTGCGGGCGTCTTCGACGCGGTCGCGGCTGATTTCGGAAGCGCGCAGATAGCCCAGCACGTCGTCGGCCAGTTCGATCTCGGCGCCACGGGCGTCAACGGTCTTGACCTTGCCGGTCACCGACATGCCGCGGTCATTGACCGAGGTGTAGCTGGTGAACGGATCGGCGTCCAGTTGCTTGATGCCCAGGGAGATGCGCTCGCGCTCGACGTCCACGGCCAGCACGATGGCTTCGACTTCCTGGCCCTTCTTGAAGTTGCGCACAGCAGCTTCGCCAGTCTCTTGCCAGGACAGGTCGGACAGGTGCACCAGACCGTCGATGCCCTGGGCCAGGCCCACGAACACGCCGAAGTCGGTGATGGACTTGACCGGGCCCTTGACGCGGTCGCCGCGCTTGACGTTCTCGGCGAACTCTTCCCAGGGGTTGGCCTTGCACTGCTTCATGCCCAGCGAGATGCGACGCTTGTCTTCGTCGATCTCCAGGACCATGACTTCCACTTCGTCGCCCAGGGAGACGACCTTGGAGGGAGCCACGTTCTTGTTGGTCCAGTCCATTTCGGAGACGTGCACCAGGCCTTCGATGCCCGGCTCGATCTCGACGAAGGCGCCGTAGTCGGCGATGTTGGTGACCTTACCGAACAGACGGGTGCCGGTCGGGTAGCGACGGGCCACGCCGAACCAGGGGTCGTCGCCCAGCTGCTTCAGACCCAGCGAGACGCGGTTCTTCTCGGCGTCGAACTTCAGGACCTTGGCGGTCAGTTCCTGGCCGACCTGAACGACTTCGCTCGGGTGACGGACACGGCGCCATGCCATGTCGGTGATGTGCAGCAGGCCGTCGATGCCGCCCAGGTCCACGAACGCACCGTACTCGGTGATGTTCTTGACCACGCCGTTGACGATGGCGCCTTCGGACAGGGTTTCCAGCAGCTTGGCGCGTTCTTCACCCATGGAGGCTTCCACCACGGCACGACGCGACAGCACAACGTTGTTGCGCTTGCGGTCGAGCTTGATGACCTTGAACTCCATGGTCTTGCCCTCGAACGGGCTCATGTCCTTCACCGGGCGGGTGTCCAGGAGCGATCCGGGCAGGAAGGCGCGGATGCCGTTGACCAGGACGGTCAGGCCGCCCTTGACCTTGCCGGAGACGGTGCCGGTCACGAACTCGCCGGATTCCAGCGCGTTCTCCAGAGCCAGCCAGGAAGCCAGGCGCTTGGCCTTGTCGCGCGACAGGATGGTGTCGCCGTAGCCGTTTTCGATGGCGTCGATGGCCACCGAGACGAAGTCACCGACGTGAACTTCCAGTTCGCCCTGGTCGTTCTTGAACTCGTCGATGGGCACGTAGGCTTCCGACTTCAGGCCGGCATTCACCACCACGAAGTTGTAGTCGATGCGCACGACTTCGGCCGAGATGACCTCGCCCGAGCGCATGTCGGCTTTTTGCAGCGACTCTTCGAACAGAGCGGCGAAGGACTCACCACCGGTGGCGTTTTGGATTTGGGACATGGTTGCTGCGGGAAGACCCCGCGGGTTAGGTTGTTGAGTTCGCCGCCCTCGATGAACTGACGTTCGGAGGGAAGGGCGGCGGGCCCTGTGACATGGTGTCACTGCGACCGGCAAGCCAGGGGCTCACCGGCCGTTTGTCCTCTCAGCCTTGCGGGCCGAAAGGACCGCGCTCCTGCCACCAAGCCAGCACCAGATCCCTTGATTCCTCAATGGTCTGGGCCGAGTTGTCCAGCGTGAACGCATCGGGTGCGGCCTGCAGCGGCGACGCACTGCGACCCTTGTCGCGCGCGTCGCGTGCTTCAAGATCCGCACGCAAGTCCTCGATATTAGCCGAAATTCCCTTGGAAATCAATTGCTTATGGCGGCGCTCGGCGCGCGTGGCGGCGCTGGCGCTCAGGAAAACCTTGAGCGGGGCGGCCGGGAAGATGGCCGTGCCCATATCGCGGCCGTCAGCCACCAGGCCCGGCAGGCGGCGGAAGTCCAGCTGCAGCTGATGCAGGGCGGCGCGCACCGCCGGGTGCACGGCCACGCGCGAGGCCATCAGGCCGGTGGCCTCCTGGCGCAGGGCGTCGCTGATGTCTTCCTCGTCCAGGAAGGCGCGGCCCTGCTCGAAATGCAGGTCCAGGCCGGCGGCGACGGCAGCGACGGCGGCGCCGTCATCCAGGTCCACGCCGGCGCGGCTGGCGGCCAGGCCGGTGGCGCGGTAGAGCGCGCCCGAGTCCAGCACCCAGTAGCCCAGGGCCTGGGCCACCTCGTCGGCCAGGGTGCCCTTGCCGGAGGCGGTGGGGCCGTCGATGGTGATGACGGGGATGTCCTCGGGCCGTGCCTGCACCACCTCGAACAGGGTCTCGAAGTAGTCCGGGAAGGTCTTGGCCACGCAGTGCGGCTCCAGGATGCGCACCGGCACCGGCCGCTCGCTCACCAGGGCATTGAAGGCGGCCAGGGAGAAGCACATGGCGACGCGGTGGTCGTCATAGGTGCGGATGGCGGCGGGCTTCCAGGCGCCGGCGCTCAAGGGGTGGACCCGGATCCAGTCCGGCCCTTCCTCGACCCGGGCGCCGAGCTTGCGCAGCTCGGCGGCCATGGCGGCAATGCGGTCGGTCTCCTTGACCCGCCAGCTGGCTATATTGCGCAGGGTGCTGGGGCCGTCGGCATAGAGTGCCATCACGGCCAGGGTCATGGCGGCGTCGGGAATGTGGTTGCAGTCCAGGTCCAGGGCCTTGAGCGGCCAGGCGCCGCGCCGCACCTCCAGGGCATTGGCCTCGGCGTGCACCTCAGCGCCCATGGCCTGGGCGGCCTCGATGAAGCGCACATCGCCCTGCAGGGAGCTGCTGCCCACGCCCTCGATGCGGATGGGCTGCTCGGCCGCGGCAATCGCGCCCAGGGCGACGAAGTAGGAGGCCGAGGACGCATCGCCCTCCACATGCACCGCACCGGGCGAGCGGTAGCGGCTGCCGGCGGGAATGGTGAAGCGCTGCCAGTCGGCGTCGCGTCGCACCTCGATGCCGAAGCGCTTGAGCAGTTCCAGCGTGATGTGGATATAGGGCTTGGAGATCAGCTCGCCGATGACCTCGATCTCGATGTCACGCTCGGCCACCAGGGGCAGGGCCAGCAGCAGGGCCGTGAGGAACTGGCTGGACACATCGCCGCGCACTTTGACCGGTGTGTCCAGGCTCAGCGCGGCCGGGCCCTTCAGGCGCAGCGGCGGATAGCCTTCGTGGGCCAGGCAGTCGATGGGGCAGCCCAGGGCGCGCAGCGCGTCCACCAGATCGCCGATGGGGCGCTCGTGCATGCGCGGCACCCCCGAGAGCTCGAACTCGCCGCCCTGGGTGGCGGCCAGCAGGGCCAGGGCCGCAGTGAGCGGTCGCATGGCGGTGCCGGCATTGCCCAGGAAGAGCTTGGCCTGTGCCACGCCCAGGCGGCCGCCGATGCCGGTGACCTTGAGCGGGCCCAGGGGCTCCTGTTCCAGATGGCAGCCCAGCTGGCGCAGGGCGGCCAGCATCACGCGGGTGTCGTCGGAGTCCAGCAGATCGTGCACCAGGGTCTGGCCTTCGGAGAGACCGGCCAGCAGCAGCACACGGTTGGAGATGCTCTTGGAGCCCGGCAGGCGCACGGTGCCCGCCGCCGTGCGCAGGGGCGGCAGGTCCAGAAAGGGGGTCTTGAACATGGGGAGGGTTTCAGGAGTCTTTGCGGGAGGCGCCGCGCGGCATATTCATATGCCAGTTGCTGCGGGCCTCGGAGATCAGGCGGATGCGTGCCTCGAGCGCGGCGGCGTCGCCGCCCTGCATCATGGCTTCCAACGCATCCAGAGCCTGGCGGAACAGGCGCGACTGCAGCAGCACCTCGGTCTTGTTGGCCATCAGGATGTCGCGCCAGACCGCCGGATCGCTGGCGGCGATGCGGGTGAAGTCGCGAAAGCCGGGGCCGGCCAGCGAGAGAAAGTCGCGCCCCGCGGGCTGGCTGGCCACGGCCTGGAAGAAGGCAAAGGCCAGCAGGTGCGGCAGGTGGCTGACGGCGGCAAAGGCCTGGTCGTGGTTCTCCGGCGTCATCTTCAGCACCTGGGCGCCCAGGGCCGACCAGACATCGGTGGCCTTCTGCACCAGGCCGGCCTGGGTTTCGGCCAGGGGCGTGAGGATGACCTGGCGGCCCTGGTAGAGCGCCGCGTCGGCATGCTGCACGCCGGCCGACTCCTTGCCGGCAATCGGGTGGGCCGGCACGAAGGCGGGCAGATGCTGCTTGCCCAGGGCGCGGCGCGCGGCCTCCACCACATCGCATTTGGTGGAGCCCACGTCCATGAACAGCACCTTGGGGTCTACCAGGTGGCGCACGGCGCGCAGCGTGGATTCGGTGGCGGCCACCGGCACGGCGAGCAGCACGATGTCGGAGCCCGAGACGGCCAGCAGGGCGGATTCGGCCGCCACATCGATCACGCCCAGGCGGCGTGCGGTCTCGGTGGTGGAGGGCGACTTGCTGTAGCCCACCACCCGCTTGACCAGGCCAGCCTTCTTCAGGGCCAGCGCAAAGGAGCCGCCCATCAGGCCGCAGCCGATCACGCCGAGTTGATTGAACATGGTCTTGCGGTACTTCAGGTCTTGAGCGGGTAGGCGCCAATCATCTTGAAGAAGGCGCAGATCTGGCGCAGCTCGGCCAGGGCCGCTGCGACATGGGGCTGGCTGGGGTGGCCGTCCAGGTCGATGTAGAAGTAGTACTCCCACTGGCCGGTGCGCGCCGGGCGCGACTCCAGCCGCGTCATGGACACGCCATGCGTCTTCAGCGGCACCAGCAGATCATGCATGGCGCCGGGCTTGTTGGGCACGGAGACGATGAGGCTGGTGCAGTCGCGGCCCGAGACGGGCGGCATGGCCATGGTCTGCGGCAGGCAGATCACGGCAAAGCGGGTGCGGTTGTAGGCCTCATCCTGCACCGCGTGGGCCACGATATGGTGGCCGAAGAGGCTGGCGGCGCGCTCGCTGCACAGGGCCGCCCAGGCCGGGTTCTCGGCGGCCAGGCGGGCGCCCTCGGCATTGCTGGAGACGGCGCGACGCTCGGCGTGGGGCAGGTGCTTGGTGAGCCAGTTCTGGCATTGGGCCAGTGCCTGGGGGTGGGCTAGCACGGCCTCGATGCCCTGAAGCGAGTTTTCCTTGCGCACCAGGTTGTGGCGGATCAGCAGGCTGACCTCGCCCACCACATGGGCGGGGGTGTGCAGGAACAGGTCCAGCGAGCGGGTGACCACGCCCTCGGTCATGTTCTCCACGCCCACCACGCCGTACTGCGCACCGCCGCTGGCGGTGGCGTGGAAGACCTCGTCGAAGCTGTTGCAGTAGATCAGGTCGGCCGCGCCGCCGAAATACTCGATGGCGGCCTGCTCGCAGAAGGTGCCTTCGGGGCCCAGCACGGCCACGCGCTGCGGCGACTCCAGCGCCAGACAGGCCGACATGATCTCGCGCCAGATGGCGGCCACATGCTCGGCCTTGAGCGGGCCCTGGTTGGCGTTGCGGATCTTGGCGATGACCTGGGCCACCCGGTCGGGGCGGAAGAAGGGTGTGCCCTCGCGGCGCTTGAGCTCGCCCACCTGCTCGGCCACGCGGGCGCGCTGGTTAAGCAGGCTCAGCAGCTGCTGATCCAGGCTGTCGATCTGGTTGCGCAGGTCCAGCAGGGCGGGGTTGGCCGCCGGCTCGGGGGGCATGGGGGTGTTGTGGGGATCGGCTGCTTCAGCCATGACGCTTCTCAAAGTCCTTCAGATACGTGACCAGCGCCTGCACGCCTTCCAGCGGCATGGCGTTGTAGATCGATGCACGCATGCCGCCCACCGACTTGTGGCCTTTGAGTTGCAGCAGTCCGCGCTCCCTGGCGCCAGCCAGGAAGGCCTCGTTCAGGCTTTCGTCGCGGAGGTAGAACGGGATGTTCATGCGCGAGCGGCAGTGCGCCGCCACGCGGTTTTCGTAGAAATCGCTCGCGTCCAGCGCTTCGTAGAGCAGACGCGCCTTGTCGATATTGCGCTGCTCGATGGCGGCCAGGCCGCGTCGGCCGGCGTACTCGAAAGCTTTCAGCCACTTGAACACCAGGCCCGCGACATAGATGCCGAAGGTGGGCGGGGTGTTGAACATGGACTGGGCCTCGGCCACGGTGCGGTAGTTGAAGGCCGAGGGGCAGTGGGGCAGGGCGCGGTCCAGCAGGTCCTCGCGCACATAGACCAGGGTCAGGCCCGAGGGGCCCACATTCTTCTGCGCGCCACCAAAGCCCAGACCCACGCGCGACCAGTCGATGGGGCGCGAGAGCTGGTGGGAGGAGCAGTCGATCACCAGGGGGGCATCGCTGCCCAGGGCCTTGAGGTCGGGCAGCTCGTGGAACTCCACGCCGTCGATGGTCTCGTTGGTGCAGACATGCACATAGGCCGCGTCGCGGCGCAGCTGCCAGCTGGCGGCGGCCGGGATGTCGGTATAGCGGCTGGCCGCAGTGTCGGCGGCAATCGCGACATCGGCATAGCGGCGAGCTTCCTCGGCGCTCTTCTTGGACCAGGCGCCGGTCACCACCACATCCACCGCGCCGCCGCGCGAGAGGTTGAGCGGCACGATGGCGTTCTCGGCCAGACCACCGCCCTGCATGAAGAGGATGCGGAAGTTGGCCGGCACCTGCAGCAGCTCGCGCAGATCGGCCTCGGCGGCCTCGTAGATGGAGATGAACTCGCGGCCGCGATGGCTCATCTCCATCACGCTCATGCCCGAACCCTGCCAGTCCAGCATCTCCGCCGCCACCTGGCGCAGCACGTCTTCGGGCAGGGCGGCGGGGCCGGCGGAGAAATTGAAGGGACGGGGCTGGGTCATGGAACAGCGGGGCGGGCGGGTGAGGGGCTTACTTCTTGGCGGGGGCGGGGGCAGGCGCGGGGCTCGGCTTGGGTGCGGCGGCGGGCTTGGGCGCTTCCAGGCCCAGCTGCTTGGCCACGGTCTGCTCCAGGGTCTTGAGTCGGGTCTCGACCGTGCCTCGGGTGTCAGCCACCAGCTTCTCGGCCAGGGCGCGCTGCATCTCGGGGCCCAGCTGGCCGTACTTCTTGTTCACCGGCGAGTCCAGCCAGGCGGCGAGCTGGCGCAGCTCGTCCTCGCTGAAGCGCTCTTCCAGAATGGCGCCGATGGTGCTGGGTGCCAGCTTGATGGCGCGGTCGCGCATCAGCGGCGCGGTCTCGTCCACGAACTTCTTGATCTCGCCCTCGATGGCCTTGGCGGTGGCTTCGCGCTTCTCGGCGGGTACCTGCTGCAGGGCCTGGCCGGCGCCTTGCATCAGCTGGCCCACGGGCTGCTGCAGCATGGCGCGCGACATGGCTTCCAGGCCCGGCTGCTGCAGCTGCAGCACGCGAGCCACCAGCTCCTTCTTGGCCGGGCCGCTGCCGGCCGCGGGGGCGCTGGCAGCGGAGGCCTGGGCTTGCGCCAGCGAGGCGACGCAGCCCATCAGGGCGGCCAGGATCAGGGGGCGAAGGGCGTTGCTCATCAGGGGGCTCATTCCTTGCTGTCGGTGCCGGCCTCGCTGGCGCCGGACTCGGGGTTGTTGTCGGCGCCATCATTGGCGTCGTTCTCGACGATGCGCTGCAAGCCCGAGAGCTTGGCACCGTCATCCAGGGCGATCAGGGTCACACCTTGCGTGGCGCGGCCCAGCTCGCGGATCTCGCTGACCCGGGTGCGCACCAGCACACCCTTGTCGGTGATCAGCATGATCTCGTCCTCGGCGCGCACCAGGGTGGCTGCCACCACGCGGCCATTGCGCTCGCTTTGCTGGATGGCGATCATGCCCTTGGTGCCACGGCCGTGGCGGGTGTACTCGGTGATGGCGGTGCGCTTGCCGTAGCCGTTCTCGGTGGCGGTGAGCACGCTCTGGTTCTCGTCCTCGGCCACCAGCATGGCGATCAGGCGCTGATCCGGCTCCAGCATCATGCCGCGCACGCCGCGGGCCTGGCGGCCCATGGGACGCACATCGTCTTCGTCGAAGCGCACGGCCTTGCCGCCGTCGCTGAACAGCATCACATCGTGCTTGCCGTCGGTCAGGGCCGCGCCGATCAGGTGGTCACCCTCATCCAGGTCCACGGCAATGATGCCGGCCTTGCGCGGGTTGCTGAAGTCCTTCAGCGAGGTCTTCTTCACCGTGCCCATGGCGGTGGCCATGAAGATGAAGTGATCCTCGGGGAAGGCGCGGAACTCGCCGGTGAGCGGCAGCACCACGGTGATCTTCTCGTCCTGCTGCAGCGGGAACATATTGACGATGGGCTTGCCGCGCGAGTTGCGCGAGCCCTGCGGCACTTCCCAGACCTTGAGCCAGTAGACGCGGCCGCGGTTGCTGAAGCACAGGATCCAGTCGTGCGTGTTGGCGATGAAGAGCTGGTCAACCCAATCGTCTTCCTTGGTCTGCGTGGCCTGCTTGCCACGGCCGCCGCGCTTCTGGGCGCGGTACTCGCTCAGGGCCTGGCTCTTGATGTAGCCGGTGTGCGAGAGCGTCACCACCATATCGGTGGGCGTGATCAGGTCCTCGGTGCCCAGCTCCTGGGCGTTGTGCTCGATCAGGCTGCGGCGTGCGCCGATCTTGGTCTGGCCGAACTCCTGGCGAACCTGGATCAGCTCCTCGCCGATGATGACGGTGACGCGCTCGGGCTTGGCCAGGATGTCCAGCAGATCGGCGATCACGGCCATGACGTCCTTGTACTCGCCGACGATCTTGTCTTGCTCCAGGCCCGTCAGGCGCTGCAGACGCATCTGCAGGATCTCGCCGGCCTGGTCTTCGGAGAGACGGTACAGGCCGTCGGCCTGCATGCCGTAGTGGGCCGGCAGGCCTTCGGGCCGGTAAGCCTGGCTGCCGCCTTCGGCGCGACTGAGCATCTCGCGCACCAGGGAGCTGTCCCAGCTCTTGCTCATCAGCGCCGCCTTGGCCACCGGCGGGGTGGGCGAGGTCTTGATGGTCTCGATGAACTCGTCGATATTGGCCAGGGCCACCGCCAGGCCTTCCAGCACATGGCCGCGCTCGCGAGCCTTGCGCAGCTCGAAAATCGTGCGGCGGGTGACCACCTCGCGGCGGTGCTCCAGGAAGACCGAGATCAGGTCCTTCAGATTGCACAGCTTGGGCTGGCCGTCGACCAGCGCAATCATGTTCATGCCGAAGCTGTCCTGCAGCTGGGTCTGCTTGTACAGATTGTTCAGCACCACCTCGGGCACTTCGCCGCGCTTGAGCTCGATCACCACGCGCATGCCGGACTTGTCCGACTCGTCCTGGATGTGACTGATGCCCTCGATCTTCTTCTCGTGAACCAGCTCGGCGATGCGCTCCAGCAGCGTCTTCTTGTTCACCTGGAAGGGGATCTCGTCGACGATGATGGCCTGACGATTGCCCTTGTCGATGTCCTCGAAGTGGACCTTGGCGCGCATCACCACCTTGCCGCGGCCGGTGCGGTAGCCATCGCGCACGCCGGCCATGCCGTAGATGATGCCGGCCGTGGGGAAGTCCGGCGCCGGGATGATCTCCATCAATTCATCGATGGAGCAGTCCGGGTTCTTCAGCGCGTGCAGGCAGGCGTCGACGACTTCGTTGAGGTTGTGCGGCGGGATGTTGGTGGCCATGCCCACGGCAATGCCGGTGGCACCGTTGACCAGCAGATTGGGCAGTCGCGTGGGCAGCACCAGCGGCTCTTTCTCGGAGCCATCGTAGTTGGGGCCGAAATCGACGGTTTCCTTGTCGATATCCGCCAGCATTTCATGGGCGATTTTGTCCAGGCGGATTTCGGTGTATCGCATGGCGGCGGCGTTATCGCCGTCCACCGACCCGAAGTTACCCTGGCCGTCCACCAGCATATGGCGCAGCGAGAAATCCTGGGCCATGCGCACGATGGTGTCGTACACCGCGGTATCGCCGTGCGGGTGGTATTTACCGATCACGTCACCGACGATACGGGCCGACTTCTTGTACGGCCGGTTCCAGTCATTGTTCAGCTCGTGCATCGCGAACAGCACGCGCCGGTGCACCGGCTTGAGGCCGTCGCGCGCGTCGGGCAGGGCCCGCCCGACGATCACGCTCATCGCGTAATCGAGGTAGGAGCGCCGCATCTCCTCTTCGAGGCTGATGGGCAGGGTTTCCTTGGCGAATTGGGTCATGCGATGGTGGGCACCGGCCGCTGCGCGCCCGTGCCTGACTCGTTGGAGACAGAAAAGCGGAATTCTAATTGCCCGGGGTTGTAGTGGCTGCGCAACATTGAGCGCGTGAGGCGCGCGCCGCGCCGCCACAATGCAGAGGTCCCGATGCCCTATGGCACAATCACTCAGTCCCTAGGAGAAACCCGTAGCAGGGTGGCTCCAAAGGTTTGTTCCAGCTTCGGACAATTTCGCAGGGCAACTGCGGCCTTCCTTGAGAGGAGAATCATGAAGAAACTGAACCGTGTGGCGTCGCTCTTCGCAGTCGCTGCTGTTGCCACGTCTGGCGCATTCGCTCAGACCGTGGATAACTGGCGTGCGACGGACGGCACCGTCTGGAAGAACGGCACCAACGAACTGTGCTGGCGTGACAGCAACTGGACCCCGGCAACGGCCGTCCAGGAATGCGACGGCGCGCTGAAGCCGGCACCCAAGGTCGAGGCTCCGAAGCCTGCCCCGGCCCCCGCTCCGGTGCCCGCACCGAAGCCGGCTCCCGTGCCTCCCGCTCCTGTGAGCGAGAAGGTCACCTTCGCGGCTGACACCTTCTTTGACTTCGACAAGGCTGTTCTGAAGCCCGAAGCCAAGGCCAAGCTGGATGACCTGGTCTCCAAGACCAGCGGCATCAACCTCGAAGTGATCATCGCCGTCGGCCATACCGACAGCGTTGGTACCGACGAGTACAACCAGAAGCTGTCGGTGCGTCGCTCGGAAGCCGTGAAGGCCTATCTGACCTCCAAGGGCGTCGAGAAGAACCGCGTGTACACCGAAGGCAAGGGCGAGAAGCAGCCCGTCGCCGACAACAAGACCGCCGAAGGCCGCGCCAAGAACCGTCGCGTGGAAATCGAAGTGGTCGGTACCCGCAACAAGTAATGTGTCTGGCGGCCTTGTGCCGCCTGCCATTGCCAACCCCGCCTCGGCGGGGTTTTCTTTTTTGTGGCGGACCATCCGCTACCATCTCGCCCATCATGATCAATGCCGACCCTCAAGAGCTGGCCAAGTTCGGTGAGCTCGCCCACCGCTGGTGGGATGCCGACAGCGAATTCAAGCCCCTTCACCAGATCAACCCGCTGCGCCTGAACTGGGTGGATGGGCTGTCGCCCCTGGCCGGCCAGACCGTGCTTGACGTGGGCTGCGGCGGCGGCATCCTGGCCGATTCCATGGCCCGCAAGGGTGCGAACGTGCTGGGCATCGATCTCTCGACCAAGCCCCTGCGGGTGGCCCAGCTGCACGCCATGGAGGCGGGCACGGAGCACATCGAGTACCGCGAGATCGCGGTGGAAGCCCTGGCCGAGGAGCGGCCGGCCTCCTTCGACACCGTCACCAGCATGGAGATGCTGGAGCATGTGCCGGATCCCGCCTCGGTGGTGCGCGCCTGTGCGACGCTGGTCAAGCCGGGCGGCTGGGTCTTCTTTTCCACGCTCAACCGCAATGCCAAGGCTTTCGCCCTGGCCATCGTGGGGGCGGAGTACCTGCTCAAGATGCTGCCGGCCGGCACGCACGAGTACGCGCGCTTTCTCAAGCCCGCCGAGCTGGGGCAGTTCGCGCGTGAGGCCGGGCTGGAGCTGCAGCAGCTGCGCGGCCTGCACTACAACCCGCTGACCCAGCGCTACAGCCTGGGCGGCAACACGGACGTCAACTATCTGATGGCCTGCCGCAAGCCTCTGCTCGCATGAACGCCGCCGTGCTCCGTGCTCCCGAGGCCATGCGTTTGAGCCGGCCACTGCGTGCCGTGCTTTTCGACCTGGACGGCACCTTGGTGGACAGTGCGCCGGATCTGGCGGGTGCCACCAACGAAATGCTGCTGGCGCGGGCGCTGCCGCCCTTGCCGCTGGAGCAGCTGCGTCCCATGGCGGGCGCCGGCGCGCGCGGCATGATGGGGCTGGCCTTCCAGGTCACGCCGCAGGATCAGCGTTTCGAGGCGCTCAAGGCCGAGTTCTTTGACCGCTACGAGGCACGCCTGCTGCGCGAGACCCGGGCCTTCGACGGGGTTGATGCCTTGCTCGAGGGGCTGGAGTCCCTGGGTCTGGGCTGGGGCATCGTGACCAACAAGTCCGAACGCTTTGCCCTGCCGCTGACGGCCGGACTGGGTCTGGCCCAGCGCGCGGTGACCGTGATTGGCGGTGACACCACGCCGCATGCCAAGCCGCATCCCGAGCCGCTGTACGAGGCAGCACGTCGTGCCGGCCTGGCCCCCGAGGAATGCATCTATGTCGGCGATGATCATCGCGACATCCTGGCCGGGCGGGCTGCAGGCATGCGGACCGTGGCGGTCTCCTGGGGCTATCTGGGCCGGGGCGAGTCCATCGAGGCCTGGGGGGCGGACGCCCTGGCTGCTCAGCCGCAGGAGCTGCTGGCCCTGGTGCGGGGCGCAATGCAGCAGCAATCGCAGCAAGTCGGGGCTTGAAGTTCAAGACCCTGGCATAATCTAGCAGTTCTATGGGGCCGACCTGGTTTCGACGTGGGTGCGGATCCGGAGTAGGGCATGCCGAGCACCAGTTCGCTCGTTAATCCACTGGAAAAAACTAACTGCAAACGACGAAAAGTTTGCCCTCGCTGCTTAATTAGCACGAGGCTCCGCAACAGCAGGCCTATGGGCTGGGGTGGCAACACCTGCGGAGTCATTCACATAGGCTGGTTGTCCGGTGGGCCGCACACCGAATGACGAGATCTAGCGGCTGGTTGAGTTGGCAGCGTGCTCCTGCGCGGTCGCTCGGCGAGAACTAAGTTCAGAGGGCTAAGCATGTAGAACTGCCCGGTGATGGCTTGCGGACGCGGGTTCAATTCCCGCCGGCTCCACCATTTACTGTTTTTGGGACGTCCCAGAAGGTCCCAGAAAACCCAAAAGGCCTAAGTGAATCAAGCACTTAGGCCTTTTTCTTTGTCCGCTTGCTTTCGGGTAAGGCCACCAATGCCCGGTATCTGAAGGGGTAACTTTCCGGGTAACTCGGCCTGAGGTGGGGCAGGAACAGATGGCGTGAAAAGTGTTTTTTTGCTCCCGCTAACGCAGCGATGCCCGCTCAAGAAGCGTTCTTAAGATGCCGAGCGAATCCGCCTCTTGCATCGAGCGGCCCTGACGCACGCACCCGTGCAGGCATTTGGGCAGGTCAGGTGCCAGACAACTGCCCTTAGCTGCCGTCCTCTGCAATGACTTCACGTATCGCGTCTTATGCCGCCGACCTCGTCACAAACGCGCACGCGCATCACGCGACTTCAGCCTATCGCCCTTTGCGTCGGCTGATGCTGGCGCGAGGTTGGGGCATTCTGTGCCTGTGTGCACCAACGGCAGCCTGGCCTCAGACGGTCACGGTTGGCCCCAGCGTCTACTTCGCTGATTCGCGCAGTGGCGCCAATGGCACCGCGGGCAAGGATGCCGTCGGCGGCGGATCTTGCGTCAGCGGCCCCGTGCCGGGTACAGCGGGCGGTGTCGGGCCCTCGATTGAGGAGACGATCAAACTCGGCCTCGTGTCCCTCAGCTACCCCGGGACGCTCATCGGCGCGAGCAGCCGTGGCGGTGATGGCGGCAAGGGCGGCAATGGCGATGCCACCGGCCAGTGCGGCAAGGGTGATTTTGATGGTCGTCCTGGCGGCGCGGGCGGCGCCGTGACCGTGTTCGTGAAGCCCGGTGCCAACCCAGCCGAGGCGGTCTACAGCAGCACGAGCACCGGTGTGGTGGCCGTCAGCCATGGGGGCTCGGGCGGCAATGGCGGCGACAACACCCGCGGCAAAGACGACTACAAGGGCGGCGATGGCGGTGCGGGCGGTGCGGGCGGCAATGTCCGCCTGGAGAACGCGCTTTCCCTGCAGGTCAGCGGTGGGCTCGGTGCGCTGGGCTTGTTGGCCCAAAGCGGTGGCGGCGCTGGTGGCGCCGGCGGCGATGCGGCCAACAAAGCCTATGCGGGCAGTGGCAAAAGCGGGGGCACCGGCGGTGATGTGGTGCTGCGCAACACCGGCAAGATCCTGACCGACGGCGGCAACGCCATGTCTGCCCAAAGCATCGGCGGCTTTGGCGGGGATGGCGGTGTGAACACCAAGAGCCACAGCGGCAGTGGCGGCACGGGCGGCAACAGCGGCACCCTGGCCGTGGACAACACGGGGACGCTCCAGGTCGGATCCGGCGCCCGGGTGGCCTGCAGCGACAGCATCACGGCGAACTGCAATCCCGCGGGGGGCTTCGGCCTTGCGGCGCAATCGGTCGGCGGCGGTGGCGGTCATGCCGGTGCCAGTGCCGGGCTGCATATTCTCGGTGCCGAGGGCGGCGCTGCCGGGCATGCGGGCGCCGTGGTGGTGAACAACACGGGCGCTGTCTCCGTGTTCGGGCCCTCGGGCACCGGCTTGTTTGCCCAGGCCGTTGGCGGCGGTGGAGGCTCGGGCGGCATGGCCATTTCCAGTGGCAGCAAGACCACGGCCGTTGGCGGCGCCGGCGGCGCGGGCGGCGACGGTGGCGCCGTGACCGTCATCAACTGGAACAGCCTGTGCACCGGCCTCGCCTGCAGCGCTCAGGACCGCTGGGCGGCCGATGACACTAGCGCCGGCGGCGCCATCGCCCTGGTGGCCCAGACCATTGGCGGCGGCGGCGGTGTGGGCGGCTTTGCCAAAGCCAAAGGCCGGGCCACGAGCATTTTCGGCAATGCCTCGGCCATGGCCGTGGGCGGCACCGGCGGCAGTGGTGGCGCAGGCGCGCAGGTTCTGGTGACCCATGTCGGAAACTTGGGAACCGCCGAGATCAGCTCACCCGGCTTGCTGGCCCAGAGCATTGGCGGCGGCGGCGGCAGTGCGGGCGGGGCCCTCGCGTACGCGACGGCCCTGGCCGGCGACAGCGCTGCCGTGTCCCACGGTGGCGCCGGTGGTGGTGGCGGCAATGGCGGCAATGTGCTGGTGAACTGCAACAACTACAGCACCTTCGCCTCCAGCTTCAGCCCTTGCGCCGGAACCGCCGTGCTGACCGCGGCACGAAGCGACTTCCGCATTGCCACCACGGGCCTGGCCTCACCTGGCATCGTGGCCCAGAGCATTGGCGGCGGCGGCGGCGCGGGCGGTTACGCCATGTCCCTGTCCGGCAGCCTGATCGGCTCGCAGTCCCTGGGCTTTGGTGGCAGCGGCGGCGCGGCCGGCAGCGGCGGCCAGGTCTTTGCCAGCAGCAATGGCCAGAGCATCAGCACCTACGGCGCGCAATCGCCGGCGTTGCTGGCCCAGAGCATTGGCGGTGGCGGCGGCTCCGGCGGCAGCACCATGGATTTGAGCCTGGCCTACACCGGCAGCTCCGCCTCGGTGGGCGTGGGCGGCAAAGGGGGCAGCGGCCAGTCGGCGGGCGCCGTGGCGGTTTACAACCCCGGCGGCGTGATCAACACCAGCGGCGAAGGCTCGCAAGGCCTGGTGGCGCAGAGCATTGGCGGCGGCGGCGGCAATGGCGGCTCGGCCATCACCCTGGCGGCCTCGGGGCGCTATGCCGGCTCCTTGTCGGTGGGCGGCAATGGCGCCACGGGCGGTACGGGCGGCAATGTGAGCGTGGTCAACGAGGACAGCAGCAGCAACCCTGCTTTCGGACGCGGCGCCATCACCACCCAGGGCGCCGGTGCGAGCGCCCTGGTGGCGCAGAGCATTGGCGGCGGTGGCGGCCATGGCGCTTACTCGGTGGCGCTCTCGGGCGCGGAGTTCGTGGCCGGCGCGGTCAGCGTGGGGGGCAGCGGCGGCTCGGGCAACCATGCCGGAACGGTCAACGTCACCAACAAGGGCGCGCTGACCACCCAGGGCGGCGGTGCGCCCGTGCTGCTGGCCCAGAGCATTGGCGGCGGCGGCGGCTCAGGCGGCCATGCCATTGCCGGCACCGTGGCGGGCATGGGCAGCATCAGCATCGGCGCCGGGGGCAGCGGTGGCTCCGGGGCCGCGGCCTCTTCGGTGCAGGTGAACAGCACCGGCGCCATCGCCGCCCAATCCAGCCAGGTCGGGCATGCCCCGGGCATCCTGGCGCAGAGCATCGGCGGCGGCGGTGGCCAAGGCGGCTTCAGCGCCGCAGGGGCGCTGTCCTTTCAGGGCAGTGTCGCGCTGGCCGTGGGCGGTGGTGGTGGCAATGCGGGCAGTGCCGGCACGGTCAGCATCGATCATGGCGCGAGCCTGCTCACCCGCGGCGCCTTTTCCCCGGGCATTCAAGGCCAGAGCCTGGGCGGCAATGGCGGCAATGGTGGGCACACCCTGGCCGGTGCCCTTGCCGGCGGGCTGAGCCTGGCCGCCAATCTGGGCGGCGGCGGTGGCAAGGGAGGCACCGCTGGCGATGTCTGGCTGCATGTCCATGGCGCCGAGCAGCGCTTGGTCACCGAGGGCGACCAATCGCCGGGCGTGCTGGGGCAAAGCCTGGGCGGCGCCGGCGGCAGCGGCGGCTGGGCCATCAGTGCTTCGGCCAGCATGGCGGCAGCGCCTTCCGTGTCCCTGGGGGGCGCGGGTGGCGCCGGCGGCAAGGCCGGCCTGGTGTCCATGACGGCCCGCCTGCCCGTGCAAACCAGCGGGCATATGGCGCCCGGCCTGGCGGCTCAAAGCATCGGGGGCAATGGCGGCAGTGGTGGCTTCACCGCCGCTGGTTCGGCCACCACCATCGTGGCCATGGCGACCAGCGTCGGTGGCACGGGCGGCACGGGCGGACAAGGCGGCACGGTCAATATCAAGGCCGATGCGCCGGTGCTCACCAGCGGCCAGCAGTCATTCGGCCTGCTGGCGCAAAGCATCGGCGGCAACGGCGGCAATGGCGGCTCGGCCCTGTCGGGCAGTGCATCGACGGGCAACCCCTCGATGGCAGTTTCCGTCGGCGCGGCGGGCGCGGCAGGTGCCACCGGAGGCACGGGACAGAACGCCGGCAACGTGGCCGTGGTGGGGCGCAGCACCGTCATCACCCAAGGTCAAGGCGCGGTCGGCGTGCTGGCCCAGAGCATCGGCGGGGGTGGCGGCCAGGGCGGAGCCACCGCTGCAATTGCGGCCTCCGCCTCGGGCGGCGATCCCGACAACAAGAGCCTGGCAGCCGCCGTGACGGTGGGCGGCAAGGGTGCCGCCGGTGGCGCCGGGGCCGAGGCCTCCGTGCGCGTGCTGGATGCCGTGCAAACCGGCGTGCCCAGCCGCAACAGCGCTTCGGGCGCGGCCGGCCAGGGCGACCGGGCCGCGGGTGTGCTGGTGCAAAGCATCGGTGGCAGCGGCGGCCAAGGGGGCGCGGCCAGCTCGCAGGCCATCGCCGGCTCTGCCGCGGCGGCTGTGGCGATTGGCGGTGGCGGCGGCAGCGGCAGCAACGCGGGCAATGCGCTGCTCAACTTCGATGCGCAAACCTATCTGGCCAGCAACGCCGACCTGCTCAAGTTCTACGGCAACAACCCGGCGGCCGCCCTCAAGCACTACATCGACTGGGGCTTCGGCGAGGCCCGCCCCACGCAGAGCTTCAATGCGGCACAGTACCTGGCGAACTACAGCGATCTGCAGGCCTCGTTCAATGGCGATCTGGCTGCAGCCACCAACCACTACGTGGGCACCGGCTTCACAGAGGGCCGCAACGCGGGCACGCCGGCCGGCAGCAACCCAGTCGGACTGGCGCTGAGCGACAGCACCACGGCCTTGGTGGACCCGCTGATTTACATCGCGTCCCACCCCGACCTGATCCGTGCCCTGGGCAACGATCCCTTGGCCGGCCTGCGGCACTACCGGGACTGGGGCTATGGCGAAGGTCGCGTGACCAATGCCTTCAATCCCGCGCAGTACCTGGCCAATTACGCGGACCTGCGGGCGCTCTATGGCAACGACACCCACGCCGCCACGGTGCACTGGATCACCACCGGTCAGGCCGAGGGGCGCTCGGCCAGCGCAGCGGCAGGCAGCACGCCGGTCAGCAAGGTGGTCTTGCCCAGCGTCTCCACCTTCGGCCAGCAAGCCCCCGCCATGGTGGCGCAGAGCATCGGCGGCGGGGGCGGGCAGGGCGGTGCTGCATCCGCCAGCGCGGTCAGCAACCAGCATGCGGCCTCGGTGGCCGTCGGCGGCTTTGGTGCCGGCGGTGGCGATGCCGGCATGGTGGTGGTGACCCCCACCGGCGCCCTGAGCACGACGGGCGCGCAGTCCCCCGGCGTGCTGGCGCAGAGCATTGGCGGCGGCGGCGGTCATGGCGGCTCGGCATCGGCCTCTGCGGACGGTTCTCAGGGGGCGGTTGAAGCCGCCGGTGTGGCGGCCTACACCGGCCTAGTGGGCTCGACCGTGGGCAAGGCCACGGTGGCCGTGGCCCAGAAGTTCAACCAGGACAGTGGCGCGCCGAGCAGCTCCAGCGCCAAGAACGACAACGGCGTGGGCGCCTCGCTAAGCATCGGCGGTGCCGGTGGCATGGGTGGCAAGGGCAGCGCCGTGGCGGTGGACAGCAGCGCGCTGGTGAGCACCCTGGGTGATCTCTCGTCCGGCCTGTATGCGCAGAGCGTGGGCGGCGGCGGCGGTCATGGCGGCAGCAGCACCAGCAATGCCAAGGGTGGCAACAGTGCGGTGGCCCTCAGCCTGGGCGGCAGCGGCGGCACGGGTGGCGACGCGGGTTCGGTGCAGGTGCGCAACAGCGGCGGCATCGGCACGGCCGGAGCCCAATCCCTTGGTGTGTTTGCCCAAAGCGTGGGCGGCGGCGGCGGTGATGGCGGCTCGGTCAGCGCCAGCTCGCAGGCCGGCGGCAAGGCGGCCGCCTCCCTGGGGCTGGGCGGCAGCGGTGGCGGCGGCGGCAGCGGCGGCAGCGTCACGCTGATCAACAGCGGCAGCGTCAGCACCTGGCAGAGCAATGCCGGCGGGCTGTTCGCCCAGAGCGTGGGCGGGGGCGGCGGCAATGGCGGCGCGGCCAGCACGGCCGCCAGCGTGACGCCGGCCGAAGACGATGGCAAAACCAGTGCCAGCACCGGCACGGCCAGTGCATCGCCCAACAACCAGAGCAACTCGGCCAGCGCTGGCAGCGTGTCGGGCAGCAACGCCAGCAAGGGCGGTGCCGCGGGGGCCAACAGCGGTTACGCGGCCAGCCTGGCCCTCGGGGGCGCGGGGGGCAAGGCGGGCCATGGCGGCACGGTGGTGGTGCAGCACAGCGGTAGCGTGAGCACAGGCCTGGCGGTGCAAGACGGCGTAGTGAACAGCATTGCCCACGCCCCGGCCCTGCTGGCCCAAAGTGTGGGCGGCGGCGGCGGCCAAGGCGGCAGCAGCAGCAGCAATGCCGACGCGGCCAAGAGCAGCGTGGCCATCTCGCTGGGTGGCCTGGGTGCAGGCGGTGGCGATGGGGGCACGGTGACCGTGCACGGCAGCGCCGGCAGCCTGAGCACGCGGGGCGCTTTGTCCTCCGGCCTGATCGCCCAAAGCCTGGGCGGCGGCGGTGGCAACGGAGGCTCGGCCAGCTCCACGGCCGGCCAAGGCAGCTCGGCCTCGGTGGCCCTGGGCCTGGGGGGCACAGCGGGTGGCGGCGGCCACGGCGGCGCGGTGACCGTGTGTGGCACACGCCAGTCTGACGGCAGCTGCGGCAGCGCACTGGGCAGCAGCATCAGCACCGCGGGCGTGCAGTCGCACGGCGTGTTCGCTCAAAGCGTGGGCGGCGGCGGCGGCAGCGGCGGGGCCGTCAGCGTGGCGGCCACCGCGGGTGACGCGAGTGGCGGTGACAACAGCGCCAGCGCCGGCAACGGCAGCAGCTCGGCGTCCGCCTCCAGCGGTGTGGCGGTGGCTGCAGCCCTGGGCGGCAGCGGCGGTAGCGGTGGCTACGGCGGGGATGTGCGGCTCTCCATCGCGGCCGCGGTCAGCACGGCTGGCGCGCGCTCGACGGCTTTGTTTGCCCAAAGCGTGGGCGGCGGCGGCGGTGAAGCCGGCAGCAGCAGCAGCAATGCCAGCAGCGGCGCCCATGCCGTGAGCCTGGCGCTGGGCGCCAGCGGCGGCAGCGGTGGCCGGGGCGGCAATGTGTCGGTGGACCTGGCCAGCAGCGCCCAGCTGCAAACCCGTGGCCTGCTGTCCCAGGGCCTCATGGCCCAGAGCGTGGGCGGCGGCGGTGGCGTGGCGGGCAGCACCAGCGCCACCAGCGCCGATGCTGGCAACAGCAACACCAGCCTGGCCTTGGGGGGCAAGGCGGGCAGCGGACAAGACGGCGGCACGGTCAAGGTCAACAGCGGCGGCAGCATCAGCACCAGCGGCTGGGGGGCGGATGGCCTGGTGGCCCAGAGCATCGGCGGCGGCGGCGGCACCGGCGGGGCTGCGTCCAGCAGTGCATCAACCGGCCAGGTCTCGGCAGCCCTGGCCCTGGGTGGCCAGGGCGGTGCCTCCGGCAAAGGCGGCGATGTCGCGGTGACCTTGTTCGCCGGCAGCATCAAGACCGAGGCCGAAGCGGCGCGCGGCCTGCTGGTGCAAAGCATTGGCGGCGGCGGCGGCAGCGGCGGCAGCGCCAGCAGCAGCACGGGCGGCGACAACACCAAGTCGGTCAGCCTCGCGCTGGGTGGGCAAAGTGGCAGCAGCGGCGGCGGCCAGGGGGGCACGGTCAGCGTCAGCACCACCGGCACGGCGACCCTGGCCACCCAGGGGCATTTCGCGACCGCGCTGATGGCCCAGAGCATCGGCGGCGGCGGCGGCGTGGGCGGCAGCAGCCAAGGCAGCAGCGCCGCCAGCGGCAGCAGCTACACCCTGGGGCTCAACCTGGGCGGCGCAGGCGGCGCCGGGGGTAACGGCGGCGCGGTGACCCTGGATCTGCGTCAGAGCAATTCCAGCGTCAGCACGCAGGGCCTGGCCGCCTTCGGGGTGATGGCGCAAAGCATCGGTGGCGGCGGCGGTGTGGGCGGCGCGGCCGCCTGGCACCAGTCCGGCAGCCTGGGCAGCGTCTCGATCAGCAGCCAGCTGGGTGGCAGCGGCGGCGATGGCGGCGATGGCGGTAGCACGCGGCTGCTGTCCGACCAGACGGTGAGCACCGCGGGGCACCTGGCCGTGGGCCTGCTGGCCCAGAGCGTGGGCGGCGGCGGCGGCGTGGCGGCTGCGGCCACCTCGTCCAGCGAGGGCAGCGCCTTCAGCGGCAGCGTGAACCTGGGCGGCAGCGGCGGGAAAGGCGGCGCGGGCGGTACGGTGGAGCTGGCGCTGGGCCAGCGGGTCAGCACATCCGGCAACCTGGCGCATGCGGCGGTGGCGCAGAGCATTGGCGGTGGCGGCGGGCTCAACCTCAGCCGGGCCAGCGGCACGGTGCTGGGCGGCGGGCAGGCCAAGGCGGGCGCTCGCGTGCTGCTGTCCAGCAGCGCCGCGGTGGAGACCGGCGGCATGGGGGCCTTGGGCCTCGTGGCCCAGAGCATCGGCGGCGGCGGCGGCCTGTCGACCTCTTTCGGCTCGGTCAGCCTGGGTGGCGCGCCGGGCTTTGCCAACGGCGGCGTGGTGCGCCTGTGCAATGGGCTGGACAGCACCGGTCAGTGCAGCGGCGATGTGGCGCTCTTTGGCAGCGTCCGCACCCGTGGCCCCCTGAGCCATGCCCTGGTGGCGCAGAGCATTGGGGGTGGTGGTGGCCTGGTGCTGAGCCCGGAGAACCCCGTGCAGACCAGCTTGCGCAGCAGCGGCGCCATCGGCAGCGATGTGAGCGTCTGGACCGCCCAGGCCATCAGCACCCAGGGCAACGGGTCTGCCGGCCTGGTGGCCCAAAGCATCGGTGCCGGTGGCGGCCTGGTCGGTGACCATTACTGGGCCACCGGCAGTGTCACCCACAAGCTGAGCATGGCCAGCAGCACGGATGTGTCCACCGGCGCGGCGGTCAGCGTGGATGCCTCCAAAGGCTCGCAGCCCTGGAGCACCAGCGGCATGAATGCGCCCGCCCTGGTGGCGCAGAGCATTGGTGGTGGCGGCGGCTACTTTGCCCACACCAACCTGACCCAGGCCAGCCGGGTGGACCTGAGCTTCCAGCTCGGAGGCACCGGCGGCAGCAGTGACGGCGGCACCGCGCGGGTGGCCCTGGGTTCGCGAGCCATCAGCACGGCCGATGCGGGCAGCCTGGGTGTGCTGGCACAAAGCGTGGCGGGTGGCGGCGGCATGTTCTCCTGGGTGGCGCCGACGGTGGCGGCGCCGGGCAGTGCGGCCAGCACCAATGCCACCCTGAGCGGCCAGCTAGGACAGACCGGCAGCGGCAGCCGTGCGTTTGACGCCAGCGTCAGCGGCAGCCCTGCGATCAGCACCAGCGGCCTGCACTCGGCCGGTCTGGTCGTGCAGAGCGTGTCCAACGGCGGCGGCGTGGCCCTGGCGGCGGGCCGTGCGGGCCAGGTCTTCAGCGGCACCATGAACCTGGGCTCGACGGCCACTGGCAAGAACGATTGGAAATTCAGCGGCCTCGTGACGGCCCAACTGGACGGCGGCAGCATCAGCACCCGGGGCGATATGGCACCGGCCCTGGTGGCCCAGACGGTCAGCGGCGGTGGTGGTTTGAGTCTCGCGCTGGCCAGCGACGCCAAGCTGGGCGGTCGGCCCGGCAGCCCCGCCTACCCGGGCGAGGATCAGCGGTCCAAGCCGGCCGTGCTCGTGAACAACCGCGCGGCCATCAGCACCACAGGGGCGGGTTCGATCGGCATCGTTGCGCAGAGCGTGGGCAATGGCGGCGGCCTGGCCTATGCCAGCAACAGCGCCACACTCGGCGCGGGCGGCAGCGGCGGCCATGGCGGCACGGTGGAGGTCAACAGCTACGCTCCCATCCGCACCTCGGGTGTGAATGCCTACGGCATCCTGGCCCAGAGCGTGGGCGGCGGTGGCGGCGCCGTGATCGGCGTGGGCAATGCCCTGAACGTGACCTACAACAAGGGCAGTGGAGACGCCGGGGCTGTGACCGTCAATGTGTTCGCGGACATCAGCACCAGCGGAGATGGCGCTCATGCCATCGTGGCGCAGTCGATCGCCGGCGGCGGCGGCATCGTCGCCAGCGGAACTCAGACCACCACCTACAAAGGCGGTTCCGGCAAGAGCGGCGATGTGAAGGTGAACTACGCCAACGGTGTGACGGTGACGGCCTCGGGCCAAGGCGCGCACGCCTTGTGGGGCTCATCCTCGACCGACCCGGTTGTCGAGGTCGGGGAGGGCGCAACTTTGGTGGGCGGCAGCGGCGTCGCCGCCATGTACTTCGAAGGCCCCATCAACGAGTTGCACAACCGGGGGCAGGTGGGCAGCGCCGACGGGCACGCTGGTCGCGCCGTGCAGACCACCGGAGGTGACATCACCATTCACAACCACGGTGTGCTGCTTGGCAACCTTCACCTCACCGAGGGCGCGCGCAACGAGGTGCACAACCACAGCGGCGCCAGCATGCTGCACGGTGGCACGCTCAACCTGGGGGGCACAGGCACGCTGCGCAACGACGGCACGATCATGCATGGTGGCGAGGCCGGTGCCGCCACGCGCATCGACGGTCACCTGATCCAAGGGGACAGCGGCATCCTGGCGCTGCGGATGGACCACACCACCGGGGTGGCCGATCAGTTGCACGTGACGGGCAACGCAAGCCTGAAGGGCCGCTTGCAACCCGTCCTGCAGACGGCGCACCTGATCACGCCGGGCACCCATTCGCTGGGCACCGTCTTCAGCGCGGGAGGTGGGCTGGATGCCAGCGGCTTGTCCGTGACCGACACGGCCATCCTCGACTTCCGCCTGCACCCCCAGGATGGCAAGCTGGGCTTCAGCGTGCATGCCGACTTCAGCCCCGAGGGCATGAACGAGGACGTGCAACGCCTGGGCGACCTGCTGGCCTCCGTCCAGACGGAATCACGCGAGAACTTCCGCGAGCTGACCGCCCGCCTGGTGGCCCTCCCAACCCCGCAGGCGCTGCACCAGGTTTACTGGGAGCTCAGCGGCGCCGGTGCCACCACGGTGGCGACGGGGGGAACTCGGTTGAGCACCTTGTTCGGGCGGCTGCTGACGGATCGCGCGGGCGCCCTGCCTGGCGCATCGTCATCGGGGCGGCCGGCACAGCAAGCCTGGGTCCAGCTGCTGGGAGAACGCCATAGCGCCAGCTACGATGGCGCCGGCACCTCGGATATCAATGCCCAGCTGGGCGGTCTGGCCTTCGGGCTGGAAACCTCGCTCGACGCTGATACCTTGGTGGGTGCCGCGCTGTCGAGCAACCGCTCCCGCCTGGAAATGTCCCACGGCTACCAGGCGCGCGGGCCTGGCGTTCAGCTCGGCGCCTATGCGCTGCGTGAGGCGGACAGCCGCTGGGGCCGCCTGTACCTCACGGGCTCGCTGACGCATTCACGCCAGGTGCTGGATACCGAACGTCGCTTCGATCTGACGGGCGCCAATTACCGCGCCCAGATGCGCACACAGGCCTGGGGAGCGCGGGCCGAGACAGGCTTGCGCATCAACTCGCCCGGATGGCGCATCGCCCCCTTTGCCGCCTTGCAGCTCCAGCACTTCACGATCCAGGCGCACGACGAGGAGGGGGCGGCTCAGCCCCACCTGGCCCTGAGCTATCAGCGCAGCGCGTTCACTCAGGTGCGCAGCGAACTGGGCAGCGCCGTTGAGGGTCAGATCATGCTGCAACGCGGCGCCTCGCTGAAGCTGAGAGGACGCCTGGGTTGGGCCCACGAGGCCTGGAGCGAGCACCGCATGTATGCGGCCTTCAAGACCCTCAACGGTCGGCCCTTCAGCGTCGGCGGCCTGATGCCCACGCCCGACCTGGCCACCCTGTCCGGCCAGGCCGAACTGCGCCTGAGCCCATCACTGGCCGTGGAGGCCAATCTGCAGGGAGAGTACGGACGAAACACCCGCGCGCGGGCAGGCAGCGTTGCGCTGCGCTATGTCTGGTGAGGAAAAGCCCCTGCATTCCGGAACCTGCTGGGCCCGGAAGCAGCGGTTGGCCCTCGCTGCTGGCAGCTGAAGGCCCGTTGCCAGCGCACCGCCCATGCCCTTGATTGCAAGGGCCCACCGCCTGGAAGCACCGTTTTGGGGACGGTAGACGGGATGGTGGAACGGCGACCAGAAAAAGAAAAAACCCAAGTGAAATTAATCACTTGGGTTTAATTTTGGCGGAGAGGGCGGGATTCGAACCCGCGGTGGGCTATTAACCCACACACGCTTTCCAGGCGTGCGACTTAAACCGCTCATCCACCTCTCCGAAGCCCGCCATCATAGCGCAGTTTTTAGGGGCGCCCAGGAAATTCCGCGAGAAAAATTGTGAACCGGCCCTGGGGTAGCATGCGCGCGCCGGTCGAAAGCCCGGCACACGTCTTCAGGGCGGGGTGAAATTCCCCACCGGCGGTATGCCGACCTCGGTCGGTGAGCCCGCGAGCGCCCGAGCCTCTCCGGCCCGGGGTCAGCAGATCTGGTGCGATGCCAGGGCCGACGGTCACAGTCCGGATGAAAGAAGATGTGCTGACGCGCTGGCGTCGCGGCGTGGTGCTCCGGCACCTGGGGTCGCGGCGTGAGCGTTGTCTGCGCGCCCTGAAATGTCTTCTCTCCAACGCGAGGAGCGTTTCAACATGTCTGCCATTACCGCAATTTCCACTTTCCCCACCACTCATGCCGAGGCTCAGGCCTGCGGCGAGCAGGAAATCCTGCGCATGCCGGCTCGTCTGGCCGCGGCCCTGCTGGCCATGCGCGAGGGCCGGCCGGTCGTGCTGACCGACGACCAGGACCGCGAGGACGAGGCCGATCTCATCCTTGCGGCCGAGCGCCTGAGCGAGGCCTCGATGGCCCTGCTGATCCGCGAGTGCAGCGGCATCGTCTGTCTGTGCCTGCAAGACGCCATGGTGCAGCGCCTGGCGCTGCCGCCCATGGTGGGGCAGAACCAGAGCCGCTACGGCACGGCCTTCACGGTGAGCATCGAGGCGGCACAGGGCGTGAGCACCGGCGTCAGCGCGGCCGACCGCCTGACCACGGTGCGCGCCGCCATCGCTCCGGATGCCCGGCCCGAGGACCTGGCCCGGCCCGGCCACGTCTTCCCGCTGCGTGCCCAGCCCGGCGGCGTGCTGGCGCGGCGCGGCCATACCGAGGGCTCTGTGGATCTGGCCCTGATGGCCGGCCTGTCGGGGGCCGCGGTGCTGTGCGAGCTGATGAACGCCGATGGCACCATGGCGCGCGGCCAGCAGGTGCTGGACTTTGCCGAGCGTCACGGCCTGCCGCTGCTCAGCATCGCCGAGCTGGCCGACTACCGGCGCGAAGGCTGGCGCCAGGCCGCCTGAGGTCAGCCGAAACGAGCTGAGGCCGGCTTCTGCTGGGCCTCCGCGGGGTCTAGCCTGGCTTGTGGCCCTTCATCAGGGCCATGGCGGTGCCGATCAGGCCGCTGACCTCGCCCATATGGCCCGGCACGATCATGGTGTTGTTCTTCTGGGCGAGCTGGGCGTAGGCGTCCACGGCCTTCTCCGCCACCTTGAGCTGAACGGCCTGCTGGCCGCCCGGCTGCTCGATGGCCGCGGCGATCTTGCGGATGGCCTCGGCGGTGGCTTCGGCCACCGCGCCGATGGCCGCGGCCTCACCCTGGGCCTTGTTGATCTCGGCCTGCTTCTCGCCTTCGGAGCGGGCAATGGCGGCCTCGCGCTCGCCGGTGGCGATATTGATCTGCTCCTGGCGGCGGCCCTCGGAGGCGGCGATCAGGGCGCGCTTCTCGCGCTCGGCCGTGATCTGGGCCTGCATGGAGTGCAGGATGGCCGGGGGCGGGGTCAGGTCCTTGATCTCGTAGCGCAGCACCTTCACGCCCCAGTTCAGCGCGGCCTCATCCAGGGCCTGCACAACCGAGCTGTTGATCACGTCGCGCTCCTCGAAGGTGCGATCCAGCTCCATGCGGCCGATCACGCTGCGCAGCGTGGTCTGGGCCAGCTGGGTGATGGCCACCACATAGTTGCTGGCGCCGTAGCTGGCGCGCATCGGGTCGGTCACCTGGAAATAGAGGATGCCGTCCACCGTGAGCTGGGTGTTGTCCTTGGTGATGCAGACCTGGCTGGGCACGTCCAGCGGGATCTCCTTGAGCGAGTGCTTGTAGGCCAGTCGGTCCACAAAGGGCACGAGGATGTTGAGGCCGGGCGTGAGCGTGGCGTGGTACTTGCCCAGACGCTCCACGATCCAGGCGTGCTGCTGGGGCACGACCTTGATGGCGCGCACGATGAAGATGGCGGCGATCACCAACAGGATCAGGGCGATTTCCATGACGGGTATTCCTCCTCGGTAGGTTTCTTGATCTCGGACCAGGCGCCGATCAGGGCGCCAGCACCAGACAGCTGCCCTCGACCGCGCGTATGGTGTGCAGGCCCGGCGCCGGGCTGCCGCTGCCGCCGAAGCGGGCCTGCCAGTCGGCACCGCGGTAGCGCACGGTGGTGCGACCGTCAGCCTGCCACTGCGCCACCTGCACCTGCTGGCCCACGTCCAGATTCACGTCAGGGTTGCTGGCGCTGGGGGCTTGGGGCTGGCGGGCGCGGCGCTGGTGCCAGAGCAGCACGGCCAAGCCGCCGACCAGGGCGGCGCTGACGATCTGCAGGGCAGGGCTGAGGCCGAGGTGGGCGGATAGTGCGCCGGCGGCCCCGCCGAGTGCCAGCATCAGCAGGTAGAAGGTGCCCGTGGCCAGCTCAAGTGCCACCAGGGCGCCAGCGGCGATCCACCAGGGGGTCGGACCGTTCCAGATCTCCATGCAGCCTCCCGTCTTTATGTCGGCCGAGTGTAGCCGTCCTGTTTGTGCGACAAAGGATGAAGATGCGGGCAGAAAACCGCTGACGCACGGCGCTTGGCCCTACACTTCGCGCCTTCTTTTTTCTGCTGCCCCTTTTGCCCCCGGAGGCCCTGCATGCTGCGCTTTCGCTTCCCCATCGTCATCATCGACGAGGACTATCGCTCCGAGAACACCTCGGGTTTGGGCATCCGCGCCCTGGCGGATGCTATCCAGAAAGAGGGCTTCGAGGTGCTGGGCGTGACCAGCTATGGCGACCTCAGCCAGTTCGCCCAACAGCAAAGCCGCGCCAGCGCCTTCATCCTGTCCATCGATGACAACGAGTTCACGCCGGGCCCGGAGCTGGATCCGGCGGTGGTGAACCTGCGCAAGTTCATTGAGGAGATCCGCTTCAAGAATGCGGACATCCCCATCTACGTCTACGGCGAAACGCGCACCTCCCAGCATCTGCCCAACGATGTGCTGCGCGAGCTGCATGGCTTCATCCATATGTTCGAGGACACGCCGGAGTTCGTGGCCCGCCACATCATCCGCGAGGCGCGCAGCTACCTCGACGGCCTGGCGCCGCCCTTCTTCAAGGCGCTGATGGACTACGCGCAAGACGGCTCCTACAGCTGGCACTGCCCGGGCCATTCCGGCGGCGTGGCCTTCCTGAAGAGCCCGGTGGGCCAGATGTTCCACCAGTTCTTCGGCGAGAACATGCTGCGCGCCGACGTCTGCAATGCGGTGGAGGAGCTGGGCCAGCTGCTGGACCACACCGGCCCGGTGGCCGCTTCCGAGAAGAATGCGGCGCGCATCTTCAATGCCGACCACTGCTTCTTCGTCACCAACGGCACCAGCACCTCCAACAAGATGGTCTGGCACCACACGGTGGCGCCGGGCGATGTGGTGGTGGTGGACCGCAACTGCCACAAGAGCATCCTGCACAGCATCATCATGACGGGCGCCGTGCCGGTCTTCATGACGCCCACGCGCAACCATTACGGCATCATCGGCCCCATTCCGGAGAGCGAGTTCTCGCCGGAGACCATCAAGAAGAAGATCGCCAAGAACCCGCTGCTCAAGGGGGTGGACGTCAAGAAGGTCAAGCCGCGCATCATGACGCTGACCCAGAGCACCTATGACGGTGTGCTCTACAACACCGAGACCATCAAGAGCAAGCTGGACGGCTGGATCGACACCCTGCATTTCGACGAGGCCTGGCTGCCGCACGCGGCTTTCCACACCTTCTATGGCTCCTACCATGCCATGGGCAAGAACCGCCCGCGCCCGAAGACGGCCATGGTCTACGCCACCCAGTCCACCCACAAGCTGCTGGCCGGTCTGAGCCAGGCTTCGCAGGTGCTGGTGCAGGACTCTCAGAACGTGAAGCTGGACAAGCATCTGTTCAACGAGGCCTATCTGATGCACACCTCGACCAGCCCGCAGTACAGCATCATCGCCAGCTGTGATGTGGCCGCCGCCATGATGGAGCCGCCCGGCGGCACCGCCCTGGTGGAGGAGAGCCTGGCCGAGGCCCTGGACTTCCGCCGCGCCATGCGCAAGGTGGAGAAGGATTACGGCAAGTCCGACTGGTGGTTCAAGGTCTGGGGGCCGGATCGTCCGCTGGCCGCCGAGGGCGTGGGCAAGCCCGCCGACTGGATGCTCAAGGCCAATGAGAAGTGGCACGGATTCGGCTCCATCGAGGCCGGCTTCAATATGCTGGACCCGATCAAGTCCACCATCATCACGCCCGGCCTGGACATGAGCGGCAAGTTCGCCAAGAGCGGCATCCCGGCCAGCATCGTCACCAAGTTCCTGGCCGAGCACGGCGTGGTGGTGGAGAAGACGGGCCTGTACAGCTTCTTCATCATGTTCACCATCGGCATCACCAAGGGCCGCTGGAACACCCTGCTGACTGCGCTGCAGCAGTTCAAGGACGATTACGACAAGAACGCGCCGCTGTGGCGCATCATGCCGGAGTTCGTGGCCGCCCAGCCGCGCTACGAGCGCATGGGTCTGCGCGATCTGTGCCAGAGCATCCACGAGGCCTATGCCCAGGGTGACATTGCCCGCCTGACCACCGAGGTCTACCTCTCGGACCTGGAGCCGGCCATGAAGCCCAGCGATGCCTATGCCCACATCGCCCAGCGCAAGACCGAGCGCGTGGCCATCGACAAGCTGGAAGGGCGTGTCACCACCTCGCTGCTGACGCCTTACCCGCCGGGCATTCCCCTGCTGATCCCGGGTGAGCGCTTCAACAAGAAGATCGTGGACTATCTGAAGTTCACTCGCGACTTCAATGCCAAGTTCCCGGGCTTCGCCACCGATGTGCACGGTCTGGTGGCCGAGCAGGGTGAGGACGGTCAGACCCGCTACTTCGTGGACTGCGTGGCCAAGTAAGGCCGGTGGCTGTGCCCTGCGGGGCGCAGCACCCCAAAAAAAGGGGCCCCGAGGGGCCCCTTTGTCTTGCGCGCCTGAAGTGCCTGAAATTCAGGAGGCTTCGTCGGCCAGGGCCACGTGGCTGAAACCACCGTCCACATAGATGACTTCGGAGCTGATGCCGCCGGCCAGGTCCGAGAACAGGAAGGCGGCGGTATTGCCCACGTCGTCGATGGTGACATTGCGGCGGATCGGCGCGCTGGCGGCAAAGGCCGAGAGCAGCTTGCCGAAGTCCTTGATGCCGGAGGCGGCCAGGGTCTTGATCGGGCCGGCCGAGATGCCGTTCACGCGCACGCCCTTGGCGCCCAGGGAGTAGGCCAGATAGCGCACGCTGGCTTCCAGCGAGGCCTTGGCCAGGCCCATGGTGTTGTAGTTGGGCACATAGCGCTCGGCACCCAGATAGGACAGGGTCAGCAGGGAGGAGCCGGTGCGCAGGCGCGGTGCGGCGGCCTTGGCCATGGCGGGGAAGCTGTAGGCCGAGATGTCGTGGGCGATGCGGAAGTTCTCGCGGCTCAGACCTTCCAGGAAATCGCCGGCTATCGCCTCGCGCGGCGCAAAGCCGATGGAGTGCACAAAGCCGTCAAATTCCGGCCAGGCCTCGCCCAGTTGGGCAAACAGCCGTTCGATCTGGGCGTCATCGCTGACATCGCAGTCAAACACCAGATTCGAGCCGAACTCGGCGGCGAACTCGGTGATGCGCTCCTTGAATCGCTCGCCCTGATAGCTGAAGGCCAGTTCGGCCCCCTCGCGATGGCAGGCGCGGGCAATGCCGTAGGCAATCGAGCGGTTGGACAGCACGCCCGTGATCAGCAAGCGCTTGCCGGCGAGAAAACCCATGGTGGTTCCTATCTGGTCATTAAAATGAGCGCGGATTTTGGCATGGCATGCCGCACACGCAAACCATCTGGCTTGCGGGCATGGTGCTTGCATAGTACAATCCTGCCTTCGCTGAAGAAGCTGCATGCAGCGATCAGTGCGGCGAAGATGGTGGGCGGATTCATCCAGCCCATTTTTTTTGCTCGATCTTTTTTGACCTTTTTGAGCTCGGAATCCGAAGAAACACCCCGCATGAGTTGGCAAGCCGCTGTTGAGAAGACCGTGATCGGCCTGGGCTATGACCTGGTGGACTGCGAACGCAGTGCCGGTGGCCTGCTGCGCGTCTATATCGACAAGCTGGCGGAGCAGGCCCGTGCCGGCGAGGTGATCACGGTGGACGACTGCGAAAAGGTGACCCGCCAGCTGCAATATGTGCTGGAAGTGGAAAACGCCGACTATCAGCGCCTGGAGGTTTCCTCTCCGGGGCTGGATCGCCCCCTGAAGAAGGCCGCCGATTTCGCGCGCTTCACGGGCGAGCAGGTTGAAATCACCCTCAAGCTGGCCTTCCAGGGCCGCAAGCGCTACAGCGGCGAGCTGCAGGCGCTGGACGCTGCCGAGGGTGAGGCCGCGGGCTGGCGCCTCGTGTTCAACGACGGCAAGCAGGATCAGGCGCTGGATTTCAGCCTGGACGAGGTGCGCAGCGCCAAGCTCGCACCCGCGATCGATTTCAAGGGTCGCAAGAGCAAGCCCGCTGCGGGCGAATCCCAGGACAAGACGAACAAGGCCGACGGCAAGAAGGCTGCCTCGAAAAAGAAGAAGCAGAGCAATGCCAAGGCCAGGCAGCAGCCGGACGACGATGTGTCGCCCGCTGCCGCCGGCAAGGATGACAAGGTTGACGGAGGTCTCGATCAATGAACCGCGAACTGTTGATGCTGGTGGACGCGATTTCGCGCGAGAAGAGCGTGGAGCGCGATGTCGTGTTCGGTGCGGTGGAAGCCGCGCTGGCCTCGGCCACCAAGAAGTTGTATGGCGGGGAGGTCGACATCCGCGTGGCGATTGATCGCGACACCGGCGAGTACGAGACCTTCCGTCGCTGGCATGTGGTGCCCAACGAGGCTGGCCTGCAGAACGCCGACGCCGAGATCCTGCTCTTCGAAGCCCAGGAGCAGATCGCCGACATCGAGGTGGATGACCACATCGAGGAATCGGTGGAGTCCGTGCCCATCGGCCGTATCGGCGCCCAGGCCGCCAAGCAGGTGATCCTGCAGAAGATCCGCGACGCCGAGCGCGAGCAACTGCTCAACGACTTCCTCTCGCGCGGCGAGAAGATCTTCGTGGGCACGGTCAAGCGCCTGGACAAGGGCGACATCATTGCCGAGTCCGGCCGCATCGAAGGCCGCCTAAAGCGCAATGAGCTGATCCCCAAGGAAAACCTGCGCACCGGCGACCGCGTGCGTGCCGTGATCCTGGGCGTGGACCCCACCCAGCGTGGTCCGCAGATCATGCTCTCGCGCTCCAGCCCGGAGTTCATGAAGGAGCTGTTCGCCCAGGAAGTGCCCGAGATCGAGCAGGGCCTGCTGGAGATCAAGAGCTGCGCTCGCGATTCCGGCAGCCGCGCCAAGATCGCCGTGCTCTCGCACGACAAGCGGGTCGACCCGATCGGCACCTGCGTCGGCGTGCGCGGCTCGCGTGTCAACGCCGTGACCAATGAACTGGCCGGCGAGCGCGTGGACATCGTGCTGTGGTCGGAAGATCCGGCCCAGTTCGTGATCGGCGCCCTGGCGCCGGCGAATGTGCAGTCCATCGTGGTGGACGAAGAACGGCACGCCATGGACGTGGTGGTGGACGAGGAAAACCTCGCCATCGCCATCGGCCGCGGCGGCCAGAATGTGCGCCTTGCCTCCGAGCTCACCGGCTGGCGCATCAACATCATGTCGGCCGAGGAATCGGCCGCGAAGCAGGAGCAGGAAACCGAAGTCGTTCGCAAGCTTTTCGTTGAAAAGCTGGACGTGGACGCCGAGGTGGCCGACATCCTGATCGCCGAAGGATTCACCAGCCTGGAAGAAGTGGCCTATGTGCCCATGCAGGAAATGCTGGAGATCGAGGCCTTCGACGAGGACACGGTCAATGAGCTGCGCACCCGGGCCAAGGATGCGCTGTTGACCATGGAAATCGCCCGCGAAGAAAAGGTCGAAGAGGTGTCGCAGGATCTGCGTGACCTCGAGGGCATGACGCCGGAGCTTGTGGCCAAGCTCGCCGACGGCGATATTCATACCCGTGACGACCTGGCCGACCTGGCCGTCGACGAGCTCGTGGAGCTCGCCGGCCTGGAAGAAGCCGCAGCGCGCGCCCTGATCATGAAGGCCCGCGAGCACTGGTTTAACGCCTGAAACAGGGCCCAGCCACACACTCGCGTCGCATCGAAAGCATTCTGAAGGATTCCCACAATGGCTGTGACCACCGTCGCCCAGTTCGCTGCAGAGCTACAAAGGCCTGCAAGCACGCTGCTTGAGCAGCTGCAAGCTGCGGGCGTCAAGAAGGCGTCTGCTGATGACGCCCTGAACGAAGCCGACAAGGAACGTCTGCTGGACTACCTGCGCACCGCGCATGGCACCGCAGGCGCTGCCGAGCGCAAGAAGATCACCCTCAAGCGCACCTCCACCAGCGAAATCAAGCAGGCCGACTCCACCGGCAAGACCCGCACCGTGCAGGTCCAGGTGAAGAAGACCCGCACCTTCGTCAAGCGCGATGACAGCGGCCTCGATGACGCCGCCGCCCAGGCTGCCGAAGAGGCAGAACTGCAGCGCCGCGAAGAGGAAGCCCAGGCTCAGGCCGAGGCCCTGCGCAAGCAGGAGGAAGAGCTGGCCGCCCGCGTCCGCGAGCGTGAAGCCGCCGAAGCCGCCGCCAAGGCCGCCGAGGAGCAGCGTCGCCAGGAGCGCCTGGCTGCCGAGGCCCGCGCTGCTGAAGAGGCTGCCGCCGCCAAGGTGGCGGCCGAAGCCGCTGCCCGCGAGGCCGCGCGTGAGGCTGCCGCCGCCCTGAACAAGGCCGCGGCCCGCCCTGCACCGGCTGCACCGGCCCCCGCGCCGACCCCGGCACCGGCTCCGGCTCCGGCCCCTGTGGCTGCTGCCGCACCGGCCCCTGCGCCCGCACCCGCACCGGTTGAAGCGCCCAAGCCCGCCCTGCGCGTGGTCAAGGCCGTGGACGTCAGCGCCGAGGAGAAGCAGAAGCAGGCCGATCTGGAGCGTCGCCGCAAGGCCGCCGAGGCCGAAGCTGCCGCCATCCGCGCGATGATGAACGCGCCCAAGAAGGTGCTGGTGGCCAAGAAGCCCGAGGAGGCCAAGCCGGCCGCCACGCCGGCCATCCAGGGCACCATCCACAAGAAGCCGGGCGCCGGCGCGGCTGCCGCTCCGGCGGGCAATGCCGCCGCCAAGCCGGGCGACAAGAAGTCGGTCAAGTCCGAGAAGCTGTCTTCCAGCTGGGCCGATGACGCCGCCAAGAAGCGTGGCCTCAAGACCATCGGCGCCGGTGCGCCGGCCGGTCGCGGCCAGCCGGGCTGGCGCGCGCCCAAGGGTGGCGCGGGCCGCCGCGGTGACCGCGGTGATCGCAACGGTGCAGCCTCCAACTTCGTGGCCCCGACCGAACCGGTGATCCAGGAAGTCCATGTGCCCGAGACCATCTCGGTGGCGGACCTGGCGCACAAGATGTCGATCAAGGCTTCCGAGCTGATCAAGCAGCTGATGAAGCTGGGCCAGATGGTCACCATCAACCAGCAGCTGGACCAGGAAACGGCCATGATCCTCGTTGAGGAAATGGGCCACAAGGCCTTCCCGGCCAAGCTGGACGATCCGGACGCCTTCCTCGAGGAAGAGGGCGGCGCCGAGCAGCAGCACGAGTCGCTGCCGCGCGCTCCGGTCGTCACCGTCATGGGTCACGTCGACCACGGCAAGACCTCGCTGCTGGACTACATCCGTCGCAGCCGGGTGGCCGCGGGCGAAGCCGGCGGCATCACGCAGCATATCGGTGCCTACCATGTGGACACCCCGCGCGGCACCATCACCTTCCTGGATACCCCGGGTCACGAGGCCTTCACGGCCATGCGTGCCCGCGGTGCCAAGGCCACCGACATCGTCATCCTGGTCTGTGCGGCCGATGACGGCGTCATGCCTCAGACCAAGGAAGCCGTGCACCACGCCAAGGCGGCCGGTGTGCCCATCGTGGTGGCGGTCACCAAGATCGACAAGCCCGATGCCAATCTGGAGCGCGTGAAGAGCGAGCTGGTGGCCGAGGAAGTCGTGCCGGAAGAATTCGGCGGCGATTCGCCCTTCGTTGGCGTGTCCTCCAAGACCGGCCAGGGCATCGACGAGCTGCTGGAGCAGGTGCTGCTGCAGGCCGAGGTGCTGGAACTGACGGCGCCCAAGGACTCCATGGCCAAGGGCCTGGTCATCGAAGCCAAGCTGGACAAGGGCCGCGGCCCCGTGGCCACGGTGCTGGTGCAGACCGGTACCCTCAAGCGCGGCGACGTGGTGCTGGCTGGTTCGACCTTCGGCCGCGTGCGCGCCATGCTGGACGAAGACGGCAAGCCCTGTACCGAGGCCGGCCCCTCCATCCCGGTGGAGATCCAGGGTCTGACCGAGGTGCCGCAGGCTGGTGACGAGTTCATGGTGCTGGCCGACGAGCGCCGCGCCCGTGAAGTCGCCACCTTCCGTCAAGGCAAGTACCGCGACGTCAAGCTGGCCAAGCAGCAGGCCGCCAAGCTGGAGAACATGTTCGAGAACATGGGCGCCGGCGATGTGCAGACCCTGCCGCTGATCATCAAGGCCGATGTGCAAGGCTCGCAGGAAGCCCTGGCGGCCTCGCTGCTCAAGCTCTCGACCGAGGAGGTCAAGGTGCAAATCGTGCACGCCGCGGTTGGTGGTATCAGCGAGTCGGACGTCAACTTGGCCATTGCCTCCAAGGCCATCGTCATCGGCTTCAACACCCGTGCCGACGCAGGTGCGCGCAAGCTGGCCGAGCACAATGGTGTGGACCTGCGCTACTACAACATCATCTACGACGCCGTGGATGAGGTGAAGGCAGCGATGGGCGGCATGCTGGCGCCGGAGCAGCGCGAGGAAGCCCTGGGTACGGCCGAGATCCGCGTGGTCTTCGTGGCCTCCAAGATCGGCACGGTGGCCGGTTCCATGGTCACCTCGGGTCTGGTGCGTCGCAACGCCAAGTTCCGCCTGCTGCGCGACAACATCGTGGTCTACACCGGCGAGGTCGAATCGGTCCGCCGCGAGAAGGACGATGTGAAGGAAGTCAAGGAAGGCTTCGAGTGCGGTATCAAGCTGAAGAACTACAGCGATATCAAGGAAGGCGACCAGCTCGAGTTCTTCGAGATCAAGGAAGTGGCCCGGACTCTTTGAGCCCCCTTCGCTTCGCTCCTGACCCGGGAGCCCGCAAGCTTGGTCTTGCGGCCCCGGCGCACCGCCTGCAGCATCGGGGCGGGTATTAGGCGGGGCGTGGCTTGGTCGAAACCCCGCCTAGCAGTTCAGGCGGGGTTTGCATTTGGAGCTTTGAAACACCATGCGTCATAAGAGAGCAATTCCCAACCGCGGTTTCCGCGTGGCCGACCAGATCCAGCGCGATCTGGCCGAGCTGATCCGCGAGCTCAAGGATCCGCGCGTCGGCATGGCCACCATCAGCGCGGTCGAGGTCACGCCCGACTATGCGCATGCCAAGGTCTATTTCTCGGTGCTGGTCGGTTCGCCCCAGGAAACCGAGGAAGCCCTGAACGAGGCCGCCGGTTTCCTGCGCAACGGCCTGTTCAAGCGTCTGGCCATCCACACCGTGCCGACCCTGCATTTCCACTTCGACCGCACCACCGAGCGTGCCGCCGAGATGAATGCCCTGATCAGCAAGGCCAACGCCAACCGCGCGGCCGACGAGGCCTCGGACGAAGGCCGCGAGGACTGACAAGCCACCGGCCATGCACGCCACGCCCGCCACCCCCGTCACCGCCGAGGCTCGCCCGCCGCGTCAGCGCATCCAGCGCCGGCCGGTGCATGGCGTGCTGCTGCTGGACAAGCCCCTGGGCCTGTCCAGCAACGACGCGTTGCAGAAGGTGAAGTGGCTGCTGCGCGCCGAGAAGGCCGGCCACACCGGCACGCTGGACCCCCTGGCCACCGGCCTATTGCCGCTGTGCTTCGGCGCGGCCACCAAGTTCAGCCAGGTGAGCCTGGATGCCGACAAGGCCTACGAGGCCACCCTGCGCCTGGGTCAGACCAGCAGCACGGGCGACGCCGAAGGGCAGATCCTGCGCGAGCGCCCGGTGGCGCTGACGCGCGAGCAGATCGAGGCCGCCTGCGCTGCCCTCACCGGTGAGATCGATCAGGTGCCGCCCATGCACTCGGCGCTCAAGCACGAGGGCAAGGCGCTGTACGAATATGCCCGCCAGGGCGTGGAAATCGAGCGCCCCGCGCGCCGCATCACGATTCACGCGATCGACATCCTGGACTGGCAGCATGAGGCGCTGAAGATTGCCGTGCGCTGCAGCAAGGGCACGTACATCCGCACCCTGGCCGAAGATCTGGGTGAGCTGCTGGGTTGCGGCGCGCATCTGTCGGCGCTGCGTCGCACCGCCAGCGGCCCCGTGCAGTTGCGCGATGCCATCAGCCTGGACGCTCTGGCCGCCATGAGCGAGACGGAGCGCGAATCCATGCTGCGCCCCCCGGACTGCCTGCTGGAGGAATGGCCGTCGCTGCGTCTGGACGCGGACGACACCGCCAAGTTCCTCAACGGCATGCGGCGCCGCGTTTCAGCCGCCGACGCGCCGCATGTGCGGGTCTACGGACCCCAAGCCCGGGCCCTGCTGGGCAGCGCGTCGATTGAAGCCGGTGAACTGATTCCCGGCCGCCTGCTCAGCCCGCAGGAAGTGCAGTCCCTGCTGAGCGCCTGATGTACCGCCAAGATTTTTGAGAAGAGCCTCCCATGAGTAAGCAGATTCGCAACATCGCCATCATCGCCCACGTCGACCATGGCAAGACCACGATGGTGGACCAGCTCCTGCGCCAGAGCGGCACCTTCGCCGACCACGAGAAGGTCGTCGACACCGTGATGGACAACAACGCCATCGAACGTGAGCGCGGCATCACCATCCTGGCCAAGAACTGCGCGGTCAGCTGGGAAGGCACGCACATCAATATCGTCGACACCCCGGGCCACGCGGACTTCGGCGGTGAGGTCGAGCGCGCCCTGTCCATGGTGGACGGCGTGGTGCTGCTGATCGACGCGCAAGAGGGCCCCATGCCCCAGACCCGCTTCGTCACCAAGAAGGCCCTGGCCCTGGGCCTGCGCCCCATCGTGGTGGTGAACAAGGTGGACAAGCCGGGTGCCAAGCCCGACGCCGTGATCAACGCCGCCTTCGACCTGTTCGACAAGCTGGGTGCCACCGACGAGCAGCTGGACTTTCCCGTGGTCTACGCCTCGGGCATCAACGGCTGGACCTCGCTGGAAGAGGGTGCGCCGGGCGAGCAGTGGGGCCCCGACATGTCGGCCCTGTTCAACACCATCCTGAAGCATGTGCCTTCGCAAAAGGGTGATCCGGCAGCTCCCTTGCAGCTGCAGATCTCGGCGCTGGACTTCTCCACCTTCGTGGGTCGTATCGGCGTGGGCCGCATCAGCCAGGGCACCATCAAGCCCGGCATGCAGGTCTCCGTGGTGGAAGGCCCCGGCGGCAAGAGCGTCAACGGCCGCATCAACCAGGTGCTGACCTTCCAGGGTCTGGACCGCATGCAGACCACGCAGGCCGGCCCCGGCGACATCGTGCTGATCAACGGCATCGAGGACATCGGCATCGGCGTGACCGTGACCGACCCGACCAATCCCCAGCCCCTGCCCATGCTCAAGGTGGACGAGCCCACCCTGACCATGAACTTCTGCGTCAACACCAGCCCCCTGGCCGGTCGCGAAGGCAAGTTCGTCACCAGCCGCCAGATCTGGGACCGCCTGCAAAAGGAGCTGCAGCACAACGTGGCTCTGCGCGTGAAGGAGACCGATGAAGACGGCATCTTCGAGGTCTGCGGCCGTGGTGAACTGCACCTGACCATCCTGCTGGAAAACATGCGCCGCGAGGGCTACGAGCTGGCTGTCTCCAAGCCGCGCGTGATGTTCCAGGACATCGACGGCGTCAAGTGCGAGCCCATGGAGCTGGTCACCGCCGACGTGGAAGAAGAGCACCAGGGCGGCGTGATGCAGGCCCTGGGTCTGCGCAAGGGCGAGATGCTGAACATGGAGCCGGACGGCCATGGCCGCGTGCGCCTGGAATACCGCATCCCGGCCCGTGGCCTGATCGGTTTCTCCAACGAGTTCATGAACCTGACCCGCGGTTCGGGCCTGATCTCCTCCATCTTCGACGGCTACGAGCCCTTCAAGGGTGAGATCGGCGGTCGCAAGAACGGCGTGCTGATCTCCATGGACGATGGTGAGATCTTCACCTACGCCCTGGGCAAGCTGGACGACCGCGGCCGCATGTTCGTCAAGCCGAACGATCCGGTGTACGAGGGCATGATCGTGGGCATCCACAGCCGCGACAACGATCTGGTCGTCAACGCCACCCGCACCAAGCAGCTGACCAACTTCCGCGTCAGCGGCAAGGAAGACGCGATCAAGATCACCCCGCCCATCGAGCTGACGCTCGAGTACGGTGTGGACTTCATCGACGACGACGAGCTGGTCGAGATCACGCCCAAGAGCGTGCGCCTGCGCAAGCGCCACCTGTCGGAAAACGAGCGCAAGCGCGCGGCCCGCGGCGGCTGATGAAGCTGAGCCGGGCCCGTCCGGCCCGGCCCGGCCGGCGCATCCCGAAAGGGATGCGCCGCTCGCCTGAATCACCCTCCAGCGCCCCCGCTTTCCCCGGGGGCGCTCTGCCATCCATGAAGCACAGTCGCGCGGTTCTCCTGATGATTGCGGTCACCCTGCTGTGGAGCACGGCCGGCGTGGTTTCGCGCCACCTGGAGGCGGCGCGCAGCTTCGAGATCACCTTCTGGCGCAGCGGCTTCAACGCCCTGGCGCTGGCCCTGGCCCTGGCCTGGATGCGCGGCCCGGCCCTGTGGGGGCAGTTGCGCGCGGCGGGACGGCCGGTCTGGATCTCGGGCCTGTGCTGGGCCACCATGTTCACGGCCTTCATGCTGGCCCTGACCCAGACCTCGGTGGCCAATGTGCTGGTCACCATGTCCCTGGGCCCGCTGCTCACGGCCCTGTTTGCGCGGCTTTTCCTGCATCACCGCCTGCCAGCGCGCACCTGGGGCGCGATTGCGCTGGGCAGCGCCGGCATCGCCTGGATGTTCGGCCACGAGATGCGGGGCGGCGGCCAGGCCCTGGCCGGCATGGCCATCGCCTTTGCCGTGCCCCTGGCCGCGGCCACCAACTGGACCTTGCTGCAGCACAGCCACCGCCGCGGCGCGGCGGAGGAGGGCGCTGCGGCGCCCGACATGCTGCTGGCCGTGCTGCTGGGCGCGCTGATTTCCTGCGTGCTCACCCTGCCGCTGGCTTGGCCGCTGCAGGCCGGCTGGCACGATCTGGGTCTGCTGGCTGGCCTGGGCGTGTTCCAGCTGGCCTTGCACTGCCTGATCGTGGTGCAGCTCAGCCGCGTGCTGCCGGCGCCGGAGATCGCCCTGCTGGGTCTGCTGGAGGTGATCTTCGGGGTACTCTGGGCCTGGCTGGGTGCGGGGGAAGCCCCGTCTTCCGCCGCCCTGGCCGGAGGTGCTATGGTGCTGGCCGCCCTGGTGGGCAATGAGATCCTCGGCCTGCGGGCCGGTCGGTAAACCACAACAAGAAGTCTGATGGAGTTGGCATGAGTTCCGCCGCCCTGATTCCCGCCCTGCAGTCCGATGGTCAGATCCTGGCCGAGGTCAATGGCTGCCTGGGCCTGATCACCCTGAATCGCGCCAACGCGCTCAATGCCCTGTCGCTGGCCATGATCCGCGACATCACGGCCCTGCTCAAGCACTGGGCGGCCAGTCCGGCCATCCAGGCCGTGGTGGTGCTGGGCGCCGGCCGCGAGGGCAAGCCGGCCGCCTTCTGCGCCGGTGGCGATATCCGCTTCTTCCACCAGAGCGCCACCGCCGGCACCCCCGAGGCCGCGGCCGCGCTGGAAGCCTTCTTCACCGAGGAATACGCGCTCAACCACCTGATCCACCACTATCCCAAGCCCTATGTGGCCCTGATGGATGGCGTGGTGATGGGCGGCGGCATGGGCATCAGCCAGGGCTCCAAGCTGCGCGTGCTCACCGAGCACAGCAAGCTGGCCATGCCCGAAACCAATATCGGCCTCTTCCCCGATGTGGGCGGCGGCTGGTTCCTGGGCCAGTGCCCCGGCCATGCCGGCGAATGGCTGGCCCTGACCGGCCAGCCCATCGGTGCGGGCGATGCCATCGCCTTGGGCCTGGGGGATGTCTTCGTCAAGAGCAGCGAGTTGCCGGCCATCATCGAGGCCTTCCGCCATGGCGAGCAGCCCAGCGCCGAGCATGTGGTGGCCGAGGTGATGGAGCGCGCCGATCTGGCCCCCGCCCCCGACTACCTGGACCTGCGCGCCCGCATCGACCAGCATTTCTCCCAGCCTAGCGTGGCCGAGATCATGGCCTCGCTGGCCGCGGCCGATGACGCCTGGGCCCGCGAGACCCTGGCCGCGCTGAAGAAGCGCTCGCCCCTGATGATGGCCGTGACCCTGGAGCAGGTGCGGCGCGCCCGCCGGCTCAGCCTGGCCGAGGACCTGCGCATGGAACGCGATCTGGTGCACCGCTGCTTCACGCTGCGCCCCGGCGCCGCCTCCGAAACGGTGGAAGGCATCCGTGCCCTGGCCGTGGACAAGGACCACGCGCCGCGCTGGAACCCGGCTCGCATCGAGGACGTGACGCCCGCCATGGTGCAGGCCTTCTTCGAGAGCCCCTGGAGCGCCACGCAGCATCCGCTGCGCGATCTGGCCTGAGTCCGCGCGGCCGCGTCACTCCCCCGCGAGAGGGGCCGGCCGCGTCCCCCCGCCTGCGCTAGAGTGGCTGACCACACTTTCAGCGGGGGCCATGTCTTGATCCACACCAGCCTGGGACCGGTCCGCCCGGTGCACGCATGAGACCGGCGGCGGCCATGCAGCAGTCCCTGGGGAACTGGCGCCAGCGCGTGGACTCGCTGGGCCTGCCGTTCCGCGCCCTGCTGATCAGCGAGGTGCTGAACCTGCTGGCCCTGATGGTGGGTGCGGTGGCCGTGCCCTGGTGGATTGCGGGGCAGGGCGGGGCGCATGATCTGGCGGCCTATGGCTTCACGGTCTCGGCCCTGCTGTTCTTCGTGATGCCGGCCCTCGCGCCCCTGGGCGACCGGCGGCCCAAGCGCGGGCTCATCGTGGCCGGCCTGCTGCTCTATGCCCTGGCCGCTGCCCTGCTGGCCAGCCTGGCGAGCCTGGGTCACTATCACCTGGGCTGGGTGCTGGCCACGGCCCTGATCAGCGCCCTGGCCGCCGGCCTGGTGGCGCCGGCCATCCTGAACATCGCGGGCGAGATGGTGAGCGCCGAGCGCTTGCCCGAGGCTTTGAGCCTGCAGCGCAGCGCCCAGTCCCTGGGGCGGGTGCTGGGGCCGGCGCTGGGCGGGCTGGCCCTGAGTGCGTCCACCGGCCTGGCCCTGTGGCTGCAGTGCGGCCTGCTGCTCTCGGCAGCGCTGCTTGCGCGGCGCCTGCCCGGCGGCATGCCGCCGCGCACCGGGCATGGCGAGGAGCGCGGCCTGAAAGCCTGGCGGCGCGATCTGCAGGCCGGCCTGCGCGTGTGCTGGACCATGCCGCTGGAGCGGGGCTGGACCCTGGTGAATTTCGTCAGCGTGCTCTTCATGGTGCCGGCCTTCACGATGCTGGTGCCGCTCAAGGTGCAGTCCCTGGGGCTTTCGGGAGTCTGGCTGGGCGCGGCCGAGACGGGCCTGTCTCTGGGCATGCTGCTGGGCGCTTTGGGCGGCTCGGCCTGGGTGGCGGCGCGCATCGGTCGCTATGCCACGCGCATCGGCGCCACCATGGCCCAGGGCCTGGGCTTGGCCCTGGCCGGTGTCACGGAGCAGGGGCCGATCCTGGTGGCGGCCCTGTTCTTCGTGGGCCTGGCCAATTCCTGCGGCGTGCTGGTGGGCCAGACCCAGCGCATGCTGGCCATCCCCGCCCACTTTCGCGCCCGGCTGAGCGCGGCCGGCATGATGACGCTGAACATCGCCGCGGCCGCCGGCCCCGCCCTGGCCGGCTTGGCTTTGCTGCATCTGGCGGTGAGCCAGGTCTATCTGCTCTTTGGCCTGATGGCGGCGCTCAGCGCCCTGGGCTTTTTGCTGGTGCCGGACTTCCGCACCCTGATGAGCCTGGACCACGAGGCGGCCAAGGGCTGGTACGCACGGCGCCATCCCGAGCTCTTCGGCGGCGCGGCCGGCGAGAACATTTCTTCGAATTTATCGAAGAGCAGTGTTTGAATAATCTGCTTTTTGTTGACTGATCATCTCTCTAAGCTCTGGGCCTCGGGGGGCGTCGTCCCCGCCATTTCCTGCCCATGAACAAAGAGGTGTAGTCATGAAGCTGTCCAGCAGCTGGCGCGTTGGTATCTGGAGCCTGTTCGGTTTTTTCGTCCTGCTATGGAGCGGCGGTCTGGGCCTGATGGGCGCCCTGCTGGACTGGGCCGCTCATGCCCTGGCCAGCGGCGAGGCAGCGCGCCTGGGCGAGGCCGCCGCCGTCTGGCAGCTGCCGCCCTGGATGGCCTTCTGGGTGGATGAAGCCCTGCTGCGCAATCTGCAGCAAAGCCTGAGCTGGCTGCTGGACCTGGGGCGCTCCAGCCTGCCCTGGCTGGGCGAGGCGCTGGGCTGGCTCACGCCCCTGCTGTGGGTGCTGTGGTTCTTCGGCGTGCTGGCCCTGTTCTTCCTGACCCTGCTGGGCCTGCGCCTGCTGCGCTCCCTGCCGGCGGCGGGCCGCTAGGGGGGCTTTCGGGCAGGAAGCTGCCAAGCTGGGACAATAGCGGTTTTGCTCCCGCAGCCGTTCACCAGTCCGTCCATGAGTTTCCTGCCCTCTGATCGATCCGATGCAGTCGCCGCGGCCCAGCCGTCGTCTGCGTCGCCCTGGCGCCTCTCCGTGGCGCCCATGCTGGACTGGACCGACCGCCACTGCCGCTACTTCCACCGCCTGCTCACCCGTCACACGCGCCTGTACACCGAGATGGTGACCACCGGCGCCCTGCTGCATGGTGACCAGGGCCGGCATCTGGACTTCAACCCGGAAGAACATCCCGTGGCCCTGCAGCTGGGCGGCAGCGAGCCCGAGGATCTGGCCGCCTGCGCCAGGCTGGCCGAGCGCTGGGGTTATGACGAGGTCAATCTGAACTGCGGCTGCCCCAGCGAGCGCGTGCAGAAGGGCGCTTTTGGCGCCTGCCTGATGGCCGAGCCCCAGCTGGTGGCCGATGGCGTGAAGGCCATGCGCGATGCGGTGAGCATCCCGGTGACGGTGAAGCACCGCATCGGCATCGACAAGATCGAGCGCTACGAGTTCGTGCGCGATTTCGTGGGCACCGTCGCCGAGGCAGGCTGCGAGGTTTTCATCGTCCATGCCCGCAATGCCTGGCTGCAAGGCTTGTCCCCCAAGGACAACCGCGAGATCCCGCCGCTGCGCTACGAGCTGGTGCACCGGCTCAAGCGCGAGTTTCCGCAGCTCACCATCGTGATCAATGGCGGCCTCAAGACCGATGCCGAGATCGCCCAGCAGCTCCAGCATGTGGATGGCGTGATGGTGGGCCGCCAGGCCTATCACGAGCCCTGGCAGATGGCGCAGTGGGACTCGCGCTTCTTCGGCCTGGCCGATCCGGCCACGGCCCAGGCCGGGCGCGAGGCGGTGGAAGCCGCCTGGGTCGAGTATCTGAGCGCTACGCAGGCGCAGGGCCGCTCCTGGGCCACGGCCATGCGCCATGCCTTGGGCCTGTGGAATGGCGCGGCCGGCTCGCGCCGCTGGCGCCAGATCTGGTCCGACCACAAGCTCAAGAGCCTGAGCCCCGCCGAGGTCGCGGCCCTGGCCAGCGAGGCCCGCTCCGGTGTGGCCCGCCATGTGGACGAGCACCAGGCCCGCCATGCTGCGGCCTTGAGCGTCTGAACGCCTGAACGCCGCCATGCCGCCGCGCCAGTTCTTCCACTGCTATGAGACCGCGCTGGGCTGCTGCGGCATCGCCTGGAACGAGCGCCTGGCCCTGATCGGCTCGCAGCTGCCCGAGGAGAACGCTGGCGCCACCTGCGACCGTATGCGCGCCCGCTTCCCCGCCGCGCGCGAGCTGCCGCTGGAGCCCGAGCTGCCGGCCGTGATCCAGCAGGCCATGGCCGGTGTGCGCGCCTTGCTGGCCGGGCAGACCACCGATGCGGCCGAGCTGCTCGCGCTGGAGCTGGACGACAGCGCGCTGCCCGAGTTTCACCGTCAGGTGCTGGCCCTGACCCGGCGCATTCCCGTGGGCCAGACCCTGAGCTACGGCGAGATCGCCACGCGCCTGGGCCAGCCCGGCGCGGCGCGCGCCGTGGGCCAGGCCGAGGGTCACAACCCTTTCGCCCCCATCGTGCCCTGCCACCGCGTGCTGCCGAGCACGGGCAGCGGCAGCCCGGGCGGCTTTTCCGCCCACGGCGGCCTGGCCACCAAGCAGCGCCTGCTGCTTATCGAGGCACGTGCCACCGGCCAGCTCGGCGGCGAGCAGGGCAGCCTGTTCGGCGCCTGAGCCTCACCGCTTCTACCTTTTTCTTCAATTCATGTCGTTTGCTTCCCTGGGCCTCGAGCCTGCGCTGCTGAAGGCCCTGGCCGAGCTGGACTATCAAGACCCGACCCCCATCCAGGCGGCGGCCATTCCCCCGGCCCTGGCCGGCCGCGATCTGCTGGGCCAGGCCGCCACCGGCTCGGGCAAGACCCTGGCCTTCGGCCTGCCCCTGCTGCAGCGGGTGCTGCAAGGCGGTGAGGGCCGGCGCCTGAGGGCCCTGGTGCTGGCGCCCACGCGCGAGCTGGCTTCGCAGACGGCCGAAGCCCTGCGCGATCTCGCGCGCCTGCTGCCGGGGCGGCTGAAGATCTCGGTGGCCTTCGGCGGGGTCTCGATCAATCCGCAGCTCATGGGCCTGCGCGGCGGCTGCGATGTGATGGTGGCCACGCCGGGCCGCCTGCTGGACCTGCATGCCCACAATGCCCTCGGCTTCGAGGCCCTGGAGCTGCTGGTGCTGGACGAGGCCGACCGCCTGCTGGACATGGGCTTTGCCGAGGAGCTGCAGCGCATCCTGGCCCTGCTGCCGGCGCGGCGCCAGAACCTCTTCTTCTCCGCCACCTTCCCGGCGGCGGTGCAGGGTCTGGCAGACAGTCTGCTGCGCGAGCCCCTGCGTGTGGAGGCGCCGGCCGAGACGCCGCCGGACATCCTGCAGCGCGCCATCCGCGTGGACGAGGCCCAGCGCACGCCCTTGCTGCGCCATCTGCTGCAGACCGAGGGCTGGTCGCGCCTGCTGGTCTTCGTGGCCACGCAGTACGCCACCGAGCTGGTCTCGGACAAGCTCTGGAATGCCGGCATCAAGGCCGCGGCCCTGCATGGCGAGCTGAGCCAGGGCACGCGGCGCGAGGTGCTGGCGGCCCTGAAGGCCGGCACGGTGCAGGTGCTGGTGGCCACCGATGTGGCGGCCCGCGGCCTGGACATTCCCGAGCTGCCGGCGGTGCTGAACTACGACCTGCCGCGCTCCCCGGCCGACTACACCCACCGCATCGGCCGCACCGGACGGGCGGGCGCGCGCGGCGTGGCGCTGAGCTTTGTGACGGCGACGGCCGAGGCGCATTTCCGCCTGATCGAAAAGCGTCAGGGCCAGCGTGTGCCGCGCGAGCAGATCGCAGGCTTCGAGCCCAAGGAGGAGCCGGCGCAGGCCCCCGGCACGGGTGGCGTCAAGAGCCTGACCCGCAAGAGCAAGAAGGACAAGCTGCGGGAAGCAGCCGCCGTCACTGCGGCGGCCTCCGCGCCCAAGCCTAGGGACTGATCAGTCCCAGGGCGCCTTGTCGTCCGGGCCGGCGGCGGCGGATGCGGCGGCCACGGCGGCCGTCACGGCCGCAGGCGTCTGGTCCAGGTCCAGCACAGTCTTGTCGGGCGCCACCAGCTGACTGTCGGCCACGAAGCCGCTGGGGGCCGAGCCCAGGAAGTCGTGCTCGCCGCCCAGGCCTTCGATCAGGGCCGGAATCAACTCGCCCAGCTCGCCTGCGGCGATGGTGGCGTCGGCGTCGAACTGCTCGTCCTTCTCAGGCTTGTCATGGCCCTCGAACACCAGGTCCAGGAAGCTGATCTTCTTGATCTGCAGGGTGTCGGTGAGCAGGAAGGACACGCGGTCCTTGTAGCTCATGGCCAGGCGGGTAGGGCGCTTGCCGGCTTCCAGGTGCTGGCGCACCTCGTCGATGTCCAGCGCGTGGCGGGCATAGCGCACCACGGACTTCATCTCGTCCTCGCTCTTGAGCTCGCACTCGCGGTCGATGGTGAAGCCCTCGGGCGCCACGCCGTCCATCAGCCAGGCGGCCATGCAGGTGGCGGGGGCCTCGGCGCTCTGCACCAGGTGCAGGGTCAGGCCGTCGAGCGTCTTGATCAGCAGGCTCACCACCTCCTCGCAGCGTGCGGGGCTGGAGGCGTCGATCATCAGGAGGCGCTGCTCGGGCGCGATCCAGATGCGGATGCTGCTGCGCTTCTTGAAGCACAGGGGCAGCAGCTCCTGGGTGGCCTGCTCCTTGAGGTCCTTGAGCGCCTTCTTGCCGGGCTTGCGGCCGGTCTGCTCCTCGATCTGGGAGGCAATCTCGTCCACCCGCTCCTTGACCACCGAGCCGGGCAGCACGCGCGACTCCACCTGCAGCTTGAGGTGCAGGTGGCCATCGATCACCTCGACCAGGGGGCCGTGCTCGATGCCGCGCGGCGGCACCCAGCCCAGGGACAGGGGTTCGGTGGCGCCGCAGGGCTGGAACTGGCCCTTGGCCAGGGCCTCCTCGACTTCTTGGCGGCTGGGCTGCCAGCTGGCGCCCACGCGGTAAATCGTCAGGTTCTTGAACATCGGATGCGTCGTCGGAAATGCAAGCGCCCCGGCAGGACCGGGGCGCGATAAGTGTGTGCGAAACGGTTGAGCGTCATTGTCGCTCAGCCCGCGCTGCGGGGCCTGCCGAAATGGCAGCAGTCCGGCTCAGCGGCCGGATTCGGCCGCAATCTGGCGCAGGGCCTGCTCGAAGACCTCGGGCGGCTGGCCGCCGGAGATCAGATGGCGCTCGTTGATGATGACGGCCGGCACCGAGTTGACCCCCAGGGAGTGGTAGAGCGACTCGGCATCGCGCACGGCATCGGCATAGCGCTCGGAGGCCAGCACGGCGCGGGCCTGCTCGGCGTCCAGCCCCACGGCCACGGCGCGCTCCAGCAGCAGGGCATGGTCGCTGGGGTCGCGGCCTTCGGTGAAATAGGCCGTGAAGAGCGAGAGCTTGAGGTCGCGCTGGGCGCGCTCGCTCTGCTCGCCGGCCCAGTGCAGCAGGCGGTGGGCGTCGAAGGTGTTGTAGATGCGGCTGCGCGCACCCTGCACGAAATCAAAGCCCAGGGCCGCACCGCGCTCGCGGATGCGCTCGCGGTTGGCGGCCAGCTGGGCCGGCGGCAGGCCGTACTTGCGGGCCAGGTGTTCGTCGATGTCCTCGCCCTCGGGCGCCATGCCGGGGTTGAGCTCGAAGGGCTGGAAGTGCAGCTGCACCTCAAGCTCCGGCAGGCGTGCCAGGGCCTGCTCCAGGGACTTGAGGCCGATGGCGCACCAGGGGCAGGAGACGTCGGAGACGAAATCGATCTTCATAAGGCCTGCAATCTAGCCCAGCTGGCGCGAGCTTGCCCGCGCCAGGTAGAACCACTCACTGCCGGGCTGGGCATTCACGGCCGGGAAGACGATGCGTCCGTCGTCCGGGGCCAGCACCGGCGTGCCATCGTGGCGGGTGCCGATGCGCTCGCCCTGGCTCACCGGATCGAAGCTGGCCCAGGTGCGCTCGAAGCGGTCGCCCTCGTGCTCGCGGTCCACCACCTCGTAGAGCTGCAGCAGCTCGGGCGCGGCGGCGGGGCGGGGCGCCACCACCTCCGCGTCCACCATGCCCAGCAGCACCAGCACCCGCAGGATGGCCTTGTAGGCGAACTCCGGCGCCTCGGGGTCGGCATGCTGGCCGCACTCCAGGGTGATGCCATAGCCGCCGCGCGAGCGCATGTACTCGGTGGTGCCCACGCCGTAATGCGGGTCCTGCTGCAGCGTGGCGCGCCGGCTGCCGTCGCCCGAGCGTTCGGCCCGGCGCTGCAGGCCCAGGGCATAGGTGGAGAGCCAGCCCTCCACGATGCGCTCCGTGCCCACGCAGGCGGCCAGCAGGCCCTCGGCCTGCTCATGGGCAAAGGGTTCCAGCTCGCCGCGGTTGTTGCGCGGGCCCAGCATGGCAAAGGGCTTGCCCTGGCCCTGGAAGCTGTGCAGGTCCAGCAGCACCTCGTGGTCTGCCAGCCAGCGGCACAGCGGGCCGGCGATGCGGTCCTCGAAGTCCTGCGGCACCACGGGCGGGCGCAGATTGCGGTTGAGGTTGCGATCGCCCTCGCGCCGGCCCAGCTGGTGGGCCAGGGGGTTGACGATGGGGATGAAGCTCAGCGTGCCGCCGCGCAGCTGCAGGGCGCCGCTGTCCAGCTCGGCCATCACGCGCTGGATGGCGGCCACGCCGCAGACCTCGTTGCCATGCACGGCGGCCGTGACCAGCAGGCGCGGCCCGGGCTTGAGGCCGGCGTATTGGTGGATGCGCAAGAAGGCGGGGAGGGCGGGCGTATCGGGGCGGCTGCTCATGGTGATGAATCAGGGGAGATGCGGCGGCCATGGTAGGTCATGGCCGAGGGCGGCCCGTGCGGCAGGCCATAGCTTTTGAGCGGGGTCTTATCTCAAGGCTTCATGCCTGCGCGGCTTGTCGATGACGGGTGGGCAGGGTGGCCAGCAGCACACCCAGCAGGGCCAGGCCATAGGCCAGGGCCTGCACCAGGCTCAGGCGCTCGCCCAGAAAGACCAGGCCCACCAGGCCGGTGGCCACCGGCAAAAACACCATGAAGACCCCGGCCTGGGCGGCCGGCACGCGGGCCAGGCCGCTCATCCAGAGCCAGACCGTGATCATGCTGGCCGCCGCGGCGTAGAAGAGCAGCAGGCCCCAGTCGCCCAGGGCCGGGCGGCTGAAGTCATAGCTCAGGGCCTGCCACAGGCCCAGGGGCGTGACCAGGGTCAGGCCCCAGAGATTGATCAGGCTGCTGATGCGCTTGGCCGAGACCTGGGCGGTGAGCTGCTTGCCGATCACCACATAGCCCGCCTCGCAGAGCACGGCCGCCAGCAGCAGGGCCACACCCAGCAGGGAGGCGCCACCGCCTGCGCTTGCTGAGCCCGCCGGTTCGCGCGCCACGGCCACCAGGGCAATGCCCAGCACCGAGCAGGCAATGCCCAGCAACACCCGCCGCGCGATGCGCTCGCCCAGCACCAGCCAGCTCAGTGCCGCCACCGCAGCCGGGATGCCGGCCATGATGACCCCGGCCACCAGGGCCGAGCTGCGCTGCAGGCCAAAGAGCAGGCAGATGGAGAAGAGGAAATTGCCGATGAAGGATTCCAGAAACAGCAGCCGGCGCGTGCGCCCGTCCAGCGGCGGCTCGCCCGGCGCGCGGCGCAGCCAGGGCAGCATCAGCACGGCCGCCATGCCAAAGCGCAGCCAGGCCAGCAGAAACACCGGAAACACCGCCAGCAGCAGCTTGGACAGGCCCACATAGCTGCCCACCAGGCTGGTGCTCAGGGCCAGGCTGCCATAGGCCAGCCAGGGCACGGCGGCGTGGCTGGCGGCGTGGCCGGCGTTGGCCGAGGAAGGCGTAGACGCGGGCGCCTCCATCGATCAGGCCACCGCCGGATTGATGCGGATCCAGGTGGTCTTGAGCTCGGTGTACTTCTCCAGCGCGTGCAGGGACTTGTCGCGCCCGTTGCCGCTTTGCTTGTAGCCGCCGAAGGGCACGGTGAGATCGTCCTCGTCGTACTGGTTCACATGCACGGTGCCGGCGCGCAGGGCGCGGGCCACGCGGTGGGCGCGGTCGATATGCCGGCTCCAGACGCTGGCCGCCAGGCCATAGGGGCTGGCATTGGCCAGGGCCAGGGCCTCGGCCTCGGTCTTGAAGCTCAGCACACTCATCACCGGGCCGAAGATCTCCTCGCGCACGATCTTCATCTCCGGCCGCGCGCCCACAAACACCGTGGGCTCCACAAAGAAGCCGCCGCTGTCCTGGCGCACCTGGCGGCCGCCCACGCGGGCCTGGGCGCCCTCGGCGCGGCCCGCCTCGATATAGCCCAGCACCGTGTCCAGCTGCTGGCGGTCCACGATGGCGCCCTGGCTGGTCTGCGCATCCAGCGGGTCGCCCGGCTGGTGGCGCGCGGCCTGGGCCGCCACCAGCTCCACAAAGCGCTCGACCTGGCTCTCGTGCACCAGCACCCGCGAGGGCGCATTGCAGCTCTGGCCGGCGTTGAAGAACATGCTGCCCGCCGCGGCGCGGGCGGCGCGCTCCAGATCGTCCACATCGTCAAACACCACAAAGGCCGACTTGCCGCCCAGCTCGTTGTACACGCGCTTGAGGTTGGAGCGGCCTGCGTACTCCAGCATGCGCCGTCCGGTGCGGGTGGAGCCGGTGAAGCCGATGGCGTCCACCTCCATATGCAGGGCCAGGGCCTCCCCGGCTTCGTGGCCATAGCCCGGCACCACATTGAACACGCCCTCGGGCAGGCCGGCCTGCAGGGCCAGCTCCGCCAGGCGCAGGGCCGTGAGCGGCGACTTCTCGCTGGGCTTGAGCACCACCGAGTTGCCGCAGGCCAGGGCCGGCCCCAGCTTCCAGGCGGCCATGATCATGGGGTAGTTCCAGGGCACGATCACACCCACCACGCCCATGGGCTCGCGCTGGATCAGGGCCAGGGCATTGGCGGCGGTGGGCGCGATCTCGTCATAGACCTTGTCGATCGCCTCGGCATACCAGGCGATACAGCGCGCCGCCGCGGGTACGTCCACCCCCAGGGCGTACTGGATGGGCTTGCCCATGTCCAGGGTTTCCAGCAGGGCCAGCTCCTCCTTGGCCGCCAGCATCAGCTCGGCAAAGCGCAGCAGGATCTTCTTGCGCACGGCCGGCGGCTTGGCCGCCCAGCGCCCCTGCTCGAAGGCCTGGCGCGCGCTGGCCACGGCCGCGTCAATATCCGCCGCCTGCCCGCGCGCCACCCGGGCCAGCCAGCGCCCGTCGATGGGGGAATGCTTGTCAAAGCCCTGGCCGTCTGCGGCCTCGCGCCGCTCACCGGCAATGAAGGCCCGGCCATCGGGCTGCAGGGCGGCGGCACGGGCGTGCCAGTCGATGGGGGCGGGGGCAGGTCTTGTCATGGCGGTGTGCGGGGCGCTGAGTCAAGCAAAAAAGGGGGCTGACGGATCGGCTGTCCGCCCCCGGGATGGCAGGCGCATCATGCCTGCATTCGCGGGCGTTTGCCGGCACGCCACCCCCGCCGGTGTGATTGACCGGGGCGGGCCGGCTCTTCTCCAATCGCCTCAGCACACGCTCCGCATGGCCGGCCGTACCACGCTTGTTTCACTGCGCCTCGCACTTCACTCCAGGAACCTCAGCCCACCATGCGTATCCACCGCGGCCTGTTGCAGCAGGCGAGCGAGCAAGGCCTGATCAGCGCGCAGCAGGTGCAGCCGCTGTGGGACTTCTTGGCCGAGCATGAGCGCCACCAGGCCCATGAGCAGCCGGGCTTTCGCGCCACCCACATCCTCTACTACCTGGGCGGCATGGTCGCGATTGGCGCGATGAGCCTCTTCATGAACCTGGGCTGGGAGCGCTTTGGCGGCTGGGGTCTGTTTGCCATCGCCCTGGCCTACGGGGCCGCGAGCCTGGCGCTCACCGAATACCTGCTGAGGCGCCGCCAGCTGCAGATCCCGGCCGGCATCACGGCCACCTTTGTGGTGGTGCTCACGCCCTTGCTGGTCTATGGCCTGCAGGTGGGCCTGGGCTGGTGGGCCGATGAGGGGCGGCGCCTGGCCTACCGTGACTATCACCACCGGGTGGACTGGCGCTGGCTGCTGATGGAGCTGGCCACCCTGGCCAGCGGGGCCGTGCTGCTGTGGCGCTACCGCCTGCCCTTTCTCGTGATGCCGGTGGCGGTGACGCTCTGGTACCTGAGCATGGACCTCACGCCCTTTGTGTTCCAGGCGCAGGACCAGAGTTGGGCGCTGCGCCAGCTGGTTTCCCTGTGGTTCGGCCTGCTGGTCGTGCTGCTGGCCTTCTGGGTGGATGTACGCAGCCGCCACCAGACGCGCGACTACGCCTTCTGGCTCTATCTGTTCGGCGTGATCAGCTTCTGGGTTGGCCTCTCGCTGCAGCGCTCGGACAGCGAGCTGAGCAAGTTCTTCTACCTGTGCATCAACCTGGGCCTGATCGCCGTGGGCGCCATGCTCTCGCGCCGGGTGTTCGCCGTGTTCGGCGGTCTGGGCGTCGCCGGCTACCTGGCTCATCTGGCCCACGCGGTGTTTCGCGACAGCCTGATGTTCCCCTTTGCGCTCACCCTCATCGGCCTGGGCCTGGTGGGCCTGGGCATCCTCTGGCAGCGCCACGAGGCCCGCTTCAGCGCCCGGCTGCGGAGCTGGCTGCCGGAGGCGGTGAGGGAGTTGGTGGAGAGGCGGGGGTGAAACGGGGGTGAAGCGGGGGTGAAGCGGGGGTGAGGGTGGCGAGTGGCCCTGCTTTTCAAGAAAGCCAGGTCGGGGGCGGCCGGCGTTAGGCGGCGGAGTTGCTGCCTCGCCATTTGTTTGGCGTCCAGGTTTTGAGTGGAAATTCTGCGAGTTTTGTTGGTGCTATTGAAGTTGGGTAAATAATTTTGGTGGAGTAAAGAATGCAAAGATGGGAATATCAAACCATGAAGGTGGAGGCGAAGGGTTTGTTGGGCGGGGTGGTTGATGCAAGCGCGCTTGATGTGCTTCTGAATAAGCTGGGAAGTCAAGGATGGAATCTTGTTTCTGTTTTTGATACCAATATGCTGCACGGTCAAAGCCGAGAAATTGTCGCAATGTTCAAGCGCGAGACCGTTTAAGCTGGCCTGAGGCGCCCCGACGCCATCGGCAGCAGTGCTCGCCTTTTGACGGTTGGTCTTCAGCGATTGACTTGCGATGAGCTTGGGGAAATTATTCTCTGGTAATCGGTGCACTGGATCCCATTGCTCTGCGAATCTTTCGATGGAATCGAATCATGTTTTCAGGCCGCTGCTGGTGGCTCAGCTTTCATTTTTGAAATTTCATGTCCATGGTTCTCCTTGACGAATACCGGGTCACTGATCCCCGCGCCTGGCTCCTCTCAGCCCTGGGTGCGGCGGCTGCTGTGGTGAAGGTGTGGGATGCAGTCAGGGTGGGCGTGAGCCCCAAACTCGCGCTGGCGGCCACGGTGTTGATGGTCCTGGTGCTGATAGTCGCTCGTGGTTTGCGGCGCAAATCGGAGCTGGTGCCCGAAACCAAGACGGTACGGGTGACGACCAGCGTATTCGGTCGCCAAGTTTCTATCCGCGAGCTGGATGTTTCAAAAGCCGCCTGGGTGCGTGCTCGGCCGATAGCTGACAAGACTCAACTGGTGGTGGAGCTTGGCACGGCAGGCTATACCACCAAGGAACTGGTTCGCGTCTCCATGGCGCAGAGTCAGGGGATATCCATCGCCGAGGATCTCTGCGCGCGAATCGCCTTGCATTTGAATATTGCCGACAAGGGCTACAAGCCGATGTCCTGAGTCCAACGCGGCTGACTGCCTAAGAAAAGCCCGGCCGACCGGCCGGAAGAGTGCCTCCCCTTTTTTGCCCACCTCAACCCAACAAATCCCTGATGTCCGCACAGACCCAAGCCCCCGTGTTGTCTGCGATTTCTCTCGCCTTCTTGTGCAGCGCCTGCTCGCCCAGCGGCTCCAGCCAGACTGCGGGGGGCGATGCGGCCGCGGCGCCTGCCACCCCGGCGGCTCAGGCCGCTGCGGTCAGCTACGAGATCGTGACCGAAACCCGGCCCCAGGATTTCGCGGCCTACAAGAAGTTCCAGGAGGATGCGTACACCCTGTGCGCCAACACCTTGAAGCTGAGCCAGCGCGCCGTGGTGCCGATGGCTGAGGTCTCGCCCGATAGCAGCCTGACCCGCGAAACCTGGACCAGTGACGGCAAGAACTTTCTGTACAAGTCCGAAGGCCAAACGCTGGGTTTGCCGGATCTAGAGGCCGGCTGCCAACAAAAGCCGGGCCGCAGCATCGAGTACCGCTTGACCCAGGCCGATGGCAGCCGCCACCACTGGGGTGAGGACTCTGTGCGCGGCCCCACGCCCCTGAGCAGCGAAGCAGCGCTCGAGCCGATGCCGCCCCTGCCCACGCCCAGCTACAGCCGGGAGAAAACGGTCAACGGCATCGCCCTGCGCTGCCCCTCGGCCGAGGAAATGCGGCTCGTCGCCCAGGTGGCCGAGGAGACCTGTTTCATCGACACCCTGAGTGGACACCGGGTACGTGATGCCGACGGCCGCTTGATCGGGGCCTACACGGTCAGCCAGTTCGCGGGTGCGGCGCTGCATGTGGTGCAGGTGCCGATCTCGGCCAAGGTCCAGCTGGCCGTGAATCCGGCGCTGTTCAAGAAGCCCTGAGCGAGGCCAGAGCATCTCGCAGCGCCCTACATGCCTCTGGGTAGTCGCTTGTTTGTCATAAAAGGGAGAGGGATGAAATTCAATCGAGCTGAGCTCAGCTACTTTCTTTCACTGCTGGCGGTGGGGAGCATGCTGGGGCTGTGGTTTGTCGCTCCGATGCTCAGTCTCGCCCTCATGGGCCTTGGCCTGGGCTATGGCAGCCTGGTGTGGACCCAGGGCCTGACGATCGCCCTTGTTGTTCTGGTCCTGGGCGCTGTTTGGAAACAGCAAGGGGCGCTCGTGCCGGCGGCCATTGCATCCGGCCGCGAAAAACGTTTCCGGCTTGGCAGCGTCCTCACCGGCCTTGCCAACCTCGCCGTCGGTCTTGCGCTCTTGGGCAGCGTCGTCGGCTATCTTCTCCATCGCGAGTTCTTCCTGGCGGCGGGCTTTGTGATCGCTGGGGCACTCATGCTGTCGGTGCCTTTGAATATTTTGGGAATCCTGTGTATTGAAACCTCACGGCAACGCCCTTGAGACGAAGCTCGTCTTCGTCTTCGGCACCCTCAAGCAGGGCTTCCCCAACTTCGCCACGAACCGGGGGCGCCGCGTAGGTGATCCCGCGCAAGCCGACCGCTACCGCACCCAGCAGCGCTACCCGCTGTATCTCGTGGGCTCACGGCATTCGCCCTGGCTGCTGGACGCGCCGGGGCAAGGCGCCCAGGTGCTGGGCGAGCTCTATGCGGTGAGCGCCGAGGTGCTGGCGGACATGGACCGGCTGGAGCGGGTGCAGGCGCCTGATGGCTATGTGCGCCAGCGCATCATGGTGGAGCCCGTGGCCGACGATGGTTCCGCCTGCGGACCGGCCCGCGAGGCCTTCGTCTACCTCAAGCGCGCCGAGCAGCTGGACCCCGCCGAGATCCGCCTGGGGCCGCTGGCCGAGTACCAGGCGGCGCATGCGGCGCTGTACCGACCTCGGGCCTGAAACAAGACAGGGCGCCCCCTTGCGGTGGGCGCCCTGGGGCATCGATAGGGGAACCGAGGCTTCAGGCCGCGCGCCGCAGCGCGCCGCGCAAGGTGTCGAAGATCTGGTCGATATGGCTGCGCTCGATGATCAGCGGCGGCGACAGCGCGATGGTGTCTCCCGTGGTGCGGATCAGCAGGCCCTTCTCCCAGCAGTCCAGGAAGACATTGAAGGCGCGCTTGGCGGGCTCGCCGGGCAGGGGGCTGAGCTCGATGCCGCCCACCAGGCCGATATTGCGCACATCGATGACGTTGGGCTCACCCTTCATGGCGTGCAGGCACTCGGCGAAGTAGCCCTGCATCTCGGCCGCACGGGTGAGCAGGCCTTCCTCGGCATAGGTGTCCAGGGTGCCCAGGGCGGCGGCGCAGGCCAGGGGGTGGGCGGAGTAGGTGTAGCCGTGGAAGAACTCGATCAGGTGCTCGGGGCCGTTCATGAAGGCGTCGTGGATCTTGTCCGAGGCGAAGACGGCACCCATGGGCACGCAGCCATTGGTCAGGCCCTTGGCCACCGTCATCAGATCGGGCGTGACGCCAAAGGTCTGGGCCGCAAACGGCTTGCCGGTGCGGCCGAAGCCGGTGATGACCTCGTCGAAGATCAGCAGGATGCCGTGCTTGTCGCAGATCTCGCGCAGACGCTGCAAATAGCCCTGGGGCGGGATCAGCACGCCGGTGGAGCCGGCCACGGGCTCCACGATCACGGCGGCGATGGTGGAGGCATCGTGCAGGGCGACCAGGCGCTCCAGATCGTCGGCGAACTCGGCACCATGCGCGGGCTGGCCCACCGAGAAGGCATTGCGGGCCGGATCATGGGTGTGGCGGATGTGGTCCACGCCGCCCAGCATGGTGCCGAACATCTTGCGGTTGGCCACCATGCCGCCCACGGAGATGCCGCCGAAGTTCACGCCGTGGTAGCCGCGCTCGCGGCCGATCAGGCGGGTGCGGGCGCCCTCGCCGCGCACGCGGTGGTAGGCGATGGCCATCTTGAGCGCAGTGTCCACCGACTCGGAGCCCGAGTTGGTGTAGAAGACCTTGCTCAGGCCCTGGGGCATGATGGCGGCCAGACGCTCGGCCAGCTCGAAGGCCTTGGGGTGGGCCATCTGGAAGGGCGGGGCGAAGTCCAGCTCCGCCGCCTGGTTCTGGATGGCCTGCACGATGCGCGGGCGGTTGTGGCCGGCGTTCACGCACCAGAGGCCGGCAATGCCGTCCAGCACCTGGCGGCCCTTGTCGTCGGTGAAGAACATGCCGTCGGCCCGGGTCAGCAGGCGCGGCGCCTTCTTGAACTGGCGGTTGGCCGTGAAGGGCATCCAGTAGGCATCCAGCTTGGCGCTGTCGTGGCTCACGGGGCTCATGAGGGGCTCCTGTCGCAAGAATGTGTTGCTGGCAGTCTAGGCAAGCCGGTGCGCAATGTGCGTGCAAGCGCGCACCGCGTTAACCCGCGGTTTTGCACATTCATGCGATAGTGCGGCGAGCAAACCGCAGGAAATTCGAACGATGGGGTCTGAAGTGCAACTGGATGCGATTGACCGCGGCATCCTGAACGAGCTGCAGCGCGATGGTCGACTCTCGAATGTGGAGCTGGCGCAGCGGGTGCACCTGAGCCCCTCGGCCTGTCTGCGCCGGGTCAAGCAGCTGGAGGAGGCGGGCGTGATCGACCGCTATGTGGCCCTGGTGAATCCCAAGGCCGTGGGCCGGCCGGGGACCAGCTTCACCATCATCAATCTGGAGCGCACCACGCCCCAGGTGCTGGCCGCCTTCGAGCAGGCGGTGCGCGATGTGCCCGAGATCCTGGACTGCTTCTTCGTGGCCGGCAGCAACGACTATCTGGTGCGCTTTGCCTACCGCGATGCCGAGGACCTGGAGCGGGTGCACGGCGAGGTGCTGATGCACCTGCCGGGCGTGGCCCGGGCCAACTCCATGCTGGTGCTGCGCACCGTCAAGAAGACCACGGGCTTCGAGCTTTGAGCGGCGGGGCGCTCAGGGCCTGTGCCTGAACTCAGGCGCCGAGCAGGCCCGAGGCGGCCAGCAGGGCGCAGAAGGCGAACAGCAGGCCGGCGTGGCCCCAGCCTTCCAGCGAGCGGCCCGCGCTCTGCTGGGTCTCGCCGGCCAGCAGGTAGTGGCGCGAGAGGGCGATGAAGGGGGGAATGCTGCTCACGGTGTGTTCCTTCCTGTCGGTGTCTGTGCCTGGGGCACCCGGGGCCGCGCGGTGTGCGCGATCTGGGAAGGAGTGTGGCAGTGCTCGGTGAAAACCCTATGACAAAACCCAGGGTTTCTACCGGGGGACTGAGCAGGCGCCGATTCAGGCCGTGCGCGTGCCCCCGCGCAGCATGGGCAGCAGCTGCACCACCAGCATGCTCACCAGGATGAGCCCACAGCCGGCCAGGCCGGCGGGGCTGAGGCGGTCGCCCATCAGCAGGTAGCCGAAGATGGCGGCAAACAGGGTTTCGGAGGAAAGGATGATGGCGGCGTCCGCCGCATGGGCATAGCGCTGGGCCACCACCTGGGCCGTGAAGGCCACGCCCACCGAGAGCACGCCGGTGTAGGCAATGGGCAGGGCCGCGGCCTGCAGGGCCTGCCAGCTGATGGGCTCGGCCACCAGGGCATAGGCCAGGGCCAGCAGGCCACACACCAGGAACTGACCGCCCGCCACCAGAAAGGGCGCGCCCAGGCGGTCTGCCACCCGGCCCACCAGCAGCACATGCAGGGCCCAGGGCAGGGCGGAGGCGATGACCCAGGCGTCTCCCAGACCGATGTTCAGCTCATGCGCGCCCGAGAGCAGGAAGGCGCCCACCAGGCAGGCCAGGGCGCCCGGCCAGACCGACCAGTGCGGCAGGTGGCGCAGCAGCAGCCAGCCCAGCACCGGCACCAGGGGCACGTAAAGCGCGGTGAGGAAACCGGCATTGGTGACCGTGGTGGAGACGATGCCGATCTGCTGCATGGCCGCGCCCATGAGCAAGAGGCAGCCCAGGCCGGCGATCTTGAGCGCATCGCCGCCCGCCAGGCTGCGCTGCTGGCGCTGCAGACCCTGCCACTCGCGCCACATCAGCGGGGCCACGACCAGGGTGCCGATCAGGAAGCGCACGCCGGTGAAGGCCATGGGGCCGATATCGGCCATGCCATGGCTCTGGGCCACAAAGGCCGAGCCCCAGATCAGGGCGATGACGACGAGCAGCAGATTGGCTTGGATGCGGGACAAGATCGGGCGGCCCGTGAGTGGGGGCTGAAAGGGGGCGAAGCCCACGATTCTACGGAGTCGCGTCGGCGGCCCGCGGGCGCCGGCTCAGGGTGGCGGTACCCCGTCCAGGGCGGCGGGATCGGCCTGCAGATAGGCGATCTCCTCGGGGCTGAAGCCGGCGGCCTCGCGTGCCTTCAGATTGAAGGGCGGGCGCAGGCGCGGGGCCTCGTACTGGCGCACCAGGCCCGGGTAGAGGGCCACCGGGTCCAGGCCGCGCTCGCGGCACAGATGCCGGTACCAGCGGTTGCCGATCTCCACATGGCCCACCTCGTCGCGCAGGATGATGTCCAGGATCTCCACCGCCCGCGTGTCGCCGGCCTTTGCGAGCTTGGCCTGCAGGGGCGGGGTGGCGTCCAGGCCGCGGGCCTCCAGGGTGCGGGGCACCAGGGCCATGCGGGCCAGCACATCGCCAGCGGTGCGCTCGGCCATGCTCCACAGACCATCGTGGGCGTCGAAATCGCCATAGGCAAAGTCCAGGCCCTGCAGATGCTCGTGCAGCAGGCTGAAGTGCAGGGCCTCCTCGGCGGCCACGCGCAGCCAGTCCAGGTAGAAGGCCTCGGGCATGGCCGGGAAGCGCCAGACCGCGTCCAGGGCCAGATTGATGGCGTTGAACTCGATATGGGCGATGGCGTGAATCAGGGCGGCCCGACCCTCGCGGGTGAAGGGCGAGCGCTTGGGGACCTGCAGGGTGGGCACCAGGCGCGGGCGCTCGGGGCGGCCGGGCAGGCCCTCGGGGCGGGCCAGGGAGCGCTCGGGCTGCAGCGCCACCGTGCCGGCCAGGGCCTGCGCGTGCAGGGCGCGTGCGGCCGCGGCCTTCTCGCCGGGGACGCTCAGGCAGAGGATGCGCAGGGCTTGGGCGCGGAGCTCGGGATCGTGGTGCATGGCAGGGGCGGCATGATACGCCGCCCCCACTGGCGCGGGCTCAGTAGAGCTCGCTCCAGGCCTTGGTGTAGCGGCCCTCGAACGTGCCATCGCCATCGGCATCCACTTCCAGCAGCACCTGGGTCGCGCTTTGCGGGGTGAGGCGCAGCTTGGAGCGGGCGTCGCCGGTGATCATCAGCTGGCCGCTGCTGGGGTATTGGGCGCCAGCCTGGGTGACCAGCGGGGTGATGGTCTCCACGCGCACGCTCTTGCCGTCCAGTCGGTTGCTGCTGACGGTGGCGGTGCTGCTGCTGGTGCTGGCACCCAGCGCCGTGGTGCGCAGGCTCAGGCGGGCGTCCTGCACCTGGTGGCTGAAGCTCAGGCCGCGCAGGGTGCCGCTGAGGCTGAGCTTGTCCACCACCAGGCTGATTTCGCTGGCACCACCTGATTGGCTCACCTGCACTTCGAAGCTGCCCGTGGCGCCGTAGCGGTCGCTGCCCTCGATGACCGTGAAGTCGCTCAGGCCCATCTGCAGGGCGCCGCTGAAGCTGCTGCCGCCGAAGCTGCCGCTGAAGGTCTTGGCCGTCATGCTCAGGCCGCCCTGCAGGAGCTGGCCGTCCTGGCGGCAGCTGCGGGCGTCGATGTTCAGGCTGTCGCCCGCGTCCAAATTGGCGTTGTTGTTCTGATCGTTGAAGCTCACGAACAGGCTGCCGCCCTGGGCGCAGGCCAGGCTGTTGGTGCTGGTGCCCAGGGCCTGGGCACGCCCTTCCTGGCCCTGTTGGGGGCGGGCCATGCCGCTGCCGCTGCCGGGGCCGCCGCCCAGGCCGAAGCCGCCGGCTTCCAGCAGATAGGACGAGCTGACAAGCGCCGCCTCGGCCGCTTGCTGGTAGTTGCTGGACGTGATGCCCAGGCTGTTGCTGGCCACGGGCAGGCTGGGCGCGCCATCGGCGCCCGCGCTGCCACCACCGCCCCCGCCGCAGGCAGCGAGCAGGGCCGCCGCCGTCAGGGCGGACAGGAGCTGGGGGGCGCGGCGTAGGCGCGGGCTGAGCGGGCTGAGCAGGCTGAGCGGGTTCATGAGGCGATCCTCCCTGGTGCCGCCAGCAGGCGGCCATCTTGTGCTGCGATCTTGCGTGGGCGAGCCCTCGCGGCCCGACCGGGCCGTTTTGTAGCAGGGCCGACGCCGCGCGACCAACCCTCCGAGGGGTGAAGGACGGGGCCCTTAAAATCCGCTACCTCTCGAGGGTCCCCTTACAAACAAGCACGAAGGAGCCGGCCATGGCCGTCTATCAGCTGGGCGAGCATGTGCCCGAGATTGCCGACAGCGCCTGGGTGGCCGATTCGGCCCAGGTGATCGGCCGCGTGAGCCTGGGCGAGAACGCCAGCGTGTGGTTCAACGCCACGCTGCGTGGCGACAGCGACCATCTGCACATCGGCCCCGGCTGCAATATCCAGGACGGCTCGGTGCTGCATGCCGACACCGGCTTTCCCCTGCACCTGGCGGAGAACGTGACCGTGGGCCACCAGGTCATGCTGCACGGCTGCACGGTGGGCGAGAACTCGCTGATCGGCATCGGCGCCGTGGTGCTCAATGGCGCACGCATCGGCAAGAACTCCCTGGTGGGGGCGGGCGCCCTGGTGACCGAGGGCAAGGAGTTTCCGGACGGGGTGCTGATCGTGGGCAGCCCGGCCAAGGTGCTGCGCGAGCTGACACCGGCCCAGATCGAGGGTTTAAAAGCCAGCGCCCGCCACTACATGAACAACTCGCGCCGTTACGCGACAGAACTGAAAAAGATTGGTTGAACCCCTGATGAGTGAGCTGCACAAATTCCTGTTCCAAGGCCTGCCGGTGCGCGGCATGCTGGTCCGCCTGACCGAGGGCTGGCAGGAGGTGCTCAAGCGCCGTGCCTCGCGCGAGGCCTACCCCGCCGAGGTGCGCCAGCTGCTGGGCGAGATGGCGGCCGCGGGCGTGCTGATGCAGTCCAACATCAAGTTCAACGGTGCCCTGGTGCTGCAGGTGATGGGCGACGGGCCGGTGAAGCTGGCCGTGGCCGAGGTGCAGCCGGATCTGGCCTTCCGCACCACCGCCAAGGTGGTGGGCGAGGTGCCCCCCGGCGCCCAGCTGGAAGCCCTGCTCAATGTGCACGGCAAGGGGCGCTGCGCCATCACCCTGGACCCCAAGGACAAGCTGCCGGGCCAGCAGCCCTACCAGGGCGTGGTGCCCCTGCATGGCGACCAGCGCGAGCCCCTGCAAAAGCTCTCCGAGGTGCTGGAGCATTACATGCTGCAGTCCGAGCAGCTGGACACCCGGCTGGTGCTGGCCGCCAATGACGAGATCGCCGCCGGCCTGCTGATCCAGCGCCTGCCCATCAAGGGCGAGGGCAATCTGGAAGGCGGTGCCGCGGCCGAGCGCAACGAGGACGGCATCGGCCAGTCCGAGGACTTCAACCGCATCAGCATGCTGGCCGCCACGCTGACGGCCGATGAGCTGCTGAACCTGGATGCCGACACCATCCTGCGCCGCCTCTTCTGGGAGGAGCAGGTGCAGCGCTTCGAGCCCCAGCAGCCGCGCTTTGCCTGCAGCTGCTCGCGTGAGCGCGTGGGTCAGATGCTCAAGGGCCTGGGCCGCGAGGAGGTGGACTCGGTGCTGGCCGAGCGCGGCGATGTGGAGATCGGCTGCGAGTTCTGCGGCCTGCTCTACCACTTTGACGCGGTGGATGTGGGCGAACTCTTCACCGCCCAGGTGCAGCAGCAGCCGGGCAACGGCACGGTGCAGTGAGCCCGCGCATCACCCGGTCCGGCGGACCGGGTGTTCTGAGGTGAGGACCCTTCTCAGTCGACGCGGCTGACGCGGTCCAGCGGGCCGGGCTTCAGCTGGGTCTGCTGGGCGATATGGCGCTCCAGCGCTTCCACGTCGAGCATGCCCATGCGGCGGTCCGTGCCCTCGTTCAGCACGCGAAAGCCGTCGCCGCCGCTGGCCAGGAAGCTGTTCACTGTGACCCGGTAGCTGGCCTTGGGGTCCAGGGGCTGGCCGTTGAGCTTGACGCTGCCGGGCACCACGCGGCTGCCCAGGGGGCGGCGGCGGTCCTGGCTGTAGCTGAAGCCGGCCGAGACGTGCAGGGTGACGATCTGGTTGCCATCCTGGCTGCGCCACTGCTGTTCCAGCAGGGCGATGATCTGCGCGCCGCTGAGCGTCATGGTGGTCAGCATATTGCCGAAGGGCTGGACGGCGTAGACATCGCCAAAGGTCAGCTCGCCCGAGTCGCGTCGCAGCAGATCGGCCCGCACGCCGCCGGCGTTCATGAAGGCGATCACGGCGCCGCCGTCCTCTGGCTTGGCGGTGGCCGCGAGCTGGGAGTCGGCGATCAGCTGGCCCAGGGCGGTGGCGCCGGCGCGGCTGATGTTGTCGCGCGTGAAGCTGGCGTCGAGCCGGCCGATGACGCGCCGCTCCAGCGGGGCGGCCAGGGCCTTGTAGGCGGCGATCAGCGAGGTCTGTGCCGGGTCCTTGGCGAACTGCTCGGTGCGCACGATCACATTGTTGGCGCTGGCGCTGAGCACGTCGCGCGTGTTGCGGTCGATCACCAGATCGATCTCGCTGACGATGGTGCCGTAGCGGTCGCCGCTGGTCACCAGGCGGCCATCAATCTGGCACTGGTAGGCGCGATGCGTGTGGCCGCTGACGATGAGGTCAACCGCCTTGTCGAGCTTCTTCACGATGTCCACGATGGGGCCGGAGATGCCCGCGCACTCGTTGTAGTCGCCGGTGGGGAAGCCGCCCTCGTGGATCATGACCACGATGGCCTCCACCCCCTTGGCGCGCAACTCGGGCACCAGCTTGTTGACGGTCTCGGCCTCGTCCTCGAAGCGCAGGCCGGCCACCCCGGTGGGCGTGACCAGTTCCGGTGTGGACTTGAGCGTCAGGCCGATGAAGCCCACCGGGATGCCCTCGAAGTGGCGGATCTCATAGCCGGGCAGCAGGGTCTGGCCGGTGGCTTCGTCCACGGTGCTCGCCGCCAGGTACTTGAAGCTGGCGCCCTTGAACGGCTGAGGGCCCTTGCACCCCTCGGTGGGGTGGCAGCCGCCCCGCTGGCGGCGCAGCAGCTCGTCCTTGCCCGCATCGAACTCGTGGTTGCCCACGGCGCTGAGCTGCAGGCCCATCAGGCCCAGGGACTCGATGGTGGGCTCGTCATGGAACAGGGAGGAGAGCAGGGGGCTGCCACCGATCAGATCGCCGGCCGCGATGAACACATGGTTGGGGTTGCGCTTGCGCAGCTCGGCCACCGCGGTGGCCAGGTGCTCGGCGCCGCCGGCGGCCACATTGATGGTCTTGCTCGGGTCCTTGGGGTCCCGGATGCGGATGCCGCTCGCCGCGGGCTCCAGATTGCCGTGGAAGTCATTGATCGCCAGCACCTTGAGCTGCAGCGGGCCGCGGGCCGGCGGCGCGGTGGGCGTGGCGCAGGCGCCCAGCAGCAGGGTGGTGGCCAGGGCCAGGACGAGGCGACGGGGCTTGTTCTTCAGGGACATGCGGTTCTCCCGAGGGGCGGGCAGGCGCGAGACGCGCGACATCATGGCCCGGGACTATAGCGGGCAAACGTTTGCTAGCGTAGGCCGGGATCACCCTGCCCGGGCGCTGGGCACTCGGGCGGACTCAGCGCGGGTCCGGGTCGCTTGAGGCCAGGCGCGCGGCGCGCTGGCGCAGGCTGGCGTGCTCGCACTCGGGCACATCGCAGTTCTGGCAGAACCAGGCCTGCTCGGGCAGGGCGTCCTGGCGGGCCTGCAGCCGGGTGAAGAGGCCCTGGCCCCGACCCGAACGCAGCAGTCCGCGCCGCAGCAGCAGGGGCGTGATGGCGTTGAGCGCGGACTCCAGCCGCGCCTCACCCTGGCCGCCCACGCTGCTCCAGCCCAGGCCGGCCCCCATCAGGGCGCGGCGCAGGGCGGCGTCCACCGGCTGCTGGACCTGGGGACCATCGCGCTGCAGGCCGTCGGCCACCCAGGGCAGGTCCAGGGCCGTGAGCAGGGTGAGCTCGCAGCTGCGCTGGAAGTCCAGGGCAGCGGGCAGCAGGCTATCGTCCCGGAACAGCAGCTGGCTGTAGATGGCCGTCATCAGCGGCGTGGTGTCGCAGATGACCAGATCATGCGTGGCGGCGGCGGCCTCGATCTGGCGGGCCTGCTCGGCGGCGATGGCGGCCTGCTCCTCGGCGCGCGGCGTGCGGCCCTGCTGCTCGCACCAGTGGCGCAGGTGCTCGGGCACCATGGCGCAGCGCAGGCCGGTGTCGCGGCGCAGGCGCTCGGCCAGGGCCTGGGCCAGCTGGCTCTTGCCCGTGCTTTCGGCGCCGATCAGCGCAATGCGCAGCATCAGGCGCGTGCCGGCGCCAGCTGGCGCTGCCAGGCGCGCCAGCCAGCCACCGACATGGGGATGAAGACGGCGTAGAGCAGCACCGTGAGCCAGTAGCCCTTGTAGGCGAACAGGGCCACGCTCACCGCATTGACCAGCACCCAGACGCCCCAGTTCTCCTGGTACTTGCGGCCCAGCAGGTACTGGCCCAGCAGGCTGGCCACGGTGGGGAAGGCGTCCCAGTAGGGCAGGGGCGAGTCGGTCTGGCGGTCCAGCAGCAGGCCCAGCAGGGTCCAAGCGGCCAGCACGGCCAGCAGGGCCAGCCAGCGCGAGCGCGGGCTCATCAGGCGCACGCGCAGCTTGTGCCCCTGCTCATCCCGCCCACGCAGCCACTGCCACCAGCCCCACAGGGCCAGGGCGGCAAACACCAGCTGCAGCGAGGCCTCGCCATAGAGCTTGCCGTCCCAGAACAGCAGGAAGTAGAGCAGGGAGCTGCCCAGCGCCAGTGGCCAGGCCAGGGCATTGACGCGCATATTGCAGACCACCATCCAGACCGCCAGCACAAAGGCCAGGATCTCGGTCCAGGTGATGGGGCTGCCCAGCAGCTCGAAGGCGGGCGTGAAAAGGAGATGCAGCAGCTGCAGCAGGGTGTCCATGAGGAGAACCGGCAGGGACTAGCGCGGGTTCGACGCAGCGGCATCCGAGGATCCGGCTCTGCCGGGCCTGCGGATGCGCCCCATGGAGGGGGCGCGCGAAGCGCGTAGGGGGGGAGCCATCAGCGGCGGACCTGGACGTAGACCTCGTCGGGCTTGATCATGCCCAGTTCGAAGCGCGCCTTCTCTTCCACCATCTCCAGGCCCTCGCGCAGATCGCGCAGCTCGGCGTCGAGCTGGGCATTGCGGGCGCGGGCCTGGTCGTTGGCGGCCACCTGCTGGGCCAGCTCGGACTTCAGCTCGGCCACGCGGGCCACGCCGCCCTTGCCCAGCCAGAGCTGGGCCTGGATGGCCACGAGGAAGGCAGCGAGGATAAGGCCCAGGAGTTTCACGCCCGCAAGTGTAGCCGTCAGAAATGAAAAACCCCTCGGCCGCGTTCACCGCAGGCGAGGGGTGGGAGCGGTGCGCGCGAGGCGCGGCGCTTACTTCAGGTTGTAGAAGGCGGCGCGGCCGGGGTAGACGGCGATATCACCCAGGTCTTCCTCGATGCGCAGCAGCTGGTTGTACTTGGCCATGCGGTCCGAGCGCGAGAGCGAGCCGGTCTTGATCTGGCCGGCGTTCAGGCCCACGGCGATGTCGGAGATGGTGGAATCTTCCGTCTCGCCCGAGCGGTGCGAGATCACGGCGGTGTAGCCGGCGCGCTTGGCCATCTCGATGGCGGCGAAGGTCTCGGTCAGGGTGCCGATCTGGTTGATCTTGATCAGGATCGAGTTGGCGATGCCGCGGTCGATGCCTTCCTTCAGGATCTTGGTGTTGGTCACGAACAGGTCGTCGCCCACCAGCTGCACCTTGTCGCCCAGCTTCTCGGTGATGTGCTTCCAGCCATCCCAGTCGCCTTCGGCCATGCCGTCCTCGATGGAGATGATGGGGTACTTGTCCACCCAGGTGGCCAGCATATCGGTCCACTGCTCGGCGCTCAGCTTGATGCCGCCTTCGCCTTCCAGCACATACTGGCCGTCCTTGTAGAACTCGCTGGCGGCGCAGTCCAGGCCCAGGGCGATCTGCTCGCCGGCGGTGTAGCCGGCCTTGTCGATGGCTTCCAGGATCAGCTGGATGGCGGCCTCATGGCTTTCGACGCTGGGGGCGAAGCCGCCCTCATCGCCCACGGCGGTGCTGATGCCCTTGTCGTGCAGGATCTTCTTGAGCGCGTGGAAGACCTCGGCGCCCCAGCGCAGGGCCTCGCGGAAGCTCGGCGCGCCCACGGGGATGATCATCAGCTCTTGCAGGTCCAGCGAGTTGTTCGCGTGGGCGCCGCCGTTGATCACGTTCATCATGGGCACGGGGAGCTGGTTGCCGCCCATGCCGCCGAAGTAGCGGTACAGGGGCAGGCCGCTCTCTTCAGCGGCGGCGCGGGCCACGGCCATGGAGACGGCCAGCATGGCGTTGGCGCCCAGGCGGCTCTTGTTCTCGGTGCCGTCCAGGTCGATCAGGGTCTTGTCCAGGAAGGCCTGCTCGGAGGCGTCTAGGCCCAGCACGGCTTCGCTGATCTCGGTGTTGATGTGCTCGACGGCCTTGAGCACGCCCTTGCCCAGGTAGCGGCTCTTGTCGCCGTCGCGCAGCTCGATGGCTTCGCGCGAGCCGGTGGAGGCGCCGCTCGGCACGGCCGCACGGCCCATCACGCCCGATTCCAGCAGCACGTCGCATTCCACGGTGGGATTGCCGCGGCTGTCCAGGATCTCGCGTCCCACGATGTCAACAATGGCGCTCATTGAGAAAGTCTCCGGTAGGAAGTTGGTAACTCAGTTACGTTCGGCGCGCATGGTGCCAGCAAACGGTTACGCGCGCAGAACAATCGTGCGGTGGGTGCCCGGCCCCGGGGCTCAGACCCCGTCCACGATCAGCATGCGCATGATGCCGGCCTGGGCGCGCAGGCTCTTGGCATGCTGGTAGGTCTCGGAATCGTAGAAGGCGCGGGCGCGGGCATGGTCGGCAAACTTGAGCACGACCAGGCGGCTGGGCTGCCAGTCGCCTTCCAGCACCTCGATGGCGCCGCCGCGCACCAGCACCTCGGCCCCATGCTCCTGCATGGCCTTGGTGCTCCACTCGCGGTACTTGGCCATCTGTTCGGCGTCGGTCACGGTGACATCGGCGATGACGTAGGCGGCGTTGCTCATGGGCGGAAGGCTCGTGGGGAAGGGGCAAAGAAAAGCGGCGCGGCCTGCTGGAGGATCGCGCCGCGCTCGGGGGTCAGCAGAAGAAGTCGTTTTCCAGCAGGGGCTGGGCCTTGACCACGCGGTCCAGGGCGACCAGCTGCTCCAGCAGGGCCCGCATATGCTGCAGGGGCACGGCGTTGGGGCCGTCCGACCAGGCCTCGGCCGGGCGCGGGTGGGTTTCCATGAAGAGGCCCGCCACGCCGGCACCCACACCGGCGCGCGCCAGCACCGGCACCATCTCGCGGGCGCCGCCGCTGGTGGCGCCCTGGCCGCCGGGCTTCTGCACCGAGTGGGTCACGTCGAACACCACGGGGGCGCCGGACTTGCGCATCTCGGCCAGGCTGCTCATATCGGCCACGAGGTTGTTGTAGCCGAAGCTCACGCCGCGCTCGCAGGCCAGGAAGCGGTCTTCCGAGAGGCCGGCCTCGCGGGCCGCCTCGCGTGCCTTGTCGATGACGTTCTTCATGTCCCAGGGCGCGAGGAACTGGCCCTTCTTGATGTTCACCGGCTTGCCGGACTTGGCCACGGCGCGGATGAAATCGGTCTGGCGGCACAGAAAGGCGGGGGTCTGCAGCACGTCGACCACGGCGGCCACATCAGCCACCTGGGCTTCATCATGCACATCGGTGAGGATGGGCAGATGCAGCTGGCGGCGCACCTCGTCCAGGATCTTCAGACCGGCCTCCATGCCCACCCCGCGCTTGCTGCTGCCGGAGGAGCGGTTGGCCTTGTCGAAGGAACCCTTGTAGATCAGCGGGATGCCCAGGGCGCTGCACGCTTCCTTGAGCCGGCCCGCCACCTCCATGGACATCTCCAGACCCTCGATCGAGCAGGTGCCTGCGATCAGGAAGAAGGGGCGGTCGATCCCGACCTCGAAATCGCACAGCTTCATGGGCTAGATCCTCAGGCCTTCTTGTGGGTCAGTGCCGCCTTGATGAAGGCGGTGAACAGCGGGTGGCCGTCCCAGGGCGTGGACTTGAACTCGGGGTGGAACTGCACGCCCACATACCAGGGGTGCACCTCGCGCGGCAGCTCCACGATCTCGGTGAGCTTCTCACGCTGGGTGATGGCCGAGATCACCAGACCGGCTTCCTGCAGCTTGTCCAGATAGTGTTCGTTGGCCTCGTAGCGATGACGATGGCGCTCGGTCACGACCGGGCCATAGATGTCATGCGCCAGGGTGCCGGGCTTGACGTCCGAGCTCTGGGCGCCCAGGCGCATGGTGCCGCCCAGATCGCTCTTCTCGTCGCGCTTCTGGATGGTGCCGTCGGCGTCCTGCCACTCGTCGATCAGGGCGATGACCTTGTGCGGGGCCTCGGGGTCGAACTCGGTGGAGTTGGCGCCGGCCAGGCCCGCCATATTGCGGGCGTACTCGATGGTGGCGACCTGCATACCCAGGCAGATGCCCAGATAGGGCACCTTGTGCTCGCGGGCGTACTTGGCGGCCAGGATCTTGCCTTCCACGCCGCGCTTGCCGAAGCCGCCGGGCACCAGGATGGCGTCGTACTGGGCCAGCTGATCGATGTTGTCGGCGCTCAGCAGCTCGGAGTCCACATACTCGATCTTGACGCCGGCATGGTTGTGGATGCCGGCGTGGCGCAGGGCCTCGTTGAGCGACTTGTAGGAGTCCGACAGGTCGGTGTACTTGCCGCACATGGCGATGGTGACCTGCTTGGCCGGGTTCTCCACCTCGTGCACCAGGGTGTCCCAGCGCTTGAGGTCGGCGGCCTTGGTGTTGAGCTGCAGCTTGGTGCAGATCAGCTGGTCCAGACCCTGCTCATGCAGCACGCGCGGCACCTTGTAGATGGTGTTCACGTCCCACATGGAGATCACGCCGTACTCGGGCACGTTGGTGAACAGCGAGATCTTCTCGCGCTCGTCGTCCGGGATGCGGCGGTCGGCGCGGCACAGCAGGGCGTCCGGCTGGATGCCGATCTCGCGCAGCTTCTGCACCGTGTGCTGGGTGGGCTTGGTCTTGAGCTCGCCGGCGGCGGCGATCCAGGGCACATAGGTCAGATGGACGAAGGCGACGTTCGTCGGCCCCATCTTCAGGCTCATCTGGCGGGCGGCTTCCAGGAAGGGCAGGGACTCGATGTCGCCCACCGTGCCGCCGATCTCGACGATGGCCACGTCCACCGCCTCCGGCGTGCCGTGACCGGCGCCGCGGCGGATGAACTCCTGCATCTCGTTGGTGATGTGCGGGATCACCTGCACCGTCTTGCCGAGATAGTCACCACGACGCTCCTTCTCCAGCACCGACATATAGATCTGGCCGGTGGTGAAGTTGTTGCTCTTCTTCATCCGCGTGGTGATGAAGCGCTCGTAGTGGCCCAGGTCCAGGTCGGTCTCGGCACCGTCATCGGTGACAAAGACCTCGCCGTGCTGGAAGGGGGACATCGTGCCCGGATCCACGTTGATGTACGGATCCAGCTTGATGAGGGTGACTTTGAGGCCGCGCGATTCGAGGATGGCTGCCAGGGAGGCCGATGCGATGCCCTTGCCAAGGGAGGACACGACACCGCCGGTGACGAAGACGTACTTGGTCATTGTCTTGCAGCGCCCCCGGTGCACAGGAACGCTGTGGTGGTAAAGCGTGATTATAGCGAGGTCGCCGCCCCGCCGGCCGCGCCGCGCTCCTGGCGCAGGGCTTGCAGCACCTGGAGCACCAGGGTGGCGGTGTCGTCCGGGCGCTCGAAGGGGTAGAGATGGCTGCCTTCCATCCAGTGGAAATGCCGCCCCGCCAGGGCCTTGGAGGCCACGACCCCGCCCTGGCGCAACTCCTCGGACTGCGTGCCCGCGATGAAGCCCACCGGGCAGCGCGGCGCATGGCGACGCAGCACAGCATCCAGATGGTGGGGCAGGGTGTTGTAGATGCGGGTCTCCACCTCGCGGGTGAAGCGCAGATGCCACTGGCCGTCCGGGCCGGGCGCGAAGCCGCAGTCCACATAGTCGGCCAGCACCCGCGGGTCCCAGCGTGCGAACTTGTGCTTGGACTCGAAATGCGCCTGCACCGCGGCGCGGTCGGGCCAGCGGTGGCGGCGCTGGCGCGAGATCTTGCCCGGCGAGACCCGGGCGATCAGGCCCGTGGCCTTGACCATGCGCACGCTGTGCGCGCGCCAGCCGCTGACCACCGGGCTGTCCAGCATCAGCAGGCCCTCGACCAGCTCGGGCCGGCGGCAGGCCGTCAGCAGGCTCAGCAGGCCGCCCAGGGAATGGCCCACCAGCATCACCGGCCCCGGCGTTGCCATCTGCGGGCGCACCTCGCGCTCGATGAAGTGGATCAGCTGGTCGCGCAGATGCGGCCAGTTGCTGGTGACGGGGTAGTCCGGCTCGTGGCCGAACTGGGGCAGGGCATGGACCTGCCAGCCCGCGGCACGCCAGGCCTCGAAGAGCACGCGGTAGCAGCCGGCCGGAAAGCCGTTGGCGTGCGAGAAGACAAGCGTTCCTGCGGGGTGTGGGCTCATGCGTGCTGGCTCAGGGCCTTGAGCCGGTACAGCGCTTCCAGCGCTTCGCGGGGGCTCAGGGCATCGGGGTCCAGATCATGCAGGGCCTGCAGCGCCGGGCTGGTCGCCAGGGTGACAGCGGGCGCCTCCGGCTCGGGCGGCGCGGCGAAGAGATCGATCTGCGCCTTGCCCTCGCTGGCCTTGGCCTCCAGTGCCTCCAGCGTGGCGCGCGCCTGGCGCACCAGGCTGGCGGGCATGCCGGCCAGGCGCGCCACCTGCACCCCGTAGCTGCGGCTGGCGGGGCCGGGCTGGATCTCGTGCAGGAAGACGATGTCCTCGCCGCTCTCCACCGCCGAGACATGGTGGTTCTGCGCCTGCGGGTGCTTGGCGGGGAACTCGGTCAGCTCGAAGTAGTGGGTGGCAAAGAGGGTGAAGGCGCGGTTCTTGTCGTGCAGATGGCTGGCGATGGCGCCGGCCAGGGCCAGACCGTCGAAGGTGGACGTTCCCCGGCCGATCTCGTCCATCAGCACCAGGGACTGCTCGGTGGCGCCATGCAGGATGGCGGCGGCCTCGGTCATCTCCAGCATGAAGGTGGACTGGGCATTGGCCAGGTCGTCCGCCGCGCCGATGCGGGTGTGTATGGCATCCATGGGTCCCAGGCGGCAGCTGGCGGCCGGCACATAGGAGCCGATGGCGGCCAGCAGGGCGATCAGGGCCACCTGGCGCATGAAGGTGCTCTTGCCGCCCATATTGGGGCCGGTGATCACAAGCAGCTTGGTGCGGGCGTCGAGCCGGCAGTCATTGGCCATGAACTCGCCGCTGCCCGTCTCGCGCAGTCGCATCTCCACCACCGGGTGGCGACCGCGCTGGATGTCGATGCAGGGCTGGCTGACGAACTCGGGGCGCACCCAGTTCAGCGTGGTCGCGCGCTCGGCCAGGGCCGCCAGCGCATCCAGGCTGGCCAGGGCGCGGCCCAGCTGGGTCAGGGGCTGCAGGGCCTCGACCAGATGATCGATCACCAGCTCGTAGAGCAGCTTCTCGCGCGCCAGGGAGCGCTCCTGGGCCGAGAGGGCCTTGTCCTCGAAGGCCTTGAGCTCGGGCGTGATGTAGCGCTCGGCGTTCTTCAGGGTCTGGCGGCGCTGGTAGTCCATGGGCACCTTGTCCACCTGGCCCTGGGTGACCTCGATGTAGAAACCATGCACCTTGTTGAACTGCACGCGCAGATTGGCGATGCCGGTGCGGGCGCGCTCGCGCGCCTCCAGGTCCAGCAGGAAGGCGTCGCAGTTCTGGCTGATGCCGCGCAGCTCGTCCAGCTCGGCATCGAAACCGCTGGCGATCACGCCGCCCTCGCGCAGCAGCACGGCCGGTTCCTCGGCAATGGCACGCTCCAGCAGCTCCAGCACATGGGGCGAGCCCGCCAGGCCCTCGGCCAGCTGATCCAGCAGGGGCGCGCCATGGCCCGCGCCGGGCAGGGTTTCGCGCAGCTCGGGCAGGGTCTGCAGGGTGGCGCGCAGGCCGGCCAGCTCGCGTGGGCGCACCTGGCGCAGGGCCACGCGGGCGGCGATGCGCTCCACATCCGAGACATGGCGCAGGGCTTCGCGCAGGGGCTCGTAGCCGGTGGCGATCAGGGCGGCCACGGCCTGATGGCGGGCCATGGCCTCGGCGCGCTCGCGCTTGGGATGCAGCAGCCATTGGCGCAGGGCGCGGCTGCCCATGCCGGTGCGGCAGCCGTCCAGCAGGGAGAGCAGGGTGGGCGCGCCGGAACCGGATTCGCCCCGCAGGGTCTGGGTCAGCTCCAGATTGCGCTGGGTGGCCGGCGGCAGGTCCAGCAGCTCGCCGCCACGCAGCACCTGCAGGCTCTTCACATGGCTCAGGGCGCGGCCCTGGGTGTGTTCGGCATAGGCCAGCAGGGCGGCGCCGGCGGCCTGCGCGGCCTCCAGGCGCTCGGCATTGAAGCCCTGCAGGCTGGCCACGCCCAGCTGCTCGCAGAGCTTGCGCACGCCAAGCTGGGTGTCGAACTGCCAGCCGGGGCGGTTGGTGATGGGCAGGCGCGCGGCCAGCACGGCCTGGGGCTGGCGTTCGCGGTCCACCAGCACCTCGGCCGGATTCATGCGGGCCAGGAAGGAGGGGAACTCGGGCTCGCGGCATTCGGCCAGGCCCAGCTCACCCTTGGTGAGTGAGAGCCAGGCCAGGCCCAGGGTCTTGCCCTGCTGGCTGACGGCCAGCAGCACCGAGTCCTGCTTGTCGGCCAGCAGCTCGCTGTCGGTGACCGTGCCGGGGGTGACGATGCGCACCACCTTGCGCTCCACCGGGCCCTTGGACGTGGCCACATCGCCCACCTGCTCGGCGATGGCCACCGACTCGCCCAGGCGGATCAGCTTGGCCAGGTAGGACTCCAGCGCATGCACCGGCACGCCCGCCATCACCACCGGCTGGCCGCCACTCTGGCCGCGGGTGGTCAGGGTGATGTCCAGCAGGGCATTGCACTTGCGGGCATCGTCGTAGAAGACCTCGTAGAAGTCTCCCATGCGGAAGAACACCAGCACATCGGGGTGCTCGGCCTTGATGCGGAAGTACTGCGCCATCACCGGGGTGTGGGCGCTGAAGTCCTGGGGTTCCTTGCTGCTGGAGGCTGCGGTCATCGGGCGCGGGACTGAAATGAACAAAGCCCTCGGGCGAGGGCTTTGCAAAGACGGTGGAGCCGGCGCGCAGTGTAGCGCGCCGCTCGGTGGGCGAAAGGGCTCAGACCGGGGCGTCTTCGCCGCCGGCGGCCACATCCTTCTTGATGCGCACCGGGCCGCGCTTCTTGGCCGGTGCGGCGGCCGCAGCCACGGCATCGGCTGCGCTGGTCTTCTCGCCACCCTCGGCCGGGGCGGCGGCCTCGTCCTCGAGCTTGATCACGCGGGTGTAGGGCGCCAGGATCTGGACCAGCTGGCCATAGATCTTGGGGCTGCCGGCCACCACTTCACGCTGGTTCAGGAAGTCGGCCTCGCCGGTGAAGTTGCCGATCAGGCCACCGGCCTCGGTGATGATCAGGGAGCCCGCGGCCACGTCCCAGGGGTTCAGGCCGGTCTCGAAGAAGGCGTCGTAGTAGCCGGCGGCCACATAGCAGAGGTCCAGGGCGGCAGCACCCGGGCGGCGCAGGCCGGCGCACTGGGTCATGACCTCCTCGAACATCTTCACATAGCGCTTGAAGTTGTCGCCGCGGCGGAAGGGGAAGCCGGTGCCGATCAACGCGTCGCTCATGCGGGTGCGCTTGGACACGCGCAGGCGCTTGTCGTTCAGGAAGGCGCCGCGGCCCTTGGTGGCGTAGAAGAGGTCGTTGCGGCAGGGGTCGTAGACCACGGCCTGCTCGATCTTGCCGCGGAAGGCCAGGGCGATGGACACGGCATAGACCGGGAAGCCGTGGATGAAGTTGGTGGTGCCGTCCAGGGGATCGATGATCCAGACGTAGTCCGAATGCTTGTTGCCGTGCGCGCGGCCCGACTCCTCGGCCAGGATGCCGTGGTCAGGGTAGGCCTGCAGCAGGGTCTCGATGATGGCGTTCTCTGCGGCCTGGTCCACCTCGGTCACGAAGTCATTGGGCGACTTGGTGTTGATCTTCAGGATGTCGAGATCCAGGGACGCGCGGTTGATGATGGAACCTGCTGCACGGGCCGCCTTGATGGCGACATTGAGCATGGGATGGAGTGCGGCTTGCGTCATGGAGTGAACCTGCAAACAAGAAGGGGTGGACTGGCGAAGGCAAAGAACTGGGCGGTGAGCCCGGACTGCATGGCCCGGCCGCGGATAATCGCGCATTTTAGCCCAGAGCGCGCCTGCGTTCCCAGCCCTTTCACCGTGGATTCTTCCCGCACCCGCTTCATCCTGATCCAGACCAGCCATCCCGGCAATGTGGGCGCCACGGCGCGCGCGATGAAGGTGATGGGTTTTTCCGAGCTGGTGCTGGTGCGCCCGCGCTTCGCCGATGTGCTCTCGCAGGAGGAAACCGTGGCCATGGCCAGCGGTGCGGCCGACATCCTGGCCCGGGCTCGCATCGTGGACAGCCTGGCCGAGGCGCTGGAAGGCGTGAGCTTTGCCTGCGCCACCGCCATGACGCCGCGCGACTTTGGTCCGCCCACCCATGCGCCGCGCCCGCTGTTCGAGCAGCTGGCCGCCAGCGAGCACCGCCTGGGCCTGGTCTTCGGCTCCGAGCGCTACGGCATGAGCAATGAGGATGTCTACCGCTGCCACGCGGTACTCTCCATTCCCACCCATCCAGACTACGGCTCCCTGAATCTGGCCCAGGCCGTGCAGCTGCTGGCTTATGACCTACGCCAGGCCCTGGGCGGTTTCGAGGTGCAAGCCCGCACGGCCGCGGCCGAGCTGGCCGATGGCCAGGCGGTGCAGGGCTTGCTGGCGCATCTGGAGCAGGGCCTGGTGGCCATCGACTACCTGGACCCGGCTGCACCCAAGAAGCTGATGCCGCGCCTGAACCAGCTCTTCAACCGCGCCCAGCTCACGGTGGAGGAGGTGCACATCCTGCGTGGCCTGGCGCGCGCCATGCTCAAGACCCGCGACGGCAAGGGTTGATGGCCGCAGCTAGACTCTCAGCCCCTGTTCGCATTTCCCTCAGTCCAAAGACTTCTCCATGTTCCAGCGCCTTCGCGAAGACATCGCCTGCATCCTCGAACGCGATCCGGCCGCCCGGTCGGCGTGGGAGGTGCTGACGTGTTACCCGGGCCTGCATGCCCTGGTGATGCACCGCCGTGCGCACTGGTGCTGGACCCATGGCCTGAAGTGGCTGGGGCGCTTCATCTCGCACGTCTCGCGCTGGCTCACCGGCATCGAGATCCATCCCGGCGCCACCATAGGCCGGCGGGTCTTCATCGATCACGGCATGGGTGTGGTGATCGGCGAGATGGCCGAGATCGGTGATGGCTGCACCATCTACCAGGGCGTGACCCTGGGCGGCACCTCCCTGGTCAAGGGCGCCAAGCGCCACCCCACGCTGGAGCCCGGCGTGATCGTGGGCGCCAATGCCTGCGTGCTGGGCGGCTTCACGGTGGGTGCGGGCGCACGCATCGGCTCGCTCGCCGTGGTCACCAAGCCGGTGCCGGCAGGCGCCACCGCGGTGGGCAACCCGGCGCGCATCATCGAGGCCCAGGCCGATGCGCAGCGCGAGGAAGCCGCGGCGCGCATGGGCTTCTCGGCCTATGGCGTGACGCAGAGCGATGACCCGCTCTCACAGGCCCTGCGCGGCCTGATCGACAACGCCTCGGGCCAGGGCCACCAGATCGCCCTGCTATGGAAGGCGGTGGAGACCCTCTCGCGCAAGGCCGCGGCCGAAAAGGACTGCCTGCCAGCCGATGCCGCCCGCGAAGAGTGCTTCGAGGCGGCCCGGCTCAACCAGCTGATCGGCAAGTAGACCGGTCTGGGCTCAATGATGATGGCCGTGCTCGCCATGGGCATGGCCATGGGCGATTTCTTCCTCGCTGGCGGCGCGCACCGACACCACCTTCAGCGAGACCTTGAGCGCCACGCCGGCCAGCGGGTGGTTGCCGTCCAGCAGCACCTGCGGGCCCTTGATCTTGACCACGTGGTAGCGACGGAACTCGCCGTTCTCGCCTTCACGGATTTCCAGCTGGCCGCCGATCTTGACCCCGGGCGGGAAGTCGGCCTTGGGGATGCTGCGGGTGAGGCTCTCGTCGCGCGGGCCGAAGGCCTTGTCCACCGGCAGGTCCAGCGTGGCCTGGAAACCGGCCTCCTGGCCCATCAGGGCTTCCTCGATGGCGGGCAGGGTGTTGCCGTAGCCGCCCACCAGCAGGGCTTGCGGTTCCTTGGACGCTTCAATCAGGCGGCCCTGGGCGTCGGCCACCTTGAGTTGCAGGGTGGCGATGGTGTCTTTGGCGATTTTCATGAGGTCTTGTTCTTCAGGGCGGATTTGGGGCGGAAGGCCTTGCAGACCTCCTCCCGGGTTTCGAGATAGGGGCCGCCGATCAGGTCGATGCAATAGGGCACGGCGGCAAAGATGCCGCTGGCCTTCTCGTGGCCGGACAGGGTCTCGGCAATGGCCTTGGGCTGGCCGGGCAGGTTGATGATGAGCGCCTTGCCGCGGATCACGGCGACCTGGCGCGAAAGGATGGCCGTGGGCACGAAGTGCAGGGAAATCTGCCGCATCTGCTCGCCGAAGCCGGGCATCTCGCGATCGGCCACGTCCAGCGTGGCCTCGGGCGTGACGTCGCGCGGTGCCGGACCGGTGCCGCCGGTGGTGAGCACCAGGTCGCAGTCTGCCTCGTCCACCAGCTCGCGCAGGGTGGCGGCGATGCGCTCGCGCTCATCGGGAATCAGGCGCGGCTGGAACTCGATGGTGTTGAGCAGGGCGGCCGTCAGCCAGTCCTGCAGAGCAGGCAGGCCCTTGTCTTCATAAACGCCGCTGGAGGCGCGGTCGCTGATGGAGACGAGGCCGATGCGGACGCGATCAGGACTCGTCGCCATCATCGTCACTCTCGGTGTCGTCACCCGCCTCGCGGCTGGCGCGCTTGAGCTCGGCCTTGATCAGCTGGAAGAGCTCGCGGTAGGCGCGGCCGTGGCGCTGCTCCTGGTCAGCCGGCTTGGGCGTCTTCAGGTCCTTGCGAGCCGAGCGCACCAGGCTGCGCAGCTGCTGCACGTCCACGCCGGCAAACTCGCTGATGAAGGCCTGCAGGGCCTCATCGTTGTCCAGCAGTCGCTCGCGCCAGCGCTCGGCCTCGTGCAGGGCCAGGCTGTCCTGGGCATGGCCCAGCTTGAAGGCAGCCACGGCCTCGCGGATGGGTTCGGGGTCGACCTTGCGCATCAGCTTGCCGATGTACTGCAGCTGGCGGCGCTTGCCTTCGAAATTGCTGATCTTCTTGGCGTCGCGCACGGCGTCGCGCAGGATCTCGGGCAGGTCCAGTGGCTCGAGCCGGCTCTCGGGCAGGGTCAGCAGATCCGCGCCCAGGGCCTGCAGATCATGCATATCGCGCTTCTTCTGGCTCTTGCTCGGGCGCTCGTCGAAGTCGGCGTCGAAGTCTTCGGGGATTTCGCTCATAAGTATGATTGTCGCCCACTCCGATTTCTTGCATCAGCCCCATGTCCCAAGACCTCAGCCTTTCCGCCACCGCACAGTCCGGCTTCAGCTACAGCCCGGCGCGTTTTCGCGAGCTGGTGGAGACCGTGCTGGCCGAGGCCAAGCGCCTGGGTGCCAGCGATGCCGGCGCCGAGGTGAGCGAGGGCTGCGGGCTCTCGGTCTCGGTGCGCCGTGGCCAGTTGGAGAACGTGGAGCGCAACCGCGACAAGTCCCTGGGCATCTCGGTCTATCTGGGCCAGCGCCGCGGCAATGCCAGCACCTCCGACTTCTCGCCCCAGGCGCTGAAGGACACGGTGCGCGCCGCCTATGACATCGCGCGCTTCACGGCCGAGGACCCGGCCGCTGGCCTGCCCGACGAGCAGGACCTGGCGCTCGATCCCGCGGCCCGACCCGAGCTGGATCTCTTCCATCCCTGGGCCCTGGATGCCGAGACCGCGGCCAGCCTGGCCCTGCGCTGCGAGGCGGCGGCCTTTGCCACCGACCGCCGCATCAGCAACTCCGAGGGGGCGGCCGTCTCGGCCCAGCAATCGCATTTCTACACCGGCAACACCCGGGGCTTTGGCGGCGGCTACGCCAGCTCGCGCCACAGCCTTTCGGTGGCGCCCATTGCCGGCCGCGGCGCGCAGATGGAGCGCGACGCCTGGTACAGCTCCATGCGCGCGGCCGAGGATCTGGCCTCGCCCGAGGCCGTGGGCCGCTACGCCGCCGAGCGCGCGCTGGCGCGCCTGAAGGCGCGCAAGGTCAAGACGGCCGAGGTGCCGGTGCTTTTCGAGAGCACCGTGGCGGCCGGCCTGCTGGGCGGTCTGGTGCAGGCCACCAGCGGCGGTGCGCTATACCGCAAGGCCAGCTTCCTGCTGGACAGCCTGGGCCAGAGCGTGCTGGCCTCGCACATCGATGTGGCCGAGGATCCGCACGAGATCAAGGGCAAGGGCAGCACGCCCTTCGATGATGAGGGCGTGATCACCCGGCCGCGCCAGCTGGTGCAGGGCGGGGTGCTGCAGGGCTATTTCCTGTCCAGCTACTCGGCGCGCAAGCTGGGCCTGCGCACCACGGGCCACGCGGGCGGCTCGCACAATCTGCGCATGACGAGCCGCGCCACCGCGCCCGGCGATGACCTGCCCACCATGCTGCGCCGCCTGGGCCGTGGCCTCTTCGTGACCGAGCTGATGGGGCAGGGCGTCAACTACGTGACCGGCGATTACTCGCGCGGTGCCAGTGGCTTCTGGGTGGAGAACGGCGAGATTGCCTACCCGGTGCATGAGGTGACGATTGCCGGCAATCTGCGCCAGATGTTCCAGGACATCGTGGGCATTGGCGCCGACGCCTACACCGTGGGCAGCAAGACCATTGGCTCGGTGCTGATCTCGCGCATGAAGCTGGCCGGCAGCTGAGGCTGTGCGAGCCCGGCTGCCGGTGCGAGCGATGGCGTGCAAGCGCCAGGCGGGTGCGCTGCTGTCAGCCTCTTGAAAGTCTGCTGTAGGTGCTTTTGGGGTACTGCGAAAGCGCGCGCTTGTCACTCTGGTTTTCACGGGTTTGTCCCGGTAGGTGGCCGGGGGGCGACTCCTAGAATCGACGCGCTCACTACAGCATTCATCATCAAGAGGAGATCAACTGATGGAGCGTCGTTCCTTTGTCAAGCAGGCCGGTCTGGCTGGCGTGCTGGCGGCTGGTGCAGCCCCCGCCGTGGTCAATGCCCAGGCCAATGTGCGCTGGCGTCTGGCCTCGAGCTTCCCCAAGTCCCTGGACACCATCTACGGTGGCGCCGAGGTCTTCGCCAAGGCCGTGAAGGCCATGTCGGGTGGCAAGTTCGAGATCTCCGTGCATGCGGGCGGCGAGCTGATGCCGCCCTTCGGCGTGGTGGACGGCGTGCAGAACGGCACCGTCGAGCTCTGCCATACCGTGCCCTACTACTTCTACGGCAAGGACCCCGCCTTCGCCCTGGGCTCGGCCATCCCCTTCGGTCTGAACTCGCGTCAGATGACGGCCTGGATGATGCACGGCAACGGTCGCAAGCTGATGAACGAGTTCTACGCGAACTACGGCATGCTCAGCTTCGCCGGCGGCAACACCGGCACCCAGATGGGCGGCTGGTTCCGCAAGGAGATCAAGTCGCCGGCCGACTTCAAGGGCCTGAAGATGCGCCTGGGCGGCGGCCTGGTCGGTGAGGTGATGCAGAAGCTGGGTGCGGTGCCCCAGAGCATCCCTGGCGGCGAGATCTACCAGTCGCTGGAGAAGGGCACCATCGATGCGGCCGAGTGGGTGGGCCCCTATGACGACCAGAAGCTGGGCTTCAACAAGGTTGCGCCCTTCTACTACTACCCCGGCTGGTGGGAAGGCGGTCCCGAGGTGGACTTCTTCATCAACCAGAAGGCCTATGACGCCCTGTCCAGCGAGTACAAGGCCATCATCGATGCCGCCTCGGCCCTGGCCCACAGCGATATGCAGGCCAAGTACGACGCGCTGAACCCCACGGCGCTGAAGCAGCTGGTGGGCGCCAAGACCAAGGTGCTGCCCTTCTCGCCGGCCATCCTCGACGCCTCCTTCAAGGCTTCGATGGAGGTGTTCGAGGCCAACAGCGCCAAGAGCCCGGCCTGGAAGAAGATCTACGCCGATCTGCGCAGCTTCCAGCGCGACCAGGTGCTGTGGTTCCGCTTCGCCGAAGGCCGCTTCGACTCCTTCATGGCGGCTCAGAAGCTCTGATCGCCTGCTGGGCCTGCCCTCGCTTGAGGGGCAGGCCGGCCCAAGCAAAAGGCGCCCCGCGGGGCGCCTTTCTTTTTGTACTTTCAGCGGGCCGGCTGGGCCCGGGCTGAATGCTGCGGAGTGCCGGGTGGGCAGGGGCCCCGCCCGGCGGCGCATCATTTCTTCTCGCTGGACATGGAGTCCTGCAGGGCCTTGAGCGGATCGTCATCCGTGGCCGGCGCGCTGCCGGCGCCGTCGACTGCGCTCGCGGCCGGGTCGGCGGGGTCGGCCTCGGGGGCCTGCACCTCGGGCGGCGGCATATTGGCCTCGAGCTCGCGCTCGATCTGCTGCATGTCCACGGCTTCTTTCTTGTCCAGGCCGCCAGAGACCAGGTTGGGGAAGGCGATGATCAGGCCCACCATGATGATCTGGATGATCACGAAGGGCACGGCCCCCCAGTAGATCTGGGTGGTCTTGACCGGCTCGATGGTCTTCTTGGTGAGCTTGTCCTGGTAGGCCTTGTCCGGCGCCACGCTGCGCAGATAGAACAGGGCGAAGCCGAAGGGCGGGTGCATGAAGGAGGTCTGCATGTTCACGCCCAGCAGCACGCCGAACCAGATCAGGTCGATGCCCAGCTTCTCGGCCACCGGTGCCAGCAGGGGCACGACGATGAAGGACAGCTCGAAGAAGTCCAGGAAGAAGGCCAGCACGAAGATCAGGATGTTCACCGCGATCAGGAAGCCCAGCTGGCCGCCCGGCAGGCTGCTCAGCAGATGCTCCACCCAGCGCGGGCCGTCCACGCCCTGGAAGACCAGGCTGAAGACGGTGGAGCCGATCAGGATGAAGACCACGAAGCAGGACAGCTTGGTCGTGGTGTGCAGGGCCTGCTTGAGCAGGGCGAAGGACAGGCGCTTGCGTGCCATGGCCATGATGAAGGCGCCCATGGCACCCATGGCGCCGCCCTCGGTGGGGGTGGCCACGCCCAGGAAGATGGTGCCCAGCACCAGGAAGATCAGCAACAGGGGCGGGATCAGCACGAAGGTGACGCGCTCGGCCATGCGAGACAGCAGGCCCAGACCGGTGATCTTGTTGATCAACGCAATCACGAAGGCCAGCATCACGCCGGCGCACAGCGAGACCACGATGGTCTCGTCGGTGGCGACCTGGGTGACGGCCTCGCCCTTCCACCAGCTCAGCACATCGGCGTAGTGCTCGCCAAAGTAGACCGCGATGGCGGTGGAGGCGATGGTCAGCAGCAGCAGGGAGAGCAGGCCGCTCTTGCCGCTGTCTTCGCGGATGGTGCGGGCCTCCGGCGGCAGGGCCGGCACCCAGGTGGGCTTGAAGATGGCGATCAGCACGATGTACAGGCAGTACATGCCGGTCAGCGCAAAGCCGGGGATGAAGGCCCCCTTGTACATATCGCCCACACTGCGGCCCAGCTGGTCGGCCAGGATGATCAGCACCAGTGAGGGCGGGATGATCTGGGCCAGGGTGCCGGAGGCCGCGATCACGCCCGAGGCGATGCGGCGGTCATAGCCGTAGCGCAGCATGATGGGCAGGGAGATCAGGCCCATGGAGATCACCGAGGCGGCCACCACGCCGGTGGTGGCGGCCAGCAGAGCGCCCACGAAGATTACCGCGAAGGCCAGGCCGCCGCGGATGGGGCCGAAGAGCTGGCCTATGGTGTCCAGCAGGTCCTCCGCCATGCCGGAGCGTTCCAGGATCAGCCCCATCAGGGTGAAGAAGGGAATGGCCAGGAGCGTGTCGTTGCGCATGATGCCGAAGATGCGCAAAGGCAGGGCCTGCATCAGCGAGGCGGGCAGGATGCCCAGCTCGATGCCCACGAAGCCGAAGAACAGGCCGCAGGCACCCAGGCTGAAGGCCACGGGGAAGCCCATCAGCAGGAAGAGCACCAGGCCCACGAACATGATCGGGGCCATATTGCTTGCAAGGAATTCCATCTGCTTGTCTCCCTCAGGCCTTCTTGTTTTCGTTCTCGGCCAGGCGGCGGATGGCCTCGGCCAGTTCCTCCTCGGCGCTAGGGCCCTCGCCCTTCTTGGTCGGGTCCTCGATCAGGCCCTGCAGAAAGGCCAGGCGCTTGATCAGCTCGCTCACACCCTGCAGCAGCAGCAGGGCAAAGCCCATGGGCATGAGCATGTAGACCGGCCACAGGATCAGGCCGCCGGCATTGGAGGACATTTCATTGGAGCGCCAGGCCTGCAGGAAGAAAGGCACGCTGTAGTACAGCACCACGATGCACAGCGGCAGCAGGAAGGCGGCAAAGCCGAAGACATCGATCCAGGTCTGGGTGCGCTTGGAGAAGCGGCTGATGACCACGTCGATGCGCACATGCTCGTTGTTCAGCAGGGTGTAGCCCGCCGCCAGCAGAAAGGAGCCGGCGAACAGATACCACTGCACCTCGAGAAAGGCGTTGGAGGAGAAGTTGAAGGCCTTGCGGATGACCGCGTTGACCGCGCTGATGACCGTCGAGGCCAGGATGAGCCAGATGACCCATTGGCCGATGCGACGGTTCATGCCGTCGATCAGCCTGGATAAGGCGAGCAAGGGGGACACGAAAGCTCCTCGATTCTTGTGTCTGCATGGATGGTTTCGCGGCGCCGCCCGGGAAGTGAATCCCTCGGGGCGCAAAACCGGCAGCATGGAATGTACGAGCGGGGAGCTGACGTCTTGCTGAATGAAGAGCCACCCTAGGGCATGTCCTAGGGCGGGCTTGCAGGCGCGGTGCAACAGCTGCACCGCCCTGGTGCCTCAGCGCTGGCTGGCGGCCTGGTAGAGGCGGGTGGAGCGCGCACCGGAGCGGCAGAAGGCCAGGATGGGCTTGGGCAGGCTGGCCAGCAGCTCGCCGAAGGCTGCGATCTCCTCGGGCGACTGATAGGCGCCATTCACCGGCAGGTGACGGTATTCCAGGCCGGCGGCGCGGGCCGCGGCCTCGATCTGGGCGCTACTGGGCTGGTCCGGGCCGCCCTCATGGTCGGGGCGGTTGTTGATCACGCTGCGAAAGCCGGCCGCGGCGGCCTCGGCCATGGCGGCGGGCTCCAGCTGCGGGGCCACGCAGAGTTCGGGGGTCAGGGCTTGGAGGGGCAGGCTCATCGCGATCTCCGTGAATTCCATGGGGGACAGGGTGGGGCGTCACGACGCCCCGTGCGCCGAGCTTACTGGCTCAGCGCCTTCTTGACGGCGGCCGAAACCAGTCCCATATCGGCCTTGCCTGCCAGCTGGGCCTTGACCGCGCCCATGACCTTGCCCATATCGCCGGGGCCCTTGGCGCCCAGCTCGGCCACGATGGCGGCCACGGCGGCGTCGATTTCCTGCGACGAGAGGCGGGCCGGCAGATAAGCCTCCAGCACCAGCAGTTCGGCGCTTTCCTTGTCCGCCAGGTCCTGGCGGCCGGCCGCGGTGAACTGGCTGATGGCGTCCTTGCGCTGCTTGATGAGCTTGTCCACGATACCCACCAGGGCCGCATCGTCCACCTCGACGCGCTCGTCCACTTCCTTCTGCTTCACGGCAGCCAGCAGCATGCGGATGGTGCCCAGGCGCTCGGCGTCCTTGGCGCGCATGGCGGTCTTCATGTCTTCGGTGATGCGTTCTTTCAGGCTCATGACGAGATCTCGATGGTGTTTGCGGGTGGTGGTGTGGGACGCAGAAACGAAAAAGCCCGCGGCAGCGTCCTGCGCGGGCTTTTTCGTGGCCTGTCCGCCGGAGCGGGCTGGCTGGACTCCTGGAACGCTGCGGTCCGCGAAGTCCTGAGGCTGATCAGTACAGCTTCTTGGGCAGCTGCATGCTGCGCACGCGCTTGTAGTGGCGCTTGACGGCTGCAGCCTTCTTGCGCTTGCGCTCGGCAGTCGGCTTCTCGTAGAACTCGCGGGCGCGCAGGTCGGTCAGCAGGCCCAGCTTTTCGATGGTGCGCTTGAAGCGGCGCAGGGCAACATCAAACGGCTCGTTCTCTTTGACGCGAATGGTGGTCATGAAACTCTGTTTCCTTCTTTAGGCGCTCGGTGTTCGCAAGGGGCCCAGAACCAAAATCTGGAGTCCCGAAGCAGAAGTATCCGGATTCTGCTTCCGAATCGACGCGCAGGGTTTGCTAGCAAAGACGGCGAGTATAACAATAATTTTAAGAACAAGCGAGATCTTGCGCCCCGGACGGCTCCAAAGCGCGCGCGCAGGCGGCGGCGCTGGACCAGGCCCACTGGAAGTTGTAACCGCCCAGCCAGCCGGTCACGTCCACCACCTCACCAATGAAATGCAGGCCCGGCACCTTCTTGCTTTCCAGGGTCTGGGAGCTGAGCTCACGCGTGTCCACCCCGCCGCGCATGACCTCGGCCTTGCGCCAGCCCTCGCTGCCGTCGGGTGTGAGCTGCCAGGCCTGCAGCTGCTCGGCCAGGCGCTGCAGGTCCTTGTCCTTGCAGTCGGCCATGGGGCGGTTGCCGGGCAGGGCCAGACGAGACAGCCAGGCCTGGGCCAGACGGCTGGGCAGCAGCTCGGTCAGCTCATTGCCCAGCTGTTTGCGCGAGCCGTTCTTGGCGGCGAGCAGGGCCTCGGCCAGGGCCTGTTCGGGCGCCAGGTCCAGGCTCAAGGCCTGGCCCTCCTGCCAGTAGCTGGAAATCTGCAGAATGGCCGGGCCGCTGAGGCCGCGGTGGGTGAAGAGCAGGTCTTCATGGAAGCGACCGCGCTGCTTGCCGCTGCCGGTGCTCACATAGACGGGCAGGGACAGGCCGGCCAGCTCGGCAAAGGGTGCCCAGTCGGCCGGCGCGAAGGTTAGCGGCACCAGGGCCGGGCGCGGCGTGACGATGCGGTGGCCCAGGCGCTCGGCAAGGCGCAGGCCCCAGTCGCTGGCGCCGATCTTGGGAATGGACAGGCCGCCGGTGGCGATCACCAGGCGGGTGCAGCGCAGCGGGCCGGCGCCCGTGTCCAGCTCGAAGCCGCCCTCGGGCAGGGGGCGCACCGCCGCCACGGTGCAGGGCTGCCAGCGCTGCACGCCGCCGGCCTCGCATTCCTTGAGCAGCATCTGGATGATCTGCTCGCTGGACTCGTCGCAGAAGAGCTGGCCCTTGTGCTTCTCGTGGAAGGCGATGCCGTGCTGCTTCACCAGGGCGATGAAGTCCTGGGCGCCGTAGCGCGCCAGGGCCGAGCGGCAGAAGTTGGGGTTCTCGGAGAGGAAGTTGGCCGGCGCCGCTTCGCGGTTGGTGAAGTTGCAGCGGCCGCCGCCGGAGATGCGGATCTTCTCGGCCACGCGCGGCGCATGGTCCAGCAAGGCCACGCGCAGGCCGCGCTGGCCGGCCATGCCGGCGCAGAACAGGCCGGCCGCACCGGCGCCGACCACGATCAGGTCAAAACTCTGCATGCAGATGGGTTCGCAGGGGAGGGATGGACTTACTTGAGTTGCACGCCCTGGGCGTCGAAGACCTGGACCGTCACGGGAATGGCGGCGCGCACGCTCTGGGTCACGGTGCAGAAGTCCTCGAACTGGCTCAGCACCCGGTCCAGATGCTCCAGCTGGGCCGCGGCCACGCCCAGGTGCAGGCGGGCCGTGATGCCCAGCACCCGCATGCGGCCCTCGGCATTGCGGCCCACGCTTGTCTCCAGCTCGCAACTCAGGGGCTCGGGGGCTTGCTTGAATTTGCGCAGAGCGAACAGCAGAGAGTCGCTGAGGCAGGTGCCCACCGCCGAGCTCAGCAGCTGGACCGGTGAGGGGCCGGCCGAGCTCCCCAGTGGTGGGGGCTCATCACTGAGCACCGTGGCCGCAAGGCCCTCGAAATGGGCTTCGAACTGGTAGTCGCGGCCTTGCTGCAGGCGGGTGCGTATCGTGCTCTCGGCCATCATCGGTCCTTCATCGTCGGCGGTGCGCGATTGTAGGTGGGCCCTTGTAGTGCGGCCTTGGGGGACGCCTCGGGCGTGGCATAAGTCCCTGCCTTACCCCGCGGATAGGGTGAGCCCCGCCCTGTGTGCAAAAGTTCTTCGCTACCATTCGCTTCAAGCTAGGGGGGCGCGTATGAACAGGGGATGCCCTGCACTTGCCGCCCTCTGCGCAAGCCCTCTACATTGCTTGCAGCCGCCGGGGCCAGGCCTTGCCGCCCCGGGCGAACGCAGCCCGCCACGCCCAGCCTCAAATTCATGGAAAACTCCGCCGCCCCGCACGCCGGTGCATCGCCTCAGACCAGCGATGCCTGGTATGCCAGCCTGAAGCTGCAGGAGCATGAGCTGGCCGGCGCCGTGCTGAGCCTGGTCGAGCCACTGGGGACCCTGGTCACGGTCAAGTCCCTGGCCACCGGCCGCTATATCTATGCCAGTGCGGGCCTGGGCCTGATGTTCTCGCAGACCGAGACGGGCATCGTGGGCCTGTCTGATGCCGAACTGATGCGGGGCGAGGAGGTGCAGGCCATGCGCCGCGCCGAACAGGCGGTGATGGCCCAGCGCTCGGTGGTGCTGAGCGAGCACCGGGTGGAGCTGGGCGGGCGCCGCCGCGAGTTCTCGGTCACCCGCATTCCGTTGGGGACGGAGCATGTGATGGCCATGTGGGTGGAGCGCACCGAGGAGCGCCACCGCGAGACCCATCTGCAGCGCGCGCTCAACCAGATCGAGCAGCAGCAGAAGGCGCTGGAACAGATCCGGCGCGAGATGCAGCAGGGCAGCGGCCGCGACGAGACCTCGGGCTTGTACCTGCGCGCCCAGTTCGACGACCAGCTGCTGCGCGAGATCGATCTCTCCACCCGCGAGCACCGTGAATTCGCCCTGGTACTGATTGCCCTGGATCCGGCGCCCACCGCCATCCAGTCCCTGGGCGAGGAGGCGCACCAGCGCATGCTCGAGGGCCTGGGTCGCATGCTGCGCGCCAACACCCGGGCCATGGACGCCGCCTGCCGCATTGGCGAGCACCTGTTCGCCGTGCTGCTCTCGGGCGTGGGCCTGGCCACCGCGCATGCGCGCATGGAGCAGCTGCGCCGCCAGTGCACCGCGCAGATCGTGGTGCTGAACGGCCAGGATCTGGGGCTGTCGCTGTCCATGGGCGTAGCCAGCTTCCCGCACACCGCCTCCAAGCAGGACGAGCTGCTCAAGGCCAGCGAGACCGCGGTGCAGGAAGCACAGCGCCGCGGCGGCAATCAGGTGGTGCTGGCGCCCATTCCCTTTGGCATGCTCTGAGCCTCGCGCGCCTTTTGTGCCGCCCAAACGTGCCGCCCAAACAAAAAACGCCACCCTTGGGTGGCGTTTTGCTTGCCGGCTCCGAGTTCAGCTCAGGCCTTTGTAGAGCATGTAGGCGGCCAGCACGAAGAGCAGCAGGGCGAAGGCGCGCTTGAGCTGCTTGACGTTCATCGCATGGGCGGCCTTGGCGCCCAGCGGGGCCATGGTCACGCTGGCCGCGGCGATCACCACCAGGGCCGGCAGGAAGAGGTAGCCCAGGGCGCCGGGCAGGGCGGGCGCCAGGTTCCAGCCGCCAATCACATAGCCCAGGGTATTGGCCAGGGCGATGGGAAAGCCCAGGGCCGCGCTGGTGGCCACGGCATTGTGGATGGGCACATTGCACCAGGTCATGAAGGGCACCGAGACAAAGCCGCCGCCCGCACCCACCAGGCCCGAGAGCAGGCCGATGCCCGCACCCGCGCCGATCTGGCCGGCCGTGCCCGGCATCTGGCGGCTGGGCTTGGGTTTCTTGTCGCGCAGCATCTGGAAGGCCGAGAAGCTCACGAAGCCGGCAAACACCAGGGCCAGCCAGCTGCCCTTGAGCAGGGCGAAGATGCCGGCGCCAGCGACCAGGCCGCCGATCAGGATGCCGGGCGCCAGGCCGCGCACCAGCTCCCAGCGCACCGCGCCACGCTTGTGGTGGGCGCGCACGCTGGAGATGGAGGTGAACATGATGGTGGCCATGGAGGTGGCGATGGCCATCTTCACCGCCATATCGGCGGACACGCCCTGCTTGGACAGCATCCAGGTCAGGAAGGGCACCATCAGCATGCCGCCGCCAATGCCCAGCAGGCCGGCCAGAAAGCCGGAGCACAGGCCGAGCGCGAGCAGCTCGGCCAGGAACAGGGGATCGAGGTTCATCGGGGAGAGGGGGACGCAGCGTCCAGAAGTTTCAGGATCTCTTGCCACTCGGCGGGTGTGACCGGCGTGATTGAGAGCCGGTTGCCGGGCTGGAGCAGGCGCATGCCGGCCAGCGTCGGGGTCTGGCGCAGCTCGGGTAGGGCCAGCAGGCGGGTCTTGCGCACAAAGCTCACGTCCACATGCAGCCAGCGCGGCTTGGCCGGGTCTGACTTGGGGTCGTGATAGGGGCTGGCGGGATCGAACTGCGTGGCGTCCGGGTAGGCGGCGCTGCAGACCTCGGCCAGGCCGGCAATGCCGGGCTGGGGGCAGGAGGAGTGGTAGAACAGCACGCCGTCGCCCAGGGCGAAGTCGTCGCGCATGAAGTTGCGGGCCTGGTAGTTGCGCACCCCGGTCCAGGGCACCCGGCCCAGGCGGGCTAGGTCGTCGATCGAGCACTCCTCGGGCTCGGACTTCATCAACCAGTAGCTCATGCGGCGGTCTCCGTGCCTGCGATGCTCTGCGGCATTCACCGGCGAGGACTGCGGCCGCCGAGGCTTATGCGTGCTTCTTGCGCTGGGGATAAGGTGTCCACCGCGAACCGTGAACCGCATTCCTGAACCCAGGGGGATTCAGGTGGGCGAGGTCAACCGGGCTTCGGGTTCATCTGACGCGAGACGATCACGCCCGCCGGGCATTTTCCAAGCCCTTGCTCGTAGAGCATCGGTTCAAGGAAATATAGAGCTCACGCGAACGCGATGGACGCCGTGATTCTATGCCTTCACGCGCGCCGGCGCTGGCGGTGATGCAGCGCCGGGCGACAGGCGTGCTTCAGAGCAACTGGCCGTCCTGGCCCAGGGCTTCGTCCAGGCGGCGGATCAGGGCCTCGAGCTCGGGCGAGGGTACGGTGTCGCTGCCGTTGGGGCTGGTCGAAGCGGCCGGCGCCGCGGTGGCGCTGCTGGTGGCGGCGGGACCTTCGGCCAGCTGGTAGGCCAGGTTCAGCGCGGCCAGCACGGCGATGCGCTCGCGGGCCTTGACCCGGCCGGCGTCGCGGATGGCGCTCATCTCGCGGTCGACCTGGGCCACGGCACGAGACAGCAGGGCCTCGCCGCCCTCGGGGCAGCCGAGCAGATAGCTCTGGCCCATGATCGTGACTTCCATTTGCTTCATATCGATGACTACTTCTCGTTCCTGGCGGTTTCGCTCTCGACGGGAAGCCGCTCCAGCAGGGCGTCGATGCGCTGGCGGGCCGCCGACAGGCGCGAGCGCAGCTGGTCGCGCTCATGGCCCACGGCCTGCAACTGCTCCTGCAGCAGCGCGTTGGTGCGCTGGAGCTCCTCATGACGCAGCAGCAGGCGCTCGACGCGGTCGAGCAGGTCGGTGATGCTAGGCATGGCTTCCCATCTCAAGAGGCATTGCCGGCCATTGTAGGGGCCGGGTTGTCGCAGAAGGCTCGCACCTGGCAGCGCTCGCACAGCGGGCGGCGTGCCTGGCAGATGTAGCGGCCGTGCAGGATCAGCCAGTGGTGGGCATCCACCAGATAGTCCGGCGGCACGCGGCGCAGCAGGGCCTGCTCCACCTCCAGCACATTCTTGCCCGGGGCCAGGCCGGTGCGGTTGCCCACGCGGAAGATGTGCGTGTCCACCGCCATGGTGGGCTCGCCGAAAGCCACATTGAGCACCACATTGGCGGTCTTGCGGCCCACGCCGGGTAGGGCTTCCAGGGCTTCGCGCGAGCGCGGTACCTGGCCGCCATGCTGCTCCAGGATGATCTGGCAGGTCCTGTAGAGGTTCTTGGCCTTGGTGCGGTACAGGCCGATGGTCTTGATGTAGTCCGCCAGGCCGTCTTCGCCCAGGGCCAGGATCTTGGCCGGCGTGTTGGCCACGGGGAAAAGGCGGCGGGTGGCCTTGTTCACGCCCACATCGGTGGCCTGGGCCGAGAGCAGCACGGCTGCCAGCAGCTCGAAGACGCTGGCGTATTCCAGCTCGGTCTGCGGGGAGGGGTTGGCGGCCTTCAGGGTGGCGAAGAAGCCCTCGATCGCGGTCTTGTTCATGGGCGCGATTGTGCCCGGCCGCGACCTGCGGGGTGCCGCGGTCGACTCACTCCGCGCGCTTGGCGCGGGCGCGTGCCAGGGCGGCCTCGATCATGGCGCGCTTGCGGTCCAGCACCAGCGGATCGCTGATCTGGCTGGCGGCCGGCAGATCGGCCAGCTTGGCCTGGGCCTCGGCCTGCAGGCGGGCATCGTTCTCGCGCTTCTCGCGCGCCAGGCGCTCGCCGCGGAAGCGGTAGCGATCCAGGGCCTCGGCCGCCTGGGCCGCGCTCCAGGCCTGCCAGCCGCTGGCCTCACCGCTGGCATTGACCAGGGAGATGCAGTCCACCGGGCAGGCCGGCACGCAGAGTTCGCAGCCCGTGCATTGGGCCGCCACGATCAGATGCATGGCCTTGGGCACGCCCACGATGCAGTCGGCCGGGCAGGCCTTGATGCACAGGGTGCAGCCTATGCACCAGGCTTCGTCGATCACGGCCAGCTGGCGCGGCGCCTCCAGCCCGTGCTCGGGGTTGAGGGGCAGCAGCGGGCGGCCGGTGAGGGCGGCCAGCCGCGCCACGCCCTCGGCCCCGCCGGGCGGGCATTGATTGATCTCGGCCTCACCGGCGGCCAGGGCCTCGGCATAGGCCTGGCAGTCGGGGTAGCCGCAGCGGGTGCACTGGGTCTGGGGCAGGGCCGCGGCCAGGCGCTGGGCCAGGTCTGCGGCGGGGGAGAGAGTGGAGGCGTTCAAGCTTTCTTGGTCCGGCGGGCGCGGCTGGGCGCCGCGGCCACGCTCAGGGGCTGCTGGTCGTAGGTGGCGATGAAGTCACGCACCGTGGGGTAGACCTTCTCGCGCCAGCGGCGGCCCGAGAAGATGCCGTAGTGGCCGGCGCCGATGGCGTCGTAGTGGCGCTGGTGCTCGCGCGGGATGCCGGCGCAGAGCTCATGGGCGGCGCGGGTCTGGCCGGCGCCGGAGATGTCGTCCAGCTCGCCTTCCACGGTCAGCAGGGCCGTGCCGCTGATGTCCTGCGGACGCACCAGCTCGCCGTCCACCTCCCAGGTGCCGTTCACCAGGGCGAAGTCCTGGAACACGGTCTTGATGGTGTCCAGGTAGTACTCGGCCGGCATGTCCAGCACGGCGTTGTACTCGTCGTAAAACTGGCGGTGGGACTCGGCGCTGTCATCGTCGCCGCGCACCAGGTCCAGGAAGTAGTCGTAGTGCGAGCTCAGATGCCGGTCCGGGTTCATGGCCACGAAACCGGTGTGCTGCAGAAAGCCTGGGTAGACCGCGCGGCCGGCGCCCGGGTAGTTGGGCGGCACTCGGTAGATGACGTTGTTCTCGAACCAGCTGAAGCTGCGGTTCATGGCCAGGTTGTTGACGGCCGTGGGGCTCTTGCGGGCGTCGATGGGGCCGCCCATCATGGTCATGGAGCGCGGCGTGGCTTCACCCCGGCTGGCCATCAGGGAGATGGCGGCCAGCACCGGCACGGTGGGCTGGCAGACCGAGATCACATGGCAGTCGGTGGCGCCGATATGGCGGATGAACTCCTGCACATAGGCGATGTAGTCGTCCAGATGGAAGGGGCCCACCTCGGTCGGCACCATGCGGGCGTCGGTCCAGTCGGTGATGTAGACCTTGTGGTCCTTGAGCAACTGGCGCACGGTGTCGCGCAGCAGGGTGCTGTGGTGGCCCGAGAGCGGCGCCACCACCAGCACCGTGGGCTGGTCCTTCATCTTGGCCAGCACGGCCTGGTCATCGGTGTAGCGCTTGAAGCGCAGCAGGCGGCAGAAGGGCTTTTCCAGCGGCACCAGCTCCTGCACAGCCACATCCACACCATCGACTTCGACGCTGTGGATGTTGAAGCCGGGCTTCTCGTACTCCTTGGCCAGGCGGTGCATCAGGTCCAGCCCCGCCGACACCCGCTGCGACAGCGGCAGGTGGGTGAAGGGCGAGAGCGGGTGGCTGTAGAGCTTGGCCGAAGCGCTGGCGAACTCCGCAAAGGGGCTCAGCAGGGCTCGCTGGGTTTCGTAGAGCTGATACAGCATGGATGGACCTCGCTAAGGGGTGGCTGGGGCAGGGCGACCGAGACGCAGGCCGCGGCACCACGCATCGTTTCACACCAAGATAGTGCCAGAAATGATGCAGCGCAGCATTACACCGGCCTGGCGACCCGCCAAAGCCGTCAAGAATGCGCGCTTGGCGCCTCGGCGGGCCCAGGCTCTCAGCTCTTGAGCACGGCCGCCATCGCCTGGGCGACAGCCGGCAGGTTCTTTTCGTTCAGTGCAGCCACACAGATACGGCCCGAGTCCACGCCGTAGATGCCGAACTCGCTGCGCAGGCGCTGCATCTGGGCGGCGGAGAGGCCGGAGTAGCTGAACATGCCCTTCTGGCGGGTCACGAAGCTCAGATCCTGCGTGACGCCGGCCGCCTGCAGGGCCTGGACCAGGGCTTGGCGCATGGCGCGGATGCGCTCCCGCATGCCGGCCAGCTCGTCCTCCCAGAGCTGGCGCAGGGCGGGGGTGGACAGCACGGTGGCCACGACCTGGGCGCCATGGGTGGGCGGATTGGAGTAGTTGGTGCGGATGACGATCTTCAGCTGGCTCAGCACCTTGGCGCTTTCCTCGGCCGTGGCGCAGACCACCGAGAGGGCGCCCACGCGCTCGCCATAGAGCGAGAAGCTCTTGGAGAAGCTGGTGGAGACGAAGAAGTCCAGGCCGCTGGCCAGGAACTGCTGGATCACGGCGCCGTCTTCGGCAATGCCCTCGCCAAAGCCCTGGTAGGCCATGTCCAGGAAGGCCACCAGGCCGCGCGCCTTGACGGCGTCCACCACCTGGGCCCACTGGGCGGGCGTGAGGTCGTAGCCGGTGGGGTTGTGGCAGCAGGCGTGCAGCACGACCACGGTGCCGGCCGCGGCGGCGTTCAGCGCGGCCAGCATGCCCTCGAAGTTGATGCCGCGGGCGGCAGCGTCGTAGTAAGGGTAGGTCTCGACCGAGAAGCCGGCATTGGTGAACAGGGCGCGGTGGTTTTCCCAGCTCGGGTCGGAGATCAGCACCTTGGCCGTAGGGTTCAGGCGCTTGAGGAAGTCGGCGCCGATCTTCAGGCCACCGGTACCGCCCAGGGCCTGGACGGTGGCCACGCGCTTGGCGGCCAGCACGGTGCTGCCGGCGCCGAAGACCAGCTCCTGCACGGCCTTGTCATAGGCGGCGATGCCGTCGATGGGCAGGTAGCCGCGGGCCTTGGGGTCAGCCTGCATCTGGGCTTCGGCCTGGGCCACGCACTTCAGCAGGGGCAGCTTGCCGTTCTCGTCGTAGTAGACGCCGACGCCCAGATTGACCTTGGCGGGGTTGGTGTCGGCGTTGAATTGCTCGTTGAGGCCCAGGATCGGGTCGCGGGGGGCCATTTCGACGGCGGCAAACAGGGTCATGGGAGCGTTCCTGACAAGACGATGGCAGTAAGGAGGAGGGTGGGGTGGCTGCACGGGCTGCAGGCGATGTGCGCCTGCGCTACCCTGTCGGGTTGCGCAACCCGCGAATTCTAGGCGGGCCGGCGCGACATCCCAGGGATCGCCCCATGCAAGAAGCACCTAACGTCAAACCCGCCACCGTGGCTGACAGCGAGCCGCCGAAGGGCGAGTTCGTCAATTTCGAAGGCTCGCCGTTCCAGCTCTTCCAGCCCTTCCCGCCGGGCGGGGACCAGCCCACGGCCATTGCCCAGCTCTGCGAGGGCGTGAACGACGGCCTGAGCTTCCAGACCCTGCTGGGCGTGACCGGCTCGGGCAAGACCTTCACCATGGCCAATGTGATCGCCCGCCTGGGGCGGCCGGCCATCATCTTCGCGCCCAACAAGACCCTGGCGGCCCAGCTCTACAGTGAGTTCCGCGAGTTCTTCCCGAAGAACGCAGTCGAGTACTTTGTCAGCTACTACGACTACTACCAGCCCGAGGCCTATGTGCCGCAGCGGGACCTCTTTATCGAGAAGGACAGTGCGATCAATGAACAGATCGAGCAGCTGCGCCTGTCCTGCACCAAGAGCCTGCTGGAGCGCCGCGATGTGGTGATCGTGGCCTCGGTTTCGGCCATCTACGGTATCGGCAACCCCAGCGACTACCACCAGATGGTGATGACCCTGCGCGTGGGCGACAAGATGGGCCAGCGCGATGTGATCGCCCAGCTGATCCGCATGCAGTACGCGCGCAACGAGATGGAATTCAGCCGCGGCCACTTCCGCGTGCGCGGCGACACCATCGACGTCTTCCCGGCCGAGCACTCCGAGCTGGCCCTGCGCATCGAGCTTTTCGATGACGAGATCGACGGACTCTCGCTCTTCGACCCGCTCACCGGCCAGATCCGCCAGAAGATCCCGCGCTTCACCGTCTACCCCAGCAGCCACTATGTGACGCCGCGCGAGAAGGTGCTGGAGGCGCTGGAGGGCATCAAGACCGAGCTGCGCGAGCGCGTGGCCCAGTTCGTGGCGGACGGCAAGCTGGTGGAGGCCCAGCGCCTGGAGCAGCGCACCCGCTTCGATCTGGAGATGCTGCAGGAGGTGGGGCACTGCAAGGGCATCGAGAACTACACCCGGCATCTCTCCGGCGCCGAGCCGGGCGAACCGCCGCCCACCCTGGTGGACTACCTGCCCTCCGACGCCCTGATGTTCCTGGACGAGAGCCATGTGCTGATCGGCCAGTTCGGCGGCATGTACAACGGCGACCGGGCGCGCAAGACCACCCTGGTGGAATATGGCTTCCGCCTGCCCTCGGCCCTGGACAACCGGCCGCTGAAGTTCGCCGAGTTCGAGCGCAAGATGCGCCAGGCCATTTTTGTGTCGGCCACGCCGGCCCAGTACGAGAAGGACAACGCCGGCCAGGTGGTCGAGCAGGTGGTGCGACCCACGGGCCTGGTGGATCCGATTGTGGAAGTGCGCCCCGCCACCCACCAGGTGGACGATGTGCTGCAGGAGATCCGCCTGCGGGTGGAGGCCAATGAGCGGGTGCTGATCACCACCCTGACCAAGCGCATGGCCGAGCAGCTCACCGACTATCTGACCGACAACGGCGTCAAGGTGCGCTATCTGCACTCCGATGTGGACACGGTGGAGCGGGTGGAGATCCTGCGCGATCTGCGCCTGGGCACCTTTGACGTGCTGGTGGGCATCAATCTGCTGCGCGAGGGTCTGGACATTCCCGAAGTCTCCCTGGTGGCCATCCTGGATGCCGACAAGGAAGGTTTCCTGCGTGCCGAGCGCAGCCTGATCCAGACCATAGGCCGGGCGGCGCGCAATCTGAACGGCAAGGCCATTCTCTATGCCGATCGCATCACCGACTCCATGCGCCGCGCCATCGACGAGACCGAGCGCCGCCGCGCCAAGCAGATCGCCTTCAACGAGGCCAATGGCATCGTGCCGCGCGCCCTGAACAAGCGCATCAAGGAGCTGATCGAGGGCGTCTACTCCGACAAGCCGGGCCGCGACGACCAGAAGCTGATCCAGGCGGCCGAGGTGGAAAGCCTGTCCGAGAAGGACCTGGGCAAGCGCATCGCCCAGCTGGAAAAGCAGATGCTGGAGCATGCCCGCAATCTGGAGTTCGAGAAGGCGGCTCGCCTGCGCGACCAACTGGCCCAGCTGCGCGAGCAGGTCTTCGGCGCGGCGGTGCACGACAATGTGGTGCCCCTGCAGCCCGCCACCGCCGGCAAGCCGGCCGCGCCTGCCAAGCGGGCCTGAGCTCGGGGCTGAGCGCGGGGCTGGCTGCGTCGGGGCGTTTTCCGCCCCATGTCCGCAGGCTTGCCATGGGCTTTGCGGGCCGCCCGGGAGGGTGGCCCAGCAAGTCTGGCGATAATTGAGTAAAATGCTCGGGCATACCCCAGGGTTAACCCGTGAGCCTCGCTCGGTCGCGCCCGGTATGGCCAGTTCGCTGGTTCGTCATCCTGCTGTTGCCGAGGCCGATGGTCCTACCAGACCGAAGGAGAAGTTACATGCGACTCACCACCAAAGGTCGTTTTGCCGTCACCGCGATGATTGATTTGGCCCTGCGCGAGAACAGTGGCCCGGTGGCGCTGGCGGCCATCAGCCAGCGCCAGCAGATCTCGCTGTCCTATCTGGAGCAGCTGTTCGGCAAGCTGCGCCGCCACGAGCTGGTGGAAAGCACGCGCGGCCCCGGCGGCGGTTATTCCCTGGGCCGCAAGAGCGAGGACATCACGGTGGCCGACATCATCGTGGCTGTCGATGAGCCCATCGACGCCACCGGCTGCGGCGGCAAGGAAAACTGCATGGGCGAGGACACGGGCCGCTGCATCACGCATGAGCTCTGGACCAGCCTGAACGCCAAGATGATCGAGTACCTGGACTCGGTGTCCCTGCGCAAGCTGGTGGAAGACCAGCTCGCCAAGGGCGTGACCATCGAGGAGGCGCCCATCAAGCGCGCCATCTCCACCGTGCCCGTGGTCAAGCCCATCCGCATCACGGCACCGAACTCGGTGTTCGCCCTGGGCAATGCGCTGAGCAAGTAAGCACGCCGGCCCGCCCCGCAAGACGCACAAGACGAAGTCAAGAAGCTAGACAACATGGACATGACGCCTCACTTCCCCATCTACCTGGACTATGGCGCGACCACGCCGGTCGATCCCCGTGTGGTCGACGCCATGATCCCCTGGCTGCGCGAGCATTTCGGCAATCCGGCCTCGCGCAGCCATGCCTGGGGCTGGGAAGCCGAGGCGGCGGTGGAAAAGGCGCGCGAGCAGGTGGCCGAGCTGATCAATGCCGACCCCCGCGAGATCGTCTGGACCTCGGGTGCCACCGAGTCCATCAATCTGGCCCTCAAGGGCGCCGCGCAGTTCTACAAGAGCCGCGGCAAGCACATCATCACCCTCAAGACCGAGCATAAGGCCACGCTGGACACCTGCCGTGAGCTGGAGCGCCAGGGCTTCGAGGTGACTTACCTGGACGTGCAGGAGAACGGCCTCATCGATCTGGCCGCCTTCCAGGCCGCGCTGCGCCCCGACACCATCCTGGTTTCGGTGCTCTTCGTGAACAACGAGATCGGCGTGATCCAGGACGTGACGGCCATCGGTACGATCTGCCGCGAGAAGGGCATCATCTTCCACGTGGATGGCGCCCAGGCCACCGGCAAGATCGAGATCGACATTGCCCAGCTGCCCATCGACCTGATGAGTCTGGCCTCCCACAAGACCTATGGCCCCAAGGGCATCGGCGCGCTCTTCGTGCGCCGCAAGCCGCGCGTGCGTCTGGAAGCCCAGATGCATGGCGGTGGCCATGAGCGCGGCATGCGCTCCGGCACCCTGGCCACCCACCAGATCGTGGGCATGGGCGAGGCCTTCCGCATTGCCAAGGAAGAGATGGCCAGCGAGCTGCCGCGCATCCGCGCCCTGCACCAGCGTCTGCTGGACGGGCTCTCGGGCATCGAGCAGGTCTTCGTCAATGGCGACCTCAAGCAGCGCGTGCCCCACAACCTGAACATGTCCTTCAGCTTCGTGGAGGGCGAGTCCCTGATCATGGGTGTGAAGGGCATTGCCGTCTCCTCGGGCTCGGCCTGCACCTCGGCCAGCCTGGAGCCCAGCTATGTGCTGCGCGCCCTGGGCCGCAGCGACGAGCTGGCCCACAGCTCTCTGCGCATGACCATCGGTCGCTTCACCACCGAGGAAGAGATCGACTACGCGGTGACGGTGCTCAAGGATCGCGTGGCCAAGCTGCGCGAGCTCTCGCCGCTGTGGGATATGTACAAGGACGGCATCGACCTTTCCACCATTCAATGGACCGCGCACTGAGCGGCGGGACGACACAAGACACGTTGGAGTAAGACCATGGCATACAGCGACAAGGTGGTTGACCACTACGAGAATCCCCGCAACGTCGGCGCCTTCGACAAGGGCGACGAGACTGTGGGCACCGGCATGGTGGGGGCACCTGCCTGCGGCGACGTGATGAAGCTGCAGATCAAGGTGAACCCGGCCACCGGCCTGATCGAGGACGCCAAGTTCAAGACCTATGGCTGCGGTTCGGCCATTGCCTCCAGCTCGCTCGTGACCGAGTGGGTCAAGGGCAAGAGCCTGGACCAGGCCCTGTCCATCAAGAACACCCAGATCGCCGAAGAGCTGGCCCTGCCGCCGGTGAAGATCCACTGCTCCATCCTGGCCGAAGACGCCATCAAGGCCGCCGTGGATGACTACCGTGCCAAGCACGGCCAGTCCGCCGACGCCGCGGCCCAGTAAGGACCGAGCACGATGTCCGTGACCCTGACCGAAGCCGCGGCACGCCATGTGACGCGCTACATCTCCAAGCGCGGCCGCGGTGTCGGCGTGCGCCTGGGTGTGAAGACCACCGGCTGCTCGGGCCTGGCCTACAAGCTGGAATACGCCGATGAGGTGGCGCCCGAGGACGTGGTGTTCGAGGGCCATGGCGTCAAGATCCTGATCGATCCCAAGAGCCTGCCCTATCTGGACGGCACCGAGCTGGACTTCGTGCGCGAAGGCCTCAACGAGGGCTTCAAGTTCCGCAACCCGCGCGAGAAGGATCGCTGCGGTTGCGGTGAATCCTTCCGCGTGTAAAGTCCCGCGCCGATCTTGCGGATCCAGGCGCGGCTTGCGGCCGCGCCTTTTTCATAGTGTTTCCCAGCCTGCCGCCATGAAACTCGACGACGATGATTTCAGCCTCTTCGGCCTGCCTCAGCGCCAGGCCCAGGACCGCGCCGAGATCGAGTCGCGCTGGAAGGCCTTGCAGGCCCAGGTGCACCCGGACAAGTTTGCCGCCCAGGGCGCGGCCGCCCAGCGCCTGGCCATGCAATGGGCCTTGCGTGTGAACGAGGCGCACCAGCGCCTGCGCGACCCGCTCAAGCGCGCCGCCTATCTGTGCGAGCTGCGCGGCGCGGCCCTTCAGGTGGAAAGCAATACCCGCATGCCGGCCAGCTTCCTGATGGAGCAGATGGCCTGGCGCGAGGCCCTGGACGAGGCGGCCGATGCCGCGGCCGTGCAGGCCCTGGACGACGAGGTGGCCGCGCGCGAGCGCGAGTTGTTGGACCAAACCCAGCATCTGCTGGATGAGGCGGGCGATGCCCCTGCCGCGGCCGAACAGGTGAGAGCCCTGATGTTCATGGCGCGCTTTCGCGCCGACATCGATCGCCGCCTCGAGGCCCTAGGACAATAAAGACATGGCACTGCTGCAGATTTCCGAACCCGGGCAATCGCCCAACCCGCACGAGCGCCGCATCGCGGTGGGCATCGACCTGGGCACCACCCACTCCCTGGTGGCGGCGGTGCGTCATGGTGTGGCCGAATGTCTGCCCGACGGGCAGGGGCGCGTGATCCTGCCCTCGGCCGTGCGTTACCTGCCCGAGGGCCGCCGCCAGATCGGCGCCGAAGCCCTGGCGGCCCAGGCCCAGGATCCGGAAAACACCATCGTCTCGGTCAAGCGCTTTATGGGCCGGGCCCTGGCGGATGTGGCCGGGCGCGAGAAGCTGCCTTACCACTTCGAGGACACACCGGGCATGCTCTCCCTGGCCACGCGCGAGGGCCTCAAGTCCCCGGTGGAGGTCTCGGCCGAGATCCTGGCCACCTTGCGCTTCCGGGCCGAGGATAGTTTTGCCGACGATATCTTCGGTGCCGTGATCACGGTACCGGCCTATTTTGACGACGCTCAGCGCCAGGCCACCAAGGACGCGGCCCAGCTGGCCGGCCTCAAGGTGCTGCGCCTGATCAACGAGCCCACGGCCGCGGCCATCGCCTATGGCCTGGACAATGCCAGCGAGGGGCTCTACGCGGTCTACGACCTGGGCGGCGGCACCTTTGACATCTCCTTGCTGCGCCTCACCAAGGGTGTGTTCGAGGTGGTGGCCACCGGGGGCGATGCCGCCCTGGGCGGTGACGACTTCGACCAGGCCCTGGCCGACTGGGCTCTGGCCCGGGCCGGCCGCCAGGTGAACAGCGCCCACGACAAGCGTGCGCTCCTGGTGGCGGCCCGCGCCGCCAAGGAAGCGCTCTCGGCCGCCGAGCACACCGAGCTGCTCGCTCAGCTGGACGGCGGCGAGCTGCGCCAGAGCCTGAGCCGCGCCGAGTTCGACGCCCTGAGCCGCCCCCTGGTGGACAAGACCCTGGCCGCCGTGCGCCGTGTGCTGCGCGATGCCAAGGTCAAGCCCGACGAGGTGCAGGGCACGGTGATGGTGGGCGGCTCCACCCGCATGCCCTGCGTGCGGGCCGCGGTGGGCGCGCTCTTTGGTCGCGAGGTCTTGACCAATCTGAATCCCGACGAGGTGGTGGCTCTGGGCGCAGCCATCCAGGCCAATCAGCTGGCTGGCAACAGCGCCGATGGCGAGATCCTGCTGCTGGACGTGATTCCCCTGTCCCTGGGGCTGGAAACCATGGGCGGCCTGGTGGAGCGCGTGATCGAGCGCAATGCCACCATCCCCGTGGCCAAGGCCCAGGACTTCACCACCTTCAAGGACGGCCAGACCGCCATGGCCATCCATGTGCTGCAAGGTGAGCGCGAGCTGGTGGCCGAGTGCCGCTCCCTGGCGCGCTTCGAGCTGCGTGGCATCCCGCCCATGGTGGCCGGCGCCGCGCGCATCCGCGTGACCTTCCAGGTGGATGCCGATGGCCTGCTCAGCGTCTCGGCCCAGGAGCTGACCTCGGGCGTGGAGGCCGCGGTGCAGGTCAAGCCCAGCTACGGCCTGTCCGACGATCAGATTGCCGGCATGCTCAAGGACGGCTTTGCCAGCGCCGAGACCGATATGGCCGCGCGCAAGCTGCGTGAGTCGCAGGTCGAGGCCGAGCGCATGCGCCTGGCCACGCTCTCGGCCCTGGCGGCCGATGGTGATCTGCTCGGCGCCGAGGATCGCGCCGCCATCGAGGCCTTGCTGGCCGCCCTGGCCACCGCCGCCGCCGGCAGCGATGCCGACGCCATCGACGCCGCCGTCGAAACCCTGGCCAAGGGCACGGAAGCCTTTGCTGCCGAGCGCATGAACCGCGGCATCCAGCAGGCCCTGACCGGCCGCAGCATCGAACAAGTCTGAGTCTTCCCCATGCCCATCATCAAGATCCTGCCCCACGCCGAGTACTGCCCCCAGGGGGCCGAGATCACGGCCCCGGCCGGCACCTCCATCTGCGAGGCCCTGCTGGACCACGATATCGAGATCGAGCACGCCTGCGACCAGGTCTGCGCCTGCACCACCTGCCATGTGATCGTGCGCCAGGGCGGGCGTTCGCTGTCCGAGATGGAGGAGGGCGAGGAGGACATGCTGGACCGCGCCTGGGGCCTGGAGCCCGATTCGCGCCTGTCCTGCCAAGCCATCCTGGGCCAGCAGGACGTGACGGTCGAGATCCCCAAGTACTCGATCAATCACGCCAAGGAAAACCACTGAAGCCCCTGGAGTGCCTGGCATGAAGGTTCTGGGCTTCGAGTCCTCCTGCGATGAAACCGGCGTGGCCCTGGTCGAGGTGCCTGCGCCGGGGCAGGGCGGGGCGCCGCGCCTGCTGGCCCAGGCCCTGCACAGCCAGATCGCCATGCACCAGGCCTATGGCGGCGTGGTGCCCGAGCTGGCCTCGCGCGACCACATCCGTCGCGTGCTGCCCCTGACCCGCGAGGTGCTGCAGGCGGCAAATCTCTCTCTGCAGGAGGTGGATCTGATTGCCTACACCCAGGGGCCGGGTCTTGCCGGCGCCCTGCTGGTGGGGGCGGGCGTGGCCGTGTCCCTGGCGGCGGCCCTGGGCAAGCCCACCCTGGGCATCCACCATCTGGAAGGGCATCTGCTCTCGCCTTTTCTCTCGGCCGATGCGCCGGAGTTCCCTTTCGTGGCTCTGCTGGTCTCGGGCGGCCACACCCAGCTGATGCGGGTGGACGAGGTGGGGCAGTACGAAATCCTGGGCGAGACCATTGACGACGCGGCGGGCGAGGCCTTCGACAAGAGTGCCAAGCTGCTGGGCCTGCCGTATCCGGGCGGCCCGCATCTTTCGCGCCTGGCGGAGCAGGGTGATGCGGCGGCCTTCGAGCTGCCGCGCCCCCTGCTGCACAGCGGCAAGCCCGACTTCAGCTTTGCCGGCCTCAAGACCGCGGTGCTGACCCAGGTGAAGAAGCTGGGCGAGGCGCCCAGCGAGCAGCAGCGCGCCGACCTGGCGGCGGCCACGCAGGCCGCCATCGTCGAGGTGCTGGTGAAGAAGTCCCTGCTGGCGTTGAAGACCACGGGGCTCAAGCGTCTGGTGGTGGCCGGCGGCGTGGGCGCCAACCGGCATCTGCGCGAGCAGCTGAACGCGGCCTGTGCGAAGCGCGGCGTGCGGGTGCACTACCCCGAGCTGAGCCTGTGTACCGACAACGGCGCCATGATCGCCATGGCGGCCGCGCTGCGCGTGCAGCGCGGCCTGGCCCAGGCCCAGCCGCCGGGCGGCGGCTTCTCGGTGCGGCCGCGCTGGCCGCTGGGGGCGGCCTAGCCGCTGGCGAGCGAGGGCTTAGCTGACGCTCAGCTCGCCCGAGCCTTCCAGCTGGCGCTTGGCCAGGGTCAGGGTCAGCACCCCGTTATCCAGCTTGGCGCTGGAGTTGTTCTGGGTCACTTCCTTGGGCAGATTGATCTGGCGCGAGAAGCGGGTCACGGCGCGTTCGCGGTAAAGGCTGTGCTCGCCCTCGCGGGCCTCGGCGCGTGCCTGCTCGGCGTCGATGCTCACCTTGCGGCCCTCGATGCGCACCTTCACGGCGTCCTTGCTCACGCCCGGCAGGTCCAGCTGCAGGATGTAGCTGTTCTCGGTTTCGCTCACATCCAGCGCCGGGCTGCGCAGGGCCACGGCGTCGGGGCGCTCCAGGTCGAACAGGCGCTCGACGCGGCGCGAGAGTTCGGCGGCGGCTTGCAGATGGGCATTGCGGGCAACGGGGATCACGAACATGAGAGGCTCCTAAAATTTCGGGTTTCGTCCATCGCTGCTGTTGTGCTTGGGAGCAGCGCCCATGACCCTGAGCTGGGAGCGCCGTCCGGTGCTTTCAAGCCCTCAAAAAAATAGAGTTTTCGATGTCTTGGAATCGTCTTGCCTGCCACTATCTGCGACCGCTTGTGCTGGCGGCCGCGAGTCTGCTGAGTGTCGGCGTCCAGGCGGCCGAGCCCCTGCGCCTGGCCCTGATCGAGGGCCTGTCCGGCCCCTTCGGCAATGCGGGCGAGGCGGTCTACCGCAATCTGCTCTGGGCCACGGAGCGTGTGAACGCGCGCGGCGGCGTGCAATTGCCCGGCGGCGCACGGCCCCTGCAGCTGCTGCGCCTGGACAGCAAGGGCAATACCGAGGAAGCCCTGTCCATGCTGCGCTCGGCCGTGGACCAACGCGCGGGCTTCGTGCTGCAGGGCAATAGCTCGGCCACGGCCGCGGCGCTGATCGATGCGCTGAACAAGCACAACGAGCGCGAGCCCCAGCGTCGCGCCCTGTTCCTGAACTACTCGGCTGTGGATCCGGTGCTGACCAACGAGAAGTGCAGCTTCTGGCATTTCCGCTTCGATGCCCACGCCGATATGCGCCTGGCCGCGCTCACCGACGAGCTGGCCCAGGACCGCGGCGTGCAGAAGATCTACCTGATCGGCCAGGACTACAGCTTCGGCCAGCATGTGCTGAAAAAGGGTCGCGAGATGATCGCGGCCAAGCGCCCCGACATCGAGATCGTGGGTGACGAATTGCATCCCGTGGGCCGGGTCAAGGACTTCCTGCCCTACGTCACCAAGATCAAGGCCAGCGGCGCCCAGGCCGTGCTGACCGGCAACTGGGGCAATGACCTGACCCTGCTGATACGCGCGGCGCGCGATATCGGCCTGAACGCGCGCTTCTACACCTTCTACGGCAATGGCCTGGGCGCGCCGGCGGCCCTGGGCGATGCGGGCATAGACCGAGTGCTGGCCGTGGCCGAGTGGCACCCCAATGTGGGTACGCCCAGTTCGGACCGCTTCTACGAGTCCTTCCGTGCGCGCTTTCCCAAGCCCGAGGACGACTATGTGCATGCCCGCATGCAGGCCATGGTGGAGGTGCTGGTGGCGGCCATGGAGAAAGCCCGCAGCGCCGACCCCACGGCCGTGGCCCGCGCCATGGAAGGCCTGAAATACGACGGCAAGACCCTGGGCGGCATGCATGCGGGCCAGATGCGGGCGGCCGATCACCAGTTCATCCAGCCGCTCTATGTATCCGTCATGAAGAAGGCGGGCGGTCCCGGCGTGCGCTTCGATAACGAGGGCTCGGGCTACGGCTTCCGGACGCTGCGCTTTGTGGAGGCGGCGCGCGCGGAGCAGCCGCATCAGTGCCGCATGAAGCGCTTCTGAGCGCGGCTTGGGTCGGCGCCTGGGATTGGTCTATAATCCGCAAGTTTTTCGGGCTTAGGTGTTGCTATGCAAGGTCCACGCCCCGGGGAATATCAGCACGGCATGGGTCGGTTTCACCCGTGACCGCAAGTCAAAACCACAGGAAACCGTCTGAGCCGCCGGCCATTTGCCGGCGCTGCCAGCGGATTCCATCCTTACAGGAACGCAATCATGGCAGTCGCCGATATCAAGAAGGCCGAGATCGTCAAGGCCAACGCCCGCAGCGCCAATGACACCGGCTCCCCGGAAGTCCAGGTCGCTCTGCTGACCGCTCGCATCAACGAGCTGACCCCCCACTTCAAGACCCACGCCAAGGATCACCATGGCCGCCGCGGTCTGCTGAAGATGGTCAACACCCGCAAGAGCCTGCTGGCCTACCTGAAGCGCACCGACGCTGCCCGTTACACCGCCCTGATCCAGAAGCTGGGCCTGCGTAAGTAATCGACGCCGAATGACGAAGAGCCTGTCTGGACTTTGCCCAGCACAGGCTCTTTGTTTTTCAGGCGTTCCATGGAGTCGAGCTGACGTGGCGCTGCTGTGTCATTCCAACAGGGCTTGAAGGTCGGTATGAGACCAAGCTTTACTGGAATGGCATCCCGCCAAACCCAGCCCCACTCCCGGTTTTGCACCGCACCGCAAGCGGTCGTTTACAACTGAGGAGAGCAGAACATGAGCATGTTCAACAAGGTCACCAAAACCTTCCAGTGGGGTCCCCACACCGTCACGATGGAAACCGGCGAGATCGCTCGCCAGTCTACCGGCGCCGTGCTGGTGAACATCGACGACACCGTGGTGCTGGCCACCGTGGTCGCGAAGAACGAGCCCAAGCCGGGCCAGGACTTCTTCCCGCTGACCGTCGACTACATCGAGAAGACCTATGCCGCCGGCAAGATCCCCGGCAGCTTCTTCAAGCGTGAAGGCCGTCCCAGCGAGCTGGAGACCCTGACCAGCCGCCTGATCGACCGCCCGATCCGCCCGCTGTTCCCCGAAGGCTTCTTCAACGAAGTCCAGGTCGTGGTGCATGTGATGTCGCTGAATCCTGAAGTTCAGGCCGATATCGCCGCCATGATCGCCACCTCGGCCGCCCTGTCGATCTCGGGCATCCCCTTCAACGGCCCGATCGGCGCCGCCCGCGTGGGCTATGTCAACGGCGAGTACGTGCTGAACCCGGGCAAGACCCAACTGCTGGATTCCAAGATGGATCTGGTGGTGGCCGGCACCGAAGCCGCCGTGCTGATGGTGGAATCCGAAGCCGACCAGCTGAGCGAAGACATCATGCTGGGCGCCGTGGTCTATGGCCATGAGCAGGGCCAGATCGCCATCAACGCCATCCATGAGCTGGTGCGTGAAGCTGGTAAGCCCGTCTGGGACTGGCAGCCGCCAGCCAAGAACGAGCCCTTCATCGCCAAGGTGACTGAGCTGGCCGAGCCCGCCCTGCGCGCCGCCTACCAGATCCGCTCCAAGCAGGCCCGTACCCAGGCTTGCCGTGAGGCCTATGCCGCTGTCAAGGTTGGTCTGACGGCCGCTGGCCTCGAGTTCGATGGCGTGGAAGTCGACGGTCTGCTGTTCGAGATCGAAGCCCGCATCGTGCGCAGCCAGATCCTGGCCGGCGAGCCCCGCATCGACGGCCGCGACACCCGCACCGTGCGTCCCATCGAGATCCGTGCCGGCGTGCTGCCGCGCGCCCACGGCTCCTCGCTGTTCACCCGCGGCGAGACCCAGGCCCTGGTGGCCGCGACCCTGGGCACCGAGCGTGACGCCCAGGTGATCGACGCCCTGGCTGGCGAGTACAGCGAGCGCTTCATGCTGCACTACAACATGCCTCCGTTCGCCACCGGCGAAACCGGTCGCGTGGGCAGCCCCAAGCGCCGCGAGATCGGCCACGGCCGTCTGGCCAAGCGCGCCCTGGTGGCCGTGCTGCCGAACAAGGAAGACTTCCCTTACTCGATCCGTGTGGTCTCCGAGATCACCGAGTCCAACGGTTCGTCGTCCATGGCCTCGGTCTGCGGTGGCTGCCTGTCGCTGATGGACGCCGGCGTGCCCCTGAAGGCTCATGTGGCCGGTATCGCCATGGGTCTGATCAAGGACGGCAACCGTTTCGCCGTGCTGACCGACATCCTGGGTGACGAAGATCACCTGGGCGATATGGACTTCAAGGTGGCCGGTTCCACCACCGGCATCACCGCCCTGCAGATGGACATCAAGATCCAGGGCATCACCAAGGAAATCATGCAGGTAGCCCTGGCCCAGGCCAAGGAAGCCCGCATGCACATCCTGGGTGTGATGGTGGACGCCGTGGCTGGCGCCTCGACCGAGGTCTCCCAGTTCGCGCCCCGCCTCTACACCATGAAGATCAATCCGGAGAAGATCCGCGACGTGATCGGCAAGGGCGGCGCCACCATCCGTGCGCTGACCGAGGAAACCGGCACCACCATCGACATCGCCGAGGACGGCACCATCACCATCGCCTCCACCGATGCCGACAAGGCCGACCTGGCCAAGAAGCGCATCGAGCAGATCACGGCCGAGGCCGAGATCGGCAAGGTCTACGAAGGCCCGGTCACCAAGATCCTGGACTTCGGCGCCCTGGTCAACATCCTGCCGGGCAAGGACGGTCTGCTTCACATCAGCCAGATCGCCCACCAGCGCGTGGAGAAGGTCACCGACTTCCTGAGCGAAGGCCAGATCGTCAAGGTCAAGGTGCTGGAGACCGATGAGAAGGGCCGCATCAAGCTGTCGATGAAGGCCCTGATCGAGCGCGAAGCCGCTCCGGCTCCCGCCCCGACAGCCCCGGCCGCCGAAGAAGGCGCCGCGGAGTAAGCCTGCTGCGATGAAAGCCATCGCCATCAGCCGCCCCGGCGGCCCCGAGGTGCTGCAACTGATCGAGCGCGCCGATCCCGTCGCCGGGGTCGGTGAGTGCCTGATCGCGGTCGAGGCCTATGGCATCAACCGCCCCGATGTGCTGCAGCGCAAGGGGGCCTACCCGCCGCCCGCCGGTGCCAGCGATCTGCCGGGCCTGGAGGTGGCGGGGCGCATTCTTGGCGGCGATGCCGCGGCCCTGGCGGCCGCCGGCCTGCAGCCGGGCGATGCGGTCTGTGCCCTGGTGGCCGGCGGCGGCTATGCCGAGCGCTGCGTGGCGCCTGTGGGCCAGTGCCTGCCGGTGCCTGCAGGCTGGAGCATGGCCGAGGCCGCCAGCCTGCCCGAGACCTTCTTCACCGTGTGGAGCAATGTCTTCGAGCGCGCCGCGCTGCAGCCGGGCGAAAGCCTGCTGGTGCATGGCGGCAGCAGCGGCATCGGCGTCACGGCGATCCAGCTGGCCAAGGCCCTGGGTTCGCGGGTGCTGGTGACCGTGGGCACGGCCGAGAAGGCTGCGGCCTGCGTGCGCCTGGGGGCGGATGTGGCGATCAACTACCGTGAACAGGACTTCGTGGCCGAAGCCAAGGCTGCCACCGGCGGCCGCGGCGTGGACGTGATCCTGGACATGGTGGCGGGTGACTATGTGGCGCGCAATGTGCAATGCCTGGCCGACGATGGTCGGGCGGTGATCATTGCGGTGCAGGGCGGGGTGAAGGCGGAGTTCGACGCAGGCCAGGTCTTGCGTCGCCGCCTCAGCATCACCGGCTCCACCCTGCGGCCGCGTTCGCTGGCCTTCAAGGCCGGCATCGCCCGCGCACTGCGCGAGCGGGTCTGGCCCTTGCTGGCGCAGCGCCGCATCGCGCCCGTCATCTACCGTGAGCTGCCGGCCGCCGAGGCGGCCCAGGCGCACGCGCTGATGGAGTCGGGCGAGCATGTCGGCAAGATCGTGCTGAGCTGGTAGATAAGGACAAGAGAGAAGAAGAGGGCGACGCAATGCGCAAGAAGCTTGTTGTTGGCAACTGGAAGATGCATGGCAGCCGTGCCACCAATGCGGTGCTGCTGGCCGGTTTGAAGGAGGCGGGGCCCTGGAACGCCGATGTGGCGGTCTGTGTGCCTTTCCCCTACATCAGCGAAACCGCGCTGGCCCTGACCGGCACGGCCATCGCCTTCGGTGCGCAGGACTGCTCGGCGCATGAGCAGGGCGCCTACACGGGCGAGGTGTCCTCGGCCATGCTGCAGGACATCGGTTGCCGCTATGTGATCGTGGGTCATTCCGAGCGCCGTGCCTACCACCACGAGGGCGATCAGCTGGTGGCCGACAAGGCCAAGGCGGCCCTGGCCCATGGCGTGACGCCCATCGTCTGCGTGGGCGAAACCCTGGCTGAACGTGAGGCCGGCCGCACCGAAGAGGTGGTCAAGCGCCAGCTGGCGGCCGTGATCCACACGCTGACGCACTGCATCGGCGAGATCGTCGTGGCTTATGAGCCCGTCTGGGCCATCGGCACCGGACTGACGGCTTCGCCCGAGCAGGCGCAGGCCGTGCACCATGTGCTGCGCCAGCAGCTGCAGGCGGCCAGCAAGAAGGCCGATGCGATGCGCATCCTCTACGGCGGCAGCGTCAAGCCCGACAATGCGGCCCAGCTCTTTGCCCAGGCCGATATCGACGGCGGCCTGATCGGTGGCGCGGCCCTCAAGGCCGCCGACTTTGCCGCCATCTGCCGGGCTGCGACCTGAATCTGACAAGAATTACTGGAGTGTTTTGAGATGCAAGTTCTGATGAACCTGGTGCTGGTGGCTCAGCTGCTGGCGGCCCTGGCGATGATTGGCCTGGTCCTGGTCCAGCATGGCAAGGGGGCTGATATGGGCGCCTCCTTCGGCAGCGGTGCCTCCGGCAGCCTGTTCGGTGCCACGGGCAGCGCCAACTTCCTGTCGCGCAGCACCGCCGTCTGCGCCACGATCTTCTTCGTGTGCACCCTGGCCCTGGCCTATATGGCTAACCACCGCAGCAGCGCCCCGGCTGGCGACAGCATCCTGGACCGTGCCGCGCCGGTGAGCGCACCGGCTTCGGGGGGTGCAGTGGCCCCGGCTGCCGTGCCCGCCCCGATCGCGGCACCGGCTGCCTCGAACTGAGGCGCTGGCGCGCAGGGCGCACTGTGTGTTGCGCCCTGCATGCTTGCCTGAGCAAATTTCTGCCGTTTCTCTCTGAACCCTAGGGAATTTCGGTATAGAATGCGAGGCTGTCTGGGAAGCAAACCTCACGCAAACAGACAGCAGTAAAACAAGCCGTCGTGGTGAAATTGGTAGACACGCTATCTTGAGGGGGTAGTGGCGAAAGCTGTGCGAGTTCGAGTCTCGCCGACGGCACCAAAACAATAATCGGCCGATAGCGGCATCTGCGCTCCGAGGGGTGGATGATCGGCCGATGCGCCCCGAAGTGGCGCTGGGTTGTCAAACCCGGTGTTGCTGGGGACAGAGCGGGCGCGGTCCGTGAGCGATGGCATCATCGCTGGCGGCGCGCCCGTAGCTTTTGGCGAAAGCCAAATGCGATTCATTCTCGATAACTGAGTTTTTCGCCATGAATCTGGAACAGTACCTGCCCGTCATCCTTTTCATTCTGGTCGGTGCGGGTGTCGGTGTGGCCCCTCAGTTGCTCGGCGCTCTGCTGGGCCCGCGTCGCCCTGACGCGGCCAAGAACTCCCCCTACGAATGCGGCTTCGAGGCCTTTGAAGACGCGCGCATGAAATTCGATGTGCGCTATTACCTCGTGGCCATTCTGTTTATCCTGTTCGACCTGGAAATCGCCTTCCTGTTCCCCTGGGCAGTGGCGCTGCGCGATATTGGTGCAACCGGTTTCTGGGCGATGATGATTTTCCTGGGCATTCTGGTCGTGGGTTTTGCCTACGAGTGGAAAAAGGGTGCTCTGGACTGGGAGTGAGGCCGCTCTTCTTCTGATGAGCGCGTCGGCCGCCCTGCCTGGCAAGGCGGCCGCAAATGGGGCGGCCTTGGCCGCCTCGGCAATTTGGGATCCTTGCCATGGGCATTGAAGGCGTTTTGAAGGAAGGCTTTGTCACCACCTCGGTCGACAAGCTGATCAACTGGTCCAAGACCGGTTCTTTGTGGCCGATGACCTTCGGTCTGGCCTGCTGCGCGGTCGAGATGATGCACGCCGGTGCGGCGCGCTACGACATCGACCGCTTCGGCATGCTGTTCCGTCCGAGCCCGCGTCAGTCCGACCTGATGATCGTGGCCGGCACCCTGTGCAACAAGATGGCCCCGGCCCTGCGCAAGGTCTACGACCAGATGGCCGAGCCGCGCTGGGTGCTCTCCATGGGCTCCTGTGCCAACGGTGGTGGCTACTACCACTACAGCTACTCGGTGGTGCGGGGCTGCGACCGCATCGTGCCGGTGGACGTCTATGTGCCGGGCTGTCCGCCCACGGCCGAGGCGCTGCTCTACGGCATCCTGCAATTGCAGGCCAAGATCCGCCGCGAGAACACCATCGCCCGCTAAGCACCCATGAGCATCAAACTCGACACCCTGCAGGCGGCGCTTCAGTCCGTCCTCGGCGACAAGATCCTTGAACTCAAGCGCGAACTGGGCGAGCTGACGCTGCGAGTGCGTCCGGCCGACTACTTCGAGGTGGCCCGCACGCTGCGCGATCACGCCGATCTGAAGTTCGAGCAGCTGATCGACCTCTGTGGCCTGGACTACAGCGACTACGGCAATGGCGCCAGCGCCGTGGCCGAGGGGCCGCGCTTCGCCGTGGCCGTGCACCTGCTGTCCGTCAGCAAGAACTGGCGCCTGCGTCTGAAGGTGTTCGCAGCTGATGATGACCTGCCCCAGGTGGCTTCGATCAATCCGCTCTGGAACTCGGCCAACTGGTTCGAGCGCGAAGCCTTCGACCTCTACGGCATCATCTTCGAGGGTCATGAGGACCTGCGCCGCATCCTGACGGACTACGGCTTCATCGGCCACCCGATGCGCAAGGACTTCCCGGTCTCGGGCCATGTGGAGATGCGCTACGACGCCGAGCAAAAGCGCGTGATCTACCAGCCGGTGACCATCGAGCCGCGCGAGATCACGCCGCGCGTCATCCGCGAAGACAACTACGGCGGGCTGTAAACCATGGCCGAAATCAAGAACTACACCCTGAACTTCGGGCCCCAGCACCCGGCCGCACACGGCGTGCTGCGCCTGGTGCTGGAGCTGGACGGCGAAGTCATCCAGCGCGCCGATCCGCATATCGGCCTGCTGCACCGCGCCACCGAGAAGCTGGCCGAGAGCAAGACCTACATCCAGTCGCTGCCCTATATGGACCGTCTCGACTATGTGTCGATGATGGCCAATGAGCACGCCTATTGCCTGGCCATCGAGAAGATGCTGGGCATCGAGGTGCCCGAGCGCGCCCAGTACATCCGCGTGATGTTCGCCGAGCTGACCCGCATCCTCAACCACCTGCTGTGGTTGGGTGCGCACGGCATCGACTGCGGCGCGATGAACATCCTGATCTACTGCTTCCGCGAGCGCGAAGACATCTTCGACATGTACGAAGCCGTCTCGGGTGCGCGCATGCACGCGGCCTACTTCCGTCCGGGTGGCGTCTACCGCGACCTGCCGGACAGCATGCCGCAGTACAAGGTCAGCAAGATCAAGAACGCCAAGACGATCGCCCAGCTCAACGAGAACCGCCAGGGCTCGCTGCTGGACTTCATCGAGGACTTCTGCCGCCGCTTCCCCAAGAACGTCGACGACTACGAGACCCTGCTGACCGACAACCGGATCTGGAAGCAGCGTACCGTGGGCATCGGCGTGGTCTCGCCGGAGCGCGCACTGAACCTGGGCTTCAGCGGCCCCATGCTGCGCGGTTCGGGCATTGCCTGGGACCTGCGCAAGAGCCAGCCCTACGATGTCTACGCCAAGATGGACTTCGACATCCCGGTCGGCACCAACGGCGATACCTACGACCGCTATCTGGTGCGCGTCGAGGAGATGCGCCAGAGCTGCCGCGTGGTCGAGCAATGCGTGAAGTGGCTCAAGGCCAACCCCGGCCCCGTCATCACCGACAACCATAAGGTGGCGCCTCCCGGCCGTGTCGACATGAAGTCGAGCATGGAAGAGCTGATCCACCACTTCAAGCTCTTCACCGAGGGTTTCCGCGTGCCCGAGGGCGAGGCCTATGCCGCCGTCGAGCACCCCAAGGGTGAGTTTGGCATCTACATCGTCAGCGATGGCGCCAACAAGCCCTACCGCCTGAAGATCCGTCCGCCCGGCTTCGCCCATCTGGCCGCCCTGGACGAGATGGCCCGCGGCCACATGATTGCCGACGCCGTGGCCGTGATCGGCACCATGGACATTGTGTTCGGCGAAATTGACCGGTAAGCGCAGCGATGAGCAGCAGCAATAACGAATATGTGTTGAGCGAGGCCACCCGGGCCCGCTTTGACCGCGAGGTCGCCAAGTACCCGGCCGATCAGGCGCAGTCGGCCGTGATGGCCTGCCTGTCCATCGTGCAGCAGGAGCAGGGCTATGTCTCGCGCGCCGCGGAAGACGTGATCGCCGCCTACCTGGGCATGCCCGCCATCGCGGTGTATGAGGTCACGACCTTCTACAACATGTACAACCAGCAGCCGGTTGGCAAGTTCAAGCTCAACGTCTGCGCCAACCTGCCTTGCCAGCTGCGCGACGGCCAGACCGCGCTGGACCATCTGTGCCACAAGCTCGGCGTGGAGCAGGGCGGCACGACGGCCGACGGCCTGTTCACCGTGCAGAAGAGCGAGTGCCTGGGTGCTTGCGCCGACGCACCGGTGATGCTGGTCAATGACCGCCAGATGTGCAGCTTCATGAACGAGCAGCGCCTGGACGAGCTGGTCGACACGCTGCGTGCGCACGCCGCCGCCAAGAACTGAGGGACGGGAAGCATGCTGGACCTTTCCAAATTCCAGGCCACCGGTGCCGAGACCTGTTTCCATGACCGCCACATCGGCCCGCAGATCTACGCCGGCCTGAATGGCAAGAACTGGAGCCTGCAGGACTACGTCGCCCGCGGTGGCTACCAGGCGCTGAAGAAGATCCTCAAGGGCGAGGGCACGGCCGACGGCGCGCCGCTCACGCCCGACCAGGTGATCGCCGAAGTCAAGACCTCCGGCCTGCGCGGCCGTGGCGGCGCCGGCTTCCCCACCGGTCTGAAGTGGAGCTTCATGCCCCGCCAGTTCCCGGGTCAGAAGTACCTGGTCTGCAACTCGGACGAGGGCGAACCGGGCACCTGCAAGGATCGCGAGATCCTGATGCACAACCCGCACATCGTGATCGAGGGCATGGCCATCGCCGCCTTCGCGATGGGCATCACCGTGGGTTACAACTACATCCACGGCGAGATCTTCGAGGTCTACGAGCGCTTCGAGGCCGCGCTGGAAGAGGCGCGCGCCGCCGGCTTCCTGGGCGACAAGATCCTGGGTTCGGACTTCAGCTTCCAGCTGCATGCCTTCCATGGCTTTGGTGCCTACATCTGCGGCGAGGAGACCGCGCTGCTGGAATCCCTGGAAGGCAAGAAGGGCCAGCCGCGCTTCAAGCCGCCGTTCCCGGCCAGCTTCGGCCTCTACGGCAAGCCCACCACGATCAACAACACCGAGACCTTCGCGGCGGTGCCCTGGATCATCCGCAACGGTGGCCAGCCCTACCTCGAGATCGGCAAGCCCAATAACGGCGGCACCAAGATCTTCTCGGTCTCGGGTGACGTCAACAAGCCCGGCAACTACGAAGTGCCGCTGGGCACGCCCTTCGAGAAGCTGCTGGAGCTCGCCGGTGGCGTGCGTACCGGTCGCAAGCTCAAGGCCGTGATCCCCGGCGGTTCGTCCGCGCCCGTGCTGCCTGCCGATATCATGATGCAGTGCACCATGGACTACGACTCCATCGCCAAGGCCGGCTCCATGCTGGGCTCGGGCGCGGTGATCGTGATGGACGACTCGCGCTGCATGGTCAACAGCCTGCTGCGCCTGTCGTACTTCTACGCCCACGAGAGCTGCGGCCAGTGCACGCCCTGCCGCGAAGGCACGGGCTGGATGCACCGCGTGATCGAGCGTATCGCCCACGGGCAGGGCAGGGCCGAAGACCTCGACCTGCTGAACTCCGTGGCCGACAACATCCAGGGCCGCACCATCTGCGCCCTGGGTGACGCGGCGGCCATGCCGGTGCGGGCAATGATCAAGCACTTCAAGCACGAGTTTGTGCAGATGATCGAACAGGCGCAGCAGCGCAGCGCTGCCAAGGCGGCCTGAGCGAGCCAGGACAGAACATGGTTGAAATCGAACTCGACGGCAAGAAGGTAGAGGTCAAGGAAGGCAGCATGGTCATGCATGCTGCCGAGAAGGCCGGCGCCTACATCCCGCATTTCTGCTACCACAAGAAGCTCTCGATCGCGGCCAACTGCCGCATGTGTCTGGTCGACGTGGAGAAGGCGCCCAAGCCCATGCCGGCCTGCGCCACGCCCGTCACCCAGGGCATGATCGTGCGCACCAAGAGCGAGAAAGCCATCAAGGCCCAGCAGGGCGTGATGGAGTTCCTGCTGATCAACCACCCGCTGGATTGCCCGATCTGCGACCAGGGCGGCGAGTGCCAGCTGCAGGATCTGGCCGTGGGCTACGGTGGCAGCAAGAGCCGCTACTCGGAAGAGAAGCGCGTGGTCTTCCACAAGAACGTGGGCCCGCTGATCTCCATGGAGGAGATGAGCCGTTGCATCCATTGCACCCGTTGCGTGCGCTTTGGCCAGGAGATCGCCGGCCAGATGGAACTGGGCATGGCCCACCGCGGCGAGTTCAGCGAGATCCAGACCTTCGTCGGCCGCAGCATCGACTCCGAGCTCTCGGGCAATATGATCGATGTGTGCCCGGTTGGCGCCCTGACCAGCAAGCCCTTCCGCTACAGCGCCCGCACCTGGGAACTGTCGCGCCGCAAGAGCGTCTCGCCGCATGATTCCACCGGTGCCAACCTGGTCGTCCAGGTCAAGGGCAACCAGGTGATGCGCGTCGTGCCGCTGGAGAACGAGGCCGTCAACGAGTGCTGGATCGCCGACCGCGACCGCTTCTCCTATGAAGCCCTGAACAGCGATGCCCGCGTCCAGCAGCCCATGATCAAGCAGGGTGGCGCCTGGAAGGCGGTGGATTGGACCACCGCACTGGAATACGTCGCTACCGGCCTGAAGAGCATCAAGAACGACCATGGCGCCGCCGCCATCGGCGCTCTGGGTTCGGCCCACAGCACCGTGGAAGAGCTGCACCTGCTGGCCAAGCTGGTGCGCGGTCTGGGCAGCCAGAACGTGGACCACCGCCTACGCCATGCCGATTTCGGCAATGTGGCCGAGGCCGGCAAGGCCCTGTGGCTGGGCACCAGCATCGCCTCGCTGTCCGAGCTGGACCGCGCCTTCGTGATCGGCTCGCAGCTGCGCAAGGATCACCCGCTGTTTGCCCAGCGTCTGCGTCAGGCTGCCCGCCGCGGCGCCAAGATCGTGGCCCTGGGCGCCAGCCAGGAAGACTGGCTGATGCCCGTGGCCGCCCGCGTGGCCGCTGCGCCCAGCGCCTGGGTGCAGAGCCTGGCTGATGTGGCCGCCGCCGTGGCCGCCAGCACCGGCGCTGCAGCCCCGGCCGCTGGCACCGCCAGCGATGAGGCCAAGGCCATCGCTGCAGCCCTGCTCTCGGGTCAGAAGAAGGCCGTGCTGCTGGGCAATGCTGCCGCGCAGCACCCGCAGGCCGCCAGCCTGCTGGCCCTGGCCAACTGGATCGGCGCCCAGACCGGCGCCAGCGTCGGTTACCTGAGCGAAGCCGCCAACACCGTGGGCGCCCAGCTGGTGGGCGCACAGCCCCAGGCCGGTGGCCTGAACGCCGGCCAGATGCTGGGCGGCGAGAGCCTCAAGGCCGTGCTGCTGCTCAACACCGACCCGGTGCTGGACAGCGCCAACGCCGCTGCCGCCGCCAAGGCCCTGGCTGCCGCCGAGATGGTGGTGGTGATGAGCCCCTTCAAGACAGGGCTGGAGTACGCCGACGTGCTGCTGCCGACCGCGCCCTTCACCGAGACCTCGGGCACCTTCGTCAATGCCGAGGGCCGCGCTCAGAGCTTCGTGGGCGTGGTCAAGGCCTTGGGCGAGACCCGTCCGGGCTGGAAGATCCTGCGCGTGCTGGGCAATCTGCTGGGCCTGGAAGGCTTTGCCCAGGAGAGCTCAGAGCAGGTGCGAGGCGAGGCCCTTGGCGCCGACTTCGCGGATCTCTCCGCCCGTCTGTCCAACGCCACGTCGGCTGCCCTGCAGATCCCGGCCCCGGCCGCGGGTCTGGAGCGTTTGGGCTCGGTGCCCATCTACGCCGCCGACAATCTGGTGCGCCATGCCAGCTCGCTGCAGCTGAGCCATGACGGCCGCCAGGCCGCCGTGGCCGGTCTGCCCCAGGCCCTGTGGGACCAGCTGGGCCTGCCGGAGCAGGGCGCCCGCGTGCGCATCACGCAGGAAGGCGCCGGCGCGGCCGAGCTGACTGCCAAGCTGGAAGCCGGTCTGCCCGCCCACGTGGTGCGCGTGCCGGCCGGCGTGGCCGAGACCTCCGCCCTGGGCGCACTGTTCGGCCCTCTGAATGTGAGCAAGGCCTGAGGACGAGAGCGACAACACCATGATCGAAACCCTCTACACCTCCGGCGCTTCGCTGCTGGGCGGCCTCTGGCCCCTGGTCTGGAGCCTGCTGAAGATCGTTGCGGTGATCCTGCCGCTGCTGGGCTGCGTGGCCTATCTGACACTCTGGGAACGCAAGGCCATCGGCTGGTCGCAGATCCGCCCGGGTCCGAACCGCGTGGGCCCCTACGGTCTGCTGACGCCCATCGCCGATGCGGTCAAGCTGATCTTCAAGGAAATCATCGTTCCGACGGCGGCGAACCGGGGCCTGTTCTTCCTGGGGCCCATCATGACCATCATGCCGGCCCTGGCCGCCTGGGCTGTCGTGCCCTTCGGCCCGGAAGCCGCGGTGGCCAATGTCAACGCCGGCCTGCTGTTCCTGATGGCCATCACCTCGCTCGAGGTCTATGGCGTGATCATTGCCGGCTGGGCCTCCAACTCGAAGTACGCCTTCCTGGGTGCGCTGCGCGCCTCTGCCCAGATGGTGTCCTACGAAATCGCCATGGGCTTCTCCCTGGTGGTGGTGCTGATGGTCACCGGCAGCATGAACATGACGGAGATCGTTACCTCGCAGGAGAAGGGCACCTTCGCGGCGATGGGGCTGAACATCCTGTCCTGGAACTGGCTGCCCCTGCTGCCCATCTTCGTCGTCTACTTCATCTCGGGTCTGGCCGAAACCAACCGCCACCCCTTCGACGTGGTGGAAGGCGAATCGGAAATCGTGGCCGGCCACATGATCGAGTACTCGGGCATGTCCTTCGCCATGTTCTTCCTGGCCGAGTACGCCAACATGATCCTGGTCTCGGCCATGTCGGTGCTGATGTTCCTGGGTGGCTGGAGCGCACCGATCTCCTGGAGCCTGCTGGGCATGGAGACGCCGACCTTCATCCAGAACACCATGGCTTTCTGGAACTGGTTCTGGGTCTTCGCCAAGACATTCTTCGTCGTCACCCTGTTCCTGTGGGTGCGTGCCACCTTCCCCCGCTTCCGCTATGACCAGATCATGCGTCTGGGCTGGAAGATCTTCATTCCCGTGACCCTGGTCTGGCTGGTCGTGGTCGGACTGTGGATTCAGTCTCCCTTCAATATCTGGAAGTGATTGGCATGAGCGTCAGCCATTTCTTCAAGAGCTTCATGCTCACCGAGCTGTTCAAGGGCATGGCCCTGACCGGCCGGCATTTCCTGTCGCGCAACATCACGGTCCAGTTCCCTGAGGAAAAGACCCCGCTGTCGCCGCGCTTCCGTGGCCTGCACGCCCTGCGCCGTTACGAGAACGGTGAGGAGCGCTGCATCGCCTGCAAGCTCTGCGAGGCGGTCTGCCCGGCGATGGCCATCACCATCGAGTCGGATGTGCGTGCCGACGGTTCGCGCCGCACCACGCGCTATGACATCGATCTGACCAAGTGCATCTTCTGCGGCTTCTGCGAGGAAAGCTGCCCGGTGGACTCCATCGTCGAGACCGACATCTTCGAATACCACGGTGAGAAGCGGGGCGACCTCTACTTCACCAAGGACATGCTGCTGGCCGTTGGCGATCGCTACGAGCCCCAGATCGCAGCCAACAAGGAGGCCGACGCCAAGTACCGCTGAAGCCTGCGGCCCGGAGTTCCGGGCCGATCTTCGTGTGAGCTTGCTGGAACCGCATGGATACCATCACCGCGCTCTTCTATGTCTTCTCGGCCGTGCTGCTCGGCGCTTCGTTCCGTGTGATCACGGCACGCAGCACCGTGCACGCCGCGCTGTTCCTGATCCTGGCCTTCTTCAGCGCCTCCTGCATCTGGATGCTGCTCAAGGCCGAGTTCCTCGCCATCACCCTGGTGCTGGTGTACATCGGCGCCGTCATGGTGCTCTTCCTCTTCGTCGTGATGATGCTGGACATCAATTCCGACCATGTGCGTGAGGGCTTCTGGAAGCACCTGCCGCTGGCCGGTCTGGTGGGCGCCCTGATCGCGCTGGAGATGGCGGCCGTGCTGATGGGTGGCTTCCGCGTCTCGCAGGCGCCCGAGCTCTCGGCCGCGGCCGTGAAGATGGGCAATACCAAGCTGCTGGGCATCGAGATCTACACCCACTATCTGTACCCCCTGCAGGTGGCCGCGGTGCTGCTGCTGGTGGCCATCATCGCCGCCATCGCGCTGACCCTGCGTCGCCGCAAGGACTCGCGCTCCCAGGATCCGTCCCAGCAGGTGCGGGTCAAGAAGGGCGACCGCCTGAAGATCGTCAAGGTGCAGCCCAGCATCGATGTGCCGGCCGCAGCGGCCGCCGAGAACAACACGCAAGGAGGCGCTTGAGATGGCTGCGCTGACCCTGGGACATTTCCTCACGCTGGGTGCGATCCTGTTCGCGATCTCCGTGATCGGCATCTTCCTGAACCGCAAGAACCTGATCGTGCTGCTGATGGCCATCGAGCTGATGCTGCTGGCGGTCAATATGAACTTCGTCGCCTTCTCCCACTACCTGGGTGATATGGCCGGCCAGGTCTTCGTGTTCTTCATCCTGACCGTGGCCGCGGCCGAGTCCGCCATCGGTCTGGCCATCCTGGTCGTGCTGTTCCGCAACCGCGCCACGATCAACGTGGAAGAGCTGGACACGCTGAAGGGCTAAAGGAACAGGACGCATCAAGATGTCTGCAACACTTTCTCAGAACATGCTGCTGGCCGTGCCGCTGGCCCCGCTGTTCGGCGCCATCGTTGCCGGCCTGTTCGGCAAGCAGGTCGGTCGCCGCGGAGCTCACACCATCACCATCGTGGGCGTGCTGATCGCCTTCATCATCTCGGCCATGACCCTGAAGTCGGTGGCCGTGGATGGCGCCCGCTTCAACCAGACCATCTACGAATGGATGGTGCTGGGCGGCCTGAAGATGGAGATCGGCTTCCTGGTCGACGGCCTGACCGCCATGATGATGGTGGTCGTGACCTTCGTGTCGCTGATGGTGCACATCTACACCATCGGCTACATGGAAGAGGACCCGGGCTACCAGCGCTTCTTCAGCTACATCTCGCTGTTCACCTTCTCCATGCTGATGCTCGTGATGAGCAACAACATGCTGCAGCTGTTCTTCGGCTGGGAAGCGGTGGGTCTGGTGTCCTATCTGCTGATCGGCTTCTGGTACACCAAGCCGACGGCCATCTTCGCGAACATGAAGGCCTTCCTGGTGAACCGGGTGGGTGACTTCGGCTTCATCCTGGGCATCGGCCTGCTGGTGGCCTACGGCGGTTCGCTGAACTACACCGAGACCTTTGCCAAGGCCTGCGAGCTCTCGCAGATCAAGTTCCCGCTGCCCCTGTGGGGCGGTGAGTGGATGCTGCTGAGCGTGGCCTGCATCTGCCTGTTCATCGGCGCTATGGGCAAGTCGGCCCAGTTCCCGCTGCATGTGTGGCTGCCGGACTCCATGGAAGGCCCGACGCCGATCTCGGCCCTGATCCACGCCGCCACCATGGTGACGGCCGGCATCTTCATGGTCAGCCGCTTCAGCCCCCTGTTCGAGTTGTCGGACACCGCGCTGAACTTCGTGCTGGTCATCGGTGCCATCACGGCCCTGTTCATGGGCTTCATGGGCATCATCCAGAACGACATCAAGCGCGTGGTCGCCTACTCGACCCTGTCGCAGCTGGGCTATATGACCGTGGCCCTGGGCGTGTCGGCCTACTCGGTCGCCGTGTTCCACCTGATGACGCACGCTTTCTTCAAGGCCCTGCTGTTCCTGGGTGCCGGCTCGGTGATCATGGGCATGCACCATGACCAGGACATCCGCAATATGGGCGGTCTGCGCAAGTACATGCCCATCACTTGGATCACCTCGCTGCTGGGCTCGCTGGCCCTGATCGGCACGCCGCTGTTCTCGGGCTTCTACTCCAAGGACTCCATCATCGAAGCCGTGCACGCCAGCCATCTGCCGGGCGCGGGCTTCGCGGGCTTCGCGGTGCTGGCTGGTGTCTTCGTGACCGCCTTCTACAGCTTCCGGATGTACTTCCTGGTCTTCCACGGCAAGGAGAACTTCCACCACAAGCCCTTCCCGGGCGAGCACGATCACCACGACGACCATCATGGTGAGCATGACCACACCCCGCATGAATCGCCCTGGGTGGTGACCGTGCCCCTGGTCCTGCTGGCCATTCCCTCGGTGGTGATCGGCTTCCTGGCCATCCAGCCCATGCTGTTCGGCGACTTCTTCAAGGATGCGATCTTCGTGAACCACGAGACGCACCATGCGATGACCGAGCTGGGCGAGATGTTCCATGGCGCCGGTGCCATGGCCGTGCACGCGCTGCAGACCGCGCCCTTCTGGCTGGCTCTGGCTGGCGTCGTGACCGCCTATGTGTTCTACATGGTGGCGCCGAGCATCCCGGCCACCCTGGCCAAGGTGCTGCGTCCGTTGATCGTGATCCTGGAGAACAAGTACTTCATGGACTGGATCAACGAGAACATCCTGGCCCGCCTGGCGCGTGGCCTGGGCCTGGTCGCCTGGAAGGTGGGTGACCAGGGCGTGATCGACGGCGTGCTGATCAACGGTTCTGCGCGCGGCATCGGCGGCATCGCCGGCCTGGTGCGTCGCCTGCAGACCGGCCACCTCTACTGGTATGCGCTCGTGATGATCCTGGGCGTGATCGGCCTGATGACCTGGAAGCTCTGGCCTTACATCGGGCCCCAATTCAAGGCCCTGGCGGGCTTCTGAGGCGAGGGCGGAGAACAAGAATGTTGCTTAGTCTTGCCATTTGGTTGCCCATTGCCTGCGGTCTGCTGCTGCTGGCCCTGGGGCGTGATGAACAGGCCAACACCGCGCGCTGGCTGGCGCTGGTGGCTGCCGTCATCAGTTTCCTCGTCACCCTGCCGCTGATCACCGGCTTCGACACCGCCACGGCGGGCATGCAGTTCGTCGAGAAGCAGGCCTGGATCGAACGCTTCAACGTGATGTACCACCTCGGCGTGGATGGCATCTCGATGTGGTTCGTGCCGCTGACGGCCTTCATCACCATCATCGTGGTGATCGCCGCCTGGGAGGTGATCGAGCACCGTGTGAACCAGTACATGGGCGCCTTCCTGGTGCTGTCCGGCCTGATGGTCGGCGTGTTCTCGGCTCTCGACGGTCTGCTCTTCTATGTCTTCTTCGAAGCGACCCTGATCCCGATGTACATCATCATCGGCGTCTGGGGCGGCCCGCGCCGCGTGTACGCAGCCTTCAAGTTCTTCCTGTACACCCTGGCCGGCTCGCTGCTGATGCTGATTGCCCTGCTGTACCTGTACCTGCAGAGCGGCGGCAGCTTCGACATCCAGACCTGGCACAAGCTGCCCCTGCCGCTGAACGCGCAGACCCTGCTGTTCTTTGCCTTCTTTGCGGCCTTCGCCGTCAAGGTGCCGATGTGGCCGGTCCACACCTGGCTGCCCGATGCCCACGTGGAAGCGCCCACCGGCGGTTCCGTGGTGCTGGCCGCCATCATGCTGAAGCTGGGTGCCTACGGCTTCCTGCGCTTCTCCATGCCCATTGCCCCGGATGCGGCCCGCGAGTACGCCTGGGTCATCATTACCCTGTCCCTGATCGCCGTGGTCTATGTGGGCCTGGTGGCCCTGGTGCAGCAGGACATGAAGAAGCTGGTGGCCTACTCCTCGGTCGCGCACATGGGCTTCGTGACCCTGGGTTTCTTCATCTTCAACGAGCTGGGCGTCTCAGGCGGTCTGGTGCAGATGATTTCGCACGGTTTCGTGTCGGGCGCCATGTTCCTGTGCATTGGTGTGCTCTACGACCGCGTGCACAGCCGTGAGATCGCGGCCTACGGTGGCGTGGTCAACACCATGCCCAAGTTCGCGGCCTTCGCCCTGCTGTTCGCCATGGCCAACTGCGGCCTGCCCGCCACCGCCGGTTTCGTCGGCGAATGGATGGTGATCCTGGGCACGGTGAAGTACCACTTCTGGCTGGGTGCCATTGCGGCCACCGCCCTGATCTTCGGCGCCGCCTACACCCTGTGGATGTACAAGCGCGTGTACTTCGGCGAGGTGACCAACGACCATGTGCGTGAGCTCAAGGACATCAATGCCCGCGAGTTCTTCATGCTGGCCGTCCTGGCCGTTGCCGTGCTCTACATGGGTCTGTATCCCAAGCCCTTCACCGACGTGATGCATGTCTCGGTCACCGAGCTGCTCAAGCACGTGGCCCAGTCCAAGCTGGTCGCTCCCTAAGCTGAGAGGCCAACAACCATGAACTCTATGAACTGGCTCTCGGTCTATCCCGAAATCCTGCTGCTGGTCATGGCCTGCCTTGTGGCCATGGTCGACCTCTTCGTCACCGACGAGCAGCGCCGCCCCACCTACTGGCTGACCCAGCTGACCCTGGTGGTCGTGGGTGCCATGCACCTGAGCTACTTCAACGAAGGGCGTATCGAGACTGGCATGCAAGGCATGATCGTCTCCGATCCCATGGGCCATCTGCTGGGCTTCTTCGCCTGCGTGGCCACCTTCGTGACCCTGGTCTATGCCCGTCCCTACGCCGGCGTGCGCGATATCCTGAAGGGCGAGCTCTTCACGCTGTCCCTGCTGTCGCTGCTGGGCATCATGATCATGCTGCAGGCCAATAATTTCCTGGTCATCTACCTTGGCCTGGAACTGATGAGCCTCTCGCTCTATGCCCTGGTGGCCCTGCGTCGTGACCATGCCGGCTCCACCGAGGCGGCAATGAAGTACTTCGTGCTGGGCGCCCTGGCCAGCGGCTTCCTGCTCTACGGCCTGTCCATGATGTATGGCGCCACCGGCTCGCTGAGCATTCCGCGCGTGTTCGAGGTCATCGCCACCGGTGCGCCCAACAAGTCCGTGCTGGTCTTCGGCGTGGTCTTCGTGGTGGCCGGCCTGGCCTTCAAGCTGGGCGCTGCGCCCTTCCATATGTGGGTGCCGGACGTCTATCAAGGCGCCCCCACGCCCATGACCCTGCTGCTGGGCGCCGCGCCCAAGCTGGCTTCGTTTGCCATCACCATCCGCCTGCTGGTGGAAGGCATGCTGGGTCTGGCCGTGGACTGGCAGCAGATGCTGCTGGTGCTGGCGGTGGTCTCCCTGGTGGTCGGCAACCTGGCCGCCATTGCCCAGACCAACCTCAAGCGCATGCTGGCCTACTCCACCATCGCGCAAATGGGCTTCATGCTGCTGGGTCTGGCCTCGGGCGTGGTGGGCGACAGCCGCGACCTCACCGCCAACGCCTACAGCTCCGCGCTGTTCTATGTGCTGACCTATGTGCTGACCACCCTGGGCAGCTTCGGCGTGATCCTGCTGCTTTCGCGCCAGGGCCATGAGGCTGAAGAGATCAAGGACCTGGCCGGCCTCGCCAAGCGTAGCCCCTGGTACGCCCTGGTCATGACCATCTTCATGCTGTCCCTGGCAGGCATCCCGCCCACGGCCGGCTTCTACGCCAAGCTGTCGGTGCTGCAGGCCATGGTGGCGACCAATGTGCCTTTCTACATCGGTCTGGCCGTGGTGGCGGTGCTGCTGTCCCTGGTGGGCGCCTTCTACTACCTGCGCGTCATCAAGGTCATGTTCTTCGACGAGGCCAGCGACACCGCTCCCATCGGCGCCCCCGGCGATGTGCGTGCCGTGCTCTCGCTGAACGGTCTGGCCGTGCTGGTCTTCGGCCTGCTGCCCGGCGGCCTGATGGCCTGGTGTGCCCAGGCTGTGGTCAAGCTGCTGGCCGCCTGAGTCCCGGCGGATGGATCAGTCCGCCGCCGTCTGGCTGGTGTTGCTCGCGGCCCTGGCCGCGGCCAATGCGCCGTTCTTCACCGAACGGCTTTTCTTCTTCGGTCCGCGCCTGAGTCCCAAGAGCCTGGGTTGGCGCCTGGCCGAGCTGGCCTTGCTGGCCGTGATCTGCCTGGGCCTGGGTTTCGCGCTGGAGGCCCGCGTGGGCCAGCGCCATCCTCAGGGCTGGGAGTTCTACGCGGCCGGCCTGTGCCTCTTCCTGACCCTGGCCTTCCCGGGCTTTGTCTGGCGCTACCTGCGGCGTCATCGCCATGGCTGAGTTGAGCCCGGCTCAGGACGACGCGCATCTGCGCGAAACCACCCTCGAGTCCCGTCTGGTCTACGAGGGGCATTTCCTCAAGGTCAGCCGCGACCGCATCCGCCTGCCGGACGGTCGTGAGTCGGCGCGCGAGTTCATCCGCCACCCCGGCGCGGTGATGATCGTGCCCCTGCTGGACGATGGCCGCCTGCTCTTGGAGCGCCAGTACCGCTACCCCATGGAGCGGGTGATGCTGGAGTTTCCGGCCGGCAAGCTGGACCCGGGCGAGGACAAGCTGGCCTGCGCCCAGCGCGAGCTGCTGGAAGAAACCGGCTACCGCGCGGCCGAATGGGCCCATGCCGGCGTGCTGCACAACGCCATTGCCTATTCGGACGAAGGCATCGAGATCTTCTTTGCCCGCGGCCTGGTGGCCGGCGAGCGCCAGCTCGACGAAGGCGAGTTCCTGGACCTGGTGACGCATACGCCGGCCGAGCTGGACCAGTTGGCCGCGCGCGGCCAGCTGACCGATGCCAAGACCCTGATCGGCATGCTCTGGCTGTCGCGCTGGCAGGCCGGCCAATGGGTATTGGACTGGCAGCCTGCAGCCTGAGGCGAGCCGGGTCACAATTTCCGCCATCATGCTCGTCCTGAATCTTGGCTGCGCCCAGGGCCACCGCTTTGAAGGCTGGTTTGGCTCCGCGCAGGACTTCGAGTCCCAGCAAACCCGTGGCCTGGTCAGCTGCCCGGTCTGCGCCAGTGCCGAGGTGCAGCGCCTGCCCAGTGCGCCGCGCCTGAATGTGGCCCATCTGCGCCAGGAGAAGTCGTCCGGCAGCGCCATCAAGCCCCCCTCCGGCCTGACGGCGGAGCAGGGCGAGCCGAGCCCCGAAGCCGCCACCGTGAGCCGGCTGCAGCAGGCCGCGCTCCAGGCCCTGCGCCAGGTGATGGCCAAGACCGAGGACGTGGGCGAGCGCTTTGCCGAGGAGGCCCGCCGTATGCATTACGGCGAGGCCGAGGAGCGAGCCATCCGCGGACGCGCCAGCCGCGAGGACGCGCTGGCCCTGGTGGACGAGGGCATCGAGCTGATCGCTCTGCCCGAGGCGCTGAAGAATCCGCTCCAGTAGGGCGCGTTGCGGCGCCTTGGCGCCGTAATCCGGCGTAACCGTTGCGGCCCTCGCCGCGGCCCGTGTCGGGCACCGCCACTCATCCCCGATTTCTGCGGCTCAGCGGCGCAAGCTTTGCGTTCGTCGCAAGCCCGCTGTCGCGGCTGAGAGCCGCATGGCAAGATGCCCGGATTCTGATAACACGAACTCCGGAGCTCCGATGCCGCTGCGCCCACGCTTGCTTGTTCTCGCTGTCGCCACCGTTCTTGCCGCCTGTGGCAAGCCGTCGGACCAGCCCTCGGGCGCCGGGGAGGCCCGGGCCGCCAGCGCCGTGACGCTCAAGCCCCTGCAGGTCTCGCCCGAGGATGTGCTGACCCTGGGCCTGTCCAGCTATGCCAGCGGGCCGGTGATCACCGGTTCGATCCAGCCCGAGAAGCGTGCCGATCTGCGCGCCGAGGTGCAGGCCGTGGTGCTGCAGGTCTACAAGGAGAACGGCGAGCGCGTGAAGCGAGGCGACCTGCTGGTGCGCCTGGACGACAGCGCGCTGCGCGAAACCCTGTCCTCCGCCGAGGAGGCGGCGCGCGCCGCGGGCCAGAGCTTCGAGCAGGCCGAGCGCCAGTTTCAGCGCATGAAGACCCTGCAGGCCCAGGGCATGAGCTCCCTGCAGGCCATGGAGGACGCCGAGGTCCGTCGCAACAACGCCCAGAGCGAACTGGTGGCGGCCAAGGCCCGTGTGGCCACCGCCCGCCAGCAGCTGCAGCGCACCGAGGCCCGCGCGCCCTTCGACGGCATCGTCTCCGACCGCAAGGTCTCGCCCGGCGACACGGCCCAGGTCGGCAAGGAGCTGGTCAAGGTGATCGACCCCAGCAGCATGCGCTTCGAGGGCCTGGTGTCGGCCGACCGCATGTCCGAGCTGCAGCTGGGCCAGACCGTGTTCTTCAAGGTCAACGGCTATCCCCAGGCCGACTTCCAGGGCCAGGTCAAGCGCATCGCGCCGGCCGCCAATGCCACCACCCGCCAGGTGGAGGTGCTGGTGAGCTTTGCCGGCGAGCAGCAGCCGGGCGTGGCCGGTCTCTATGCCGAGGGCCGGGTGAACAGCCAGAGCGTGAGCGCGCTGATGCTGGCCGACAGCGCCATCCAGCGCGAGGGCGACCAGACCTATGTCTGGCTGCTGCGCGACAACAAGCTGGTCAAGCAGGCGGTCAAGCTGGCTGAGCGCGACGAGCGCCTGGGCCTGTACCGCGTGATCGGCGGACTCAAGCAGGGCGAGCAGGTGCTGCGCCACCTCAATGCCGCGCTCTCCGACGGCCGGCCGGTGCAGCTGGCCAAGGCCAGCGCGCCCGCCAGCGCCGCTTCCGCTGCGCGCCAGGGAGGCTGATCCGCCATGCTGCTCTCCAACTTCAGTGTCAAGAAACCGATCGCGACCATCGTGATCATCATCGCGCTGATGGCCCTGGGCCTGCTGGCGCTCAAGAAGCTGCGCGTCAACCAGATCCCCGACGTGCAGCAGCCGGTGCTGGTGGTGAACATCAACTACCCCGGTGCCTCGCCCGAGACCACCGAGCGCGAGATCATCAACCGCATCGAGAAGTCGCTGCAGAGCATCTCGGGGGTGGACGAGGTGCGTTCCTCGGCCAACGAGGGCAATGCCCAGCTGGTGCTGATCTTCAAGTTCAACAAGAACATGATCGAGGCGGCCGACGAGGTGCGCAACGCCATCGGTGCGGTGCGGCACAAGCTGCCCACCGAGATGCGCGAGCCGGTGCTGCAGCGCATCGACCCGGCGGCCGAGCCCATCATGCAGCTGGCCCTGTCCTCCGACAGCCAGAGCCATGCCGAGATCTCGCGCCTGGCCGAGGATCAGCTCTCGGATCGCTTCCGCGGCATTGCCGGCGTCTCCACCGTCACGGTCAATGGTTCGCTCACCCGTGAGCTCTCGGTGCTGCTGCATGCGCAGAAGCTGCGCGAGTTCAATATCTCGGTCACCGAGGTGGTGAACGCCCTGCGCGCCCAGAACACCACGGCCCCGGTGGGCAAGGTGCGCGGCACGCTGGAGGACCAGAGCATCCGCCTGCTGGGCCGCATCGAGTCGCCGGCCGAGTTCGAGCAGATCGTGGTCAAGCGCATCGGCGAGCAGCGGGTGCGCCTGGGCCAGGTGGCCAGCATCCGCGACGGCTTTGCCGAGCGCACCAGCGTGAGTGTGCGCAACGGCCATCCCAATGTGGGCCTGTCCATCACCCGCTCGCGCGACGCCTCCACCGTGACCGTGGCCAACGAGATCCGCAAGCTGGTCGAGGACATCAACAAGACCCTGCCCAAGGGCACCAAGCTGGAGGTCACGCAGGACGGCGGCAAGGACGCACAGAACAGCCTCAACAATGTGATCCACGCCCTGGTCTTCGGCGCCGGCCTGACCATTCTGGTGGTCTATGTCTTTCTGAACAGCTGGCGCTCCACCCTGATCACGGCCCTGTCCCTGCCCACCTCGGTGATCGCGGCCTTCATCGCCGTGTGGCTGTGCGGCTTCACGCTCAACTTCATGAGCCTGCTGGGCCTGTCCCTGGCCATCGGCGTGCTGATCGACGACGCCATCGTGGTGCGCGAGAACATCGTGCGCCATATGGAGCGGGGGGCCGACCGGGTGACGGCGGCACTCAAGGGCACGGCCGAGATCGGCCTGGCCGTGGCGGCCACCACCTTCTCCATCGTGGCGGTCTTCGTGCCGGTGGCCTTCATGCCCGGAGTCTCGGGCGAGTGGTTCCGTCCCTTCGGCCTGACCGTGGTGGCCTCGGTCCTGGTCTCGCTTTTCATCTCCTTCACCCTGGACCCCATGCTCTCAGCCTTCTGGGGCGATCCCCCGGGCCATCACGAGGCGCCCAAGAAGGGCATCTCGGCCCTGCTGCAGCGCTTCAACACCTGGTTCGATCACCAGGCCGACCGCTACGGCCGTGTCATCGCCTGGGCCCTGCATCACCGTCGCTGGATGGCCTTCTTCGCGGTGGCCAGCTTTGTGGTGGCGATTGCCCTACAGGCCAAGTTCGGCGGCTCGAGCTTCCTGCCGTCCTCGGACTTCGGCACCATCGCCGTGGAGGTGCGCACGCCCGCCAGCTCCAGCCTGGAGTACGCCAAGCTCAAGATGGAGGCTGCGGCCAAGCTGGCGCGCGAGATTCCCGAGACCCGCGCCACCAACAGCTATGTGAACGTGAGCGGCGCCCGCATCTATGTGGACCTGGGCAAGAGCACCGAGCGCAAGCGCAGTGCCGGCCAGATCGCCCAGGACCTGCGCGAGCGCGTCTCCGCCCTGGTGGGTGCCGAGTATGTGGTGCTGGAAGACCTGAACAACGGCGCGCAGAAGCCGGTGCAGATCCGCTTCTACGGCACCGACTCGCGCAAGCTGCTGGAGATCACCAACGACTACATGGCCAAGCTGCGTCAGGTGCCGGGCGCGGTGGACGTGGGCCTGTCCGAGCAGGATCCGCAGGACGAGTTGCAGATCGAGCTCAACCGTGGCCTGGCCAATGCCATGGGCATTTCGGTGGGCGACACCGCCACTGCCCTGCGCGTGGCCTTTGCCGGCGTGGAGGTGGGTGACTGGGTGGACCCCAGCGGCGAGACCCGCGATGTGGCCGTGCGCCTGGCCCCGGAAGACCGGGTCGAGGCCGGCAATATCGAGCGCCTGCCCATCACCGTGGCCGGCAGCGGCATGATGGTGCCGCTGGAACAGATCGCCACGGTCACCATGGGCAAGGGCCCGTCCAAGATCCAGCACGCCGATGGCAAGCGCATGATCGCCGTCTCGGCCAATGCCCAGGGCCGCTCGCCCGGCGAGGTTACGGCCGACGCGATGAAGCTGGCCAAGGCCATCAACTTCCCCGAGGGCTACGGCATCAAGCTGGCTGGCGCCTCCAAGGACCAGGAAGAGGTCTTCGGCGCCATGCTGGTGGCCCTGATCTCGGGCATCGGCCTGATGTACCTGATCCTGGTGATGCAGTTCGGCAGCTTCACCGCGCCCCTGGGCGTGATGCTCTCGCAGCCCCTGTCCCTGATCGGTGTGGTCGTGGCCCTGCTGCTGACCAAGGGCACGCTGAACCTGATGAGCTTCATCGGCATCATCATGCTGGCGGGCCTGGTGGCCAAGAACGCCATCCTGCTGCTGGACGCAGCGCGCCAGGAAGAGGCCAAGGGGGTGCCCCGCGAGGAGGCGCTGATGCATGCGGGCCGGCAGCGCTTCCGCCCCATCCTGATGACCACCTTTGCGCTGATCGCCGGCATGCTGCCGGTGGCCATCGGGGTGGGCGAGGGCGGCGAGTTCTACCGACCCATGGCCGTGGCCATCATCGGCGGCACCATCACCTCCACCTTCCTGACCCTGCTGATGGTGCCCAGCTTCTACGACAGCATCGAGATCATGCGCGACCATCTGCGCGAGAAGTTCCAGCGCCGCGAGGCTCGCTGGAACACCGCGGTCTCGGCGCTGCTCTGCGGCCTGGAGCTGATCGCCTTCCTGACCCTGCTGCGCTTCGTCTTCCGCCTGCTGCGCGGCACCTGGCGCTGGCTGCAGCGCCGCCGTGGCGGGGCTTCGGCCCTGCCGCAGGGGGCGGACTGAGTTTGCTAGATCCTGTCTCTCGTGAAGCCGCCCCTTGGGGCGGCTTTTTTGTGCAGGTCTGGCTGCTCAGGGCGCCGGGAAACGGGCAGGCGCCATGGCTACGTGTCCCCCGGGGCGCCGTCGGCGCCCCTCCTCCTTGACCTGCGCCATGACGCCTGCCCGTCTCCCGGCTATGCGCTGCGCAGTGTGTCTGCGCGAAAGCCCGTGCAGCATTGAGCGGTAGGGTGGGCAGGCCTGATGCGGAGGTCAAGGAGGAGGCCGCGTAGCGGCCGGGGGACACGCAGCAGCAGGCCTGCCCACCCTGCCGCGGCCCGGCGGGATCATGGACGAGGGCGATGAGCCCTACAGCAAACGTCCGGGGTTCAGCAGGCCCTGCGGGTCCAGCGCCGTCTTGATGGCGCGCATCAGCTGCAGGCCTACCGGATGGCCGCGGCGGGCGAGTTCCTCGCGCTTGAGCCGGCCGATGCCATGCTCGGCCGAGATGCTGCCGCCATGGGCCTGCACCGCGTCGAACACCAGGGCGTTCACCGCGTACTCCTGCTCGCGCAGGAACAGGGCCGGGTCTTGCCCCTCGGGCGCCTGCACGTTGTAGTGCAGATTGCCGTCGCCCAGATGGCCGAAGTCCACCAGGCGCACGCCGGGGAAGGCGCGCTGCAGGGCCGCATCGGCGCTGGCCACGAAAGCCGGGATGCGCGAGACGGGCAGGGCGATGTCGTGCTTGATGTTCAGCCCTTCCTCGCTCTGCGCCAGCGGGATGGACTCGCGCAGATGCCACAGGGCGTGGCTCTGCTCCAGGCTCTCCGCCACCGCGGCGTCCTGGATCAGGCCGCGCTCCAGGGCCTGCTCCAGCAGGCCTTCGAACAGCGCGCGGGCATGGGCCTCGCTCTCGCTGTCGGAGAGCTCCAGCAGCACCGTCCAAGGCGCGGCCGGCAGGGGCTGGGTCAGCTGCGGAAAGTGGCGCCGCACCAGGGACAGCGAGAAGGCGTTCATCACCTCGAAGCCCGTGAGCCCCGAGCCCGCGCGGGCCTGGGCCAGGCCCAGCAGGGCCACGGCAGACTCCAGGCTGTCACAGGCGGCCAGGGCCGTCATCTGAGCCAGCGGCCGCGGATAGAGCTTGAGAGTGGCCGCCGTGATGATGCCCAGCGTGCCCTCGCTGCCCACAAAAAGATCGCGCAGGTCGTAGCCGGTGTTGTTCTTGCGCAGGCCCGAGAGCCCGTCCCAGACCTCGCCCTGGGCCGTCACCACCTCCAGGCCCAGGCAGAGTTCTCGCGCATTGCCGTAGCGCAGCACCTGGGTGCCGCCGGCATTGCTGGCCAGATTGCCGCCGATGGTGCAGCTGCCCTCCGAGCCCAGGCTCAGGGGAAAGAGCAGGTCTTGCGCAGCCGCGGCCACCTGCACGGCCTGCAGCACGCAGCCGGCCTCCACCGTGAGTGTGAGGTTGGCGGCGTCCAGCTCGCGCACCCGGTTCATGCGGGCCAAGCTCAGCAGCAGCTGGCGGCCGCTCTCGTCGGGGGTGGAGCCGCCGACCAGGCCGGTATTGCCGCCCTGGGGCACGAGGGCCACGCCATGAGCGGCGCAGAGTTTGACGAGAGCCGCCACCTCGGCCGTGCTGCCGGGGCGGGCCACGGCCAGGGCGCGGCCCTGGTAGCGCTTGCGCCAGTCGCGTTCGAAGGGCGCGGCGTCAGTGCCTTCCAGCACCTGGCTGGGGCCCAGCAGCGCGCGCAGCGCGTCCAGAAAGGCCGGGCTCATGCCGAGGCTTCCCGCTTGGCCGCGGCCAGGCGCTGGCGCACATGCAGGGCGCAGGCGCTGAAGATCAGGCCGGCCAGCAGCAGCTCCAGCCAGGCCAGGACCACCGAGGGCCCACGGTCGCTGCTGGCGCGCAGCGCGCCTTCGGCGGCGTAGAGCCAGATCATCAGACTCAGCCAGCGAAAGGTGTAGAGCCGGTAGCGCCACAGACCCAGAATGGGAATCAGCAAGGGCAGGGCCTTGATGGCCAGGGTGCCGCGGCCCGTGGGCGCCAGCCACAGCTCCCAGGCCAGGCAGAGCAGGGCCAGGGCGATCAGGCTCAGCAGGGCCAGATTGCGGCTGAAGCGCTCCTGCGGTGTGGCCTGGCTGCGCAGGCTGGCGGCCGTCGGGGTGTTGTTTGAGGGGCTGGCCGAGGCGCTCTCGGCACGGGCTTGGGGGGAGGGCGGGGGAGGCGCGCTGGACATGGCTGGCATCATAGCCAGCATGACGGTTTCCAATTTCTCCACCGGCCTGCTGCGCCGCCGCCTGCGCGAGCGTCTGCTGCACTGGCCCTGGCTTGCCACCCTGCAGACCCTGCGCCTGCGTTTTGCCGAGGCCCGCCTGGGCCAGACCGCGGGCAGCCTTACCTTCACCACCCTGATCTCGCTGGTGCCCCTGCTGACGGTGGCCCTGGCCCTCTTCACCGCCTTTCCCATCTTTGCCAGCTTCCAGCAGTCGCTGGAGCAGTATTTTCTGAAGAGCCTGATCCCGCCCAATATCGCCAAGCCGGTGCTGGGCGCGCTGACCCAGTTCGCCGCCAAGGCCAACCACCTGGGTCTGGCTGGCCTGGTGGTGCTGGGCGGCACGGCCCTGGCCCTGATGTTCACCATCGACCGCACGCTCAACACCATCTGGCGGGTCAAGCGTCCGCGGCCCATGGTGCAGCGGGTGCTGGTCTACTGGGCGGCGCTGACCCTGGGCCCGCTGCTGCTGGGCGGCAGCCTCACGCTCACGGGCTATGCCATCTCGGCCGGCAAGGGCCTGATGAGCGATATGTCCGGTGACCTGCGCCTGCTCTTCCGCCTGGTGGAGCTGCTGGTGCTGTGGGTGGCGGTGGCGGGCCTCTTCCACTACGTGCCCAACACCCATGTGCGCTGGCGCCACGCCCTGGCCGGCGGGCTCTTCGTGGCCCTGGCCTTCGATGTGGCCAAGTCCCTGCTGGCCTGGTACGTCAAGCAGGTGCCGACCTATTCCACGCTCTACGGCGCCTTTGCCGCCGTGCCCATCTTCCTGGTCTGGCTTTATCTGGGCTGGGTGATCATGCTGGTGGGCGCCCTGATCGCGGCCAATCTGCCGGCGCTCAGCGGCCGCATGCTGCGCCGGCCCGAGAGCCCGGGCCTGGGTCTGGAGCTGGCGCTGGAGGCGGTGCGCGCACTGTGGCAGGCGCGCCAGCGCGGCGAGCCCGGGCTTTCGGCTCAGAGCCTGGCCCAGCGCCTGCGGGTGGACCCGCTGCAGCTGGAGCCCTCGCTGGATGCTTTGCTGGCGCTTGACTGGCTGGGCCGCCTGGAAGAGGCCGGCGAGCAGCGCCTGGTGCTGCTGTGCGAGCCGGCCCAGACCCTGGCTGCGCCCCTGCTGCAGCAGCTGCTTGCGCGGCGCGGCGGCAGCCTGAGCCCGCTGTGGCAGCGCGGCGACTGGGCCCGCTGCACCCTGGTGGATCTGCTAGGGGTGGAGCACCACGAGTAGGGCCGTGGCTGGGTCCGCGCTGCGGTTGCGGATGGCATGCGGCCCGTCCACCGCATAGCGCGCGGTCTCCCCGCTCTTGAGCGTCTGCTTCAGGCCGCCCGCGCTCACCTCCAGCTCACCGCCCAGCACCGAGAGGTGCTCGCGTGAGCCCGGCTCATGCGCGGCCGATTCCAGGGCGCCGCCGGGCTGCACCGTCAGCTCGTACCACTCGAACTGGCCGGCCAGATCAATGGGGCCTAGGATGCGCAGAGTGCACAGCCCGTCCGGGCTGGCCAGGCTGGGCGTGGCGTGCGCGGCCACGGTCTCGATGGCCGGCGCCGCCGGGCGCTCGCCGCTGAGCAGCTCCGAGAGCTCCACCCGCAGCGCATTGGCCAGGCGCCAGACCACGGCCACCGTCGGGTTGGCCTGATTGCGCTCGATCTGCGAGAGCATGGACTTGGACACGCCCGCACGGCGCGAGAGCTCGTCCAGCGACAGGCCCTGGGCCTGGCGCAGGTTCTGCAGGGTGGCACCGACCTTGGGCGGCTCCAGCGACTCGGACAGGTTGGCGGACATGCTTGACCTTGAAAAGCAATTCTCAGATACTGCACGAAAGTTCGATATATCGAACCACGTTCTGTTTAGTGAATTGTGCACCAGGAGAGCCCAGCATGAGCGCCAGCGCCCAAGACTTTTACGCCCATCTGCAGACCGAATTGGCCGGCATCCGCGAGGCGGGCCTGTACAAGAGCGAGCGCATCATCAGCAGCCCCCAGGGTGCGGCGGTGCGCACGGCCGATGGCCGCGAGGTGATCAATCTCTGCGCCAACAACTACCTGGGCCTGTCCTCCCACCCCCAGGTCATTGAGGCCGCCCACGAGGCCCTGCGCACACATGGCTACGGCCTCTCCAGCGTGCGCTTCATCTGCGGCACCCAGGACATCCACAAGACCCTGGAGCAGCGCATCGCCCGCTTCCTGGGCACCGAGGACACCATCCTCTACGCCGCCGCCTTTGATGCCAACGGCGGCCTCTTCGAACCCCTGCTCACCGAGCAGGACGCCATCATCAGCGACGAGCTGAACCACGCCTCCATCATCGACGGCATCCGCCTGTGCAAGGCCAAGCGCTTCCGCTACAAGCACAATGACCTGGCCGATCTGGAAGCCCAGCTGCAGGCCGCCCAGGCCGCGGGTGCACGCTTCATCCTGGTCTTTACCGACGGCGTCTTCTCCATGGACGGCACCATCGCCCAGCTGGACAAGATCCGCGAGATCACGAACCGCTACGGCGCCCTGCTGGGCATTGACGAGTGCCATGCCAGCGGCTTCCTGGGCACCACCGGCCGCGGCACGCATGAGCACCGCGGCGTGTTTGGCCAGGTCGACATCATCACCGGCACCCTGGGCAAGGCCCTGGGCGGCGCCTCGGGTGGCTTCACCACCGGCCGCAAGGAAGTGATCGAGCTGCTGCGTCAGCGCTCGCGTCCCTATCTCTTCTCCAACACCGTGGCGCCCAGCATCGTGGGCGCCTCCCTCGCGGTGCTGGACATCCTGGAAGCCTCCACCGCCCTGCGCGACAAGCTGGAGGCCAACACCGCCTACTTCCGTGAGGCCATCCAGGCCGCGGGCTTCGAGATCAAGCCCGGCACTCACCCCATCGTGCCCATCATGGTCTACGACGCGGTGATGGCCCAGAAGCTGAGTGCCCGCATCCTGGAGCTGGGCGTCTATGCCGTGGGCTTCTTCTACCCCGTGGTGCCCAAGGGCCAGGCGCGTATCCGCGTGCAGCTCTCGGCCGTGCATGAGCGCGAGCATCTCGAGAAGGCGGTGGCCGCCTTCGCCCAGGCCGGCCGCGAGCTGGGCCTGATCAAGTAAATCCCGAGCAGTACAGAACGACCATGACGACCAAGATCCTGATCATCGGCGCCAACGGCCAGATCGGCAGCGAGCTGGCGGTGGAACTCGCCCAGCGCCACGGCAATGACAACGTCATCACCAGCGATGTGGCCCCGGAAGGCCGCGTGCCGGCCCTGCGCCACGAGATGCTGGATGTGACCGACGCCGCTGCCCTGGCCGCCGTGGTCAAGCGCCATGGCATCACCCAGATCTACCACCTGGCCGCCGCGCTCTCCGCCACCGGCGAGCAGCACCCCATGTGGGCCTGGGACCTGAACATGAAGGGGCTGCTCAATGTGCTGGAGCTGGCCCGCACCCAGAAGCTGGACAAGATCTTCTGGCCCAGCTCCATCGCGGCCTTCGGCCCCAGCACGCCCGCCCTGGACACGCCCCAGACCACGGTGATGGACCCCACCACCATCTATGGCATCTCCAAGCTGGCCGGCGAGCGCTGGTGCGCCTGGTACCACGCCAAGCACGGCGTGGACGTGCGCAGCCTGCGCTATCCGGGCCTGATCAGCTACAAGACCCCGCCCGGCGGCGGTACCACCGACTACGCCATCGACATCTTTCACGGCGCGCTCAAGGCCTGCCGCTACACCTGCTTCCTGGAGCAGGGTCAGGCCTTGCCCATGATGTACATGCCCGATGCGCTGCGCGCCACGATCGAGCTGATGGAAGCCCCGGCCGAGGCCATCACCCAGCGCGGCAGCTACAACCTGGCCGGCGTGAGCTTCACCCCCGCCGAGATCGCGGCCGAGATCAAGAAGCACATCCCGGACTTCCAGATCGACTACGCGCCCGACTTCCGCCAGGCCATCGCCGCCAGCTGGCCCCAGCGCATCGACGACCGCGTGGCCCAGGCCGACTGGGGCTGGAAGCTGGAGTACGACCTGGCCGCCATGGTGCAGGACATGCTCACCCAGCTGCGGCCGCAGCTGGCCGCCTGATCCTTCCAGCTGCGGCCGCAACTGGCCGCCTGAGCCTGCAAAAGCCGCCGGCTCGCCTCATTGGTGAAACTCCGGCCACGGTGCCGGTTGCGGTGCAGCAAGGCGCTGGGCGACACTGCGCGCCGTGTCCTTCGCTCTGAACTGGCCCCGCCCCTCCTGGGGCGGGCCGCTCATCCCCTTGCCCTCGGCCCTGAGCCGCGATCCGCAGCTCGGCCGCGCCCTGCTGCTGGCCCTGCTGCTGCATCTCTGGCTGGTGCTGCTGGTGGGCAATGCCCCGGGCGGCAGCGCCAGGCCGGGGGAGGGTGTCTGGGGATCGCTGAGCGTGCGCCTGCGCAGCGGCGAGCCCAGCGATCCGCGCCCCGGCCCGCCGCGGGCAGCCCCGCCCGAGACGCCGCGCCAGGCCCAGGGCCCCGTGGGCCGGTCCCGCGGCGAGCGTGTCGGCGGCCAGGTGCGGCGTGAGGACGAGGCCCAGGCCTTGCCGCCCACACCCGGCGCCGCCCGCGAAGGCCTCTGGAATGAGCAGACCGGCCAGCGGCTGGAGGGCGAAACCTCGGCGCCCCAACTCCTGCGGCCCGAACCGGTGCCGGGCGCTGCGGCGACAAGCCCCGAGACCCTGCAGAAGCTGCCCGAGGCCCCGAGCCTGCCGCCCCAGGTCCTGCGAGAGCTGACGGCGCCCGCCATGCCCAGCGAGCGCCCGAGCCCCGTGCCGGCGGCCGGCCTGGCACTCGCGCCTGAGCTCGCGAGTGAGGCCCTGCCGCCCGCGCCCCGCGCTCCGCGCCTGCCCCAGCTCGCGCCCGCCCCCCTGGCGCGCGAAACCCTGCCGGCCGCGGCGGCGCCCAGCCTGAGCCCGCTGCCCGCGGCCGAACTGCCCGCCTTGCCCGAGCTGGTCACGCGCAGCCTGGCCGCCCCGGTGGGCCGCAGTGCATTGCCTGAGCCGGCCGAGCGCCTGGCCCCGCTCAGCCCGGCCGCCGCAGCCGCCAGCGCGCCCGAGCTGCTGAGCCCGGCCCCGGCCGCCCCCAGCCTGCCCGAGCCGCGTCTGCAGCAGCTGCCCACCACGGGCACGGCCAGCAGCAGCCTGCAGCGGGCCGGCGTGCCGCTGGCCCCGCTGAGCAGCGGCGGCAGCGGGGCCCCGACCTCGAACGAGGCCCTGCCCAAGGCCCCGGCCGCGCCGGCCGTGCCGCCGCCCCCCCTCATCGGTGCGCCGGATGCCGGGCCTCGGCTCGGCCAGGATGTGGCCACGCCGCCCTCGGCCGCGGCCAGCGCCCCGGCGCCCAAACTCAATCTGAGCCTGCCGCGCGGCGGCGAGACCGCGGGCCGCGAGTCGCGCGGCATGCTGCAGCTGATGCCTCATCCGCCCGAGCGCAAGAGCAAGCTGCAGCAAGGCATCGAGGACGCGGCCCGCAAGGACTGCCGCGAGGCCCATGCCGACAAGGGCCTGCTCGCCGCCGTGCCCCTGGTGCTGGGCGCGGGCAGTGACAAGGGCTGCCGCTGGTAGCGGCCCCGGTGCTCAGGCGCCCAGCAGCTCGCGCAGGGCGCGCAGCATGGCGTCCGGCGCCTCGGCCATCAGGGAGTGGCCGGCGTTCAGGCGCTGAACCCGGGGCACGGCGCTGAAGGCGGCCTGCAGCGCGGTGGTCTGCTTGGGCGCCGTCATCTGGTCGCGCTCACCCAGGATCAGCTGGGTCGGGCAGCGCACCTGGGCGGCGGCCTCCAGGCCGCGGGCGTAGCTGTCACACAGCCTGAAGTCGTGCTCGAAGAGATTGAGCCCGCCCTGGCGGGACTGGATCCGGTGCTTGAGCGCCAGCTCCCCGCCCTGCAGCCAGGCGCCCGGGCCGGGGTAGGAGGGCTTGGCCGCGATACCCCCGAAGGAGAAGCTGTTGACCATGGCGATGGCGCGCCCGGGCTGCTCGCGGGCGGTGCCGAGCAACTGCTCCGAGACCTTCATCGGAAAGGCCGTGGCCACCAGGCCCAGGGCGCGGGCGCGCTGCGGCGCCTGGGCCGCGGCTTCCAGCGCGATCAGGGAGCCCATGCTGTGGCCCACCAGGGCGGCCTGGGCATCGGGCGCAAAGCCAGCGGCGTCCAGCAGCTGCCAGACCCAAGCGCCCAGGGCCTCCACGCTCTCCAGCGGCCGGCCGGCGCTGCGGCCATGGCCGGGCAGATCGGGCGCCAGCACCGCATGGCCATGGTGGGCGAACCAGCGCGCCAGCAGGGTCCAGACGCTGTGGTCGTTGAGGGCGCCGTGCAGCAAGACCAGGCAGGGCAGGGTGGTGTCCAGCGGGCGGCCGCCGGTGTAGGCATAGGCCTCGTGGCCGTTGACGGTGAGTTTCATCGTGCGAGGTCCTGGTGGCTTACTTGGCCGCGATCTTGAGTGCGCGCTTGAGGTCGGCGATCAGGTCGTCCGCATCCTCCAGACCGATGGACAGGCGGATGGTGCCCGGCGCGATGCCGGCCTGGGCCAGGGCCGCGTCGTCCATGCGGAAATGCGTGGTGCTGGCGGGGTGGATCACCAGGGAGCGGCAGTCGCCCACATTGGCCAGGTGGGAGAAGAGCTGCAGCGCCTCGATGAAGCGGCGACCCTGTTCACGGCTGCCCTGCAGATCGAAGCTGAAGACCGAGCCGCAGCCGCGCGGCAGCAGGCGCTGCGCCAGGGCGTGGTCCGGATGGCTCTCCAGGCCGGGGTAGCCGACGCGGCTGACCTGGGTCTGGCCCGCCAGGAACTCGGCCACCTTCTGGGCATTGGCCACATGGCGCTGCATGCGCAGGGGCAGGGTCTCGATGCCCTGCAGGATCAGCCAGGCGCTGTGCGGGCTCAGGCAGGCGCCGAAGTCGCGCAGGCCCTCGCGCCGGGCGCGCAGCAGGAAGGCGCCCACGGTGCTTTCCTCGGCGAAGACCATGCCATGGAAGCCGGGGTAGGGCTCGCACAGTTCCGGGAAGCGGCCATGCCGCTCATGGGCGGCCTGCCAGTCGAAGCGGCCACCGTCCACCAGCACGCCGCCCACCACGGTGCCATGGCCCGAGAGGAATTTGGTGGCCGAGTGGTAGACCAGGTCCGCACCCAGCTCGACGGGGCGCTGCAGATAGGGCGTGGTGAGCGTGGCGTCCACCAGCAGGGGCAGGCCCGCCTCGTGGGCGATGGCGCTCACGGCCGGGATGTCCAGCACGTCCAGGCCCGGGTTGCCCAGGCTCTCGCCGAAGAGCAGCTTGGTATTGGGCTGGATGGCGGCGCGCCAGGCGTCCAGATCGCCGGGGCGCACAAAGGTGGTGGTGATGCCGAAGCGCGCCAGGGTGTAGTGCAGCAGATTGTGCGAGCCGCCGTAGAGCGCGGCCGAGGCCACGATGTGCGAGCCCGCGCCGGCCAGGGTGGCGATGGCCAGATGCAGGGCGGCCTGGCCGCTGGCCGTGGCGATGGCGCCCACACCGCCCTCGAGCGCGGCCATGCGCTCCTCGAAGACCGCGGTGGTGGGGTTGGAGATGCGCGAGTAGACGTGGCCGGCGCGCTCCATATTGAAGAGCGAGGCGGCGTGCTCCGCGCTTTCAAACACAAAGGAGGTGCTCAGATGCAGGGGCGTGGCGCGCGCGCCGGTGGCGGGGTCGGGGGCGGCGCCCGCGTGTAGCGCCAAGGTGTCAAAGCCGGGGTCGGTGTAGCCCGCCATGGTGTCTCCGATGTATTTGATGCGGAGATTGTGTGCTATGTTGGACGCCAGTTTGGAAGGAGTCTCAGCATGAAAGTCGTCGACATCCTGCGGGTCAAGGGCGGCACCCTGTACACGGTGTCCCCCGACCAGCCCCTGGCCGAGGCGGTGAGCACCATGGCCGAATTCGATATCGGCTCCCTGGTCGTGATGGAGCACGGCGATCTGGTGGGCATGCTCACCTTCCGTGAGGTCATCCAGGCCGTGGTCAAGAACGGTGGCACCGTGGGCGCGAGCCTGGTGCGCAGCGTGATGGACGACCATCCCCTGACCTGCACACCCGAGACCGAGATCGACGAGGTGCGCCGCATGATGCTGGGCCGCCATGCGCGCTACATGCCTGTGCTCAACGGCCGCACCCTGCAGGGCGTGATCTCCTTCTACGACGTGGCCAAGGCCGTGGTGGACAGCCAGGACTTCGAGAACCGCATGCTCAAGGCCTATATCCGCGACTGGCCGGTGGAGGAAAACCCTTCGCCCGAGCCCAAGCTCTGATCCACCAGTCGCGAAGGGCGCTCGCCGCGCCCACGCCCCAAGGCGGCCTGCGGGCCGCCTTTGCTTTGTGCGCCTGCTCGTAGAATCGGCGGGCCCAGCAACCACGGATTCCCATGTCAGGCAGCACTTTCGGTTCCCTGTTCCGCGTCACCAATTTCGGCGAGAGCCACGGGCCCGCCATTGGCTGCGTGATCGACGGCTGCCCGCCCGGCCTGGCACTTTCCGAGGCCGATATCCAGCCCGAGCTGGACCGCCGCCGCCCCGGCACCAGCCGCCATGTGACCCAGCGCAACGAGGCCGACGCGGTGGAGATCCTCTCCGGCGTCTACGAGGGCCAGACCACCGGCGCGCCGATCTGCCTGCTGATCCGCAACACCGACCAGCGCAGCAAGGACTACGGCAATATCCTTGACACCTTCCGCCCCGGCCACGCCGACTACACCTACTGGCGCAAGTACGGCATCCGCGACCCGCGCGGTGGCGGCCGCAGCTCGGCCCGCCTGACGGCGCCCACGGTGGCGGCCGGTGCGGTGGCACGCAAATGGCTGAAGGCGGCCTACGGCACCGAGTTCCGCGGCTGCATGACGGCCCTGGGCGAGATCGAGATTCCCGTCGAAGACTGGAGCCAGACCGGGCTCAACCCCTTCTTCGCCGCGGGCAGCAGCAAGGTGGCCGAGCTGGAAGCCTATATGGATGCGCTGCGCAAGTCCGGCGACTCGGTCGGCGCCCGCATCTACGTAGAAGCCACCGGCGTGCCGGTGGGCCTGGGCGAGCCGCTCTATGACCGCCTGGATGCCGACATCGCCTACGCCATGATGGGGCTGAACGCCGCCAAGGGCGTGGAGATCGGCGACGGCTTCGGCGTGGTGGCCCAGCGCGGCAGCGAGCACGGCGACGAGCTCACGCCCGAGGGCTTTGCCAGCAACCACGCCGGCGGCGTGCTGGGCGGCATCTCCACCGGGCAGGATCTGCGCGTCTCGGTGGCCATCAAACCCACCAGCTCCATCCGCACGGCCAAGGCCTCCATCGACCGTGCCGGTCAGCCCACCCAGGTGGAAACCTTCGGCCGCCACGACCCCTGCGTGGGCATCCGTGCCACGCCCATTGCCGAGGCCCTGCTGGCCCTGGTGCTGATGGACCATGCGCTGCGCCACCGCGCCCAGTGCGGTGATGTGCAGCTGAGCCAGCCGCCCATTCCCGGCCAGCGCTGATGAGCGCGCAGGCGCCCGACACGGGGCGCAGCACCCTGGGTGCGAGCGCGCTGCTGTCCTGCGCATATTTCGCGGCCATTGGCGGCTTCAATCCCTATGCCCCGCTCTGGTACAAGGAGCTGGGGCTCTCGGTCTTCGCCATCGGCGTGCTGGTCTCGCTGCAGAGCTGGACCCGGCTGTTCGCGCCCTATGCCTGGGGGGCGCTGGCGGACCGCAGCGGCCAGCGTGTCTGGATCATCCGCTGGGCGGCCCTGGCCAGCTTTGTCGCGGCCCTGGGCTTTGTGCTGCCGCCCGCGCCCCTGAGTCTGGGGGCGGCGGTCTTTCTGATGTTTCTCTTCAACGCCGCCATCGTGCCCCTGACCGAGGCGGTGGTGGCGGCGCGCATCACCGATGCCGAGGGCCGCATGGATGCCCGGCGCTATGGCCGGGTGCGCGTCTGGGGCTCGGTGGGCTTTCTGGCCAGCGTGGTGCTGGCGGGCTGGTGGTACCAGTGGCTGGGTCTGCGCGCCTTCGCCGCCACCACCCTGGTGCTGCTGGGCCTGGTGGTGCTGGCGGCCTGGCGTCTGCCGGTGCAGCGCACGGCCGTGGCCGCGCACGAGGCCGGCGCGCCGATTGCATCCGTGCTGCGCCGGCCCGAGGTGGCCTGGTTCTTTGCCGGGCTCTTCATGACGGTGCTGGCGCATTCGGCCCTCTATGTCTTCTTCAGCCTCTATCTGAGCGAGCTGGGCTATGGCAAGGGCATGGTGGGCCTGCTGTGGGCGGTGTCGGTGGTGGTGGAGATCGCCTGGTTCGCCTTTCAAGGCCGCCTGCTGGAGAGCGGCAGCCTGCACCGCTGGCTGCTGGCCTCGGCCCTGCTGACGGCGCTGCGTTTTGCCATCACCGCGGCCTTCGGCCAGAGCCTGGCCCTGCTGATGCTGGCTCAGAGCCTGCACGCCCTGACCTTTGCGGTGCAGCACACCGCCTGCATCGCCCTGATCACCCGCTACTTCCCAGGCCCGCTGCGCGGCCGCGGCCAGGCGCTTTACTCGGTGCTGGGCTACGGCTTCTCGGGTGTGCTCGGCGGCCTGGGCGGGGGCTGGCTGGCCCAGCAGGCCGGCTATGCCAGCGTGTTCTGGGCGGCCAGCGCCGTGGGCCTGCTGGGCGCCGCCTGCTGCTGGCGCAGCATGCGCCTGCATGAATCAAGTCTGTGTTCTCGCTGAAGACCGCCTGAAGGCGCGGTATTGCCATCGCCCTGCTGTGCAGGTCGTGCCCAGCTTTCTGCATTTCGTCGCAGCGGAGCCCCGTGCCAAGATGGCGCTTCCTACACTGCCGTCACTTTTACAGCAGACGGATATTGGGGGAGACCATGCGCAAGCAGTGGCTTTATGGCGGCACGGCCGCCCTGGTGCTGATTGGCGGGGCCGGCGTGGCCGTCTGGGCGTCCAAGGGCGATCCCGGCAAGGGCGCGAGCGCGGGCAAGCCCGAGGCGGCGGCGCTGGAGTTTCGACCGGCCGAGGTGGTGCGGCCCCAGCAGGTGGCCATGCCGGGCCTGATCGAGTTCTCCGGCCCCCTGGTGGCGCCGGGCACGGTGATCGTGCGCAGCAAATCGGCCGGCACCCTGCTGAGCCTGGCGGTGGGCGAGGGCAGTCGCGTGCGTGCCGGCCAGGCCCTGGGTCAGGCCGATCTGGAGGAACTGCGCTACCGCGTGGCCGAGCGTCATGCCACGGTGGAATCGGCCCGCGCCCAACTGGCCCAGGCCGAGCGCCAGCACAAGGCCAACGAGGGCCTGGCGGCGCAGAACTTCATCGCGCCCACCGCGCTGGAAACCTCGCGCGCCAGCCTGGAGGCGGCACGCGCGCAGGCGCTGGCGGCCAAGGCTCAGCTGGACACCAGCCAGGTCGGCCTGCGCCAGGCGGCCCTGGTCTCGCCGATCAACGGCGTGGTCTACAAGCGCCATGCGCTGCCCAGCGAGAAACTCACCGCCGAGCAGCCCATCCTGACCATCGTCGATCTCTCCAAGCTGGAGCTGGCCGGCCTGGTGGGCACGCATGAGGTGAGCCGCCTGCAGCCCGGCATGCCGGTGCAGGTGCGCATCGAGGGGGTGGAGCAGCCGGTGCAGGCCCATATCGCGCGCATTGCGCCGGCCGCTGAGCCGGGCACCCGCTCCATTGGCGTGACCCTGGAGCTGGCCAATCCCAAGGAGCAGTTCCGCGCCGGCCAGTACGCCGTGGCGCGGGTGGAACTGCCCGATGAGCGCGAGCGCCTGACCGTGCCCCAGACCGCGGTGAGCAGCAATGCCGGCCAGGAGCAGGTCTGGCTGATCGAGCAGGGCGCCCTGGTGCGCCGCATCATCACCACCGGCCGGCGCGATGCGCGTGAGGGCCGTGTCGAGGTGCTGCAGGGCCTGAGCCCCGAGAGCCAGGTGCTGGCCGCACGTTTTGACAATCTGCGCGAGGGCAGCAAGGCCACGGTGGTGGCCGAGCGGCGCCCCGCCGCGGCCGTGGCCAGCGCGGCCAGCGGCGCCGCGCGCGCCCAGCAGTGAAACCGGACGGAGCAAGCCATCATGTGGATGACCCGTGTTTCGATCCGCCACCCGGTGTTTGCCACCATGGTGATGGTGGCCCTGTGCGTGCTGGGCCTGTTCTCCTATGCCAAGCTGGGTGTCGAGCAGATGCCCGACATCTCCATGCCCGGCGCCTGGATCGATGTGCGCTACCCCGGCGCCAGCCCCGAGGCCGTGGAGCGTGAGGTGGCCAAGCCTCTGGAGGAGATGATCAACTCCATCGCCGGGGTCAAGCGCATCCAGTCGCGCAGCTTCGAGGGCCGGGCTCAGACCAGCGTGGAGTTCACGCTGGACACCGATATGGGCCGCGCCATGCAGGATTTGCGTGATCGCATCGCCCTGGCCCAGGCGCGCTTCCCCAAGGACGTGAAGCCGGCCAATGTCTCGCGCTTCCAGGGCGACAACAGCCAGCCCATCGTGGTGATGGCCCTGATGAGCAAGACCCGGCCGGCGCGCGAGCTCTCCATGATCGGCGAGCTCACCATCGCCAAGCGCCTGCAGCGCGTGGAAGGCGTGGCCACCGTGGACATCGGCGGTTTGAGCCAGCGCGAGGTGCGCATCGATCTGGACCCGCTGCGCCTGCGCGCCTACGGCATCACGCCGGCCGAGATTGCCCAGGCCCTGGCCGCGGCCAATGCCGACCAGCCCGTGGGTCTGCTCTCCGACCGCTACCAGGACGCCTCGCTGCGCGTGGAAGGCCGGGTGCGCGATCCCAAGCAGTTCGCCAGCGTGGTGGTGGCGCGCCGCGGCAATCTGGTGCTCACCCTGGGCGACCTGGGCACCCTGGTGGAGCGCGAGCGCGAACCCGACAGCCTGGCCCGCATCAACGGCCAGCCGGCGGTGAGCTTCAATGTCTTCAAGCAGCAGGACGCCAATATCGTCAAGACCGGCGACGCGGTGCAGGCCGCGGCCGATGAGCTGCGCAAGAGCCTGCCCCAGGACGTGGAGCTGCGCCTGATCTTTGCCAGCAGCGACTTCGTCAAGGGCTCGCTCAAGGGCTTGCAGCACACCCTCGTCGAGGGCGCGCTGCTGACCGTGGCCATCGTCTTCCTCTTCCTGCACAGCTGGCGCTCCACCATCATCACCGGCCTCACCCTGCCCATCGCGGTGATCTCCAGCTTCATCGCGGTCCATGCCTTCGGCTTCACGCTGAACTTCATGACCATGATGGCGCTCTCGCTGTGCATCGGCCTGCTGATCGACGATGCCATCGTGGTGCGCGAGAACATCGTGCGCCATGTGGCCATGGGCAAGGACCACCACCGCGCGGCCGAGGACGGCACCAACGAGATCGGCCTGGCGGTGATGGCCACCACCTTCGCCATCTGCGCGGTCTTCGTGCCCGTGGCCTTCATGGGTGGCATCACCGGCAAGTTCTTCTTTCCCTTTGGCATCACGGTGGCGGTGGCGGTGCTGGTCTCGCTCTTTGTGAGCTTCACCCTGGACCCCATGTTGTCCTCGGTCTGGCCCGATCCGCCCGGCACCTATATGAAGCGCGTGCCCTTGCTGGGTCATCTGATCCGCGGCACCGACCGCCTGATGGACGTGCTGCACGCCGTCTACGAGAAGACCTTGCGCTGGGCCTTCTCGGGCCGCCGCTATCGCCTGTGGCTGCTGCCGGCCTATGGCCGCCCCTTTGCTGCGGACGGCCGGCGCAACCAGGCCGCGCCGCGCCGCCTGCGCTCGGCCACCATCACGCCGCGCGGCCTGGTGATGGCCGCGGGCGCCGGCAGCTTCGTGCTGGCCCTGGGGCTCACGCCCCTGGTGGGCACCGAGTTCGTGCCCGAGACCGACCAGGGCTTCACCCAGATCAATCTGCGCATGCCCGTGGGCTCCAGCCTGGAGCGCAGCCATGCCAAGGTGGCCCAGGTGGAGGAGATCCTGCTGGGCTTCCCCGAGATCAAGACCATCTCCACCGTGGTGGGCAGCAGCGGCGAGGGCCTGTCTACCGGCCGCAACCAGGCCGCGCTGAACATCGCGCTGACCGACCGCAAGACCCGCAAGCGCACGCAGAAGGAGGTGGAGAACGCGGCGCGCGAGGCCATCGCCAAGATCCCCGGCATCGATGTCTCGGTGGGCTTCAACCGGCCCATCTATGTGGCCATCCTGGGCTCGGACGCCGAGGTGCTGACCCGCACCGCCCAGGAGTTCGCCGACAAGGTGCGCAAGATCCCCGGCGCGGTGGATGTGGAGATCTCGGCCAAGCCGGGCCTGCCCGCCTATGCGGTCAAGCTCAAGGATTCGGCCATCCGCGAGCTGGGCCTGACCCCGCCCCAGGTGGCCGCCTCGCTGCGCGCCTATGTGAACGGCGAGACCGCCACCTACTGGACCACGCCCGATGGCACCCAGGTGGAGGTGAATCTGCGCCTGCCGGGCTCGCTGCGCGAGCGCATCGAGCAGATGAGCAAGCTGCCCGTGGCCTATGCGGCCAATGGATCGCCCATCGCCCTGGACCAGGTGGCCAGCATCGAGCCGGTGTTCAACCCCGAGGTCATCCGTCGCCAGAACCTGCAGCGCCGCGAGGCCATCTTTGCCGGCGTGCAGGGCCGCAGCGCCGGCGACGTGGGCGCCGATGTGCAGAAGCTGGTCAAGGAAACCCAGCTGCCGCCGGGCCTGTCCTTCGATGTGGGCGGCCAGACCAAGGACCAGGAAGACGCCTTCAAGGGCATGCTGGGCGCCATGGGCCTGGCGGTGATCTTCATCTACATCGTGCTGGCCAGCCAGTTCGGCAGCTTTGTGCAGCCCATCGCCATCATGGCCTCGCTGCCGCTCTCGCTGATCGGCGTGATCCTGGCCCTGCTGCTGTGGAACTCCACGCTCAATGTGTTCTCCATGATCGGCCTGGTGATGCTGATGGGCCTGGTGACCAAGAACGCCATCCTGCTGGTGGACTTTGCCAACCATGCGCGCCAGGCCGGCGCCACGGTGGCCGAGGCCCTGCTGCAGGCCGGCCTGATCCGCATGCGGCCCATCATGATGACCACGGCCGCCATGGTCTTCGGCATGCTGCCCATGGCCATCGCGCTGAATGACGGCGGCGAGGTGCAGGCCCCCATGGGCCGGGCCATCATCGGCGGCGTGATCACCTCCACCCTGCTGACCCTGATCGTGGTGCCGGTGCTCTATTCCTACCTGGTGCGCGAGCGCAAGCCGGCGGCCAGCAACGCCGCCGACGCGCCGGCCGGGCCCGCGCTGCAGCCGGCGGGTGGCGACGACTGAAGGAGGGCGGGGCGGCGCTAGCAGCTGCCCCGCATCAGCACCTCGAAACCCAGATCGCGGTGGGGCTCGGCCAGGGCCTCGCCGCGCATCAGCTTGAGCAGCATGGCGGCCGCTTCGCGGCCGATCTCGCCGCGCGGCGTGCGCACGGTGGACAGTGGCGGCAGCATCTGGTCGCTGCCGGTCAGGTCGTTGAAGCCGGCCACGGCCAGGCGCTCGGGCACCGCGATGCCCAGGCGCAGCGCGGCCAGCAGGGCGCCCTGGGCCAGGTCATCGTTGTTGAAGAAGATGGCGTCCACCTCGGGCGCGGCGGCCAGTACCCGCTCCAGCAGGGCGCCGCCCAGGGCCAGGGAGGAGGGCGCGGCGTCCAGGAATTCCAGGGTGGGCTCATAGCAGCCTGCGGCCTGCAGGGCCGCGCGGTAGCCCTCGGCGCGCTGCAGGGTGCGCGGGTCCAGCTGGGCGGCGGCAAAGGCGATGCGGCGCCGGCCGCGGGCCAGCAGGGCCCCGGTGATGGCACGGCCCGCGGCGGCCTGGGAGAAGCCCACGCTGTAGACACCGGCGCGCTGGCTGGTCTCCATCACATGCACGCAGGGCACGCCGCTGGCGGCGATCAGCGCGGCGGCGGCCGGGCTGCGGTCGAAGCCGGTGACGATCAGGCCGGCCGGGCGGTGCAGCAGATAGCTGCGCAGCAGGGCCTCTTCCTCGGCCGGGTCGTAGTGGGTGACGCCGATCAGGGTCTGATAGCCGGCGGTGAGCAGGCTGCGCTGCACGGCGTCCAGCAGGTCCACGAAGAGGGCGTTGGAGAGCAGGGGGATGAGCACGGCCACCTGGGAGCTGCGGCTGGAGGCCAGGGCGCGCGCCGCGGGGTCGGGCACATAGCCCAGCTGGGCCACGGCGGCCTGCACCCGCGCCACCAGCTCCGGGGTCACCGCACGCTCGCCGCGCAGGGCGCGCGAGGCGGTGATGGGGCTGACGCCGGCCGCCTGGGCCACCTCCTGCAAGGTGACGCGGCCGCTGGAGCGGCGGCGCCGGCCCGGGGCCGCGGCTGCGAGGTTTTGAGGCGTCTTGCCTGACATGGGTGCGTACTTTCCCTGATGTGGTGCGTTCTGACTGGCGCCTAGGATAGCGCTATCCAACGCTCTGGCACAATCCGGGCGGCTGCCTAGCCGCTCCTTGTGATGCTGGCGCGGGCCGTGGTGGTGGGGCTTTGCAGCCCGCCACCTTTTGTTTGATTGACCTGGATAGCGCTGTCCAAATGAATGCAGTGGTGGTGATGGGCGTGGCTGGCTGTGGCAAGTCCAGCCTGGGGGCGGCCCTGGCGAAGGCACGCGGCTGGGCCTATATCGAAGGCGATGCCTTCCATGCCCCGGCCTCGATCGCCAAGATGCGCGCCGGCATTGCGCTGGATGACGCCGACCGTGCCGGCTGGCTGGACGAACTGGGCCGCCAACTGCAGCAGCATCCGGACGGCGTGGTGCTGGCCTGCTCGGCCCTGAAGCGGGCGTATCGTGAGCGCCTGCGCGCCGCGCGGCCGGATCTGGGCTTTGTATTCATCGAGATCTCGCGCGAGCTGGCCCTGGCCCGGGTGGCGGCGCGGGCGGCCCAACATCTCTTCCCGGCCAGCCTGGTGGACAGCCAGTTCGCGGCCCTGGAATCCCCGCTGGGCGAGCCCGGCGTGCTGGGCGTGCCGGCCGATCAGGCGGCCGAGGCCCAGCTGCAGCAGGCCCTGGCCTGGCTGGCCCCCAACAAGGAGAACGAGCATGAATGAAACCCTGCGCAAGTGCACGGATGCGCTGATGGCGGCCTGCCTGGCCGTGATGGCCCTGGCCGTCTTCGTCAATGTGGTGCTGCGCTACGGCTTTGGCAGCGGCATCGCCGCCAGCGAGGAGCTGTCGCGCCTGCTCTTCGTCTGGATGGTCTTCATCGGCGCCACCGCCGCCTATCCACGCGGCGAGCACATGGCCTTCACCAGCCTGCTGCTGCCCCTGCGCGAGAAGCCGCGGGCCCTGCGCGCCATGACGGTGCTGATCCGCCTGGCCGTGATCGCATCCTGCGCCCTGCTGGCCTGGGGTGCCTGGCAGCAGGTGGTGGTGGGCATGGACAGCAGCTCGGTGGTGCTGGGCTACCCGGTGGCCCTGCTGCCGCTGCCGGCCCTGCTGTGCGCGGCGGCCATCGCCCTGATGGCCCTGTGGCAGCTGATCCGCGGCGAGGCCCTGGACCTGGGCCACGAAGTCGACGTCGAGTAAGCCCGCCCGTCGGACCTAGAGCAGAAAGAAGATCCTCATGAGCAATGAAGCGCTCGCATTCGTGATGTTCTCCGCCGGCATGCTGGTGCTGATGGCCATTGGCATGCCCATGGCCTTCGCCCTGGTGCTGACCGGCGCGGGCATGGCCTGGGCCCTGGACTTCTGGGACACCCAGCTGCTGGCCCAGAACCTGGTGGCCGGCGTGGACAGCTTCCCGCTGCTGGCCGTGCCCTTCTTCATCCTGGCCGGCGAGCTGATGAATGCGGGCGGCATCAGCCGGCGCATCATCAGCATGGCTCAGGCCTGGGTGGGGCATATCCGCGGCGGCCTGGGCTTCGTGGCCATCGGCGCGGCGGTGCTGATGGCCAGCATGAGCGGTTCGGCCCTGGCCGATACCGCGGCCCTGGCCACCATCCTGCTGCCCATGATGCGCCAGCATGGCTACCCCATGCACACCTCGGCCGGCCTGATCGCCTCGGGCGGCATCATCGCGCCCATCATCCCGCCGTCCATGCCCTTCGTGATCTATGGCGTGACGACCAACACCTCGATCTCGGCGCTCTTCCTCTCGGGCATCGTGCCGGGCCTGATCATGGGCGTGGGCCTGATCATTGCCTGGAAGATCACGCTGCGTCAGCTGGACCTGCCGGGCGAGCCCGCGCCGCCGCTGAAGGATCGCCTGCGCGCCACGGCCAAGGCCTTCTGGGCCATCCTGATGCCGGTGATCATCATCGGCGGCATGAAGTCGGGCGTGTTCACGCCCACCGAGGCGGCCGTGGTCGCGGCCTTCTATGCCCTGGTGGTGGCCCTGTTCGTGCACCGCGAGATGAATATGGCCCAGCTGCACGGCGTGCTGGTGCGCGCTGCCAAGACCACGGCCATCGTGATGTTCCTGTGCGCCGGCGCCCAGGTGGCCAGCTACATGATCACGCTGGCCGATCTGCCGGGCGTGCTCACCGGCTGGCTGGGCGGTCTGATCGAGTCGCCGCGCCTGCTGATGGCCGTGATGATGATCGTGCTGGTCGTCATCGGCACCGCGCTTGACCTGACGCCCACCATCCTGATCTTCGCCCCGGTGATGCTGCCCATCGCCGTCAAGGCCGGCATCGACCCGGTGTACTTCGGCCTGATGTTCGTGCTCAATGGCGCCATCGGCCTGATCACGCCGCCGGTGGGCACGGTGCTGAATGTGGTGGCCGGCGTGGGCCGGCTCTCCATGCACCAGGTGATCAAGGGCGTGAATCCCTTCCTGATCACCTACACCCTGATCCTGGCTCTGTTCGTGGTGTTCCCGCAGATCGTGACCGCGCCGGTGGCGTGGATGCGCTGACAGCCCCTTTTCGTTTTTCGCTCCCATTCCAACCAAGGAGACCCTGATGAAGACCCTTCGCCGTACCCTGCTGGCCGCCGTTGCCCTGGCCGCGCTGGCTCCCCTGGCCCAGGCCCAGGACATCAAGCCCCGTCTGATGCGCTTCGGCTACGGCCTGGCCGAGAACAGCAACCAGGGCCGGGCGGTCAAGGTCTTCGCCGAGCAGGTGGAGAAGCTCTCGGGCGGCAAGATGAAGGTGCGCGCCATTGGCGGCGCGGCCCTGGGCCCCGACACCCAGATGCAGCAGGCCCTGATCGGCGGCGCCCAGGAAATGATGGTGGGCTCCACCGCCACCCTGGTGGGCATCACCAAGGAAATGGCGCTGTGGGACACGCCCTTCCTGATCGCCAACACCAAGGAAGCCGACGCCCTGCTGGACGGTCCGGTGGGCGAGAAGGTCAAGGCCAAGCTGGAAGAGAAGGGCCTGGTGGGCCTGGTCTATTGGGAGAACGGTTTCCGCAACCTCACCAATAACAAGAAGCCGGTGGCCAAGCTGGAAGACCTGGACGGCATCAAGCTGCGCGTGATGCAGAACAACGTCTTCCTGGACAGCTTCAAGACCCTGGGCGCCAACGCCGTGCCCCTGCCGTACTCCGAGCTCTTCACGGCCCTGGAGACCAAGGCGGTGGACGGCCAGGAGAACCCCTACAACACCATTCTCTCGGCCAAGTTCTACGAGGTGCAGAAGTACCTGACCATCACCAACCACGTGTATGCACCGTGGATCGTGACCGTCAGCAAGAAGTACTGGGACGGCCTGTCCAAGGACGAGCGTGCCGTGCTGCAGAAGGCCGCCGTGATCAGCCGCGACTTCGAGCGTAAGGACACCCGTGAGGAAGCCGCCAAGGCCCTGGCCGAACTGAAGGCCAAGGGCATGCAGATCACCGAGCTGAGCCCCGCCGAAGCCGGCCGCATGCGCGACAAGCTGACCCGCATCAACGCCACCGTGGCCACCCAGGTGGGCATGGAGCTCTGGAACGAGACCCAGACCGAGCTGGCCAAGATCCGCGGCAAGAAGTAAGCGGGACGCACCACGCGGGAGCAGGGCGCCGGGAGGCGCTCTGCGCCGCGGATGCTTGAGTTTGTTATCGGACTGAAATTTGACTTCAGTCCGATATTGAACTTACACTGACAGCCATCAGGCACTGATCCAGCAGGAGGATCGCCATGGCTCTCGCCTTCCACGCCCCCGAACCAGCCGCGCCCGACGCCGTGCCCGGCCTGGACTCGCCCGCCGCGGCCGCCGCCGGCTTGCGCACCTTCTTCCAGATCGCCCAGGCCTGGGGCCTGAGCAATGAGGAGCAGCAGCGCCTGCTGGGCTGCGGCCGCAGTACCTTCTTTGACTGGAAGGCCGGCCGCATCAAGCGCGGCCTGGATGGCGCCACGCTGGAGCGCCTCTCCCACATCTTCGGCATCTACGCCGCCCTGCAGATTCTGCTGCCCCAGCCCGAGCGGGCCAATGCCTGGGTGCGCCGGGCCAATGCTGCGCCCCTGTTCGGCGGCGGCTCGGCCCTGGAGCGCATGCTGGGCGGCCAGGTGGCCGACCTGTTTGCGGTGCGTCAGTATCTGGACGCCCAGCGCGGGGGCTGGGCTTGAGCGCGGCGCCCGAGATCGATCTTTTCTGGCACGACAGCTGCCGGCTCATCCCCAGCCGTTTTCCGCCCGTCAGCCTCTTCGAGCGGGTGGCCGAGCCGGCCGACCTGGATATCGTCTTCGCCATCGAGGCCCTGGGCAATCCGCGCCTGCGCCAGCAGGTGGGCGAACTGAGCCTGGTGCCGCCGGCCGAGCGCATCAGCGGGCCGGGCACCAGCGCCATCATGGCGGCCTTCACCCATCTCAATCCGGAGGGCTCGCGCTTCTCGGATGGCAGCTACGGCGTCTACTACGCGGCGGAGTCGCTGGAGACGGCCGTGGCCGAGGTCAGCCACCACCGCGCCCGCTTCCTGGCCCGCACGGCCGAGCCGCCGCTGGAGCTGGATCTGCGCTGCTACCGCCTGGCCGTGCGCAGCCGTCTGGTGGATGTGCGCGGCCAAGGCCTGCCCCTGCATGATCCGCAGGACTACAGCACGGCCCAGGCTTTTGCGCGCGGTCTGCGTGAGCGCGGCCAGCCCGGCATCGTCTACGACAGCGTGCGCCGCCCCGGGGGGCAATGCGTGGCCCTGTTCACCCCGCGTGCGGCCCAGCCCCCGGCTCGCCAGGCCGAGCATGTGAGCCTGGTCTGGGATGGGGAGCGCATGCAGTCCTGGTATCTGAAGTCCGAGCCGCGGCCGCTGTGAGCGCCGGACCTCTGGCTCAGTCCAGGGCGAGGGCCACGCCGCGCAGGGCCGGGGATTCGCGCGCCTCGATCAGGTAGACCGGCATGCGGGCCAGGTAGTCGCGGAAGCGCCCCTTGCCGATCAGGCGTTCATGGAAGGCCGAATCCTTGATGCGCGCCGCCACCCGCGGCAGCACCCCACCACCCAGATAGATGCCGCCCCGCGCGCCCAGGGTCAGGGCCAGGTTGCCGGCCACCGAACCCAGAAAGGCCAGCATCAGGTCCAGCGCCTCGACGGCCCGGGCGTCCGAACCCTCCAGCGCAGCCTGGCTGATTTGCGGTGCGTCCAAGCCGGCGGGGGGCGTGGCGCCGTCCAGCGTGCACAAGGCTTCGTAGAGCCAGGCCAGGCCCTGGCCGGAGACGGCGCGCTCGGCCGATGCGTGGCCGAAGCGCTGCTGCAGCTGGTTCAGCACGGCCTGCTCGCGCGGTGTCACCGCACATAGGGTGACATGCCCGCCTTCGCCCTCCAGCGCGCGGTAGCCGCTGCCGCAGGGCAGCAGCCCCGAGACGCCCAGGCCGGTGCCTGGCCCGATCAGGGCCAGAGGCGCGCCGCGCTCCGGCTCGCCGCCGCAGAGCCAGCGCCTTTCCTGGCTGGACAGCACGGGCAGGGCCAGGGCCAGGGCGGTGAAGTCGTTGATGACCTTGAGCTTCTGCAGGCCCAGGGCCTGCTGCAGCGCCTGGATGGAGAAGGACCAATGGTGGTTGGTCATCTGCACCCGATCCCCGGTGACGGGATTGGCGATGCCGATGCCGGCACGCCGCGGCCTGGGCAGGTTCATCGAGCCCAGGTAATGCTCGATGGCCGACTGCAGGCTGGCATGTTCGGCGCAGGCATAGCTGCGCACCGCCTGCATTGGCGCGCCGGGGCCGGCCTGCCATGCAAAGCGCGCATTGGTGCCGCCCACATCGCCCAGCAGGCGGGGCGAGTCTCCGCAGTCGCGGCTGTTGGTGCGTTCGTCGACAGGGGAGCCCATGATCATCATCATGCGATGCGTCTTTGCTGCTCGGCGTCAAAGAGGTGGGCGGCATCGGCCTCCCAGGCCAGGTTCACGTTCTCGCCCACCTGCATGCGCAGGGTACCGGGAATGCGCACGGTCAACTGGCCCAGTGCGGTTTCCACCAGGGCATAGGTCTCGGGGCCGGTGGGCTCGATCATGCGCAGCTGGCCGGCCAGGCCTTGATCGGCCAGGCGCAGATGCTCGGGGCGCAGGCCGTAGAGCAGGGCCTGGGGCGCGGCGGCGCCACGTTTGGCCAGGGCCGCCTGCTGCTCACTGCTCAGGGGCAGGGCCTGCGCGCCGGCTTGCAGGCCGTTGGCGCCGCGGCTGGCGTTCAGGAAGTTCATGGTGGGCGAGCCGATGAACTCGGCCACGAAGCGGGTGGCCGGGCGGCTGTAGATCTCCTCGGGCGTGCCGAACTGCTGCACCAGGCCGTCCTTCATCACCGCGATGCGGTCGCCCAGGGTCATGGCTTCCACCTGGTCGTGGGTGACATAGACCGTGGTCGTGCGGGTGCGCTGGTGCAGTAGCTTGATCTCGGCCCGCATCTCGATGCGCAGCTTGGCGTCCAGATTGGACAGAGGCTCGTCGAAGAGAAAGAGCTTGGGATCGCGCGCCAGGGCCCGGCCCATGGCCACGCGCTGGCGCTGGCCGCCCGAGAGCTGGCCGGGCTTGCGGTCCAGCAGATGGCCGATCTGCAGCATCTTGGCCACGCGCTGCACCGTCTCCTCGCGCTGCGCGCGCGGCACCTTGCGCATCTCCAGGCCGAAGGCGATGTTCTGCGCCACATTCATGTTCGGGTAGAGCGCGTAGCTCTGGAACACCATGGCGATGTCACGCTCCTTGCTGGGCAGGTGGGTGACGTCGCGGTCGCCGATCTCGATGCGGCCGGCGCTGGGGTGCTCCAGGCCGGCAATCATGGCCAGCAGGGTGGACTTGCCGCAGCCCGAGGGGCCGACCAGGATCAGGAACTCGCCGGCCTCGATGCTGATGTCGATGCCCTTGAGGATCTCGACCTGGCCGTAGGTCTTGCGGACCTGGGAAATTGTCAAAGCGCCCATGTTCTCATCATCCTTTCACCGCGCCGGCCGTGAGCCCGCGCACAAAGTACTTGCCCGCCACCACGTAGACGAACAGGGTGGGCAGGGCCGCGATCAGGGCGGCGGCCATGTCCACGTTGTATTCCTTGACCGAGCTGGAGGTGTTGGCCAGGTTGTTCAGCCCCACCGTGATGGGCTTGGCATCCGCGCCCGAGAACACCACGCCGTAGAGGAAGTCGTTCCAGATGGCGGTGAACTGCCAGATCAGGGTCACGACCAGGATGGGCGTGGACAGAGGCAGCACGATGCGCACAAAGATCTGCCAGAAGGAGGCGCCGTCCAGCGTGGCGGCCTTGATCAGCTCGTCGGGCAGGCCGGCGTAGTAGTTGCGGAAGAAGAGGGTGGTGGTGGGCATGCCCGCCAGCACATGCACCAGGATCAGGCCCCAGACCGAGCTGGCCAGGCCCAGGGCGCCCAGCACCTGGCTCATGGGCAGCAGCACCACCTGCATGGGCATGAACACGCCGAACAGCAGCAGGGCAAACATCAGCTCGCTGCCCCGAAAGCGCCACTTGCTCAGTACATAGCCGTTGAGCGCGCCCAGCAGGGTGGAGATGGCCACGGCCGGAACGACCATGAGCACCGAGTTCATGAAGAAGGGGCGCAGGCCGCCGCAGTCGGTGCCGGTGCAGGCGCTGCTCCAGGCCTTGCTCCAGGCGGCCAGGCTGGGCGCCAGGGGCAGGGAGAGCAGGGTGCCGTTGCGTATCTCGTCCATGCTCTTGAGCGAGGTCGAGACCATCACATAGAGCGGCGCGAGGAAGAACAGGGCGAACAGGCCCAGCGCGGCAAACAGGACCCAGCGCTGAAGGGTGAGGCGCGAGAGGCTCATGGCTTTTTGCTCCGCAGCTCGGAGTAGAGATAGGGCACCACGATGGCCGCCACGGTGGCCAGCATCATGGTGGCGCTGGCGGCGCCCAGGCCGATCTGGCCGCGCGAGAAGGCCATGGTGTACATGAAGGTGGCCGGCAGATCGGTGGCGTAGCCGGGGCCGCCGGCGGTGAGCGCCATCACCAGATCGAAGCTCTTGATGGCCAGGTGGGACACCACCATCAGGGTGGAGAAGAATACCGGACGCAGGCTGGGAATGATGATGCGCCAGTAGATGCGAGGCAGGCTGGCGCCGTCCACCTGGGCGGCCTTGATGATGGCGTCGTCAATGCCGCGCAGGCCGGCCAGGAACAGCGCCATCACAAAGCCCGCCGACTGCCAGACGGCGGCGATCACCACGCAGTAGATCGCCATGTCCGGATCGATCAGCCACTCGAAGCTGAATTGCTCGAAGCCCCAGCTGTGCATCAGATGCTGCAGGCCCAGTCCCGGGTTGAGCATCCATTTCCAGGCCGTGCCGGTGACGATGAAGGACAGGGCCATGGGGTAGAGGTAGATGGTGCGCAGCAGGCCTTCGGCGCGCACCTTCTGGTCCAGCAGCACCGCCAGCAGCAGGCCCAGGGCCATGGCACCGCCGATGAAGAGCCCGCCGAACACGCCCAGATTGCGCAGGGCCAGCCACCAGCGCTCGCTCTCGAACAGGGTCTGGTACTGGGTCAGGCCCACGAACTCGTAGTTGGGCAGCAGGCGCGAAGCTGAGAGCGAGAGGTAGCCGTTCCAGGCGATCAGGCCGTAGATGAAGAGAAAGGACAGCAGGAAGCTGGGCGCGATCACCAGCTTGGGCAGCCAGGAGCCGCGAGGGTCGGGGGCAGGGGCGGTCATGCGAGGGCGCGGGCCCTGTGGAGGCCCGGGGGAAAACTGCTGAGGTCGGCCCGGGTGGCGGCATGGCCGCACCCCGGGCCCCGGACGTTGCCGTCAGGAACGCGTCTTGGCCGCGGCCACGATCTTGGCCTGCGCCTCCTTGGCGCTCATGCGGTCGCTGTTCCAGAACTGGCTCACCGCATCCTTGATCGCGCCTTCGGCCGCGGCCGGCACTGCCATGCCATGGGCGATGGAAGGCACCAGGCCGCCACCCTTGGCATTGGCCGCGAAGTCGCTGGCCGAGGTCTTGGCGCATTCATCGAACTTGTCCATCTTCATGCCCATGCGCACCGGGATGGAGCCCTTGTTCAGATTGAACAGCTCCTGGAACTCGGGCGACATGATGGCCGTGGCCAGGTCGCGCTGGGCCTTGGCATTGGCCTCGTTGCGCAGCTTGAAGAGGGCGAAGGAGTCGATGTTGAAGGCAAAGGCCTTGGCGGTGCCCGGGGCGGCGGCGCAGATGAAGTCGCGGCCCGGCTGCTTGCCCGCGGCGATGAATTCGCCCTTGGCCCAGTCGCCCATGAGCTGCATGCCGGCCTCGCCCTTGATGACCATGGCGGTGGCCAGGTTCCAGTCGCGGCCGGGGGCGTTCTTGTCGGTGTAGTCCTTGATGCGCTTGAAGGTGCTCAGCACCTTCTCCATCTGCGGGCCGGCCAGGGTGGCAGCGTCCAGCTGCACCAGGGCCTTCTTGTAGAAATCCACACCGCCCACGCCCAGGGCCACGGATTCAAAGGTGGTGAAGTCCTGCCAGTTCTGGCCGCCATGGGCCACCGGGATGATGCCGGCCTTCTTCAGCGCCTCGGCGGTGACGAAGAACTCGTCCCAGGTGGTGGGCAGCTTGGAGCCGGCCTTCTTCAGCGCCTCGGGATTGGCCCAGAGCCAGTTCACGCGGTGCACATTCACCGGGGCCGCGATGTAGTGGCCCTGGTACTTCATGATGTCGCTCACGACCTTGGGCAGCAGCTCATCCCATTTGCCGGCCTTGGCCACCTCGTCCATATTGGCCAGCACGCCCTCGCGCGCCCACTCCTGCAGGGAGGGGCCCTTGATCTGGGCGGCAGCGGGCGCGTTGCCCGAGACCACGCGGGACTTGAGCACGGTCATGGCGGAGTCGCCGCCGCCGCCGGCTACGGCGAAGTCCTTCCAGCTGTGACCCTGGGCCTGCAGCGTGGCCTTGAGGGCGGTGGCCGCCTTGGCCTCGCCGCCGCTGGTCCACCAGTGCAGGACCTCGACCTCGCCGGCCTGGGCCGCGCCGGCCAGCAGGCCGAGGGCCGCGAGCAGGGGAAGGGTGCGCATCTTGGGCTTGTTCATGTCTCTGTCTCCGTAGGGATGGGATCGGTCGGGTTCAGAACCACCATTCGAGCTGGGCACCGGCGCTGGTGCCGCTGGTCTTGTCGGCAAAAGCGGCCTGGCCCGTGACATTGCCGGCTGCCTTGTTCCAGCGGGCCGTGGTCACATAGAGCCGGAACTCGGGGCGGCTGAAGAAATCGGGGCCTACCGACAGCGTGGGCGCAATCGTGAGTTTGGTCAGACGCGCCGAGGGCGCGCCGCTGGGTTTGTACTGAGAGACACCCAGCTCGCTGACCAGCTTGAAGTTGCGGCTCAGCGCGTAGGAGGCGCGGCCACCCACCGAGCTGGATCGGATTTCGCCGCCCAGGGCGTTCTTCTCATTGGCCAGCAGCAGCAGGGCCTGGCCGCCCAGGGGGCCGTTCTGCCAGCTCACCGACTCCACCAGACGCCAGGACTTGGCCTGCGAGCCGGCGGTGAGGTCGCCGAAATTCGAGTTCAGGCCGGCCGAACCCTGCGCGTACTGCAGCCACAGCACATTGTTGAAATTGCTGCCGAACAGGCGTTCCTGGTCGTGGCGCAGCGAGAGGCCGGCGCCGTTCTTGCCGCCGGCGAACTGCCCCTTGGTCACGGTGGCAAAGACATTGAGCTTGCCGCCCGGGTTGGTGGGAATGTCCACCCATTCCAGATTGCCGCGGTGGCCGGGATGCACCGCATCGGACTCGGTCTTGTAATAGGCCACGCCCAGCTTGCCCGGGCCCACATTGAAGCCCTTGGCGCCGGCACCCACGCCCTTCATCTCGGTGAAGTAGGTGTCGACGATGTGCACATCGCCACGGCGACCGCGCTCCTTGCCGATCCAGAAGGTGGCCTCGGGCGCGATGTCGAAGCCCTTGGCCTCGCCATACATCTGCTCGATCTTCAGACCGTCGCCATTGGTGTCGGTGGCGGCGGTGTAGTGGCTGGTCATCAGGGTGACGCGGTAGTCGATGCCATCCTTCTTGAAGCCCTGCGAGAGTTGGAACTCGCCGTAGAAGTCGCACTCATTGCCCAGCCGGTACTTCATGCCGCTGCTGCCCTGGTTCAGGCCGTAGCAGGCGCGGGAGGTGCTGTTGGAGGTCAGTCCGGGGCCGGCGCGGAAGTAGCCGGTCCAGTCCAGTGCCAGGGCGCTGCCGCTGCCGATCAGCAGACTCAGGGCCAGGGGAATGCGCTTGAGCGCCAGATGAGAGGTCATGGATGTCTCCAGGGTGTGTGCCTTCTGACGCGGCCCCGGGATAGCGGCGTTAAGAAAGCGTTTATCTTTTTGCATGCGGGCTAAACTTTAATTTTTCGTTCAGCTTAGTGCATAGGTGCTTACCCTTTGGTGCGTTGTGCGCGCAATTGGTGCGGCCGCCGCCCTTGGGCGGGCCGCACTGGAGACTGGCTTGGAGGGCGCCGCCATCGGCAGCGCGCAGGACGGCCGCTGCCGGGCGGGCGCCCGCGGCGGTTCAGCGCCTGGCCGTGGCGGGTCGGGCTGGGCGGGGCGATGGCGTGGTCTGAGGCGCCTGATGCGCGATCGGTAGGCTCACGCTCACCTGCAGCCCCTGGGGCTGGAGGCCCTGGACCTGCACCGAGCCACCATGGCGCTCGGCGATTTCCTTGACGATGGCCAGGCCCAGACCGCAGCCATTGCCCTCATGGGTGGCGCGGAAGAAGCGCTCGAACACGCGGCCCCGCAGCGGCTCGGGAATGCCCGGACCGTTGTCGGAGACGGTGAACAGGGCCTGCCCCTGACGCCGCTCCACCTGCACGGTGACCGTGCTGCCCGCGCCGGCGTAGCGCAGGGCGTTGTCGATCAGGTTCAGCAAGGCCTCGCGCAGCAGCAAGGGGCTGCCCATGACCTCGATGCTGGGCGTGGCGGGGGCGCCGTCCGGCCCCGTATCCTCGGCTTCTCCAAAGCCCAGGTCGATGCGCCCCTGCAGGGCGCGCGGCACCAGCTCGGCCGTGAGCTCGCGGGCCAGGCGCGACAGGTCCACGCGCTGCAGGGGCTGGCTGGGGGCCGACTCGGGCTCGGTGCGCGCCAGGGCCAGCAACTGGTTCACCAGATGGGCGCTGCGCGTGGCGCTCTCATGCACGCGCAGCAGCCGCGCCTGCAACTGGGCCTGGCGCGCGGGATCGCCCGCCTCGGCCAGGGCCAGCTCGGTCTGGCTCTTGAGCCCGGCCAGCGGCGTGCGCAGTTGATGCGCCGCGTCGCTGATGAAGCGGCGCTGGGCCTGCACATTGCCCTGTACCGCGTCCAGCAAGGCATTGATGGCCTGGGCCAGGGAGCGCAGCTCGGGCGGTGCGGCATTGAGCTCGATGGCGTGCAGATCATTGGGCGCGCGACCTTCCACCAGCTTGCGCAGCCGCGTCAGCGGCGCCAGGCCGGCGCTCACGCCGGCCCAGACGATCATGCTCATCAGCACGATCAGCACCGAGAGCGGCAGCACGGTGTCGATCAGCAGGCGGCGCGCCAGCTCCTCGCGGTTTGCGCTGGAGCGCGCCACCTGCACCAGCATGGTTTGCTGGCGCTGCGGATCCTCGCCGAAGTGCAGATAGAGCGCAGCCACGCGGATGCGCCCCGGGCGCTCGCGCTCGGGCGTCTCGCTGAGCTCACCGTCGTAGAAGTAGGGCGTGCCCAGGCGCGGTGCGGCGCTGTGCAGCGGGGGCTCGGGCAGATTGCCATTGCCCAGGATGAACTGCCCCGGGGGCGAGCTCACGGTGTAGAGCAGCTTGTCGCTGGGGTCGGCTTCCAGCACATCCTGGGCGGCGCGGGGGAAGTCGATCAGCAGGCCGTTGCCCAGGGGCTTGACCTGGCGCGCCAGCGAGCGGGTGGCCTGCAGCAGGCTGGCATCCACCGCCTCGGCGGCATAGCGGCCGGCCAGCTGGTAGGTGAAGAGCGCGCCGGCCAGCCACAGCACCAGCTGGGGCAGCAGCAGCCACAGCAGCAGCTGGCGCTTGAGCGAGCGCGAGCCCAGGTGCTCGGCCAGCCAGAAGCGACGTCCGGGCAGGTTCACCTCAGGCGCCCGCGGGCTCGGCTTCCAGCAGATAGCCCAGGCCCCGCACGGTGCGGATGGCCACCTGGGCACCCTCCAGCTTGCGGCGCAGGCGGTGGATATAGACCTCCACCGCATTGTTGGCGCTGGCCGCCGGATCGCCGGCCCCGCCGCTCCAGGCCTGGGTGATCTGCTCCTTGGTGATGACGCGGCCGTGGTGTGTCATCAGCAGCTCCAGCAGCTCCCACTCGCGCGGGCTGAGTTCCAGCATCTCGCCCGCGACGCGGGCGATGTGGGTCTCCCGCTGCAGGCTCAGGCGGCCCAGCTCGTCGCTGGTCTTCTGGGCGCGGCTGCGGCGCAGCAGGGCGCGCATGCGCGCCTCCAGCTCAGGGAAGTCGAAGGGCTTGCCCAGGTAGTCATCGGCTCCGGCATTGAGGCCGGCCACGCGGTCGTCCAGGCTGTCCAGCGCGGTGAGGATGAGCACCGGCAGGCTGGCATTGGTCTCACGCAGCTGCTTGAGCACGGTGAGCCCGTCCACCAGGGGCAGGCCCAGGTCTAGCACCACCAGATCAAAACTCTGCTTGGCCAGCAGGTACTGGGCCACGGCCCCGTTGGGAGCATGCTCCACGCTGAAGCCGCAGGCGCGCATCTGAGCGCACAGCGCGTCGGCCAGCAGGGCGTCGTCCTCGGCAAGCAGAAGGTTCATGAACAGCAGCTTAACAGTGCTGGCTGCTGCCGGGGATGGGGCTTGTGCGGAGGGCTGGCGGTGCGGGCTCTGATCAGCTCCCGGGGCTGGGCTCTGCCTGGCGAACCAGGCTCAACCTTGCAGCCACTGCAGCAGCAGATAAGCGATCAGCGGAACGCCATAGGCGACCAGCAGCACGTTCCTGGCTTGGGCGACATTGGCCTCGATGGGGTACATCTCGTAGCGTGTGGAGAAGCCTGGTGCGGGTCCGAGTGATTCAAGGCCCAGCCTTCGAACCCGGTGACAGCTCAACGGGAGCACCGGGAAAAAGAAAATGCAGAAAAACTTGGTGGCGGTGTACCAGCCGTCTGCGTCCTGATCGCGTTTGCCGTAGAGCTGGGTGCCGATGCCGTTGAGTGTGAACATGCGAAATGAGTCGCCCGCAGGCGTGCCGAACCGAATCGACCGCAGTGTCACCGCGCCGGGCTCAATCCCCTTCTCCTGAACGCTTTACGGAACGGCCAATTCGTGACTTTGCCCGCGCTTTGTCGGCGCGTGTCAGCCTCGCCACCCTGGCAGCCTCAGGCCTCGCGTCTCAGCACTCGACGATATTGACCGCCAGACCGCCGCGGGCGGTTTCCTTGTACTTGGTCATCATGTCGGCGCCGGTGTCGCGCATGGTCTTGATGACCTTGTCCAGGCTCACGAAGTGGGTGCCGTCGCCGCGCAGGGCCATGCGGGCGGCGTTGATGGCCTTGACCGAGGCGATGGCATTGCGCTCGATGCAGGGGATCTGCACCAGGCCGCCCACGGGGTCGCAGGTCAGGCCCAGGTGGTGCTCCATGCCGATCTCGGCGGCGTTCTCCACCTGCTCGGGCGTGCCGCCCATGACCTGGCACAGCGCCGCGGCAGCCATGGAGCAGGCCACGCCCACCTCGCCCTGGCAGCCGACCTCGGCGCCGGAGATGGAGGCGTTTTCCTTGTAGAGGATGCCGATGGCGGCGGCGGTCAGCAAAAAGTCGACCACGCCCTCGTCATGGGCGTTGTGCACGAAGCGCGAGTAGTAGTGCAGTACCGCGGGCACGATGCCGGCCGCGCCATTGGTGGGCGCGGTGACCACGCGGCCGCCGGCGGCGTTTTCCTCGTTGACGGCCAGGGCGTAGAGGTTCACCCAGTCCATCACCTGCAGCGGATCGCGCAGCGCGGCCTCGGGATTGGCGGTGAGGTCGCGGTACAGGCGCGCGGCGCGGCGCTTGACCTTGAAGCCGCCGGGCAGGACGCCCTCGGTACGCAGGCCGCGGGCCACGCAGTCCTGCATCACACGCCAGATCTTGAGCAGGCCCTCGCGGGTCTCGGCATCGGGGCGCCAGTGGCGTTCGTTGCGACGCATCACCTCGGCGATGGAGATGCCGTGCTCGCGGGTCAGGGCCAGCAACTCGTCGCCGGTCTTGAAGGGGTAGGGCAGGACGGTGGCGTCGGGCGCGATCACCTTCTGCTTGGAGCCGTCCGCGGCCACCTCGTCGCTGACCACAAAGCCGCCGCCCACCGAGTAGTAGACGCGGTTGGCGATTTCCTGGCCCTCGGCATCGAAGGCCAGGCAGCGCATGCCGTTGGCATGGAAGGGCAGGGACTCGCGGCGCTTGAAGACCAGGTCCTTGGCTTCGTCGAAGCGCAACGCGCGCTCGCCGATCAGATTCAGGGCGCCGGCGCGAATCTCATCCAGCAGGGCCGGGATGGCCTCCACGTCCACCGTGTCGGGCTCGTGGCCGGCCAGGCCCAGCAGCACCGCCTTGTCGCTGCCATGGCCCTTGCCGGTGGCACCCAGGCTGCCGTAGAGGATGACCTGCACGCGCGCGGTCTGCGCCAGCAGGCCCTCGTGCTTGAGCCGCAGGCCGAAGAGACGGGCCGCGCGCATCGGTCCCACCGTGTGGGAGCTCGACGGGCCGATGCCGATCTTGAACAGGTCGAAAACGGAAACGGCCATGGTCGGCGCTCCTCGGGCCTATCAGGCCTGGTCCTTGTACTCAGAGAGGGGCACGCAGGAGCAGAACAGGTTGCGGTCGCCGTAGACATTGTCCACGCGGCCCACCGGCACCCAGTACTTCTGCTGGCGCAGCGAGGCCACCGGGTAGGCGGCTTCGTCGCGGCCGTAGCCATGCGTCCACTCGCTCTTGAGCAGGCTCTCGGCGGTGTGCGGGGCGTTGACCAGGGGGTTGTCCTCGCGGGTCCAGGCGCCGCTTTCCACCTTGGCGATCTCGCCGCGGATGGCGATCATGGCGTCGCAGAAGCGGTCCAGCTCGAACTTCGACTCGCTCTCGGTGGGCTCCACCATCAGGGTGCCGGCCACCGGGAAGGAGAGGGTGGGCGCGTGGAAGCCGTAGTCGATCAGGCGCTTGGCCACGTCCTCGGCGCTCACGCCGCTCGTGTCCTTGAGTGGGCGCAGGTCCAGGATGCACTCATGGGCCACGCCGCCGCCCTTCACGCCGGCGATATTGCCGCTGAAGTGGATGTCGTAGTGCTCGGACAGGCGGGCGGCTACATAGTTGGCCGAGAGGATGGCCACCTCGGTGGCGGCCGTCAGGCCCTCGGCGCCCATCATGCGCACATACATCCAGCTGATGGGCAGCACCGCGGCATTGCCCAGGGGCGCGGCCGAGACGGCGCCGATATTGCTGGCGGCGCCGATGCCGGCCGAGCGGTGTGCCGGCAGGAAGGGCACCAGATCGGCCACCACGCAGACCGGACCCACGCCCGGGCCGCCACCGCCGTGCGGGATGCAGAAGGTCTTGTGCAGGTTCAGGTGCGAGACATCGCCGCCGAACTCGCCGGGCGCTGCCACGCCCACCAGGGCGTTCATGTTCGCGCCGTCCACGTACACACGGCCGCCATGGCTCTTCACCAGGGCGCAGATCTCCTTCACATGGGTGTCGAACACGCCATAGGTGGAGGGGTAGGTGATCATGATGGCCGCCAGCTTGTCGCTGTGCTGCTCGCACTTGGCCTTGAGGTCGGCCAGGTCGATATTGCCTTCCTTGTCGCACTTGGTCACCACCACCTGCATGCCCACCATCTGGGCCGAGGCGGGGTTGGTGCCGTGGGCGGATTCGGGGATCAGGCAGATCTTGCGATGGCCTTCGCCGCGCGACTCGTGATAGGCCTTGATGGCCAGCAAGCCGGCGTACTCGCCCTGCGAGCCGGCATTGGGCTGCAGGCTGATGCCGGCATAACCCGTGGCCTGGCACAGCCAGGCGGTGAGCTGCTCGTTCAGCAGCTCATAGCCCTTGAGCTGCTCGCGCGGGGCAAAGGGATGGATGTGGGCGAACTCGGGCCAGGTGATGGGGATCATCTCGCTGGTCGCGTTCAGCTTCATGGTGCAGGAACCCAGCGGGATCATGCTGCGGTCCAGGGCCAGGTCCTTGTCCGAGAGGGCGCGGATGTAGCGCAGCATCTCGGTCTCGGAGTGGTGGGTGTTGAAGACCGGGTGGCTCAGGTAGGCGCTGCTGCGCACCAGCTCGGCCGGGATCAGGGCGGCGATGCCCTTGTCGAACTCGGCCAGATCAGCCTTCACACCGAAGACCGCCAGCACGGCCAGCAGATCGGCACGGGTGCTGGTCTCGTCCAGCGAGAGGGAGACGCTGTTCTCGCTGGCGCGGCGGAAGTTCATGCCCGCGGCCACGGCGGCGGCCAGCACGGCGGCGGTGTCGGCGCCGGTCTTCACTTCCAGGGTGTCGAAGGCGCTGCGGTTGGCCACACGCTCACCCAGCAGCTTAGCCAGGATGGCGGTGTAGCTGGCCACGCGCTGGGCAATGCGCTTGAGGCCTTGCGGGCCGTGGTAGACCGCGTACATGCTGGCCACGACGGCCGGCAGCACCTGGGCGGTACAGATATTGGAGGTGGCCTTCTCGCGGCGGATGTGCTGCTCGCGGGTCTGCAGGGCCAGGCGGTAGGCGGGCTTGCCGTGGCTGTCCACGCTCACGCCCACCAGGCGGCCGGGCAGGCTGCGCTTGAACTCGTCCTTGCAGGCCATATAGGCGGCGTGCGGGCCGCCATTGCCCATGGGCATGCCGAAGCGCTGGGTGGTGCCCACGGCGATGTCGGCGCCTTGCTCGCCCGGGGCCTTGATCAGGGTCAGGGCCAGCAGGTCGGCCGCGGCAATCAGCAGGCCGCCCTGGGCGTGCACCGCGTCGGCAATCGGCTGCAGCGAGCGGATTTCGCCATTCACGCCCGGGTACTGCACCAGGGCCGCGAAGCACTCGCTCTTGCCGGCGTCTTCGGCACGGCCCACCTGCACGGTGATGCCCAGCGGCTCGGCGCGGGTGCGGATCACTTCCAGGGTCTGGGGCAGCACATCGTCGGCCACGAAGAAGACCTGGCTCTTGCTCTTGCCCACGCGGGCGGCCAGGGTCATGGCCTCGGCGGCGGCGGTGGCCTCGTCCAGCATGGAGGCATTGGCGATGGCCATGCCCGTCAGGTCGGTGACCATGGTCTGGAAGTTCACCAGGGCTTCCATACGGCCCTGGGAAATCTCGGCCTGGTAGGGCGTGTAGGCGGTGTACCAGGCGGGGTTCTCGAGGATGTTGCGCAGGATGACGCCGGGCGTCAGCGTGCCGTAGTAGCCCTGGCCGATGAAGCTCTTGAGCAGCTGGTTCTGCTGGGCCACGGCCTTGAGTTCGGCCAGGGCCTGGGCCTCGCTCAGCGCGGCCGGCAGGTCCATGCCCACGCTGCGCTTGATGCTGGCCGGCACCACCGCCTCGATCAGGGCGCGGCGCGAGGCCTGGCCGATCACGGACAGCATGGCCGCTTCATCGGCGGCATCGGGGCCGATATGGCGGGCCTGGAATTCGGCGGCGTTTTCGAGCTCGGACAGGGGCTGGAGCGCAGACATCAACATGGCAATTTCCTCGAGATGCAACAACGGGCACTGCGTGCCCGTTTGCTGCTGGCGAACTACTTCAGAGAGGGCAGGGGAGCGATCAGCTGTTCTTGACCAGCTCGTCGTAGGCGGTGGCGTCCATCAGGCCGTCCAGCTCGGCCGGGTTGGCCAGCTTGACCTTGAAGAACCAGCCGGCCTTGAGCGGGTCGCTATTGGCCAGGGCGGGGTCGTTGCGCAGCTCCTCGTTGACCTCGGTGATCTCGCCGCTGACGGGCATGTACACATCGGCGGCGGCCTTCACCGACTCCACCACGCCGGCCACGTCCTTGGCGGCAAAGCTCTTGCCCACCTCGGGCAGGTCCACGAAGACCACATCACCCAGCGCGTCCTGCGCATGGACCGTGATGCCCACGGTGACGACGCCGTCGGCTTCGATCTGGACCCATTCGTGGTCGGGGGTGTACTTGATGCTCATGGGGAGGCTCCGTGCAAAAAAGAGGTGGGCTGAAAGGGGCCGGGCCGGGATCAGCCGCGGTAGTAACGGTTGGGCGTGAAGGGCGTGGCGCTCACGGTCATGGGCGTGCGCTTGTCGCGGACCAGGGCAAAGAGCTCGGTGCCCAGGGCAGCGTGTTCCTTGGCCACATAGGCCAGGGCCACCGGCTTGCCCACGGTGGGGCCCACGGTGCCGCTGGTGACCACGCCGACCTCGGCGCCGCTGGCGTCCACCAGCTTGGCGCCCTCGCGCACCGGCATGCGTTCGCTGCTGAGCAGGCCCACGCGCTTGCGGGTGGCGCCCTCGGCCAGCTGCTGGTCGATGACCGCCGCACCGGGGTAGCCGCCGGCACGCGCGCCACCGGCGCGGCGAACCTTCTGGATGGCCCAGGTCAGGCTGGCCTCCACCGGGGTGGTGGTGGTGTCGATGTCATGGCCGTAGAGGCACAGACCGGCTTCCAGACGCAGCGAGTCGCGCGCGCCCAGGCCGATGGGCTTGACCTCGGCGTGGGCCAGCAGCTTGCGGGCCAGGGCCTCGGCCTGGTCCTGGTGGACCGAGATCTCGTAGCCGTCCTCGCCGGTGTAGCCGGAGCGGGTCAGGAAGGTGGGAATGCCGTCCAGCTCGAAGAAGCCGCCGGTCATGAAGGTGAGCTGGGCCACGGCCGGGTTCAGGCGCGAGAGCACGGTCACGGCCTCGGGGCCTTGCAGGGCCAGCAGAGCCTGCTCGGGCATGGGGATGACCTCGCAGCGGCCGCCGATCTTGGCCTGCAGATGCGCGATGTCCTGCACCTTGCAACCGGCATTGACCACCACGAAGAGGTCGTCGGGGCGGCGGCAGACCATCAGGTCATCCAGGATGCCGCCTTCATCATTGGTGAAGAGGGCGTAGCGCTGCTTGAACACGCCCAGGTCCACGATGTCCACCGGCACCAGGGTTTCCAGCGCGGCGGCGGCGTCGGCGCCCACCAGGCGCACCTGGCCCATGTGCGAGACGTCGAAGAGGCCGGCGGCGGCACGGGTGTGCTTGTGCTCGCCCATCAGCCCCAGGGGGTACTGCACCGGCATGTCGTAGCCGCCAAAGGGCACCATCTTGGCGCCGAGTTCGAGGTGCAGCGCGTGCAGCGGGGTCTTGAGAAGTTCGGCGGCGGACATGGGGAGAAACTCCGAGGGCATCATCTGATGGCCACTCCCCGGGTGAGGGAGTGGGGATATGCCCTCGCTGTCCGCTTTACCTGAGAGATTGGCACCCGGCGTATTGCCAGAAGCTTGCCCCTTCGGTGGACGGACTCCAGGGTCCGCCTCTCTCCAGTGAGGAACGCTCGGGTCGGAGCGTTTTGTCAGTCCTTTTGCCTGAGCGTTCGCAGCGTGGGATCAACCGGTGCCACTGCGCCTTCGGCGGCTCGCGCGAGCAAGCTCTCTCCTGACGGGCGGCATTGTAGCCATGGTTTAAGGGCCGGCTAAGTCCTGTTTGCATAATTCCGGCATGCGACTCCTTCTTGTCGAAGACGACCCCATGATCGGCGAGCCCCTGCTGGACCTGCTGCGTGCCGAGGGCTACGCCGTGGACTGGGTGCGCGACGGCGAGCTGGCCGACACCGCGCTGCAGACCCAGAACTACGATCTGCTGCTGCTGGACCTGGGCCTGCCCAAGCGCGACGGGCTCTCGGTGCTGCGCGCCCTGCGCGGGCGCAAGCAGCGCCTGCCGGTGCTGATCGCCACCGCGCGCGACGCCTTGGCCCAGCGCATCGAGGGTCTGGACGCGGGCGCGGACGACTATGTGATCAAGCCCTTCGAGCTGGACGAGCTGCTGGCCCGCATCCGCGCCCAGCTGCGCCGGGCACAGGGCGTGGCCGAACCGGTCTACGAGCACATGGGCGTGAGCCTGAACCCGGCCACCCACGAGGCCGCGGTGAATGGCCAGCCGGTGGTGCTCACCGCGCGCGAGTGGGCGGTGCTGGAGCCCCTGCTGGCGCGGCCGGGCCTGGTGCTCTCGCGCCAGCAGCTGGAGGAAAAGCTCTACAGCTGGAAGGACGAGATCAGTAGCAATGCCGTGGAGGTCTATATCCACGGCCTGCGCAAGAAGCTGGGCGCGGGCCTGATCCAGAACGTGCGCGGTCTGGGCTATATGGTGCCCAAGCAATGAGCATGGCGCCGCGGGACAAGGCGCCCTCGCTCAAGCGCCGGCTCATGCTCTTCGTGCTGGGCGCCGTCTGCCTGGCGGCCCTGCTGCAGGGCGTTTCGGCCTACCGCACGGCCCTGGCCGAGGCCGACGCCATCTTCGACTACCAGATGCAGCAGACGGCCCTGTCCATGAGCGGGGCCGTGCCCAGCCCGCGGCATGTGATGCCCGAGGAGCTGGAGCTCATCATCCAGGGCTGGAGCCGGGACGGCCTGCAGCTCTTTGCCCCGCCGCCACGGGCTCGCCTGCCGCAGCGCGCGGTGCTGGGCTTTGCCGATGTGATCGGTGAGGACGGTAAGGCCTACCGGGTGCTCTCCATGCAGACCGGCGGCCAGGTGGTGCAGGTGGCGCAGGAACTGGCGGTGCGTGAGCGTCTGGCCAGCCGCCTGGCTTGGCGCACCATCACGCCCATCGCCCTGGCCCTGCCGGTGCTGCTGCTGGTCGTGGGCTGGGTGATCAGCCATTCCCTGGCGCCGGTGGAGCGGGTGCGGCGCCAGCTCTCGCAGCGCGCCGCCGAGGACCTGGCGGCGGTCAGCGAGCAGGGCCTGCCGGTGGAGATCCGCCCCATGGTGCGGGAGCTCAACTCCCTGCTGGAGCGGGTGCGCCAGGCTTTCGAGGCCCAGCAGCATTTTGTGGCCGATGCCGCGCACGAGCTGCGCTCGCCGCTCACCGCGCTCAAGCTGCAGATCGAGGGCCTGCAGCGCGCTGCAGACGAGGCCGCGCGCGCCCAGGCCCGCAGCCGCCTGGCGGCCGGCGTGGAACGCGCCAGCCATCTGGTGGAGCAGCTCCTGCTGCTGGCCCGTCAGGAAGCCGGTGCCGGGCCGGCACAAGCGGTGGATCTGGAGCCTTTGCTGCGCCGCTGCCTGGCGGAGCAGGTGGGGGCGGCCCAGGCCCGCGGCATCGATCTGGGCCTGCTGCGCGCCGACGCGGTGCAGATCCGCGGCTGGCCCGATGCCCTGGCCGTGCTGCTGCGCAATCTGCTGGACAACGCCATCAAGTACAGCCCCGAGGGCGGCAAGATCGATGTGCTGCTGCTGGACGAGGGCGAGCGCGTGCGCCTGCGTGTGGAGGACAGCGGCCCCGGCATCCCGGCGGAGGAGCGCGAGCGCGTGTTCGACCGCTTCTATCGCAGCGCCGGCGCCCAGGGGCGGGCCAGCGGCAGCGGTCTGGGCCTGGCCATCGTCAAGACCATTGCAGAGCGCCACGGCGCCCAGCTGCTGCTGGATCGCTCCGAGGCCCTGGGCGGCCTGCGTGTGGATCTGCTGGTCGACAAGACCTGACCCTGCACGCAGGGCTGAGGCACTTTAAGTGCCTTCTAAGTGTCGGGGTTCACAGTCAAGCCATCGCAATCACACAGCACAACGGAGGTTGTATGGCTCAAGTGGAAAAGATGGTTCCCTTCAAGCGCCTGGTCTGGGCCCTGGCCGCGGCGGGTGTGCTGGGGCTGGGCGGTGGTGCCGTGGGCGCCCTGGCCGTGACCAAGAGCGAAGGCGCCGCGCCCGTGGCCGCCATGGCTGCCGCGCCCGACGCCCAGGGGGCTGCGCCGGTGGCAGCGGCCGCTATGCCCCTGGCGCCCGACTTCGCCCAGATCACGGCTCGCAACGGTCCGGCGGTGGTGAACATCAGCGTGACCGGCAGCGTCAAGACCTCGCGCCGTGGCGCCCAAGCCATGCCGGACATCGATCCGGACGACCCCTTCTACCAGTTCTTCCGGCGCTTCCAGATCCCGGGCCAGCCCGGCGGCGAGCGCTCCATGCCGGTGCGCGGCCAGGGCTCGGGCTTCATCGTCAGCGAGGATGGCGTGATCCTGACCAATGCCCATGTGGTGCGCGACGCCCAGGAGGTCATGGTCAAGCTCACCGACAGGCGCGAGTTCCCGGCCAAGGTGCTGGGTAGCGACCCCAAGACCGATGTGGCCGTACTCAAGATCGAGGCCCGGAACCTGCCCACGCTCAAGCTGGGCAGCACCCAGGACCTGCGGGTGGGTGAATGGGTGCTGGCCATCGGCTCGCCCTTCGGCTTTGAGAACAGCGTGAGCGCGGGCGTGGTCAGCGCCAAGGGCCGCGCCCTGCCGGACGACAGCTTTGTGCCCTTCATCCAGACCGATGTGGCGGTCAACCCCGGCAACTCGGGCGGTCCGCTCTTCAATGCGCGCGGCGAGGTGGTGGGCATCAATTCCCAGATCTACAGCCAGTCCGGCGGCTACCAGGGCATCTCCTTTGCCATTCCCATCGAGGTAGCCAAGCGGGTGCAGCAGCAGATCCAGCAGGGCGGCCGGGCCCAGCACGCGCGCCTGGGCGTGGTGATCCAGGATGTGAACCAGGCTTTTGCCGACTCCTTCAAGCTGGAGCGCCCGGCCGGCGCCCTGGTCTCCAGCGTGGAGCCGGGCGGACCGGCGGCCAAGGCCGGGCTGAAGGCCGGCGATGTGATCCTGAAGTTCAACGATCAGCCCATCATCGCGTCCAGCGACCTGCCGGCCCAGCTGGGCCAGGCCACGCCCGGCGAGAAGGCGCGGCTGGAAGTCTGGCGCCAGGGCCAGCGCGAGAGCCTGAGCGCCACCCTGGGTGACGCCAGCGAGAAGCGCCAGGCCAAGGCCGATGCCGACGCCCAGGCCCCGGCGGGCAAGCTGGGTCTGGCCCTGCGCCCCCTGCAGCCCGGGGAGCTGGGCGAGCAGCGCGAGGGCCTGGTGGTGGAAGACGTGGGCGGCGCGGCCGAGCGGGCCGGTGTGCAGCCGGGCGATGTGCTGCTGGCGGTGAATGGCACCAAGGTCAGCAGCGTGGAGCAGGTGCGCAGCGTGGTGGCCAAGTCCGAGAAATCGGTGGCCCTGCTGGTGCAGCGCGGCGGCCAGCAGATCTTCGTGCCGGTGCGCATAGGCTGAGGCCTGGAAGGGGAATGCGGCCCGGCAACGGTCGGGCCGTGACTTTGTACCGCCCTGGCGCCACAAAACCTGTGGCGCCCTTCTTTTTGGGCCAGCGATTTAAGTTCTCGGGGCCGGAGGCCGCCCTGTGTGGATGAGGGCAGCAAACAGCGCTTGCAGCCCGCCACCAGACAACCCCTCAGGAGTGCCCCATCATGTTGAGCCTGCACACCAACGCCGCTTCCCTCTCGACCCAGGGTTCCCTGGCCAAGACCAACAAGGCCCTGTCCACCTCGATGACCCGTCTGGGCACGGGCTTCCGCGTCAACTCCGCGATGGACGACGCCGCCGGCCTGCAGATCGCCACCCGCCTGAACGCCCAGACCCGCGGCATGGCCGTGGCCCAGCGCAACACCCAGAACGGCATCTCCATGCTCCAGACCGCCGAAGGCGCGATGGACGAGATGACCAATATCGTGCTGCGCATGAAGGATCTGGCCACCGAAGGCGCCAGCGGCACGGCCACGACCGATGACCTGACCGCCATGAAGGCCGAGTTCGACGACCTGGCCCTGGAGCTGGAGAACATCACCGCCAACACCAAGTTCGGTGGTCAGGCCCTGCTGGGCGCCACCGGCACCCTGGGTGCGGGCACCGTGACCTTCCAGATCGGCTCGGACAAGGCCGAGAAGTACGACTTCAAGGCAGACACCGAAGTCAAGAAGGTCTCGACCGACGTCGCCGCCCTGAAGGCTGGCACCTTCACCACCAGCGCTCTGGCCAACACGGCCATCGACCTGGCCAACGACGTGCTGAAGTCCATCGGCAGCGCCCGCTCCAAGCTGGGCGCCGGTGCCAACCGTCTGGACCATGTCTACAACAACCTTCAGAACATGAAGACCAATGTGGACCAGGCCAAGGGTCGCATCATGGACGTGGACTACGCGACCGAGAGCTCCAACATGACGACCAAGCAGATGCTGATGCAGGCTTCGTCTTCGATGCTCAAGCAGAGCAATGGCATGTCCGGCATGGTCATGTCCCTGCTGCAGTAATCGCTGCAAGCTCCCCAGCGCTGGGGAGCGATGCGCCAAGAAAGCCAGGCTCTGCCTGGCTTTTTTCTTTTGCACCGGCGTTTAAGTTCCCTCCCTGGCCGGCCGCCTTGTGAAGGGGAGGGCAGGCCGGAACGCCTGCCCCACAGACAACCCCTTCAGGAGTGCCCCCATCATGTTGAGCCTGCACACCAACGCCGCTTCCCTCTCGACCCAGGGTTCCCTGGCCAAGACCAACAAGGCCCTGTCCACCTCGATGACCCGTCTGGGCACGGGCTTCCGCGTCAACTCCGCGATGGACGACGCTGCCGGCCTGCAGATTGCCACCCGCCTGAACGCCCAGACCCGCGGCATGGCCGTGGCTCAGCGCAACACCCAGAACGGCATCTCCATGCTCCAGACCGCCGAAGGCGCGATGGACGAGATGACCAATATCGTGCTGCGCATGAAGGACCTGGCCACCGAAGGTGCCAGCGGCACGGCCACGGCCGATGACCTGACCGCCATGAAGGCCGAGTTCGATGATCTGGCCCTGGAGCTGGACAACATCACCGCCAACACCAAGTTCGGCGGCCAGGCCCTGCTGGCGACCGGTGGCACGCTGGAGAACGCCGCCGTGACCTTCCAGATCGGCTCGGACAAGGCCGAGAAGTACGCCTTCGATGCCAGCACCGAAGTCAAGAAGGTGGCCACCGACATCGGCACCCTGAAGGGCAATGCCTTCGGCAACGCCACCAATGCCAACACCGCCATCGACCAGGCCAACAATGTGCTGAAGGCCATCGGTGCCGCCCGCTCCAAGCTGGGTGCCGGTGCCAACCGGCTGGACCATGTCTTCAACAACCTTCAGAACATGAAGACCAATGTGGACCAGGCCAAGGGTCGCATCATGGACGTGGACTACGCGACCGAGAGCTCCAACATGACGACCAAGCAGATGCTGATGCAGGCTTCGTCCTCCATGCTCAAGCAGAGCAATGGCATGTCCGGCATGGTCATGTCCCTGCTGCAGTAATCGCTGCAAGCTCCCCTGCGCTGGGGAGCGATGCGCCAAGAAAGCCAGGCTCCGCCTGGCTTTTTTCTTTTGCACCGGCATTTAAGTTCGGGGCCGGGCCGGCCGCCTTGTGAAGGGGAGGGTAGGCCGGAACGCCTGCCCCACAGACAACCCCTTCAGGAGTGCCCCCATCATGTTGAGCCTGCACACCAACGCCGCTTCCCTCTCGACCCAGGGTTCCCTGGCCAAGACCAACAAGGCCCTGTCCACCTCGATGACCCGTCTGGGCACGGGCTTCCGCGTCAACTCCGCGATGGACGACGCCGCCGGCCTGCAGATCGCCACCCGCCTGAACGCCCAGACCCGCGGCATGGCCGTGGCTCAGCGCAACACCCAGAACGGCATCTCCATGCTCCAGACCGCCGAAGGCGCGATGGACGAAATGACCAACATCGTGCTGCGCATGAAGGATCTGGCCACCGAAGGCGCCAGCGGCACGGCCACGGCCGACGACCTGCTGGCCATGAAGGCCGAGTTCGACGATCTGGGCAAGGAACTGGACAACATCACCACCAACACCAAGTTTGGTGGTCAGGCCCTGCTGGGCGCCACCGGCGCCCTGGGCGTTGCTGCCGGCGTGACCTTCCAGATCGGCTCGGACAAGGCCGAGACCTACGCCTTCAAGGCCGGCACGGAAGTCACCCAGGTGTCCACCGACATCGGTCTGCTGAAGGCCAATACCTTTGCCTCTTCCACCGATGCCAACGCCGCCATCGATCTGGCCAACACTGTGCTGAAGTCTGTCGGTGCCGCCCGCTCCAAGCTGGGCGCTGGCGCCAACCGTCTGGACCATGTCTTCAACAACCTGCAGAACATGAAGACCAATGTGGACCAGGCCAAGGGTCGCATCATGGACGTGGACTACGCCACCGAGAGCTCGAACATGACCACCAAGCAGATGCTGATGCAGGCTTCGTCCTCCATGCTCAAGCAGAGCAATGGCATGTCCGGCATGGTCATGTCCCTGCTGCAGTAATCGCTGCAAGCTCCCCGCGCTGTGGAGCCTTGCGCCACGAAAGCCAGGCTCTGCCTGGCTTTTTTCTTTTCTCCGGGCCTGGGGCGGGTACGCCGCGGCCTCGCGGGCTTAAGCGCTGATGTGCGCCGGTCGCTTTGAAAGGGTAGACGAGGACCTACACCCATGCCCGAACCGCTCAGCCCACGATCCATCGCGCCCCTGGCGGCCGTGGCCGCGCCGCGCCGCATCGAGGCGCAGGCCCAGGGCGGCACGCGCCAGCCGCAGCCGGGCGAGCTGCTGCGCTTGAAGGTGAGCCTGGGGCCGCTGGGCGAGCTGCTGGCCAGCGACGAGGCGGGCCTGCGCCTGCAGCTGCCGGCCGGCACGGCCAGCCCGGGCGAGTGGGTCTCGATGCGCGTGCTCAGCGGCCTGCCGCGCCTGGCCTTGCAGCGCCTGCCCGAGAGCGTGTCTGCGGGGTTGGCCGAGGAGGCGCTGCCGCCGCCCGCCAGCGGCCAGGCCGGCGAGGAGGACTGGCGCTACGCGGCCCTGCGCCCCGACCGCGCCTGGCTGCAGCGCCGCCAGCAGGGCCTGGAGGCCCGGCAGCCGGCCAGCGTGGCGGCCCAGTGGCGTTCGCGCGCGCTGGCCGAGCAGCTGCGCCTGGGCATGGCGGAAGAGGGGGGCTTGCTGGCGTCCGGCGCCTCAAGCCTGGCCCAGCGCGCGGCCGAGCAGGGCGCGGCCCTGCAGCTGCCGGGCTGGAGCGGCCAGGTGCTGTGGATGCGCCTGATGGCGCCGCTGCCGCAATGGGGTCAGGGCTTGAGCCATGCGCCGGCGGAGCCCGGAGAGGGCCGGGAAGAGGACGGCCTGCCGCCTGCCGCGGACGCGGGCCTGTGCCTGAGTCTGAACCTGCGCTTTGGCCGGGGCTGGCTGATGCTGCTCTTGCAGTGGCGCCAGGGCCTGCTGCTGCACTTCGTGCTGGACTCGCCGGAGGCCGCGCAGGCCTTGCGGCAGCGCCTGCCGGCGGTGTCGCGGCGCCTGGCCGCCGTGCCGCTGCGCCTGCGGCATTGCCGGCTGAGCCTGGTGCCGCCCCTGCTGCCGGAGGCCGCGGCCGCGCAGCGCGCGCTGGGCCTGGCCCAGAGCAGCAGCGCCGGTCTCTTCCGCGCGGCGGCCGAGATCGCCCAGCTGCTGCAGGAGACGCCGGAGGGTGGCTGAGCCGCCCCCTTTGCGCCGTCCTCAGAGCACCATGGTGGCCAGCACGTCCAGGCGCAGGGCGTTGCGGGCTTCCAGATCGTCCATCACCGTCTTCATGAAGGCAGTGTTGTGCTCGATATTGCGCACCACCACATAGACAACGCGCACCACATCGTCCACGCCGAAGTCCTCGCCCCGCTTGGCGGCCAGGCCCAGCAGGAAGAACTTGATCAGGGCGAAGCGCACGGCCAGGTCCATGAACTCGCGCTCCAGCTCGGCGATGCCCCGGCGCGGGAACAGGGACTTGCCCAGATCATTGAGCAGGTAGTTCTTCAGCAGCTGGGGCTGGGCGGCCTCCAGCGGCGCCCAGCGCTCGCGCATGGCCGCGTCCAGGCGGGCGGCGGCGGCGCTGCCACCCTGGCCTAGCTGCAGACCCTCCTGCACGTCCAGGATCAGCTGGCGGAAGGAGGGGCGACCACGGTGGGCGGCCAGATAGCGCTGCGTGGTGTCGAAGAGCATGCTCAGCTGGGCCTCGTGCAGCACGGGCAGCTGGGCCAGCAGGCTGGGCACCTCGGCCAGATTGGCCGGGTTGAGGTAGTGGCCCATGGCCTCGGCCAGAGCCTGCTCGCCCGCCGGGCCGCGGCTCTCGATGCGGGCAATGCGGCGTAGCAGCATGCCGGCCTGGACCAGGGACTGGGCCGCAGTGAGCGTGGGCAGGCGCACCAGGGCCTGCACGGCCTGGGCGATCAGGCGCGCATGCTTGCGCACCGGGTCCTGCTCATCGTCCGCGGGTGCGGCGCGCCGGCCGTAGAGCGGCACCAGCTGGGCATTGGCAAAAGGCAGCTGCAGGCTGATGGGTTCCAGGGCCGCAGCATCGGTCAGCGCGATGCGCGCGGCCTCGGGACAGCTCAGCGTGGCGTAGACCTGGTGCTCCTCGGCGTCGGTGGCGTAGGAGCGGGGGTAGTGGCTGCAGGTGTCGGACAGTGCCTTCTCGCCCAGCTGGCCGTGGATGCGGCAGAGCCGGCTCTCGTCCAGAAAGGGGCAGCTGCCATCGCTGCGCATCAGGATGCGCGCATAGGACTTGCTGTTGCCACCGGCCGGCAGGCGCTCCAGGCTCTCGCGGAAGAGGCTGGCCAGCGGCTCCTGCCTGACCTCGCGGTACTGCTGGTAGCTGGGCTTGTCGATGGCCACTGTCCAGCCGGTGCAGCAGTTCTCGGGGCAGCTCGAGCCTGCGCAGCGAAACTGCTCCATATAGCGCGGCGCCGCTGCGACCGGGCTGTGTTTTCCCATAGCCAGTTCTCCGTTCTCGAATTCAGGACCTTGAGATCAACCCAGCGCGCCGATAACCGCGATCTCGCGCTGCTCCGGGATCTCGTTATATGACAAGACCGCCAGGCCCGGGGCGAAGAGACGCGCATAGCGGGCCAGCAGGGGGCGGATCTGTGGCATGACCAGCAAGACCGGGGCGGCCCCCTGGCCCTTCATCTGGTCGCGGGCGGCGGGCATGTGCTGCTGCAGCTGGGCCAGCAGCTGCGGGTCCACCGGGTAGCTGTCCAGCTGCACCTTGGCGTTGCCCTGGCGCGCCTGATTGAGCGCGCCCAGCAGCAGGTTCTCCAGATCGCTGCCCAGATTGAAGACGCGCAGCGTGCCCACCGGGCCGCAGAGCTGACCCACGATCTGGCGGCGCAGGGTGCAGCGCAGCTCGGCGGCCAGCAGGATGGGGTCCTTGGTGGTCTCGGCGTTCTCCACCAGGGTGCTGGCGATGGGCACGATGTCCTTGAGCGAGACACCCTCGGCCAGCAGCAGGCGGAAGATCTTGAGCAGCTGGGCGTGGTTGTAGGCCTTGTCCAGGGCCGCGGCCAGCTTGGGTGCCAGGGCGGTGAGGCGCTCCTGCAGGGCGGCCACATCATCGAAGCGCAGCAGCTCGGGCAGCTGCTCGCGCACCACCTTGGAGAGATGGGTGGCGATCACGCTGGGCAGGTCCACCACCTGGTAGCCCAGGCCCAGGGCGTGGGCCTTCTGGTGGCTCTCGATCCAGACCACGGGCAGGCCGTAGGCCGGGTCGGCGCCGGGGATGCCGTCCAGCTCGCCATAGACCTGGGCCGAGGCGATGGCCATCAGGCGTTCGGGCTGGACCTCGGCCTGGGCGATCACGCTGCCGCCCAGCAGCACCGAGTACTGGCTGGGCTTGAGCGAGAGGTCGTCGCGCACCTGGATGGGCGGCAGCAGCAGGCCCAGGCCCTCGCTCAGGCTCTGGCGCATGCCCTTGACCCGCGCCTGCAGCGGCGCGCCATGGTCGGGGCTGATCAGGCTCACCAGCTTGTAGCCCAGGGCCACCGAGATGGGCTCCACCACCGGCAGGGCGCGCCAGTCCAGCTCGGGCGGGGCGGCGGTGAGCGCGGCCGCGGCCAGGGGCTCGGCGGGCTTGATGCCCTCGGCCGCCTTGCGGCTCATGCGCCAGCCGGCATAGGCCAGGGCCGCGGCAAAGCTCATGAAGGCCAGGGTGGGCATGCCCGGGATCAGGGCCAGGGCCAGCATCACGGCCGCGGCGCTGTACAGCACCTGGGGCGAGGCCAGCAGCTGCTGGCCGATCTGGGCCTCGAAGGCGCCGTCGGCATCGCCCGAGTCGCTGACGCGGGTGACGATGATGGCAGCCGCGGCCGAGAGCAGCAGGGCCGGGATCTGGGCCACCAGGCCGTCGCCGATGGTCAGCAGGGCATAGGTGCGGAAGGACTCGCCCAGGCTCAGATCGTGCATCAGCGCGCCGATGGCCACGCCGCCGATCATGTTAATGAGCAGGATCAGGATGGAGGCGATGGCATCGCCGCGCACGAACTTGCTGGCGCCGTCCATGGCGCCGTAGAAGTCGGCCTCGGCGCCCACCTCCTTGCGCCGCTTCTGCGCCTGCTCCTGGTTGAGCAGGCCGGCGTTCAGGTCGGCGTCGATGGCCATCTGCTTGCCGGGCAGGGCGTCCAGGGTGAAGCGGGCCGAGACCTCGGAGATGCGCTCCGCGCCCTTGGTGACGACGATGAAGTTCACCACCATCAGGATCACGAAGACCACCAGGCCGACGACGAAGTTGCCGCCGATCACTACATTGCCGAAGCTCTCGATCACCTGGCCGGCGGCGTGGGTGCCCTCATGACCGTGCAGCAGCACCACGCGGGTGGAGGCCACGTTCAGCGACAGGCGCATCAGCGTGGTGGCCAGGATGATGCTGGGGAAGACCGAGAAGTCCAGCGGCCGCTTGCTGTTCACGCTGACCAGGATCACCACCAGGGCCAGCACGATATTGAAGGTGAACAGCACGTCCAGCAGCACCGGCGGCAGCGGCAGGATCACCATGGCCAGGATGGCCATCAGGAACAGCGGCGCGGCCACGCGGTAGGGACCCAGCTGGGCTTGGAGTCGGGCGAGGAAGTTCATGGTGGCGTCGGATCGGAAAGATGTTGCGGCACGGCCAGATCGCCGGGCAGCTGGGGCGCGCTCTTGCGCTTGCCGCTCTTGAAAGCCTTGAGCTGCATCACATAGCTCAGCACCTGGGCGACGGCCTGGTACAGCGAAGCCGGAATCTGCTGCTGCACCTGGCTGCTGTTGTAGAGGGCGCGGGCCAGGGGCGGCAGGCTCAGCACCTGGACCTGGTGCTGGCGCGCCACCTCGCGGATGTAGAAAGCCATCTCGTCCACGCCCTTGGCCACGACGAAGGGGGCCTCGGCGCGCTGCTCGTCATAGCGCAGGGCCACGGCGTAGTGCTCGGGGTTGACCACCACCACATCGGCCTCGGGTACGGACTTGCGCACCCCGCGCTGGGCCATGGCGCGCTGCAGCTGGCGGATGCGCTGGCGCACCTCGGGCCGGCCCTCCTGCTGCTTGTACTCCTCCTTGAGCTCCTGCTTGCTCATGCGCTGGCCGCGCAGGAAGAGGATTTGCTGCAGCGGCGCATCGATCAGGGCGAAGAGGCCCAGCAGGGCCGCCATCACCAGCAGGGCGTCCAGCACCATGCCCGCGCCCTGCGGCAGGGCCTGGTCCAGGCTCTGGCCCTGCAGGGCCACCCAGGCGTCGGCCAGGCTGCGGCTCAGATAAACCATGACCGCAATCAGGCACAGGATCTTGAGGATGGACAGGCCCAGATCGTTCCAGTGCTTGGCGCTGAAGAGGCGGCCCAGATTGGAGATGGGGCTCAGGCGGCTGAGCTTGGGCGCCCAGTTGCCGGCGGCAAAGATCAGCCCGCCGGGCATCAGCGAGGCCAGCATGATGGCCAGGGGCAGGATCAGCAGGGGCGCCACCATCTTGAGCAGCAGCAGCAGGCTGTGCGAGAAGACGTTGGACCAGACATTGTCCTGGGCGCCGTCCAGGTCCAGCGGCGCCAGCAGCAGGTGGAAGAGGGCGCGGAAGTCCTCCAGATAGCCTGGCATCAGCAGGAGCAGCAGCTTGAGCGCCAGCAGGATGCCCACGGCCATGGGCAGGTCGCGCGAGCGCGCCACCTGGCCCTGCTCGCGCGTCTTGCGCAGCTTGTGTTCCGAGGGCTTTTCGGTCTTGTCGCCACCGGCGGACTCAGCCATGGCCCACCCCCTGGCGCAGGCCGCGCTCCACCATTTCCAGCACCTGGCGCGTCATGCGCAGGTAGTGATCGGGCACATGGGCCAGCATGCGGGTCAGCATGAAGAGGCCGAAGATCGTGACCAGGGAGAAGCCCAGCGAGAAGAGGTTGAGGCTGGGCGAGACGCGGTTGAGCAGGCCCATGCCCATCTGCACCACCAGGGTGGAGAAGACCACGGGCAGGGCCAGCAGCAGGGCGGCCGAGAAGACCCAGGCCAGGTTGTAGGCCACGGTTTCCAGGGCCAGGGCGTCTAGCCCCGAGCCCACCGGCCAGGCGCGAAAGCTGCCGCCCAGCACCTGGATGAAGATCAGATGCCCGTCCACGCTGAAGAAGACCAGCATGCACAGCATGGAGAGCAGGGCCGTCACCACATCGGACAGCGAGCCGTTGAGCGGGTCGTTCATCACCGCCATGGCCAGGCCCAGCTGGGAAGAGAGCAGAAAACCCAGCACCGTGATGGCCGTCATGGCCAGCTGGAAGGCCAGGCCCAGCACCAGGCCCAGCAGGGCCTGTTCGGCCGCGGCCACCACACCGGCCAGGGACCAGGGATCCAGGGGCAGGGCGGTGGCTTGGGAGATGGGCATCAGGATCACGGCCAGCACCAGGGCCAGCAGCACGCGCACGGTGACCGGCACCATGGCGTCACCCACCATGGGCGCGGCGGCCAGAAAGGCCAGCGCCCGGCAGAAGGGCCACCACAGGGCATTCAGCCAGGGCAGCAGCTGCTTGATCTCCCACTCCACCTCAGGCTCCCGAGGCGAAGGCGCTTGGGGCCGGCGCCGGACTCATGTGACCAACGCCGCCGCGCGCTCGAAGATGGAGACGCAGAAGTCCATCAGATAGCCCACCATCCAGCGCCCGCCCAGGCCCAGCACCAGCAGGGTGATCAGCAGCTTGGGCAGGAAGGACAGGGTCTGCTCATTGATCTGCGTGGCGGCCTGGAACAGGCTCACCAGCAGGCCCACCACCAGGCTGGGCAGCACCAGCAGGGTGACCAGCAGCAGGGTGATGTGCAGGCCCTCGTTGATCAGGTCGGCCGCGATTTCCGGGGTCATGGGGTCAGCTCACCATGCGGACGCTGGAGACCAGGGTGTTGACGGTCAGCGTCCAGCCGTCCACCAGCACGAAGAGCAGCAGCTTGAGCGGCAGCGAGATCACCAGGGGCGAAAGCATCATCATGCCCATGGCCATCAGCACCGAGGCCACCACCAGGTCGATCACCAGAAAGGGGATGAAGAGCATGCAGCCGATCTGGAAGGCGGTCTTGAGCTCGGACAGCACAAAGGCCGCCAGCTTGACGGCGAAGCCATGCTTCTCGGGCTGGGTCACGCCTTCCTCGCCGGCCAGCTTGGCCACCTGGGCCAGGGAGCTCTTGCTGGTCTGGGCCAGCATGAAGCGCGAGAGCGGTACCTCGGCCGTCTGCAGGGCCTGGGTCAGGGTGATCTTCTCGGCGTCATAGGGCACGAAGGCCTGCTCCCAGATCTGCGTGCCCACGGGCCGCATCACCAGGATGGTCAGGATCAGGGCCACGCCCGTGATCAGGCGGTTGGGCAGACCCTGCTGCAGGCCCAGGGCCTGGCGCAGCAGGGACAGCACGATCACGAAGCGGGTGAAGCTGGTCATCATCAGCACCAGCACGGGCAGCAGCCCGAGCAGGGTCATGATGATCAGGACCTGGGTCTTGACCGTGAACTCGTTGGCCGCGCCACCCGGCTGCGCGCCGGTGATCTTGATGCTCTGGGCCAGCAGCGGGTGGTGCAGCAGGCTCAGGCCCGCGCCCAGGGCCAGGGCGCCCAGCTTCCTCATCGGAACGCTCCCGTGCGGGGGCTCATGGCTGCAGCTGGTCCAGGTCCAGGCCGGCGATCTCGACGATCTTGAGCCCGTAGTTCTCGCCGGCCACCACCACCTCGGCGCGGCCGATGGCCGTGCCATTGACCTTGATGGTCAGGGGCTCGCCGGCCAGGGTGTCCAGCTCCACCACGCTCTCGGCCTGCAGATTGGCCAGCTCGTAGAGCGAGATCTGGGCCTCGCCCACCTCGAGGGTGAGGGTGACCGGGATCTTGCGCATCAGCTTGGGAAGATCGCGCTTGGCCGGGGCCGGGGCGGCCTCGGGGCCGGGCAGGGCCAGGTCTTGCTCGGCGTACTCGCCCAGCAGCTCGTCGATGGGATCGTTCATATTCATCTCGTGGCTCATATCACTCGGCGTCGGCGAAGGAGGTCAGGCACAGCTTGCCCTGGTGTTCGGCCACGGCGGCGGTGAACAGGCGCGAGCCGTCCACCAGCACCTCGGTGGCCTTGAGTCGCACCGGCAGCACCGTGCCCGGGCGCAGGTCCAGCAGCTCGCCCAGGGGCAGGGTCTGCTCCAGCAGGCGGGCCTTGAGCGTGAGCGTGAGCTGGCGCGGCAGTTCCGCGGCCTCGGGCAGCTGCTGGGGCTTGCGCGCCACCTGGCCCTCGCTCAGGCGCTTGAGCACCAGGTCGATGCAGGGCGCGTCCAGCAGCAGCACGATCTCGCTTTCCAGGCCCAGGGCGCCATCGCTCACGGGAATCTGCACCGACCAGCAGCCGGGGGCATTGCGTGGCGCCAGGCTGCTCTCCAGGGCCGGCACCTCGTCGATCTCCAGCAGGCCCAGCACGCGCTCCAGCAGCTGGCGGCCCAGCAGGGCAAGCAGGCGCTCCTCGGTGGCGGTCTCGGGCGGGGCCTCGTCGCCGGCCAGCACCTGGGTCTCGTCGGCGCCGCTGCCATAGCGGTGCGCCATCAGGCTCAGCAGCAGGCGGCGCTCGACCAGGCAGGCCACGCGGCCCAGGGCGGTCTCGCCCAGCAGCCAGCGGCCGGTGGGCGCGGGCGTGCCCAGGGCGGGCTTCAGGCTGATGGGCCCCAGCTGGTACTGGGCGCGGTAGCGGCGGTTGAACTGGCGGAACAGCTCACCCAGGCTCTCGCCCAGGCGCAGCGTGAAGCGCGGCAGCAGATGCACCGGGCGACCCAGGGTGCGCGGGTCCAGCACGGCGGAATCCGTAGGCGTCGAGCGCGGGGCGTGAGCAGGCATGGGCGGGTGGGGTGACTCGCGGCGGTGGGCCGCACAAAGCGCCGGACTGGAAACCGGGCGCACATATTCTGGCTGGGCCGATTCTATAAACCCGACGGCCTTGAAATCAAAATCCCGCAAATACCCCGCCCCCTGTGGGTGGGGAAAAAATCACAACAGCTTTATTTAAGTCATTGCGCTACCCCGTCGCCTGCTAAGCATGGCGCCGCCCACGCGCAATTTCAGCCGCCAGTACTCGGGCTGAGTTTACAATTTGCTACGATTCACGAGTTCGTGGCGCCTGCCGCTCGCTTTGTGACAACTCGCATCTGGCCTGCGCACAATGTCACGCCATGACCGCGGCCGTGCGGTTTGATGTGTGTCACGCCTTGCCCGTTTTGAAATGAGCGGGTTACATTGCAGCTCATCAGGGCACACCCGAACGAAAGTCGGGGTCGCAAAGCTTCCGGTCTACCGCCGGCGCCACCCGCGCCGGTCACGATAGCGGGGTTGCCAGACCTGAGTCTGCCGCTCCACGTGCCGCGTGGTGCATGGTCAGTCGCTCTCGCCTGCCGGACCGCCACCTTGCGGTCTGTTGTGACCTCTTCTGGCTTTCGCCAGGGCTTGCCGCTCACCTCAACCAGGACGTAGCGACCATGAGCAAGCCACTCGCCAGCTTTCTTCCCCACGCTTCCCATCGATCCGGCGCATCGTCCGATGCCGCACCGGGCGGCTCGGCCGTGCGTGCGGTCTGGGCTGTTTTCGCCCCGGCGGATTGGCAATCGCACATCGGGTCGCAGAGTGAAGCGAGCGCGCAGCCCAAGTGGGATCAAGCTGATTAAGAGGCTTGATCCCGGCCCAGTTCCGACGATATCCAGCTCAGTTCAGGTCTGTCACGCCCATAAAATGCAGATGTGTCTCGGATGAAACTGATAAATGTGATTTCATCATTTTCAACCAGGCGCATACGCTCCGAACAAGAGGGTGTTTCAAAATGGGGAGTTCGATTTTGAGATACGTCTCTATCTAGTTTCTAGATAACACCAGGCCCTGATTTTCCTGCGCCTGGTGATATAGCCAAACCAATCAGATTAAATCGCCCCGTGTGCGGGGTGAGGGGATGGTTTTGCCTGTGTGCAGGCGGCCATCGGGAAACCGCGAAGGACTGGAATCAATATGGCCGCAATCGGCAGTATTCCCGGCAATATGAGCGTGCCGCTCGGCAATCAGCCGCTGCAGGCCGAGCTCGCTCGCCTGGAGCAGGACGCCCTGCATCTGGCCTCCGGCCTGGCCCAGCCCGGCACCCCGCCTTCGCCCCAGGGCTTTGCCCAGAGCATGGCCGACGCCCTGCGCGGCATCGATGCCCGCGATCAGGAGGCCAGTGCCCAGATCGCCGCGGTCGAGCGCGGCGAGAGCGATGACCTGGTGGGCGCCATGCTGGCCAGCCAGCAGGCCAGTCTCTCCTTCTCCATGCTCATGCAGGTGCGCAACAAGGTGGTGGGCGCCGTGGACGAGCTGATCAAGCTGCAGCTCTGAACAGGACACCACCGCCATGCTGAAAGCCCTCACCACCCGTCTTGCACCCGCCTGGCAAGCCCGCCCGGCCCTGCCTGCGGGCTTTGCCAAGAGTCTGCTGCCCCTGCTGGGCCTGGCCGTGCTGGGCACGGCCCTGGCCCTGATGCTGATGTGGCGCGACCAGGCCAGCTACAAGCCCGTGTTCGGTGCCCGCGAGCGCGTGGCCTCGGGCGAGGTGCTGGCCGTGCTCGAGGCCGAGCGCATCGGCTATCGCCTGCATCCCGACACCGGCCAAGTGCTGGTGCCCGAGAGCCAGCTGGGCAAGGTGCGCATGCTGCTGGCCGCCAAGGGCGTGGTCGCCAAGCTGCCCGCCGGCCTGGAGCTGATGGACAAGAACGACCCGCTGGGCGTGAGCCAGTTCGTGCAGGACGTGCGCTTCCGTCGCGGCCTGGAGGGTGAGCTGGCCCAGAGCATCATGAGCCTGGACGCGGTGGATTCCGCCCGCGTGCATCTGTCCATCGCCAAGTCCTCCTCCTTCGTGCTGTCCGACGGCCAGAAGAGCTCGGCCTCGGTGGTGCTGGCGCTCAAGCCCGGCCGTGTGCTGAGCAATGAGCAGATCGCTGCCGCCATCAATCTGGTGGCCGGCAGCGTGGCCAGCCTCGAGCCGGGCCGCGTGAGCCTGGTGGACCAGGCCGGCAATCTGCTCTCGGCCCGCGTGGACCTGAGCGAGGGCTTCGACGCCAACCAGGGCAACGAAGCCCAGCGCCGCCACCAGGACGAGGTGCGCCGCAATGTGCGCGAGCTGCTGGCCCCGGTGCTGGGCGAGGAGAACTACAAGCTCAGCGTCACCGCCGAGGTCAACAACGACCGCGTGCAGGAAACCCGCGAGCAGTACGGCGACGCGCCCAAGCTCACCAACGAGGCCATGCGCGAGGAGCAGGACCGCGAGCGCATCGCCCTGGGCATTCCCGGCTCCCTGTCCAATCGTCCAGTCAATGCGCCGGACGCCGGCGCCTCGGCCCCCGCCGACGGCAATGCCAGCACCGCGCGCAAGAACGCCGCCACCCGCCAGTACGCCTACGACCGCAGCATCACCCAGGTGAAGAAGAGCCGCGGCACGCTCGCGCGCCTCTCGGTGGCCGTGGTGCTGAACAATGGCGCGGCCCCCGGTGGCGCCAAGAGCTGGACGCCGGACGATCTCGCCAAGGTCGAGCGCCTCTTGAGCAACGGCCTGGGCATCAATGCCCAGCGCGGTGACAAGCTGGCCGTCTCCACGCTGAACTTCCCGCAGCCGCCGGCCCAGGCGCCCTGGTACGAGCAGCGCGACAACGTCCTGCAGTTCGGCGGCTGGATGGGCTATGCCCTGGCTGCCCTGCTGGGCTACTTCCTGCTGGCGCGGCCGCTGCTGCGCCTGGCCCAGCAGTCGCTGGGGCAGGGCGCCCGTCCCGTCGGTGCCCCGGGCCTGAGCCCGCTGGAACCCCTGGGCCAGCCGGCCCTGGCGGGTGGGGCCGGCGCCGCCGCCGGCGCGCCCCTGCCCGAGCTGGCCGGCCAGGCCGCCGCGCCGGGCCTGCCCGCGCCGCCGGCCGAGCAGCCCATGGCCGTGGTGCCCCTGCTGGAGAACTATGAGCTGCCGCCGCCGGGCTCCCCGGTGGATGTGCTGGTGGACCACCTGAAGGTGCTCGCGGCCAAGGAGCCGGAGCGGGTGGCCGAGGTGGTGAAGCAATGGGTGCAGAAGAAAAATGCGTGACACCGACGATTTCATTCCCGCCACCAGCGCGGCCGAGCTGAGCCCCGTGGAGCGCGCGGCCATCGTGCTGCTGAGCATGGGCGAAGAGCCCGCCTCGGCAGTGCTGCGCTGCCTCTCCCGCGAGGAGCTGCTGGACGTGACCCAGGTCATGTCCCGCCTCTCAGGCATCAAGGTGGACTGGGTCAAGACCGCGCTGCAGGGCTTTTTTGACGACTACCGCGAGCAAAGCGGCGTGCACGGGGCCTCGCGCAGCTATCTGAAGCGCTCGCTGGACCTGGCCCTGGGCGGCGACATCGCCACCAGCGTGCTTAACACCATCTACGGCGACGCCATCCGGCCCAAGATGCAGCGCCTGCAATGGGCCTCGCCCAAGTGGCTGGCCGAGCGCATTGCCGACGAGCATGTGCGCATGCAGGCCGTGTTCCTGGCTTTTCTGCCGCCTTCCCTGGCCAGCGATGTGATCGCGGCCCTGCCCGAGTCCGGTCGCGATGTGCTGCTGCTCAATGTGGCCCGCCTGACCGAGGTGGATGCCGAGCTGCTGGCCGAGCTGGAGGTGCTGGTGGAGCGCTGCCTCTCGGGTCTGGGCCAGCAGGGCGCCGCCGTCGAGGGCGTGCGCCAGGTGGCCGAGATCCTCAACCGCCTGCCGGACCAGCGCCAGCAGATGGTGGAGCTGCTGCGCGCCCATGATCCCAAGGTGGTGGGCGAGATCGAGGTCAGCATGTACGACTTCTTCATCCTCTCGCGCCAGCCCGAGAGCGTGCTCACCCGCGTCATCGAGGAAGTGCCCATCGAGCTCTGGGCCGTGGCCCTCAAGGGCGCAGAGCCCCAGGTGCGCGACGCCATCCTGGCCGCCATGCCGCGCCGTCAGGCTCAGAGCTTCGAAGACCTCATCCGCCGCAGCGGCCCGGTGCCGCTCTCGCGCGCCGAAAGCGCCCGCAACGAGGTCATGGCTCAGGTCAAGGCCCTGGTGGACGCCGGGGAGATCCAGGTTCAGCTCTTCGCCGAGGCCACCGTCGAATGAAGCCCCAGCTGCGTCCGCACCGCTTTCCGCCCCTGGCCCAGCTCAGTGCCCACCGCGAGCTGGACCAGAGCTCGCCCGCCCAGCTGCAGGACGCGCTGGCGCGCGGCTTCCAGGAGGGCCTGTCCAAGGGCTACGAGGAAGGTTATGCCAGCGGTCTGCAGTCGGGCGCCGAGGCGGCCGAGCTCCAGGGGCGTGAGCAGGGCCTGAAGCAGGGCCTGCGTGAGGCGCAGCAGCGCTTCGAGGGCCTGGCCGCGCCGGTGGACGCGCTGCTGGCCGAGCTGAACCAGCTGCGGGCCGACTACCAGGCCGCGCTGCGCAAGGAAGTGGTGGAGCTGGTGGAGAAGGTGGCCCGCCAGGTCATCCGCGCCGAGCTCACCCTGCAGCCCACCCAGCTGCTGGCCCTGGTGGACGAGACCCTGAGCAGCATGCCGGTCCGCCGCGAGGGCGTGGAGGTCTATCTGAATCCCGAGGACCTGCGTCGCATCCAGGACCTGGCGCCCGAGCGCGCCCAGGCCTGGAGCCTGCTGCCCGACGCCGCGCTGGAAAGCGGTGAATGCCGCCTGCTGGCCGGCGGGCGCGAGGCCGATGCGGGTTGCCGCCAGCGCCTGGAGGCCTGCATGGGCCAGGTCAAGTCGCAGCTGCTGGATCAGCCGGCCGTAGGGAGTGCCGCATGATTGCCGCGGCGCTGCGCAAGGTCGAGCTGGGCGAGGTGCCCGTGGCCACGCCCACCGGGCGCCTGGTCGGCGCCTCCGGCCTGCTGCTGGAAAGCGTGGGTTGCCCCCTGCGCACCGGCCAGCGCTGCATGATCGAAGGCGCGGCGGGCGAGTGGATCGCCGCCCAGGTGGTGGGCTTCCGCGAGCAGGTTTCCTACCTGATGCCTTTCAAGAAGCCCGAGGGCCTCGCCACCGGCGCGCGTGTGCTGCCGGCACCCGAAGGCCGCGCGCCCATGATCGGCCAGGCCTGGCTGGGCCGCATCGTCAACGGCCTGGGCGAGCCCATCGACGGCCTGGGCCGCCTCAGTGGCGAGCACCCCCTGCCCAGCCAGCCGCCCAAGGTCAATCCGCTGAAGAAGACCCCGGTGCACGAGCCCCTGGACGTGGGCGTGCGGGCCATCAATGGCCTGCTGACCCTGGGTCGCGGCCAGCGCGTGGGCCTGATGGCTGGCTCCGGCGTGGGCAAGAGCGTGCTGCTGGGCCTGATCACGCGCCAGACCGTGGCCGATGTGGTGGTGGTGGGCCTGATCGGCGAGCGCGGCCGCGAGGTGCGCGAGTTCATCGACCTGAGCCTGGGCGAGGCCGGCCTGGCCCGCGCCGTGGTGGTGGTGGCGCCGGCCGACGAGTCGCCGCTGATGCGCATGCGCGCCACCGAGCTCTGCCACACCATTGCCGCTCATTACCGCGACCAGGGCCAGCATGTGCTGCTGCTGGTGGACTCGCTGACCCGCTACGCCATGGCCAAGCGCGAGGTGGCCCTGGCCCTGGGCGAGCCGCCGGCCACGCGCGGCTATCCGCCGTCCGTGTTTTCCGTGCTGCCCGAGCTGGTGGAGAGTGCCGGCAATGGCGAGCATCCGCGCGGCAGCATGAGCGCCATCTACACCGTGCTGGCCGAGGGTGATGATCAGCAGGACCCGGTGGTGGACACCGCCCGCGCCATCCTGGACGGCCATATCGTGCTGTCCCGCGCCCTGGCCGAGCGCGGTCACTACCCGGCCATCGATGTGGCCCAGTCCATCAGCCGCTGCATGGCCCTGGTGGCCGGCAAGGCGCAGCAGCAGGCCGCGCGCGAGCTCAAGGCCCTGGCGGCCCGCTTCGAGCAGGTGCGCGAGCTCATGCCCCTGGGCGCCTATGTGCCCGGGGCCGACCCGCTGACCGACCGTGCCGTGGCCCTGATGCCGCGCATCGAGGCCTTTCTGCACCAGGGCGTCAACGAGGCCGCGCCCCTGGATGAGACCCTGGCCCGTCTGCAGGAGCTGCTGGCATGAGTCAGACCGGTCTGCAAAACAATCTGCAGCGCCTGATCGCGCTGCGCGAGCAGGAGCTGGAGCGCCAGCAGGCCCAGCTGGCCGCCAAGGAACAGACACGCGCCCGCTACGCCGCCACCCTGGCCAAACTGGAGCAGCTCAACGCCCAGATCGGCCCCACCGGCGCGGCCGTGCCCACGCTGGCGGCCAATAGCGCGGTCTACAAGCAGGCCGTGATGCAGTGGGCCGAGCAGCAGCGCCAGGATCTGGTCCTGCACGAGGCCGATATGGCCGTGCAGCGCCAGGCCATGCTGGCCCTGGCCCGCAAGCAGGAGGCCTATGGCCAGCTGCTGGGCCGCGCCCAGGCGCGTGCGCTGGCCGCCCAGGGGAAACGCGAGCAAAAAGGGCAGGACGAGCTGGCCGCCCAGGTCTGGCATCGCAGCGGCAACGGGGGCTTTGATGAGCTGGTTTAAGCCCGCCGCCGCTTTGGTCGCCCTGCAGCAAGGAAGTCTCATCGACCACCTTGCAGGAGCTCGCCATGGCTAGCATCGACCCTACCACCCTGGCCACCAATCTGGCCACCGCCTACACCCAGTCCACCCGCAATCTGCTGGCGGCCCAGACCAAGATCGCCCAGGCCACCTCCAGCGCCCTGAGCAAGCTGCAGAGCGCGCTCAAGAGCTTCGACAGCGCCCTGGACTCGCTCTCCGGCAAGAAGGGTGTGGCCGCCCTGGGCGCCAGCTTCGCCGACAGTGCCTATGGCAGCGCCGAGGCGCGCAGCACCGCCGTGCCGGGCAGCTACCCCATCTTCGTGGAGCGCCTGGCCAGCAATCACCAGGTCGCCTTCGAGAATCTGCCGCCCCAGGACATCTCGGCCTGGCCCAGTGGACCGCTGAACATGACGGTCAACCTGGCCAACGGCACGAATTTCGTGGTCAATCTGGCCAATGCCGACAGCGACGGCGACAAGATCCTGTCCCAGGTCGAGCTGGCCCGGGCCATCAACCAGGCCTCGGGCAATGGCGGCAATATCAGCGCCCAGGTGCTGACCGTTGGGGGCCAGTCGCAGCTGATGCTGAATTCCGGCGTCGGCGGTGCCGGCGGCAAGATCAGCCTGGACGTGAGCGGCATTCCCGCCGGCAATCTGCGCACCGCCCTGGGCAGCACGCCCAAGGAGCTGGTCGCCGGCCAGGACGCCGTGGTCTGGCTGGGTGCCCAGAATACCGGCACCCGCATCCAGCAGGGCAGCAACCAGCTCACCGCCATCCCCGGCGTGACCGTCACGCTCAAGAAGGCCCAGGCCAATGGCGACAGCCCCCTGAACCTGACTGTGTCCAAGGACGACAGCGCCACCAGTGCCAACGTCAAGACCTTCATCGACGCCTACAACGCGCTGAAGAAGACCCTGGACGATCTCACCGCGCCCGGCAAGGATGGCGCGGCCTCGGCCGCCTTTGCCTCCGACGCTGGCGTGCGCTCCCTGCGCAACCGCCTCAACAGCGTGCTGCGTCAGGAGTTCGGCGGCTCCAGCCTGCGCGAGCTGGGCATCACGGCCGACCGCAACGGCCAGCTCAGCCTGGACAGCAAGAAGCTCAACGCCACCCTGGCCAAGAAGCCTACGGCCCTGGATACGGTGTTCGGCAGCAGCCTCAAGGCCAATGCCAGCGGTCTGATGGGCGCCATGGCCGGCGTGATGGACCTCTGGACCAACAGCACCACGGGCCAGATCCAGCAGCGCCAGACCTCGGTGCAGGCCACGCAGAAGGCGCTCACCGCCCGCCAGACCCGACTCGACGCGCAGTACGACCAGGCCTACGCGCGCTATCTCAAGCAGTTCACCGCGTTGCAGCAGGTGCAGTCCCGCATGAGCGAGACCAGCAGCCTCTTCAATGCGATGGGCACCTAGACCCCCGCACGATGACCTACGACGCCTACCAAAGCTACCAAGCCGTCAATCTCAAGGCCCAGACCGCCCAAGCCTCGCCGCTCCAGCTGGTGCTGGTGCTGATGGACGGTCTGCTCGATGAGCTCGCCCGCGCTCGCGGCCATATCGAGGCCCGCCGCTACGAGCTCAAGGCGGCCAGCCTGGAGAAGTGCGTCAGCATCATCAACGGCATGTCCAGTGCCCTGGACATGGAAGCCGGCGGCGAGGTGGTTCAGAACCTCGCCCGGCTCTACGACTACTGCGCCGAGCGCCTCTACCGCGCCGGCATCGAGCTCAAGGTCGAGATCATCGACGAGGTGCGCCAGCTGCTGGAGCAGATCCGTGGCGGCTGGCAGGGCGTGCAGGACCGCGAGGGAGGCCTGCGTGGATAAGCAGGCCAGCCCTGGCGCCGCAGCCGCCCTGACGGGCGAGCGCCTGCCGCGCCTGCGCTTCTGGAGCCAGGCCCTGCGCGAGGCCAGCCGTGCCCGCGACTGGCTGGCCCTGGGCCGCCTGGATGGTGAACTGGCCCAGGCCCTGCGCGACTGGGCCGCCCGCGGCGGCGTCTGGACCCCGGCCGAGCGCCAGGCCCTGGAGCAGCTCAAGCTCGCCCACGCCCAGGCCCGCGCCATCTGCGAAGCCGAACTGCGCAATCTGGGCGACACCCTGGACCTGATGCGCCAGGGCCGTGACCGCTGGCAGGCTTATTCGGAAAGCGCGAGCTGGTCCGCCGCCGCCGGTGAGGAAGAACTGAGCGGAGAGCAGGCATGAGCGGTCTGGCCTTGAATTCCGGCGCCGGCGCGACCGGCACCCCCAACACAGCCAACACCACCAGCCCCCTGGGCGGCCTGCTGGCCGTGGCCGCGCCTGCGGCCCAGCCCGCTGGACCCCAAGCGGATTTCGCCCAGGCCATGCTGCAGCAGCAGCCCTCGCTGCCACCCCTGCCCGGCACGCTGCAGCCCGCCTCTAATGAGCCCGCGGCCGAAGTCACCCAGCCCGCCAATGCGACTGTGGATCTGCTCAGCGGTGAGCATCCCCAGGCCCTGGCCCAGCAACTGGCCGCGGCCCTGGCCGCCCAGCCCGCAGCCGGGGAGGGCGCGCCGGCCGATGACAAGCCCGCTGCCGAGCTGACCCTGGACCCGCAAAGCGCCTATGCCCTGGCGGCCCTGGGCCTGCTGCAGCCCGCCCCGCAGGCCGCGGCCCCGGTGCAGGCTCAGGTCGCCGCTGCCGCGCTGCCCGCTGCCGCGGAGCGGCCGGCGAGCGACGTGGCCCTGAACGTCACGCTGGCCGAGGCCGCGCCCAAGCCGGGCCGCGAGATCGACAGCCCCTCGGGCGCTGAATCCGCCGCGGCCCCCCTGCCCGAGTTCGGCAGCCTGCTGCGCACCGAGTCGGGCGCGCCAGCGCCGGTGGGGCAGGGCGGCGCCGCCCTCGAGCCTCGCCTGGCCCTCAAGGGCGAACCGCGCCAGTGGCAGCAGCCCCTGATGCAGGCCCTGGGCGACCGCCTGCAGCTGGAGATCTCGGCCCGCAGCGAGCAGGCCGTGATCCGCCTGGATCCGCCCCTGCTGGGCCGCGTGGAAATCGCCATCCGCCACCAGGCCGGTGATCTGCAGGTGCGCATCGCCGCCAGCCATGGCGAGGTGGCGCGCCAGATCCAGCAGGTCAGCGATCAGCTGCGCCAGGACCTGGTGCAGCGCCACAGCGGCGAGGTCAGCGTGCAGATCAGCCAGGGCGGCCTGCGTGAGGGCGATGCCCGCCAGGCCTTCCGCGACGGCGGCCAGCAGCAGCAGGCCCAGCAAGAACAGCAAGCGCAGCAGCGCCGTCCCGGCCGCGGTCTGGCCGAAGAGAACCCAGCCCATGACGAGGGCTACGGTCTGGCCCAGGCCCTGGCCGCTCACACCTGAATCGGAAACGCGCAATGAGCAAGAACCTCAAACTGATGCTGGTGGGCGGTCTCGCGGCCCTGCTGCTGGCCGTGGGCGCCGGCGGCGCCGTCTGGTGGAAGATGAGCCGTGCGGCCGCCGCTGCCAGCGCGGGGGAGGGTGAGGGCGAGGAGCGCAAGGCGCCGCCCAAGCCGGCCCCGGACTACAAGTACGTGACCCTGGACAAGGTGCTCGTCATGCTGCGTGGCCGCAGCGGCGACTCGGTCTCGCACTACATGGCCGTGGACGTGGTCTTCAAGGCCCTGCCCGAGCAGGAGAAGCGCACCAAGGAGCATCTGCCCCTGCTGCGCACCGTGGCGGTGAAGGCGCTGTCTTCCTACACCGTGGAAGCGGCCCAGGGCATGACCGTGGTGGAGTTCGCCGAGGTGCTGAACAAGGCCTACAAGGCCAGCTACGCGGCCGAGCACCGCGAGCCACCCTTTGCCGAAGCCCTGATCGGCAAGCTGATCATCGAGTAAGCCGCCCGCCCCAGCACAGCCCGTGACGGAACGCCCCATGTTCGCCCCTGCCGCCGCCTCTGCCTACGCCGAGTTCGCCCAGACCGCCCCTGGCGGCCTGAGTGCCAGCGATGAGCAGGACCAGCTGCGCCAGTACGCGCCCCTGGTCAAGCGCATCGTGCGCCAGCTCTCGGCCCAGGCCAGCGCGGTGATGGACCGCGAGGACATGGAGCAGATCGGCCTGATGGGCCTGCTGGAGGCGCTGCGCCGCTACGGCCAGCCCGACGAGTCCTTCGGCGCCTTTGCCGCCCTGCGCGTGCGCGGCGCCATCCTGGACGAGCTGCGCCGCCAGGACTGGCGCCCGCGCTCGGTGCGCCAGGACAGCCACCGCGTGCGCGATGCGCTGCGTGCCCTGACCCGCAAGCTGGGTCATGAGCCCAGCGAGGCCGAGGTCCTGCATCACCTCAAGCTCAGCCCCAAGGAATGGTCGGCCTACCAGCAGGCCGAGGTGGCCGAGGAGCTGGCCAGCTTCGACGAGATGGTGGCCGAGCTCAGCGAGCTGCCCAGCGAGACCCGCTCGCCCGAGGCCCAGCTGATGGTTACCCGCTCCATCGCCCAGGCCCTGCAAAGCCTGGACGAGCGTGAGCAGAAGGTGATCCAGCTTTACTACGAATTCGACGCCAGCCTCAAGGAGATCGCCGCCGTGCTCGATCTCACCGAGGCCCGCGTCTCCCAGATCAACAAGGCGGCCCTGCGCAAGATGCGCGGCTTCCTGCAGCAGCAGGCCTGAGCCCACTAGGAAAGAAGTAAAGCCATGCAACCCTTTGTCGGCATCCTCATCGTGTTGGGCTGTGTCTTCGGCGGCTTCATGCTGCACGGGGGCAGTTTCAAGGTCATCTGGCAGCCGGTGGAGCTGCTCATCATCCTGGGCGCGGGCCTGGGCGCCATCGTGCTGGGCAATCCCAAGCATGTGCTGTCCGAGATGGTGCTGCAGCTCAAGAAGGTGGTGGGCCGCAAGAAGCCGGGCGAGGAGTTCCAGCGCCAGCTGCTGCTGCTGATGTACGAGCTGCTGCAGACCGCGGCCGGCGGCCTCAAGGCCCTGGACGCCCACGTCGAGGCCCCGCACGAGAGCGTGCTCTTCAAGCGCTATCCGCTGATCCTGGAAGAGCCCAAGCTGCTGCACTTCATCGTGGACAACTTCCGCCTGATGGCCATGGGCAAGATCAATGCCCATGAGCTGGAGGGCGTGCTGGAACAGGAGCTGGAGGCCATCTACGAGGAGCTGTCCCAGCCGGCCAAGTCCCTGGGCAAGATCGCCGAGGCCATGCCCGGCTTCGGCATCCTGGCCGCGGTGCTGGGCATCGTGATGGCCATGAGCTCGGTAGCCGATGGCGCCGGCACCGCCGAGATCGCGATGATGGTGGCGGCCGCGATGGTGGGCACCTTCATCGGCATCTTCTTCTGCTATGCGCTCTTCGATCCGCTCGCCAACATGATGAAGCAGATAGTGCACGAGGAGATGGCCGCGCTGGAATCGGTCAAGGTGGTGCTGGTGACCCATGTCTCGGGCAAGCCGCCCCTGCTGGCCATCGACGCCGGCCGCCGCCTGGTGCAGCTCAACATCAAGCCCAGCTTCGCCCTGCTGGAAAGCTGGATCGACAAGATGCAGAACCCGGGCGACGCCGAAGCCACGCCGCGCCGCCGCGCCACCGACCGCATGCCGGGAGAACGCCGTGCTGCCTGATGGCAACAAGGCGGGCAAGGCCCGCGGCAGCGACGCGCACCACCCCACGGTGGTCAAGCGCGTCTCGCGCAAGTCCCATGACGAGGCCCATGGCGGCGCCTGGAAGGTGGCGTTTGCCGACTTCTGCCTGGCCCTGCTGTGCCTCTTCCTGGTGCTGTGGCTGCTGGCCTCGCGCAACTCCGAGCGCATGCAGGTGGTGCTCAAGAGCGCTGGCGCCAATCTGCTGGAAGACGGCAACGGCCTGACCAACTCCCTGGCTTCGGGCTCGCGCGGCAGCATGATCGAGCGCTATCCGGTGCCCGCCTATGGCGAGACCCGCGCCGAGGGCGAGTCGCGTTACAGCAGCAACTCCGAGGCGCAGAGCGGCCCGGCCTCGCCGGCCAAGGCCCGCTACGAGACCCCGGCCGAGATGCAGCAGCTGGCCCGGGTGATCGAGCGCGTCAGCGCCGAGGAGGGGCTGGGCGGCAATCTCAAGACCGCGGTCACGCCCCAGGGCCTGCGCCTGATGCTGCACGACACCGAGTCCAGCGGCATGTTCGAGCGCGGCAGCGCCGTGCCTTCGCCGCGCTTTCGCGGCCTGCTGCGCAAGCTGGGCCCGGTGTTTGCGCAGATGCAGAATCAGCTCATCATCGTGGGCCACACCGACGCCTCGCAGTACAGCGACCGCGGGCCGGCGGCCTTCTCCAACTGGGCCCTGTCCAGCCACCGCGCGATGGCGGCCCGCTACCACCTGATGGAGGGCGGCATGCCCGAGCGCAGCGTGATGCAGGTCTCCGGCATGGCCGACAGCGCGCCGCTGGAGCCGGCCGATCCGCTGGCCGCCGCCAACCGCCGCATCGAGCTGATGGTGTTGAGCAGCCGCCAGGCCGCCCTGCTGGCCGGCATGTTCGGTGCACCGCGCCAGCCGGCCGCCCTGGGCGAAGGCCTGGGCCCGCTGAGCGCCGATTCCCCCGAGGCCTCGCGCGATGCGCGCCGGGTCCTGCAGACCGCCCCCAAGGAGTGAGGCGGCATGCGTACCAAAGCAAGAGGTGAGCGTATGAAGATCACGGGACCCCAAGGCCAGGCCATCGAGAAGCCGGCCGGCGAGAGCAAGGTCGGCGAAAGCGCCAAGACCCTGGCCGCGGCGCCCGCCGTGCTGGGCACGAGCGCGCCCGCGGCCCTGGCCTCCAGCGTGCTGGAGCCGGCCAAGGCCGCCCTGCAGGCCCTGCCCGAGATCGACCAGGCCAAGGTGGAGGCGCTGCGCGAGGCCCTGGCCCGCGGCGAGATCAGCTTCGACGCGAACCGCCTGGCCAAGCTGATCCAGCGTTTTCACGGCGGCGGAGGGCAGGGCGCATGAAAGCCAGCGAGGCCCTGAACCTGCTGCTGCGCGATCTGCAGGCCGACCGCGCCGGCTACGGCCGCCTGCGCGGCCTGCTGGACGAGCAGTTCCAGGCCGCGCTGGCGCATCGCAGCGAGCGTCTGGCCAGCCTGGCCGACGAGATCGCGAGCCTGGTGGACGAGCTCAACGGCCGCGGCCTCAAGCGCGGCGCCCTGCTGCAGCAGCTGGCCGCACGACCCGGCGAGGCACCCAGCATGGGCGCCCTGCTGCGCCGCCTGCCCGAACCCCTGGCCCGCAGCCTGGGTCAGGCTTGGCAGGCCCTGGAGCAGCTGGTGCAGGACTGCAAGGCCGTCAATCAGCGCAACTGCCACCTGATCACCGAGCAACATGCGCTGATGCAGCGCGTGCTGGGCGTCGAGGAGGTTCTCTATGCTGAACGCTGAGTTCAAGCTGGGCGCCGCGGGCTTTCCCAGCCTGCCGAACGCCCCGGCCGCGCGCGGCGCCGGTGGCAGCGAGTTCTCCAGCCTCTACCGCCAGCTCAATGCCGAGGTGGGCCGCTTCATCGAGCAGGGCAGCAGCGGCGCGGCCGCCGGCCTCAATCCCGAGGGCCTGATGCACCGCCTGCAGAGCACGCCCGTGGCCGCCGGCCTGGTGGCCGAGACGGGCGAGGCGGGCGCAGGCCCCAGCGAGGCCCAGCAGGCCTGGCTGCGCGAGATCGCGCCGCACGCCGAGGCCGCCGGCCGCCAGCTGGGCGTGGCGCCCGATGTGCTTGCCGCCCAGGCCGCGCTGGAAACCGCTTGGGGCCAGCGCCCCATACGCCGCGACGATGGGGCCGACAGCCACAATCTCTTTGCCCTCAAGGCCGGCGGCGCCTGGCGCGGCCAGACCGCCGAGGTCATGACCACCGAGTACGAGCAGGGCGAGGCCAGCCAGCGCCGCGAGGCCTTCCGCAGCTATGCCAGCCCGCGCGAGGCCTTCCAGGACTTCACCCGCCTGATGCTGGGCAGCCCGCGCTACCAGGGCGCGCTGCAGACCGGGGCCGATGCCCTGGCCTATGGCCGCGCCTTGCAGAAGGGCGGCTATGCCACCGACCCGGCCTATGCCGACAAGCTGGCCCAGGTGGCCGCCCGCATCAGGAGCGGCCAGTGAGGGGCCAGGTCTTGCTCAAGCCGGTGCTCGCTGCCTCAGGGATTGGCGGGTTCGACCACGCCGGCTTCCAGCACGCGTGCCTGGATGATGCGGCCGCTGCTGAGGTTGCGCACGCGGATGCGGGCGTCCTGGGCCCCGCCATCCAGGGCCTCGCCCGCGGCCTGCACCTCGATGCCTTCGTGGCGCGCCACGATGCGCACGCGCTCGCCACGACGCACCAGCTGGGCCGCCAGCAGCTGTCGCTTTTGCAGCAGCTGGCCCGGGCGAAGGCTGCTGCGCGGGGCCTGGCCCAGCACATCGTCCAGGCGGGCGAGCGCGTCGCTGGTCTGGGAGATGTCGCGGCGCTGCAGCTCCACATCGCCTTCGCCCAGGGCCTGACCGGCGGCCACGGCGCGGGCGGCCACCAGCACCTCGGCATTGAGGCTGGCGCGCAGCACGAAGTCCTGGGCCGGCTGGCCCGCACAGCGCGCGCTCAGGCGCAGGCGCGAGAGGCTGCGCAGGTCCACGGCCACGATCTCCCAGCCGGCCGGGCAGGCCGGGCGGGCACGCGGGGCCACCGGCGTGATCTGCACATCGGGGGCCACCCAGCCCTCACGGTCGGCCAGTTCCAGCACCGCGCGGCGCGCAGCGTCCTGCACCTGGGCCTCCAGCGTGGCGGCCGTAGCCAGCAGGGGCGCCAGGGCGCAGCCCAGGCCCAACAGAAGTTTTCTCGGAGAACGAAGCATGAGCATTGATTTCAGCAAGGCCTTGGGCCAGCACGGCGACGCGCTGCGTCTGCGCGCCGAGCGCACGAAAGTGCTGGCCTCGAATATCGCGAATGAAAGCACACCTGGCTACCAGGCGCGCGACATCGATTTTGCCGCGACCCTGCGTGAGGCTCATGCCGACGCGCAAGACGGTCTGCTGCTGGACACCGATGCAGGCGAACTGCAGTACCGCGTACCTTTTCACGCTGCCCAGGACGGCAACACCGTGGAGCTGGGTGTGGAACAGGCCGCCTTCTCGCAGAATGCCAGCGACTTTCAAACCAGCTTGACCTTCGTGAACATGAAGCTCAAGGGCCTGGCCAAGGCCATCAACGGGCAGTAAGGGAGAGAGGCCATGTCCTTCAAGCAGATCAGCCAGATTGCCGGCTCCGCCATGTCGGCCCAGACCGTGCGTCTGAACACCATCGCCAGCAATCTGGCCAATGCCCAGTCGGCTGCCGGCAGCGAGGGCGAGGCCTACCGCGCCCGCAAGCCGGTGTTCGCGGCCCTGGCCCAGGCCGGCGGCGAGCAGGGCCTGGCCGGTGCCCGCGTGCAGGTGCTGGACGTGGTGCAGAGCGACGAGCCCCTGCGCAAGGTCTACGAGCCCGAGAACCCGCTGGCCAACGAGAACGGCGAGGTCTTCTATCCCAATGTGAACTCGGTGGCCGAGATGACCGACATGCTGTCGGCCTCGCGTGCCTTCGAGACCAATGTCGAGGTGCTCAGCCGGGTCAAGTCCATGCAGGCTTCCCTCTTGCGCCTGGGCGAGTAAGGAGTGTCGACCATGAGCAACGCAGTCAGCGAAGCCGGCAATAGCGGCAGCAGCACGGCCGGCAGCGGCGCGGTGAACCAGATCACCGGCAACGGCGGCATCTCGAACATGTTCACCACCTTGCTGGTGGCTCAGATCAAGAACCAGGATCCGCTCTCGCCCACCGACCCCAGCCAGTTCGTGGGCCAGCTCACCCAGCTCAGCCAGATGGAGGCGCTGCAGGCCCTGTCCACCCAGGGCGCGGCCAACGCCAGCATGCTGTCCAGCCTGCAGATGATCGCCCTGGGCGGCCAGGTGGGCAGCACGGTGCAGGCCAAGGTGGAGCAGCTGGAACTGGGCAAGGACAAGATCAACACCCACTTCAACCTCGCCTCCAGCGCCGCCCCGGCCACCCTGGTGCTGACCGGCGCCGATGGCAGCGAAAAGCGCATCGACCTGGGTGCGCGCGCCGTGGGCGCCCACAGCTTCAGCCTGGACCCGGCCGCGCAAGGCCTGGCCCCGGGCCGCTACCGCCTGCGCATCGAGAACGAGAGCAAGCAGGTCAGTGCCGTCGAGGTGGAGGCCCAGCTCAGCAATGTGCGCCTGACCGGCGACGGCGGGGCCCTGGTGGGCCTCGGCAGCTTCGGCGAGGTCGATCCCGCCGCCATCACCCAGTTCAAGGGCCGCCAGGGCTGAAGCCCGCGCCCCGCCCACGCACCCGTTCAAGGAATACCCATCATGTCTTTCGAAATCGCACGTTCCGGCATCAACGCGGTCAGCGGCTCGCTGGAGGCCATCAGCAACAACATCGCCAACTCCGGCACCTACGGCTTCAAGTCCAGCCGGGCCAACTTCTCGGCCATGTATGCCGGCAGCCAGGCCAATGGCGCCGAGGTGTCCTCGGTCTCGCAAAGCCTGGAGAAGAGCGGCGGCCTGCTGAACACCGGCCGCGGCATGGACGCCATGATCCAGGGCCGCGGCTTCTTTGCCGTCAAGGACTCCGCCGGCCAGCAGGTCTACACCCGCGTGGGCATCTTCAACGTGGACAAGGACGGCTTCGTGGTCGATGCCAACGGCCGCAAGGCCCAGGGCTATAACGCGGTGCTGGACGCCAATGGCCGCCCCGTGCCCGGCGCCGGCCTCGGCGCCTTCGGCGACCTCAAGGTGCCCACCGGCCAGATCGGTGCCCTGGCCAGCGACAAGCTGCAGTTCAACGGCAATCTGAGCGCCGACTGGAAGGTGCCGGGCGCCCCGGGTCCGCTGCCGGCCTTCAACCCCAACGATCCCACCACCTTCAACAGCTCCATCACCTCGGTGGCCTACGACTCGCTGGGCAACAAGCACAGCAGCACGCAGTACTTCGTCAAGACCGCGGCCAACACCGTGCAGGTGCGCTACACCGTGGACGGGGCCCTGCAGGCCGCCCCGGTCACCACCCTGAACTTCAATGCCCAGGGTCAGCTGACCGCCGTGCCGGCCGCCACCCTGAACGTGGCCCTGACCAACGGCGCCAATCCCCTGGCCATTGCCATCGACTACACCGGCACCACCCAGTTCGCCGGCGAGACCACCACGCTGACCAACAATGCCAACGGCAATGCCGCCGGCACCATGACCGGCACCAGCATCGCCGCCGACGGCTCCATCATCGCCACCTACAGCAATGGCCAGAAGCAGTCGGTCGGCACCCTGGCCGTGGCCAACTTCGCCAACGAGAACGGCCTGGTCGCCATCAGCGACACCAGCTGGGAAGCCAGCGTGGAGACGGGCGCGCCCCTGTTCTCGCGCCCCGGCACCGCCACGGCCTCGGCACTGAGCACCGGCGCCATCGAGCAGTCCAATGTGGACATGACCGGCGAGCTGGTGAACCTGATGACGGCCCAGCGCAACTACCAGGCCAACACCAAGGTCATCTCGGCCGAGAACGAGATGATGCAGAACCTGATGCAGGCCGTCTGAGGACGCTGAGCCATGGATGCCTTGATCTACACCGTGATGAGCGGCGCCGAGCGCGTGATGCGTGCTCAGCAGGTGCATGCCAACAACCTGGCCAATGTGGAGACCGCCGGCTTTCGCGCCAATCTGGAGGTGTCCAGCGCCCGTCCGGTCGCGGGCGCCGGCTATGCGGCGCGCCACCTCAACCTGCTGCAGAGCGAGGCGGTGAGCGCCAAGGAAGGCTCGCAGCGCGAGACCGGCCGCGAGCTGGATGTGGCCATCCAGGGCGAGGGTCTGTTCGCCGTGCAGACGGCCCAGGGCGAGGCCTACACCCGCGGCGGCAACTTCACGCTGGACGCCGAGGGCAATCTCAAGCTCGGCGCCCATGCGGTGCTGGGCGAGGGCGGCGCCATCACGCTGCCGGCCCACAGCAAGGTGGAGATCACGGCTGATGGCGTGATCTCGGTGCAGGCCCCCGGCGCGCAGGAGCTGCAGGCGGTGGACCGGCTGAAGCTGGTCAAGCCCGAGTTCGACCAGCTGCGCAAGAACGAGCAGGGCCTGCTGGTGGCCCGCGACGGCCAGGCCCTGGCGGCCGACGCCACGGTCAAGGTCGGCAGCGGCCGCCTGGAATCCAGCAATGTGTCCGCGGTGGAGGAGATGGTCGCCACCATGAGCCTGGCCCGCGATTTCGAGATGCAGATGAAGCTCTTCAAGTCCGCCGACGGCATGGCCGAGGCCGGCAACCGACTCATCCGCGAGTGAAGCTCCGGCTTCAAACCCGATCACCCCAACAAGGAGTAGCGCCATGAATCCCGCCATGTGGATCAGCAAGACCGGTGTGCAGGCGCAGGACGCCAAGCTGCAGGCCATTGCCAACAATCTGGCCAACGTCAACACCGTGGGCTTCAAGCGTGACCGCGTGATGTTCGAAGACCTGTTCTACCAGGTCGAACGTCAGCCCGGCGCCCAGGGCGAGGACGGCAATGCCGCCCCGGCCGGCGTGCAGCTGGGCAATGGCACCCGCCTGGTGGGCACTCAGAAGGTCTTCACCAACGGCAATCTGCAGACCACCGGCCAGAACCTGGACATCGCCATCGTCGGCCAGGGCTTTCTGCAGGTCGAAGGCCCCAACGGCCGCCCGGCCTACACCCGCGCCGGCCAGCTGCAGGTCAATGCCGAGGGGCGGCTGACCAATGCCCAGGGCCTGCGCGTGCAGCCCGAGATCACCATTCCCGCCGGCGCCACCTCGGTGAGCATCTCCGAGAACGGCATGGTCAGCGCCACCGTGGCCGGCAATGCCGCGCCCACCGAGCTGGGCCAGCTGCGCCTGGCCGGCTTCATCAACCCCACCGGCCTGCTGGCCCTGGGCGACAACCTGTATCAGGAAACCACCGCCAGCGGCGCACCCACCGAGGGCATCCCCGGCGCCGAGGGCCTGGGCAAGATCAAGGCCGGTTCGCTGGAAGGCTCGAACGTGCAAGTGGTGGAGGAGATGGTGGACATGATCGCCGCCCAGCGGACCTACGAGATGAACACCAAGGTGCTTTCCGCCGCCGACTCCATGCTCCAGTACCTTTCCCAAGCGGTGCGCTGATGAAGCCCGCCCTGCTTGCCTCCGTGCTGATGCTACTGGGCGGCTGCGCCACCCTGCAGCCGCCTCAGCCGCCCGCGCCCGAGCCCGCGCCCCTGGCGCCGAGCACGGGCCTGCAGTCGCGCGCCCAGGACAAGCCGCGGGGCGGCGGTGTCTACCAGCCGGGGCGCGCCACCAGCCTCACGGCCGACACCCGGGCCTTCCGCCCCGGCGATGTGCTGACCGTGACCCTGGCCGAGACCACCCAGGCCAGCAAGAGCGCCGACACCCAGCTGGGCAAGCAGAGCAGTGCCGGCTTCAGCGGCTCCCTGCGCAACAGCGCCACCAAGGGCGCGCTGCAGGGCCAGCGCGATTTCAACGGCACGGCTTCCAGCAGCCAGCAGAACCAGTTGCAGGGCGCCATCACCGTGGTGGTGCACGAGGTGATGCCCAACGGCCTGCTGCGCGTGCAAGGCGAGAAGAGCCTCTGGATCAACCAGGGCGAGGAGCTGATCCGCCTGGGCGGCTATGTGCGGCCGGCCGATGTGGACAGCGACAACCGCGTGTCCTCCCAGCGCATCGCCAATGCCCGCATCAGCTACAGCGGCCAGGGTGATCTGGCCAGCGCCAACACCCCGGGCTGGCTGACGCGCATGTTCAACAGCCCCCTGGCTCCGTTCTGAGCCCCATCATCATGAAGAAGCTGCTCGGCGCCATCCTGCTGCTCGCCGCAACCCTGAGCCAGGCCGCACCGCGGCCCCTGGGCCAGCTGGTCAATATCGAGGGCGTGCGTGACAACCAGCTGCTGGGCTACGGCCTGGTGGTAGGCCTCAATGGCAGCGGCGACAGCACCCAGGTGCGCTTTGCCGGCCAGTCGGTCAACAACCTGCTCAAGCAGTTCGGCGTCAAGCTGCCCGAGCGGGTGGATGCCAAGAGCAAGAACGTGGCCACGGTCATGGTCAGCGCCAGCTTCCCCAGCGGCTACCGCCGCGGCCAGACCATCGACGTGACAGTCTCCTCCCTGGGCGACGCCAAGAGCCTGCGCGGCGGCGTGCTGCTGCTCACCCAGCTGCATGCGGCCGATGGCGAGGTCTACGCCCTGGCCCAGGGCAATATGGTGGTGGGCGGGCTCTCGGCCCAGGGCCAGAGCGGCTCCAGCGTCACGGTCAACACCCCGACCACCGGCCGCATCCCCAACGGCGCGAGCATCGAGCGCGAGATCGAGAGCGACTTCGACAGCCGCCCCACGGTGCAGCTCAGCCTCAAGCGCCCGAGCTTCCAGACCGCCACCCGCATCGTGGACGCGATCAACAAGCGCTTCGGCCCCGAGACCGCCAGCACCCGCGACGCCACCGGTGTGGAGGTGCAGGCCCCCGCCCAGCCCACCCAGCGCGTGGCCTTCATGGCCCAGCTCGAAAGCCTGGCGGTGGACACGGCGGATGCCGTGCCCAAGGTCATCTTCAACTCCCGCACCGGCACCGTGGTCATCGCCGAGGGCGTGCGCGTGCGGCCGGCTGCGGTCTCGCACGGCGCGCTCAAGGTCGTGATCAGCGAGAAGCCCCAGGTCAGCCAGCCCCAGCCCTTCAGCCAGGGCCAGACCCAGGTCACGCCGCAGTCGCGCGTGGCCGTGGACCAGGGCAATGGCCGCATGCTGCGCTGGCCCCCGGGCACCAGCCTGCAGGCCATCGTGGACACCATCAACAGCATCGGGGCGAATCCGGACGACATCATGGCCATCCTCCAGGCCCTGGATCAGGCCGGCGCCATCGAAGGCGAACTCCAGGTCATCTGAGCACGCGAGCCCGCCATGAGCATCGAAAACTCTCTGCAAGGCCCCGCCGGCCTGGGCGCGCCCAAGGATGAGGCCGGTCGCCTGCGCCAGCGCGCCACCGACGCCGCCGTCAAGTTCGAGGCCTTCTTCATCAAGCAGATGATGAGCCAGATGCGCTCGGCCACCCGGGTGCTGGCCGACGAGGACAGCCCGCTGAAGAACAAGGTCAACGAGGACATGCTGGACCTGGCCGACGGCCTGGTGGCCGACGCCATGGCCGGCCAGCGCGCCTTTGGCATTGCCGACCTGATGCTCAAGCAGGTGCTGCCCAGTGTGGGTTTAAGTGCGGCGCCCGCCGGGTCGCCTTCTTCTTCTGAAGCGGGCCCCGACGGCTCGCAAGCGCCCCGCGCCGCACAGCCATGAGCCTCATCAACAATGCCCTGTCGGGCGCCATCGCCGCCCAGGCGGCCCTCAGCACCAACAGCCAGAACATCGCCAATGCGATGACCCCGGGCTACACCCGCCAGGGCGTGCTGCTGAACTCGGTGCTCTCCGGCGCCCGCGGCCAGGGCAGCGCCGGGGCCGGCGTGCAGGTCTCGGGCCTGCTGCGCTTTGCCGACGGCTACAAGTCGCAGCAGATGTGGCAGGCAGCCAGCAATCTGGGCCACTACAGCGCGGCCCAGCCCTATCTGAACCAGCTCGAGCAGGTGATGGCCGACGACACGGCCAATATCAACCAGGGCATGGATGCCTTCTTTGCCGCGCTCAATGCCGCCAGCGTGGAGCCCGACTCGGTGCCCCTGCGCTCCCAGGTGCTGACCACGGCCGAAAGCCTGGCCCGCCGCTTCAACAGCATGCAGCAGCTGCTGAGCACCCAGACCCGCGCGGTCAATGAGCAGCAGTCCGCCGCCGCCAAGCAGATCAATGGCTACGCTGCCGACATCGCCCTGCTGAACAAGCAGATCGCCGCCGGCCGGGCCACCGGCATCAATGTCTCGGGCCTGCAGGATGCGCGCGAGCAACGCATCGACGCCCTGTCCAGCCTGGTGGGCCTGCAGGTGGTGGAGCAGCCCGATGGCAGCGCCAGCGTCTCCATGAAGAACGGCCAGCCCCTGGTGATCGGCTCCGAGGCCGGCAGCGTGGACATCAACACCGCCACCGGCGTGATGATGCTGCAGTTCGCGGGCAGCAGTTTCGAGGTCAAGGAGGCCGAGCTGGCCGGCCAGCTGGGTGGTCTGCGCGAATTCATGCGCAGCGTGGTCGCGCCCATGCAGACCCAGCTGCGCGACCTGGCCGATGGCCTGGTCACCGCCGTGAACAACCAGCTGGCCGCCGGCCAGGACATGGCCGGCAATCCCGGCGCGGCCCTGTTCGCCCCGGTGGGCGCGGACGGCCGCGTCAGCATCAACAGCGCCCTCAAGCCGCAGGAGCTGGCTTTTGCAAAGACCGGTGGCGCCGCCGGCAACAGCGAAAACCTGGGCAAGCTGATCGCGCTGCGCGACAGCGTGAATGTGGGCGGCACCAAGCTGGGCGATGTGTTCACCCAGCTGGTCGGCAAGCTGGGCGTGCAGAGCCAGCAGAACATCGCCGGCCAGAAGACGGCGCAGACGGTGCGCGACCAGTCCGAGGAGAACTGGAAGTCCACCAGCGGCGTCAACAGCGACGAAGAGGCCATCAGCCTGATGCAGTACAAGCAGATGTACGAGGCGAATATGAAGGTGGTGGCCGTGGCCAACCAGCTCTTCGACAGCCTGCTGGCCATGGCCTGATCGCGAGCAAGGAGCCCCATATGCGCATCGCCAGCAATCAGTACCACGCTACCATGAACACCGCCCTGCAGACCGCCAACAGCGGGCTCACGCAGGTGATGCAGCAGCTGGCCTCGGGCAAGCGCGTGCAGGTGCCCTCGGACGACACCATCGCCACCGTGCGCCTGGCGCGCCTGGCGCGCGAGGAATCGGCCCTGGGCCAGTACCGCAACAATATCGGCGCGCTGCAGGCGCGCCTGCGCAATAGCGAAGCCATCCTGGGCAGCATGGAACAGGACCTGGGCATGGCCCGCGACCTGCTGGTCTGGGCGGCTGATGGCAGCAACACGCCCGAAGACCTGCAGGCCATGTCGGCCTCGCTGGCCACCCTGCGCGACAGCCTCTTCCATGTGGCCAATAGCAAGAACGCCGAGGGCCGCTTCATCTTCTCCGGCACCGCCACGCTGAGCGACACCGTGGTCTTCAACGCCGCCGCCGCCGTGGGCGGCCGCTACAGCGCCGGGCCCGGCGTCAATGACGAGCAGCAGCAGGTTTCGGTGGGTACCGACATCACGGTGGCCGGCAATGTCTCGCTGGAAACCTTCTACGACTATCTGAACAAGCTCGATCAGGTGGTGGCCGACCTCTCGGCCGGCACCCGCATCGGCAGCGCCCCGCTGGGTGATCTGGACCTGGCCCTCAACGGCATCTCCGCCCATGTGGCCGATCTGGGCCGCCGCCAGAACATCCTGAACACCCTGGACGACAGCCACGCCTCGGTGAGCCTGTCCAACCAGCAGGCCTCGCTGGATCTGGGCGCCCTGGACTACTCCGAGGCCGCGGTGCGCCTGAATGGCTACACGGTCGCCGTGCAGGCCACGCAGAAAGCCTATGCCAAGGTCAGCACCCTGAGCCTGTTCAACGTTCTCTGATCCCCCTACACCCCGGCCCGCCTTGCTGAACACCCCGCCCATCCAGACCCCGACGCGCAGCACCGCCACCACCTTGGGCGGCAGCGACGCTGCCCGGCGCACCAGCGCGGTGGCGCCGGTGCAGCGCGTGCCGGCGCCCGAACGCGCTGGCGGCACGGCCCGGGCCTACGATCAGGCGCCGCGCGGCGGCCCGCGCAACACCCTGGCGAACGCTCTGCGCGAGCCGGGCCTGCAGCAGCAGCTGGGCGCTCTGCAGCAGGGCCAGGACTATCTGGAGCGTCTGGGCGCCAGCCTGCAGCAGCTCAAAAGCGGTCTGAGCCAGCAGCTGGCCCGGCCGCAGGGGGAGGGCGCCTCCCTGCAGCCCCAGCTCGACTCCCTGCGCCAGCTCTGGGCCCAGCGCGCGGCCGAGGCCGGTGGCCAGCTGGATGCCCGGCTGCTGCCCGCGCCCGAGGGCGAGAGCGCGCGCCAGCGCTTCCGTCTGCGCGGTCTGGACATGAACAGCCTGGCCTCCGAGGGCAGCGAAACCCTGCGCCTGTCCCTGCCGGGCCAGCCTCGGCCGCTGCTGGTGCCGCTGGATGGTCGCGGCCTGCAGCCGGCGCTGCAGAGCCTGCAACGCGCGCTGGCGCCCACCGGCCTGCGGGTGGAGACCCAGGGCGGCGAGCTGCAGTTCAGCGTGGAGGAATCGGCCTGGCCGGCCCTGCGCGAGGGCCTGGCCCTGCGCGGCGATGGCAAGCGCTTCCCCAGCGGCCAGATGGTGCGCGCGGTGCTGGACCCGGCACCGGAGGCCCTGGCTCCCCAGGGCTGGAAGCTGGACGGCCCCGAGGCCCAGCGCCGCAGCCTGGTCCAGGTGCTGGATGCCCAGGCCCGCGTGCAGCGCGCCCGTCAGGCCCTGGGCCAGCGCCTGGACCAGGCTCGCAAGCTGGGTGACTCGGCCGGCAGCGCCGAGGCCCAGGCCGAGGCGGTACACCGCTTCGCCGCCGAATTCGCGCGCAGCCCGCGCCTGCCGGCCATGGACTATGGCCGGCTCAGCGCCCTGGCGCCGGCCGTGCAGGGCCTGCACCGTCAGCAGGTGCAGCTGCTGCTGCTGCCGCCCGAGGCGGCCGCCAGCCTCTGAGCGCATCAGATCCTGATGCGTGCCGCGACCCCGCCCTTGGGGTAGTGCTGGTAGACGCGGGCGCTGCCGTCCCGGCCCAGCAAAAGCACCTCGTAGGCATCGCGGCGTCCTTCATAGACCGGACCGTCCATGCCCGGTGAGCCTATGGGCATGCCGGGTACGGCCAAGCCCAGGGCCTGGGGCCGCTCCTTGAGCAGACGCAGGATCTCGCGCGCCGGCACATGGCCCTCGATGGCATAGCCGTCCACCCGGGCGGTGTGGCAGGAGCCGTACCTGAGCTCTATGCCCAGGCGCTTGCGCATGGCGGCATTGCCCACATCATCCACCCGGGTGCGCAGGCCGGCGGCCTGCAGATGCAGCACCCAGTCCTGGCAGCAGCCGCAGTTCGGATCCTTCCAGATCTCGACCAGGGGCGCCGCCGAACCGGTGGCCTGCACCAGGGCGGGGGCGAGCAGGGCGGCGGCGCCCGCCAGCAGCTGCCGGCGCGTGAGTGCGCTGGGTCTTGCGGTCTTCATCGTCACTGGGCCGCCGGCAGCAGCTCGGTGACCATGAAGCCGCTGGCGGACTTCTCGGCGCGGAAGCGGACCTTGTCACCAACCTTGAGCTGATCGGCCATGGCCGCCTCCCTGAGCTGGAACACCATGGTCATGCCCGGCATGTCCAGGTTCTTGATCTCCCCGTGCTTGAGGGTGATCTTCTTGTTGTCGCGGTCGATCTTGCGGATCTCGCCCTCGCTCAGCGCGCCGTCCTGGGCGATGACTGACAGGGAAGAGCCCAGGCCGATCAGGGCGGCCAGGCCGATGTGTTGGAGAGTCTTCATGGGGGCTCCTTGGCGGGGGTCAGTGCTTGTGCTCAGCGTGGGTGGCTTGGGTTTGGGTTTTGGCCGGCTTGTCAGACGGGCTGCTGGCGATCACCTTGATCTTTCCGACCATGCCGGCCTGGTAGTGGCCGGCGATCAGGCAGGCGAAGTCGAACTCATCGGCGCGGTTGAAGGTCCAGACGATTTCGCCGGTCTGGCCCGGGGCCACATGGGCCATATAAGGCTCGTCATGCTCCATGCCGGGGTGCTTGATCATCATCTCGGCGTGAGCGTCCAGGGCCTTGCGGGTGCCGATGACGAACTCATGCATGAGCTGACCCTCGTTGCGGATCAGGAAGCGCACCGTCTCGCCCTGGCGCAGCGCGATGCGCGCCGGCGTGAAGCGCATTGCGTCGTTCATGCTGACCGCGATGGTGCGACGGGCCTGCCCCGCCTCGGCGGCAATGCCCCAGTCCTGCTGCTCCAGCCGGAGCGGGCCGGCATGGCCGGCCTCGCCATGGGCCAGGGCGCCCAGGCTGCTCCCCAACAGGGTGATGGCGGCCAGGAAGTTTCTTTTGCGCATGTATGTCTCCAGAAAATCAGTGCGAGTGAGGGCTGCTGCCGGGCTTGCGCGCGCGCAGCTCGGTGGGGGTGTTGGCGCTCGTGCCGGCCGGCTGCTGGCGCGGCATCGAACGCCCGCCTTCTGCGGCAAAGCGGGCCGGCTCGGGCAGGGCTCCGCTCCACTCGAAGGCCACCTCGCCCGGCGGGTGGCGGTACCAGCCGGGGTCGCTGTAGTCGCCGGGCTTCTGGTCCTTGCGCACCTTGAGCACGCTGAACATGCCGCCCATCTCCACGCCGCCAAAAGGGCCCTGGCCCGTCATCATGGGCAGGGTGTTGTCGGGCAGGGGCATCTCCATCTCGGCCATGTCTGCCATGCCGCGCTCGCCCATCACCATGTAGTCGGGCACCAGCTTGCTGATCTTCTTCACCACCTCGCGGTGGTCCACGCCGATCAGGGTGGGCACATCGTGGCCCATGGCGTTCATGGTGTGGTGGCTCTTGTGGCAGTGGAAGGCCCAGTCGCCCGGCTCGTCCGCAATGAACTCGATCTGGCGCATCTGGCCCACCGCCACATCGGTCGTGACCTCGGGCCAGCGCGCGCTTCGGGGCACCGGGCCGCCGTCGGTGCCCGTGACCTCGAACTCATGGCCGTGCACATGGATCGGGTGGTTGGTCATCGTCAGATTGCCCACGCGTATGCGCACCCGGTCGCCCTGGCGCACGTTCAAGGTGTCGATGCCCGGGAAGACGCGGCTGTTCCAGCACCAGAGGTTGAAGTCCAGCATGGTCATGGTCTTAGGCGTCGCGCTGCCGGGCTCGATGTCGAAGGCATTGAGCAGCAAGCAGAAGTCGCGGTCCACCGTGCTGATCTGCGGGTGCCGGGTCTTGGGATGCGTGACCCAGAAGCCCATCATGCCCATGGCCATCTGGGTCATCTCGTCGGCATGCGGGTGGTACATGAAGGTGCCGGGACGGCGCGCCACGAACTCGTAGACATAGGTCTTGCCGGGGGCGATGGCCTTCTGCGTCAGGCCCGAGACCCCGTCCATGCCATTGGGCAGTCGCTGGCCATGCCAGTGGATGCTGGTGTGCTCGGGCAGCTTGTTGCTGACGAAGATGCGCACGCGGTCACCCTCGACCACCTCGATGGTGGGGCCGGGCGACTGGCCGTTATAGCCCCAGAGATGGGCCTTCATGCCCGGAGCCAGCTCGCGCAGCACCGGCTCGGCCACCAGGTGGAACTCCTTGACGCCCTGGTTCATGCGCCAGGGCAGGGTCCAGCCGTTGAGGGTGACGACCGGGTTGTAGGTCCGGCCCGTGGCGGGCAGCAGCGGCGGCATCGTGTCAGGGCTGGCCTGCAGCACCGGCTCGGGCAGGGCGGCCAGGGCCACCTTGCTCACCGCGCTGGCGGCCACGCCGGCGCCGATCGCGCCACCGGCGCGGAAGAAATCACGTCGGGAAACCATGGTCTTGTGTGCTCCGTCGGGGTTCAGTGGGCGGCCGCCCCGGCGGCGCCGGGGCTGGTGGGCGCGCTGGCGGCCGAGAGGTTGGGCTTGCCCAGCAAGGCCATGTCCAGATCGGCCTGGGCGATCCAGAAGTCGCGCTGGGCGTCCAGGGCCGCATTGACCGTGGCGATCTGGGCCCGCGCATCGGCCAGCAGCTCGAAGACCCCGATGAACATGCCGTTGTAGCGCAGCAGGTTTTCCTCGGAGATGCGGCGGGCCAGGGGCACAGCTTCCTCGCGGTAGTGACGCGCAATCTCATAGGCTGCGCGGTAGGCCTGGTAGGCCTCGCGCAGCTCGGAGCGGGCCTCGATGGCGGTCTGCGCGGTGCGCTCCAGGCTTTGTCGGTACAGGCTCTCGGCCCGCGCCACCCGCGCATCGCCCCAGTCGAAGAGCGGCAGCTCGAGGCTGATCTCGTAGCCGCGCTGGCGGCTGCCCTCGCTGCTGCTATTGCGCTTGAGGTCCAGCTCCAGCACGTTGATGAAGCGGGTCACCCGGCTCAGGCCCAGGCTGCGTGCCATGGCCTCGGTCTGGGCCTTGGCGGCCTGCACATCCAGGCGCTGGCTCAGGGCCAGGGCTTCCAGATCGTGCGCCTCGCGCGGGCTGTCGGGCAGCTCGGGCAAGCGCTCGGGCAGGCGGAACTCGATCTGCGGGCCCCACAGTCCCAGCAGCCGGCTCAGGCGCTCGCGCGCCGCCACTTTGGCCTGCTGGGCGCGGGCGCTGTTCAGGGCGGCCTCGCTGTAGAAGGCCTGCTCGCGTGCCTGCTGCAGGCGGCTCCAGTTGCCGGTCTGGGCCATGCGGCGGCCCAGCTCGGCCCCGGCCTCGGCGGCGCTCATCACGTCCTGGCGGTAGCGCAGGCCCTGCTCGGCGGCCACGGCAGCATAGAAGGCCTTGCGCGCCTCGCTGGCCAGGGCCAGCATCTCCTGCGCCACCTGGCGCTGCGTGGCGGCCAGGCGCCGGTCTTCCACCTGGCGGGCCAGGGGCAGGGCGATGAGATGACCCAGATCCAGGCTGAGCTTGCGCTCGATCTCGCGCTCCTCGCCCTTGCGGCTGCGCCCGAAACTGAAGCCCGGGTTGGGCAGACGGCTGGCCTGCACCAGCTCGGCCTCGGCCACGCCCAGGCCATGCAGGCTGGCGCGCAGGCCGCGGTGATTGAGCAGGGCGATCTGGGCCGCGCTCTCGGCCGTCAGCGGCCGCGCCAGCAGCTCGTCCACGCGCTGCGCCACCTGGGCTTGCTCGGCCGCGTTGCGCGGCAGGGCCAGGTCTTGTCCCAGATGCTGCCGGGCGATCTCACGCACGGGTTCGGTGCCGCCCTGGCCGCCCAGGCTGGCACAGCCTGCCAGCAGGACCGCGCTACCCAGCAGGGCTCCCTGGCGCAGGAGCTGCGCCGGTTTCTTGAAGAGGGATGTCATGGCCGTCCCTCAGTGCTGGTGCGCCGCGGCGGGGGCCGAAGCCCCCTGCTGCGCCTCGCGGGCATAGGCGCGCCAGCCACCGATGCGGGCGACGCGCTCATTGCTCTCGCGCCAGGGCTGCAGCTGCAGCTCGGGCAAGGGGCGGTAGTGTTGCAGGGCCGGACGGTAGACCAGAGGTGGGACCGCGGCGCTGGGGTCTTGGGGGAGGGGGCGGGGAGGGGGGGCCTCAGGCGTGGCGAAAGCTGCCGGGAGCTGGAGCGTGAGCAACAGCGCCGGCAGGCACAGCCGCGCCAGGGCATGGCGTGACAGAAGGGCGAACATGGCCAGGATCTCGCGTGAAGAGAGCGAACGGTCCTGCGACGAGGGCGCAGGGCGCTTGTCGCGGTCCGTCAGGCGTCCCGGGGACGCCGCGGCCGCGGCTTCAGGCGAGCAGGCTTTGAGGCGGTCGGTCCAGGCCGCCCGGGCGCAGGCCCTCGGGGGTGGGGGGCACGGTGGCCACGGCCAGCGGTTTCTGGGCGGGCAGGTCCAGCAGGGGCAGACCCGGGATCAGGGCCAGGCCGCTGCAGCAGGAGGCGCAGGCGCTGCACTTGCCGGTGCCATGTGTTTGGCCGTGGGTCTTGCCCTGATCGGAATGCCCATCCGGGCCAGCCACTTCGACAGGGTGGGTCGCATGCTCATGCGGCGAGGCTTCGGACGCCGGGGCGTGATGCGCGTGAGCTTCCAAGCCCAGCGCCGTTGACGGCACCGGGGCGCAATGGTGCAGGCCATGCGCGGCGTAACCCTGCAGGGGCAGGGCCACGGCCAGCAGCAGGGCCAGCATCAGGCGCCAGAAGGTGCTTCGCATGGCCCGCAGTGTAGTGCAGGGAGACGGGGATCAGCAGCTGCCGCGGTTGCTGTTCAGGCAATGCAGGCTGCCATCGGCGCGGGCACGCTCCAGCTCGGCCAGCACCTCGGCCCGGTCGCGGGTGGAACCGCGCTCGAACTCGGGGGCATAGCTGGATTCGCGGCTCATCTTGGCCAGCAGGCCGCTGCGGCGGGCCGCGTCCAGCTCGGCCAGCACCTCGGCCCGGCTGCGGGTGGAGGGGCGCTCGAACTCGGGGGCGTAGCTGGATTCGCGGTTCATCTTGGCCAGGCTGCCGTCCAGGCGGGCGGCTTCCAGCTCGGCCAGGACTTCGGCGCGGCTGCGACCGCCTTCGCTCGGGGTGGACACCGGGTGGGCGGCCACCGGCAGGGCGCTGGCGGCGAGCAGGCCGAGGGCCAGGGTCAGGGTGCGGATCATGCAGGGCTCCTACAGGGGGTTGAGAAGAAGTGGCGACTCCAGTTGCGCCATGGATCTCACTGTAGAAAGCGGGCTCCGACGCGGCCCGGTCCGGCGCATTACGCTTATGTCATGCGCGGCAGCAGCAGGCCGATGCGGGTGCGACCCAGGGCCGACTCGGCAAAGGGCTGGCCGCCATGCATGCGTGCGATGGCGGCCACGATGGCCAGGCCCAGGCCATGGTTGCGGTCGGCCTGGGCACGCGCGGGGTCGGCGCGGTAGAAGCGGTCAAAGAGCCGCGGCAGATGGGCGGGCGCGATCTCGGGGCCCTCGTTGAGCACGGACAGGCGCAGCCAGCGCGCATCGTCCAGCGACTCGATGGCGATGCGCAGCACGCTGCCCGGCTGGGCATAACGGGTGGCATTGCCCAGCAGATTGGACAGGGCGCGGCGCAGCAGTCCCGCATCCAGCGCCGCGCTGGCGTCGCCGGCCACTTCGGCGCGCAGCCCGGCCTCCAGCAGGGCGGCCTCGTGGAAGTCCAGCACCTCGGCGGCCAGGGCGGCCACGCTGGCCAGGGGCTCGCGGCGGGCGGCCCGGCCACGGTCGGCATGCGAGAGAAACAGCATATCGGCCACGATGCCGGCCAGGCGGTGCAGCTCTTCGAGATTGGAGCCCAGCAGCTCCTGCAGCTCGGCATCGTCGCGACGGCGGCGCAGGCTCAGCTCGCAGCTGCTGATCAGGGTGGCCAGCGGGGTGTTGAGCTCGTGGGCCACGTCCGCGTTGAAGGCCTCCATCTGCCGATAGCTCGCGGCCAGGCGATCCAGCAAGGCGTTGAACTGGGTGATCAGGGGCTGGAGCTCGCTGGGCTGGTCGCGGCCGTCCAGGCGCCGCTCCAGATCATGGCCGCCCAGGAGCTCGGTCTGGGCGCGCAGCCGGTGCAGGGGGGCCAGCCCGCGCCGCACCAGGGCATAGGCCCCCGCCGAGACTGCCGCGGCCCCGCCCAGGGCCGCCAGAGCCAGGATCCAGGCCACGCGCTGCAGCAGGGCGGCGTCGGCCCGGGTGTCCAGGCGCAGCCTCACCTGCAGCGCTGCGGATTCGCCCGAGGGCGGGGCGGCCGAGAAGTGCCGGGTCTTGCCCGCAAGCTGCGGATCCTCTTCTCCCGCCGGGAGGTGGGAGAACAGCAGCCGGCCCTGGGCATCGTGCAGGCTCAGGGCCAGCTCGCTATGCCCGGCCAGCAGATCGCGCAGCTGCTCGTGGCGCTGGGCCCCGGAGCGGCCCTCGGCCAGCAGCTGCTGCACGGCCTGCTGCTTCTGGTCCAGGGTCTGGGTCTGACGCTGGGCCAGGGTCAGGCTCAGGGCCAGGTAGATGGCGCCGCACAGCAGACCCAGGCCCAGGAAGGTCAGCAGGGCCAGGCCGCGCGAGAGGCCCAGGCCTAGGCTTGGCGGCGTCGCGGCCGAGGGCCTGTCCGCGCTCACGGTTCACGCTCCTCCAGCACATAGCCCATGCCGCGCACGGTGTGCAGCAGGGGACGCTCGAAGGGCTGGTCCAGCTTGGCGCGCAGGCGGCGGATCGCCACCTCCACCACATTGGTCTCGCTGTCGAAGTTCATGTCCCAGACCTGTTCGGCCAGCTCGGTGCGCGACAGCACCTCGCCCTGGCGGCGCAGCAGCAGGCTCAGCAGATTGAACTCCTTGGCGGTCAGGTCCAGGCGCTGGCCGGCGCGCTGGGCGCGGCGGCGCAGCAGGTCCATTTCCAGCTCGCCCAGGCGCAGCTGGGTGGCCTCGGCCGGGTTGCGCGCGCCCTGGGCGCGGCGCAGCAGGCCCTGGATGCGGGCCAGCAGCTCGGAAAAGGCAAAGGGCTTGACCAGGTAGTCATCGGCGCCGGACTGCAGGCCGCGCACCCGGTCTTCCACCTAGGTGCGTGCGGTCAGCATGAGCACGGGCGTGTCCCGGCTCTGGCGCAGGGCGGCCAGCACGGCCAGGCCGTCGATGCCGGGCAGCATTCCATCCAGCACGATCAGATCGTGCCGCCCCTGGGTGGCCAGATGCAGGCCGTCGATGCCGTTGTCGGCCCACTCCACCGTGAAGCCCGCTTCGCCCAGACCCTTGCACAGATAGTCGGCGAGCTTGGTCTCGTCCTCGATCAGCAGCAGCTTCATGCCGGCATTGTGCCGGCCGGCCCGCCGTGCCGGGATGACGAATTCGTCATCTCGCCGACCGCCCGGAGACAGGCGGCCTCAGGCGCCCAGGGTGTCCAGCAGCAGGGCCTGCACCAGATGGCGCTGGTCCAGGCGCTCGTCGCCCGGGGCCGGCTGCGGCCTTGCGGCCGCGCGCAGGGCGCGCAGCTGCGGCACCAGGGCGCGCACCGCATGGTCGGCGCGCGCCAGGCCGATGAAGACGGGCAGTCCCGCGCGGCGCTGCAGGGCGCGGGCATGGTCCGGGGGCAGGCCCTCGCAGTCCACCGCGTCGTACAGGCGCTCCAGCATGCGCAGCAGGGCCTCGCTCTGGGCGGTGTCGGCCTCGTCCAGCCAGCCGCTGGCGTCCAGGCGCGCCACGCGCGCGCCCAGGGCCGCAGCGGCAGCCTCCAGCTCGGGCAGGCCGGGATCCTCGGGCTTGCGGCACAGCAGGGCGATGTTGCGCCCCTGCAAAGGACAGGGGGCGGGGGCTGTCACCTGCTCCTGGGACTCCAGTGCCAGGGCACGGCGCAGCAAGGCCTGGCACCGGGCCGGCTGCAGGGCCTCGGCGCCATTCGCGGTTGGGGGCTGGGTGGCGGGATTCATGCTCGGTCGCCAGCCTAGTGCGGCGCCGGGGCCAGGCTTTGCGTCAGGTCAAACAAGGGGCTGGCGTTGCGCTTCTGTCACCATCGGTTTACAAAACGTCACCCGGCGTTGCCCGCTGTCATCAAGAGTTCCTGGGCCCGTCGCGCAGGCCGCCTACGCTGAGAACCAAGACAGATCAATCAGGAAGGAGCCCCCATGCTGACCGCCACCGAAGCTCGCCACCCCACCCGTCCGATGGCCACGCCGCCGGCTGCGTTGCCTCATTTCGAGGTGCCCAACGAGGCCCAGCGCATTGCCGCCATGCTGGAACTGGTGGCCGCGACGGTGCCGCTGCAGCGTCGCGTGGTGCATGCGGGCGACACCATCTATCAGGCGGGCGAGGATTTCGGCCGCCTGCACATCGTCAACGCAGGCTTCTTCAAGATCGTCAACAGCGCCTCCGATGGTCGCGAGCAGGTCGTGGGCCTGCAGTTCCGCGGCGACTGGCTGGGCTTCGACGGCATTGCCACCGGCCGCTACGGCTGCGATGCCATCGCCATGGACACGGGCGAGATCTGGAGCTTCAGCTACGAGGCCCTGCTGCGGGCCTGCCTGGCCCAGCCGCGCCTGCTGGGCCTGCTGCACGAGGCCATGAGCCGCGAGATCAGCCGCGAGCGCGACTCCCTGCTGTCCTTGTGCACGCTCTCGGCCGATGCCCGGGTGGCCGACTTCCTGCACTACTGGGCCGAGTCCCTGGCCCGGCGCGGCCTGCGCGCCGACCAGATCAGCCTGCGCATGAGCCGGGCCGAGATCGGCAACTACCTGGGCATGACCATCGAGTCGGTCAGCCGCGCGCTCTCGCGCCTCTCGGCCAAGCGCCTGATCCGCTTCGCGGAGAAGGGACGTCGCGATATCGAGATTCCCGAGCTCTCGGCCCTGGCCGCCTTTGTGCACGGCGGGCCGGCGCCGGCCAGCCTGCTGCAGTAAAGCTCAGGGCCCGTCACCGCTGCTGCCCCTGAATCGGGCGACGCGCCGCGCGTCCAGCGCCGCCCTGGTCTGCCGCTTGCGTGAGAATCGCGCGGCGCGCGGGGCTCATCATGATGTTCAAGCCCTTTCCGGCTCGTGGTCCCGCGTCTCAAAGGGAGGATCACATGTCAGAAACAAAAAACCGTACCCACATGCCACGGCCCTGGTGGGTACTCGCCTTGATCGCGATCAGCGTCTGGGGCAGCGCCCTGGCGCCGGCAGCGGCCCAGGAACCGCCCCGCCACGCGGCTGCGTCCTCGGCCACGGCCGCTTCCGCAGCCGCCTCATCTGCCTCGGCGCCCACGCGGCCCGGCCCGGCCGCCAGCGCCGGCACCGCCGACCTTGAGCAGCTCGGCCAGCGCATCGACAAGCTGGCCGCGGCGGTGTCTGCGGCGGCCTCGGCGGCCCAGCCCAATGACAGCTGGCAGGACGTCAAGTCCGTCATGCTCAATGTGCTGAGCAATCGCATCGATGCCTTTCTGTTCGGCGGCGGAGGTGGCGGCGCGGTCTCTGCGGGTGCCAAGCTCCTGGCCCTGCTGGCGCTTGTTTACGCCGGGCTGAAGCTGCTGCTGGCTTTTTTCCTGCTGTATCGCGGACCCTCGGGCGGGCGCCTGGATGCCTTGCGTGAGCGCATGTGCCGCAATCGGGGCCTGGCGGTGCTCAGGTGTGGGCTGGCGATTCTGGCGCTGGCGTATACCGGCGTCGCCTACTACTTGGTCGCCGGCGCGGCATCGGCCTCCGATGCCAGCTCCGCCGCAAGCCTCGAAGCCCTGCGAAGCAGCCTGCAGAGCTGCCAGGCCCAGCTCCAGGCAAGACCGCAAGCGCAGCCCGCCACGGGGCCCGCCGCTGGCGCCGCGAGTGCGGAGCTGATGGCGGCCGTGGAGCGGCAGGGACAGGCCTGTGTGAGTGCTCTGCGGACCCAGGGTGCCACGCTCTCACGCCTGCAGGAGCAGGTCCAGGCGGTGGAGGCGGCGCAGCCCAGCGGGCTCAGTAAGGGGCTGACCTTCCTGGCCTGGGTGCTGGCCCTGGGGGCCCTGGCCCTGCTGCTGCAGCGCGCTTTGCGCTAGCTTGCCCGGGAGATTGTGGCGTTCAGACCCCGAGGGCCGCGGCGATGGCCGCCGCCAGGCCCTCGCGGCTGAAGGGCTTGCGCAGCAGGGGCACGTCCTGCAGCGCGGGCTGTTCAAGGGCCAGCAGATCGGCGGCGTAGCCGGACATCAGCAGCAGGGCCGTGCCCGGATGCTGGCGCCGCAGCCGCGCGGCCAGCTCGGTGCCGCGCATGCCGCTGCCCAGCATCACATCGCTGAGCACCAGGTCATAGTCGGCGCCCGGTTCGGCCAGGGCGGCCAGGGCGGCTTCGGCGCTGTCGCAGGCCCGGACCTCGCTGTCCCAGGCTCGCAGAAAATTGAGCAAGACCTGGCGCACCTCGGCCTCGTCTTCCACCAGCAGCACGCGCAGGCCCGGGGGCGGCGCGGTTTCGGTCCGGCCCAGGCCGCGCCCGGGCTCCAGCTCGGCGGCCGGGGCCGCGGGGAAGTAGAGCGTGACCGTGCTGCCCTGTCCCGGCTGGCTGTCGATGCTGATGGCACCGTGTGACTGCTTGACGAAGCCGTAGACCGTGGACAGGCCCAGGCCCGTGCCGCGGCCCGCCTCCTTGGTGGTGAAGAAGGGCTCGAAGGCCCGCTTGCGCACCGCCTCGGGCATGCCCTGGCCGCTGTCGCTGACGGCGATGGCCAGCAGGGGCAGGCTATCGGGCGCCAGCTCGGCAGCCAGACCCGGCGGCAGCTGCTCGCAGCGCCAGGCGCGAAAGCGCAGGCGCCCCCCCTCGGGCATGGCGTCGCGCGCATTGATGGCGATATTGAGCAGGGCCGACTCCAGCTGGCCCGCATCCGCCAGCACGGGCGGGCAGTCGGGCGCGGCCTCGTCTTCGATCTGTATGCGCTGATCCAGGGTGCGGCGCAGCATGCCGGCCAGTGAGGCCTGCAGGCCCGCGATCTCCACCCGGCTGGGCTGCAGCACCTGGCGACGCGAGAAGGCCAGCAGCTTGGCCGTGAGCTCGGCGCCGCGGCGGGTGGCGCGCATGGCCGCGGCCACCATGGGCGGCGCCAGCTCATCGCCGGCCACTGCGGGCAGCTCCTCCAGCACCTGCAGATTGCCCTGGATCACGGTGAGCAGATTGTTGAAGTCATGGGCAATGCCGCCGGTCAGCTGGCCCACGCTCTCCAGACGCTGGGCATGGCGCAGCGCCTCCTCGCCCTGGGCGCGCTGCAGCACCGTGGACAGCAGATTCCCCAGCGACTCCAGGAAGCGCAGCTCGTCCTCGCCAAAGCGCTGGGGCTGGCGTGAGCGCACGACCAGGGCGCCGACACAGCGGCCCTGGTCCAGCAGGGGCATGCCCAGGGCGCTGACCAGGCCGGCGCGGCGGTAGGCCTCGGGCACCTCGAAGCGCTGCTCGCTGGCATAGTCGGTCACCACCACGGGCCGAGCCTGGCCGATCAGAAAGGCCAGGGGCGAGCCGGCCGCGCAGGGCAAGACCCGACCCTCGGCCTCTTCCTCCAGCATGCCCGCGGCGCCGGCCACGCGCAGGGCGCGACCGTCGGGTTCGAGCAGGTACAGGCGCGACTGTTCCACCTCCAGCGCCTCGGCCACGGCGCGCGGCGCCTGGCGGAAGAGGGCGGCGGGATCGCGGGTATCCACCGCCAGGCGACCCAGCTGGGCCACATGCTCGGCATAGCGGGCGCGCTGCAGGGCCTGGCGCATGCGCGGGTAGGCGCTGATGTCGCGGATGGCCGCCACCACATAGGGCAGGCCCTGATCCTGCAGTGGGCTCAGCGCGATCTCCACCATGACCTCGGAGCCATCGCGGCGCCGCGCCACCAGTTCCATCTGGGTGCCCATGGGGCGCGGCCGCGGATTGCGGGCATAGGCGTCGCGGTAGGCCGCATGGCGGGGGCGGATGCTGTCGGGCACCAGGGCGTCGACCGGCTGGCCCAGCAGGGCCCCGGGCTCGTAGCCCAGCAGGCGCTCGGCGGCCGGGTTGGCGCGCACGATCAGGCCGCCAAAGTCCACCAGGAGCAGGGCGTCGGGGTAGGCACTGAAGAGAGAGCGGAAGAGGCCCGCCTCGGCCAGGGAGTCATCGGCGCCCGGGGACGCCGCGGTTGGCGGGACCTCCGGCGCGCCGCTCATGGCCGCTCCACCGCCGGCACGAGCAGATAGCCGGCGCCACGGACTGACTTGATCAGCTCGCCGCCTTGCTGGGGCGCCCCGGCCTCGAGCTTGCGTCGCAGCCGGCCCACCTGCACGTCGATGGTCCGGTCATAGGGGCCGGCCTCGCGGCCGCGGGTCTGGTCCAGCAGGAAGTCGCGCGAGAGCACCCGGCCCGGATGGCGCGCAAACACCAGCAGCAACTCGAACTCGCCGCCGGTAAGGGCCACCTCGCCCAGCGCTGCATGCACCAGGCGGCGGGCGCCGACATCCAGGGTCCAGTCCAGCATGCGATAGCGCTCGCGCGCCGGTGCGGCGGCCACCGCGCTGCCGGCGGGCGCCGGCGGCGGCACCAGGCGGCGCAGCACGGCCTTGACCCGCGCCAGCAGCTCGCGCAGGTCAAAGGGCTTGGTCACGTAGTCGTCCGCCCCCACCTCGAGGCCGACCACCTTGTCGATGGGGTCGCCGCGGCCGGTCACGATGACCAGGCCGCAATGCCAGTGCTCGCGCAGCTGGCGGGCAATGGCAAAGCCGTCCTCGCCGGGCAGTCCCAGGTCCAGGAGCACCAGCAGCGGCGCATCCTGGCCCATCAGCTCCATCAGGGCCGCCCCGGTGGCCAGGGGCGTGACGCGGTAGCCCTGGGCACGCAGATAGCTGGCCAGCAGCTGACTGATATCAGCCTCGTCGTCGACGACGGCAATATGGATGGGCGTGGCGGTGGCGACGTTCATGGCCCGCATTGTCACCAGGATCCGCCGACCCGGCCGAGGCGCTGTCAGCAGGAGGCGACACAGGGCGGGCGATGGCCGCGCCACGGGGCGCGGCCGGTGGGGCTCAGACTTGCTGCTGACGGCGGCGGCGCGCGCCGACGAAGGCGGCAGCCGCCACGCCCACCAGGGCCAGGCTGGCCGGCTCGGGAATGCCGCGCGGCTGGACGCTGAAATTGGCCGGATCGCCGAAGGGGTCGCCGGAGCGGGCCACGGCATAGCCGCCCGAACCGCATTCGCGGCTCAGCGGCTGGAGCTCGCCACCGCGGGCTGCCAGCGTGGGTTCGCAGCCCCAGCCGTCGGAGTTGTAGCCCAGGTCGCCGGAAATGGTGGCCACGATGTCGTAGTCCAGGGTGAAGCTCTCGCCCACGCCGATCAGGCCCAGGTTCACGGCGTAGGCGCCACCGGCGCCGCCCACGACGCTGTCACCCTGGCAGCCTGTGTAGCCGGCCAGGCCGCTGCCCACATCGTCGCTCACGCAACTGCGCTGGCCGTTGAGGTCCTGGCTCAGGGTGGTGTGATCGCGGGCGACCGTGACGCCGTTCTTCTTGACGCTCAGCAGCAGGTCGGACAGACCCTCGCCGATGCCGGACAGGGCGATCTCACCCCAGTCCACATTGAAGCTGAAGATGAAGTCCTGGGCCACGCCGCTGGTGTTGGTGTAGGTGCGGCTGAAGCGCACGCTGGTCTGGGCGTCAAAGCTGCCGTTGCCCGAGGCGCGGGCGCCGAAGTAGCTGAAGCCGCTGGCATAGCCATAGGTGTGGAAGAAGACGGAGCCGCTGCCATTGCCGTCGCTCAGATAGAGGTCCGAACCTGCAGCGCTGCTGCTGGGCGGATTGCCCTGGGCGTGATTGGCGGTGCCGTCCACCAGGCTGCCGCCACGAGGCAGCTTGTAGCTGGCGTCGATGACGATCTGGCCATCGACCAGATTGCCGTAGGTCAGGGGGGCGGCAGCGGCCGTGCCGGCCAGCAGGGCGCCGAGGGCGGCGACCAGCAAGGGCTGTGCGAATTTCGGAATCTTGCTCATGGTGTTCAGCGAAGTGCTTGTTGTTGTGCAAATGCGCCAGCGCATTAGCAACTGCCATGCCCCCTGAGCCGCCGCCCTTTGGAATCAAGGGTTTGCATTCATCATGAGCCAAAGAGCTCATGGGGACGTAAAGAATGCCGACACACCCATCGGAGGGGGCTTGCCTTCTAGGGTCAAGTCTTGTTTCGGGCGACGAACCGGCGCCGCGGATGGCGCCACGTCAAGCTCCGGGTTCGCTCGGCCCGGCTGCGGCACGCGGCTTTGTGCCCGGTCAAGCTCGCGTGGGCCGCCCTGGCTTTCAATCGATGCGAACCCAAGCCAAGAAAGGAGTTCGCGATGTCGGTTTTCAAGGATCTGTTCGCCAGCGATGTGGGCCTGATGAGCCTGGTGGTGCTGCTCATCGTGCTGGGCATGGGCGCCTTCTATGTGCGTTTCTTCCTGCGCCATATGCGCGAGGACGAACGCCGCGCGCGGGCCGAGCAGCGCTCAAGCTGAGCGTGCGGCCGGGACAGTGGCTTCAGCGGGTGCGCCGCCGGCCCAGTCCGTGGCCGGTGCTGGGGCGCGGGGGCGCCCAGGCCTGGCCGCTCCAGTCCTCCTGCAGGGCCTGTCCCGCCTGGCTGTAGTGCAGCTCGCTGCCGGCGGGTGCTGCCAAGCTGGCCAGGCTGAGGCGCAGCAGGGGCAGGGCCCGCTCGGTGTCGGGCGACTCGATATCGATGCGGTGCCAGCTCGACGGCCCCGGGGGCGGACCGCCGAGCGACCGGCCCCAGCCGATCACGGCGCCCAGACCGGCGGCCTGCAGAGCCTCGTCCAGACGGGCGTGCAGGGCGTCCAGACGCTCGGCCAGCGCGGCGTCGGCCGGCAGTTTCAGGTAGATGAAGTCCACCCGGGCAGTGTGCACCAAGCCGGCCGCTGGCGGATCAACTGTCCACGCGGGCCAGGTCCAGATCGCGCGTCTCGCGCACCCGCCACAAGGCGGCCAGGGTGAGCAGGCTGTTGGCCGCCAGGTACAGACCCACGCCGCTCAGGCCATAGGCCTTGTTCAGCTCCAGGGCCACCAGGGTGGGCACCGAGGCGCCCACGATGGAGGCCAGGTTGTAGGCCAGCGAGGCGCCGGAGTAGCGCACCTCGGTGGGGAAGAGCTCGGGCAGCAGGGCGGCCATGGGGCCGAAGGTGGCGCCCATCAGGGCCATGCCCAGGATGATGAAGCCCAGCAGCTGCCAGGGCGAGGCCTGGCCCAGCAGGGCCGGCATGGCCAGGCCGAAGGCCAGGATGGCACTGGTCACGCCGATCAGCCAGCGGCGGCGGCCCAGGCGGTCGGCCCAGAGCCCGCCCATCAGGGTGCACAGGCCGAAGACGATGGCGCCGATCAGCAGCAGGCCGGTGAAGGTATTGGCCGGAATGCCCAGGCCCAGCGCATGGCCCGCGCCCGAGAGCGCCACCGGGCTCTTGGAGTAGACCTGGACAAAGGCCGTCATCAGGTAGAAGAGCACATAGGTCGTCGTCATGATCAGGGTGCCCATCAACAGGGCCAGACCATGGCGCTTGAAGACCGCGCTGACCGGCGCATGCAGCTTCTTGCCCTGCTGCTCGGCCTGGCGGAACACCGCGCTCTCATGCAGGGTCAGGCGCACATAGAGGCCCACGCCCACCAGCACCACGGAGAGCAGGAAGGGGATGCGCCAGGCCCAGTCCACCAGGGCCTCGGGGCCCAGGAAATAGCTCAGCAGGAAGAACACGCCATTGGCCGCGAACAGGCCGATGGGTGCGCCCAGCTGCGGGAACGCGCCATACCAGCCGCGCTTGCCCTCGGGCGCGTTCTCGGTGGCCACCAGGGCGGCACCGCCCCATTCGCCGCCCAGGCCTATGCCCTGGCCGATGCGGCAGACGCACAGCAGCACCGGCGCCCACAGGCCGATGTGCTCGTAGCTGGGCAGCAGGCCGATGGCCACGGTGGACAGGCCCATGGTCAGCAGGGAGGCCACCAGGGTGCGCTTGCGGCCGATCTTGTCGCCGAAATGGCCGAACAGGGCCGAGCCGATCGGCCGGGCCAGAAAGGCCAGGGCCAGGGTGGAGAGCGAGAGCAGGGTGGCCGCCGAGGGATCGCCCTTGGGGAAGAACTGGCTGTTGAAGACCAGCACCGCGGCGGCGGCGTAGATGTAGTAGTCGTAGAACTCGATGGCGGTGCCGATCAGGGAGGCCAGGGCCACCTTGCGGGGCGAGTTCAGGGGCGCGGCTTGCGCGGAGGGCCGCTCGACGGCGGCAAGCGAGGGGGAGGACATCGGGGGTACAGCCTGGGAACTTCGGGTCAGCAAGAGGCCGGCAGAGGAGCCGGCCGCCCATGCAGCGGCTCGGCAGCGCAGGCGCTGCGGGTCACGCCGCAGGGGAGCGGGGCATGCGGGCCACGGATCACGGGCCGAAGACGGGGCCTGCCGGGGTCAGGCCGTCGCGCCGCAGCGCTGGGGTGGCCGGGATGGGGCCGCCGGGTTGCGGCCGCTGGGCGGGTGGGCCCGGGCCGCGCGCGCTGGCGCGAAGCACGTGATGATACCGGGGCCCTCCCGCCGGGGCCGCGGGCCGGGTGCGCCCGTGCGCTCAGCGCGCGCGCCGGCGCGGCAGCAGACCCAGGGCCAGGGCCGTGCCCAGCAGCACGATGGCGCAGCCGCCGGCCATGCGCCAGGTGAAGGCCTCGGCCAGGAAGAGCCAGCCCCAGACCACGGCGAAGCCGGGGATCAGAAAGGTCACGGCAATGGTGTTGGTGGGGCCTATGCGCTGCATCAGGCGGAAGTAGAGGATGTAGGCCACACCGGTGCACAGCAGGGCCAGGGCCGCCACGGCCGCCCAGGCCGGCGCCGAGGGCAGGCTGGCGGGCCAGAAGAAGACGGCCGGACCGGCCAGCAACAGGGCCGCGCTGAACTGGCTGCCGGTGGCCACGGTGAGCGGGCTGCAGCGGCTCAGGAAGCGCTTGGTGAAGTTGGCCGCGATGCCGTAGCACAGCGTGGCCAGCAGGCAGGCCAGCACCGCCCAGCCGCTGCCGCCGGGCTTGAAGCTGGCCTGGTCCCAGGCCAGGAAGACCACGCCGGCAAAGCCCAGGGCCAGGCCGGCTATGCGGCTGGCATTCAGGCCCTGGCTCAGCCAGGCCCAGGCCACCAGGGCGCCCCACAGCGGTGTGGTGGCATTCAGGATGCTGGACAGGCCGGCCGTGATGGACAGGGCCGCATAGCTGTAGAGCGCAAAGGGCAGGGCGCTGTTGAGCAGGCCCACCACCATCAGCGGCCGCCAGTCGCGCCGCAGCTCGGCCAGGCCCTGGCGGGCGGCCAGCAGGGGCAGCAAGAAGAGCGAGGCGCCCGCCACGCGCAGGGCGGCCAGGGGGATGGCTCCGAACTCATGCGCGCCCAGGCGCATGAAGAGAAAGGAGGCGCCCCAGATGGCGGCCAGCAGCAACAGCTCGCCCAGGTCCAGGCTCTTGATCATGTGAGGAGGTCTCCGCTCGGGCGATGTCTAGTTCTTGGGGGCGGCCGCGGCGCGGCGCCAGAGCTGCAGCACAGCATAGCTGCGGTAGGGCTGCCATTGTTCCGGATCGGCGGGCGCCTCCTCCGCGGCCCGGGCCGCCAGCATCTTCTTCAGCACCACATCGCCGGGCGGGAAGGCATCGGGCCAGCTCCAGCCGCGCATCAGCATATAGCCGGCCGTCCAGGGGCCGATGCCGGGCAGGGCCACCAGCTCGGCATGCGCGGCCTCGAACTCGCCCTGGCCGCCGGCCTCGCCCGCATAGCGCAGCTGGGGCCAGGCACGGGCCAGGGCGATCAGGGCCTCGGCACGGCGGCGGATGATGCCCAGCTCGGCAATGGCCTCCACCGGCGCCTGGGCGATGGTTTCGGGCAGGGGGAAGAGCCGGTCCACGCCGGGCGCGGCCTGGCCGGCGTCCAGCGGTGTGCCGAAGCGCTGAACCAAGCGCGCGCCCAGGGTGCGAGCCGCGGCCACCGTGACCTGCTGGCCCAGCACGGCGCGCACGGCCAGCTCGAAGCGGTCGGTGCAGCCGGCCAGGCGCAGGCCCGGCGTGGCCTCGGCCAGATCGCCCAGGCGGGCGTCGATGGCAGCGGGCTCGGCGTCCAGGTCCAGCCAGCGCCGCACCAGGGGAATCAGGCTGGCGGCCGTGCCCCAGACCGCCGCGCAGGGCGAGAGCAGCAGCACGGGCTGGGCCGTGTCGAAGCGCACGACCAGGCGCCCGGCATGCACCCGCCCGCCATGGCGGATGCGCAGGCTGCGGCTGATGGTGCGCTGCGCCAGGTCCACGGTCTCGATGCCGGGGATGGCGCGCGCGGCCAGGAACTCCAGCAGGGCCTCCACCGCATAGGGCGGGCGGTAGGCCAGGCGCAGCGCGGGCTCGCCGCAGGCCGTGGCCACCGGCGGCGCGCCGCGGCGCAGGGCCGAGGGCTGGAGCCGGTACTGCTCCACAAAGGCGGCGTTGAAGCGCCGCAGGCTGCGAAAGCCCGCGGCGGCGGCCACCTCGGTGATGGGCAGGGCGCTGTCGGCCAGCAGCTGCTTGGCCAGCAGCAGGCGGCGGGTCTGCAGATACTGCAGGGGCGAGACCCCATGCTCGGCCGCGAAGATGCGGCGCAGATGCCGGTCGCTGATGCCCAGGCGCCGCGCCAGGTCTTCCACCGACTCGCTCTCGCCGGCCTCCAGCAGGGCAGCAGCCTGGCGGGCCAGGGTGCGGGAGGCGTCCATCACGCTCCAGCGCAGGGGCGCGGCCGGCGCCATCTCGGGCCGGCACTTGAGGCAGGGCCGAAAGCGGGCGGCTTCGGCCTGGGCGGCGCTGGCGAAGAAGCGGCAGTTCTCCTGGCGCGGCGTGCGCACCCGGCAGACGGGGCGGCAGTAGATGCCGGTGGAGGTCACGCCCACGAACCAGTGACCATCGAAGCGGGCATCGCGGGCCAGCAGGGCCGGGTAGCACTGGGCCCGGTCCAGGCCGGGCGCAGCGATGTCGGGAACCGTGTCGGGAGCGGAAGGCATGCGGCCATCATAGGAGGCGCTCAGCCGGCCGCTCGCCGTTTCCGGACATCTGGATGCAAGTCCACCTTGCCGCCCTACATGGACTTGAAGAGGTGAACGTAGGCGCGGCTCACGGGCAGCTCGCGTTCATGCTCGCGGATGCGCAGAAAGAGCCGGCTGGCGGCGTCGCGCCGGGTGCCGGCCAGATGAGCCATATTGACGATGGTGGAGCGGTGCACCTGCAGGAACTGCTCCGGGTCCAGCTGGGGCAGCAGCTCGACGATGGGCGTGCGGATCAAATACTCGGCCTCACCGGTCTGCACCACGGTGTACTTGTCGTCCGCGTGGAAGTAGCGCACCTGCTGCACATCGATCTGATGGGTCAGCTCGCCCTGGCTGGCGCGCAGCCACCGCAGGCGCGGCACGGCGGCCGGCGCGGGCGGGCTGAGCTGCTGCAGGGCGCGGGCCAGCTGGGCGTCGGGCTCGGGCGCAGGCGCGGCCAGGGCGGCGCGCAGGCGCTCCACGCAGCGGGCTAGCCGCTCGGTCTTGAGCGGCTTGAGCAGATAGTCCAGGGCCGCGGCCTCGAAGGCCTGCAGGGCGTACTCGTCATAGGCGGTCACAAAGACCACGCGGGTGCTGCCCTCGATGCCCTGGGCCACCTCCAGGCCGCTGAGGCCGGGCATCTGGATGTCCAGGAAGGCGATGTCGGGCGCCTCGGCCGCAATGCGGGCAGCGGCCTCCTCGCCATCGCGGGCCAGGGGCAGGATCTCCAGCGCGGGCCAGAGCGTGGCGAGCTGGGTCTTGAGGTACTGGGCCAGGTGCGGCTCGTCATCGGCAATCAGGGCGCGGGGCATGGGGCAAGGGCTCCGTGGCAGTCGGGTTGTGCAGGGCTTCAGCGGATCAGGGCAGGGGCAGGCTGAGCCGGGCCAGGGTGCCGCCGCCGGGGGCGGGCTCCAGGCTGAGCGCGGCGGCGGCGCCGTAGCGGCTGGCCAGACGCGCGCGGATGTTCTCCAGGGCCATGCCCTGGCCGCCGCGGCGCGGGCGCCGGGCGGCGGCGTCCAGCCCCTGGCCATCGTCCTGCACGCTGAGCTCCAGGCGCCCCTCTTGGGCCTGCACCCGCAGCTGCAGCCGGCCGCCGCTGGCCTGGGGCTCCAGGCCGTGGTGGATGGCGTTCTCCAGCAGGGGCTGCAGCATCAGCGGCGGCAGGGGCAGCTCGCGCAGGGCCGGGTCGGCGAGCTCGATCTCGTAACGCAGGCGCTGATCCATGCGGGTCTGCATCAGGGCCAAATAGGTCTGGGCCAGGTCCAGTTCCTCGCCCAGGCGGCCATCCTCGCGACGCAGCTGGCCCAGGCTGCTGCGCAGATAGTCGGTGAAGGCCTCCAGCATCTGTTTGGCGCGCGCGGGCTCCTCGTCCATCAGGCAGTGCACATGGGCCAGGGTGTTGAAGAGGAAGTGCGGCTCGATCTGGGCCTGCAGCAGCTTGAACTGGGCCTCGGTCACGCGCAGGGCCTCGGCCTCACGGCGCTCATGCCACCAGAAGAGCAGGCTGGCCGTCGTGGTGCAGAGGAGGGCGATGAACAGGAACTCCTGCAGCACGCCCGGCCGGCGGATCAGCTGGCCCCAGAGGTCCATCTGCAGCAGCAGGCCCAGGAGGCTCAGGCCCAGGGCGCCGCCCAGTACCACCATGCTGAGGTTGAGCCCCGTGTGCAGGAGCGCGGCGCGCCAGCCGCGGTCGGCATTGATGCGATTGAGCAGCGCCTCGGGCAGCGCTCGCTCCAGCAGGCGGTAGGCCGCGAAGATGGTGAAGGACACGCAGCCCGCGATCACCAGATTCTCGAACAGGGCCCAGGCCCAGGCCCGCGGCTGGGTCAGCCGGCCCTGGCTGATCAGGCCGGCCAGGGCCAGGCTGCCGCCCACCAGCAGGGCCACGCCCAGGGGCACGCAGAGCTGCGCCCACAGCGGTACATCGCGGTGCTTGTAGAGCTTCCAGCTCAGGCGCCAGGCCTGGCGTAGCTGCTGCGCGGCGGGGAGGGGCGGGGTGGCGCGTGTCATGAGGCGGGAGTGTAGGCAGGCAGCCCTCACGGGCTCCGGCGCAGACGATGAATGGACAGCCGAGGCGACGGCTGGACAGGGCGCCCGATGAAAGGCCGCGGCGGCGGGCGGCGATGCGTCACGCCGCCTGCCTACAATCCGCGCGGAAATTCATCTTCGCAGCAAGGAAACTCATGCAAGTCCACGCCTCCATCTTCAAGGCCTATGACATCCGCGGTGTCGTGGGTCAGACCCTGGACGAGACCCTGGCCGAGCACCTGGGCCGGGCCTTCGGCACCGAAGCCAAGCTGGCCGGTGAGAAGGCCGTGGCCGTGGGGCGCGACGGCCGCCTCTCGGGCCCGGGCCTGGTGGCCGCACTGGTTCGTGGCATCCAGTCCACCGGCCTGGACGTGGTGGACATCGGCGCCGTGACCACGCCCATGCTGTACTACGTGGCCGCCACCCGCGGCAAGCACGGCTGCAACTCCGGCATCCAGGTGACCGGCAGCCACAACCCCAAGGACTACAACGGCTTCAAGATGGTGCTCAAGGGCGCCGCCGTCTACGGCGAGCAGATCCAGGGCCTGCGTCGCCGCATCGAGGCCGAGGACTACGCCACCGGCCAGGGCCGCGTAGGCCAGATGGATGTGCTGGCCGAGTACAGCCACCGCATCGTCAAGGACTGCAAGCTCAAGCGCCCGCTCAAGATCGTGGTGGACTCGGGCAACGGCATCCCCGGCGCTTCCTCGCCCGCCATCCTGCGCGCCCTGGGTTGCGAGGTGATCGACATCTATTCCAAGGTGGACGGCGACTTCCCCAACCACCACCCGGACCCCAGCCGCCCCGAGAACCTGGAAGACCTCAAGCGCATCGTGCATGCCACCGATGCCGATCTGGGCCTGGCCTTCGACGGCGACGGCGACCGCCTGGGCGTGGTGACCAAGGACGGCGAGATGATCATGCCGGACCGCCAGATCATGCTCTTCGCGGCCGACATCCTCAGCCGCAAACCCGGCGCCGAGATCATCTTCGACGTCAAGTGCACGCAACGCCTGGCCCCCTGGATCCGCGAGCATGGCGGCAAGCCCCTGATGTGGATGACCGGCCATTCCCTGGCCAAGGCCAAGCTCAAGGAAACCGGCGCCCCCCTGGCCGGCGAGCTCTCGGGCCATATCTTCTTTGCCGAGCGCTGGTACGGCTTTGACGACGCCATGTACACCGCGGCCCGCCTGCTGGAGATCCTCTCCCGCTCGGCCGACCCCAGCGCCGTGCTCCAGGCCCTGCCCACCAGCTTCAACACGCCCGAGATCAATGTGCCTTGCGCCGAGGGCGAGCACCACGAGGTGGTCAAGCAGCTCAAGGAGATCGCCGAGTTCCCCGGCGCGGCCGAGATCGTCACCATCGACGGCCTGCGTGTGGAATACACCGACGGCTTCGGCCTGATCCGCCCCTCCAACACCACGCCAGTGCTGGTGCTGCGCTTTGAAGGCCACACGCAGGAGGCTCTGGAGCGCATCCAGCACGATATGCTGGCCCAGCTCAAGCGCGTGAAGCCCGACGCCACCTTCGCGGCTTCCGCCCATTGATGGCTCCCCCCCTACCGGCTTCGCCGGCCCCCTCAAGGGGGCGCCACCGACGGACCGGCGTAGCCGGATCCGTGGCGGCCGCTGGGGTCATGCATCAGGCCAAGGTCCGGGCCATCACAGGATGCGCTGGAGTGCAGCCATGAAGTCGTGGCTGGCCCGCGCGCTCTACGGCTGGGCCCTGCGCCTGGCCACGCCGCTCTACCTGCTCAAGCTCTGGCGGCGCGGGGCGGCAGAGCCCCTGTACCGGGCGCATTGGGGCGAGCGCCTGGGCCTGTATCGCGGGCCGGCGGCCGAGCCGGGACGGCTGTGGCTGCATGCGGTCTCCCTCGGTGAGACCCGGGCGGCGGCGCCGCTGATCGCGGCCCTGCGCGCCCAGCGGCCGGGCCTGAAGCTCTTGCTGACCCATGGCACGGCCACCGGACGCGAGGCCGGTCAGGCCCTGCTGCAGCCGGGCGATGACCAGGCCTGGCTGCCCTATGACACGCCCGGCGCCACGCGGCGCTTTCTGCGCCACTGGCGGCCTGCCGCCGGGGTGCTGATGGAAACCGAGATCTGGCCCAGCCTGCAGCACAGCGCGCGCCGCGCCGGCGTGCCCATGGTGCTGGCCAATGCGCGCCTGTCCGAGAAAAGCCTGCGCCAGGGCCAGCGCCTGGCGGCCCTGATGCGACCGGCCGCCGGCGCCCTGAGCCTGGCCCTGAGCCAGACCGAGGCCGATGGCGAGCGCCTGGCCCAGGCCGGCGTGCCGCGCTGGGAGCGGGCCGGCAATCTCAAATACGATCTGCGGCCCGATGAGGCCTTGCTCGCCCGCGGCCGGGCCTGGCGTGCGGCCCTGGGACGGCCCGTGCTGCTGGGCGCGGTGACGCGCGAGGGCGAGGAGATCGCTCTGCTGCGCGCCTTCCAGCGCCGTTACGCCGGGCGCTCAGCGGCCGAGCGGCCGCTGCTGCTGATCGTGCCGCGCCATCCCCAGCGCTTCGACGAGGTGGCGGCGCTGGTAGCGTCACAAGGCCTGAGCCTGGCGCGCCGCAGCGCCTGGGGTGAGACGCCGCCGGCCGAGGCGGCCCAGGCCGAGGTCTGGCTGGGCGACAGCCTGCGCGAGATGTCGCTCTACTACGGCCTGGCCGATCTGGCCCTGCTGGGCGGCAGCTTTGCGCCCCTGGGCGGTCAGAACCTGATCGAGGCGGCGGCCTGCGGCTGCCCCTTGCTGATGGGGCCGCACACCTTCAATTTCGCCGAGGCCGCGGAGCTGGCCCTGCAGGCCGGCGCCGCGCGCCGCGTGGCCGATCTGGACGAGGCCCTGAGCCAGGCGCAGGCCCTGCTGGGCGAGTCGGGGGCCGAGCGTGCCCTCATGGCCGAGGCCGCGCAGCGGTTCGCCACGGCCCACCGCGGCGCGGCCGAGCGCATGGCCGCGCGCATCCTGGACCTGCTGCCGGCCCGGGGCTGAGGCCGCGCGGCCGGGGGCGCTCAGAGCCGCCGGTTGTAGCTCAGGAAGACCTGATCGCGCACCCAGCCCAGGGACTCGTAGAGCGCCTGGGCCCGCTGGTTGTCGCGCGCCGTCGTCAGATCCATGCGGCGCATGCCCTCGGCCCGGGCCAGGGCCTCGGCCGCCAGCAGCAGGGCGCGGCCCGCGCCGCTGCGCCGGGCCTCGGGTGCCACGAAGAGGTCGTAGAGCACGAAGATGGGCGCCGCCTCCACCGAGCAGAAACTGGGATAGAGCTGGCTGAAGCCTATGGGCCGGCCCGGCTCGCGCTCGGCCAGCAGGAGGCGCGATTCGCCGCGGGCCAGGCGCTCGGACAGGAAGTGCCGGGCGCCTTCCAGATCGGCCGGCTGCTCATAGAACTGGCGGTAGGCGTCGAAGAGGGTGGCCAGGGCTGGCAGATCATCGGCCTCGGCGCTGCGCACGCGCAGGCGCGCGCCCTCGGACAGGGGCGGGCTCAACTCAGCGCACCCGCAGGCGCGGCGCACCCTCGGCCGGGCGCTCGTCCAGCACCTCGCCGATCTCGGCGGCGTACTCAAAACCCTCGCGGCGGAACAGGGCCAGCACCTCGTCCACGGCCTCGGGGGCGCAGGAGACGAGCAGGCCACCGCTGGTCTGCGGGTCGCTGAGCAGGGCGCGGTCCTCGGCGGCAAAGCCCTCGGGCAGGGCGATCTGGCTGCCGTAGGAGGCCCAGTTGCGGCCCGAGGCGCCGGTCACAAAGCCCTGGCCGGCCAGAGCGCGCACGCCCGGCAGCAGAGGCACGCGCGACCAGTCGATGCGCAGGGCCAGGCCCGCGCCGCGCGCCAGCTCCAGGCCGTGGCCGGCCAGACCGAAGCCGGTGACATCGGTCAGGGCATGCACACCCTCCAGCGCCGCCAGGGCCATGCCCGGGGTGTTGAGCTGGGTGGTGCTGGCCACCATGCGGGCATAGCCCTCGGCATCCAGCTGTTCCTTCTTCAGCGCGGCCGAGAGCACGCCCACACCCAGGGCCTTGCCCAGGATCAGGCGGTCGCCTGGCCGCGCATCGGCATTGCGTTTCAGGCGCTTGGGGTGGACCAGGCCCAGGGCCACCAGGCCGTAGATGGGCTCCACCGAGTCGATGGTGTGGCCGCCGGCAATCGGGATGCCGGCCGCCGCGCAGACGGCCTGGCCGCCGGCCAGGATGCGGCCTATGGTCTCCGGCGGCAGCACATTGATGGGCATGCCCACCAGGGCCAGGGCGAAGATGGGGCGGCCGCCCATGGCGTATACATCGCTGATCGCATTGGTGGCGGCGATGCGGCCGAAATCGTAGGGATCATCCACGATGGGCATGAAGAAGTCCGTGGTCGCGACCAGGGCCTGTTCCTCATTGAGCTGGTAGACGGCGGCGTCGTCCGCGGTCTCGATGCCCACCAGCAGCTCGGGCGGCACCAGGCCGCCGACGCCGCTGCTTTTCAGGATTTCGGAGAGCAGGCCCGGGGCGATCTTGCAGCCGCAGCCGCCACCATGGGACAGGCTGCTGAGACGGGGCACGCTGGCTTGGGGGGAGGACGATGTGGCGCTCATGGCGCCGCATCATAGGTCAGGCCATGGTCTTGAGCTTGCGGTAGAGCGTGCTGCGGCCTATGCCCAGCTGGCGGGCAGCCTCCGAGAGATTGCCGGCGGCGGCTTGCACCGCCGCGGCAATGGCCTGGCGTTCGGTCTGGCGCAGGCTGATGCGGGTGGCGAGCGATGGCGCCAGGTTCATGGTGGCCACGACCGCTGGAAGCTCGGGGCGGGGTGTGAGGGCGGTGGCTGGCGGCCGGCTCGTGTCGCGCTCCATACGATCGGGCTGCGGGCTCGGACGCGCCAAGACCTCGCGGCGCGGGGCGGGGCGCTCGGCCTGTGCCAGGCTGAGCTTGGCAAAGAGCGCCGCGCTGCTGTGCGCGGTTTGCAGGCATAGCGGCCCGGCCTGCTGGGCCAGGGCGCCCAGGCTTTCGCCGAAGAGGCTGGCCAGGCTCTCGCGGCGCAGCGAGGCCGGGCTCAAGCCCAGCAGGCGCATGGCGCTGCGGTTGGCGCCCAGCACGCCCCCATCCTCGTCCAGGGCCAGCTGGCCTTCGCCCAAGGTGCCCAGGGCGCTGGGCTGGGAGGCCAGGTGCAGGCGATGGCTGTGGCGGAAGCGGTCGCCAAACCACTGGGCTTCGATCAGGCGCGCCGACATGCTGGCCAGGGCCAGGGTGTGGGGGTGGTAGGAGCGGCGCTCGCCGGACACGTCGATGACGCCGAGCAGGGCGCCCTTGTGATCGAAGATGGGGGCGGCCGAGCAGGTCAGGAACTGCAGGGCCCGCAGATAGTGCTCCTGGCCGTGGACCAGGGTGGGGGCCTCGGTCATCAGGGCCGTGCCCACCGCATTGCTGCCCTTGTCGGCCTCGGCCCAGAGCGCGCCGGGGGCCAGGGCCACCTGGTCGGCGCGCTGCAGAAAACCGGGGTCGCCCAGGGCATGCAGCACGCAGCCGCTGGCATCGGTGAGCAGCACCATGCTCTGGGCATGCATCAGCTGCTCGTAAAGCATCTCCATCACCGGCAGGGCCTGGGCGCAGAGCCGGGCATTGCGCTGCTGCAGCTCGGCCAGGGCCGACGGGCCCAGCCGGCGCAGATCGGGGCGCCCCTCGCTGGCGAGGCCGAAGGCGCGGCAGCGCTCGTGCGAGGCGGCGATCTGCTGCAGATGCGCGCCCTCGGTCGGCAGGCGCAGCGCGGGGGCTGCGGCGGCGAGGGCGGGGCTGGTCTGGGGCATGGCTGGCTCCACAAGAGGCGGCGAGCGGGTGCCTCAATATGAACCAGGCGGCCAAGCCCTGACAAGCGGGCATTCGCTAGCCGGCGGCCTCTTGCAGGCGTCGGCCGTGTGGCCGTTCGGGCCAGGCCGGCCCCGCCGGCGCCGGACCCGCACCAGCGCGGTGCGGGGTCAGGCGTTGCTGGTGGCCCGTACCTCGGCCAGGGTGCTGATGCCCGCCAGCACCTTGATGATGCCGTCCTGCCTCAGGGTGCGCATGCCTTCGCCCAGGCCGCAGTGCTGGATCTCCTCGGCGCGTGCACCGGTCTGTATCAGGCGGCGCACATCCTTGGACACGCTCAGCAGTTCGTGCAGGCCGGCACGGCCCTTGAAGCCCGTGTGGTCGCATTGCGCACAGCCGGGGCTGTGATAGTGCTGCAGCTGGCCATTGCTGCCGTAGCTGACGCTCCATTCGGCCATCAGGGCCGTGCGCTCGGGACGCAGATCGACCGGGAAGACGTGCAGATAGTCGTCCAGCAGCTCCTGCAGCTGGGCATCGCTCAGGGGCTCGGCCTTGCGGCAGCTGGGGCACAGGCGCTTGACCAGGCGCTGGGCCAGCACGGCCAGCAGGGAGTCCGCGAAGTTGAAGGGGTCCATGCCCATGTCCAGCAGGCGGGTCACGGTCTCGGGCGCGCTGTTGGTGTGCAGGGTGGAGAGCACCAGATGACCCGTCAGCGAGGCTTCGACGGCGATATTGGCGGTCTCCTCGTCGCGGATCTCGCCCACCATGATCACGTCCGGGTCGGCACGCAGAAAGGCCCGCAGGGCCTTGGCGAAGGTCCAGTCGATCTTGGGGTTCACCTGGACCTGGCGCAGGCCCTGCTGGGTGATTTCGATGGGGTCTTCCGCCGTCCAGATCTTGCGGTCCGGCGTGTTGATATGGCCCAGGGCCGAGTGCAGGGTGGTGGTCTTGCCCGAGCCCGTCGGGCCCACGCACAGCACCATGCCGTAGGGTCGGTTGATGGCGTGCTTGAGGGCCGCGATATTGGGCGCGCTCAGGCCCAGCTTCTCCAGCGGGATGGGGCGGGCCGAGGAGAGCAGGCGCATCACCACATCCTCCAGACCGTTGTTGGTGGGGATGGTGGCCACGCGCAGCTCCAGCCGGTGCTGGGCCGAGAAGCGAGAGAAGTTGATCTTGCCGTCTTGGGGCTTGCGGCGCTCGGAGATGTCCAGATCGCACATGATCTTGATGCGCGCGATCATGGCGTTGCGGTAGGTGTGGGGCAGCTCCAGATAGGGCTGCATATGGCCGTCCTTGCGGAAGCGGATCTTGACCTTCTCGCGCCCCGGATAGGTCTCGATGTGCACATCGGACACGCCCTGGGCATGGGCCTCGATGATCATGGTGTTGATCAGGCGCACCAGGGAGTTGTCGGACTGCTCGATCGGCGTGTCGTCCTCGCGGATCGTGGTTTCCTGGCTGTCGCGCTCCAGGCTCTCGATCAGGGCGTCGGCATTGTCGAGCTGGAAATCCAGGGTCAGGGCCGGGATGCGCAGATCGCTGGGGGAGGCGGCGGCGCTGCTGCTGCCGAAGCGGTCGTAGATGCCGGGCAGGGCAAAGTGCAGGGTGCCGACCTTGGTCAGCGTGGGCACGACCTTGAGCTGGGAGATGAACTCCACCTCATCGATCGCGTCGCGGCGCGTGGGATCTTCCATGGCCACGATCAGCTTGCCATCGCGCAGCACCAGGGGCATGACCTCCAGGCGCTTGGCCACGGCAAAGGGCAGCTTGCGCACCGCGTCGGCCTCGACGGGGAAGTTGTCCACGTCCACCAGCGGATAGCCCATCTTGCGGGCCAGGGCCGACTGCAGCTGCTGGCGCGAGATCACGCCGCGGCGCACCAGCAGCTGGCCCAGGGGCACGGAGCGGTCTTCGCGCTGCTGGGCCAGGGCCTCGTCCAGCTGGGCCTGGGTGATGAGCTCGAGGGCCAGCAGGGCTTCACCGATGCGCACCATGGGCATCTTGGCCTGCTGCTCGATGGCCTGCATCAGCTGCTCGGGGCTGACCACCTGTTTGGCCACCAGGATGTCGCCCACGCGGCGGCTGCGCAGCTCGCTCTGCTCGCGGGCGGCGTCCTCGATCTGCTCGGCCGAGGCAGCGCGCTCGCGCAGCAGCAGCTCGCCCAGGCGCTCGCCCAGCTCGAAGCCGGCCAGCACCTCGCGCGGCACGAAGACGCGCAGCACGGCGTCATCCTTGTCCGAGACGGGCGGGAAGAGGTAGAGGCCGTTGTCGTCCTGCACATGGCCGATGGTCACGCCCTTGAGTTCGCCGCCGCCGTGATAGCTCAGGCGGAATTCGCTGCGCGGGCGTTCGTCCAGGGCCAGGGCATCGTCGCGGCCCACGGCCTCGCGCGGCAGGGCCGGCACGGGGCGCAGCAGCTTGAGCGCACGGAACTGGCTGAACTTGAGCGGCATGGCACTGCGTGCCGGCGGCACGGTGACCTGGGCCAGGCGTTCGCCAGGCACCATCAGGATCACATGGCCGCTGGTGCGGCTGTTGTTCAGGCCCAGGATTTCGCAGGGCTCGGGGGTCGTCTGGGCCTGGGGCTGCGGATAGGCCGCATAGGGCGGCGTGGGCCACTGGAAATTCGGATCGCGCTGCACCACGCCGCCCTTGTCGGCTATTTTTGCCCAACCCCCGAAAACAAAAGAATTGTCGTAAGTGACTGACCTAGAACGACAATTTCTCCACTTGAAAGTGGCTTTCGCTCTCATTTTGATGTGCGCGGACGCCCCATGGATTTGA